>OGSB01000007.1_pt1 | contig 419585 bp, 413 predicted proteins | sample 1573741 | NCBI WGS metagenome assembly OGSB01 (sample SAMN03295824, study PRJEB24534) | human gut metagenome | isolation source: fecal sample 5 from infant 3 | host: Homo sapiens | place: USA: Pittsburgh, PA | collected 2014-07 | reverse complement strand
ACGCGGTCGGTTGGATCCCGTAAAATCAGGCCATTGAGTAGTCTATGGGACTTTTCACCTGTGATGTGGATCTCTTCTCCCGGTAGAAAAAAATCGATTTAAAACGCTCTAAGAGCCAAAGTTTGGATGAGGAAAATGGACCTTATCCACCCCTTCACAAAAAACAGGGGTTTTCCAACAGCCTGAAAACTGCAGGAATCTCATCAAACAGCGGCTTAAATAGTCTAAAATCCTGCATTAACGCAGGATTTCACTCCCTCACCCATCTTCCGCTCCTTTTCCGGCCTCTATGTTCGTTGTTGTCCCGTCTGCCCCTAATCTTTGGGCGCTGCCTATGGGACAGCCTCTTCTTCTATCGTTGTCAGCCGCGCTCTCGAAACACGGTACTGGCCACAGGCTCAAGCGGATTGGCCGCGAAATACTCGCCCAAAAAATCATGCAGGGCTTGCGGGAATACATATTTCCGATGCCGCTTCGAGAAGTAGCTGTGCTCCACGGTGGCGATGACATCGCTGACCGGCAGCCATTCGATCCCGATCTGGGCTTCGTCGCCATGCGCTCCTCCGGGAACGTCCCCCTGCTCCGGAAGCCGGCAGTCATAGATGAACTCGACCGCATGGACCTTCTTCGTGATATGCGAATATTCATGGTTCCCCGAAATATACTCCCGCACACAGAGCAGCCGGTGGGCCGCCAGGGCCGCTCCCAGCTCTTCCTCGCATTCGCGCCGCAGCGTCTCCTCCAGCGTCTCGTTCGGTTCCTGGGCTCCGCCCGGCAGCACATAATAGACCCCCGCATCCGGCGACTCTTTCTTGATAAATAATATCCGCTCATCAACGACGATCAACGCCCGCACCGCATTGCGGATCTCTCCCATGTTCCACCCTCCCCGAGATTACAAGCCAGCCCGGGATCGCTCGTGCCGCAGGCTGTCTTCCGTGATGCATCGCTATCATATTGCATGCTTCGCTTCCATTATCGTATGCAGGCACGCATCGCGTATAACATGAGAGGGCTTCCTGGGCGTAAACCTCTGACGCCTCCCAAGCTCTCGGCAGCAGCCGGCAGGCGTCCGTTCCATCGCCTCGCCTTACCTCAATCCGTCGCCGTACCGCATCTGTTGCCGTACCGGAAAGCCTTGTTGTGCCGGAACCGGACCTGTCCCCTGACCGGCCGTTCATCCTCCAAGGTTCATACGATCAACGAGTTCATATGGGCCCGCACAGATCCCGAGAAGTGCACCGCGCAATACGCCGGACTCATCGGCTTCTCATCCGATAAGACGCGACGGAATACGGTCCAACGCCTCTTCCCAGCGGCGTCTCATCACTTCCCTCATATAGATGTCCTCCAGCTTCTCCTGGTGCACGGAGACCGTCGTCTTCCCGGCGGTCTTCGAGAGAACGTAGATTTGCAGCGTGGACGGATGCTCCCATCCCTGCGGCTGCCAGGTCAAGCGCAGCTTCTGCCGCGGAATGACGGAGCGAATCTGGCTGCGGGTGCCTTCCTCCGTCATATACTCATGGCGGATTTCGAGGGGCAGGGACGGCATCGTGCCGAGCCACAAGGGCAGCCCTTCGGAGGACAGCAGGAAGGTCCATACCTTATCCTCCGCGACGGGCATCGTCCGCCGCACTCCAATCTGAACCCCCGCCGAAGCCGTCTGGCCGACAGGGACCCGGCCCAGCTTCTGTTCATACAACAAGGCGAGCATATCGCTCCATTCCGGCGTTATGTCATATCCGGCGGCAATGTGCCGGACAATGCGCTCATGGGACCAGGCCGGATCCACTCCCCGATCCAACTGCTGAATCCACTCTTCCCAGGCTCGGCCGGTATTGGCTGCTATCGCTTCTCTGCATTGGGAACCGACCATCACTACCCCTCCCTTTCTGATCAAGCCCAGCGCGCTGGATGCCGTCGCGATGACGAATTTTTGTTCAATGTCGTATGACATTATCGACTCTTCCTTTCCATGCTGCGCCTTGGATGCGCCTTGCGCGGCAACGGAATTATTTCTGCCGGATACGCTTCGGATGCGGCAAGGGACAAGCGAATCTGCTTCTTTGTCGTCACTCCCGATTCGGCGCAACGCCCCAGAGACAGCGAACCGTCTCCTAGATGAATAGATTCCCGGACAGGACAAGAAGAACGCCCCGGTTTTTTCCGCCGTGACGTTCTCCTCTAACCAAATATATGAAAACCACTGTAATCGGTTTCATTTTAGCACATTCCACGCGCCGCCGCCATGGGCCTTGTCCCGGCCGGCCTGACGGCCCAGAGCGCGGGAAAGCTCATGATGTCAATCCAGCTCGGGCCGAACGGGCTCGCGATGCTCCCGTTCCACGACTTCGGTGAACAGATTCTCCTTTGGCTGCTGCTTCTGCTTGCGCGGCTTCCCTTCAAGCTGAGCGAGCATTTTTTCCATCTCTCCGATCGTGACCGGCTTGGCATGCCGCATTAATTCATACCCCATATGGCCCGAACTTTCAAGAGTAGCGTACTTGACGTCACTGATAGAAGCGATACCCGTCGCTCTCAGCTTGGCCTCCAGTTGATCGACCGATAAGCGCAGCTTCTTTAAATTTTCCGTGACAATCTGCCCATCTTTAATAATCAGAGTCGCTTTCCCCATGAACCATTTCTCGACCCAATTGAACCGGAGCGCAAGATATTGGACGACCAGCAGCAGAGAGACAAAGACGCACAGCGTAATGATCGTTCTCCATAAACCGTGGCCCTTCACGGCATGCCCGATCATGGAAGCCATCGCCAACAGCGTTATGATCTCGAGCCCCGTCATTTCCCCTACTGTTTTTTTTCCAAGAATTCGAAGCAATACGAACCCGGTGAACAAGACAAGCAATGCTTCCACGGTGAAATGTAATTGCATGTGATCCTCCCGCCTGTACGCGATGTAATAGTGCCAATCTCCTGCTTATTTCACTTGCACGACGAGGGAAGCATCAACCTCCCGGATGGAACTCTTTCCGGATATCGCCAGCTGCAGCTCGGTCTCTGCAACAAGATGCTCCATGACCTCCCGCACTCCGGTCTCCCCCGCGACAGCCAGGGCATAGGCATAGGGGCGGCCGATGAGCACGGCATCCGCTCCCAGAGCGATAGCTTTCAGAATATCGGCTCCCCTTCGGATCCCGCTATCCAGCAGCACCGGCACCTTGCCTTGAACCGCTTCGCCGATCGCGGGCAGCGAATCCAGCGTGGCGACCGCGCCATCCAGCTGCCTGCCGCCGTGGTTCGAGACGATGATGCCATCAACGCCATGCTCCAGAGCCATGACGGCGTCATCCGGATGCGTAATCCCTTTGATTAGAACGGGCAAACGCGTTTGTTGGCGAATGAAGTCCAATTCCTTCCATGTAAAGCAGGTGTTGTTGCCTTCATCCAGCGCAAGCTTAACAGCCGCTTCCTTATCTTGATCCGGCGGCTCCTTCAACATTGAGCAGAACACGGGATCCGTAAAATAATTGCCCATGCCTTGTCCGGACAAAAACGGAAGATACGCATTGCGCAGATCCGTCTCCCTCCATCCAAGCAGCGTCGAGTCCACCGTTACGACGATAGCGGAGTATCCGGCCGCTTCGGCACGTTCAAGGAAGCTCCGGGTGAGCTCATGATTTTTGGGAGGATAGAGCTGGAACCACCGGACATGGTTCCCCATCGCTTCGGCTACGGTCTCCATCGGGATACTGGACACGTTGCTGAGTATATAAGGAATCCCCAGCTTGGAAGCCGCACGGGCAGGAGCCAGTTCGCCCTCCGGATGCAGAATCGTATTTACCCCAATCGGCGCGAACAGAACGGGGAACGGGAGCTTGGCGCCGAACAGGGAGATGGACATATCCCGCTTCGTAATGTCGCAGCATACCCTCGGCCGGATGCGATATTTCTGGAAGGCCTCGACATTGCTGCGGTTCGTGTCTCCCGCTCCGGCCGCCCCATGAACATAGCCGAACGGAGCCGCGGCCAACAGACTTTTCGCCTTGCTCTCCCACTCATCGAAAGAGACCGGCAGCAGCTTTGCCGCCCCGTCTCCGCTCTCATAGATTTTCATTTGCAGTTTTTCACTATCGAACGTCAAGATACAGATACCTCCAGCCTGAAATGACATGCCCCATTGTCCCCGTCATAAATTTCCCCATTCCGCCCAGCCTTATCCATCGATGTGGAAATGAAAAAAGCACCTCTCGTTCCATTGTGAGAAGGTGCTCTTCTTACTGAGCCGAATCCGGATGGCAGCGGCCTCGATAGCAAGCTCTCCGGCGGGCCGGCAGTCATAATAAACTCCGTCTGAAGGACATCATCATCCCATTTCGCATCTCCTGCCGCCGGTTACTCTCCATCAGCCAAAAAACGGATATGCTTCACTTTGGTGGCGAGCCGATCCCACGATTTCTTGAACGGCCCTCTCTCATCCGGCAGTATCGGCAGCCCGCATTCGGAAGCGATGCGGGACACAACATCTTCCAACGTCATCGAATCGGTGTCGAGATGCTGGCGGAACACCGGCTGCGACAACCCGTCGATGCATCGGTCTATCTGCCGGGCCGCCCACGACTGCCCTCCCTCGCCGCGGGTCTTCAAGCGCTTCAGGAGCACTTCCTTGGATGCGCATAAGGCAAAATGATGCACGATCGCGCCATCCTCCCGCAGCCTTCCTGCGATCTCGCGGAAATAATCGGCATTCACGATCGTCATCGGCACAATGATAACCCCGCCATACTCGGCGTTCATATGACGAAGCATCGAGTAATTGCACTCCCGCCACATCGGGTAATCTTGAAAATCGCTTCGCGTCATTTCACTGGGCACGTTTTTCCGAATGAAAAAACCTGCGTTCTCCGGGTCATAGACAAAAGAATCCGGAATTCTCCGGTGCAGCTCAAAGGCTGTCGTCGTCTTGCCGGAGCCGAACGCCCCGTTCAACCATACAATCATTCGCTTCACTCCATCGTCTTTGTACAGCCCATAAGTGCGTCAGGCGTTGTATACATAGATGCGCATAGTCATGATCGGCATGCTTCCGGCAGTCCGGAGCAGATTCCATTTCTCGTAGAGAATGATGCTCGCGGCGTCCGTCGCCTCCCAAATCGTACTCTCAGTAATATAGACTGCAATCGGACGGGCGTCAACGTCTCATCAAGAACACAACATAATCCCGGCTGTTCCGCAACGCGGCAAACCCGCCGAAGAGGGATTCCCTTCCTCGGCGGCATTGAAGATCGATGCCTGCCCGCAATCGCTGGCCCGGCTAGGCCAGCGCGTTAAGCACATCGTCGATTTTGCGGCTGTGCGCGATGACGCCATAATTCATCCACGCCCAGAAGTCGACCTCATAGACGCGCCGGTTCCGCACGGCCGGAAGCTTGCGCCACACCGATGAATCCAATAGATCCCTTTCCTCTCCGGGCGCTTCGGAATGGCGCTTGTCGAAGGTGATGAACAGATGGTCGGCATCGAGCCTCGCAAGCCATTCAACAGTCAGGGCAGCCTTCCGCGTCCGGCTCGCCAACTGACGCACCAGAGGATGCGGCGTCAAGCCGAGGTCGCGGTACAGAACCGGGCCCGTATACCCAAGCTCAGGACCCCCGTACAAGCTGACGCCCGCAGCCGAGATTCGGAGACACGCGACAGTTCCATTCCGGACGGTGCGCTGCAGCCGGCTTCTCGCCTCTCCTGCCTTGCTCTCATACTTCGCAATAATGTTATCGACCAGATCCGTCTTCCCCAGCAGGACCGACGCCATGCGCAGCGTCGTGCGCCAGTCTTCGCCGGGATGATCCAGCGAATGCACCGGCGCCAAGCCGCCGAACCGTTCCCCTTGAATCCACCGGCTGAAACCTTCATCGAGCAGGATGATATCGGGTTGGCAGCGGAAGAGAGCCCCGATATCGCCTTCCGCGACATCGAAGACCGGCACATGGCCGATCCCTAGATACTCCTGCTGTCCCCACCCGGGATGGGTGCCCTGCATGACGGGGGTCATGCCCAGAGCCACCACGAAATCTTCGAGGAACGGGGCAAAGACGCGAGGCTGCTCGCGATGATTGCGCCGGTAATGCCCAGGCGAGATCCCGACCTCCTGCCGGAATCGGCGGCTGAAATAATATTCATTATTGAAGCCGACATGCTGTCCGATCTCATAGAGCCGATCATTCGTCGTCACCAGCAAGTGTTTCGCCCGTTCGATTCGGATTTTATTCACATACTCAAGCGGGGTAAGACCCGTCATTCTTTTAAATATGCTGGTATATTTCCAGCGCGCGACCGCCGCCTGCTCCGCCAGCTGCTCTACAGTCAACCGCTCCGTATAATGCTGCTCGATATGCAAAATCGATTTGCGGACGGCATCGGCCTGGCTTGTCCCGCCCGCGGCCGCCTGATTCTGTCCCAGGATGAACCTCAGCAATTGCTGGAACCGGATATGGTTGTCGAAGACCGCCATCGCATCGCTGTCATGCCGCCATCGATAAATGGCTTCCACATGCTCGATACACTGCGAGAACGGATGGCATAATACCTCCCCTCGGCAAGGGAACGGCTCGCCCGCCCCAGGCGGTTCGTTCGTCCCATCGGCAATATCCGTCCGCAATGCGTCGAAGGCCAAGCGATAACAGCACAAGCCGGCATCCCCGGACACAACGGCGGAGGCCGCGCCGGGAGGCGTGCTGTAGCATTTCCCCTGTTCGAGGCGGAATACCGTCCCGGCCATGTCGATTTTTCCGCTGCCTCTGGTGACGACCCACAGCGAATAAGAACCGTGTTGTTCTTGCTTTGCGTGGCCATTCGCGGCAAGCATGCAGTACCGAATGTCCTTCATTACATATACCCAGGCTGGGCGAGCCGATGATTCGGCTGAATTCCCCTTCATTCCCTTATCCCCCTGAACCGATCTGACAAGATGGAAAAAGAAAGCCAATCAGCGCGAGGGCTGAATAGCTTTCCATGACGCATTAGAGCAACCCGCTTACTTCACTTCACGAACCATTGCAAAAGATCGTCTACTTTCTTCATGTTGGCCGTTATCGCGCCGGACTGCCAATGGGTTCGCTCCGCCTCGTACACCTGTCTCTTCTGAACGGCCGGGAGCGACTTCCATAAGGGACTGTCCAGCAATTGCCCGGCTTCCGTGTTCTCCTCCGTTGACCAGGAGCCGTTCGAAGGGAAGATAATAATATGATCCGCATCGAGTTCTGGCAGCTTCTCCTCGGAGAGAATCGCATGATAATCGGTCATATCCCGCGCGAACGGATGCGGGGTAAGCCCCATATCCCGGTAAATGGTGCCGCTATACCGGTTATTGACGCCGAATCAAGCCATCGTCTTGTCCCCGACATTCAGGCGGATGACGGCAACCGTCTCCCCTTTGGCGGCCTGGGACAGCTTCTCCTTGGCATCGGCTATTTTTTCTTTGTACTGCGCGACGGCGCTCTCGCCCTTGTCCGGAAGTCCAAGCAAATCTCCGATTGTGGTCAATACTTTGGCGGGGTCAGCCAAGATTTCTTCCTTCAGCCGGTAAGTCGGGGCGATTTTGGAATACATCTCATACTTGGCCGCATCGACGCCCCCGTCCCGATGATTACATCGGGATTCGCTTCCAGCAGCGCCTCGATGCTGCCCGTAATATCGAACAGCGGCACGTCCAATCCGAGATAATCCTGCTTCCCCCAGCTCGGATGATACCACTGCACGATCGGCCTTCATGCCGAGCGCCATCATATAATCCTCCACATAGATGCCCGCCACCCGCTGCGGATGGGCCGGAATCTTCACCTCCCCGAATTCGTCCGTCACCGTTCGCATGCCGCCCGCTTCGCTCTCCGCCCCGGCGGCTGGCTTATCCTGGCTCTCCGCCGGCCGCGCCGTAGATTTCCTTGAAGCCGGTCTTCAGTTTGTAGTCGTTCAGCCCGATAAGCCGCGACAGCTCGAGCAGCGACGGCGGCTCCGCCATCCGCTCCAGCAGAATATCCCTCGCTTCCCGGATTCTCAGCATATCGGTTCGCCCCAGCCTGGAGCGTCCCGGCGGGCCATCCGCCAGGAAGGATCGGAAGGACATCGCCAGCAGCTCCAAGACACTGCATTCGATCTCGCTATTGGTCGCCCTGCCGTTCCGGACATGTTCCATCAGCCGCTTCAGGATGACCGTCACGGCGGGAAGTGTCGCCTCCTGGAAGCTCCGGAAGGAGCGCCAGCCGATGATCTGTGCAAAGTCGCGCTTCTTGTCCCGTCCGCCGCCTCCATGAAAGGATGAAAGCTGGTCACAGGAATCCCGACGCTTATCACCGAGAACGGTTCCTTCCCGCCGAATTCGAAGCAGTAATCTGCCTGGGTATTGAATCGGAGCGAGCACATCCCCCGGGACCATGCTGTATTCCTCGCCGTCGACGCGAATGCCGCGCGCCTCCGGTCCGCATTTATAATGATAATCATTCTCAGTTATTATAACGAATTCCTGCATTTCTGGCTATCTATACATGAAAATTAGTGCAATTTTTATTGTTCAAAGGAGCAATTTGCCCGGCGTATACGTACGAATGCGGTTCCGAGAAGACACTCCGGTCTCAATCAGGCTAAATATTAATGCGGTTTAATTAATAAAAATTATAGCCTGAGAAATTGTAAAAAAATATTCAATTCACACATGTTCTTCTTTTTCCTATATGATAGGGATAAACAATTTTCCTTATTTTTCTACCTCGCTCGAGCTTCTGTTTCGACGTCTTTCATTTGACCCGCTTTACCTGTTCACCGCTTCGCCGTTTGCCGTTTTAGCCTATTCCGTTGTCCGCTGTTCTTCGGTCTGCCGCAACGCAATGAGTCGGTATAAGCTCTATTATCATAGAGTTTATATAATAATAGTCCATAGAAAGGAGAGGATGCCCGGTCTCCCGTCGGATCCTGCAACGTACTGGCAATCTATTAAGGAAGGAGGGTGCGTAGTAAAGTTAAAGGGGTTCAATTCTTGACGAAATGCCGAAATCCAATCCAAAATCGAAGGAGGAAATCATATGAATCAGCTGCGCCTGTCGAATCCATTTCTGTCCAGGCTGCTTCTTACCTGCGGAGTCATGCTGGCCGCCGTCGTCTGTATGGTGCTCTTCGCCGATAAAGCGTTCGGGCACGGCTATGTCGAAGGTCCGGCGAGCCGGGCCGCCTTGTGCAAATCCGGCCAGAACCAGGATTGCGGAGCGATCATCTGGGAGCCGCAAAGTCTGGAAGCTCCGAAGGGCTTCCCGAATGCAGGTCCGGCCGACGGCAAGATTGCCAGCGCCAACGGCGCTTTCCCGAAGCTTGATGAGCAATCGGCTACCCGTTGGGCCAAGGTCAACATTTCGAGCGGACAAAATACGTTCAACTGGAAATTGACCGCCCCCCATGCTACCTCCAGCTGGAAATACTACATCACGAAGCCCGGCTGGAACCCGAATGCCGCGCTTACCCGGGATTCATTCGTCCTGACTCCATTCTGCTCCGTGGACTATAAGGGAGCGCGCCCGCCGTTCACCTACTCGGATACATGCAATGTTCCGGAGCGTACGGGCTACCACGTGATCCTCGCCGTCTGGGAGATTGCCGACACGGCCAATGCCTTCTATAACGTCATCGACGTCAACTTCAGCGGCACCAATCCTGGCGACACCGAGGCGCCGGCCGCGCCGACCGGCCTTGCCGTAACGGGAACGACCGCCACGAGCGTGTCGCTCTCATGGAACGCCTCTTCGGACAACGTAGGCGTGACAGGCTACCGCATCTACAACGGCAGTTCGTTGGCTGCCTCCGTCTCAGGCGCCACATTGAGCTATACGTTGAGCGGGCTCACCTCGAACACCGCCTATACGTTCTCGGTTCGGGCGGTGGATGCCGCGGGCAACGTATCGGCGGCAAGCAATACCGTAAGCGTGACGACTCCGGCCGTGCCGGTTGATACGGAAGCGCCGACCGCGCCGACGGGCCTGCATGTCATGGGAACGCCGACATCCTCCAGCGTCTCGCTGATGTGGAACCCGTCCACGGACAACGTCGGCGTGACAGGGTACCGCATCTACAGCGGCGGCACGCTCGTGGCGACGGTATCCGGCAGCACGACGGACTATGTCGTGACCGGCTTGAGCGCCAATACGGAGTATACGTTCACTGTGCGGGCGTTCGACGCTGCCGGCAATGTATCCGCGGACAGCAATGCCGTAACGGCGAAGACTGCCGACGGCCCGGCCATTGCCGCCTGGGCGCCGAATACCGCCTATGCGGCCGGCGATCAAGTGACATATAACGGGTCGGTCTATGAATGCAGACAGCCGCATACTTCGCTGAACGGATGGGAGCCGCCGAACGTTCCCGCGTTGTGGACGCTGAAATAATCCGCGAGTCCCCGCAACATGTAAATCGCCCCCTGCTTGGCTTTCCTGGCCAGGTGGAGGGCGATCTTTCTCATGTTCTGCGCAGCGCCAGCGGTCACAGCTGCAAATAAAGCCGGTACAGCATCCGGGCAGCTTCCCCGCGCGTGACCGCCTCGCGGGCTCTAATCCGTTGATCGGCGGGAACATCGATCAAGCGCTGCTTCACAGCCAAGGACATCGTCGGCTTGGCCCAATTGGATATCGTTTCTTTGTCCACGAATTGGTTCAGGTACTTCTCCGGATTCGCGGGGTAAAAATAATGTTTCTTTTCATGCAGGGATCTTGCGCCGATGGCGGTCATTTCTTCCCGGGATATCGTATGATCCGGCTTAAACGTGCCGTCTGGATAACCTTGGACAATATGCTTTTTTTCGGATGAAGCGATGTATGGATGATGCCATTGCGGCGGATGAACGTCTGAGAAACTTTCTGTCGCCGTTTCATCCAAAGCGTAAAAAGCTCTTACAAGCATGGCCGTGAACTCTGCGCGGGTGAGCAGAGAATCAGGTTCAAACTTGCCCTTGTCCTTCCCTTTAACGATTCCTTTGGAGGCCAGAAACTGTATCGCTTGCTTTAGCTCTGGATCCCGATCGTCAACATCCGGGAATGATCTGGAATTCTCGTCCACGAAATACGTTCCGGAACGGTTGATTTCCGCCTCCATGCCGTTTTTGGACGGATTGTACTTCCCGCCGATCGGCTGCGCTTTTTTCCCATTCGTATAGAACATGCTGGCATGTGTCGCGTCCGCCTCATTTGCAGGAAGAATCAGCTTGATGTTGCTTGGCACGTTCGCAAGATCCCGCCCTTGTTCATCTTCAAATTGTATGCGGTATCCGCCGTTATTTTCTTTGACCAGACGAATCACGATTACCTGGAGCGAATGGAACAGGCGATCCGCGGTCGCAACATTCAGCACGATCGTCGCATCCCCTGCATGAACGGTAATATAATCGACATCGTTCCGACCGGCTAAGCCATCCTTATACAGCTTGAACATATATTCATTTTGTGTGGGCAAAGACAGAAGTTCCGCATTCACGATCAGCTCTCTCGCAGGAACAATCTTATTTTCTGACAGCGCCTGCTTTACCACGGACTTCGCCTTTGACGCATTGCCTGCTAAGCGGTCAATTAATTCGGGTGTTATGACGAGCTGACCGTTAACAGGAATCGGCTTTTCGCTGCTTGCGGCTGTGATCACAAGCTCTCCTGCTTGCGTCAGTCCTTCCACGATAACCGAATTCTGCTTGTCTGCGTCAGGAATGGACCGGACGGCAGTGACATACGTATCGGACAGCATGCTGCCGTCTGCGACATACAACAATAAGTAAGTGGTCTCATCCGGTAAACCGGCCCTGGTTGCCGTTGCCCGTACCATGGTTTGTCCGGCTTTATTCGCGGTTATGACCGGTATGCCATTCACGTTCGCTAAGGTTCCTATGCTCGGATCGTCAATGGTGTACGTTATTTTGGTCCCGGGAAGCACATTGTTTGCGGTAATGAACTGTTGTCCGCCAGGCTGCAGCATCGTAAGAAACGGATAAAGGCTGACTTCCGGTAAAGTCCGTATCACAGGCTGGGCCTTTGTCTCAGGACGATCACGAGTTGGTTTGTCTGTTGACCCAAAACGATCGCCAGTTGGTTTGTCTGCTGTCCCAGGACGATCGCCAGTTGGTTTGTTTGCTGTCCCAGGACGATCGCCAGTTGGTTTGTTTCCTTTTCCAGAGCGATGGCCAGATGCCAATTCTGTCGTGAACACAACAAGCTTCGGCAAGGCAGAAACACTGTCTTCCCAGGCCCACAAGGTCTGATCCTTTTTCAATACATAATTTTTAAATACATATTTCCCCTTTTGTCTCCCCTTGTCCTTATGGTGTACGGAAGCAATATTCGAAAGCCCGGGGAACACTCGGCCGTTGTCTATTGACCAGAGTTTATCGTCCTTTCGCAAAGCATAAGTAGTATCGATATTCGAATCTGCCGGCTGTGAGCTAAATTGAACAATACCCCGCGTGCCTGTTGCTTTATGTAACCGGATGGGTATACTTTCAGGTTCGTACATTGGCCAAGACCAGACCGTGCCATCTTTCTTATAGGCATAGTTTGTCAAACCGCCCATCTCTATGTTGACGATATCTGCAAGCCCTTTAATCTGCTTTGGACCTTCGTAATGAAATTGGTTTTGCGGCCAGTACATGTAGGCCTCCCATTGCCATACCGAACCGTCTTTTTTAACCGCGTATACGTGACGGTCCGCAGATTTTATGGATACGACATCATCAAGCAGCTTGTATTGAGCCGTCGACGAACCTTTTCCTAATCGGCCTACCCAACACCAAACCGAACCGTCTGATTTTAATACAAACAAGGTCTTGAATTTTTGGTATCTGCTGGAATAATCGGCGACGAGTGAAGTTACGTGATTCAAATCTTTGATAGGCTTCGGAGCAGTCCTGGAACTATCTCTAAGATAGGTGTTGTTCCTAGCATCCCAAAACCATACGGTTCCGTCTTTTTTTAGCGCAGCGTAGTTCGTCATTAATCTACTTTCCCCGTCGTTGCCCTCGAACGAGAACTGTTTCACATCCTGCAAGCCCGGAAGTTGAATCAGCCTGGCTTTATAGAATGGATCGGATTCATGAAGAGGATAACCGAAGATATCCCAATACCATACGGTTCCGTCTTTTTTTGCTAGAAGTATATTCCCGTCAAGAATGTCGAAATCCTCTCCAATACGTGTATATGCCTGCTCGCTAACGGCACTTATGTCATTCCCCTTGGCTAGTGCTAAACCTGAATGAGACGTGAGGATTAACATAAGGCTTAACAGCGCTGCCATCAGTCGTTTCATTGTCGCCCTCCACTAGAAATTATCTTTTGAATCTCAATGTTCTGCCTTCCGGATTCCCAACAGTAAAACGATTGCCTGACTTTCTTTTTCAATTTGGTTTCCCTCTCTTTTTTCTATTCTTTCTCATAATCCTTTCATCGGTTAAAAAGAGTTTCGATTTCACTTTCGCCAAATATTTCATAATATAATCACTTTCCGGGGTCAATAGACCTTATAGCTTTGTCCCGTCTGCGCGCCCTCCGCGCTCTTCCGGTACGCCAGCGCAACCCGCCGCGCGGGAACGGGATCGAAGCCGGGGAAGAACGCCCCATAGACATCCATGGATTCCTGCAGCACATTCGGGCTGACGCTGTTGATGCGGATGCCTCGCGGCATTTCGATAGCCGCCGCCTTGACGAACGCTTGGACGCCGCCGTTGGCCAGGGCGGCCGAGGCCCCTTGAAGAATCGGATCATCCATCATGATGCCCGTCGTCAAGGTGAAGCTGCCGCGGTCGCGAACATAGGGGTGACCGAGAAGCACCAGATTCACCTGCCCCTTGAGCTTGCTCCCGATCGACAACTCGTTCTGTTCGGGCGTCATGTCCGCCAGCGGGCCGAAATACGCGCTTCCGGCCGCGCTGACGACCGCATCCACTTCGCCCGTCGCCTCATACATCGCCCGGATGCTGTCCGTGTCGGTAATATCCACTTGCACATCCGGCCCTCGTCTCCCCGCGCGGATGATATCATGACGGGCTTCCAGTTCGGCCGCAACAGCGCGCCCGATCGTGCCGCTCGCCCCAACAATCAAGATTTTCATGTCGCTGCCCCTTTCCTTTGCAAAAATATGTACTCCGTCTATTCCTATTGTATCCTGCCGGGGATGCGGAGAACCACGGCAGCCGGCTCACCCCTGGACCTGCTTTAACATGTTCGCAAAATACGAAAAGTTCTGAAAGCCAACGTAATGACCACGATGGTGATCTTCTGCTAACAGGATGGCGACTTGGGGAGAAATGTTGTCAGGGGAAGCCGATGTTGTTCATTGGAAAATTTGCGGTGAAATCAGGAGGGAATCCAGGCTGAGAACCGCCATCCGGGGCTGCGGTTGCACACAGGTACGCCAGGAGAAGAAACGTCTCACCCGTGCTGTCGCATGCAGCCGGATGAGACGCTAAAGCGTTCCGTTATTCTCCTGTGCGGGCGCGATCTCCGTCGAAGGCGGAGCCGGAATGGACCACAGCCTGGCTGCCCTCGTGAACCGAACTGCCGGACGGCTTCTCCTGCCCTCCCACATTGAGCCCGATGACGCCCAGTATAATGAGCAGAATCGAGACGCCTTTCATCAAGGACATCGACTCCTGGAACACGAGGTAGCCGATGACCGCGATCGCGGCCGTGCCAAGACCCGACCAGATCGCGTAGGCGACGCTGACCGGCACCTGCTTCAACGACAAGTTCAAGCTCGAGAACGCCAGGATATAAAAAACAATCATCAAGACGGAAGGCCACAGCCTGGTAAATCCTTGCGACAGCTTCATCGAGACGGTGCCGGCTACTTCAAGCGCAATGGCGAAGAACAAATAGACCCAATGCATGATGCTCACTCCTTTTTTCCACATGGCCATGGCCCTCGCGAACTCCACGGTAATAATGGAACTATAATATATTTTCCGGTACCATTTAGGCAGTATATTATGCGGGTAATCCCGCTGTCAACCGGAAGTTGCCGTCATTGGCTGCAAATCGATGTCATCCTTCAGACGCTGGCGAACGTCGACAGGGCATGCAGCCTCTGCGCCAATGGAAAAAGCGTGAAAAACAGCTGCCCCTGCTGCCTGCGGACAGCCGCTTCCACGCTGCGCTATTCCCTCTTCTCGATGTGAAGCAGACGGCCACGGTCCTCTGGCATGTCCCGCTCCCGTTACTCCTCGAACAGCTTCTCTCCCCGATACAGACGCCACGCGATTCGCGCTGTATGCGGCAGCTCCCGCGCCGTCGGCGAATGCGCGGCCAGATAACGCGTCAAGGCAAGCAGCATCGTCTGCTTGGCCTGTGCAGCCAGCGGGCCGCTCTCGTTCTCCCAGCGTTCATACTCCGCGCTGGCCGCCTCGTACATCTGGTACGAATGGAATTCCGCGTCCTCTCTTAACAAGGCATGGCCGAGCGTGTTGAACAAGGCATCGATGTCCCCGTCTTGGCGCAAATACTGGGCTAGCCACTCGCCGGCTTCCGCCACCTGCTGCTGCCGATCGAGCAGCTTGAGCAGCCAGCCCGGATCGGTCGAATTCGGATTCGCTTCCGCGTGCTCTCCGCTAGGCCGGCGGGCGGCCGGAACGTTAAGGAAGCGATCCAGGTAGACGGTGACGGCGGCGTAATAGATGGCCCGCACCGTGAAGACGTTGGCGCTCCGCCGCAGCGTCTCATGGACGGCATGCGCATGCGTGAACGTATGCAGCACCGTAATCCAATCCCCGAACTCGTTCTGGGTATGGAAGCGGGTGATCCGCTCCGCCGCTGCGAGAGCGACGAGTTGGGCCAGCCGCACGGGAGAGCGTCCGGCAAGCAGCGCATTCGTAAGCGCCTCGATCGTCTGGAGCGGCTGCTCGCCCAGAAGCAAGGCCAGAAGCTGCTGTTCCTCTTCTTCGGCCTGCTGCGCCATGCCCCCGGTCGAAGCGGGCGTCTCCGCTGCGGGCCAGGTCAATCCCTCCAGCTCCCGGAAGGCTTTCCGCAGCGGATCGACGAGATTGACCGGCGATTGCCAATGCTGCAGCTCCTCGCTGCGGGTGGCCCGGGCCGGAAGCGGCACGAGCGAGCTGAGGACGCGCACGGTGGAATCGCTGCCGATATGCTGCAGCATTTCGAACGCCTTGTTATGGAAATCAAGCGTATGTCCCCCGTCCATATAGAAGTGATCGGTAACCGCTGTCATCATCATCGACATGAGCTCGTTCGGCTCCATGCCGCTGGCAATCGCGCTAGCCAGCACCCGTTCTGCGCCGCGGATATCACGAACTTCAATGCATCTCCTGTACCAGGCTGACAGATGCTCTGTCGCCTGCTGCTCCGTCTCCGGCAGCGGCTGCTGCAGGAAGCGCGCCGGCTGTCCGGCGCAGTCCCGCGCCACCCGGGCAAGGCCGTGATACAGGGCAAGAATGCGCCCGTATTTGTCCAGCTTCGGCAGCACGTTCACCATCGCCGCCAAGATGGTCAGCCCCGAGCTCCAGCCGGCAGAACGGTATGTCGTCCCGAATTCGACGCCCACCCTGGCGATGTCCGCCGCAGGCACGCCCGACTCGACAAGCGCGACGACGCTCTTCGCAATCACGAGGGACAGGTTCTGCTCCATCCCCTCCCGCAGGCGCCTAAGCTGCTTCTCCACGCTGCTCGCTGCCTGGGGCCTCGGATCAACCCATACGCTTCCCTGCTCGACCTTGACCCGGTGCACAGGCACATCGTCAGCCCAAGGATCAAGCGTGCCGCCGCTGCATACGTCGAACCGGGCATGATGCCAGTGGCAGGTCAGAATGCCTTCGCAGAGACTGCCCATATGAAGCGGAAATCCCATGTGCGGGCAGCGGTTGTCCACGGCATACACTTCATCGGCATGCACGAACACCGCAATGCCGCCCTTAATGACTTTGGCTCCCTGTTCCTGAAGCTCTTCCCATGTTCCCGCATGTATCCAGTCCGTCATCAATCATCCCTCCTCTGTTCAGTCTACTCTCTCAGCGTTAAGAAATTGCCCTTGATTTGCGGCAGCTTGCCGCGATGAACGCGCTCGCTGCCTTATCTCCTCCTTTCCTTACTCGACATAATAAATATGCCGGGATGGCAGCTCCAGGCAGTTGAGCCGACCTCCGTATACGCAGCCGCCGTCGATGCCGATAATCGAATTGGCTCCAAAATAAACCTCGTCCGAACCATGCAGCAGCTTCGCGGGGGAATGACCGAATATGACCGTCTTCGGGCCGCTGTAGCCCTTATGAAATTCCCCGCGTATCCAGAGCAGCTTATGCGGATCGCAAGCCGCCAACGGCATCCCCGGCTCCACTCCGGCATGGACGAATATATACTCATCCGTCTCATAATAGTAGGGCAGCTTGTCCACGAATGAGATGACATCCAGCAATTCACCGGTCCAGCGAATGGCCGGCGGCCGCCCTGTTGCTTCATCCTCCGCATAGCCGTAGCTCAGCAGCGTCTGCTTCGCCCCGTTGCGGAACCAGCGATCGACCGCCTTTTCCTTATTGCGGTACGCGTCAAGCATCATTTTCTCATGATTGCCCATCAAGACGATGGCCCCCAGTTGCTGCAGTTCCCGCACCTTGGCGATCACTTCTCTTGAATGAGGGCCACGATCAATATAATCGCCCAGCAGCAAAAGCTGATCGCGATTCGCGTCATAACAGGCCATCTCCAGCAGCCGCTCGAACTTCACCAGTTCTCCATGAATATCGCTAATGACAAGCATTCGCTCCATCGTATCGATCCCTTCTTTCTCTTCCCATCGTACCATGAGCGAATATTTCGTATCCAGCCCCTGATCCAGCCTTGCCTGCATCCTAAATCTCCGTTCTTATTCATTGGCTTGTCCCGGATTACGGCTCGGCTCTTCTAAGGAGAACTCTGTCTTCGACCTGCTTACTGGTGAAGCAGCGCGCCGACCTGCTGCTGCATGCTGTCGTGCCGGTATCTCGCCTTCTGAACGAGCACAATGTATTTGTCAAGCCGCTGACTTTCCCGGATTGTTCTTTCATTCAGCAGATCATTATTTTCCATCGCCAGACGGACCATTCGCGTTCGGATCTGTTCGATTTTGCACATCAGATCTTGTAAATCCGTCTCTTCCGCTTCCGGCTCCAGCCTGCTCACCATCCATTCTCCACCAGGAGCCGACAGCTCATTTCGATGAAGGATCGCTTCCCGTCCCGCCATTCTGCAGGAACCGCCCTTATTCACGTCTTCCATCGCCTACTATTGCCCTCCCTCAAGCAACATGACTTGACAATTCCAATTATAGTTAAAAAAGTAAAAATGCCGTCGAATCATCACTTTTCATATGAGCCATAAAAAGACACTTCCCAGCAGGGAAGTGCCCAGCCATCCTTTTCAAGCTTGCTTGCCTTGAAAACGTCGTAACTTGCGATCTGCCTCCTGACAATCGAGTGAATGATTCGGCATTTTGCGACATTATTTGTGCAATTTTATACATTTTTCCTTTTTATACTTTATAGTATCATTATTTCATTCCACTGTAAATGACATTTTTCCATAAAATTCATTCCTTATGTTGAGATTTGAAAGTATTATAGAGTATGTCAATTACAAGATTTCCTTGCTACCATCGATTTGACAGAAAGGGGTTATATTCCGTACCCATGAATTCAGACATCATCATCACGCTTATCATCTTGGCCATGGCCGCAATTCTCTTCATGACGGGAAAGATCCGATCGGATCTGGTCGCCATCTGCTCCTTGATCCTGCTTGTCCTGCTTGGAATATTGACGCCGAACGAAGCGTTGTCCGGCTTTTCCAATTCCGTCGTCATCATGATGATCGGCTTGTTCATCGTCGGAGGCGGGATATTCCAGACGGGGCTCGCCAAAGTGGCCAGCGGCAAGATGCTTCAACTCGCAGGCCACAGCGAGACGCGCCTGTTGATGACCGTTATCCTGGCGACCTCGCTGATCGGCGCCTTCGTCAGCAATACCGGCACCGTCGCCGTCATGCTGCCCATCGTCGTCAGTCTGGCTGCCAGCGCCAACATCAGCCCGGGACGCCTGTTGATGCCGATTGCGTTCGCGAGCAGCATGGGCGGCATGCTGACCTTAATCGGGACGCCGCCCAACCTGGTCATCAGCGAGACGCTCGCCCAAGCGGGATTCGATGAACTGTCCTTCTTCTCCTTCACGCCAATCGGAATCGTATGCCTCCTCCTTGGCACCGGTTTTTTGCTCCTTCTGAGCAGGCTGCTTCCGAAGGGAGAAGGCGAAGGCCGCGGCCGGCGGAACGGGCGATCGCTGCATGAGCTTGCCCGCCAGTATCAGCTGTCTCAGAATCTGTACCGCGTGCAAGCCGGGGAGGAAGCGACGATTGTGTCCCGTTCCCTCCAGGAGCTCGATATTCCGAACCGTTATCAGGTTCATATTATCGAGATTCGCCGCCGGACATCGAACAAGAACCCGTTCTTCAAGACGATCAATCAAGAGATAGCCGGCCCGGCGACCGTCATCCAGGACCGAGATATTTTGTATGTATACGGTCCATTCGAGCGCGTGCAAGACTTCGCCGAAGCATGCGGGCTTCAACTGCTTGACCGTCAGACCGCCGAGATCGATCAAGCCGCCGAGCCGAATACCGAGCGGTACGCTTCGGATCAGATCGGCATCGCCGAGGTGCTGCTGCCGCCGAATTCCCCGCTGCTCAATCAGCAGGTGAAGCAGTTGGGGTTCCGCGAGAAATATCAGCTCAATATATTGGCGATTCAGCGCAAAGGAGAGTACTTGCTGAATCAGCTCAAAGACGAGAAAATCCGATTCGGGGACGCCCTGCTCGTTCAAGGGACGTGGAAGAGCATCGCCCGGCTGTCAAAGGAAGAGTCGGAAGTCGTCGTCGTCGGCCAGCCGCTGGAGACGGCTGCCGAGATGCCGATGAACCATAAAGCGCCGCTCGCGGCCGGCATCATGCTGTTCATGATCGCGCTGCTCATCCTGGAGATATTTCCGGCCGTCATCTCCGTCATGATCGCGGCCGTCCTTATGGTTGCCACGGGGTGTCTTCGCGGTATGGAGTCCGCCTACAAGACGATTAATTGGGAGAGCATCGTCCTCATTGGCGGCATGATTCCGATGTCGATCGCGATCGAGAAGACAGGCGCAGCTGCCTTGCTGTCGCAGAAGCTCGTGCTGACCCTCGGGAACATCGGACCGTTCGCCTTGCTCGCAGGCATCTATTTTACGACGTCGCTTCTCACGCTGTTCATCAGCAATACCGCCTGCTCTGTCCTGGTCGCTCCGATCGCGATGACGGCCGCGATGCAGTTGGGCGTCAACCCGTATCCGTATCTGTTCGCCGTCGCGATTGCGGCCAGCATGTGCTTCGCCGTCCCGTTCTCGACCCCGCCCAACGCGTTGGTCATGTCGGCCGGCAAATATTCTTTCATGGACTATATCCGGGTCGGATTGCCGCTTCAGCTGCTGCTTGGCATTGCCATGGTGGCGCTGCTGCCGCTCTTTTTTCCGTTTTAAAATCTAGCAAACGGTCTTTCATTTCGACAATCTTCTATTTTCAGCAGCAAAAAAGGATAAATTGTATGTACGTTCCATCTAAAAGATGATAGAATAAAAATAGAATAGATACGCTAAAAATGGATAAAAGGCAAACCCTAGCGAAAGCAGGGGACGCAAAGCCACGGGTCTAAGGCATGCACGCATGCGATGATAGCCGGGTTGCCCTAATTGCGACAGCTGTTGCGTCTTTTTGGCGCCGCCTTTAGGGTGGCGCTTTTTTGATTTCCATGAGCGCCCCCGTCTATCATCTCATTCTAGCGTAGATCCAATCCGATATAGAATGGGGAGATAGCTATGGGTACACATCGATATACGACCGAACACAACCCTGACTCAGCCATAATCAGACAACATACACGAACAGCGAGACGGCATGTATCCGCACTCTTCTGCGCTGTAATGGCTATCGGACTCTTCCTGACCCCTTCACTCGCCACCGCGGAAGCGGACAGCATTCCGGCAGCGGAGGGGGCGCTGCGCACCGCTCCAGTAGCCGCCGGAGCCAGCGCGATGAGCGGCACGGAATTCAAGCTTCAAGGCATCTCAATCGGGATGAATGAATCGGAGTTGCTCGGTATTCTCGGAGAACCCGCGCGCAAAGATCTTAGCGAATACAATTTCGAATGGTACATATACAATCAGAATTACCAACGTTATATCCAGGTCGGTGTGCAGCAGGGCAAAGTGGTTGCCCTGTATACGAACGCCCAGGACTGGACGTCCGCGAGCGGAGTCGGCTTCGGATCGACGAGGCAAGAAGCAGAAGCCGCTTACGGCTCCCCGCTTGCGAGTGTCAAGAAAGGAAATACGATTTATAAGTTCAAGGACAACGGCGGAGAATACACCATGCATCAGGTCGGCGGTGCGTATGCCACACTGTTTTACGATCTGAGCCGAAAAAATACGGTTACCTCGATCCAGGTTATCGATCAGAACGTCGAGTTGTCGCTCAAAGGCTTTTACGGCAAGCCAAGCGAACGATTGCGGGAAAGCTTTGAGCGCGAAGTGCTGGATTTGACCAATGCCGTCCGGGTTCGCGAAGGTAAAAAACCGCTTGAGTGGAACGACAAGATTGCGGTAACGGCGCGAAAGCATAGCGCAGACATGATGAAGCGCAGCTTCTTCTCGCACGACAATCCCGCTGGCCAGTCTCCATTCGATCGGATGAAGCAAGACGGCATCACTTACAAGGCGGCTGGAGAAAATATTGCCGCCGGACAAACAAGCGCCATCTTCGCCCACGAGAACTGGATGAATTCAAGCGGGCACCGCAAAAACATTTTAGGCGATTTCGAGCGCCTTGGCGTCGGAGTCTCCTTCGGCGGTCCGTATCAAGCTTACTATACACAAAACTTCTTCACGCCGAGCCGCTAGGATTACAAGAAAACCGCCGCCTCTTGCACAGGCGGCGGCTAGCATAGCTCTACTCGTTATGTTTCATTCTTTTGCGCGACAGCCACATGACCAATGCGGCAGCGCAGAACAACAGGCCAATCCAAGAAGCCAGCGGCGATTTCTCGCCCGTTGCCGGCAGCATCGGTCCAGCCGAATGATCAGGCTTCTTGCGATCTGCCGGCCGGTTCGCAGGAAGTTCCTTCGAGCCTGGTTGCTCTTCTGTTCCCGGCTCCTCTTCCGTGCCCGGTGTGCCTGGAACGGTTTCTCCCGGTTCGCTTTCACCCGGATCGGTCTCACCGCCGACTACCGTGTCCGGTCCTTCCACGATTGTGCCAGGGACCGTCTCTCTGTTGTCAGGCGGATTCGTGCCCGGAGTGGTACCGCCGGAACCCGGATCTGTCGTTCCGCCACCGTCTGAACCCGGACTTTCCGGATCAGGGCGTTCCGGCTCCGGCTTGCCGCCGGACTTGACCAGACCCGCGTCAATGGTCAGATTCCGCTCCCCGTGACCGAGCATAATAACATCCGTCCAGCCGTCGGCATTGGCTTTGGAATTGCGCGCCGGGTCGTTTCCGGCTCCCTTGATCGTGAACTTGTAACCATCCGGCAGTTCAAAATGAACGATGTAGGTTCCGGCGGACAAGTTGTCGAATAAATAGTAGCCATCATACACGGCCTCGGTTACGGATGGCCCGTATACATCCCCTGTTACCGTGCCCCCGTATGTGGTATCCGTTACCGTCTTGTATACGGATTGGGTCACGGTCGTCGCCAACAGTTCACGGTTGCTGTTGTACAGTTTGACCGTCACGCCGTTCAAGCCAACCTCGTCTTCATCCTGAATGCCGTTGCCATTCTTGTCAATCCAGACATAATCGCCAAGCGCACCCGTTCCTGGCGCTTCCGGCAGCGGGATAAGCCCGGCATCGATATTGTGGTTCTTCTCGCCTTGCGCAAGCTCAATCACATCGGTGCGGCCATCGTCGCGGGTGACGTCGGAATCTTTGCCGCGATCGTCGCCCTGGTGCGGTATCGTCCATTTATGGCCGTTCGGCAGGATGAACTTCACGACATATTTCCCGGCCGGCAGCTCCGTGAACAGATAATATCCTGGCTTGCCGTCTTTGTTGTCCGTCGTGGTGCTTTTTAGCAAGCTGCCGTTGTCATCGTACAGCTCCACCTTCACGCCATTCAGGCCAATCTCGTCTTCATCCTGGATGCCGTTGCCGTTCTTGTCAATCCAGACATAATCCCCGATTTCCCCCGTCTCCGGCATGACCGGCAGCGGGACGAGCCCGGCATCGATGTTGTGATTCTTCTCGCCGTCGCCCAGCACGATTTCATCCGTGTAGCCATCCTCGTTGATCACGTCGGAATCTTTGGCCGGATCATTGCCTTGATGCGGCTTCGTCCAGCTATATCCGTCCGGCAGAATAAACTTCACGACGTATTTGCCGGCAGGCAGATTCGTAAACAGATAGTACCCTGGCTTGCCGTCGAAATTGTCATTCGTGATCGTCTTGTTAAGCAGCTTGCCGTTGCTGTCGTACAGCTCAACCGTTACCCCGTTCTTTCCTTGTTCATCATCATCCTGAATGCCATTGCCGTTTTTGTCGATCCAGACGTAATCGCCGATTTCGCCTTTACGGCTATCTTTAATTTTTACGCCGACTTTTTTCGGCTCCGCCGGCAGCAGCGGACTTCCGTTATCTGCCCGCTTCGCCGTAAAGCCGAACGAGTTCCAGGCAATCTCGTTATCGCCGCTTGGAGCGCCGACCGGCGCGCTCATTTCCCATACGACTTCCTTGCTCTCCCCTGGCATCAGCACCAAGTCGTTATCGAGCACGAATTTGAGCGCCCGGACTGTCGTCAGATCCTCTGGCGGTTCAGCGGACCAGCTTCCGCCTTCCAGCGAGACGGATTCATCCGTGCTGTAATACACCGTCACCGCTTTCGGCGCGGTTACTTTTTCCGTCAAGACCGGACTCCATTTGCTTTCGCGCGGCGTCTTGTCAATGACTCCGGTATCGCCGATTCGAGGAAGGGCGTCCACAATCGTGACGTCTTTGACCCCAACGGTGCCTTTGTTCGTCACGACGACCTTATACTTGATTTTTCCGCCCGGCGTAACGGTTCCGGTATCCGGATATTTCGTCCAATTGTCTTCGTCCAAATCTCCCTGCACATATTTGACGGATTCGAGATTCGTCGCGGAGTTGACATGGATGTCTGCCCCGTCATATACATACCATTTGCCGTCTTTATAACGCTGCTGGACAAAATTATAGTAATTGTTCAAGTAATCATGTTCATCGGACGTGACTTCCACTTCATTATGAATCGTCCCCGTCGTTACCCCTGCGCTTACTTTCGCCTGGAAAGTCAGCTCGATCCACTGTCCCTTCTTCAGCGTCAGCGGACCATTGTCATCCCAATACCATGTGAGCGAAGTCGTTCCCTCCGGGCCTTGAGAATCCGACTTGAAGCGAGGTGGCGGCGGATTCACTCCTTCGCTGCCCGTTACTTGCACCGAATCGTCCACATACGCAAGCTCTTTCGGCAGCAAGTCGGTCACGATTGGATTGCGAAAATCCACATCGATCAAGTTCGGGTTGGTTACCCGAATCTTATAGGTGGCTGTCTCGCCCGGTTTCAATGCAGTGCTGGACGCCACTTGCTTATCCACCATAATCAGCGGGCGATCCTCAACGGCAAGCACCTTCACTCTGGCGGCGTTTTCCTGCGGCTTGCCATTGAATAGATAGGTCATCACCGCATAGTTGACAATCTGCTTCCGGTCTTTAGGGCTTTTTTCGTTCTCGGGAAGACCATTTAATCTATCAATTTCAGGGAAGTTTCCTTCATACTCCTTGTACGGTATATCGGAAAATTTCCCAAAAACGTAGTCCTCAAGCTGACGATATTCCCCTGTCTTCTTGTACTGGACTTCCAGCTCGCTTTTTTGCTGGAAATCAACCGGAACATCGCCGAACACGAGGCGGATCCCTCTCACATTCTTGCCGTCGGCCTTCAATACTCGCGGCTCGGCATTCGCCGGGATCGTCTCCCACTGCTCCCAATCGCCTTCCGCCGGCTTTTCCTTGGCGGTGTACTGAATAACATACTCATCAATTCCCGCAAATCTCGCCGTTTGAACCTGAACAAATTCGAGGCCCTGCGGCGTCAAATCCTCCAGCTTGGCATTCTCCAGCCTCATATTCGTCTGGTTGGCGATATCTCCGATTCGATAGGAGATGGTTTGCCCCGTAATCAATTCCTTGGCGGAGCCTTCGTTGACGGATTTATAGATCCACAGATTGCCTGTCTGCGGCACATCGACAAACCCGTGCTTCGCTTCCGCCTCATCCGTGACAGGCTCGTTCTCTCCCACTGGCTTGAACGAGACTGCCGCCTGATTCACGACTTCTTTATCAGGCTTATCCTTCAAAATATCCTCGGGATACTTCACTTTCACGAAGATTTCTTTGTAGGACCCGTCTTGGCCCAGCTTGCCGATGTTCCAGGTAAGCTTCCCATTGTCATGAGCCGTATACTCGGGGCGCGTCGACAAGAGCTCGGCTTCCGCCGGCAGCATATCGGTGATCACGACGTCATCCAGATTCAGATTGCCATAGCCGTCCTTTTTCGTATCGGAGAACAGGATCCGGTATTCCACGGTGCCTCCGGGCTGCGGCTTCACATGAGCCACGGGTCGGTACTGTTCCTTTTTCAGCTCCCATGCGGCCGATGCTTCCGCTTTGACAGTCACTTCGTTCGACGGCTTGCCGTCCGGCGTCTGTTCGCTATGGAAGAGCGCCTGCGTCGTTGCCTCCGTCCCGTTCGGCGTCACATAATTCGGGAAGCGGACATTGACCTGCAGCGTTCCCGTCGATCCCGGCTCCAGCGCCTCCGCAAACGTAAACGTAACCGTCCCCGCAGCGGGATCATGCACCGCGGTTGCTCCACCGCTGTTCACGACACCGGCATATTCGACTTCCTCCGGTATCGGGAGAACAATCTGCGCCCCGTCATACTGTTCCGTCGTGCTTGACACGCTGTATTCAATATCATAAGTAAATAATTGCCCCGATAGCACGGACGGCACGGAACTCTTCAGCACGATCTGGATCGTGTCTCCGCCATTTTCCTCGCCGCCGGGAACGTCATCCGCGAGCGCGGTCATGGGCATCAGCAGGATGTTGCACAACAGCAGGAAAGCCCACACCATGGCTTGAAATCGTATTGACCTTCTCATTTTTCAAAACTCTTCCTTCCCTTGAAATCAATCATTCTTCTTTCCCTTGCGCCTTGATGGAGAAAAACATCCTGTTACTTCTCCAGCTTCATTACATCGCCGGTCTCACGCACAACATCAAGCCGATTGAAGCGGCGTCCGAATGTTCGGCTGCGGTGTCTCGCCACAAAAGAGCGTCTGTCCAGCCAGCCAACCTCTTCGGGTTAACCGCTCCTTGCCGATCTTCAACGAAGATTCCGTGGCTCCCCCCGGAACAGGCTCCCGCATCGGTTGTGGCCGACGGCAACCGTGCCGCCTTCCGGGATCCCTTCCGTAGAAAGGTCCGCTTCATCTTATTCTGCTGCAATGGAGATAGGAAAATAGTTGTGGGGGGGAGATGTTCTGGAACCATGATCAAGATCAACCTGACGAGCAATAATAGAAGAGCGGCCGGATTCCAGAGCTTTACGTCGACGCGATTCTGCATTGGATCATTCGTTCACCTCCTCTTGCGCACGGTTCATGCCAGCCATGAGTGCCCTATGTAATAGGCATAAGTATCATATCAAACCTAACTACACCATTTCTCAACAAAAATGGAAGCGTTGTCCGGAGCGATTTATTTCGCCGCCGGAATTTTATTGTTTTTATGGCGGTACATTTTCCGATCAGCGGCATCCAGAATGTCGGTGAGGTTGCGATTTTTATCCGAGTAAACCTCGAATCCGACCGAGAAGGTTACGTTAATGTTCAGTTCTTTGGAGAGAGTTGCCAATTTGTCGGCGAAATAACGCTGCATAATTTTCATGCCGGAGGAACCGTCGCTGAGCATAATCACAATAAACTCATCACCGCCCCATCTCGCTATGTAATGTTTTTTCTCGAAGCCTTTTCTTAAGATTTCGGCCGTTTTTTTCAGGATGAGATCGCCGGTGCCGTGACCATAATGATCATTGATGTATTTGAATTTGTCGATGTCGATAAAAAAGATGGTTATCGTTTGCGATTTGCGTTTCGCTTTCGCTTTTATTTTAGCGAAATTTTTCACGATGAATCTGCGGTTGTATACTTTCGTCAGCGCGTCTCTTTCCGCTTCCCTTTTCACCAGCTCATACTTGCGGCCGAACCACCAGATAAATACGACCTGGATGAGTAAAGAGGCAAATAAGACGAAATCCACATCGCCAATCAAATAGAAGATATAGGCATAGACCGAGGCTAAAATCGTCAGCATGCCAAATCGGATATAAGCGTTCCTTTTGTTGCCCATCACTATCAACCCTTTACTCTGGTAACTCCATAATCAAACGTCCAGTAATAGTTCAATAGAAAATTGCTTGGCGGAACGACGAAAATGACGAGCAGTTGTCCCAGAACATACGGCCATTGCATCCATTCCACCGCAGCGTACATCACCCCCGTATTCATCAGCAGACCGACCGATGAGACGACCGCGTATTTGATAAAAGCCGAACGCCCTCCCCGCGTCTCGCCGAATGTCCACAATAAGTTCAATAGGTAAGACACGATAAGCACAATCAGGAAGCCGATGGCGGAACTGATAATCGGATCAAATCCAAGCCATTCTACCAGCAAGACAAGCACTCCAATATGCAGTAGAGTGCCCAGTACGCCGACGACGCCGTATTTCATCATTTTTTTAACCATAACAGTTCGCTGCCGCTTGCGGGCATCTCCGTTTCTCGAGCCGCGATCCGCTCCCCGATAACATAGCGCGGCCGCCCCTTCGCTTCATTGTAAATCGATGCGATATACTCGCCGATAATGCCGAGGCTGACCATAATGATGCTGCCGATAATGAGCTGCAGCAGAATGACGGTCGTGAAGCCGGTTACCGCTTCGCCGACGACCTTGCGGTACAGCGTCTGCACGCCGAGAATAACCGCCCCGATCAAAAATAGAATCCCCGCCAGCGTCACAAAGCGCAGCGGCAGCGACGAGAAGGAGGTCACGGCTTGGACCGCCAGCTTGACCAGTCCCAGGAAGCTCCAGCGCGTCGTGCTGCCGGCGCGTTCCGGAACTTCGAACTCAATCTGGGTTCTGCTGAAGCCGAGCCAGGCCGTCATGCCGCGAAAGAAAGTTTTGCGCTCGGGCATATTCCGCCAAGCTTCCACAACCTTGCCGTCCAGCAGCTTGAAGTCCGATGCGCCGCGCAGGTCGAAGCCCGACAAGCGGTTCAATATATAATAAAACGACGCAGAGCCCAATTTGTTGCGCAGCGGCTCCTTCCCGCGGCTTCGCTTCACGCATTCGACGATTTCATAGCCTTCTTCCTTCCACAGGCGCACCATTTCCTCCAGGAGCGAAGGCGGATGCTGGAGATCCGCATCCATCACGATGACGGCGCGGCCTCTCGCATGCTCCAGCCCTGCGCATAACGCAAGCTCCTTGCCGAAATTGCGGCTTAAGCGGATCGCGGACAATTCGGCAAAGCGCCGGCAGGTCTCCTCAATCCGCAGCCAGGTCCGATCTGTCGAGCCGTCATCGACGATAAGCATTTCGAAGCTCTCCCCAAGCTGTGCCAACTGTTCGCGAATGATGGCCAACGTTCCATCAATATGAACTTCCTCGTTATACACCGGGACAACGATCGTAATATCCGGTCTCATTGCTCACTCACACCCGCTTTTTTCTTTACTTTGTACAACCGCCACAGACCGCCGTTTTCATCGCCGAACTCCTTGTGGAGCTCGCACCATTCCGCCCCTTTTTCGTAGAAATCAGGGTATAACCGGTTATCTGCGCTGAGAGCGGAGCTGATATTCGGCTTCGGGCTTAGAATATAATCGACGCCCTGCCCTTGCGGATCCGCCAATGCATCGCGGAAATTAAAATCGCTCGTAATAATGTACCGGCCCGGTTTCTCGCTGTTCAGAATGATATAGAAGGCGGAATACGAATCCATTAAAATTTTGTCCTGCCGCAGTTCGCTGTCCAAGTAACGCGCAACCTCGCGGTCCACTTCCTGCAGATTGGCATGCTCTTGCGCATGCAGCATTTTATTCTCATCCGGCGCGATGTCCGGGTTGAACCAGGCCCATGTCAGCACCGCGGCCGACAATATCAGACTCGCCAGCGCGATCCCCGAATTCCACGGCGACTTCTTCACCTTGCTCAGCTCATAAGGAATCCAGGCGACCGTAATCGGAAATACGTACATAAAATACCGGAACCATCCGAACGAGGTGCCTTTGACAAGAAGCAAATACTGTAAGGCCACAATGGATAACACCATCGCCGCCAAGCCGGCAAGCTCCCATAGATGGGCCCTGCGGTTGATAATGCGAAGCACCACGACGCCGACGAGCGGAATGGAGAAGAACGCCATCTTCTTCAGCACGAAGACCAAACTGTTGAGCGGGTGGCCGATGAGATGCATGAATTGCTGATCGGTAGCCAGCATCGCCGACTGCTCCACGTTCGAATATTCGGAGTTCAAGAAATAGAACGGATTGCCCATAATGAGATAGTTCAGCAAAATCCAGAGCAAGCCCGAATATACAATCGGCGACCATACCAACGTCATGACGCTTTCGATCTGCTCATATTTGTTCCGGAATCCCGTTCTCCCCGCTTCCGGCTTCTTGTCGGCGCGGAACAGCACCGCGAGTATCACGGTCAGACCCAGACCGATGCCGAAGGGCACCGCTTCGTACCGCGTCCAGAACGCTAACGCCAGGGCCAATGACAGCTTCAGCAGGCTGCCGACGTTGCGCTCCTTCAGCCAATAAGTCAGATGAACGACCGAGTACATCGTAAAAAAGATAAACGGCGCGTCGCTCAATCCGTTCATGCCGAACAAAAACATAAACGGGTTGAATGCAAACAAAAGACTTACGGCGACGCTTACCCACCGGGATAAGCCGTGGGAATCCCCGGCCTGCACCAACAGCGCCGCCGTACATCCCGCGAACATGCTGGACATGAACACCCCTGCCAGGCCGGAGGAAGCCAGCGCCGGAAATAATGGATAAAAAGCTAAAAAGGCGATTTCCACCAGGCTGGGCAACGGATTCCACACGAAGCCGATGGCTCCGAGATGGGGATCGCCGCTATACAGCACGTAGAAGGCGTTGGCGACCCGGCTCATCGCGTCCGTATGCACATAGCCGATATGATGGCTGACATAATATCCCGCGATCCATTCGGTCACGAACACAACGGCGAAGACGAGCCAATACACAAGCGGGGACGTGCGCTGTTGGACCGCAGCCGGCAATAAGTCAGGCGAACGATAGGATGCTGCGACTTCCATTTACACTCCAACATCCTTTCCAGTCATTTGTTGAACAACCACATCCGGCTCCGTCAAGCCGTGTGTCGTTTTTTCCCAATAGAACGGCCGGGTAATCAACTGCCACAACGCTTTTAGAGCGGCGATGCTCATCAATACCCAATAGATGGGGGTCAAAAAGGCGTATTTGACGATGCCGTAAGAAAACACGCGTTCGTTCTTCCGTTCCATCTCGTCAATCACCCAGTACACCCCGGCCGCGTTGCTTAAGATGAATAAGAAGTTCCCAATCAAAAACTCGATAGCCGCGATGTAGTAAATGATGCCGGGGAAAAATTTCGGCACAAACTCCATTTCCCAGCCGTACCATAGAATGAGCAGCGCCCAGAAGATCGGATTGAGCAGCGGAAGAAGCGGGGCGGACAAGACCATGACCTGAAAACCGAAAAAACCTCTGGGGCCCAATTCCTGCCACAATTTGAGCGGATTGCGCATATGGACAAGCCAGGTCTGCATATACCCCTTAATCCACCGGGAGCGCTGCCGTATCCAATTGCCTACGCGGCTGTTCGCTTCCTCCCATGTTCGCGAATCCACAATGGCCGTCATGTAGCCCTTCTTGTACAAGCGGATGCCCAGATCGGCGTCCTCCGTTACATTATACGGATCCCACGCGTTGAGCTCTTTCAGCACCGAGGTTTTAAAATGGTTGGAGGTTCCGCCGAGCGGAATAGGCAGATTCAGCTTCATAATTCCGGGCAGGAGAAGTTCGAACCACATGCTGTATTCTTGGGTGAACCAACGCGTCATCAAATTTTGATCGCTGTTGAAATAATTCAATTTCGCCTGCACACATACGACATTCGATGGGCTATTGCGGAAAGCCAGAAACACTTTCTTCAATTGATCCGGATCCGGGCGATCCTCCGCGTCATAGATGACGACATAGTCTCCCCTGGCGCGGATCAACCCGTAATTGCATGCCTTCGGTTTTGTTTTCGGCAAGCTATGCGGAACGACAAGCACCGTATAGTAGGCCGGCAGCTTCATTCTGGCCAGAAGCTCCTGCGCTTCGACATCGTCTTCTTCGATCAGCAGCCGGACATCCAGCTTGGATTTCGGGTAATCCAGCCGCTCCAGATTGTCCAGCAAATGCGGAATGACATTGCTCTCTTTGTACATGGGGACGAGAATCGTATAGACAGGCAGTTCTTTCTCGTCTATCGCCAGCAGTTCCTCTTCCGTAAATCGAAGCTGGGCCGTGCTTCTCGTTCCTTTTAACGTAATGACGAACTTGAACACGGACATCGCGAAATAAGCGACCTGGACAATAATGTTCAAAACGATCAGCGTGGCGAACCAATTCCACAATAGCCCGGTTACAATCATGACCGCGAGCAGCAATATAAAGATAAGCTGCGGCGTCGTAAACGTCACATGCGCCGAATTTTCCGGGTTTTCCTCCATCAGCTTGTCCGTGCTCGCCTGCATCAGTTCCGCTTCATAGACCGATTTCCAGAAAAACTCCATCTCTTCCCGCGTCGCCAACACTTGCTCGATCGGTCCGTCGATATAGGCCTCCAGTTCGGCAATCTGCGTGTCCGTCAACGGAGAGCCGACCGCGATCAGGTACCGGTTCGCCAGCTTATTGATGATGACGGCGTCATACGCGCGCGCCGCCGCTTCCGGCAGCTTCGTCTCCTGCTCGAAGGAATATTCCGAGCCGATGCGGCCGATTTGCTGCTGAGTGGCGATCGCGCGATAGAGCGGACCGGGCTCTATCATTTGCAGCGACAGCAAAATATCGCCCAAGATACCGCCGCTTTTGCGTTGAAATTCAAGCGCTTGATCCAATTGCTCCTGCGTAATGTCCCCGGACTGCACCAGCATCTCGCCGAGCAGCCCCTTCCCGCCGGTGCGCTTCGTCAATCGTTCGACCGCTTCCGGGCTGACATCGTACAGGGCGACTACGTTATCTCCCAACCTGCCCCCGTATTGCTGCTGATGCTCGAGCGCAGAGCGAAGCTGGCTGGCTGTAATCAAGCCCTCGCTGACCAGCAGGTCTCCAAGTCTTCCCGGGGACGACTTCTCCAGTTTCATTTCCTCCACAACTCCCGATTCTAGCGCTTATATTTGATGTGTATACTCGAACCGTACGATATCCTCTTCTTCAATCGAATCCCCGACCTGGATTTCAATCAAGTCGACCGTCGTGATTGCTTTGATGCCGTGCTTTACTCCAGGCAGAATCCGCACCACATCGCCGGCGCCCGCCGTGAAGCTGAGCCCGTCAATCGTCACTTCCGCCTTGCCTCGCACGATGGTCCACATTTCGCTCCGCTTGTAATGCACTTGATAACTAATCTGCTTGCCGGCGTAAATATGCACCCGCTTCGTCAAGGATTGCTGGTCCTGGGTCGGTTCGCCCAGATGTATAATGCTGTACCAGCCGTACAGCGTCTCCTTGTACATCGGCCGCGTGGATACGGTCTGAACCATCTGCTTGAGGCGGGCGCTTTCCGCCTTGTCGGAGATTAAAATGCCGTCCGGCGAAGCGACGACGACCGCGTTCGAGACCCCGAGCACGACGACGGGGATATCCAGTTCATTAATGACATGCGTATTTTCGCTGTCGCTGCTGACCACGCCTTTTCCGTACAGCTGCTCCTTCATCTGCTCGGTCCAGTCGTTCCAGGTCCCCAGATCGTTCCAGCGGCCCGCGAACGGCTTGACGGCAATCCGTTCTTCTTTCTCGACCACCTCATAATCGAAGCTGTTCTGCGGCAGCAAATGATACTGGCTCGCCAATTCGTCATACCGAAGAGGCCATCCGCCCTGCCGCAGGATCCGCAATATGTATTCCAGCCGGAACGCGAACACGCCGGCATTCCATAGCGCGCCCAATCCGATCCACATCTCCGCTTCCGAGGAGGGCGGTTTCTCGATAAAATGCTGTACCTTGAGCAAATGCTCGCCGGATGCTTGTCCGGGCGCGGGAATGATATAGCCGTATTTCTCGGACGGATTCGTGGGGGCAATGCCCATGAGCACGATTCCTTCTTCCGATTGCGCCGCGATAGCGGCCATCGTTTTGAGCTCCTCATAGTAATCGTCGTCCACATCGACATCGACAGGCATGACGACGATCGCCTCATCCCCGGACATCCCCATCTCGCTGTGCAGATACGTGCAAGCGAGCGCGATGGCGGGGAACGTGTCCCGCCGCTCCGGCTCCAGGACGAGCGGCGCCGCCGCGCCAAGCTGGCTCAATATTAATTCCTCCTGCGTCCCCGCTGCCGCGATAACCGCGGAGTGCTGCAGGCCTGCCCCCTCAATCTGCTGCCAGACTCTCTGCAGCATCGACAACCGGATGCGCTCATCTTCCTCGATGGAACGGTTCACTTTAATGAACTGCTTGGAACGACTGTCATTCGACAGCGGCCATAACCGCTTCCCGCTGCCGCCGGATAACAAAATCAACTTCAACCAATTCTCCTACTTTCATAAAATAATTGATAGTTGACAAAATTCTGTGTGTTTTTACATAGATCCATTGAACCATATCCACCTCCACACTTTCTGAACATTTTCAGAATGTAAAAAAAAGCCGCCTTCCGTCTTCATTTGACGAAAGGCGACCTTGGCATGCGCGAACCGCGCACTCTCACATATCAAGCTTGATTAAAATGTCACCCGTTTATCGGCATCGCCACCCAATGTCCCTTCGCCACCTCGACCAGCTCCGATTGGTCGAGCTGATCGTTGTCCGCTTCGGGCTGCTCCTCCATCAGCACCCGTTTTTTGGCGGCTTCGACCTTCGGATCGGGAACCGGAATCGCCGCCAGCAGCGACCTCGTATACGGGTGCTGGGGATTCGCATACAGCTCCTCGCTCTCGGCCAGCTCGACGATCTTGCCCATATACATCACGGCGACCCGATCGCTGATATGCTTGACCATCGACAGATCATGGGCGATGAACAGATAGGTGAGACCGAGACGCTGCTGGAGCTCCTCCATCAGCTTTACGATCTGAGCCTGAATGGAGACATCAAGCGCGGACAGCGGCTCGTCGCATACGATGAACTTCGGCTCGACCGCCAGGGCGCGCGCGATTCCGATGCGCTGACGCTGGCCGCCGGAGAATTCATGCGGATACCGCATCGCATAGGAAGGATCGAGCCCGACCATATCGAGCAGCTCTTCGACCCGCCTCTTCCGTTCCTGCTTGCTTCCCGCCAGCCGATGGACATCGAGCGCCTCGCCGATAATATCCAGTATTTTGAATCTTGGATTGAGCGAAGCATACGGATCCTGAAAGATCATCTGCATATAGCGCCGCATCGTCTTCATCTCCTTGGCGGACATCCGGTTCACGGCCATTCCTTGATATAAAATATCGCCGCCTGTCGGCTCATGCAGGCGCAGAATGGAGCGTCCGGTCGTCGATTTCCCGCTGCCCGACTCCCCGACGACACCTAGCGTCTCCCCTTCGCTGATATGGAAGCTGATATCATTGACCGCCTTGACGATGTTCCCCTTGCCGAGGTCGAAATATTGCTTGAGCGATCGCACCTCCAGCAGCGGGCGCGCATCGTCCGCATCCTTCTTCACCGTGAGCGTTGCAGGCTTCGGTTTCTTCTTCTCGTCCAGACGCGGGAGCGCGCCAAGCAGCTTCTTCGTATACGGATGCTGCGGGCTGGCGAAAATCTCTTCTGTCGTCCCCGTCTCGACGACAGTCCCGTCCTTCATGACGGCGACCCGATCGCACATGCCGGCGACGACCCCTAGATCATGCGTGATCAGGATGATGGAAGTGCCCAACTGCTGCTGCATATGCTTCATCACATTCAAAATCTGCGCCTGAATCGTCACGTCCAGCGCCGTCGTCGGCTCATCGGCGATGAGAAGGGCAGGCCGGCAAGCGAGCGCAATCGCAATCATGACGCGCTGGCGCATCCCTCCGGAGAATTCATGAGGATACTGATGGTAGCGCCGATCGCTGTTGCGGATGCCGACCAGCTTCAGCATCTCGATCGCCTGCCCTTTCGCGGCGGCGGCCGACAGCTTCCGATGCTTGATCAGACCTTCCTCGATCTGTCTTCCGATCGTCATCGTCGGATTCAACGAGGTCATCGGATCTTGAAAGATCATGCCCATATCCCGGCCACGGATGCTCTCCATTTCCTTGTCCGTGTATTTTTCCACATTTTCTCCCAGGAATATGACTTCGCCTTCTCTCATATACGATACTGAAGAAGGAAGCAAGCGCATAATCGAACGAGCCGTCACGCTCTTGCCGCTTCCCGACTCCCCGACAATTCCGAGCGTCTCTCCCTGATTGAGCTCGAAGCTGACATCGCGAACGGCCTGAATCTCCTTGTCGCGCGTCAGAAAAGTTACCGATAAATTGTTGACCTGTAAAATCGTATCCATTTCACTCACCCGCCTGAACGTCCGTTATCGATTCTACTAGAAATTTGAACATGAGCTTCCATAACCGTGTTGACAAAACCTTAAAATAAAATATACTATATCCATCGGAATTATACAATTTAAAAAAGGAGGCAGCAAGAGTCGCTATGGAGAGTACGCAAGCAGCCAGAAATTCCGGTTCAGCGACCCGCATCGGGAACGCATGCAATAAAATGCTATTGAATCCATCCTATAAATATGCCGTTCTTCTGCTTGGCCTGCCTGTGCATCTCATCGTGTCCATCCTCTATCTCATCCGGCGAAGGCACGATACATACGCCTGTGCCAGAGAGAAGATCGAGAGCGAGCTTCTCGCATCCGGCTACAGGGAACGGCTCCGTGCCGAGATCGAGGATCAGACGCTGCGGAAGCTGGCCTTTTTCGGACGGCAGACGGATAAAGCATCGGCTGCGCGGGAAATCGAGAAATGGACCGAGGCGGAATTCTGCAAGACGGTGACCGAGCGAACGGCTGCGCACTTGAGACAGAGCGGGGGGCGGAAAATCACCTATGCGGACACCTTCGCTTCGCTGCTGGGCCAGCCGCTGTTCTTCGTTTTCTCGATAATTCTCGGTTTTCCCATGTATTTACTCCTATTGTTCTACAGCAATTCTTACCTTAAATACATTTTCGAGCGCCTCGTAATGAGCCTGTTCGTGATTATCGGGGTTGCCGTCCTTGTATTTACGCTGCTGCATCTGTCGCCGATTCATCCGGCCGCCAATATTCTCGGCGAGACCGCAACCGCGGAGCAAATCGCTTCCTTCAATAAGTTGTACGGGCTGGACCAGCCGTATCTCGTGCAGCTGTGGAACACGATGAAGGGAATCGCGACATTCGATCTCGGCAAGTCGTTCGCGGGCAATGAAGAAGTGACGTCAGCCATTGCAGGCAAATTCCCGATCACGCTTCAGTTGACCGTCATCTCGCTGCTGCTTGCCGTAATCATCGCCTTGCCGATCGGAATCATCTCGGCGGCGAGACCGAACTCATTTTTTGATTACACGTTCATTTTTATCGCCTTAATCGGTTTGTCCATTCCGAACTTTTGGCAGGGGCTCATCTTCATCTTGAACTTCTCGATCAAGCTGCAGTGGCTCCCGGCGACCTACAACCCGCAAAATTGGCTGTCCATGATTATGCCGGTCGTCGTGCTGGGGACGGGCTTGACGGCCGCCGTGGCCCGGATGGCCCGCTCGTCCACGCTGGAAGTCATTCACGAGGATTATATTTTGACCGCCCGGGCCAAAGGGCTGAGCGAGCGCCAGGTGCTGCTTCGGCACGCCGTCACGAACGCCCTCATCCCGGTCATTACGGTCATCGGGCTGCAGTTCGGCGGCATGCTGGGAGGAGCCGCCGTGACGGAGAAAGTGTTCAATATAAGCGGGATCGGCAGCTACATCGTGGACAAACAATTTATTCCCGACATTCCGAGCATTATGGGCGGGGTCGTCTACACCGCGATCACCATTTCCCTGGTCAATATGCTGATTGATGTGATGTACGCCTTCTGCGATCCGCGCATCCGTTCGAAGATGAGACAATATTGAAAGGCGCGATCAAAAGCGGCCCCTTGAAGAACCTTTAAAAGCAGGTGTAACCATGACTAAGTTGCAACAACCCAGACAGGAGAAAAAGCGCAAGCTGAGACTCTCCCAGGAGTATACCCACTCGAGCTTCGCCTGGATCGTCTCGGCCGCCTTGTCCGCCGTTCTGTTCCTGAACAGCTATGACTGGGCCGCCAAGACGTTCAACCGGTATACGCTGGCCGCTGCCGTCATCTGCCTGGGCTTCGGCCTCATTCAGTTGATCATCACGGCCATGCTGCGAAGCGATCTGCTCCGGCATGGATCGATTCGCGGACGGACGCGGGCGCTGGCCTGGATCCAGCTCCTCAGCGCCTTGACGGGCAACGTATTCGTCGCAGCTTGCGCGTTCACTCTGATCAAGAAGGAGAAGAGCTCCGAGTATACGATCGCTGTCTATATGCTCCTCACCCAGTTCTATGTTATCGCTATATCGGGCTTGAATATATTCAAGCCTTATGTGGCCAATGCCTTCCCGCTGTCGATGCTGGCCCTAATCGGAATCGCGGTCTTCCAGTTGGCGGCGCTCCTGCTCGTGGCTGCCAAGGTGAAGCGGCATTACGCCCCTTCCTGGATGGCGGCCATTGCCGCAGCGCTCATCCTGACCGCGCTGACCGGGAATCTGTTCGCGCTGCTGCTCGGGTGGAACCTGATCGCGAAGATACGCCGGAACAGCAATCCGGCCGAGGTGAAATGGGAGGAAGTGTGGGAGCGGCTGACCGGAAATGCGACCGCGATGTCCGGCCTGTTCTTCATCGTGTTCCTGTTCTCGATTAGCGTCTGCAGCTTCTTCACCTTCGACTACGGCATGGCGGTCGAGAACAACTACGGCGCGATTCTGCAGGCTCCAAGCCTCGCCTATCCGTTCGGAACGGATAACTTCGGGCGGTGCCTGTTCTCGCGCATCATATTCGGCGCCCGCATCTCGCTCATCGTCGGGTTCCTGTCGACGGCGATACCGGTTATCATCGGCGGAACGCTCGGCGCCATCTCCGGATATTTCGGCCGGCGGACCGACAACATCATCATGCGGCTGCTTGACATTCTGTACGCGATTCCGGGAATCCTGCTGGCCATTGCCATCATCGCCGCATTCGGGGCCAACACGGTCAATCTTATCCTGGCGCTCAGCATCGGGTCGATTCCGACTTACGCGCGAACGATGCGGGCGAACGTCCTGCAGGTGTCGACCTACGAATACGTCGAGGCGGCGCGGGCGTTCGGCTCCAGCCATGCCGCGATTATATTCAAGCATATCGTGCCGAACTCGCTGGCCCCGATGATTGTCAAATCGACGCTCACGATCGGCGGCGCCGTCATCTCGACGAGCAGCTTAAGCTATCTGGGACTCGGCGTAGAGCCGCATATCCCCGAGTGGGGCAATATTTTGAAGCTGGGAAGCGCCTATCTTGAATCCCATGCCTATCTCGCGGTTTACCCCGGCCTGGCGATCATCGCCTTGGTCCTGTCCTTCAACTTTTTGGGAGACGGGTTGCGGGACGCGCTCGATCCGAAGATGGGATAACGATACACATACTTCTTACCCAGGAGGAATCATCATGAAGAAAAGGTCATTATTCATTGTCATGCTTGCCATCGCCCTCGCGGTGACCGGCTGCACGGTGAACACCAAGTCCAATACGGAAGGCCAGAACAAGCCGGCGGCCGAGAGCGCCGTCGAAATCGAACTGCTCGGCATGAGCTCGGGGCAGGACGACATCAACATCATCCGCGATCAGCTGACGAAGAACGGCTTCAACGTGAAGCTCAACCTTCAGCCGGATTACGGCAGCTTCAAGGCCCAGGAGGAGGCCGGCAACTTCGACATCTCGCTCGCCGGCTGGACAACGGTGACAGGCAATCCGGACTATGCGGTCCGTTCCCTGTTCAAATCGGGCGGCGACTACAGCATCCTCTCCGATCCGGAGATTGACGAACTGATCGAGAAGGCCGCTTCCGAGACCCCGGATCAATATGTGGACACCTACAAGCAATTCGAGCAGAAGCTCGTATTCGATAAAGCCTATATTGCGCCGCTTTACATTTCCGTCAAGAGCCAGGCGTTCAATAAAGAGGTGTTGAAGGAGAAGTCGGTGCGGCTGTCCAAGTCCCGCTCCTTCGCCTGGGAGGATGTGGACTTCAACGATACGTCCAAGCGGGACACTGATCCGCTGCTGCTGACGCAGACGAACCCGACCTTGACGTCGCTCGATCCGATCAAAGGGAATGACGGCTCGATCAACATGATCAATACAAATATGTACGTCCGGCTCATCAATCTGACCGATGACGACAAAATAACGGCGGACGGTTCACTGTCCCGCGCGTACAGCATTGCCGAAGGCAATTCCGAGTATTACTTCATCCTGCGCGACGATATCAACTTCGCCAAAGTAAGCGACAAAAAGGCGGTCGATTCCGGCGAGCGCGTAGGCGCTGACGATGTCATCTTCTCCTTGAACCGCGCCAAGGACAAAAATTCGGTGCCGGATCACCGCACGTACAGCCTTCATGAACATATTAAAAATGTGGAAATCGTCACGGACGCGGCTGCCCTGGAGCAAGTGAAGGTGTCAGGCGGCAGCGAGACGGTGAAGGAAGCGCTGGAGAAAGAGCTGGATACGAAAATATCGGCTCTCGTAGCGGATAAAAAAGAGGCCAACAATAAGGAAGGAAAATATCAGGTCATTAAGCTGACGACGACGGAGCCCTTCCCTCAGGTGCTCAATTATTTAGCGCATCAGTCGGCGGGCATCGTGTCGAAAAAGCAGGTCGAGAGCATCAATACGTATGATGTCGCCTCCTTCGACGTCAACAAGGATATTCCTTACGGCGATCAAAACACGGTAACCGAAGGCAGCAAATACAACAATACGCTGTATGCAAGCGGACCGTATATTTTGCTGTACAAAAATGATTACGAAGCCAAATTCCAGAAAAACCCGGCCTACATGAAGGGCACCGGCCATGAGCCGAACATAGCCAATGTGACGATGCGCTTCATCAAGGATACGGAGAGCGCCCTCGCGGCACTGCGCAGCGGCGAAGTTCACGTCAACTACGGGGTGCCGGACACGAAATTCGATATCGTGAAGAGCGACAGCAAGCTGAGCCTGCAGACGATTCAGAGCAATGCCGTCTCCTACCTGCTGTTCAATACAAAAAACCGGGACGTGGCAAAGAGCGAGGATCTGCGCAAAGCGGTGCTGTACTCGATTAACCAGGACGAGATTTTGCAATTCTACAATAATAATAAGTTCAAAGCGGCTTCAACGGTCAGCCCGATCGTGCAGACCGGGAACGAACTGAAAGCCGATCCGGCCAAGGTAAAGGAATATTTGGACAAATACAGATCCGCGGCGAAATAACGATCACGAAGGTCCCGGGCATCCTCCATCCGAGAGCCCGGGACCTGGCATATAGGCACGCGTCATGCCCGCCGAGAGGCAAACCTGTCGCAGAAGCTCGTGCCGTCTATCATCCATTGTAGCCGTAATGATCGCTGCCTGGCGGATTCTGGATTATCAGATAAACAAATTCACCCTCCCGTCCGCCGCATCGCCCAGATAGGCGGCCACCCCGCCATATTCAATGCCATCCAAGAGTTCTTCCTGCCGCAGGCCCAGCAAATCCATGGTCATCGTGCAGGCCACCAGCTTCACCCCTTGCTCCTGCGCCAGCTCGATAAGCTGAGGCAGCGACAGCGCTTGATGCTTTTTCATGACATGCTTCATCATTTTCGGGCCCATGCCCAAATAATTCATTTTGGACAACCCCAGCTTGTTCGCGCCTCTCGGCATGAGAAAGCCGAACGCTCTTTCGAGCCATCCCTTCCGTATCTGGACGGCCTCATCCCGCCGCAGCGCGTTCAGCCCCCAGAACGTGAAGAAGATCGTCACTTCATGCTCATAGGCGGCCGCGCCGTTCGCGATGATGAACGCGGCCATCGCCTTGTCCATTTCTCCGCTGAACAGTACAATCGTCGTCTTCGGTGGCGATTGGTTCACTCGCTCCCCTCCTTTCGATTGCGCCCCAGGCAGCCCTGGCCTTGGCTGCGCCGCATCTGCCAAGCCGAAGCGATTGGCAGGCGCCGCTGTGCCGCCTTTCGGCTACCTTTTCCGCACATAAAATTTGAAGACACCCTGTTCCTCTTCCTGTCCGACCATCTCATGGTTTGTCTTTTTTACCCATGCCTGGAAGTCGTTCAGTGAACCTTTATCGGTTGAGATGACCGCCATCACTTCCCCGCTTTCCAGCGCCTCCAGCGCTTTCTTCGCTTGCACGATCGGCATCGGACAGGCCATTCCGCTCGTATCCACCACAGTCGTTACCTTCATCATTTTTCATCTCCCCAATCGATGTTCTTCGCTTACTCGACTTCTCCCATCCACTCATTCATCCCGCCGGACAGATTATGCAGCCCGGTATAGCCGATCGCGGCTAAATATTGGCACGCTCGCATGCTTCTGCCGCCGGCTTGGCATACGACAATCCAGACCTGCTCCGGATCGAGCTCGCCGATCCGCTCCGGCAATTCACTTAGGGGGACATTCACCGCACCGGGAATATGTCCGTCCGCATATTCTTCCGGCTCGCGGACATCCACGCACCGGGCCTCCTTCGCGTTCAACATCTGTTCCGCCTCGACGGGAAGCACTTCCTTCCATGACATTCCAGCACACCTCGCCTTCCATATACATATACCCGCATAGGTATATAAACAGTATAATAAGTTCCCTTCCGCTCGTCAAGCGCCGTTGGACAACAGGGAATCCCGCTCTGTCGTGCCCGAGCGGCTCTGGTACGGTTATCCTCGATCTGATAGGATGGAGAGAGGAAAAATAAACGGGGACAAGGAGGATGGCAGGCATATGGAAAACGTGCGCAAAATATTGGAGGAGCAGCGCGTTCCATTCGACATCATCCGGCATAAGCAGCCCATTCGGACGGCCAAGGAAGGCGCTCAGGCCCTCGGGATCGATATCGGTCAGACGGCGCCTGCGTTGGTGCTCAAGGCGGACGGCGAATATGTGGTGCTGATTATATCGGGTGCGCGGGGGCGTATCGATTTGGAGGCCCTAGCTGGCATGCTCGGGCGCGGCAAGCTGGAGCTTGCCTCACGGCTTGAGGCGCGTGAGGCAACGGGGTATGAGGCGGGGGCGATTCCGCTTGCCGGCCATGCGATGCCTTGCCTCGTAGACAAGCTGCTGTATCGATACCCATGGATCTATGGGGGAACGGGTGAACCGGCAACAACCTTGAAGCTGGACCCGAGAGACCTGAGCAAGGTCAATCACGTCGTGGCTTATCTGGAGGCTGACAGAGCGTGAGGCCGGAATGATGCCGTTCCTCACGCGTTGCGGGTGCAGGCCGGGCTTGGGCACGCCGAATCGGCCCGCTGGCCCGGTACTGGTACTGACCGTACCGGGCTCGTTCACCGGGAGCGCTTCTTGTTCGATGCCTGTCCATGCCGTTTGAAAACGGATCTGCCCGTTCAAGCTTTCTTTGGGTCCGCGCCTCCTCCGATTCTTGCGGTCTTACCCCTGATTGCCCCGCAAGGCAACGAATACTTCGATCTCATTGTCCTCCGAGTCGGGCCGGTAGCGCTCATCCCACACCTCAAAGTCATATCCGGCGGGCTCGCGCCCATGTTCCCGCATCCACTGCCCGTACAGCAGATCATAGGTCTGCCCCAGTTCGCATTCTCGCCCGCGGTGCGTCATCGTGACATAGTCGCTTTCCGGAAAGGCGCGCACCGCCATTCCATCCGGCGCCGCCGTAACCTCCGGCACAAGATAGCCGATAATCTGCGTGAACGGGTCAACCTGCGGATTGAAATCCGGCTTCATCGGATAGATCTGCACGAGGTGGATATTATCCGAAACACGCCCCGCCAGTTCGGCCCTGCGGGCAAGCATCGTCTCGCAGGCAAGCTTGCCCATCTTCTTGTCGGCAATCGTCTCGAGATTCGCTTCGAACTCGACTCCGGCGATAGTGAAACCGGGTGCCGTCACAATGGAGGGCTGCCCCTTGCCGCCGACCCGCCCCTGATTCGCGAAGCCGCTTGTCTCGCCATACACTTTCTTGTCCTTGAATGACATATCCCTCATCCCTTCTCTCAAAACTAAAATTAGTTCACCCATATTTCCGAATAGTACGCTTTCATGAACAGATGCAGCTTTTCAAGCACAGCGATTCCTTGCGCCTCCGCCTCCTTGGCTTCGCGCAGCCATTCGATTGCCCGATCGGCCGTTCTCCCATCCTTCGGCTGTCCGCCATCGGGAAAAGGAAACATCAGGCGGAGCTCCGCGAAGGCGGCGGCCGCCAGCTCATAATGTCGCGCGGCTTCAGCCGCCATCTGGCGAACTTGACGCTCCACGATATTCGATCCGTCCCAACGGAACGACAGATCCAGCAGGAAGCGGGCGGCGAACTCGCGGGCATCGGCGATGACCGCCGTATTGAACGCGTTGCCGTGTTCATCTGCGCAGCGACGCTCCATGACCGCGATCCAGGCGTCGTATCCGTCCAGCCCTTGAGCGAACCGCCGCTCGAAAACATGCGTCCACTCCCTGCCCCGGGCATGATCGATAATCATATCAAGCGCCATGCGAAGCATCTCGTATTTGGAATGCGGCAGACTCTCGCTTATCGTCGTCACGAACAGCAGATCGATTTTCGGTTCGGCGAAGCGGGTGTAGGGCAGCGTCCCGTCTTTGGCCTTGTCCTTGCAGTATAGAAGCTGCGCTTCGTCATCATAACCGTAAATCAAGCCGAACTCCGGCGTGAACAAATCGAATGATATTGCCGGCACGCCCCGGTCAATGGAGTCTTGTACAAGCGCAAGCGCGCGCTCCGCCTTCTCCGGCGGAATCGGAGCTGCCGGATCGGCGAGACAGCTCGTGAAGCCGAGATTGCACAGATTGCGGCGGAGAATGTAGCCGCCGGGAAAGGAGGTCGGCCCGGCCGCGTTGATCGCACCCGGATCGATGTTCATGCGGAAGGCATGCCCGGTATATCCCATCACGTCTACCAAGCTCAGATGCTTCTTATCGGTATAGCTTACCGCTCCATGAACCGCCGCGGCAGCGGAGGTCCAGGTCGCGTTCCAGTCCCTGTCCAGTGTCATAAGCATATTCAGCTCCTTGCGAGTCAGATTCGGGGCGGAGTCAAAATGTTGCGCCGGGGCAAGCCAAGCTCCCCTCTTCTCTGCACATACATCTGGATGGAAATCCGGGTTCGCTCTCTATGAAGCTTCGCCCGGGAACGGGACAGCAGATTGTAGACATTGGCGGTAGTCATCTGAAATAACGCCGCAATCTCGTGCGGAGGCAGCTCTCCAAAAAAACGGGCCTCGAATATGTCCCGCTCCCGCTTGGTTAAACAGTGAATCAGCAGACGGATGCTCTCCAGCGTTTCTTTGCGGATCAGGCAGTCCTCCGGATGATGCCTCCTCGAAGCTTCTTCAGCGGCACGAGTGGCCAGCCGGGCCATAATCTGATCGAGATCGCCCCAGTCGGTCGGCTCCAGTCCATATCCGGCCGCCGCAGCTTGCTTCTCCCGCGGCCCCAGCGAAGCGTACGGCTGCTCCTTGCCGAAGGGGCCGCCCCGGCGCAGCTTCATATACGCCTGGTTGCGCACGATGCGCCGCAGCCACGGCGTGAACCGGTCTGAATTCGCGAGCGTGCCCATATGCAAGAACGCGCGAAGCAACGCTTCCTGGACGATATCCTCGGCGAGATGGGAATCGCCCGTCAGCCGTCCAGCCCAGCCCAACGCCTTCGCCCGGTTCCTCCGCACCAGCTCGCCGAACGCTTCCTGATCGCCGGCGCGCGCCTGTTCGACCAATACATGATCGGGGCTCTCCTGACCCGGCGTCCGAGGCTGCGAATCCGCCCGTTCAATCGCCGTCTTATCCAACTATATCCCCCCCCCTGTATTCTTGATGCCGTACGCGTGAGTTGTCTATCATGGTTCCGAAAAAATTTGACTTTCTTCCTCATTTCACTTCAATGGCACACAACGACGAAATCCCGCCGTCCCCTCCCCCTCCGATAGCTGTTGAACTTGCTCCAATATATCCATCAACGCCCCGGTAAATCTCGTCTTCTGATCCAGCATCGTGGCATGCCCTGCCTCCGGAATGGAATAGAACTGCTTCCGCGGCGCCTCTATCGCGGAGAAAAAATCCAGGGCCAACGGATAAGGGGTCTGCCAATCCTGCTCCCCATGGATATAAAAGACGGGAATGCGATATGCCGTTCCGAGCGCGCGCAGATCAAAGGATTCAACCAAGTATTTCCAAAGGTGACGCTGCGCTTCTCCCATCGCTTTGGCTTTGAAAAAAATGCGGGTATCCCGCAACGAATAAAACGGGGAACATAAGGCGCTTGCGACCAGTTCGAAGGATGGGCCTGCCGCGAGCTTATATTTGGCCTGGTACTTGCGCAGCTTCATCATGGCCTTATACCATTCATCCGTGAATTCAACCAGCGGGTATGGCTCCATGCGAAGAAGCGCTTCCGCGTCTGTCCGGTTGCCCGCCGCTTGCGCCGCTGCCAGCGCTTTGTCGAAGCCGATGCGTTCATTGTCGAGCATATTGACCACCTGACCGACACCGATATAGGCCTTCACCATCTCGGGATAGGCTTGGACGAACTGGCTGCCCAGCACCGAACCCCAGGAGTGGCCCATGATAATAATTTTCGACTGACCGTACTTTTTTTGCAAATACGCCACGACTTGGCGCGTATCCTCAACCATTCGCTCCACAGTCGTTGTCGGCGTAACCTGGGCCGGATCGTTGCTGAGGTATGTTTTTCCGCTGCTTCTCTGATCCCAGTGGACGACGGTCACCCGCTTCTCCCACGGCAGCTGGAACTCCTGGGCGAAGGGCAGCATCGGCGATCCCGGGCCGCCATGCAGGAACAGCAGGACCGGATTGTCCGCGCTCTCGCCGCGGTGATGCAAATATTGCGGGATGCCGCCAATCGTGACGAACTCCCTGCAATCAATGCCTTTGCCCGCGGAAGAAATTCGGATCCGGTCAGCGTTCCTTTTTTTCTTCCAAGCCACGAATCCAGCCACTCCGGCAAGCAATGCCGTTATTACACTTATCGCGATCCATATAATCCGCATATGCGCCTCCTTTTGGCCTGCCTGACTTTCTATATCGAAGGTGCGTCTGTCTTCCTTAAGACTCATTTCAGACGGGCAGATGAATTCCTCTTGTGATAGGGAATATTTACCTTCGAATTTAGACGCTGGAATGGATAGCTCCCCCTTCGGCAGGCTGTTGAGGGAAGACGCCGCTGCGAGAGCTGGCAACATCATAACTTCCCCTTCCATCTTTTACAAGAAAAAAACAAGCCGCTTCTGCCCCGCTCTCTATGCCGCGTCTAAAGCCATCTGTCCGCAGACAGACTATTGACAGCACCTTATGCACTGTAATATGATGGATGACAAATTCAAAGCGATGATCTGGAGCAGTAGCGTGAAGCTGGAGCCGACAGAGAGCTGTCCCTTGGCTGGAAGGATGGCGGTTGCAATTGCGTGAACGACACCAGAGAGCGCCGCCTGAACGCAGATGCCAGTAGGAGCGGACGGTCTCCCGCCGTTATTGGGGAAGAGTGGTCGCTATATGCGATAATTAGGGTGGTACCGCGTGAATCCGACCTCGTCCCTTTTCGGGACGGGGTTTTTTGCATTTCGGAAAAGGGGGTGATCACATGGACGACGGCGATGATGATGACAACAACAATATCTTCAACTTACGGAACAATCGAATAAGGAGGATGTTACGATGTCTATTAATAAGGAATCCGAAGTCCGTGTGCTCTGCTCCACGGTATCCCGTTGCGAAGGCCGGGAAGTCACAATCCAAGGATGGGTGCACGGCGTTCGTCATCTGGGGCAGGTGGCCTTCATGGATGTCCGCGACCGCAGCGGCATCGTTCAATGTGTGCTGGAGGGAGAATGGCTTGACCTGTCCTTGACGCTGGAATCGGTCGTTGCCGTTCATGGCCGGGCCGTCGCGGCAGCGAAGGCGGCGAACGGCATCGAACTCCATGCCGATCGGGTGGAAGTGCTGAATCGGGCCGCGTCCCCGCTTCCGTTCGATCTGAACAAGAAGCATTTGAAGGTCAGACTGGATACGATGCTGGACCATCGCGTGCTGTCCCTGAGGCATAGAAAGGCCCACTCGATATTTACGATTCAATCGGCCCTTGCCGGCGCCTTCCGGGAATACTTGACCCGGCACGGCTTTACCCAGATTTTTACGCCCAAAATCGTAGCCTCCGGCACGGAGGGCGGGTCCAATCTGTTCCCGATCAATTATTTCGAGCATACCGCTTATCTCGCCCAATCTCCCCAATTCTACAAGCAAATGATGGTGGGCGCCGGGTATGAGCGGGTGTTCGAGATAGGGCCGGTCTACCGGGCCGAGGAGCATAATACGTCCCGGCACTTGAACGAATATATTTCATTGGATGCCGAAGCCGGATTTATTCAGTCCGAGGATGAGCTGATGGACCTGGAGCAGGAGCTGTTGAAGCATATGTTCGATGCCGTCGCGCGCCAGTGCGAAGGCGAGTTCAACCTGCTTGAAGTCGACCCCCTTGCGCTGACCGGGGACATTCCGCGCATGACCGTTGCCGAGGCCCATCGCATTTTGGAACGGAAATACGGCAAGCTCTCGCCCACAGGCGATCTCGATCCGGAAGGGGAACGCCTCCTCTGCCAATACGTTGCGGAGAAGAACCGGCCGGGCTTCGTCTTCCTGACCCGCTACCCGAGAGAGAGCCGTCCGCTGTACGCGATGCAAGCAGAGGATGAGCCGGAATTGACGGCATCCTTCGACCTGCTGATGGGCGGTCTGGAGATTACGACCGGAGGCCAGCGGATTCATGAGCTGGATCAGCTCATCGCCTCGATCCGGAGCCGGGGCATGAACCCGGAACACTTCCAGAGCTACCTGGAGCTATTCCGGTACGGCATGCCGCCGCATGGCGGCTTCGCCATCGGGCTGGAGCGGCTGACCTCGCGGCTGCTCGGCCTGGGCAACGTGCGGGAAGCTTCCGCTTTCCCGCGGGATCGCAACCGGCTGACCCCATGATGCAGGAAGGAGGGACAAAGGCAAAGGGTTTCCGCTATGGAAGCCCTTTGTCTGTTCTTACGGCAGCGCGGCTCCTGCAAGGATGCGTAAAGCGATGCGATGTGCCGGCTTCCGCCGGGTAGACCGCATGCGCTTTCCTTATCCGGGGATTGCGGCGGCAATCGCGCGGCACGCCCCCCTACTCGCGCGCTTCCTCCCGCAGCGGCTTGATATGCGCCGGAATGGCGGCATGCCGCGTCTCGATGAACCGGGCCCGAAACGTTCCCCGGTAGGAAAACACAGGGCCAATCAGCGGATTCGTCACCTCCACCGAGATCCGGTACAACTCCTCATCCTCGTCGTACCATTCGCATACATCAGCCGTACCAGTGAACCGGCGCGGGATGCGGAACTGCAACAGGCCTTCATAGAAACGCTGATCTCCCGAACGGATGCGCAGCCCGCCATTCGCAGCCGCGGACAAAGCCAGATCGACCGCCAAATGCTGCTTGTTCCCCAAATAATCGACCACGCCGCCCCGGTCACGGCTAAAGATCATCGTCGCGTCGAAGCGGCGCGTCCGGTTCGGGAACTGGAAGCTTCGAATCCAGGAGACCGTCTCCCGTCCGTACCGATCCCGGTACGCATAGTTTTCAATCGTGAACGGCACACGGCAGCCTGACTGCGGAAACATAATGTGCCGGAACGTGCCGATATAGAGCGGAACGGCGGCCCACCGGGAATACCATATTCGCTCCATTACGCCTCGGCCAATCGAGGCGATCCCGTCTCGGCTGGAGAAGCCGAAGCGCTCCCGGATGCGCGGATGAAGCTTGGCGAACTCGGGGCCCAGCGCCCGTTCATAAATCGACGCCGCCATTGTCCTTCCCTCCCTTCGCGGCCCCCCGGCCCGGCGTGCGCGCGCAGCGGCTTGCCTGCGGCAGATCCCGTCCGGAGACCGCGGCGATGACGCCGAGTCCGATCATGGCCGCGCTGAGCGTCACCGGGCTGAAGGGCGCCTGGATCGATTCCGGGCTGCCGGCGAGTGCCGCCCATACGAGCAGCAGCACCACGACGGTATGCCCGCGCCACGTCCATGTCTTCCGATGGCAGGCGGCCGTCATCAAGCCGATCCCGATTTCGGCGAAGCCGAGCAGGGCCAGCGCCTCCCTCTCCCATCCCGGGAGCAGGCCGGAAGCCTGCAGCAGCGCCAGCTCGCCGCCTTCGGGATACAGCAGCTTCGGCACCAGCCCCTGCCAGCACCAGAGCAGCGTCAGCAGCAGCACGCTGGCATAATGAACCATGGCCCGCCCGATGCTCGCGGCGGGCGGAATGCCGCGCTCCAGCCAGATTCGGAGCGCGTCGAAGCTCCACGCGGTCGCCCAGCCGAACAACGGGCGGAATACCGCCCGGTCGAACCATCGGCCCGGCCGGCCACAGCGCGTCTCGTAATCATACAGCGTCTCGAAGGAGATCCTGTCTCCGAACAGAGTATATTTCCAATAGCCCCTGCCCTTGCGAATGAGCGACAACGCCTGATCGGAGCCGAAGACAAGAGTGGATATCCTGTCCCCGTCCTCCAAGCGGCTCGCCTTCGTCAAGCCCGTCCCTGCGATCGCGAGGCCGAATCCGATCCGCGTCTCATAGCGGAACCGCTGCGGCTGCCCCTCTGGCTCGCAGGGTAAATACGTAATCCGGCTAAAACGCAAATCCCACTGTTCATGCAGCTCCGGCGTCTGCGTATAGGCCCAGAGCGTATCCATGTCCGTGCGGATATCAAGCTTCACGTAAATCGGCTTCCTTCGCATTCGCATCGCGGGCCGCCTCCTCTGCGGTCTCGATCCAGCGGCCGCACCAGCCCGCGCGCTCCAGCGCATACCGACCCGCTTCGGATCGAAGCGCCGCGAACCGGAATCGTCTCTTCGCCTCCCGCTTGAACACGAAGCGGGCAAGGCCGTGGCAGAGCAGGCACTCTCCGTCCATCAGCAGAATCGGTTGTGTCGAATTACTCGCTCTGCTTGTCATGCGACTCCCTCCCTTTCCCCTCTTATTGTAAGGAGAAGGAGCCGCTCCGATAAGTTCCAACTCTGGTAGTACGGCATGACAAAAGGGTACCACATTACGTAGTACCCTGAGTCTCCATTCCTATCCATTGCAAGGAATGCAGTTGCGCCTGATTTCCGGGCTAATCTCCGTCTCCGAGGAACAGCCCTTTCCGCTTCACTTTTTTTACCGCCTCTTTACTGCTGCGCACACCGAGCTTCTTCAATATTTTATTGACCTGATTCTTCAAGGTGCTCTCGGCTTTGTACAGCTTTTGCTCGATCTGTGGGTGCGTATAGCCCGCTTCGATGAGATCGAATACTTCCCGCTCCGCCGCGGTCAGCCGCTTCAGCTGTTCCTCCCGCTTCAGGCGGGCGTAATCCTTCAGCAGCGCTTCCATCGGCCCGGGATGGAAGTGAGCGCTCCGGATCGCATGCGGGAGCGCTTCGAAATTGCTCTTCTCGATATAATTGACCGCTCCCGCCGTGAAGGACTGCGTCATGACGGATTCATCGGCGACAGAGGTCAGCATCATAATTCTGGCCTCGCTGACCTCATGAATCTCCACCGCGGCGTAGACGCCCCCGAGCGGCTTGTCGCCGAGCTGGATATCCATCAGCACGACGTCGCAGGCCAGCGTCCGGGCGAGCCGAATGGCCTCTTCGGCCTCTGTGGCGGCCCCGATAACGAGAATGTCCTCTTCCTGATTAAGGTACGAGGTCATCGCTTTAATCCAATCGGGGTCATCCTCGACCAGTAGCACCTTAATCGGATTCATGACGGTTCCCTCCCTTCCTGCTGATGGTTGCGCGGCGCGGAAATTGCAGCGTCACGCAAGTGCCGCCGCCTTCCTTGCTCGCGATATTCACCTCTCCCCCGCTTTTCTGCATCACATTGTATACATAGGACAGACCAAGGCCGAAATTGTCCCTCCGCCCCTTCGTGCTGTAAAACGGTTCAAAGCCGCGTGCAAGCTGCTCCGGGCTCATGCCTGTTCCGGTATCCTGAACCGACAAGCGCACTCCCTTCGGGCTGTCCTCGATCTTGATGCGGATCGCTCCCCCGTCCGGCATCGCCTCGACAGCGTTCCGCAGCAGGTTCCCAAGCGCCTCTGTCATATGAACGGCATCGCAGAGCACCAGGGGACGGCACACATAGTCCGCATCGGCTGCGATATGACGGCTCGCGAACAGCAGCTCATGCTGCGCCAGGCTTGCCTCAGCCAGCCGATCAAGTTGGCAGGGCTCCTCCCGCAGCACGACATCCTTCATCTGGCTGTGAATCCGCGTCACCATTGCCTGCATATGATCCGCCGCGCGGGAGATAATCTCCAGATGCTGCCGCGACGGCTCGTCCCCTTCCGGCAGCGCGCCTCTCAAGTTTTCCGAGCTGATGGCGATCTTTCCGATCTCATTCTTGATCGTATGATTCAACAGCGCCGCGCCCGAACTGACCGCCTTCATCGTATTCTCCAGCGGGTCCCGTTCAAAGCGAAGCTTGACGCCCAGCACGCCATACAGGAAGGAACAGAGCAGCCCCAACCCCAACGAATAGATGATGAACACCGAGATATAACGAAAAAAGTCAATCTCCAGCGCGAACGCATTCGCTCCATTGATAAATACGAGAACCGCCAAGAGCGTCGGCACGACGATGAGCGTCACGATAAGGCGGCTGCGCTTTTTCCTCCGATCCGTCTCATTCCACAAAGAAGCGACAAGCCAATAGCAGGACAGTAAATAATAAGGTCCGGTCCAGACAAGCAGCAGACGGAAGTCCAGCGCCGGCACCGGATGGAAAGGCGTGACCGCCAGCATGACCGCGACGGGCAGGAGAAGCAGCCATTTCATCAGCTGGCGCGTCTCGGCCTGCGGGAACCGCTCCGCGTACACCATGCTGAACACGAGCACTCCGTAAGGGGTGAGCGTCTGATTCAGGAACTGCAGCGGGCCCGACCAGCCGGGTAGCCCATTCTTCGCCAGCAGCTCCGCCAGCCCGCCGATGGACGCGCTGCTCAGGAAGAGAGCGGCCCAGCGATTCGTCTCCTTGCGCGGGTGAGTCCCTAAGAGGATGATCGCCGCCGTCAGCAGCGACAAAAAATAATACAGCATAGCATCCCGTCCCATATCCTTCTGTTCGAGCATGCGCCGGACAAGCGCCGGGCGATAGACAATGATTAAGACCGTCCCGAAAATGCTTTTGTAAATCGACACGCTCTCCTTCCATACATCGAACGAATCTAATGTACTGCCCACTTGCAAGGCATGGTTCCCGTTCGGGACCGGAAGAGCCGCATCTGCTCCAATCCGGCAACCGCCTGCGCGATCTCGCTGCTGAGAACCGTATCCGCGGTCCCATAAATGACGGCTCCGCTGGAGCGTTGGATGTACGGAACCGTAACATCCAGCGGCGTAAGATAGATGTGCCGGATCGCATCACTGTTGATACGCTCGGCCACTTGACCGGCCATGATGGTGCCCAAGCTTTTGCTGACGAAGATGAGTCGATCATAAATGCCGCGGAAGTGGCCGATCGCCGCCTAAGTAAAATATTGTACGACCGTCCCTTGTCCCTCTGCTGCTTCGACCGCGGCATATGCCCCGTTAATGAATGTCATCTGCGGCGGAACATGTCCGCAATCGATATCATACACAACCGGAATCTGAAGCTCCTCGGACAGCTCGCGGTATACATCTTCCGCCGTATAGTTCTCGACCGGGTGATTGGCGGCGGTTCGGCCGAACAGGATGCCGGAACAGTGATCGAACCAGCCGGCCAACTTCATCTGAACGAGAGAACGACGCAAATCCGCTGTTGACAACTCGCAATTTTCCAAATACCACATGACCGGATCGCCGCTCACATACTGATTTCTGAAGCGATGGACATCGCCATAGGGCGTGCCAATCAGATGCCGGATAACATCAATACAACCGCCGAGCAAGCGGCCTTCCATTTTTTCTTCCCGGTTCGAGACGGTTCTCCAAGCCGTAGGCTCGGTCAAATGAAACACGCATGGCGTCGGGTTGGCATGATCCCACTTTGCCTGATAGGAAGCAGAAGAACGCTGGCGGACAGAGGCTCCGGCCGGCGTCGATAAGACGGACTGCCACATGGCGGTCGTGTCGTCGGAATATTCCCCCCGCATATCTACCAGATTCGGGCCATGCGCCGTAGCGATCCCGGTTCGCAGCGTCAGGGCCAGCAGCAGCACGCTCGTATCCGAGTAACCAAGCACCCATTTGGCCTTCGCCTGGTCATAATCAATCTGATCGACAATCTCGATGAGCAGCTCGCCGCCCCAAGGCGGAAGGATGATCCCGATCTCGTCGTACTTCATCATCCGGTTGAACTCCTCGGCCCGCTGCCGGGCTGGGGCCGATTTGGCTTTGTCCTGGGTCCATACCGTATCTCCCCATACGACCCGATAGCCTTGCTTCTCCATACGGGCCTGCGCTTGATGAAGCAGTTCATGCAGCGCTGCCGGCACGCCTGAAGAAGGCGCCGTTACGCCAATCGTGCTTTTGTCCCTCAATGACGGATATGTAATCATTTCATTTCCCCCTGTCTATGAATGGCCTTAGACATCAGGCCATGTTCACGCCGCTGGGCTGGCTGCAATAAAGACGATCATTCGTTTCGAATCCGTACTTGCAAGCGACGCAGCGTCATTTTGTATCATTATCTGTGATTGGAAAATAGAGGAGTGGATCATGATGAAGAAATTATACGCCATTGTGCTGGTCTTGGCTATCCTGGGGTTAGCCGGATGCGGACATCGAAATGGAGAAGAAGGGGATCGGCATGCCGCTGATCTCGCGGGCATCGAAGTGATTGAGATTAATCACGGGAGCACGGCTCTGCATCTGGAGTCTGCGGATACCGATTCGCTGGAGGCGTCGCTGCTTCGTTACGACAACGGTCCGGGCATCACCCTCAACAAAGGCAAGCGCAGCCTGTCGATCGGTCTCCAGAGCAGCTTCTTTCGAATTTTCAACCCCGGCATGCTGCCGCAGCTTAAGGTCCGAATTCCGAACGGATATGCTGGCAAAATTATCATCCAGGGAACATCGGGCAACGTACACGCCAGCAGCTTGAATACCGAGGACCTCCGGATTGCCGGTAAAAGCGGCAGCATTACGCTTGATTTTGCGGATTTCCACAGCAATGTCAGCGTATCGACCGGGAGCGGCAATGTGAGCCTGATTGTGAATTCCCCGGAGCCTGACCTCCGTCTCAAGCTGCGTTCGGGCAGCGGAAGTCATTCTGTCGCGATCCCGCTTCTTGAGCACCGGCAGAGCAAAGGCATGACCGAGGGAACCGCGGGAAGCGGGGCTCATGAGATAAGCATTAAGACGGGTTCAGGCCATATTTCCGTCCAATAAATGCAGCGAAGCCCTTCCGCGCATACGATGACTCGCGGCTTCCTTGTCCGAGTCCTTGCACAGAGGGGCTTCTTTATATCGTTTTTTTCCTATTACTTCTCATCCCCCAACAATTTTTTCAGATGGCGCTCGTTAATCCCTCGCTGCATGAATTGGAAGTGTAATCCGCTTATTCGCTGTGCGCGGTCGATGATCTGCCCAAGATGGTATCCGGTATGCTCCACCAAGTGATAGACGTCCGCCATATCCAGCCGTTCCACAGCGACTTCCCCCGCCAGATGCCGGGATATAAGCCGTTTCCACTCGCCGAACGTCTCCGCCGTCCGGCTCCTTAGTATATTTACTTCGATGCACTCATCCGGAAAAAAATTCTCTATCCCGCCAGCGGCAGCATGACCGTGAATCGAATACCGATCAATATGGCGCCGGATATGCTCGCCAATATGAAGCACGATGCCGCCGATCGAATTCGCCTGCCCGGATTCCTTACGCCACACATCTTCGGAGCTTAGCGATTCCAAAGCCATATCCAGCTTCGGGGCATAATGATCGCACATGCGATGCACTGATATGCGAATAAAGCGGCGATAGGCATCCTCCATCGGAACCTCTCCTCTCGATATATACGGATTAAGTGCGCTCGTCGTCCCTCATGACCTTCTCGCTCTTCCGCTAGCGATGCAATCACCGGAAGCAGCCATGAGTTCAGCCGTTACCCAGGTGAAGCCGATGCAAATTGCTGCGAAAATAGTTGAATCCGGAATAGACTGTCATGCCAACCGCTGCGGCCATCACGCCATAATCGATTGCCCCGTGAAACGGGAAAGGGAACGGCATTCGGCTGTCCACCATGACGATAACAATCGCGGCAACCTGCAGCACCAGCTTCCATTTGCCGAATCGATCCGCAGCAAGAGCAATGCCTTGTGCCGAAGCGACGAGGCGAAGCCCGGTCACCATGATCTCCCGCCCTATGATGATGACCGCCATCCAGGACGGAATCAGATGATGCTGAACCAGCATAATGAGCGCGGCCGAGATGAGCAGCTTATCCGCCAGCGGATCCAGCAGCTTGCCGAGATTCGTAATCTGATTGTATTTCCGCGCCACATACCCATCCAATTTGTCCGTCGCCGATGCGAGCACGAATAGCAGCACAGCCACCTCGGCTCCATATTCATTGGCGAAGCGGAGCATAGGGGCTTCAGCAACGATCCAATCGGGGTAAGTCTGATAGAACAGCAGAAACAGCGGAATCAAACCTATTCTTGCCAGCGTAATCCAATTGGCCACGTTCATCGGGTTCCCCTCGCCTTTCACTGCATGGAATCGCTCAATCTGCGGATGCCATCCTCTTTACCGGATGACTCCCAACAATTTTTGTTCAATATCGAATTGTTCAGGGTCGCTTTTGATATACACGATGCGTATATTGCTGGCGCCAATCTTCATTGGAGGACTCATCATCTCGATCTCATTCAGCGCATTATGCAAATCCGGGGCAGCCTTGTTCGCGGCCCGATCATCTTCATACTCAAAGAGATAGACCACATCATCGCTGTCTACTATGCGAAAAGCCTCTTGGTTGACGGCCCCCTTCGATATCAACGGATCGGGAAGGTCAATCGGCTGCAAGGACAATCCTTCCGCATCCATGTTGTTCTTGACCTGGTCGATCGTATGAAGGGGTACGGCGCTCTCCTGGACGCTGCAGCCTGATAGCTGGATCAGAAGGAGAACGGCCCCGACGATATAACCTAAAGCCCTCATCGCTTTTCCCTCTCTTCACTTTGTTTATTCTACCCGTTCCCCGCGCTAAGAAACTGCACAAGTCCAGTCAGGAACATCAACCCACAAATCCCGACAATGATCCAGAGTGCGTAATAGCCCCCGTTTCGCGGCCGTCGCTTCAGTTGGGTTTCCACATCGGTAAGCCTGCGCTTCAACTCTTCGATTTCCTTATCGACGTTCATCGTTCTTCCTCCTCTCCATTGACTCCCGCGCCTATTCCTGCAGGCCTTCCCGCAGAGTCTCAATGCCCTTCAGCTTATGCTGCCGATTCCCTTCGTCGTTCCGCTTCTCTCTCGGGGATGCCGCATTACAGGGCGGAGCGGTTCGACCTAGCGGCCAAGGCCTGCATCCATTCATAGCGCGGCACCATCGATGGAGGAAATGATGTGATGTATCCTCAATTATAAAAATAGTACACCGGTTCAATTTGCATTCGCCGGCGCTGCACCGTCCGTATAGTGTGAACGAAAGCAATGTAATCCTGCCCGCTCTTCCCATGACATCAACTCTCCATCCTGTTCTGCTCCTTCCGGCTACATATTGAGATCAAGCTGCAATGGTAAATACGCCCAAACTGCCGAATTGGTTCCAATCTTTTTCCATTTCAACGAAAAAGCGCTTGCCTCCACTCCTATCCGCTTCCCGTTCCGCACAACCTGCGACTCAGAGTGAACCTTCCGTTTCTGTTCTTTGCGACACTCTCCCATTAACTCAGAGTGTTCTGGTGCGCTCGTTCCTTGCGACACTCTCCATTCAAATCAGTCTGCCCCTTGATCATCCCTTTTGATCATCATTTGCAAGTCTGTTCAATACAACAAACAAGAGCGCTTCTATGATCAGCCCTACATTTGCTTCATTTTGCACTTGACTGTTCCGATATTTCCTGATTCACGGGGAGATTGTTTAAAAGAACCTGCAAAACACCCGCCTCCTGAGGTACGGGGAGATTGCTTATAAGGAACACAAAGCGCTAGGCCCCTGACTGACACGGCGGGCATAATCATGAGGCAATCCGTACAAAATTCCCTGACCCAGGGGGAGAGCGACCCATAAAGCAACCCGCCCAAGATTCCCTGACCCAAGGGGAGATTCGTTATAAGACAAGCTGGCCCTAATGATCCTCCATACGAAGAGACACTCCACTCCGCAGACGCAGGAAGACCCTGAACAACGGTTATTCGTTATTCAGGGTCTTTTTCCGCCGAATCATTCAACTGTTTACGAAGGCAACGGTTATGCCTCAAGCCATTTTCTCTGGAGAGAGGCGATCGCCTCGTATTCTTCCTCCAGCTTGCGGAAGAGAGATATATAAATCGGCAGCAATTCGTGATAAATTGCGGCATTCTCAGGGATGGGCTGATGCTTGTGCGTGGACCCGACCATGCCGGACACCACCCCCAAGGAATCGGTCCTTCCGGTCGCATATAAGCCGAGGACGGCAGCGCCGAGACAAGAGCTCTCGAAGCTCTCGGGCACGACGACCTCCTGATCGAATATATCCGCCATCATCTGCCGCCACAGGGCCGAGCGGGCGAAGCCGCCGGTCGCATGGATTTTGCTCGGGCGCCCTATCTGCTCTTCCATCGCCAGCAGCACGGTATACAGGTTGAAAATAACGCCTTCGAGGACGGCCCGGATCATATGCTCCTTCCGGTGATGCATCGTCAAGCCGAAGAAGGAGCCGCGCGCATTCGGGTTCCAGAGCGGCGCCCGCTCTCCCGTAAGATACGGGTGGAAGAGCAAGCCGTCCGCCCCCGGTCTTACTTGCTCCGCTATCTTCGTCAGCAGATCATAGGAATCGATGCCAAGCCGCTGCGCGGCCTCGACCTCCGAAGCGGCCAACTCATCCCGCACCCAGCGGAACAGCATTCCGCCATTGTTGACCGGCCCTCCTATTACCCAATGCTTGTCCGTCAAGGCGTAACAAAAAATTCTTCCCTTCGGATCGGTTACCGGACGATCGACGACCGTGCGAATCGCGCCGCTCGTGCCGATCGTCGCCGCGACGACGCCCGGCTCAATGGCATTGACCCCCAAATTGGAGAGGACGCCGTCGCTCGCTCCCACGATTCCGGGCGTAGAGGCGGAAATTCCCATGGCATCCGCATAGGCCGCATTCAAGTTCGTCAACGGATAGGTTGTCGGCACGAGCGTCGACAGCTTTGCCGGAGAGATGCCTGCTAGCTGCAGCGCCTCTTCGTCCCAGTCCAGCCGTTCCAGGTTGAGCATGCCGGTGGCCGAAGCAATCGAATAGTCGACCACATATTCGCCGAACAGCTTGGCGATGACATACTCTTTAATGGAGATAAATTTATAGGTTTTGCCGAACAGCTCCGGCTCTTCATGACGCATCCACATGAGCTTCGTAAGCGGAGACATCGGATGAATCGGCGTTCCCGTGCGCAAGTACAAGTCATGTCCGACCTGCTCCGGCTTCAGCCGCGCGGCATATTTGCCGCTCCGGTTATCCGCCCACGTAATGCAGGGGGTAAGCGGTCTGCCTTCGGCATCGACCGCGATCACGCTATGCATCGCCGAACTGAAGGAGAGGAACAGGATGTCGTCCGGCCCGGCTCCGCTCTCGGACATTGCCTGGCGGACGGACCGAAGGACCCCCTGGAAGATTCGCTCCGGATCCTGCTCGGCGATCGTGGAATTCGGCGTGTACAGCGGGTATTCCTCGCTGCCCCTGGCAACCGCTTGGCCGTTCTCCTCGAACAAGACCGCCTTGGTGCTCGTCGTTCCCATATCGATGCCGATCATGTACTTTTTACTGCTCATAGGTACTACCTTCTTTCCCGTCATTCTCCTTCTCTTATACCACTGTACTGAGGAGGAGTATAAAAATCAATCCGACCACTGACAGCACGGTCTCCATCACGGTCCATGACTTCAGCGTCTGCGGAACGGACATGTTGAAGAACTCCTTGACCATCCAGAAGCCGGCGTCATTCACGTGGGACAGCACAATCGAACCTGCCCCGGTCGCCAGCACGACCAGCTCCACATTCACGCCCGGATTCAGCGCCAACACGGGCGCGACGATACCGGCCGCCGTCGTCATCGCGACGGTCGCCGATCCGGTGGCCACGCGGATAAGCGCGGCTACGAACCAGGCGAACAAAATGATGTTGATGTTGGCCTGAGTGGCAATGGCAGCGATTGCATCCCCGACGCCGCTATTGATCAGGACTTGCTTGAAGGCCCCTCCCCCGCCGATGATCAGAATAATTGTCGCCGTCGGCGCCAGACATTCGCTCGTGAAGCGAGAGATATCCTCTTTCTTGAAGCCTCTCGCGAAGCCAAGCGAGAAGAACGAAAAGACGACCGAAATCAGCAAGGCGATAATCTCATGGCCAATGAACTCGCAGAATACGGTCCAGCCGCTAACCCCTTCCGGATCGACTATATTGGCAATCGACCCGATCAGCATCAAAATAACCGGAAGCAGGATAGTAAAGAGCGTAATGCCGAAGCCGGGAAGCTGACGCTCATTGTTCAGCGCGAATTGCTCGGCCAGCTTGGCCGGCGGCTCGACCTGGATACGCTTACCGATGTATTTGCCGAATACAGGGCCTGCAATGATTGCCGTCGGCAATCCAATCAGCAGCGAGTACAGAATCGTCTTTCCGAGATCGGCCTGATAGGCATCAATCGCGATCATCGGCGCCGGATGCGGCGGAACAAGCCCATGCACCGTCGACAGGCCGGCCAGAATCGGAATCCCGATTTGCAGAAGCGACATTTTCGTTTTGCGTGCCACGGTGAACACGATCGGAATCAGCAGAATGACCCCGACCTCGAAGAACACCGGGATCCCGACAATAAATCCGACGAGCATCATCGCCCAATGGACGCGCTTCTCCCCGAACTTGTCAACCAGCGTGGACGCAATCTGTTCCGCGCCCCCGGATTCCGCCATCATTTTGCCAAGCATCGTCCCGAGAGCAATAACAATCGCGATCGTTCCCAGCGTTCCGCCCAAGCCGCTCGTGATGGCCTTGACCACTTCGAGCGGCTGCATGCCGGTCAGCAGTCCAAGGAGCAGCGCAGACAAAAGCAGGGTGACAAAGGGATTCCATTTGAATTTGGCAATGAACACTATAAGAAACACGATCGCAACCAGCGTCCATAAAAGCAGGGTTACGTTGTGGCTTAAGCCGAATAGCGTACTCATGTTGCAGAACCCTCCCTTAACCTTCCTATCCTTATTAACATACCCAAATAATAATTGTATACTTGTCGACAACTAAGGCGGGAAGAAGCCCGGTATCGGCTTCCTGCTCCCTATTGCGGCAAGCTAATATGAAGCGTCCGGCGCGAATCCGCGAAATAAGCTTGAACCACCTGCTGTATTTTGTTCGCGTCTTTGGATTCAAGGCCCTGCACAATGGTCCGGTGCTTCTCGATGACCGTACGAAGCTTGTCCTCGCCTTCGGAGAAGATCTCCTCGGTCGTGATAAGCATGACCGTCATCACAATCTGGCGGATGCTAGTCCACAGATGCATAATACGGTTATGCTCCGCCGCCGCGATAATCGCCTCGTGAAAAGACAGGTCCTGAAAAGCGAAATCGGTGACATCGCGATACTTCACAGCCAGTTCCATCTTATCGATGATCTGGTTCAGCTTCACGATAAGCCGCTCCTGATCCGCTCTGGCCAGCCTCAGCTGTACGAAGCTCTCGATCAGGAACCGGACATCATACAGCTCCTCGACATCCTTCATGCTGAGGCCGAGCACGACCGCTCCCATCCGTTCCAGCCGGATAAGGCCCTCGTTAGACAACGTTTTCAACGCTTCCCGAACCGGCGAGCGGCTCGTACCGAAGTCGGCAGCGATTCGGTTCTCCGAAATGATCTCGCCGGGCTTTACTGTTCCATTTATAATGTGCAGACGCAGCTCGCAGGCAATCGACTCCCCGAGGGAAGCGCCCTGCAGCCATTCTTGTGGATAATGCATCGAGCTCCAACTCTCCTAATGAAATAAATGGTATTCCCAATGAACAAAGCAGATCTTCTCAAATTCTATCATACATTCACCGGAATATTCCATTAGGTTGATGCTCGCGCAGGGTTGTTCAGCCGTTTTTCTCCACCTGATGTCCGCCAAATTCATTCCGCAGCGCAGCGACCACCTTGCCGTGGAACGTATCCGACTCGAGCGAACGGTATCTCATGAAGAGAGACATCGCGATAACCGGCGCGCTTGCCTGCAGATCCAAGGCCGTCTCGACCGTCCATTTGCCTTCGCCCGAGCTCTGCATCACGCCGCGAATGCCTTCAAGGCGAGGATCCTTCGAGAACGCATTCTGTGTCAGGTCCATCAGCCAACTGCGGATAACCGATCCGTTCGACCATACGCGCGCAACCGATTCATAGTCGAATTCATAATCGCTCTTCTCCAACAGCTCGAATCCTTCGGCGATCGATTGCATCATTCCGTACTCGATCCCGTTGTGGACCATTTTCAGAAAATGACCGCTGCCGCTCTTGCCTGCATACAGATAGCCTTTTTCAACCGCGATATCCCGGAATAATGGCTCAAGCAGCTGGAATACCTCTTCCTTGCCGCCAATCATGAAGCATCCGCCCTGGGCAGCGCCTTCGGTGCCCCCCGATGTGCCTACATCCATATAATGAATGTCATGCTGCTGCAGCTTCTCTCCGCGGGCGACCGATTGCTTATAATGTGAATTCCCTCCGTCAATGACGATATCCCCCTCGGTCAGGAGCGGAATAAGCGTCGCGATGACATTATCCACGATTCCGCCGGCCGGTACCATCATCCACACGATCTTCGGCGAAGGCAGCTTGGCTACAAGCTCTTCAATCGAATCCGCCGCCATCGCTCCCAATTCCGCTGCCTTCTGCCGCGGCTCCGGATTCACGTCATATGCCGCAACCTGGTGCCCATGCCGAAGCATGTTGCTGACCAGATTGAATCCCATTTTCCCGAGTCCTATCATGCCTATATTCATGCTGTCTCTTCACTCCTTGAATTACACTACAAGTATACTTGTATACAACTTTTTCATTTCCTATCTTACCTTGTTCCCTGGAATCTGTAAAGAAGAAGTTTGAAAGCGATTTCGATATACATACTTTGACCGAATCGGACACCGAGTATACCGCCAGCGGTAATGACATTGCTTATCCGGAAGATAAGCCTCAATACTGCCCGGCAAGGCAGGTAGAAACACAATCAGTAAAACGAAGCATGGCGAGGCCAAAGCCTAAGGACTCTGCATCACGGAAGATGCCGACGATGTCACGGTTTCACGAAGAGCCACGGCATACCATAAGGCCTCTTTCGCTGGAAGAGAAAGAGGCCTTTCTTGGTCTTGTCCCGACTACCAGTCACCTGCGGCCACAGAAGCGGGCCCCGGGGCCGGGGGATGGCCCTTGGCCAATGCGCTAGGCTACAGCCGCTCCGCCGCCCGTGCCAGACGCTCCATCGCTTCCTCGATCACCGCCCGGCGCGAGGTCATATTGAGCCGCATAAATCCGCTGCCTTCCTTCCCGAAAGCATAGCCTTCACTTAACCAAACCTTTGCTTCCTTCAACGCCCAATCATTCAGTTCGGTGTCCGTCATGCCGAAGCTACGCCAATCGAGCCACTTCAAATAGGTCCCTTCCTGGGCGAATGTCTTTACTTGCGGAATACGCTCGGCGAGAAACTGCTCAATATAACGGCTGTTCCCTTCAATGTATTTCAGAGCTTCGTCGAACCATGCCTCCCCGTGCGTATATCCGGCAATCGTCGCCTCAATGGCGCCGAGATCGAGTTCAGCGACTCCGGCGCTTTCTACCGCCTTCCGGAATTTCTGGCGCAGCCCTTCTTCTTCAATGAAAATATTGCCCATTTTGAAGCTCGCGATACTGAACGTCTTGCTCGGAGAGGTCGCCGTAATCGTCCGTGCCGCCACATCCGGGGACAGCGTCGCAATCGGAATATATTGATGCTCGCCATAGGTGAAGTCATGATGGATATCATCCGAGAAAATAATGACGTCATGCTGCAGGCACAGGTCAGCCAATCTCTGCAGTTCGTCCCGCTTCCATACGCGTCCAACCGGATTATGAGGGTTGCAGAGGAAGAACATTTTGAGCGCCGGATCCTTCACTTTCTGTTCGAAATCCTCGAAGTCGATCTCATATCGGCCATCAACCAGCTTGAGCGGGTTCGTAACGAGCGTCGCCCCGTTGAATTGAATCATTTTAGCGAATTGAGGATAGACCGGGGTCTGAATCATCACCTTGTCTCCCGGTACCGTCATAGCCCGGACGGCGAACGCCATGGCAGGCACGACGCCCGGCGTCAGCACGAACCATTCCTTCGCGATATCCCATTGATGGCGGCGCTTCATCCAGTCGATGACGGCGGAATAGTACCGATCCATGCATAAGGTATATCCGTAGCTAGGCTTGCTCATGCGGGCGACAAGCGCCTCCTGGATCGCCGGTGCCGCCGGGAAATCCATATCCGCCACCCACAGCGGGATGCATCCTTCCTTGGACGGGTGGGAAGGCACTGCTTTGAGGGCGTCCAATGCCCCCCGATCGATGGTCTGCTCGAAATCGTACATATTTCATCCTCCTTATCGTGATTAACCTAACAAGCCACTGGCCGATGCCAACGCATCAATGTCTCTGCTAGGCAGCGGCTGCGCCCGTCTTCGCATACCGGCGCTCCATAATGGCCAGCCGCGTGAAGAGGCAGATGGCCCCGGCCGCCAGACCGCTGATGAGCCCGATCCAATACCCATAGGCGGCAAGCGAGGTGAACTTGGCCAGCATGAAGCCGACCGGAAGCCCGATAACCCAATAAGACATCAGAGCGATCAAAAAGACCGCATTCACATCCTTATATCCCCGCAGCACGCCTTGGACCGGGGCCGCCACCGCATCGGACAGTTGAAAAAATATCGCATAGATGAGGAACGACTCGGTCAGCAGGCGCACATCCGGTTCATCGGAGTACATGCCGGCGACCTTGTGGTTGAACAGGAACAACAGCACGGCGAACAAGGAAGCCAGGGTTACGGCCGAGAGAATTCCGATGCGGGTATACTGCTTCGCATCGCTGAACCGCTTCGCTCCCGCCTCGAAGCCGACCACGATCGTCAACGCCATCGCGATGCTCATCGGCAGCATATAGAGGAGCGACGAGAAATTCAATGCAGCCTGATGTGCCGCGATCGTATTCGTGTCATATTCGCTCATGAACAGCGTGACCGCCGCAAAGATGCTGACCTCGAAAAAGATCGACAGCCCGATTGGCGTGCCGATGCGAAGAATCTCTTTCCAGCGGGAGAAGGAAATGCCCCCCCATTGCCTAAGCATGCCCATCGATTGCATCATCGCGTTGCCGCGCAGGAACAGAAAAGCGACAATGGCAATGATGAGATATGTAATCGCGGTAGCGATCCCGGCGCCGACGCCTCCCATTTCCGGAAGTCCAAATTTCCCGAAAATAAAGAGATAGTTGAGGGTGACATTGACGGGGAAGGACAGCAGCGTAATGAACATCGTAACCCGGGTCTGACCCAGTCCGTCAATGCTTGCCCGGAAGACCGTATAGAGAAATGCCGGAATGACGCCGAAGCCGAGCGCGATAAGATAATCCTTCGCCACCCGATGAACCTCGGCCTCCAATCTCATGGCCGACAGAATCGGATCGAGAACGAATGAGCCAATCAGAACGACGGCGGCTCCGACGATGACAGACAGATAAGCTGCCTGGGTCACGCTCGGCGCCACTTCTCCCTTCCGGCCCGCTCCCATATGATGGGCGATGATCGGGGTGACGGCAAGGAAGATGCCGCTAATGCCGGTATAGACGGGAGCCCAGATGCTGCCGCCAATCGCGACGCCGGCAAGATGGGTGGCGCTGTAGTTCCCGGACATGACCGTATCGAAAAAGGACATCAACTGCATCGCAACCTGGGTAACGAAGATCGGCACTAAAATATGCAGCAGTTGAACGATTTTTTGTTGCAGCGTAAACGTTTGCTTCATGATGTTGCCTGCTCCTTATCTGTCATATGGTGTCAGCTCGCATCAGGCCGATACCGGCCGCTCTGCCCCGTCGACAAGGCGAGGATGGCATGCGTCTAGAACACCTCACCCATTGTAACATCAAACGGAAACTTTTGCTTGGGAACGCAGGTTCGGTTACAATATAGATGAAAGAAAGGAGTACTGGACCGATGATGACAATTCAGAAAGCGAAGGATCGGGCGGCGCTGGAAGCGAAGCTGCCCGGCTTGCCATGGTACATCCAGCAATTTATCGAATATAAGCTGCCGGATCTGTCCCCTTCATCGCTGCTGGAATATGTGCGGGATTACGAGATTTTTTTGGGGTGGCTGGTGGCAGAGCGCCTCACCGAAGCGGAGCAGACGCGGGATGTGACGCTTTCCGATCTGGAGCAGCTTCGGATGGAGCATATTACGTCCTTCCGCATTTATTTGACCACATACAAAGAAGCGTCCAATTCGAGAGTGACGGTATCCCGGAAGCTGTCCTCGCTTCGCTCGCTGTTCCATTATTTAAGCCAGATTGCGGAGGACGACCAATTTTACCCGTTGTTGAAGCGGAACGTCATGGCGAAGATCGAGATCAAGCGCGTACATAAGCCCAAGGACACGGCAGCGAAGCTGAAGGGCAAGCTGCTGGAAGAGCAGGAACTGGATGAATTTGTCGAATATGTCCGTACCGGATACGCCCATGATGTCGCCGACAATAAGCAGGCTTCCCATGCCCATGCGCTCAATGCGGTGCGCGATGCCGCAATCGTCAGCCTGATCTTGAATTCAGGGCTTCGGGTAAGCGAGGTCGTCAATTTGAATATGGACGATGTCGATATGAACCGGAAGCTGGTCAATGTCTACCGCAAAGGCCATAATGACGACACCTTCAAGACCCCGGTCTATTTTCGGGACAGCGCCAAGCAGCATCTGCAGGATTATATTGACCTCAGATCCGAGCGCTATGCGGCCCCGAAGAAGGAACGCGCCTTCTTCCTCGCCATCAAGAACGGAGAGAAGGAAGGCAAGCGGATGACGAAGCGGGCCATGCAGCAGATGATTCTCAAATACGCGAAGGGGTTCGGGAAGCCGGCTCTGACCGTTCATAAGCTGCGGCATTCCTTCGCTACGGACTATTATTTGCATAATGATATATACAAGACGAAGGAGCAGCTCGGCCATGCTTCCACAGAGACGACGGAGATCTATGCCCATCTGACGGACAAGACAATGTCCGAAGCGATCGAGCGCCGGGGAGAGAACTAGGCATCGGGCTGTGGCGCTTCATCCAACGCACAACTCCCCTTCTTCACATGCAAACGCCGCCTCTCCCGTGGAGCGACAGGATGGGCGGCGCTGCTTATCTTCGCCGGAAGATACTGCCCGAGCGGCTTCGCGTCTTCGGCGGTTTATATTTCTTCACCCTCGGCGGGGTATATTTTGACGACTTGTCGTACTCTTTTATTCCTGGTGATCGAGCCCCGCGTATTGCTGTCCGACGGCGTACGCTTGAAGATGCTCCCTCCGCTGCCGACCGTCGAGTCGTTGCTGCTCGTGCCGCGGCGGAAGATCGAACCCTTCCGCTCGACGGTAAGCGGAGGAATCTTCTTCTTCTCCTCGGTCGTCGGCGCCCGGTATGGCTTAGCTGGCTTATAATCTCCGCGATCCGTATATCCCCGGTAGCCCCCCGCTCCCCGGAGCGAGTCGAACAGCGTATCCAACAGCCGATATTGGAGGTACATCTCCAGGAAGCTGCGATCGTAATTGTTCTTCACATATTCCTTGGAATCGACTTCGATCAGGCTGTCTTCCGGTTTCTCCGGATCCTGCTGAATCTGAATCAGCTGATCGCGGTAGACCAGGAACATTCGCTCGGTACTCGTCTCCGATATCTGCTCCGGCCTGCGCTGCTCCGCAATCGCCTCGGCCGCCTCCGGCACCGGCGTATTCTCGGCGCGATAGATATAGGAGGTGCTGCTTCCATCCCTCGCCACCGATTCCAACGGATACGATGCGGACAGATCGATCCGGCCGCAGGCCGCCAGCAACGGAAAGAGAAGGCTGGCGATAATGATCCATTTGACGGCGTTCCAACCCCTTGTATTCATGGCGGGGCTCCTCATGATCGGCGGATGATGCGCACATCCGCCGCGATGACCGCTTCGCCTTCATACAACTGGAAGCGCCCATCCTGCCATTCAATGCGAAGCAGCTTCCGGTCGTCGGACTGGTATTGCCACACATACTGCTCCCCGGCTCCGCCGAAGGGCGTCTGGCCGGTGCAGGTCACTCTGCCGTCATATTGATCCTCCAGATAGAACCATTTTCCGTCGAGATCGATCTCGGTCGGAACCTCCTCCACCGAATCAAGCCGTCCGTCAATCCCCTGATATAAGCTGTAATAAGGCTGTTCCCGCTGTTCCACATGCAAATACCGTATATTCGCCCCGTCGCGCAGGGTCACCCAGGTTCCCGGGCGAATCCGCCAATCGGTCCGGCCGACGACTTCATAGCTGATCAAAGAGACTTCGCAAATGTCTCCCGGCTCCAGCATGGACGGTTTTCTTTCCGGCTTCGGCGCTTCGGGCTTGGCCACTATGTTTTTGATTCGTTTCCACAAGCTCATCCGTATCTCTCCTTCCGTTGCCCTCTGTCCGTTACAGACAAGCGGCGATGATGAGCGCGCCTACGATATGCATCGAACCAGCCACGAGGGCGTATGACATGCGCCCTTCCTTCGTGCCTTCCTCCAAATTCATGGCGAACACGCTCCGGAACAACAGGCGGAGAACGAATTCCAAAATGAGGAGGATAACGAAGGAGACGGCCGACATGAACAGCGCCTCTCCCAGACTATAGGCAACCTTAATCGAACTCGACAGGATGAATCCTTGCGAGAAGAGCTTCATCACGAAGCGGGTTGTCACGGGAACGTTCCCTGCCCGCATTTCTTGAATATCATTGTAACCCGTGAACAGCGAATCCACGAACATAAGCAAGAACAGGAGCAGGGCTCCTGTTGCCGTCCATATCGCGATCCCGGCAATATTGTCGAGAATCATGTTATCCTGCACTCCCCTTACCGTTCGATGAGATCTCCGTACCTATTGGTTAAGAAGGACGCTTGCCCTTGCGGCAAGCGTCCCTGATCTTACTCTGCGGACTTATTGTATTTTTGCATAATGGCCGCGAGTTCGTCCTCGACATCCTTGTTCTTGCCCAGCTTGGCGAACTCATCGTCAAGCGATTTGGAAGAACCGTTCATCTCGTTCGAGGCCTCGGCTTGAGCTTCCATCGCCAGCATTTTGTCTTCCATCCGCTTCAATCCGGACATGGCCGTATCGGAGCTGAAGCCTGCCATCGCCTTGTTGATTTCCGTCTGGGCCTTCGCCGCGTTATAGCGCGCCACGAGCGTCTCGCGCTTGTTCTTCATGTCGGAATACTGCTTCCGCATCTCGTCCAGCTTCGCGCGAAGATTGTCGGCGGATGCCTTGTTCTGCTCGTAGCTCGCCTTGAATTCATTCATCTTCTCCTCGGCGGCTTTTTTCTCCTCCAGCGCCCGGCGGGCAAGATCCAGATTATCGGCCTGCACGGCGATATGGGCCTGCTCCTCGCGCTTCTTCACCAGCGCGGCCTGCTCCTCGTACGATTGCTTGAAGCGCTTCTCGATCGCGATCTGCTGAGCTACTGCACGTTCTGCCTCCTCCAGATCCTCTTGCATGTCGCGCAAGTATTGATCGGTCATCTTGATCGGATCTTCGGCTTTCTCAATCAGCGCATAAATGTTGGACATGGTTACATCACGCAAGCGTTTGAATAATGACATGGACAGTTCCTCCCTATGCAGTCTTATCCTCAGAGTATCCGGGTAGCTTGGATTCCTGGGCATGTTGTTAATCCGTCTTTATACCCATACATACGAATGGAATCCGACGTTGTTTCACTTTTTTTTCTTTTCCTATTTTAGCATGCGCAGCAGAAGAAAAATAGCGGTCGCCGGAGGTGTCCGACAAAAAGAAAATGCCGGGGCCGTCACGGCGGCCTCGGCATAATTATCACACTTCCCGGCAAACCCGGTCCAATTCGGCGGTGAATTGCCGCCATGCCTGCTCCACGACCAGCGGGATATGTTCCTTCCTCAGCTGGTCGTAATGAATGCCGGCGGCGACGGTTACGGTCGTCCCCAGCGCTTCCGAGGCGCGGAGGGCCATGGCGGCGGCAAGCTCGTCCTCACGATGCCCGGGAACGGCATGTGTGGCGACCTTCCACTGTCCCGCCGCATTCCATGAGGTCGATACGGCGCCAATATGCGCCTCCCCCCCGGTCAGGAGGAACAGCCAATCCCGGCCTTGCCGTATCGCCTGTACCCGAATATCGGCCCCAGGGAGAGCCGCTTCCTTAGAGCCCCCGCCCATCATATAATTCCCCGAATTTCATCCAAACTATCAATATTCTCTTTTTCCATAAAGGCCGTCAGACCGTTCAGCAGATCTTCGCCTGCCCGCAGATTCATGAAATTGTACGTACCGATCTGGACCACTTCGGCTCCCGCCATAATAAATTCAATGATATCTTCCGAAGAGGAAATGCCGCCCATTCCCATAACGGGAATCGTGACCGCCTGCGCGACTTGATGAACCATGCGCAGCGCAATCGGCTTGATAGCCGGGCCCGACAGCCCCGCATACGTATTTTGGAACACACTGCGACGCTGGTGGATATCTATTTTCATGCCGGAGAAAGTATTGACGAGCGACACGCATTCCGCTCCCTCTTCCTCGCACATGACCGCCATATCGACCACATTCTCCGCATTCGGCGACAGCTTCACCGCCAGCGGCAGCGAGGTGACCTGACGGACTTCGCGAATCACATCCCGGGCGACCTCGGTTCGGATTCCGAAGGCCATGCCGCCCTCCTTCACATTGGGGCATGATATATTCAATTCGATCATGTCGACTGCAGGCCGGCTTAATTTGCGGCGGTCCTCGGCATCCTTTGTAATTTTCAGCGCGCCTAGCAGATAATCCTCGATCGTGCTTCCGCCAAGATTAGCGATTTTGACCGGTTCTATCTTTTCCCAGAACTTCATCTCCTCCTGAAGAAACGCATCGACGCCCGGATTTTCCAACCCGACGCTATTCAGTATGCCGCTTGCGGTTTCCCAGATGCGCGTGCCCTCGTTCCCTGGACGCGGTTGTAAGGTCAGTCCTTTGGAGGCGATGCCGCCAAGCTGATTGATATCATAGTATCGGGCATATTCCTGCCCGAAGCCGAATGTGCCGGAAGCCATGACAAGCGGGTTTTTGAATTCAATTCCCGCCACATTACACGCTAAGCTTCTCATGCCACGCCACCTCCTGTGCCTGAAATACAGGTCCGTCTGAGCAGACCTTGCGGTTGCCGCTTGCCGTTCTCACGGAGCACCCGTAGCAGGCTCCAATGCCGCAAGCCATTCTCTTCTCCAGAGAGACGAACAGCTTCGTCTCCAACCCTTCCGCCATGCGGGCAGCCGCCTCCATCATTCTTAGCGGCCCGCATACAAAAATATTGTCGTATTGCTTCATATCGACTTCAAGAAGCATATTCGCATCGACCCGGACGACAAGCTCGCTCGCATAGGGAACGAACGCTTCCGTCATATAAGAAGCCCCCCGGAATCCGAGATAAATATCCGGCTTGTCCAGCTGTCTCGCCGTGTACAGCAGGGGCGCGATGCCGATGCCTCCGCCGAGTAACGCGGTCTTTCCCTCCACTTCGGGAAAACCGTTGCCGAACGGCCCCTCAAGCTGAATCGAATCGCCCGGGCGAAGGCTGGCGAACCGGGCCGTTCCTTCGCCGCCGGCTTTGTAGAGAAATTGGATAGAGCCCGGCTCCAAATTGTGAATACTTATCGGGCGTGACAGAACCGGATAATGGTTCCATGCCCGGAGCATATAGAATTGCCCCATCCGCCCCGCAAAAGCGCCTTCTACTGTCATGAGATAAACATCTTGAGCTATCTGATTGTTGGTAAGAATCTTATGCACGTGTTTGCTCCTTTGTTCACCTTTAGCAATTCTACTATGCCTGTAACGGCGCCATTCCTCTGTGACGCAGGTCACGTTCGGCATAAATCGGGCCCAGAACGGACATAACAAGAAGACAGGTGCAATCGGGAAAGGAGGAAGATCATTGCGGACAAAACAGATATGCTGCCTGCTGGTATGCCTGGTAGTGGTGGCCGGCTGCTTTCCGCGTTCCCACCAGGCGGCCCCGGATCCGAAGCTGAATTCATTGGAAACGGACCAGCCACCTTCAGAGATGGCACGACAGCCAAGCCAGGAAGCGGCGCAACGAGCTGAGACAGGCCAGCGCACGATCTCCTTCGTCCTGCAGGACAAGCCGCATCCTCTGCCGCATCAGCCCCTGCCTTTGCCCAAGTTCCACTTGACAATGAAGGGAGCTGCCAAAACGGAAGGCGCTAAGGAAAAAGTCGAATCCGACTCCTTGGTACGGAAGAGTGCAGTACAGAATTCCGCCATGAAACAAAAGGAGCCACCGATCCCGGAGCCAGCTCAATCCGCTTCGCAGAACACTAAATCCGGAATAAGCCAGCACCATTTGAGCCTGGCGCAACTCCGAATGAAATACCCGCATATTTTCAAGCTTCATGGCTCTAAGCGCGGACTGCGCCGGGTAGCCCTTACCTTCGATGATGTCCCTGATAACCGGATAACCCCGCTTGTGCTCGACATTTTGCGGGAGCATAACATTCGCGCTACCTTCTTCCTCGTGGGCTCTCGGGCCAAAGCCCATCCCGACCTGGTTCGGCGAATCGTCCGGGAAGGCCATATTATCGGCAATCATTCTTACAGCCATCCCTTGATGACCAAGCTGTCACTTCCTGCCTTCGAGCAGCAAGTGAAGGATGCGGAACGGGTAATTGAAGAGATAATTGGTTACAAGCCAAGATTTTATCGCCCTCCCTTCGGGGAAATCAATGAAGAGCAGTTAAAGTGGGCAGGGGATCACGGCTATCTGGTCGTCAATTGGGACGTCGATTCCAACGACTGGCGGGGCTTGAACGCCAGAGAAGTATATAACAACGTAATCAACGCCGTCAGACCCGGCTCAATCGTCCTTCAACATGCCGGGGGAAGCAAGCAAAACGGTTACTTGCAAGGAACGGTCAAAGCCCTGCCCTCCATCATCAAGGAATTGAAGAAGCAGCGTTACCGTTTTGTCACCGTGCCCGAGCTGCTCCAGGACCGGAAAGATAAAAAAGACAATTGAAGCCCTGAAATGCAAAAACAACCCCTGCCACAAGATGGACAGGGGTTGAATGATGTTGATATGAATTATGAAATTATATATACTTCGACATTCTGAATGCCGAAAGTGCTGCCGGTCTTCTTGCTGACAGGCACGAAAATATCAAGCCGGTTGCCATTGATGGCGCCGCCGATATCGCGAGCTTCCGCGATGAATCCGCCTTGCGGCAGATGCTTGAACTGATAGCCGGTAATGAACAGCTTTGTTCCCAATGGAATCTTCTTCGGATCCACGGCTACCGTCCCCAGCTTCAATGGGTTGCCGAAGTAATCGACTGCGCCCCATTTTCCGTTTTCACTCGCATGGGCCGTATATGCCGTGGCCTTCATGTTCAATTTCTTTTTATAGGTCATCTCCTTGCCGGAGACGGTAAGTACGTTATTCTTAGCTTCCGGAGCCTGCTTCGCTTTCTCCTGCACTTGCTCCTTAACCGCCGATGCCTTTTCCGCAGCAGCTGCCGGCTCGTCCGCTGCTGCAGCCTTACCCGCTGCCGATGCGGTCTCATCCATGTCCGCTTCTATCAAAGCAGCGTTCTGATCTTCCACCGCAAGACCTTGCAAGGTCTTTTTCGGAAGCTCCAGCTTCAACCCTCCATAAATATTCCGAGCATCGATGTTCGGGTTCGCCTTCATCAAGACGTCCAGATCAATATCATGCTTCTTCGCTAGAGAGTAAAAAGTGTCCCCGTCTTGGGCGATGTAAGGCTCAGCATATGCCGGCATGATTTGAAATACAAGATTTAATCCCAGCACTGCCGCTGCAAGCTTTAATGTCGTTCTTTTCCGCATATGGTGTATGTTCCTCCTTAAGCTAGCCTGCGAGGTTAGTTGTCGGATTCGGGTCAAGGAGTACCCTACATGCTGGCCACCCGCCAGCTCTGATTCACCCCAAGGCGCTCATCCCGTTGTGAAATGAACACCGGTCAATCATCCCCCGTACTATGTTCGGCTCGAATTGCAGCATATCACAATTTTGTAACCTGTGCGCATGCAGTTAATGGAAATTAAGCCACAACATGCTTCAGAATCCTATGAACTGGGCCAAAATGACTTATGAAATCGCTTCATTCCGTCCATAAGGAATCAGGTATGTAACAAAATTGTAACCAGCGATTACTACTATATCATAGATTACAAATTTGTAAACAGTTTTGCCCCTTCCTCATATTGGTGATGTCTAAATTTCCTGTTGGCACGCGGCTTGCTCGTACTGTCCCCCTCTGTCGGCAGTTCGCTGCCTTAGGGACATTCTCCCGTTGCGTCAGGTAGCTCGCTGTCTTTGGGACACTCTCCCGGTTGCGTCAAGTAATTGGCTACCTTTAGACCACTCTCCCATTCCATCATCTCCCATACCGTCAGGTAGCTCACAACCTTTGTGGCCCTGGCCCGTCAGGGGATACGATGATTTTGAAGCGGCTTCTGAAGAATAGCCGAGCTGGCATGAAACAGAGCGCCTTTAACTTCAATCCCAGCTTAGTTGCGATACTGCTTATAAGGAACCAACACGCACTATTCCACTGCCTGCTCCATGGGGATACTGCCCATAAGGAATCTACACGCACTATTCCGCTGCCTGCTCCATGGGGATACTGCTCGTAAGGAGCCAACACTCACTAATCCACTGCCTGCTCCATGGAGATACTGCTCATAAGGAACCAACACGCACTATTACCTACCTGCTCCATAGGGATACTGCTCATAAGGAACCAACAAGCACTATTACGCTGCCTGCTCCATGGGGATATTACCCATAAGGAACCAACACGCATTATTCCACTGCCTGCTCCATGGGGATACTGCTCATAAGGAACTAACACGCACTATTACGCTGCCTGCTCCATGGGGATACTTCTCGTAAGGAGCAGCACGCAATCTCCTGATTGTCTGGCATCAGGATAGTGTTCTTAAGAGAAAGGGATTTTTTGACTGTGGAAAAAGGGGATTATGGGCGGCGCTTCATTTTCAGATGAGAGGAACGTACTTTCTGCATTTCCGGCGCACGTGCAAAAGCCAGCCGGAAGCACCGGCTGGCTCTGTTTTGGAGGGTCAATGGGTAACCGGCTCCATTGATTTTTTAGTTGTGTCTTTTCGCGTGCATCGTGGATTTAAAGAACCTGTCCGAGGAATTCCTGTGTGCGGGGGTGCTGCGGCGCAGCGAACAATTGCTGCGGCGGTCCCTGCTCGACGATATGCCCCCCATCCATGAACACGATGCGATCTCCGACCTCGCGAGCGAACCCCATCTCATGCGTTACGATCACCATCGTCATCCCGTCACGGGCGAGCGACTTCATTACTTCCAGCACTTCGCCGACCATCTCGGGATCCAGGGCGGATGTCGGCTCGTCGAAGAGCATGACATGCGGCTCCATCGCCAATGCCCGGGCAATGGCAATCCGCTGCTTCTGTCCGCCGGACAACTGGTCTGGGTAAGCAGATGCCTTGTCCGCCAATCCGACCTTCTTCAAAAGCTCCATCGCGGTCGCCTCTGCTTGCGCCTTGCTCTTCCCTTTCACTTTAATGGGAGCCAGCGTAATGTTGTCTATCACCGACATATGCGGGAACAGATTGAAGGATTGAAATACCATGCCCATTTTGGTGCGCGTTGCGTTAATATCATGCTTTTTGTCATTAATTTTTAGGCCTTCGAACAGAATATCGCCCGCGGTCGGCGTCTCCAGCAAATTGAGACAGCGGAGAAAGGTGCTCTTGCCCGAGCCGCTCGGCCCGATCACAACGACGACTTCCCCTTGCTCGATCGTCATGTTCAAGCCATTCAAAATGCTCAGCTCTCCGTACGATTTATGCAGGTCACGAATTTCGATCATTCTTTTTCAACTTCCTTTCCAGAAGGCCGATTGCCTTAGACAATGGAATCGTCAGCACGAGGTACATCATAGCTGCTCCAAGGAGCGGTCCCATAGCCGTATACGTCTTGCTGCGGATAATATCTGTCTGGAACATAATATCCATGATTCCGATCAGGCTGACAATCGAGCTCTCCTTGATAATGGTGACGAACTCGTTCCCAATTGCCGGAATGACTGTACGGAATGCCTGCGGCAAAATAATATAGCGCATCGTCATGCCTTTGGTCATGCCAAGCGAACGTGCCGCTTCGGCCTGCCCTCGATCCACCGCCTGGATGCCCGAACGGAAAATCTCCGCCAAATAAGCCGAGCTGTTAATGGAGACGGCGATCGCGCCGGAAGTGAATTTGCTGAACTCGATACCGAACTGAGCCAGTCCGAAATGAATAATAAACAATTGCACCAGAAGCGGAGTTCCGCGAAGCAGCTCGATATAGACGACTGCGAACCAATTCAGCGGCTTGAATGGCCCAATCCTCATCAGCACAATAATAACGCCAAGCACGAAGCCGGCGAGCACCGCTACCAGCGAGAGCAGCACCGTAATCTGGGCTCCGGATAAATAGTCCCATTTATAATCCCATAGCATAGAGAGCCAGTCCAACAACAGCCTCTTCCCCTTTCCAATCTCTGCCTGTCATGTGATAGAACGAAAAAGAGCGGCTTGCGCCGCCTCTTTCTCCCCGGGTGTAACGGGCATTTATTGCTCTTCCGCCATCTGGGTCGCTTTCGTAATGAACTCGTCCAGCTTCCCTTCCGATTTCAGGCGGGCAATTGTCTTGTTTGCGGCTTCGACCATCTTTGGACTGCCTTTGCGGAAGCCGATGACATAGCCATCGCTCGCTGGCTGCAGCACGGCATCCGACATCTCCAGTTCAGGACGGTTCGCGGCATAGGCCTTCGCGACCGGTTTCTCGACGATGACCGCCTCGATCCGGTTCGACTCCAGCGCCAAGACCAGATCGCTTACCTTGGCCAGCAATTCAGGCTGTGCTTCCGGAATCTGGGAGATGACATTCTCAAAAGTCGATCCTTTCTGAACCCCGATCTTCATCCCTTTCAAATCTTCCGGCGTCTTGTACTTGTCCTTGTCGGCCGCACGCACGATCACGCCTGCCTCAGCCAGGTAGTACGGATCGGAGAAATCTACCGCCTTGGCCCGCTCCGGGGTTGGATCCATACCGGAGATAACCATGTCCAGCTTGTCCGAGTTCAGCGCTTCAATTAAGGATTCGAACTTCATATCATCGACTTTTAGTTCAACGCCCAGATCCTTTGCAATCTCGTTCGCCAAGTCGATGTCGAACCCGACAATTTCATCTTTGCCGTTTATCGTCTTGTGGAACTCAAATGGAGGATAATCGGCGCTGACGCCGACAACGAGCGTCTTTTTGCTTGTAATATGGTCATAACTATCTCCTTTGGCTCCGCAGCCAACCAGGATGGCCATTAATAGCGTACATACCGCTAGAATCTTCATTGTTCTCACTATACTTCATCCCCACTTCTCTGATTATCCTTCCTTCCCATGATAGGAGGATTTCGGTCGTTCCCAATTATACATGATGATGTATAGATATACAATGGTTTAGAACAAAAAAGATGCTGGAACGGCTGTGTTACCGGGAGAATTCACCAATTGCAGAAAAAACACCGGTCAATGGTCATAAGGCAATCGCTTTATTACTAAAATGTGCACATTTTCGGTTTTTCATCCAACCGCCTTGCTGAACAGGCAATTCCCTATTATATTCATTTCCAAAACAAAAAAATCCTAATTTTTGGTACAACTTCGACAGGCACGCCATCTGTATTCGCGGGTATTAGATGCATCAACCCTTTCCTTTGCTGCTTTCGATCTATTTTGGGGAGTAATTCCTTCTATTCCGAAGATTATGCGACAGCACGCTCCAATATGTATAATTATGTATATTTTTCACGCGTACAACGACGGGAAGAACATGTCATTGAACACGCACTTCCCGCCGCCCCTTCACTGAACAGGTTCAGGCTTCTCTGGAATGAGCGGAAACCGGATATGTATGAGCGTCTTGCCCGGAACGGAGGAGATTTCCATGCTTCCCCGATGACGATGCACGATACGATAGCAGATGGACAGCCCCAAGCCGGTTCCGCCCGCTTTCGTGGTCAGGAAAGGGGTTCCCGCCGACTGCAATACGGCGGAATCGAAGCCGGGTCCTTCATCCTCAACCTCAAGATGTACCGCCCGCTCATCATTCCAGGTCCGAACGGTCAGCGTCTGATTTGCTTCCATCGCCTCCAACCCGTTGCGGATCAGATTGTGCAGCAGCTGGCGAATTTCTTTTTCATCCATCTCGAATTCCGGCACCGGATTGAGCTCCAGCCGGATCTCCTGACAATCCGTCGTCGCCGCCGCCTGCACGAGCGGATAAATATGAGTTATCACCTCGTTCAATGATTGCTTGCGGAATTCCGCGACTTTGTGCTGAGCCAACGTCAAATATTCCGTAATGATGGAGTTCGCACGCTCGATCTCTTCCATCATCGTCTCGAAATAAACGTGCTCCTTGGCATGCTCCGGCTTGCTGCGGAGCAGCTGCAGAAATCCTTTGACCGTCGTCAACGGATTGCGTATCTCATGGCTGATGGCCGCCGCCATCTCGCCCACAACCTTCAAGGCGCCCATCCGCTTCATCTCCTGCTCAAGCTGAACTTGCTTGTGAAGCGAATCGGTCATCCGGTTCATATGCTCGCCAAGCAGCCGGAATTCATTATGCTGATCCAGCTCCACCCGCACATTGTAATCCCCTCTCGCCAGCCGGGACGAGGCATCGACCAGACGCCGCAAAGGCCGATGGATGAGGCGGCGGATCCACATATGCAGAAGCAGTGCGACGACAACCGCAACCAGCGTGAAGGTGCCGAATGTCACCCAAGCGACCCGGTAAAGAACGGAGTCGATTACCGCGGCCGGGAGCATAATCATCGCAATCCACTCCGCTTCTTTCAAGCCGACCGTAAACACAATCATATTCGTGTCCTGATATGTCGTCATCGATGTCGTCTCTGCGGTCTGCGTAATATCTTTTTTGACCTGCTCGAATATCGGAATGAGATCTTCGTCGAAGTCCCGATACAGATTGGCGAAGATCGTATGCCGCTTATCCGGGTCATACAGCAGATCCCCGTCTCTCGTAATGAGCAAGGTCTTGCTGTCCGGATGGAAACTGAGCCGCAAGCCGACCTGCTGCAAATCGTTATAATGGACGTCAATGCCGGCCACGCCCAGCAGCTGATCCTCCCCGTCATATACGGGGGTGCTGATGGACAGCATCGGCTGATGTGTTAATGGATCGATAAAAGGGGCGGTAATATGTGTTCCCCCGCTCTTGACGGCTCCATGATAGTAATCGAAGCGCGGATCGCTGGCATAGACGGGCGACGAGGCATCGATATGCTGTCCGCTCTTAATTTCGACAGGCCTCCCATTTTTGTCATAGCCGTACCAGATAGAATGCTTCCCCTGGCTGCGATAATTCGAGTGCGCCGTGAACCAGTAGCCGTTAACGAATTTGTTAGGGCTGCCCGCAAAGAGCCTCGTTGCGCTCCTGACGTCGGCCTGCACATCATCCGACAACCGATATAGCTCGCGAATAAAACGGGAAAATGTTTCTACCGATTTCTTGTGATGAAGGAGTGCCGAATCCACCTCGTTCGCAGCCAGCTTCACCTGATTCAAATAATTCTCTGTCATGTTGCGCTGAATGATTGATTGTACCGCCTGGTGGGAGAAAAATGAAATGACAGCAAGTGCGGCAATAACGGTCACGATGATGCGGACCATCATCTGCCGGTGAATCGTCCGTAACATAACAGCCTCCGTTTGGCTCGGCGGCTCTCATTTCTGTCTCGCCAGAGCCCAGTCTCTACATACTAACGGATTTCAATCTTCGCCAATGACATGAAGCGATGGTTTGCGACATTTCCTGCGATCAAGTTCGATCTCATTATAGTAGGTTTTGTCGAACATAGATATCATATCTTCCATTTTCCATAAAAAAAGACTTTTGTATATGTTCATATATACAAAAGTCATAGGGTCACTGCTTCTCGTCCTCCGGTTCGCTAGCGGCCGGCTGATGAATCGGAAGCGTCACAATCACCGTCGTGCCTACATCCGGCTTGCTGTCGATGCTCATGTCGCCATGATGCGCCTTCACCAGCTCATACGTAATGGCCAAGCCCAAGCCCGTGCCCCCATGGCTCGGGTTCACCTGATAGAACTTATCCATGACCTTGGCCAAATGCTCTTTGCTGATGCCAATGCCCTGATCCACGATGCGCACGACTACTTTGTCCTCGTCCCAAGTCGAATGGACCGTAATGACCGATTCATTCGGCGAGAACTTGACCGCATTGTCGATCAGATTGAGGAACACCTGTTTCAACCGGTTCGCATCGCCAGAGATAGGCTGCTCCGCGCCGCGGGAACGCACCTCAATATGAATCTGCTTCTGCTCGGCCTTCATTTTTACCTGCAGCACCGTGTCTTCCAATATTCCCGACAGGCAGACCGGCGACCAGTTGAATTGCAGCTTGTTCTCCTGCAGCTTCGAGAAGTCAAGCAGTTCCTCGACCAGACCGATGAGCCGATCAGTCTCCTTCAGGATGACGTTCATCCCCAGCTTGCTCTCTTCTTCCTCGAACTGCCCGGAGAGAAGCGTCTCGCTCCACCCCTTAATCCCGGTCAGCGGCGTTCGCAGCTCATGCGAGATCGAGGAGACGAAGTCATTCTTGAGCTGATTGCTGCGGATGATCTCATGAGCCATGAAGTTGAGCGTCCGGGCCAGCTCGCCGATCTCATATTTGTATTCTTCTTTGATGCGAACATCGAAGCGCCCCTTCGCCATCTGCGCGGAAGCGCTCGTAATCTCATTAATCGGCTTCACGATGGAATTCGCCAGGCCGATGCTGATGATGAGCACGACGATGAGAACCGCGATCGCAATAACAACAGACAGCAGCACAATGCTGTTAATGCGGGCATTGACCAAATCCAGCGAAGTCACCAGACGGACGATGTAGACGATATCTCCCTTCGCATAGATCGGTGACGCGATCGACATCACCGCCTCTCCCGTCCCCGGCTGCTTGCCAATCCATTGCCCCATCGTGCCGCTCTGGGCACTGAGAACGTCGGCCGTGGCGACCGGCTTGTCCACCCGGAAATAGCTGGACGATATCAGCACCTCGCCCTGGGGGTTGAGAATCTGCACTTCCGCTTTCTTCATATTGTATTGCTTCAGCAGCACGGGGAGCCAGCTCCGGTCTTCCGTATTGACCCCCGCGTTGCCTTGCTGGTAGAGCGATGTAGTGACACTCAAATGAGACGACATATGGTTAGAAATCGAATCATAATAATAGGAGCGGACAGCGATAAGAAATATCGCCTCCAAAATAAGCATCGTCAAAAACACGACGATAAAATAGTGCATTACCACGGAACGCCGTATACCCGGCTTTAGCATGAAGAGGAACCTTTCCATTTGTATCCATGTCCCCAGACTGTTTCCAAATATTTAGGCGACGAAGGCTCGTCCTCGATTTTCTGCCGCAGGCGGCGGATATTGACATCGACAATCTTCGGATCGCCCATATAATCTTTGCCCCATACATAATCAAGCAGCACATCGCGGCTTAATGTCATATCTTCCTTCTCCATGAAGAACTGCACCAGCGAGAACTCCGTCGGAGTCAGATCAATCGATTGATTATGCTTCGTGAACCGCTTCGCAATCAGATCGAGCGTGAACGGCCCCGAATGATAGACGACTTTCTGCGCAGGCTGCTGATAAGCGTTGACCCGGCGCAGGAGAGACTGAATGCGGGCCACCAGCTCCGTCGGGCTGAACGGCTTGCTCACGTGATCGTCAGCGCCGACCGACAACGCGTATACCTTGTCCTGCTCCTGAACCTTGGCCGTCAGGAAAATGATGCCCATCCGTTCATTGAACTGACGGACCCGGCGGCAAACCTCAAAGCCGTCAATGCCCGGAACCATCACGTCGAGCAGGGCAATATCAATCGTATTGTCATTAACTAGAATCTGGTAGGCATCGTTGCCGTTAGCGGCCTCCACCACATCGAATCCGTTGCGCTTCAGGTTGATGACAATAAAGCTGCGAATGGATTCTTCATCTTCCAGAATGAGTATCTTCGTCATCTCTTTCCGTCTCCTTCGTTCATTCATTGCTTTCCCGGTTAATATCCGGCAGCTTCGGAGTTCCTTTGTTCAGCATCAGCGGCTCCTTGCTGAATACGCCGATAATGGTATCTCCATACGAGCTGAGATAGGTCCACTTCTCTTTGTACGTCTCCCACATTTCCGGATTGAAAAACTTAATCTCGGCCAGCGTCTCATTCGTATGCATGTCCATAAACCGGATATATTCATCCTTCTTCGACTTCGTATCAATCGTGACCCGGCCATACCACGAATTCGGCAGCTTCAGCTGGAACCGCTCCTCATAGTCGCGGTACTGCTTCTCGACCAGCTTCAACCCTTTCTTCTCGTCCCACTGATAGTAGCTCGTGAAGTACGGAATCGCGTACGACGCATAAATATCCCAGCCCGGCGGCATCTCGGGGATCGCAATCTCGATGATGCCGTCTCCGTTCATGTCACCGCTGGCTACGTTGTAGGGCTTGATCGCCATCTCTTCCGGCAGGACGGAGACGAGCTGATTATCGGGTGTCAACTTGATAATGTCCGTCACGCCGTAATTGGCGCCAGCCAATGCGTCAAGCACGATTCCTTTTTGGTTTGTGCTTATATGTCCTGAAATCATGTTCGTATACGTGCTTACGTTTTTGTCCAGCGTCAATTCATTCTGCTTGGACATCTTCCCGTCCTTGAAATCGTACATGGCCAGCACCGGCGGCATGTCGCGGCGGTTATTGACGATATACAACTGATTCTTCCCGTCCCCGTTCAGATCATCGATGACGAACTGGGAATAGGGCTGCTCGAATATTTTGACAATGCCGTCCTGCGTGAACGAGTAGACGACCAATCCTTTGTTCAAGTCCTTGTCGCTGCCCCCATATCCGACGACGAGATCCAGCTTGTTGTCATGGGTCAAGTCCACGAGCTCCACCCGATCCAAGCTGACGCCTACCCCGTCGAACTCGACTACCTTGTTCCACGTCTCTCCGTCGCTATGGAAGACGAGTCCGTGCAGGCGCACATCCTTGTCCGGCGTCTCGTAAAAGACGATGGCCGTATCCGCCCGCCCGTCATTGTTCAGATCGGCGAGCCGTATGGCGCTGGCATCCTCGGTATTGGTCGGGCGCACGATATTGTTAACTCCCTTCGGCATCTGCGAGGCGATGATCGTCATAATCTTCGCTTTATCTTCCGGAAGCCGAGGCATGCTCATTAACGACTTCGGATCCTGCAGCCATTCGCACCCGGTCAGCAGGAAGCACCCGAGGAGAAGAAGCGACACGCTTCGTATCCATCGCATTGTCATTCCGCTTATCACTCTTTCATCAGTTCAGATTTATCCTGATTATGATTATATCTTAACAGAATACATACTCCATCATTATAAAAAAAAACTGTCACCGAAAGGTGACAATACCATGACAAACCCCGTCCTAATACCATAGCGCGTCGATCATTCCATTCTCCGCCTTGATATCCTGCAGCGTATAGATGGAGATCGGGAAATATTGAAAGCCGTAGGCGTATGGAGCCAGCTCATACAAGCCGAAGAAGAGGACAAGCGCCTTGTCCGTCATATAAAAATCTTGATCCGGCCGAATCTCGGTGAACGGCTCCAATACGGGAATGTCGCGCGCCTTAATCTGGGCGGCTACATGGTCCGACAGCACCTTCACATAAGGGGCTCCCGGCTTGAAAAGATCCGCCAGCTTCAGCTCCCGCCCGTTCCGGACATCCATCGTCATTCCGGCCTGATACGTCATCCCGTGCGCGGCATGAGCCGTATATCCATAGACGATGAGAGTGAGGCTGAGATAATGGCGTTCATTCAGCTTGGTCTCATAGGAGCCCGTTACCTCCGTCTCCGGCGCTTCTCCGTACCCGGTCATCCGGATGAGCCGGACCGCCTGGCGGCGAATCGCCACATTGATGCGGGATACCGCTTCGCCCCCGTCACGGCCCCGAATCTGAGGCACGTAGACGGTCAGCTTCGGTCTGCGGATGACATACGTATCCACCTGGACCGGCAGCGGATACATCGTCGTGGCATCCGCTTCCGTTGATGTGGTCATCTCTATCCCCTCGCTTCATCCTGGGTCATAATCCCAATATATGCGAGGAGAGGCGCGGCGTGACATTCGCCTAAGCGGCATTCCGCACTCCACTACTGGATAAGCGACTTCTCCGATTGGAGCAGGCGGCGTCCCTTCACGTCGACCGCGATCCGTCCTTCCTTCATTCCCCAGATGCGGGTCGCATACTTCTCGGCCAGCTCGGCTTGATGGAATACGGCGATCACGATCTTCCGCTCCCGCTGACACAAGCCGCGGAACGTCTCCAGCACCGACTCGGCGGCCTTCGGATCCAGGCCGAGGACCGGCTCGTCCGCCAAGAGGACGTTGGCCCCGTGCACGAGGGCCCTCGCGATGGCGACACGCTGGCGCTCCCCGCCGCTGAGCTTGCTTGTCTCCTCATGCGCCTTGTCCAATAAGCCGAGCATCTCAAGCGTGTCCATCGCGCCCATATAATCATCCGAACGAACGATGCCGAGAGCCATCCGCCAGAGCGGCGTCTGATGGAAGCGCCCGATAAGCACATTCTTCAGCACTTTTCGATTCAGATTGAGGACCGGATTCTGTTCCAGATAAGCGAACTCGCGCATCACCTTGCGCTTGCCGTTGACCTGATTCTCGAAAATATTGACACCGTCGACGTTATACTTGCCGCTCGTCCAGCTCTCGCGCATCGCGATGCATTTGAGCAGCGTCGATTTGCCGCTGCCGCTTGGACCGATGACGCCGACGAACTCGCCAGGCTCGAGCTCGAAGCTCAGCCGATCCAATATCGGCGGGGCCGGCGGATACCGCTTGACCAGACGTTCTACTTTAATCATGGCATTGACTCCTCTCTATCCGTAAAAGGCATTCCGTTTCTCTTTCCTCTTGACCTGTTCCCAAAATCGGCTTGCACCATATGAGCATATATTTATTAGTGTAGGAAGATGAGACCTAACTTGCAAGCGTTTTTGCCTGCCGCTTGAAGATGAAGCCGAGCAGCGAGAAGCCGATGTACCAGAGGCCAAGCAGGTAGAACATGCTGCCCATCGACACGTACTGCAGCCCCAAGCCGGCCAGGTTCGGCCCGATAATACTGCCCAGGCTGAAGTGTACGGATGCGATCACATTCGCGGAAGGCAAGTATGCCTTCGGCAAAATGTCCGCGGCATAGGCCAAGCCTAGCGAGAAGAAGGAGCCGACCAATCCGCCGACCAACAGGAATAGAATCAAAATTCCCCAGACGCTCGTTCCGGCGAACGGGATGAGGAGGAATCCCGCTCCTCCGGTCAGGCCGCACGCCATCAATACCTTTTTGCGGTCGAACTTGTCGCTCAGTATGCCGAGCGGAAGCTGAAGGATAAGGCCCCCGATGCCGAAAAACGGCAGCAGGAAGGAGATCCAATGCTCCTCCAGGCCGATGCGCAGCGCATAGATCGGGAAGTTGCTGTTCATCGATGCTTCCATATAGCCGTACAAGAAGGCGGGCAGCAGCGCGAACCAGGCCCATTGATATGAACGGGCATACCGCTTCTCGGGACGGGCGCCTTCATGCAAGCCTTCCACCGGCTGGTTCGGCAGCACGAACATCACGAGCCCGATGACGACGAGGAACAGAGCGGCCATTACCAGGAACGGCGCGGAATCATGCACCCGGAGCAGATTAATGCCGAGCGGACCGAAGCTGAAGCCAAGCCCATAGGCCATCCCGTACAGCGAAATATTCCGTCCCCGCCGGTGAGCCGGGCTGACGGAGACCGCCCACAGCTGGGTCGCGTAATGCAGGGCGCTGTCCCCCAGGCCGACAATCATCCGCAGCGCGAACCAGACATAGATATTGGGCAGCAGCGGGAAGAGCACGATGGCCGCCGTGACGACGATGAGTCCGCCGAGAAGCATCCGCTTGTATCCTACCCGGAGCAGGATTCGCTCGACAGCGAACATCATGGCGAAGACGCCGACGTACAAAGCTGTCGCATTCAGCGCGTTCAGATCGGAAGGGACGCCCATCCGCTCCAGAAAGATCGTTAAGAGCGGGAGCAGCATTCCTTGACTCAATCCGGTAAATGTGACCACAATAATAAGAATGAAAAATTGCATGCTTGGAGAACTCGTAGTGAAACGCCTTGCTGACATGGACTTTCCTCCGCAAAACTATGATTTGAACGCTTGAAGCGGCGGCATCCGGCCGCCCCCGCAAGCTTCATTTGACACCAACATTTCAACATTATAGTAGACAATAGGATGCAACACAATTCATAATGATAGAGTAACGCAATGTTATCCAAGGGGGCTCCGTAAGGCATGACCTACCATGTTCGTATCGACTACTCATCGGTATATGAACTTATTGGAAGCTTTATGTTGTTCGTTCACCGGAAGTGGATCCGCAACGTAGAGAACGGAATGGAATGGGCGCGCGGCATCGAGCAGCAGCTCCCTCCGCAGTGGAATGCGTACAGCGAGAAGATGCGGAAGCATTCGTTAAGCGACTTCGACATGCTCTACGCGCTGGCGCTGGAGCGGAACCATAACGATATTCCTTCCTATCTCGAGCAGCTGGAACGGCTGACACCGGACGAGTGGGACAGGGTCAGACAAGAGAATGGGCTGCGCCTGCACTCCTTCCGGCTGGAACGCTGCCTGGAGCTGTATGTTCCGGCGCTCCGATTCTGGTATGAACACTATATCCGTCGCTCGCTCCCGGAATGGGAACCGATACTTCTGCATGACGCGGAAGAGAAGCGGCGGTTGTTGGACAAAATAAAGCCTCAGGATCTCATCGAGCTGGCCACGAACGGCGTCGTCATTCCGGAGCACGAGTCGGTTGACGAAGTGATTCTTGCCCCGATGTGGCACTATCGTCCGATTAATAATAACTGTACGTTCCGAAGACGGATTCTCGTCCTCTACCCGGTGGACAAGCCGGAACCGGATCTGATGATTCCGTCGCACAACCTGCGCCGCATGACCGAAGCATTGGCTGACGAGAAGCGGCTGCGCATCTTGCGTCTGGTCGGACAGAAGCCGTATACATTCGAGGAGATCCAGGAGTATATACCGCTGTCGACGGGGGCGCTCAAGCATCATCTGGCGGTCCTGCGCTCCGCGGGCTATATCCGGACGTACTGGAACGGCAAGGTGCAGCGGATTGCGCTGCGGCCGGAAGGGCTTGCGGATTTATCCGCTTTTCTCGAGGCCTACATACATTCATGACAGCAAGCCTGATTGCAGCCTCTTGCGCTGTTGCGGCTCTGATAGCGTCAAGGAGGTGATTCGGCATGACCGTGATGCCGAGACAGACGATATTATTCGATCTGGACGATACGCTCGTCCATTGCAACAAATATTTTGACATCGTCATCCAACAATTTCTCGATACGATGATGACGTGGTTCGCGCCGTGGAAGCTGCCGGCCGAGGATATCCGCGCGGTGCAGGTCCGCATCGATATTGCCGGCGTGCAGGACAACGGCTTTCAGAGCGAGCATTTCCCTCGCTCGTTCATCCAGACCTACGATCACTTCACTGCGTTGACCGGACGCGCCTCGTCCGCCGACGAGTCCGAGCTGCTCTGGAAGCTGGGGATGAGCGTCTACGAATTCGAGATCGAGCCTTATCCCGGCATGATCGAGACGCTCGATCGGCTGCGGGATGACGGGCATGAGCTCTTCCTGTATACCGGCGGGGAACAAGTGATTCAAGAGCGCAAAATCGCGCAAATGAAGCTGTCCGCCTATTTCGGAGATCGGATATTCATTCGCCGGCATAAGACAGCAGACGCGCTGTCCTCCATCGTGCGGGAACAAGGCTTCCCGGCCGAGAGCACCTGGATGATCGGCAATTCGCTGCGAACCGACGTGATTCCCGCCCTGCGGAGCGGCCTGAATGCCATTTACTTGAAGCAGGCGAACGAATGGGCATTTAACATCGTCGATATCGATGCCGAGCCGAACGGCGCTTTTGAGACCATCGAGCAATTGACCGACGTGCCTCGCGTCATTCGCAACTGGATATTGACCCCGCGGTAAGAGGACAGGCCGGCTTCGAGAGAGCCGGCCTTCTGTTATAGTTGCATTACCCTCCCATCGCTCGGCATGATCGCCCTCGTCCCGCCTGCGCATGCCGCATGACTCCCCAGGCTATGCCTATGCCTCTGCCGTTAACTTCCCGGTCTCCGCGCTCGCCAGAACGATGCGGGCTTGCGTCTCGGAGCCGTCCGGCAGGACCAGCTTCATCCTCGCGGTCTTGCCCTTCTCGATCAGCGCCCTCACCTGCGTATCGGTAAGCTTGCGGCCGAAGCTTTCCTTCCAGATGACGAAGCCGCAGCCCTGCTTGTAATTCGAGCAGCCATACCCTTTGCGCCCCATAAATATGACGCCTCCGCATCCGGGGCGCGGACAAGTCCCGACAATGGACGGCCCCTCGCCCCGCTGCGTATCCGCCGTCTTGACCGCGGCGCTCCGCTTGGAAGATGGGCGGCTCCCGGCCGCTGCCGCGGAATGCGCCGCCTCGGACGCTTGTCCGGCTGCGCTCTTGCGCCGGTGCGAGCTCTTCTGCTTCGGTTCGGCGCTCTCGAAGGAGGTCTTCGCCGCCCGCGCCTGCAGCCTTACTTTGTCTACAATCATCGTTGCGAATTTCTTGACATTTTCCATAAATTGAACATCGGAAGCCGCGCCCCGGGAAATTTCCGTCAGCCGCCGCTCCCATTGCCCGGTCATCTCCGGCGATGTCAACAGATCAATGCCTGCCGCCCGGATAAGCTCGACCGCCGTGCGGCCTTTTTGGGTCACCTGGATCGTCTTGCCCTTCATCTCGATATAGCCCACTTTTTTGAGACGCTCGATCGTGGCGGCCCGAGTGGCCGGCGTGCCCAGACCGGAATCCTTCATCGCATCGCGGAGCTCCTCGTCTTCAATCTGCTTGCCCGCGCTCTCCATCGCCTTGAGCAGCGTGCCCTCCGTATAGGGCTTGGGCGGCTGGGTTTCCTTATCCTTGACCACGGCGCGGACACAATGAGCCGCCTCGTCGGGATTGACCCGGAACGGCTCCTCGACCTCGATCTCTTCCGCTTCTTCCTCCTTGCTCTTCCCTCTGCCGGACTTGGGCTTCTCCTTCTTCAGATCGGCGTAGATGGCTTTCCAGCCGATATGGAGCAGCTCTTTGACCGAGGTTTTGAAGGTCTCTCGTTCGACCTCCGTCATGACCGTATGGACCTTGTATTCCGCGGCCGGATAGAACTGGGAGAGGAAGCGGCGCACGATAAGATCGTACAGCTTCTGTTCATCGGGAGACAGACCCGAGGCCTTCCGCTGGGTCGGCAGAATCGCATGGTGATCCTCGACCTTGGCCGGATTGCATATGTATTTGTTCCCTTTATGAACGAGAGCCCGGTTCGCTCCCTTCGCCCACTCGTCATATGCCGTCCCCTGGAGCACGGACAGCGCTTTGTGCATCTCCGGAATATTCTGTTCCGTCACATAGTTCGAATTCGTCCGCGGATATGAGATGACCTTATGCTTCTCGTACAGCGACTGGGCGATATCCAACGTTTTCTTCGCCGAGAACCCGTAGCGGCTGTTCGCTTCCCGCTGCAGCAAGGTCAGATCATACAGACGAAAAGGATATTCCTTCGTCTCCTTCGCTTGGTAGGAGGCGATCCGTCCCGTCTTCCCCTGCACCTTCGCCGCCAAGGCCTCGGCCCGCGCCCGGTCGGTGAGCCGCTCGCCCTGCCATAGACCCTGGTATGTGCCATCCCCTTGCGAGAAATGGCCTTCGACCTCGAAATATTTCAACGAAGTAAAGGCTTCAATCTGCTTCTGCCGCTCATAAATAAGCGCGAGCACAGGCGTCTGCACTCGGCCTACGGACAGCAGAACGTTATGCTTCGTCGTGAAGGCGCGAGACCCGTTCATCCCTATCAGCCAATCCGCTTCGCTCCGGGCGCTTGCCGCCTTGGTCAGATTATCATACTCCGATCCGTCCTTCAGCTCGGCGAAGCCCCGCCGAATCGTCTCCGGGGTCAGATCGGATATCCAGAGCCGCTTCACCGGATGCTTTAATTTCAAATAACGCTGGATGAGCGAAAAGATATATTGTCCTTCCCTTCCGGCGTCGCAAGCGTTGACCAGCAGATTGCAGCGCTTGGCCAGCTCTGCGATGACCTTCAGTTGATCCTTCGTCTTGCGGTATGCGATCAGCTTGAAGTCGCCGGGTATAATCGGAAGGTCGTTGATATTCCATTTCTTATACTTCATATCATAAGCTTCCGGCTCGGCGAGTCCGACCAAATGCCCGATTGCCCATGTAATGATATAGGTGTCCCCTTCCAGATAGGAACGGTGATTTCTCGCCTTCGGTTCTATGGCGGCAGCGATATTCCGTCCCATATCCGGCTTCTCCGCAATAATCAGCGTCTTCATCTGCTCCCCCCGTCTCTCTGGCGAACGACAGAAAGCCGCGCTATGGATAGCGCAGCTTCTTGCAGCGTTCTCTTCTCTTTATTATTCCTCATTCCGGGCAGGATGACAAGTGATCCGCGAGATACCTGTTCACTTCGCGGGCGGCTTCCCGTCCCTCGTGGATGGCCCAGACGACCAAGCTCTGTCCGCGCCGCATATCTCCGGCGGCAAAGACATTGCTGATTTTCGTCCCGTATTTGCCTCTGACCGCCTTCACATTGGTATGCCGATCCGTATCCAGCTCGAGCTGATCGATGAGCGTCGCCTCCGGTCCGTCGAAGCCGACCGCGATAATCACGAGCTGCGCCGGATAGACCCGCTCCGTTCCCGGGATTGGCCGATACGTCTTCCGTCCCTGCTCGTCGACGATCCGCTCAATCTGAACCGTGTGCAGCTCCTTCACGCGCCCTTCCCCATCGCCGACGAAGCGCGTCGTCATGATGGAAAATTCGCGCGGATCGCGTCCGTACAAGGCCTTCGCTTCCTGGTGCGCATAATCGAGCGTATACACATTCGGGAACTGCGGCCAAGGATTGGCGGCCTCGTCGCGCACGGCCGGAGCCTGTGGACGCGTGCCGAATTGCGTAATGCTGCGGCAGCCGTGGCGCAGCGCGGTCGCTACGCAGTCGGTCCCCGTGTCGCCGCCGCCGATGACGATGACATCCTTGCCTGCCGCCGACAGGTAGCTGCCGTCCTCCAGGCCGGAGTTCAGATAACTCTTAATCGTTCCGTTCAAATAGTCCATCGCATAGTGAATGCCTTCGAGTTGGCTGCCTTCGATGACGAACTCGCGCGGCTTCGTCGCCCCGGCGCACAGCACGACGGCATCATACTGCTCGACCAGCTCGCGGGCCGGAATATCGGTTCCGATCTCGATATTCGTCACGAAGCGGATCCCTTCCTCGGCGAGCAGCCGCACCCGCCGATCCACCACTTCCTTGTCCAGCTTCATCGTCGGAATGCCGTACGTAAGCAGACCCCCGATCCGATCGTCACGCTCGTATACCGTGACGGAATGCCCGGCCTGATTGAGCTCATCCGCGCAGGCCAATCCCGCCGGTCCCGATCCGACGACCGCGACCCGCTTGCCGGACCGGCGCTGCGGAGGCTTCGCCGTCACCCAGCCTTCGCGGAAGCCGCGTTCGATAATCTCTTCCTCGATGGACTTGATCGTGACCGGCTCGCCGATGAGCCCTACCGTACACGACCCTTCGCAGGGCGCCGGACAGACCCTTCCCGTAAATTCGGGGAAGTTATTCGTGGCCTGGAGCCGTTCGAGCGCTTCCCGCCATAGCCCGCGGTACACGAGATGATTCCACTCCGGAATCAGATTGTTCACCGGGCAGCCGGAGGTGCCGGACGCCAGCTCCATCCCCGTATGGCAGTAGGGCGTGCCGCAATCCATGCAGCGGGACGCCTGGGTCCGCAGTTCCTCTTCGGACAAGCGAAGATGGAATTCCTTCCAATCCAGCACCCGTTCAGCCGGGTCCCGTTCCGCTTGTATTTGTCGAGAATATTCCATAAATCCGGTCGGCGTTGACATGCTGACTCCTCCATCCGTTCGCGTAGCAATCGCGAAGCCTTTTTCGCAATTGTGCCGATTGATGACATGTCCGGACATCGGACGTTCCGGCATGTGTGTGCCAATGATCGTACCTTAAACGCTGTCCCGGAACATATGGAGTCGATCACGAATGATTTGCATTTCAATACATATGGAAATGGTCACTGCCCGCTCGCTGAGCTGGTCTCGCGTCACGCTTCCTTCCGAACGTAGGTCTGAAAACGGTGCGGATACCGGTTCTTCTCGTCGACCGGTCCCTCGGCCTCCCCCGCCAGTTCCCAGAGCGACTCGTCATAAGCCGGAAAATATTCGTCCCCCTCGAATTCGGCGTCGATCCGCGTCACCAGCAGCTTGTCCGCATAAGGAAGGAACTCGCGGTATATTTGGGCGCCGCCCATCACCATCATTTCCTCCTCCGCCGCCAGCGGCAGCACGGACCCGATATGATGCATGACTTCCGCATCGGGCACGGTCCAATCCGGGTTGCGGGTCAGCACAATATTGCGCCGGTTCGGCAGCGCCTTCCCCAGCGACTCATACGTCTTGCGCCCCATGACGACCGTCTTCCCCTGCGTCATCGCCTTGAAATAAGCCATATCGCTCGGCAGCCGCCATGGCATCCCGTTGTCCTTGCCAATAAGACGGCGCTTGTCCATCGCCCAGATCATCGTTACCGGCATCGCGGTGCGTCTCCCTTCTGTCTCTTTTATTCCATAATAAAGGCTCCCGATACTATCTTCTATAGTCCCCGTCGTCATTCGCGTCTTGAGCTGCTGTTCAAAGCCTATACCGCAACCGTCGCCTTAATCGTCGGATGATGCTGGTAGTCCACGAATTCGAAATCGTCGAACCGGTAATCGAAGATCGTATCCGGCTTGCGCTTGATGACCAGCTTCGGAAGCGGCAGCGGCTCCCGCTCCAACTGGGTCTTCACCTGCTCCATATGGTTCGAATAAATGTGAACGTCGCCGCCGCTCCAGATGAATTCTCCAACCTCCAGATCGCATTGCTGGGCCACCATATGCGTAAGCAGCGAATAGCTGGCGATGTTGAACGGCAGTCCGAGGAACGTATCCACCGAACGCATGTTAAGCAGGCAGCTCAGCTTGCCGCCGGCGACATAAAATTGGAACGAGTAATGGCATGGCGGCAGCTTCATCTGATCGATCTCGCCGACATTCCAGGCAGAGACCAGCAGCCGGCGCGAATCCGGATTCGTCTTAATCTGCTCGATCACGTTCGCAATCTGGTCGATCGTCCGTCCGTCCTTGGTCTCCCAGGCGCGCCACTGCGATCCGTATACCGGGCCCAGGTCGCCATGCTCATCCGCCCATTCGTCCCAGATGCGGACCCCGTTTTCCTTCAAATAACGAATATTCGTTTCTCCGCTCAAAAACCAGAGCAATTCATGAACGATCGATCTCAGATGCAGCCGCTTCGTCGTGACAAGCGGAAAGCCTTCGGCCAGATCGAAGCGAAGCTGACGCCCGAACACGGACAAGGTGCCTGTTCCGGTCCGATCCTCCTTTTTCACCCCGTGATCCAAAATGTCCTGCAATAACGCCAGATATGACTTCATTTCAACCACTCTCTTTCTACCGTTCTGATGTGTATCCTTCATAGTGTACCATCCCCTCATAACGTCGGCAATCCAGTTGGCGAAATCAAAACTCGGTTCGAAGTTGATCAAAATAGGGAGAACCATAGGGGTGATGAGGCAAGGAAGACAGGCGCTGAAATGATATAATGGAAGAAATTGATTTTGAAGAAATCAGAAAAGGTGAGGTTCATGCATATCGTAACTTCGGCAGAAATGCGCGCTCTCGATGAGTACGCCATACATACCATCGGCATTCCAGCGGCGGTGCTTATGGAAAATGCGGGCCGGGCCGTTGCGGAGGAGGTTGCCAAGCTGTCATCGGAGCCGGGAACGAACAAGCCATGGCTGGTCCTCGTCGGCAAAGGCAACAACGGCGGCGACGGCATCGTCGCGGCGCGTCATCTCAAGGAAATGGGCGTGGCAGCCGAGCTGCTGTATGCCCTGGATCCGGCGAAGCTTACATCCGGCGCCGGGATGCAGCGCGATATTGCGGCCAGGCTGGGCATCGCTGCTTACGTCTATGGGAAGGACTGCATCCGGTGGGAGGAGTATGCGGGGATTGTCGATGCGCTCCTCGGCACGGGAACGGCCGGGGCTCCACGGGAGCCGTACGCCTCGTTAATCCGGGAAGCGAACGCGAGCGGCCTTCCGATCGTCGCCATCGATATTCCGAGCGGAATCGATGCGGATACGGGAGAGGCGCATGATCCATGCATTCATGCGGAACGGACCGTAGCCCTCGCCTTTCTCAAGCGCGGGCTGACGCTATATCCGAGCGCGGAACAGGCAGGACGCGTCGTCGTCCGCTTGATCGGCATCCCGGAAGAATTGGCGGAGAAGGAAAATATCCGGACCTTTTGGACCAATGAAGCGTTATTCCTGCGGCGCTTCGGGCTGACGCTCCCGCTGAATCGCAAGGCGGATACGCATAAGGGCACGTATGGCCATGTGCTGGTGGCGGCCGGATCCCGGCAATATAGCGGCGCCGGGCTGCTGGCCTCCGCCGCGGCGCTCCGTTCCGGAGCCGGACTGGTGAGCTGGGCGCTGCCGGAACGGCTGCTGGAGCCGATGATCGGGCGGCTTCCGGAAGCGATGCTGCACGGCATGCCCGACGGCGGGCGCGGCGATTGGGCGGCCGTGCCGCCCGAGGCGGTGCTGCGGCTCGCCGCCGGCAAGAAGGCGCTGGCGATCGGCCCGGGCCTGGGCCGCTTCCCCGGCGACGGCGCCTGGCTGCGGGAGATCTGGGCGGGCGCGCCATGCCCGCTCGTCGCCGATGCGGATGCGCTCAACATGATCGCGGAGGCGGGCGGCCTCGATGCATGGCCGCAGCGGGACGGGGCCGCGATCCTGACGCCGCATCCGGGCGAGATGGCGCGCCTGACGGGCCTCGACGCGCGCGAAGTGCAGCGCGACCGCATCGGCCTGGCGCGCCGTTATGCCGTCCAGCACGGCGTGACGCTCGTGCTGAAGGGCGCCCGCACCGTAACCGCCACCCCCGCCGGGGACGTGTACGTGAACGCGTCCGGCAACCCGGGAATGGCGGCCGGAGGTGCGGGCGATGCGCTGGCAGGCCTGATCGCCGGCCTGCTCGCGCAAGGCTGCGACGCCGGCCTCGCCGCGGCCCTCGGCGTCTATCTTCACGGCCTGGCCGGCGACCGCGCTGCCGCAAGCCGTTCCTTCCCCGGCTCGCTGATCGCCGGGGATATCATCAGCTTCCTGTAGACACGACGACGTTCCCCCGTTTGAACACGGTATGAACATGATTGATTCCGAAATGATACGGCAAGTAGGCCAGGTTATCGGCCTTGAAAATAACGAGGTCCGCCTGCTTGCCGGCTTCCAGGCTCCCTGCGGTATCGGCTCTTCCGATGGCATGAGCCGCATTGATGGTCACGGCCGTCAGCACTTCCTCGGGGGTCATGCCCAAGTTCAGACAGCCCAAGGTCATGACAAGCTGGATGGATTCCGTAGGAGAGCTTCCCGGATTATAATCCGTGGACAGGGCTACCGCGAGCCCCCTCTCGATCATGGCGCGGGCCCGGGCATGATGCGTCAGCCGCAGGTTGAAGGAAGTGGCAGGCAGACAGACGGCCACGACGCCCGCCTGCCGCATCGCTTCCAAGCCTTCATCCGAGGCGGCAATCAGATGCTCGGCGGAGATGCAGCCCAGCTTGCCGGCCAACTGCGCGCCTCCAATCGGCTCGATTTCATCCGCATGAATTTTGAGGCCGAAGCCCAGTTCCTTGGCGGCAAGCAGAATTTGTTCCGATTCTTCCACGGAAAAGACGCCTTGCTCGCAGAACACATCGCAAAATTCGGCCAGCCCTTGCCGCTTTACCTCCGGCAGCATCTGTTCGATAACCACCTTCACAAAGTCTCCGGAGCGGCCTTTATATTCTTCCGGCACCACATGGGCTCCCATAAACGTGGATACCAAATCAACGGGATGCTCCCGGTTCAACCGGTCAGCGACCCGGAGCTGCTTCAATTCGTCTTCCAGCGTCAGCCCGTAGCCGCTCTTCGCTTCCGCCGTCGTCACCCCGAAGGACAGCATCATATCCAGGCTCGCCTTCGCCTTGGCGTACAGTTCCTCTTCCGTCGCCTGGCGGGTGGCTCGAACCGTGCTCAAAATTCCGCCGCCCTGAGCCAATATTTCCAAATAGGACATGCCTTTCAGCTTCAGCGCCAGCTCATGCTCGCGGGATCCGCCGTGAACGAGGTGGGTGTGCGGGTCAATAAGACCCGGCGTTACCAGCAACCCCTGAGCGTCATGCATGCGCATGATCGGCAGGCCGGCGATATGCGCCATCACCTCGTCTTCCGGTCCAGCCGCCACGATGATGCCATCCCGGATCGCGACAGCGCCACCGCGCACGGCGCCCACTTCTGACATGTCACGGCCCGTGCGCGGTCCCCGGCTTCCTTGCATGGTGATGAGCGTTCCAATGTTATGGATCAACAGGTCGATACCATTCCGTTCCATCCTGCTCCCCCTCTCGAAGGCAGCAAGCCCGGCCGGGCTTGCTGCGCGTCATCGTTATATGCCCAGCATCGGCACGCGGACTCCGCGATTCTTCGCCGTCTGAATCGCAAGCTCATAACCGGCGTCGGCATGACGGATAATGCCCATGCCCGGATCCGTGTTCAAGACGCGGGTCAGCTTCTCGTCCGCTTCGGCTGAACCGTCCGCGACGACGACCATGCCCGCATGCAGGGAATATCCCATGCCGACGCCGCCGCCGTGATGAACGGATACCCAGCTCGCGCCGGAAGCCGTATTCACCAGGGCGTTCAATATCGCCCAGTCGGCGACCGCATCGCTGCCGTCCTTCATCGCTTCCGTCTCGCGGTTCGGCGAAGCGACGGACCCGCAGTCCAGATGATCCCGGCCGATGACGATGGGCGCGGAAATATCTCCATTGCGCACCATCTCGTTGATGGCCAAGCCCATCTTGGCCCGTTCTCCATAGCCGAGCCAGCAAATGCGGGCCGGCAAGCCCTGGAAAGCGACCTTCTCCCTGGCCATCTTGATCCACTTGCACAGATGGGTATTTTCCGGGAACAGCTTCAAGACAAGCTCATCCGTCTTATAAATATCATCCGGATTGCCGGACAAGGCCGCCCAGCGGAACGGACCCTTCCCCTCGCAGAAGAGCGGCCGAATATAGGCCGGAACGAAGCCTGGGAACTGAAACGCTTCCTTCACCCCTTCATCGAAGGCCGCTTGGCGGATATTATTGCCGTAATCGAAGACAATCGCGCCCATCTTCTGGAGATCGAGCATGGCCTGGACGTGAACCGCCATCGACTTTTTGGACAGCTTCACATATTGCGCCGGATCGGCCGCACGCAGGTCGGCTGCCGCTTCCAGTGAATAGCCTGCCGGCACATAGCCGTTAAGCGGATCGTGAGCCGACGTCTGATCGGTGACGAAATCGGGTCGAATCCCCCGCCGCACCAATTCCGGGAACACCTCCGCCGCATTGCCCACCAAGCCGATCGAGAGCGCTCTTCCCTCCGCCATCGCAGCCTCCGCCAGCTTCAACGCCTCATCCAGATCGCGAACCATGATATCGCAATATTTCGTATCGATTCTCCGCTGGATCCGGGACGGATCGACCTCCACTCCAATCATGACGCCCTCGTTCATCGTTACGGCGAGCGGCTGGGCACCTCCCATGCCGCCGAGTCCGGCCGTTAAGGTCAGCGTTCCTCTCAGCGTGCCTCCTCTATGCTGGCGGGCCGCCTCGGCGAACGTCTCATACGTTCCTTGCAGAATGCCCTGCGTCCCGATATAAATCCAGCTTCCGGCCGTCATTTGCCCGTACATCATCAATCCCTGCTTATCCAGCTCGTGGAATGTATCCCAATTGGCATAGGCCGGCACGATCACCGAGTTGGAGATGAGAACCCGCGGCGCATGCGTGTGCGTCCGGAACACGCCGACCGGCTTGCCTGATTGCACAAGCAGCGTTTCATCCGCTTCCAGATTCGTCAGACATTCCACGATTTTGTCGAAGCATTCCCAATTCCTTGCCGCCTTGCCGATGCCGCCATAGACGACCAGATCGTCCGGCCGTTCGGCCACGTCGGGATCCAGATTGTTCATAAGCATCCGCAGGACCGCTTCCTGCTGCCAGCCTTTCGCCGTCAGTACCGTTCCATGTTCCGCTCTGATGATACGCTTGGTCGTTTGCTTCACAACTAGCCACTCCTTTATAATCGGATTGACAAAACATAGCAAAGCCCGCTTCCCTGTCTTAAAAACGTAGTCGATTGAAAAGCGTCTGACTGACTATCCCCCAGCGTGTGCCCAAGCTGCATGTTATCGAGGTGACGCCGCAAGATGACGCTGCCTTATATATGGTTATATCCGAACCCGAGCACATCGTGCTCAAATCCTTTTTTCGGAGCGCCAATCGTGCCGTACACGCAGACGCTTAACCATTCCTCGGAATACCCCGAAATGTCGACGGTCCCTCTCGCAATGCAAAACGTTAAGCCAACCGTTCGCAAAATATCCCCGAATTGAACCGTTCCTCTTCCAATCCCCTGCAGCGCTTCGATGATGGCATGATATAAGGAATGAACTTCCCGATACGAGTTCGGGTCGATTACCTTATTCGATTTAGCGCTCGTTTCTATCGCGGTCACGACTTTGACCAGTTCCATGGCGCCAACCTTGCCGATCGTATAGCGGTAGCCTCTCTTTTTCATTTCCTGCTCAATGTCGGCGCCCGCTTCTTCGTTATGCAGCATGACCAACAGCGAGGTCAGCTTGCCCATCGTATAATTGCCGCAGTCGAACCGCTCTCCTTCATTCACGTTACTCATAGCCAACCTCCCTTCTTGATCAATAGCCCCGTATTTTGAAAAAATGGTGCCCATCTACAGCCAAACTTGGGCCAGTTAAAGAATGGAGCGCTGCATGAACTTGATTCCATGTCCTCCTATTGAAGCTTGACTACGTCCGCAATGCTCGCGGCGGCATCCGTCCCCCTCATCCAATCCGCCACCTTCTGAAAATCATCGGCAAGCACGCGATCCGTCTCGACGGCAGGGACAAGCTGACGGCATTGGTCATACAGCCATTTGGTCCCGAGCCCAAGCCCCCGCGGGCCGCGGAAATCAGCCGCTTGCGCCCCGCACAGCAGCTCAATGGCAAGCACGGCGTAAGCGTTCTCAACGATCTGCTTCGCTTTGCGGGCGGCGATGGTTCCCATGCTGACATGGTCCTCTTGGTTGCCCGAGGACGGTATGGAATCGACGCTGGCCGGATGAGCAAGCGCCTTATTCTCGGACACGACGGACGCGGCTGCATACTGCGCGATCATGAAGCCGGATTGAAGCCCCCCCTTATTCGTCAGAAAAGGCGGCAGGTGCTCATTCAAGTGAGGGTTGACCAGCCTTTCGATACGACGTTCGGAAATATTGGCCAGTTCCGCCGCGCTGATGGACAAGTGGTCCATCGCCAGGGCAATCGGCTGCCCATGGAAATTCCCGCCCGAGATCACCCGCTCCTCCTCCACGAAAATAAGAGGATTATCCGTTGCCGAATTCATTTCAATCTCCAGCTTGCCCGCAATATAGGCCAGCGCATCCCGGCTGGCCCCGTGAACCTGCGGCGCGCAGCGCAAGGAATAGGCATCCTGCACCCTCCGCTCCCCCTGGCTTGTTATGAAGGTGCTTCCGGAGGTCAATCGAATAACATTTTCGGCGGTTTGCCGCTGTCCTCGATGCGGGCGAATGAGGTGAGTCAACGGATCGAAGGCGTCCCGGACGGCGAAGAGCGCTTCACAAGTCAATGCAAGCGCGCAGTCGGCCCAGTTCGCCAGATTCATGGCATCGTGGCAAGCCAACGCGCCTGCCGCCGTCATCGCCTGCGTCCCGTTGATGAGGGCAAGCCCTTCCTTCGCCTCGAGCGAGACGGGAACAAGCCCGGCAAGCTGCATCGCCTGTCCGCCCGGCATCCGCCTGCCCTGATAATAAGCTTCGCCTTCACCGACGAGCACGAGCGCCAAATGGGATAGCGGCGCCAAATCTCCGCTTGCGCCGAGCGAGCCTTTTTCCGGGATGACCGGCGTCACCCCTTCGTTCAGCATGTTAACCATCAATTGAACTACTTCCGGACGGATGCCGGAGTAGCCAAGCGCGAGCGCATTGACACGAAGCAGCATCATCGCCCGCGCGATTTCAATCGAGAACGGCTGGCCAATCCCGCACGCGTGGCTTCGAATCAGATTCAATTGCAGCGCAGTGACATCCTCGCCGGAAATATACGTATCGCAAAACTTCCCGAAGCCGGTTGTCAAGCCGTACACCACTTTTTTCTCCCGGAGCAGCGTTTCCACATAAGCCCTGCTCTTCGCCATGCCGCGAATGCTCTCTTCGCGCAGCTCCACTCGGGCATGGAAGCGGGCGACCTGAACGACTTCCCCGATCGTTAATGTCCCGCCGCCCACGAACACGGCGTGATGATCTTCCTTTTGTTCCGCTATCTGCATTTCCGCACCTGCTTTACTAAAAATAGTAGTAACGGTAGCGGCTTCTAATGACTAATCGCTAAACGCCATTGCTCCATCCTGTTATGACACTCGTTTCCGCCTACTGGTTAAAGACCCAAATCTGCATGTGAACTACCTTTAAAAACAAAAAGAATGCAGTTCGATAAGGAAACCCGCTTCTTCCCTCATTCAAAGCTACATTCTATTCACTAATGACTATATCGAGCTTACATTTAATTTACAACGTTGGAGATGGTTAGTCAATAACGAGTTGCGGTACGGGGAAAGTAATCTCTTGAGCTCCTCCTAAAAAAATCCCCCGCAGCATCACGCTGCGAGGGCACAAAGAAAATGTTTATCGAATAGAACCGTAACAGAAAGAATACAGAACGCTCCTGGAGCAGGAGTACTGCATGATGAACAAATTACAACGTCACTCTTACTTCGCTACCGTGTGGATCGGATGTCCAAGCACGACTTCCGCCGCTTCCATCACGATTTCGCCAAGCGTTGGGTGAGCATGGATCGTCAGCGCCAGGTCTTCCAGCGTTGCCGCCATTTCTACAGCCAAGCCCATTTCCGCGATCAGGTTGGATGCTTCCGCGCCGACGATTTGGGAACCGAGCACGACGCCCGTATCCGCGTCAGCCACGATCTTCACGAAGCCTTCCGCGTTGCCGCCGAGGGACAGCGCGCGTCCGTTCCCCGCATATGGGAATTTGCCGGCCTTGACGTTGTAGCCTTTTTCCTTCGCTTCCGATTCAGACAAGCCTACGCTTGCGCACTCCGGATCGGTGAAGCATACGGCTGGGATGCACTTGTAGTCAACCACGCTAGGCATGCCCGCGATGGCTTCCGCCGCAACCTTGCCTTCATAAGAAGCTTTATGCGCCAGAGCTGGACCGGCAACGATATCGCCAATTGCGAAGATGTGAGGAATGCTTGTGCGTCCTTGGTGGTCGACTTCGACCAAGCCGCGATCGGTCATTTTGACGCCGATCATGTCGAGACCAAGCTCGCCATCGGTGTTCGGGCGGCGGCCAACCGTTACAAGCAGGTATTCCGCAGTAACTTCTTTGGTTTCGCCTTTTACGGTGAATTTGACGGTAACGTCTTTATCCGTTTGCGTTGCGCTCTCCGCTTTCGCGCCCGTGAAGATTTCCACATTGGATTTCTTCATGTTTTTCGCGACAAGCTGCGTCATATCTTTATCGAAGCCTGGCAGCACCATGTCCGCGCCCTCGATAATCGTTACTTTCGTGCCGAACTTGGAGTACATTTGGCCAAGCTCCGCGCCGATGTATCCGCCGCCGATGACGATCATCGACTTCGGAATTTCTTGAAGCTCGAGAGCTTCCGTCGAGGATAGAATGCGTCCGCCGAACGGGAAAGCCTTCAATTCGATTGGACGGGAGCCCGTTGCGATGATGCAGTTTTTGAACTTGTAGCGCGGCGCTTCCTGGTCGTTGAATACCCGCGCTTCATTTTCGTTGATGAACATGCACTCGCCGTTGAACACCTGCACCTTGTTCGCCTTCAGCAAGCCGCTAACGCCGCCGGTCAGTTTTTTCACGACGCCGCCCTTGAATTCTTGCACTTTTTTGAAGTCGACTTTTACATTTTCAGCCGTGATGCCGATGGCGGAAGCATGCTGAGTGACTTCATATTGATGCGCTGCGCTGATCAAGGCTTTGGAAGGAATGCAGCCGCGGTTCAGACACACGCCGCCGACAGCCGATTTATCTACGATAAGCACGCTTTGGCCGAGTTGGGCAGCACGAATCGCTGCCACATAACCGCCCGGGCCTGCTCCAATAACCAGAGTATCAATGTTCAAAGATGCATCTCCTACTACCATGTCCGGTTACACCTCCATGACAAGCAGCTCTGGATTAGCAAGCAGCTGCTTGATATAGTTCATAAAGTTTTGAGCCGTTGCGCCGTCGATCAGACGGTGGTCGAAGCTGAGAGACAAGGCCATGACTGGCGCTGCCACGATTTCGCCGTTCTTCACTACAGGCTTTTCCGTAATCCGGCCGGTACCCAAAATCGCAACTTCCGGGAAGTTGATGATTGGAGTGAAGAACATGCCGCCTGCGGATCCGATGTTCGTAATCGTGATCGTGCTGCCTTTCAATTCGTTCGGGCCGAGCTTGCCTTCGCGTCCGCGGGCAGCCAGATCCTTGATGCTGTCGGCGATCATCCAGATGCTGCGGCGATCCGCATCATTGATAACCGGAACGATCAGACCGTTGTCAGTGTCGGTAGCGATACCGATATTGTAATACTTTTTGTACACAATCTCGTTGTTCGCTTCGTCGATCATCGCGTTCATGGCCGGGAACTGACGGCAAGCCGCAACGAGCGCTTTGACGATGAACGGAAGGTAGGTTACTTTCGTGCCTTTCTTCTCCATCATTGGCTTCAAGCGGGTACGGAATGCAACCAGCTCCGTAACGTCCACTTCGTCCATGATCGTAACATGCGGCGCCGTGTAAGCCGATTTGACCATCGCATTGGAGATGGCTTTGCGGATGCCCTTGAACGGCACGCGCTCTTCTTCGGCTTCGCGGCCGGTAGCGGCTGGAGCGGCAGGCGCCGCTTTCGCTTCGGCAGCGGCTTGAGGCGCTTCCGCCTTCGCGGCTGGCGCTCCGCCATTGGCGAATGCTTCCACATCTTCGCGCGTAACTTTGCCGTTTTTGCCGGTTGGAGGCACTTCGCCGATGTTGACGCCCATTTCGCGCGCCAGCTTGCGCACGCTTGGCGTAGCCAGCACTTCGTGGTTAGGCGCCGCAGCCGTGCCTTCCGCTTTTGGAGCTTCCGCCGCAGGCGCTGCTGCCGGTTCTTCCTTAGCCTCTTCGGCCGGCTCCGCTTGTTCCGGAATATCCCCTTCTGCGTCGATGATGGCCACGACTTCGCCCATATGGCATACTTGGCCATCCTTCGCCAGCACTTCCAGCACCGTACCGTTTACCGGACAAGGCACTTCAACGACGGCTTTATCGTTCTGTACTTCCATGATGATGTCGTCGTCGGTAACTTTGTCACCCGGTTTGATGTGCATTTTAATAATTTCGCCTTCATGCAGCCCTTCCCCCAGCTCTGGGAAGCGATATTCAAATTTAGCCACAAGAACAACCTCCTTCAAATCTGTTCGGTTCTAACTTAGAAGTCCAATACTTTTTTGACGCCGGCTACGATGCGGGCCGGTGTAGGAAGCCAAGTATCCTCGATTTGGGCAAACGGATAAACGGTGTCCGGACCGGTGACGCGCAGCACTGGCGCTTCCAGATGAAGAATCGCCTTTTCATTGATTTGCGCAATGACTTCCGCAGCGACGCCGGAAGTTTTTTGCGCCTCTTGAACGACGATGGCGCGGTTCGTTTTCTTGATCGAAGCCACGATTGTATCGATATCCAATGGAATCAGCGTACGCAGGTCGATGATTTCCGCTTGAATGCCTTCCTTCTCCAGTTCGGCCGCCGCTTTCATCGCCGTATGAACCATCAAGCCGTAAGCGATGATCGTAACGTCCTTGCCCTCGCGAACAACCTTCGCTTCGCCGAGCGGAACCGTGTAGTCTTCTTCAGGCACCTCTTCGCGGTAAGCATGGTACAGGTTCAAGTGTTCCATAAAGAATACAGGATCGTTGTCGCGGATCGCCGAGATCAGCAATCCTTTCGCATCATATGGATTCGAAGGAACAACCACTTTAATACCCGGTGTCTGCACGAGCAAGCCTTCCAGCGAGTCCGTATGCAGCTCAGCCGCTTTTACCCCGCCGCCGAACGGCGTACGGAATACGATTGGGGCGTTGTAGCGTCCGCCGGAACGGTAACGCATGCGCGCGGCTTGAACGCAAATTTGGTCAAGGGCTTCATAGATGAAGCCGACAAACTGAATTTCCGCGATAGGACGGAAGCCTTGGATGCCGAGGCCGACAGCCATCCCGCCGATTGCGGATTCAGCCAGCGGCGTATCGAAGACGCGCTCGTCGCCAAACTCTTTCTGCAGACCTTCCGTAGCGCGGAACACGCCGCCGACATGGCCGACGTCTTCCCCAAATACCAACACGTTCGGATCCCGCTTCAATTCCACGCGCATTGCGTCGCGAATTGCTTCTTTCATATTCATTTGTGCCATTGCATCGTATCCTCCTTACGTTATCACACTGCCTGATTCGGTCTGGTTCGCATTGTCATGCGATTACTGACTTCTATCGATAACCGGATGTCATGTCTGCTTACCCGGTTCAATGTCGTTCTGCTATTTATTGAAAATCGGCTTTTTGCTCTTCCAAATATTTCGGCGTCGTCTCGAACATGCTGTCGATCAGACCGGCAACCGTCATTTTTTCCGTTTTTTCCGCACGCTTGATTTCTTCGTTCACTTTCGCTTTCGCTTCGTCCTTCACGCGGGCCGTATCTTCTTCTGTCCACAGACCCTTTTTCTCCAAATATTTGCCGAAGCGCACGATCGGATCTTTGATTGCCCATTCCGCTTCTTCGTCTTTCGTGCGGTATTTGGTGGTGTCGTCAGCCATGGAGTGAGGACGGAAACGGTATGTCAAGGACTCGATCAGCGTTGCGCCTTCTCCCTTGCGTCCGCGTTCTGCCGCGATTTGCACCGCTTTGATGACCGCGAGCACGTCCATGCCGTCAACCTGCATGCCGTGAATTCCCGCCGCTACCGCTTTGTGAGCGATCGATTTCGCTGCCGTCTGCTTCGTGAACGGCGTCGTAATTGCATAACCGTTGTTCTGTACGAAGAAAATAACCGGCAGGTTGTACGCGCCAGCGAAGTTAAGGCCTTCATAGAAGTCGCCCTCGGAAGATCCGCCGTCGCCGGTATAAGTAATGGCTACGTTAGGTTGTTTTTTCAGCTTGAAGCCTTTTGCAATCCCCATCGCGTGCAGGATTTGCGCGCCGATGATGATTTGCGGCATTAATACGTTGACGCCTTCCGGAATTTGTCCGCCATGCTGATGTCCGCGGGAATACAGGAAAGCTTGGTACAATGGCAATCCATGCCATACGATTTGCGGCATGTCGCGGTACGCCGGCACGACGAAGTCTTCCTTCTCCAGCGGGTACACGCTGCCTACCATGGAAGCTTCTTGACCGGATACCGGCGCGTAGAAGCCGAGGCGGCCTTGGCGGCCCAAGTTGATGGCACGCTCGTCCCATGTCCGCGTGAACACCATGCGGTACATGATTTCCTTCAATTGTTCGTCGGTAAGCTCCGGCATGAGATCCGGGTTCACGATTTCTCCTTCTGGAGACAAGACGGACAATGGCTGAACATCTTCCGTCTGAACTTCAAATGGATACTTGCTCATTGTTTTCACCTCAATAAAAGTTTGAAGATTTTGTTTAGCTGTTATAGAATGATTATACACCTGTTTTACTCGATTGGTCAAAAGAAAACGCGAAAAAAGTGAACATTTTGTTATGGTGTTGTTATAACAGGTCTAGTTTTTCACTATAACAGGCTGTTACAAAATTGTGAACTTAAGCACAAGGCGGTCCTTTGCCTTAGGGACGCGACGTCTATTTCCTCAGCGAGCGGATCGCTGTATTTCTAGTAGTACATTGTTGGCCAATCAGAGATATTATTCACCAATAAAAGCTAAATTTTGCACAAGGCGGTGTAAGTGATGTCCGATTCATCCATTCTCAAACGAACGATCCACAAGCATGTCATTCCAAGCAGCCTGCTGAGCGCCGATCGCCATGTTCGCGTGTATCTGCCGCCAGGCTACCAGGAGATGCTGAGCTATCCGGTCGTCTACTGCCAGGATGGCGAAGACTTCTTCAACTTCGGCCGCATCGCGACCTATGCGAACAAGCTCATTATAGAAGAGGATATGGAGCCTTTCATTATCGTCGGCGTAGACGTGGACAAAAAAATACGTACATCTGAATATTCCCCAGACGGAGAACGGTTCGAATCATATACCCGCGCGTTCGTCGAAGAGATTGTTCCCTTCATCGAGCAGCATTATCCGGTGCGGACCGATTGGACCGAGACCGTGCTGGCGGGCGACTCGCTGGGCGGAACGGTCTCCCTGCATCTGGCGCTGCGCCATCCGGAACGCTTCCGCCAAGTCATCTCGCTGTCGGGTGCATACTATCCCTATTCGCAGGAGCTGATAGCCCAAGAGCCGGACCTGTCCTGGCTGCATTTGTTCATGATCGTCGGACTGCAGGAGACCGCTTTCAAGACGGACCGGGGCGTGTTCGATTTTGTCGCTTTGAACCGGTCGGCGAAGCAGCTCCTGGAGGGCAGAGGCGCCCATATCCAGTACAGCGAGCATGACGGCCAGCATCAGTGGGGCTTCTGGCAGCAGCATATCCCGGATGCGCTCCGCTTTTTCCTTGAATAGTCCCCTTGACCTGTATCGTCAAAAAAGGACACCTAAAAAAGTAGTGGCATACAGAACGGTATGTCACTACTTTTGCGTTGATCGGCCCTGATCCAGACCCTGTTCCCGGACGATCTTGTCCAGCAGCCGGACACAGCCCGCCTGAATCAGCCGGTATACTTCATCAAAATTGCCGGTATAGTACGGATCAGGCACGTCTTCAGCCTGTTCCTCCGGGAGCAGCGTCATAAAGCGCATCACTTGCGCCCGTCTTGCTTCGGCCCCTTCCCAAGCCAATACATTCTGTTCATTGCTTCTGTCCATGCATACAATATATGTAAACTCATTGAAATCATCAGGTCTTACTTGTCTGCCCAGCATGCCTTCATATGAAACGCGGCGCTCATCCAGTATCGCTCGCGTGCCTTGGTGAGGCGGCTGGCCGATATGCCAATCTCCCGTACCTGCGGAATCGACGGCAATCGCGTGCTCCAGACCCGCTCTCTTCACCTCGTGTCGAAATAGCGCCTCTGCCATCGGTGAACGGCAAATGTTGCCGAGACAGACGAACAATACGTTCACCACTGCGGTGCACCTCCTTTCAGCTTCGGTTGGGTTAGGGCTCTTCACCTGTAAATATACCTATCTCGACAACAAATAACAAGCCCGGGTTCCAGGAAGGCCGGTTAGGGATTGGTCTCGCGGCGACAATCGGATATACTTAGTACGCATACATCATCTTTAATTCGGGACTTTCTGCGCTGGAAGGTCTTATAAAGGAAGGATAACCATGTACATAGCTCCCCCTGTTCCCCGCCCTCGGCATGTCGTTATTTGCGCCGGCGGAATCATCGATGCCTCCCTGCTCTCCGTATGCAATGAGGCGGATATCGTGATCGGCGCAGATCGGGGCGCATTGACTTTGGCCAATCATGGAATCTGTCCGGACGTGGCGATCGGAGATTTCGATTCCGTCACAGAGGACGAACGGAACCGGATACGAAGCTGCAGCAAACATTATTTAGATTTCGACGCAATCGACAAAGATTATACCGATACCGAACTGGCCTTCCATACGGCAATCGCGTGGAAACCCGCCCGGATTACGCTGCTGGGCGCAACCGGCACCAGACTGGATCATACGCTCGGCAATATCCATCTGCTGCGGGTCGGACTTGACCAGGGCATACCATGCCAAATTATCGATGGTCATAATATTATCCGGCTCACCAATTCCAAGTTGACTCTCCCGCGGCAGCCCTATCCTTATATATCGCTGCTCCCGCTCAGCATGACGGTCACCGGCATTACGCTCAAAGGCTTCGCTTATCCTCTGACCGATGCCACGCTGCATATCGGGCAATCGCTCGCGATAAGCAACCAATTCGCCGAGGAGGAAGGAACCATCACGATTCGGGACGGTTACCTGCTCGTCATCTGCAGCCGCGACTAGGAGCGAGCCAGTCAGCTTCCGGCGGCGCGGTTCTCTTCCCGTGCAGACAACCGAATGACCCGCAAGCCGGCATAGGGACGGTACCGGGTCTGGAAAACCAGGCCGCTGACGTCCCTTGCTTTTCGCTTATAAACTTGCTTATAGCCAGACCGCGCCGCATAAAGCCGAGACCAGCACGACCGACCAGGGCGGGAGCTTCCATGCCATCAGCAGCAGGGAGCCGATCAGAACAATGACAAAGTGGATCGGACCCTGTACGGAAGTCGTCCATACCGGCTGATACAGCGCCGCCAGCAGGAGCCCGGCCACGGCGGCATTGATCCCGCCAAGAGCGGCCCTTACTCCGCTCCAGGCCCGCAGCCGCTCGGCAAAAGGCAGCGCCGCCGCGATAAGCAAATATCCGGGCAGGAAAATGAAGACGAGCGCCACGATGCCATAGACCGTACCGGGCCATCCCGGCGCCAGCGAGGCGCCGACGAAGCCCGCGAAGGTGAACAGCGGGCCGGGAACGGCCTGCGCGGCTCCGTATCCCGCCAGCAAGGCGGACTCGCCCATAATGCCTCCCCCGCTCAATTCCTCCGCCAGCAGCGGGAGCATCACGTGACCCCCACCGAACACGAGCGAGCCGGTGCGGAACATCATGTCCGCCAGCTTGGTTGCCGGGCCGGGCAGCGCCGCCGCAAGCCAGGGAAGCAGGATGCAGCCGGCTCCGAACAGGAGCAGCATCGCCAGCGAGAAGCGGACCGGCAGCGGCGCTTCCGGCGCCGCCCCGCTTTCCGCGGGCTCCGCCTCTGGGCGGGGAGCCTTGGGCAGCAGCAGCCAGCCGGCGGCAGCGGACAGTCCGATTATCGCGAGCTGGCTATACGTGCCGGGTACTGTTAATACGCCAACGGCTGCGGCCGCCGCAATCGTCTTGCGCAGCGGATCCGGCGCAAGCTGGGCCGCCATGCCGCGCAAGGCGTGAATAATGACGGGAATCGCCACCAGCTTCAGCCCCTGCAGCCAGCCCGGAACCTGCTCTGGCAGCCAGCCGATCCCGAAGGCGAATAATATCAAGAGACAAGCCGACGGCAGCGTGAATCCCGCCCAAGCCGCAATCCCGCCCAGCCATCCGGCTCGCTTCATTCCTATGGCCATGCCCAATTGGCTGCTCGAAGGGCCGGGCAGAAGCTGGCTTAACGCGTTCATATCCGCGAACTGCTCATCTCGAACCCATCGCAGCTTGGCGACATACGTATCCCGGAAATAACCGATATGCGCGGCGGGACCTCCGAACGAGGTGAGCCCTAATTTTAACGCCGTCCAAAACACTTCCCATAGCCGTCCGTGACTTGACATCGCTGCCTCCTGAATCATTGACATGGTGGGCTGCCGTAGATCCATAACGAGAATGGAACGGCAGCTAAGCATACCTCTGTCCGATTCCTTATTGATACCACGCGCCTTATATGGGGCGCAACCGCTTTACAACAATTTAACATAGGGGCCTACGGCGCTTATGGCGTCCCGTTCGGGCATGGCCGCGGAAAGTATCCTTGCGCCGCCGCCTCCTTCTCGCTCGCGAAAGTCTCTTCAATAGCATCTCGTTTCCCGCACCGCGATCGGTAGTAAACACGGATGCCGTCCCGAATCGCTCCATAGACTACGGGGCGCTTGACTAGGCGTCCTCCTCCGAACGCGTAATTGTTATAGTGATGTATTCCCATCGGAAGCCCCTGAATAAATGTGATGAACCCGATGTCATCGACCGTGTTGTTCCACTCCTCCTGCCCGATCAACGGAAGCGTAAACGTATAGGTAACCCCCAGCTTGCGGGCCTGCGTATTGTGAAGGTTGATGTAGTAGGCCAGATCGGTCTGAAGCGCGTGGACGATAGTCGCCCGGCGCACCTGCTCGAACTGGTCAGCATCCGCGAGAAGAGGAATGCGCTGGCCCGCAGCTTCATTGACCCGTTCCCGCTTGCCCTCGTGCCAGCGCGCTGTCGCCGCGTCGAACGCATGGACATAATCATCCAGGGTGAAGGACACGCTGTTCCCGGACTCATCCGCATAGGCATACGGCTTTTTGGCATGCCACAGCGGCTTGGATTCCAGTTCGCCGGCGCTGGTGCGAATCTCGCCGTATGCATGGATCCAATACCCGTCATAATCGACCACGGCGATAACGGGAATATGTCCGAGCAGCGCCTGCTGCCCGACGGGATCGGCGGATACGTCGAAATTGGTGAACAGCGTCTCGTAAAATTGCTCTAGTGCCCGTTCTTTATTGGCGCGGAAATATTTGATCGAGTCATACCCCGCTTCATATTTCTGATATTCATTCCTATGAAGCGCGAACGCCGCGTCCTGCACCGCGGCATGAACAGCCCCGTCATACATGCGCGTCAGCTCCATTGCGCCAGCCCGCTCCGCAATCCGCCAATCCTGCAGGAGTATCGCCGGAAAGAAAATGGCGGCGAAAAAAAGGGCCAGGCCGATGAAATAACTGGAATTAATAGTCTTCATTCCTCACCATCCCCCCGTACGGGATATAGATACGCGCCATGTCATCAGGAAGCGAGCGGGTAAGGAAACCGCGGATGAGGGCCCCATTGGTTTGATTCACATTTTTGGCGACGATGCGAAACATATCTCCCGCCTTCAAATAGTAGATCCGGTCCGGATCGGTTAACGGCGCTGCGGTATCCGGGAACAGAATGCGGTTCAGATCATCCGTATAATGCCAATCATAATAGACCTCGAAGCGCGCTTGGAACGTTCCGGCATCTGCCGGATCCGTATAAACGGGATTATATTTCTTGACGCCATGCTCCATCTCGATATCGAATACATGGCCGGTTCGCGCCAATTGGCCGTTCAGTTCATTGACCATGACCGGCGTAATTAAGCCTTTGTCGCGCACGGCATCGACAAAGCCGGTAACGGACGAATAGGCCAGCATATAAGCGAGCTGCTCCTGCTGCTGGTACGAAGCGCCAAGCGGATACAGGATCATCAAATAACATGCAATGACCGCGGCGAACAATGATAAGATCCCTTTGGCCACACCGCTCTCTCCTTCCTATATCGGATCGAAAACCACCTTCTCCAGGCTTCCGTCCGGACGCCATACCTGCTTCATGCGATACAAGCCGTTCAGCCGGACTCCGGAAGCATCAATACGGGACCTGTCCATATCGCGTCCATATTCTCTTGAACCGACATGAATCTCAACATCGATCGCATGATAAATGGATTGCAGCACGGCCGCTCCCCCGACCGTATAGGTCTCAGGGATGAGCAGCCTGGATGCGAGATTCGGGTCCCGCTCATCGAGAACAAGATCCGCTTCGTCCAGCAGCAGATTGCGTGAGGTTATCGCATCATGCGAGAACGAGAGCGCGGCCGCGAAAAGAATAAAGGCCACCGATAGGGATATCATGCGCGCGGCATTTTCCATATCGCGATCGCCCCGCCTACTGCTGCTCGAACACGATGCCGCGTGTCACATTGCTCTGATCCACGATGACGCGGGCTTTAAATTTTCCGCTCGGGTTGACGTAGCTGTCGAGCGACTCCAGCGTAGCGAGTTCCAGATTTTCGTTGCGCTTCCCGCTGGAGAAGGTCCCGTTGTCAAGCACATCCGACCCGTAGTAGGTTCCTTCCGCATTTCCATTCGATTTGTTTTTCCCCGTAATGACGCGGACGCCGAACTGATCCTGCTTATAAAATTTACGGATGGCATTCACGACCTGAGAACCGCTTACCGTGGTGTTGTCATACACCGTGAATGATGCTTTGCTGAGCTCCGTCTGTATGGACGAAAACTCATTTTGCGCCGTCTTTGTCGCCTCCTGGGCGCTGACGAACAGCAATACGACAATCGTAATCAACGCAATGGTCAAAAAGATTCCGGCCGCTACCTTCAGCGCGGATTGAGCATTATTCATCGCAACACACCTTCTCCTTTTCCCCATTCTTGTGTTAGGAAAGTGCTGATTGACATGCCTTGCTGCGGCAAGCCCGCTGAAGGGACCCGCGCTACAGCTGGCGGATTTGTTCAAAAGACGAGCGCATTTGCTCCGCGCTCATCCAGACGAGCGGAATGACCAGATATAAAAACACGAGCGCGTACATCGGCGCGAATCCGAACCATTGTCCCCAGACCGCTTTGGCATCAATGCTCTTCTCATAATGCTGCTTAATCATCTCCTGCTCATAGAGCCAGTCCTGCTCTACGTCATCGAAGGCTTGATGAAGCGGAATCAGATCGAAGGCCAATTCGATTTTTTCGACGAAGCGGACAAAGTCCGGATAAGGAGCATCCCGCTTCAACTGCCGCAGCGCCTCCTCGGCCCCGCTCTCCCAATTCATGAGGCATGCGTGCAGCGGCTTCCTGAAGTAAATCGAGCTTCGCCCCATCCAGGCCACGATCTGTTCAGCCGTCATGCGGTCGAAGGCTCTCAGCAGCAAGATCAGCGACTGGAATTGACATATCTCGGTCCTCATGTCGATATGCTGCAGCCGGATCCGGATATGAAGGAAGAGGACCGGGCAGGCATAAGCGGCAAGACTTGCGGCAAGGACCAGCAGGACCTCCCACCACTGAATGCGGCTCCCTTGCAGCCGATCGGCATAATCGGAAAAGAAGCTGTCTGCCTGCTTGGATTTCCGTTCGATGCCTAACGATGACGGAGCAAGGAATTGTCGCTTCCATGCCTCAAGCGCTCCCCGCGACGGCTGCCCGGCGGCGCTGCTTCCTGGTACAGGCGGCATCTCCAGCCCGAGCGCCGCCATCTGCCGATGCAGTTGGTTCCACGCTCCGGAAGCCGCGGTGGACTGCAGCAGGAACAGCAGGCAGACGCCGCAGCACAGCGTGAGCGCAGCCAAGGCCCAGCGCCTGGCATAGAATTGATCCGCCGGCATGTCGTCGTTCGCCTTTCTCAAGAGCCGCTGAATCCGGCGGATCGCCGCGGGCGGCGTACGGGCCATTAATCGGCCCGCGAGGCGCTTGACGGCAGGGCGGGTCCAGAGGCGGCGCTCCCATGTCCGCCGGGCTTCGGGTTCAGTTCGGTCTGCCCGCCAATGCAGTTGAAGCAGCAGCTTGTGGCAAATAAGAACCGTAAGGAACACCGCCAGTTGAAGCACCCAGCCGAGCTTGCTCTCATAAAATTGCTGCATTAACGGGAAATAGGCCTTGGCCCAGCGGGCGATCGGGTCAGCGAACAACACCGGCACGACCGCAATCGCCTGAAGCCCGCTCAGCAAATATTCCAGCCGGGAACGCATCGTCAATTCCAGTTGCATCTCCCTCACGAGCATCGAGAGGCCTTGAAGGTAGGAGGAGCCTTGCCGCTGAGGCGGATCTCCGTATTCGACAACGAAGCGCGACAAGCCGGCGAACAGCTTGAAGTAACGGTTCGGAGCCGCCTCTTCATATGCAGCCAGAGCCGCTTCCGGCTCCTGCTCCTCCATCATCTCCAGCACTCGCTTCATATGAGGCTCTACCATCGGGTGCCCGCTCTCCGCCGCCTCGGCGATCGCCCCATCGACCATGCGATGGCGATGATAGGCTTGTCTCACACTGGCGAAGGCCCCGGCCCCAAGCTTCAGCAGCTTGCGTTCCGCGCGCTGGACGGTCGCGTCCCGATACAGCCCTTCCGCGACGCTCAACACGAGCAGAAGCATGAGCCAAGACAGCGCATCCTGATCGAACGACAGGAATACGATCGCCGCCAGCACAGCCGTCGCGGCGCTGCCGAGCAACACGGCGGCCGTCTTCCGGCGAAGCAGCCATTCATTATACGAATAGAAGGGGCTTAGGCATTGCCGGATTGCACGGGCACGCCCCTTCAACAGCGGCATCCTTGCAGCGATGACATAGAAGCGCTGCAGCCCGTGATGCCATGCCGATCGGACAGGAGAGCCCCAAGACTCGCTCTGTCTAGGGAAGATTCGGGCTTGCCCGGCCTCAAGCCTCCGGCTGACCCGCCAGAGCAGAATACCGGCGGCCGCCGAGAAGACGGCCAGCGCCATCAACACCATACTAACCGGCAAGCTCCATCCCCCCTTCCCGGTTCAGCCATTCGCGGAACCGGCGCTTGTCCTCGGCAGTCATTTCCCGCTCCATTGCTTCGGCCTGCCGATCGGAGAGCGGGTGAACGAGGCAGTACCGGCCGTGCCGGTATTCCACGATATTGCGGAATTCGAATGCGCGCGCACGGCCAAGCCGGCGGTGCAGCTTCTCCGATGACAGGATATAGCGCTCCCAGGATACACCTGCGCTCCCGCTCTCCATGGACTGCGGCATGTCCCACGGCTCCGGCTCCGCCGCCGGGATGCACTCGGTTATCCGTTCGATATACCGTTTGCCGTCCGCGTCCCTTGCAAGATGCACATCAAAATGGAGAACGCCGCTGACTTGCTGCTCCGCAATCGCTTCATTATGGAACATCCCGCATTTAAGCAGCGAATTGCGAAGCGAGAAAATCAAATCGGGGAACGTTTTCGCATGGTGCGTGAATACGGTAAACAAGCTTGCGACCTGCGCCATTTGAATCATCCAGGCCGCCACCGGATCGGCAGCGACTTCCCCGAGTATATGCACCGTGCCGTCCGTTTTCTTCTGCACGTCCAGCCCGGCCTGTCCGGAAATGCGCTCGGTCTCCCGAAGCGAGACAATATTCCGCTCCGGGTACAGGCGCCGCAAATGGAGCTCGAATGCCTGCTCCTGCACGCGAAGCGGATAGAACGGATAGATGGATTGGACAAGCGCCATCAATAGCGTCGTCTTTCCCGATCCTTGCGCCCCGGTAACGGCCGTCACCCGGGCCCCTTTCATTAAAAACGTAAGCAGGGCGATGGGCAGGTCCGCGTTCTTGTCCGTAATCAGCTGCGGAAGGGCGACCCGGCTCGTATCGAATTTGCGGATGAAGAAGCACCAGGATTCCGCAAACGGCGGGCGAAGAACGACAACCCGCGAGCCGTCCTTCATATGATTGACCCGGTAGCCGTCCGCTTCGGTCAGGGGGCCGGGCGATTGATATTTGTAAATGTTGTGGCAGACTCGTCGCAGCTCCGCATCGCTGCCAAAGGAAAGAAACGCGAGCCGGATCGATTTCCCTTTATAAAAGATCCACACGCTGTCGCAGGCGCGAATCCCCTCCTTGCCGGACTCCCCTGATTCCGGCTGCTTCCGCTCGGCGTACGGCGAACCGGACAGCACGTCAGGTACTCCGTTAATGCCGCCGGAGACGCCGTCAATGCGCATATCGCGCATCTCGTCAACGACCGAGAATCCTTTATACCGCTGATACAGCCGCTGAGCTATAATCCGAATCCGATCGCCACGCGAGAATTTCAATTGCTCCGCGCGGAACGCCGCATCGACCTCCTTGCTCGTGACGACATAGCCGGGTTCGTCCTCCCCAGACGGAGGAGTTCGTAATTCATCCCACTTGTACGCCCGTATCAGCTCATCCAATGCGCCATACCCGTAAAGCTGCTTGTACCCATACAGCAGCAAGTCGAACTTGTCCTGAGCCGTGAGCAGATACGGGCGATTGAATGGGATAAGCCCATCCTGTTCATCCGCCGCGAGCTTGATATGCCGTTCGATAATATCGGCTATCCACTCTTTTATATATTCCTTGGCCGCAGGCTCGCCGCTGTTGCAAGCTTTCAGCGCCTTTTTGAGCGCCAGTCTCCGCGCCGTCTCGCGCCGGAATTCCTCTTCATTGGCATGCAGATCCATCAGAATATCGGACGTCCACGATATAAAATACTGCTTCACGGCGGTCTCTAGGTTTTCCCATGTCCATTCCTGACGCTTGCCCGAACGGACCGCCTCTCTTCCCCTGCCGAGCAGGCGCATCCCCAATGCGGCAAGCGATCCAGCGGCAATTGCCGCGATGAGAATCCCGTTCCAGAACACGCGCTCACCCCGCTCTCTCTGGCCCGGAACGCGCAATCGCGCCCGACTCGGACATAAGCCAATCCGCCAGCTTGCTATGATAATCGGCAAATCCATTTCGCGGCAGCCTTATGAGCTGTTGAATGTACCAGGAAAGGAGCTTCCCCTCGTCAGCGGCATTGCGGAAGCCGGCAGAGTACGGAACAAGGAACAGCGGCGCCATCGGCTTGTAGTGACGGCGAACCCGGACATCGTTTTGCCGGATTGCACCATCATACATGCCTAATATAAAGGCGGAGGCCGGCGATCCCTCATATCGGAACGCGGCCTCCAGCGAAGACCGCTGCTGGCTGGCGACGACCAGGGTCCCATGGGCCCGCCCCCCGACAACCTGCCCCATATCTTCGCCCGCGTCCCACAGCACGATGTCATACCGCTTCTCCGCCAGTTCCATGATTCTTGGTATCCATTGGCCCAGCTTGAGTCCCCCATATGATCGTACATGGTCATCGTCGAAGCCTGGCAGCAGATCGAGATTGCGCATGACGGGCGCTGTGAAGGATACGAACATATCATCCTCCGCTTGCTGGTGCTCCAGCATGCGGACCAGATTGCTCCAACCGTTCGGCGTGGCGCGATAGCGTATCGAAGACGCCGCCTCCGGCTTCGGCAGGATCGCCTCCAGCCCCCTTCCCCGCTGCTCTGCATGTATGAGGAGCACCCGCAGCCGGCTGCGCCAGGCGAGCGTCATGCCCAAGCATGCCGTTAATGAGGTGCCTCCGCACATTCCCCGTCCCGCCGAACGTATCATCCAATGCTTGCATAGCGGCATTTTTGCATTACCGTCCTTTCGTCTTGGCCTTCAGACATCTTCTCCATTCTCTGTCCCCCAGAGGTCCCGCAATCTGCTCGAGGAGCTGGCGCCATGCTCTCTTCGTTCCGCGCGCATAGGCCTGAAGACGGAGCGTTCCCCCATGCTCCTGCTCCATCTTCGCCGCCCAATTCCGTTCGTCTTCGGGAATGACGACCCCTGCCTCCGACCAGCGCTGCCCGAATTCGGAATGATATAAATCTTTTACAAATGCCAGCTCAGACTCCGGCTCAACGGAACGGAACAGGACCGGAATGAATGCGAGCGGTTCCCCTTCCTGCTTGCGCTGAAAGGCAGCCAGCCACTCTTTGTTCTTCGCGATATGATAGCGCTCCGCAGTCTGGCATAGGAAACGGCAATCCGCTTCCGCCCATTGCGCGGGAGCAAAAAATGCCGCTGAGTCCGTATCAACGAGGACATGATCATAGCCCGGCGCCGCCTCATGTTCCCGTTCCAGGGTCCGGAACGCGTCCATCCAATTCGAGCATCCGGTCAATACATCGAAGCCGTTCCAATTCATCAGCTTCATGGACGGGGCCGGGCCCGCAATCCGGTACGCGCTCCATTGTTCCCGGGTCCCGTCAATCAGCAGCACTTTGCGCTGCAGCCGGGCCAGTATGGTGGATACCGCAAAGAGATGATCGCTCTTATCCACGCTTCCGATAAATATCGCGGTCGTCAATCGTATTCCCCCTCTTCTTCACTTCCGCCGCTAGCGGCGGTCAGGCTCGGAAAAGATAGCCTCGCGCACTGCCGCATCTTCTGCCTCATTTCCGGGGCCGCCAGTCCTTAGCTGCGAGACGTCCTCCGAGATGGAATGATCGGATCTATCCGGATGCAACGGCTCCTCAGGCCGTCCAGCCGGCTCTTTCTCTGTTCCCGCGCCCTCGGGTACCGTATGCGGCAATGGCCGCAGCCTATCCTGGACTAACGGTTCTGCGTACGCGCCTCCCTTGGGACCGACGAACGGAGAATCCCTCACCGCCTCCGGCGATCTCCCCGTCAGCGGAGACGCTTCGGCTGCCTGGGCGGGAAGAGGCTTACGAGCGGCCTGACTCTTCTCCACAGGGCTCATTCTTCCTCCGCCGCTCTCGTCCCTCCCGGCAGGCCATGCCTTTTCGAGCTGTTGGCGAAGGCGAGCCATTAGCCCCGCATTGGCCTGCTTCACGATATTCGGGTTCGATTCCATCAGCTTCAGCACCTGTTCATTGGGAGGATAGTTGACTGCCGCATCCTTTTGCAGATGAGGCTCGATATACCGCAATGCATAAATTTGCCCCCCGTGCAAATAAGCGTCCACGCAGGCGCTGGAGAACGATAATCGTTCACGCTCATCCATCTGCAGCCAGACGACAGGGTCCTGCAGATCATGGATCGCCTTGCGGGACAGAATGACATAATCTTGGCCATCTGGGAACCGGATGCGGACATCAATCGCGTCCCGCTTGCTCAGCAGCAGCGGCAGTTGAATGACCGCCGTCTCCACCCATCGCATATCATCCGCCAACCGCGCCTCTTCATAGAGCAGCGAGGCCAGGACAGGAGTTTTTGCCGATACGTCAATTTTCAGCACCTTCCCGATTGCGTCGCTGGCCTCCTGCACCCGGCCGACCGGCGCAGCCGATACTGCGGTCTCCTCTCTCTTCAGATCGGCTAGACTGACTCGGGTCCCGGCCGGGAGCGGCCGCTCGAACACCCATATTGCGGCCTGCCGCTTCCGCTGTTCCGCAGCCAGCCGCTCCAGCCGCTCGATTTCCTGCTTATATTCCGCTTCCACAGACGAGCGCAGCGCAAATAATTGCCGGCCGGACCACCATAGGCCGCCCCCGAACAACATGCCTGCCGCCGCCGCGCCGCACAGCGCGGACCACGCCATCTGCTTGCTTCTCCGCGTCCAACGTCTCAACTTCGCACCACTCCTCTGGCAAGTCTCTTCTCCTTCATCCAACGCCAGAGCCGATTCAGCCAGCTCCCGCCGGATGCCACTCCCCCTGCGAGTTCTTCCGACCATCGCCGTCCGTCCTCGCTCCACTCGAACGGATTCGGCCGGTAAGGCAGAGTCATGACGCCCCTGCATTGCCCGCGCAACCAAGGCGGCCGCCAGGCTGGATAGGCGTCCGCATGCGAAATGGCTGCGTACCAGTGCATGCATTGGTTCGCCTCTAGCCTCCGGGCCGCCTCGCGCAGCTCTTCCCGGCGCCAGGGAGCGGCGCTGCCGACGAGCACCGGAATCTGGGCCCGTTCGAATTCCGCACTCCGGTCTCCCGCCGGGCCCGCACCCATATCAAGCACGACGTAATCGTACCGGCCAAGCAAATACGGCAGGAGATTGCTCCGCGTCCAGCGGTAACAGGTCACGCCATGCAGCCGGGTTCCTCCGTCTGCGGCCGGATCTCCCGCCGCCTTCCCGCGTACTCGAAGGTTGCCCATCGCATCCGGCTCCTCGCCTTCATAATCCGCCTCCAAGGAGCGAATGACCGCACCGTCCCCCTCTTCATGGGCATCGACATAGGCCGTCCTGCCCAGTTTCCCTGCCTGCAGATGATACGCGCACATCAACGCCGCATGCGTCGTCCCTATTCCGGGGGAGGTTCCGGAAAAAGCAATCACTACTCCCGCGCCTATCCTCCCGGCTGCATATTGAGGCGAGTTCGACTCCTCCATAGAAAATCTGGCGTCCCCTGCGGCGAACGGCTTCAAGACTTCAAGCAGTTCCTGCGCCGTCTGATGGCGATCATCAGGACGGTCGGCCAAAAGCTTGACGAGGATCGGAAAGAAATCGGCCGGAACGTCATCGGCCAGACATCGCGGCGACAGCGGAATCTCGCCCTTCCAGCGGCCCGCCGACAGGATATGGGCCAGCAAAGCGCCCAGTCCGTATAGATCTGTGCGCGCATCGCTCTGCTTGCCACCGTACTGCTCCGGCGCGGCGAACCCGACCGTGCCGAGCTTCACCGTATCGTGCTCCTTGTCTGCAAGGACGCTGCGGGCGATTCCGAAATCAATCAGCTTCACCTGGCCCTGCCGGGTCACCATAATGTTCGACGGCTTCATATCTCGGAATACGATAGGCGGATGCCGGCTATGCAAATAAGACAAAGCTTCGCAAATTGGCACCGCGTACCCGATGGCCTCGGCGAACGGAATCGGCCGCTCCCGCATTCGTTCCCCCAATGTCGCCCCCTCGATATATTCCATGACGAGATAAGACCTTCCCGAGGCGTCGGGCGGATAAAAATCAACAATGAGAGGGAGATGCGGATGGCGCAGAGCCGTCAACAGCCTCGCTTCATGCACGAGCTGATCTATATCCCGAGCGGCGGGCTTGGAAACCTTAATGGCCCACGGCTTCCCGGCCAGCCGCTCGTCTTCCGCCAAATAGACGGAGCTCATCCCTCCGCTTCCAAGCAATCGGACAATGCGGTACCTGCCGTGCAGCAGTTGGCCCGGCCGCAGGTTATATCCATGTTCCGGCAATGCAATCCCCCCATGGCAACGCAAAAAAGCACCCTGAAAACGAACCATCGTTCGTAATCAGGGTGCTTCCCTGTGTGCACGCTATGTTTTGATGCTAGTGTATCGCAGTTCCGCCGGCTTGTCCAGCCTCATTTTGAAAAAAATCCGAGCCTCAATAATTCATTCCATTAATATTTCATCATATAAAGCGTTATCTCATCCCGATTGTGGAACAACTGCTTTGCACGGATGATTTGGGCATGCTCGGCATACATGGCCGTCACATCGCGAATCGTCTGCAGGGGCTTTTTGTGCATTAATTTTACGGTGACGAGAATCGTGCCTCCGGCAATCACCCCGTCCAGCAAGCGGATAACCATCTCCGCGGTCGCTTTGGGGCTCCAGCTCATATCGCAGACGAGCAGATCGAACTCGTTCGGCTCCACCGGAACATCCGCAGCATTTCGCTTCACATACGTCAACTGAGGGTGCCCCAGCAAGCTAGGATGCATATTGGCCGGGTCAATCGCGGTCACATGCACCCCCCGCTCCAGCAAGAGGCTTGTCCAGCCTCCCGGCGCGGCGCCGACGTCCAGCGCATGCCGATAAGCCGAGTAATCGAGGCCGAATGTCCGCTCCGCTTCCAGGAGCTTGAACTTGGCGCGGGAGATTTGCCCTTCCTCCCTCTGGAACCGCATCGCTCCGCCCGGCCAATCGGAGCCCGCTTCCGCGGGAGTCATCATTCCGGCATACACTGCCTCCTCGCCAACCACGATGGATACGATAACGTCCGGTTCGGCGAGTACCGTCTCTCCTCCAACCCGTTCGATTGCGGAGAGGAACGCCTCCCGGATCGCCTTATCTTCCTCTGTGCGAGCGCCGCCGGACCGAACATGGACAGCGACTCGCTTGCCGCCGTCAACCTGGAGACCAGAGCATGCGTTCAACTTCTCCAGGCACGAGGCGCACATCGCCTCCAGTTGTGGCGCCGGACCGCTCGCCAGCCCCTCCCCGCGCTTAACCGCCAGGTGCACCGGCTGAATATGCCTGCCAAAGATCGGCGGATCATGCTGCCAGCGTTCGATTGCATCAGCGGAACCGGTCGGAAGCTCCATCAAGGCCATTTCGCCGGGAACGAGCATGCGGCTCTTCAACTGGCCGAAGCTTCTGCGCAGTTCCTCCTGCGCATATGAGATATAACCGTGATTGGAGGTGACGATCCAATGGGATGACGGTGTAAAATGAGATTCAAGAATCAATTCTTGTACGGATTCCACGTGGGCAAACCTCCAGCTTTGTTGCGAATCAATCGCTATATTGAACATTTCAGTGTAGATAATTTATCAAAAATACGCGGCTCAAGGGACCCGAATCCATGGCCGATCATTCGTCCAGTCTACCTGGACGCCCATATCGAAGGTCTTCGAGAGCAGCTCCGGCGTCATGACCTCGCGCTTCGATCCGGACGCGATCATCCGTCCCTCATGAAGCAGCGCGACATGGGTGAACAGCGGAATGATTTCTTCCGAATGATGCGTCACATAGACAATCCCGAGATCGCGCCCCGAGAGCAGCGCCATATCTTGAAGCAGCTTCTCCCGCTCATAAATATCGAGGCCCGAGCAAGGCTCGTCCATAATCAGCAGCTCGGGATCGCTCATCAGCGCCCGGGCAAGCATAATTTTCTTGCGCTCCCCTTGCGAGCAGACGGCAAGCGGCTGATCCGCCAGACGGCCGAGATGAAATTCCTCCAGCAATTGATGAGCCCTCTCCTTCACCTCGTCCGGAATCTCCTGGTAAAAGCGCAGCCAAGCGAAGGCGCCGGTCGCCACGACTTCCCACACCGGGTCGCGCAGCGTTAATTTTTCGACGAGCGACTGGCTGATATAGCCGATCCGCTGTCTGACTTGTCTCACGTCGCACTGACCATATGTATGACCGAGCACGCGGACGGTTCCGCTTGAAGGAAATTGGTAGGCGGTTATCAGTTCAAGCAGCGTCGTCTTCCCGGATCCGTTCCGTCCGAGCAGGACCCAGTGCTCACCCGGGTTGACGCTCCAATTGACGTCATTCAAAATGGTTCGTTCTTCCCTCTGGAACCTGATGTGTTCTAGCTGTATCACAGCAATCCCCCGCCTTTCAATCGTTCATACATATAAGTTACCGAATGAAATGCATATACTTTCTCGGGCCGGTTGTCCCGCCCCGGTGTCTCATCTCCCCAGAGCATAAGGCAAGGGACGCTCTCGATGCGATGCGCCTGCACCAGCTCGGCGGCCTCCAGCACATTGACCGAAGCGATCTGGAGCTGCGGATAAGACTGCTCCAATAGAGCCAGCATACGTTCAGCAAGCCGGCACGTCCCGCACAAGGGGCTGTACACATAGAGGGCCCGCGGGGTTTCCGCAGCCGCGGACAGACGGCCTGGCATAAATGCCTGGAGGTCTTGACCGTGAACCGGCTTCACTGCGTCTCCAGCCTAACCCGCTCCAGCGTATCCCAGCCCATGGGCCCGTTATGGAGCTTCACGGAGTCCGGCTTATGCTTATAAAGCTGCTGGTACATCCGTTGCCTCCCTTCCGGACAGGAAGTATGGAGGTAGATTTCCTTCTCCGGATAGAGCCCGCGGCGCACCATTTCCATCACCAGCTCCGTTCCCGTCGGCTCATCCGGCCCCAGATCATGATCAAGCGACAGAATACCGACGCGCTCCTCTTCCAGAAGCAGCAGACATTCCGCCATATTCCTCGCCAGCACGAATCCGTCCGGGCAGCGCCGCCAGTCGTCCAGGTAGACATGAATCATCGCATTCCCTCTTTTCCTTCACCAAAAAATCATTTGTTGTCGGCCCGGACTGCCTCCTTCAGCCTGTTCCACTCGGGAATATGTCCGTATTGGCTGCTTCCCGGCGTCTCCAGAATGAGCGGTTTCCCGCGGATCCCTTCAGCCATGGCCAAGCGGGCCAACTCCTTAATGCCGATATGCCCGTCTCCCAGATTGGCGTGGCGATCCTGACGTGAAGCATAGGCTTCTCTGGAATCGTTGAGGTGAATGACCTGCATATGCCGCCAATAACCGAGCTCATGCCCCTTCGCGACCAATTCGTCGGTCTTGGACGGGTCCCATAAGCCGCTCACGAACGCATGGCAGGTATCGAAGCAATAGCCGATTTTATCAGGATACCGGCTTAACTGCCTGATCTGGATGAGCTCCTCCATCGTCACGCCAAGGCCGCCATGACTGCCCGCCTGATTCTCCAGCAACAGCAGGGCTCGCCCGTTCCAGACGGCAAGCACCGTGTCGATCGTGCGAATTATGTTCCCGTAGGTGCGCAGCAAAAGCTGCTCCCCGCCGTCCCTGCCCTTGAAAATGCCAAAATGGACGACAGCTCCAATCGAGCCGCAGGCTTCCGCGATCATCAAATCATTCAACAGCGATTGAACCGTCGCTTGGAAACGCTCTGGCGCCTGTTCGGCATCCACCGCCAAATTCGTCGGATACGGCGTATGGACGACCGTGTGAATCCCGTGCCGTTCACATAGTTCCCGAGCCGCCTCCGCCTCGTCCTCGTAACCTTCCTTGACGGACAAGCCCCTCGGGTTCTTGCTGAAATATTGATAGCAGCCCAGGCCGAACGCCTCCTGCAATCGTACGGCGTCGCGCGCAGCATGACTGTAGCCGCCCCGCAGCGACAGATGACAACCGTATTGCAGCACGGAGCCGCCTTCTCCCCTCCCCGGGAGGTTAGGATTCAACCGCTGGCGGCAGCGGTTGGCACTGCGGACAGTAATACGCAGGCTTCCGCTGGATCATCATTTCTTCAATCGGCGTGCCGCAGCGCGGGCAAGGCTCCCCTGTCTTGCCTGCGATTCCCCATTCGTATGAAGCTCCGCTGCCGTCAGCTGCCGATCCATCCCCATCCTGCCGCTCGATCGCATCCTGAAGCACATGAATCATCGATAGATACAATCGGTCAAGGTCTTCTTCCTGCAGCTGATCAACCCGCACGGACGGAGGAAGTCCAGCAGCAAACGCGATGTTATCCGCATACCGGCTGTCAATTCCGGCCAATAGAGCCGGGTTCATCAAGGCCGCCTTCAACGTGGAGCGCCGCTTCGCGAACCGCTGGCGGAACCGCTCTGCCGTCAAGTGGCGGGACAACGGATCAGGCCCTTGCTCCCGCTGGAGTTGATCCAGCTCCTTCGCCGACAGCAGCAAGAGCTGAAGCGACCTGGACTTGGCCACGATTACCGCCACGCTGTCCACGCGAAGCGAAAAGGCCGGCTTCCCGGCGCTTGCGGCCGCGGTCGGTTCCTCTTCCTCCGGCCCGGCTTCGAGCCTGTCAATCTGAAGTTCATCCTCCTGGCCCAACCGAAGCACCAGCCGCTGACCATTATCCAGATGAAAAATTAGATCGGCTCCTCTTCGCTCCACAAATAAAATTAGTCGGCCCAGTGTCAAATCGTGAATACGTTCCATTTCCACGTTCAGCCCGGATTGGCGCTGCATATCCAAGCGGCGGATCCGCTGGCCTACCGTATCCTGATCCAGCCGTTTCCGGTAACCTTCGATCTCGGGAATTCCCGGCATCGAGCATCTTCCTTCCTATGTCTATAAATTAATGGCGTTAATGACGCTTATTCATTATTATGCGCTTGTTCCATGAACCATTGACGCAATTCGTCCAGCGTCTCGCATATCATGTCGGGATTGACTCCCGAGCGCTTCTGATAATCCATGCGGTTGGCCGCCGTCGTAATGCCTGTCAAGACAAGCGCCGTACGGCAGCCCGCCTGATGGCCTGCCAGCATGTCCGTCATCATATTGTCGCCGATGACGATGGCTTCCTCCGCGCGGCAGCCCAGCCTCTCCAGAGCAGCGTCCATAATGATGCGGCTCGGCTTCCCGATCACGACGGGTTCAACCCCCGAGGCCGCCTGGATCGCAGCCCCGATCGAACCGGCTCCAGGCGAGAATCCCCGGTCTGAAGGAAGCATCAGATCGGGATTCGTCAGAATCGAGAGCGCCCCCTTGCGGACTGCGGCTGCGGCCGCTTCGAGCTTCGCATAGCTCAAGCTCCGGTCGATTCCCTGGACGACGATATCGACCTCTTCATTCCATACCGCTTCCACATCCGCCGTCCATTGAACACCGGCGTCCGTCAAGGCTTGCTCCAGTCCCCTTTCCCCGATCATAAATACATGGCGGCCGGGAAATTTTTTCAGAATATACGATGCAGCAGCTTGAGCCGACGTCAGCACATCCTGACTTTTCGCATTGATTCCGAGCCTGTTCAGCATATCCGCGACTTCTTCCGGCGTGCGCGACGAGTTATTTGTCACGAACTGATACGGGATTCGGAGCTGCTGCAATGTCGAGATCAGCGCATCCGCGCCTTCAATCATCGCCGATCCGTGATACATCGTTCCATCCAGATCGATGCAAGCATGCCATTTTGTGTCCATCATGATGCTTCCCCATTCCTTTCTGCCTCATGCCGCAAGCCGTCACGGCTAGGCCTGCCGCTCCCGGCCGGTGCGAATGATATGATCCACCCACTGCTCCACCGCATTGCCGTCCGCCAAGGTCGGAACGATATCCGCCCAGCGTTCGTCCCCGGACAGTCGCAAAATGAAGTGATGAAGCGCCGCAAAGTGGCTGTCCTGAAAGACGCCCATCGTCGCCTTTTCGTCCGGAAGCAAGTACAGGCTGTCCGGTTCGGGGAGCGCAGGCTGTTGTCCGCTCAATAAGTGAAGGGCCGGCATCTTATCCCGTTCCAGATCGCATGTGATGCTTCCCTTCGTACCGACGATGTCGATCCGGAACGCATCTGCGCCATAAGCAATCCGGGACACTTCCACCATCCCGTGGACGCCGCTTGCTGTTCTATAAGTCATGACGGCCCAATCATCAACAAGGACCGGGACGCGCTCTTCCGAACCAGCCGCCTTCGGCCGCTCCGGCACAAACGTATGTACATGGCCATCCACACTCGCAAAATCGCCGAACCAGTGCCGGATTAAATCAAGCGCATGCACGCCGATATCCGTGACAGCTCCTCCGCCGGACAGCGAGTCGCTCAGCCTCCAGCTAAAAGGCCTCGATTCGCTCAAATATCCGGAGCGGAGATAAGCGATTTTGCACTGCAGGACCTCGCCGACAAGTCCCGCTTCCAGCCAGGAACGGATGCGCATGACAGCCGGGTGATAACGAAAGACAAAGGCGAGCTGCTGCGGGTATTGTGCAGGTATCTCTTCCACCAAAGCTTTCGTGGCCTGCGCATTATCCGTTACCGGCTTCTCGCAATAAACAGCCTGCCGGTATTCAATGGCGGTTCGGACCTGCTCCGCGTGGAGCGCATTCGGCGTACAAATGCTTACCGCATCGGAACCCTCAATCTGAAGCGCCTCTTCCAACGAATTTGTAATATGGGCAAATCCGATTCGCCGTGCCTGGTCTCCTACTTCTTCGGGCCTTCTCGTGACCAACGCGTGGAGAGCCGGCTCCACAGGCAGCGGCTTCACAATCGGCAGCGTTCTCAGTGCGATCATATGGGTTTTGGCAATTGTGCCGAACCCGACTATAGAGAAACCAAGCTTCTGCATGGAGGATTCCACCTTTCCTTCTTCCCTGCCTTCGCTGACGACAGCCAGCAGCGGGGAAATACTCAACTTTGATCCATTGTAAAGAACCGCCACTCCGCTTGCAAGGCCGGATATGATAATGATCCGTCCAATTTCGACGGGACGCTGCGTCGACTGGCGTCGAAACCCCATCCCTTTCCCTCGTACCTGCTCGGATGACGCTTCCTTTGTCAACTTGTGCGCTTTCCCGGAAAATAATCAGCCGGCTCAACGCCTCCCGCCGTCCAGTTGGCGCCCGGGAAACGAGCTTCCCATAGGCCGGCTGCTGTCGGACTATCGTTCCGGTTCCATCGCCAACGGAACTGCGAGCAGATCGTCGGCTAGCACCGTTGCGGGAAAAATAGCCCTCGCCTCGGCCAGCAATCGGGCCAGCGTTTCCTCCTCTTTGTAGCGCGAGCTGAAGTGGGTGAGCACCAGCTTGCCAGCGCCGGCTTTCAGGGCGATCGCTGCTGCATCCGCGGCGGTGCTATGGCCGTACTCATGCGCATTGCTGCGTTTGTCCTCCATGAACGTAGCTTCATGCACAAGAACATCCGCCCCTTCCGCCAATCTCACCGCATTCTCGCATGGCCGCGTATCGCCTAATATCGCAATCGATTTTCCCGGTATTGGCTCTCCCACTACGGCCGCTGCAGCAATGCGCCGCCCATCCGGCAGCATGACATCCTCCCCGCGCTTCAGCTTTCCGTAGACCGGACCGGGTTCGATGCCCATCCTCTCGAGCACCTCGAGACGAAGTTTGCCCGGACGGTCAAGCTCCTGAATCCGATAGCCATAGGAAAGCACACGATGCTCCAGCGGGAGCGCGGTCACGCGGAAGCTGTCATCGGACCAGATGTCGCCCGGCTCGATCTCCTGGATATGCAGCTCATAGGGCAAATGAGTATCACTTACGCGAAACGCGGTCTCCATGAATTCGCGCAGCCCGGCCGGTCCGAACACGGTCAACGGATCAACCCCGCCTTGATACGCCCTGCTGGACAGAAGCCCCGGCAGCCCGAACAAATGATCTCCATGCAAATGCGTAATAAAGATGTACTCGCACTTGCCAAGCTTCAATGGAGAGCGGAGAACTTGATGCTGAGTCCCTTCCCCGCAATCGAACATCCAGAACGTTCCCCGTTCTTCTTGCAAGCGCAGCACGAGGCTGCTTACATTGCGCCGGGTAGTCGGCATGCCGGCCCCGGTGCCGAGAAAATAAAGATCCATAGCCCTGTCTCCCCCTTTACTTAATGATATAAAATAATTGCGGTTCCTGATAGTGCATTCGTAGTAAGCTATACCCAACTCCGCTTCGTTCGATTCTGCCCTTGCCCTGCAAAAAGAAAACCTCCGCACCTGCCAATAGAGGAAGCGGCGCGGAGGTGCGGAGTCGTTATTTGGTATCAAGTATGCTGACAGCCTTGTTAGGCCTTATCCACATTGAAGTATGTTGCTTGCGGATGAGCGAACACCATCGCGGTGACAGAGGCTTCCGGCTCCATCATGAAGCCTTCGGTCAAGTGCACGCCAATATCCTCGGGCTCCATGAGGCGGAACAGCGGCTCCTGATCCTCCAGGTTCGGGCAGGCCGGGTAACCGAACGACACCCGAATGCCCTGGTATCTGGCGCCGAACCGTTCCTTCATCGTCATCTCGGCCGGATCGGGGATGCCCCATACTTCCCGCATCATATGATGAATCCGCTCGGCCAGACCTTCCGCCAGTTCCAGCGCCACCGACTGCAGCGCGTGGGAACGCAAATACTCTCCCTGCTGCTTGAATTCATCCGATCGCTCGCGGACTCCCTTCCCGGCCGTCACGACCAGGAAGCCGACGTAATCCATTACGCCGCTCTCCTTCGAGCGCAAGAAATCGGCCAGACACATAAAAGGCTCGACCTGCTGCCGCGGGAACGTGAAGGTATGCAGGACTTCATCCTGCCGCTCCGGATTATAGATATGGATGGAATCCCCTTCCGACTGGGCCGGGAAGAAACGGTACATCGCGTTCGCCTGCAGCACGCCGCTCTCCGCTTCCTCATGCAAAATCCGGTCGACGGTCTCCTTCAGTTCGACCGTCTTCGGATCGCGCTCCTTCAAGCGCTGCTCGACAGACCCGCGCATGCCGAGATGATGCCCGAGCAGCATCTGCATATTGACGTACGGAATGACTTGCGGCACAGGAATATTGCGCAGCACGTGACGCTCCAGGTCCGGCGGAAGATGGACGGGCGCTTCCTTAATCGCCGAGCGGACCGCACGAGTCAGCTTCGGCAGCTTCTGCTCCGCTTCCTCTTCCTTGGCGAGCCGCTCCTTATGCGCGCGCAGCTCGTCTACGAGGAGCTGCCGTTCTTCGGCATTCATCAGCTTGTTCGCCAGATCCAGCCCCTCCATCGCATCCTTCGCATAGAGAACAAGCCCGTCATATTCCGGAATGATCCGGGTTTTCGTAAATTTGCGCGTCAGCGCCGCCCCCCCGACCATGATCGGCACATCGATCCCGGCGCTCCGCAGATCTTGTGCGGTCACCACCATCTGTTGGGCCGATTTGACGAGCAGTCCGGATAAGCCGATCGCATCCGGCTTTTCTTTGCGGTATGCTTCAATTAACTGTTCAGGAGGAACCTTGATCCCAAGATTTATAATTTCATAGCCGTTATTGGACAGAATGATTTCAACCAGGTTTTTCCCGATATCATGGACGTCGCCCTTTACGGTGGCAAGCAATATTTTTCCTTTGACCGCTGTTTCGTTCTTCTCCATATGCGGCTCAAGGAACGCAACGGATGCCTTCATCACCTCGGCGCTCTGCAGCACCTCGGCAACGATAAGCTCATTATTGTTGAACAAGCGTCCTACCTCTTCCATTCCTTTCATCAGCGGCCCGTTAATAATGTCGAGCGGCGGATATTTTTCCAGGGCGAGCGTCAGATCCGGAATGAGTCCTTCCTTTGTCCCTTCCACTATATAGGAAGCAAGACGCTCCTCCAATGGAAGATCGTTTGTCTTCACCTTCTTTTCTACCGTACGGTTGCGGAAGGCGGCGACAAACTCGGCCAGCGTCTCGTCATTCGTGTCGTAGAGGAGCGCTTCGGACAGCTTCCGCTCATGCTCCGGTATGGAGGCATATCTCTCCAGCTTTTCTGTATTCACAATCGCATAATCGAGCCCCGCCTTCGTACACTCGTACAGGAAAACCGAGTTCAGCACTTCCCGGCCGGCTTCCGGCAAGCCGAACGAAATATTGCTGATGCCAAGCATCGTCTGGCAGCGCGGCATCGCCTCTTTGATGAGGCGGATCCCTTCGATCGTTTCCTTCGCCGAGCCGATATATTGCTCATCGCCCGTTCCGACCGGGAACACCAGCGGATCGAAAATAATGTTTTCCGGCTCAATGCCGAAGTCACTGACGAGGATGTCAAAGGATCGCTTGGCGACCGCCAGCTTCTCCTCCCGGGCAATCGCCTGCCCGCGCTCATCGATCGTGCCGACGACGAGCGATGCCCCATAGCGATGAACTAAGGGAACGACGTTCTCGAATTTTTCCAGCCCGTCCTCGAGGTTAACCGAGTTAATAATCGCCTTGCCTTGCGTATATTTTAATGCGAGCTCCAAGACTTCCGAATCGGTCGTGTCAATGACGAGCGGGACTTTGACCTTCTTTACCACTTCTTGCAAAAACGCGCGCATATCTTCCGCTTCATCCCGATCCGGGTCCTGTAGACACACATCGATGACATGGGCTCCGTTCTTCACTTGCGCACGCGCTATCTCTGCCGCTTCTTCAATCTTGCCTTCCCGGATTAAGCGCTTGAACTTGCGTGAACCGAGTACGTTCGTCCGTTCGCCGACCATGTACGGACGGCTCTCATTCTCGATGTATACCGTCTCGATCCCGGATACAGCCGGCGGATGGCTTCCGGCTTGCCGCCGAGGTTCGTATTGATCCAATTCCTCTTTGAGCACACGGATATGCTCCGGCGTCGTCCCGCAGCAACCGCCTGCGATATTCAACCAGCCCCGCTCGGCGAAGGCGGCGATTTTGCGAGCAAGCGATTCCGGGGATTCATGATAATGTCCGTTCTCGTCAGGCAGGCCCGCATTCGGGTAACAGCTGATCGCCGCCCGGCTTATCGCAGCGAGCGAACGCAAATGATCGCGCATAAATTCCGGACCGGTCGCACAGTTCAAGCCGATCGACACCGGATTCAGGTGCTCGAGGGAAATATAGAAGGATTCAATATTTTGTCCGGCAAGGGTCGTTCCCATCGGCTCGATCGTGCCTGAAATCATTAACGGCAGCTTCTGTCCCGTCGCCTCCATCGCCCGTTGAATAGCAATCGAACCTGCCTTCACGTTCAACGTGTCTTGAGACGTCTCCAGCAGCAGGGCGTCGACACCCGCTTCAATAAGCGCCAGCGCCTGTTCGTAATAACTATCAACCAGTTGATCGAAGGTAACCCCGCCGGTGACCGACAGAGTTTTTGTTGTAGGGCCCATCGCTCCGGCGACATAGCGCGGCCATTCCGCCGTGCTGAACTTCTTCGTGGCCTCTACCGCCAGCTTCGCGGCCGCGAGATTTAATTCCCTGGCCCGTTCTTGGAGATCGTACTCCGCGAGCACAATGCTGGTGGCCCCGAAGGTGTTCGTCTCCAGTATGTCGGCCCCGGCTTCAAGGTATTGTTCGTGTATACGTGAAATGACGTCGGGACGAGTCAGTACAAGCATTTCGTTGCATCCGTCCAAATGTTCGCCTCCGAAATCTTCCGGCGATAAATCCGCCTGCTGAATCATCGTCCCCATCGCACCGTCGAGAATAAGAATGCGTTCTTGAAGTCGTTCTTCTAATGTTGGTTTCTTCATCCTTCTACCCACCCTCTGTCAAACGTTTAGAACTTAGTTTAACAGAAGTGCAACGTTTAGGAAAGACTTGTGATCTTTTCACTCGATAAGCTCTTGCCCATTCATTTCCTGTGTACTATAATACAATCACAATTATTCTGATTATGAAAGTAGGGATTGGCGTATGGCAGAGATTCGGATTCGAAACACGAATGAAAAAATTACGGGAGAAGAGAATGTTCGTGATTTCCTGGAGAGGCAAGGCGTGCTGTATGAGCACTGGAATCCGAACAAATTAGCCGCTTCCCTGCAAGACAAATTTGTGCTGACGGATGACGAGAAGCAAGCGATTCTTGATGCATTCGATGAGGAAATCCGTGATCTGGCCGTGCGCCGAGGGTACCGGACATGGGATATTATCGCACTCTCCGACGCAACGCCGAATATCGAGGAGCTTCTGAAAAAATTCGAGCAAGTACACACCCACACCGAAGACGAGGTGAGAGCGATTACGGCCGGCAATGGGATCTTTGTGATTAAAGGATCCGATGACGTCGGCTACATGGATGTCATTCTGTCCGCCGGTGATGTCATCTCCGTTCCGGAGAACAAGCCGCACTATTTTACCTTAATGGACAACCGCAAAATCGTAGCTGTTCGCCTATTCATCGAGACGGAAGGCTGGATCGCCCATCCGTATGCAGATCCGTCTTTCAAAAAAGCGTAACGGAAAAAAATACACGAAAGCCCTGTCGCCATGACAGGGCTTCCTATTTTATCATTTCACTTCGAATTGCTTCTTCGGCATCGAATGCATATCGCGTGCCGTTACATGGGAGATCACATTGTAAGTGCCCGCTTTGTCAAACGTATGCTCGAATTGATATGTACCATCCTGGGTGAAGGAGCCCGCGGCGCGCTCGTGCTGTTCTTCCCCTTCCAGCCAATACTCGAACTCCACGGTATCCGCATCATCCACCGCTTGGTCGTTCTGCGTAACACGCGCGGTTATCGTGACAGGCTCATTTACTTTCACTTCCGCAGGAACCTGCAGGTCTACTTTAATCAGGTCTGGGATCGCCCCATCTTGTCCGTGCTCTGCGTGCCCGCTGTGATCAATGGAGCCATTGTGGCTCGCATGCTCGCCGCCATTGCTGCTGCCATTGCCGCAGCCTGCAGCGAAAATAAGCATCATGCAAAGCGACAGCGCCAACATTGCCTTCTTCATCATGCCCATTCACTCCTTAACTATTTCCAACCACTCTATGTATTCATTATAAACAACATCACTCCGCAAGATATGACTCGATCGGGCTAGATTCTGAACGGTTATGTGACGGTTGTGTGACATTCGTCACATCAGCAACTTGACATGCCGGCGCCTCGGCCGGATGGTTTGCTCCCATTAAGCAAGAAAGCCCGCCTTGCAAGGCAAGCTTTCCTTCATTTTCAGGTTTATTTGAGCGCCGCTTGATTTATCGCTTCAATCACGTTGGTCAATTCCATCAAGTTGGTTATTTGGTGTTCAGGCCTGATCTTGCCGGTCAATGTCACGCCCTTGCGATTGAGCCAGGCGTGATGCATCCCGACATTCTGGGCCCCTAATATATCAGTAGTCAGCTTGTCTCCAACCATCAGTCCTTCATGAGGGCCGATAGCCAACAAGGACATAGCATGGCGGAACAGGCTTGGCGCAGGCTTCCCTTCCGGATGATCGCCGGAGATGACGATATGATCGAAGAACGGAATGATATCCGGGATGCCATCAAGCTTCTCCTGCTGCAAATCCGGCGCCCCGTTCGTCAAAAGGAGCAGCTGATAATGAGGCTTCAACGTTCGCAAAATATCGTAAGTCTCTTCATAAACGTAAGAACGCGCCCGCCGTTCGCTCATGAATCGCTCCGCCAGCTCTGCTCCCAACGACTCATCCTCGCAACCCGAATGGCGAAGACCGGTCGTCCAGGAGGCAGTGCGGTAAGATGGCGCCAACTGCTGGAGGTAACGGAATTGCTCATGTTCTCCCCCGGTAAAGCGGCCCCACAATGCCTCGAACGGATTGATGCCAATGTTGGTCGTGAAGGCGTAGGTTTCATAGCTTTCATATAAAGCTCTTGCCGCGTTTCGCACTTCCGTCTCCAATTGTTCCGCATCAACCCCCGCTTTCGAGTGTGCGTATTGGCACACGGCGGAAAAGGCTTCTTCCACACACCGCTCATCCCACAGCAGCGTATCATCAAGATCGAATAATACGGCACGAATGGCCATTGCGACTCCCCCTTGTCCCACTCCGGCAAACCTACTTCTTCGGCTTCACGAAGACAACCTTGTCCGACTGATCCGTCTCGTTGGCCTTGCCGTTCTTGTCTTCTTTTGAATTCTCTTCGTACGCTATCCGGTTCTGAGCGGCGAACTGCTGCAGCCGCACATTCATCGCTTCGATGTCATAGCGGTTCATCATGCGGGAGAATACCCAGTTCGAGCCTTTGCCGTTCTTTTCAATAACGATAAAGCCTGGCTGGTACGTTATTTTTTTGATATCTTCCACTTTGAGCGTACGCAGCCGATTCCATTTTGTCGTGCTTAGTTCGTCTTTCGCGACCCGCAAAAAAGGCCGGCGCAAAAACAGCATCAATGCCAATGCCAAATAACAAATAACAGTTACCCAGTACAGCGTCGGGGACGGCAGACTCGTACCGACACTGCCAAGCAGCGCATAAATGATCGTAAACCCGGTCAATATCAAAGGAAGAATAAAATTCCGGCCCTTGAATTCATCGAACGCAACCGTATGGGAAGCGATCCCCGGCTTGCCCTGCTTTTTGCGTTGTTTGTTCAACTGAGCGCTGTTGCGCCGTACTTGGCGTTCCCAACTACGCGACATCCATCCAGACCTCCTATATGTTACACACTCTAATGAACGATGTTTCCCGATTGATTGTTCTGTTCGCCTTCTTCGTCTTCGACATAGCGAATGCTGTCCAACTTGTTGCGGACCTGCTGACGGAACAATTCAAGGTACTGCTCTCTTAGCGCGGCCCGTTCTGCAAGTTCCTCCGAGTTCAGCCCTGCGCTCTTATGCTTGCGGGCCAGTTCATTGATGCGAGCGATTAATTTATCCATATTCATCTTGTACCCTCCATACCATGGTGCATATCTTCTACTTTGACATGCTGCATCAGCCTTGTCAAGCAAGCTGACAGCGATGGAATACAAGAAGCGGCTCCTTCGGCCTCAGCCGGTGAGAAGAGCGGTGCTGCGAGAACAATGATCCCGGCCTCAGCCGAATTATGGTCAAGAAAGTATCGGCACGACAAGGACGATGCCGGATTGCAGCGTATGTCCCCTTAAGTCATTCAACTGAATGATCTTGTATATGTACTCCCGGGTATCCATCCCGTTCGGTTTGTATTCCGTCGCGATTTCCCACAGGCTATCCTCAGGCTGAACAAGCACTCGCTCCGTACTTACAGAAGGCTGCCCGGATACTGCGTCGTCATCCCCCCATGCTTGTACGATTCCCGCGCACAAAAGGAACAGCAGGCCGGAGAGCAGTACCGCCCGAATCAATTTTCTTCTATTATAAGGCTTTGGCTTTACAGGCTGACGCAGCGTTGATCTTGCTTCCGTTCGATATGCGTAACTCCGTCTCGGGCTATATACCATTTCACTCATGTCCGCTCACTCCCCAAACACTTGTTCTATTCTTAATGTCCATAATGTAACACGAACATACGTTCAGGTCAACCGTTTTTAAGGAACGTGCGTTCTCTTTTTTTGTTCCCCAAATCCGAATATGGGGCATGCGTTGAAAGAAAACGAATAAACCGCATAAAATCAAGGATTTTTTAGAACTTACGTTTGTGCGAACGGAGGTTCTATGGTATAATTTTGACAAAAGAGCATTCATTGGAGTTGATATCTTTGTCTAAAATATCAAGTCGACAACAAGCGATCCTTGATTTTATACGCGATGAAGTCCGCACCAAGGGCTATCCTCCTTCCGTAAGAGAGATCGGGGAAGCTGTCGGCCTCGCATCGAGTTCCACGGTGCACGGTCATCTCGATCGGCTGGAGAAGAAAGGCTTTATCCGCCGGGACCCGACGAAGCCAAGAGCGATCGAACTGCTAAGCGAACAGTCGGATCGCCATTCAGAGTTCAGCCATGCCGTAGCACGCGTTCCCGTCATCGGGAAGGTAACGGCCGGCGAGCCGATTACGGCGACCGAGAACATCGAAGATTATTTTCCTCTCCCGGTGCATATGGTGGGAGACGACGAGAACATCTTCATGCTATCCGTTGTCGGCGACAGCATGATTGAAGCCGGTATACATAACGGAGACTATGTTATCGTCCGCCAGCAGCAGACCGCGAACAACGGCGATATCGTCGTGGCCATGACCGAGGAGAACGAGGCAACGGTGAAGACCTTCTACAAGGAACGCGATCATATCCGGCTTCAGCCGGAGAATCCAACTTTTGAGCCGATCCGGTTGAAGCATGTGACGATCCTGGGCAAAGTGATTGGATTGTTCCGTGATTTTCATTAATCCTTGCTGCATGGGTGCAAATGTGGAGAAAGCCGCTTTGAGTACAGGCATTTCTGTATTCGAAAGCGGCTTTTTGACGTGTCAGGGCGGTATAACGTGATTAATTCCGGGAACGATGTGGTAAGTTACGTTACATGACGAACTTCGAAAAATCCAATCGAGAGGTGAAGCATCATGACATCCCAACAGCAGACGAAGCAGACCCTGCCCGCCCAGCATCAGAACCGCCAACCAGGCCTCGAGACGGACATGAATCCGCGTCCGCAATTCGAATGCCATTCCTATTCCGCTGCGGGCAAGCTGAAGAACAAGGTTGCGCTGATTACCGGCGGCGACAGCGGCATTGGCCGCTCGGTCGCCGTGGCGTTCGCCAAGGAAGGCGCCGACATCGCCATCGTGTATTTGAATGAGCATGACGATGCCAAGGAAGCGAAGCGGCATGTCGAGGAGACAGGACGCCGCTGCCTGCTTATCGACGGTGACATCGGAGAAGAATCGTTCTGCGAGCAAGCGGTGGAACAGACTGTGAAGGAGCTCGGGAAGCTGGACATATTAGTCAATAATGCCGGTGAGCAGCATCCGCAGGGGCGCATAGAAGACATTACAGACGCACAGCTTCAACGTACATTCAAGACCAACATATTTGCGATGTTCTATCTGACGAAGGCGGCAATGTCCCAATTGAAACGGCATACTGGCGTTATCATTAACACCGCCTCCGTCACCGCGTATCGGGGAAGCGCAAATTTGTTGGATTATTCCGCCACCAAGGGCGCGATAGTCGCCTTCACCCGCTCCTTGTCAGCGAATCTGGCACCGGACGGCATCCGGGTGAACGGCGTGGCGCCTGGCCCGATCTGGACGCCGCTCATTCCGTCCACATTCGATGCGAATCAGGTCAGTCAATTCGGCGGGGACACGCCGATGCAGCGACCTGGACAGCCTCAAGAGCTCGCTCCCAGCTACGTGTATCTAGCCAGCGCGGATTCCTCTTACGTCACCGGACAGATCCTGCATGTCAACGGCGGCGAAATCATTAATGGCTGACGCATTAAAAGCTTAGGCCATTACTTAGGGAAGCACTCGATTTCGCGCGTTAACCTTTATGCCACCAAGACTCGACGATTTGATGAGCGACAGCCGGATTATATCCTCTCCCAATCAGATATGATACGGCTGCCGCTTCACGGAGCGCATGCTCAACGGATATTGTTTGCGCTTCTTTTAGTCCGTTAATCACCCATGGCTCAACGATCTGCAGTGTTTCAATCTTCAAATTTTGCGTCTCCGGATAATAATGCGGACAGAACTGCGAAGAAGAATAAGGATGAATGTGTGGCCCCGGGTAAACATTCATGGGGTATGGCTGGTATTGGTAACTCACGGAAAAACGTCTCCCTTCATATGTCATACCCCTAGCATATGCCTATCGCTCGAATGTGCTCCTGGACATGAGGAGAAACGTGCAGCTTGTGCTCAAAAGCCGGACATAAAAAACAGCCCTGCTGACTAAGCAGGGCCTCGAACAGAAGGGGGCCTTTGCGCGCACATGCGCAAGGCACTGTCTCATCAGGACCTATTAATAAATAAATGCGCGGGAAACGATGACAAGCAGAATAAACAACACCAAAATTACGCCTGTCGAGGTCCAGAGCCCTCCAACGCCACAAGTAACTCCACTCATTTGAGTTACCTCCTTTCTCTTGGTACTCCCATGATATTAGAATTACGGACGGTTTGACTTGGCTATAACCCATAGGCATAAATTTGGGCCGATCGTACGAACCATGCTCCCAAAAGAGCGACCTGCTCTCTCCCCAATACCCAAGTGTCTCGCCTAAATTATTCATGTTAATTTTCTTGGAGCTATAGCACAGTCATTTAAAGCATTGGCTCATATTGTAGTAAGGAAAGGAGGTGGCTTGAATGAGACGTCATCGCAAAGCAATCACGGTCATTCTTAAGGAAGGGCAGAAAGTGTTGGTCGTGTGCAAAAAACGGAGAAGACATTTCTGGTAATCTCATTTTTTGGAGCGCCGTTGATCCTTAGCGTTGGTGCTCCATCCCCCTTCCGCTGACGGCCTGTTCCAGCCTTTCGGCGTCTTGATTGAAATGCAGTTTTGCTGCTTTTGGGGCACCTCCCCGTGTATATCCGCAAGAAAAAAGTCTCGGCGTATCCCAATGTCATTGAGTTTAGCTCAAAGACAAGAGCCGAAAACATAGGAATCTGAAACGGCCTGGGAAAAGACCCTGTGCCGTTTCTTTTTTTGTATACAAGCAAGGAAAAAGCGTACAGCAAACAAAGCGGACGGAAGATCCGCTTAAAAAGTGTTCATATGAAACGAATTATGCTACTCTATAGACGAAGCTAACAACTGATTTGCAGCGTATTTTGCGCGTATTCTGCTGCCCTGGGCGAACGGGTCGAATCGGCAACGTGAAGTTGACTTGGTATGGGTGCCGTTTATCCATTTGGGAAATGACGACGTGCGAGGTCCTCATTTCAGCGAAATTGTACATGATCATTCTTTCGAAAATCTCTTGGGTGATGGACTCTCGTCTCTTTGCGTGAAAATTCGTCAGACCGACAGTATACTTTAATGCCCGGAAAGAGGTTTCAATTCCCCATCGCCTGTTATACATAGACTTGATTTCAACGGGTGGGAAATCAGCGGCAGAAAGATTCGTAATGACGGTCTCATAAGCGCCATGAGGCAGGATGAAACGAACCACCCGAAAGGAAATCGGGTAAAACAAGTTCTCATGCAAATCCAAAAAATCAAAGGTTGACGTGGAAGGAACGAACTTGTACATCTCGGGATTAGCCTTGACCTCTTTGGTTTGTTTTTTGGTGAGTGTCAGTTAAACATCCCTATCAAACTCTCCGCTAGAGGGCAAACGCAAGCCCGAAAGAATACCATTGGAATCCAAATCTTTACCCGTATAACATAGTTCCACCCTTTGCGCTCCAGATGCGCGAAATTGTTGTAACTTTCATAACCTCTATCGGCAATCACAATGGTTTTGCCCTTGATGGGAGAACGGTCGACCATCGCAGCCAGCGCCCTTCCCTCGTTGCACAACCTTCGTGGTTGAACAAGGGCATCCACGTACAGTCTGTTGCACAAGTCATAGGCAGCGTTCAAATGCAGAAGGTTATAGCCTTTCGTGTTCGGTTGACGCTGTTGCCCCCCATGGAGATCAGGAGTTGTATCACCGTTTCAAAAGAAAGCTTTTTCTTTCGGGTAAAATCTTTTTCAGGGTTTTTGACATAAGGTGCTGGTGCGGCTGCCATTTCTCGTATGAGGGATGTCAGCGTTTCTTTTAGCGAATTCGCGTACTCATTCATTGGCGTAACCTCCTCGTTTTTTTAAGGGGCTTCGACACACATATCCATCTACCTGTTAAGTCTTGATTTTTTTTGAAACAAAAAAAAAGAGCGGGCTATCTTTTCGATAACCTGCTCTTGTGCTTGATTATGCTTTCCGCGCCTTTCTTAATGACATTGCGGCGTATCCGGGGCTTTTTGTTTTCTCGGAACAGCATTCCGAACCAACGGGGAGAGAGCCATGCTCCATCCATGCGGTCAATCCCCCATATGGTAATGCGGAGTTTGAGTCGATTCATCCAATTCTAGTCGGTGAATTACAAGCCATCGATATGGTCATTAACGAATTTATTCAATATTTGAAATACACATAAGTGAAGCCGTGGAAGCGTCCAGGATAAACAGTGGAGAAACAGAAGCTTTTCCCCCGGCAGGCAAAGATTCTAAATCTGATGCTGAGAAAGGACGGGAATGTGATGAAACACATTAACAGTTATATCGATTCCGTATTTTCTAGCCAAGATGATCTTTTGGAAGAAGTTATTACATCAATACGGGAAAACGGAATGCCCTCTATTTCGGTATCTCCTTCCTCCGGAAAACTCCTAACGATGCTTGTTTCTATTTCAGGGGCTAAAAATGTGCTGGAAATAGGGGCTTTGGGCGGCTATAGCGGAATTTGTCTAGCGCGAGGCTTCGATGGAGAAGGAAAATTAACTTCTCTTGAATTAGAGGAGAGTTACGCAAAATTAGCCTGCAATAATCTTGCTAAAGCAGGCTTTGGCAATCAAGTCACCTATTTTACCGGACCCGCTTTGCAAAGTCTTGAAAAATTAGTTGCCGAGAATAAAAGGTTTGACTTTTTCTTTATTGATGCTGACAAGGAAAATTATGATCCTTACTTGAACTATTGCATTCAACTCGCTGAACCCGGCGCTGTAATCGTGGCTGATAATGTTCTGGCAGGCGGCAGTGTAGCGGATCAGGACGCGCTTCCGAAGCGTTATACTGAATTGATGAAGAAATTCAATGAAACCGTAGCCCATCATCCTCAATTAGATTCGCTGCTCATTCCGCTAGGCGATGGACTGACCGTCGCAAAAGTAAGGAAATAAAAAATACATCATACTGCATGCGATATATTGACAAGAGCCTCGGAGGATTCCGGGGTTTTCTTAATTTCGTCTAATTTAAGGTATGGCATATATGAATATATGGTCATATAATTAAGTCGAAGGGGGCGGAATTTTGAAGAAATTAAGTGCATTATTTTTGGTGTGTTTGTTGGTCTTGGCAGGCTGCGGGGGCGGGGGACAGTCAAAAGACGACGGGCTGGTCCTCGACTATCTCAACACGTTCGTGAATGGAACCGATCTGGATGCCAAGAAGAAGTTTGTCGAAGAGAAGGTTCATCCGGACATCAAGCCTCTATTTGCATTAGGGCAAAATAATGTGACCGACGAGAGCAAGATGTACAAAGATCCGAAAGTTATGGAGTCAATTGATTACGAGGAAGCCGGAAAGAAAGGAACACTCGTACTGGCACGAGGAACCGTTGACGGGAATGAAAAAGAAATCATCGTGCTGGTTATCGAAGAGAAAATCGCCTTCGGATTTACCCCTGACGGCGAAGGAGATGTCAAGGCAGGATACGATGAAATGCGCGCCAAATTTAAAACAGAAGCCTTGAATTAACCGCTAAGCCCCGGACCACTCCGGGGCTTCTCTCTTCCCAAACGCCGTATATTATTGTCTGACATCTCATAAAGAACATGAAGCGAATTTTTTTGGGGCGTTTTGTGGGCATCGACCCTAACGCCGCTATCATTCTCTTCAGGCCCCACAATAAAAATCCCCAGAAGCCTTGCGGCTCTAGGGATGAAATAATTAATATAAGGTCATATATTGATCGCGTTCCCACTGATGAACCTGTGTTCGATACATATCCCACTCGATTTCCTTCAGCTCCATGAAGTGCTGCAGCGCATGCTCGCCGAGCGCATCGCAAATGGTCTCGTCGCGGAGCAAAGCCTCCAGCGCTTCCTTGAGGCTGGATGGCAAGCTCGGGATGCCTTCCGCTTCGCGCTCTTCGTCCGTCATCACGTAGATGTTCCGGTCGGTCGGCGAAGGCAGAGCGGATTTTTTCTTGATGCCGTCCAAACCCGCTTTCAGAATGGCGGCCAACGCCAAATACGGGTTCGCAGACGGATCCGGGTTGCGGACCTCGACGCGCGTGCTGAGACCGCGGGATGCCGGAATGCGGACCATCGGGCTGCGGTTGCTCGCGGACCAAGCGACGTAGCATGGAGCCTCGTATCCCGGAACGAGCCGCTTGTAGGAGTTGACCGTCGGATTCGTAATGGCCGCGAAGCCGCGGGCATGCTTCAGGACCCCGGCCATGAAGCGGCGCGCATCGTCGCTCAGGCCCAGCTTATCCTTCTCGTCATAGAACGCATTCTCCTTGCCTTGGAACAGGGAGATGTTGCAGTGCATGCCGGAACCGTTCACGCCGAATAGCGGCTTCGCCATGAAAGTGGCGTGCAGGCCATGCTGGCGCGCGATGGTCTTCACGACGAGCTTGAAGGTCTGAATCTGGTCGGCCGCCTTGATGGCGTCCGCGTACTTGAAATCAATCTCATGCTGTCCCGGCGCCACTTCATGGTGGGAAGCTTCGATTTCAAAGCCCATTTCCTCCAGCTTCAAAACGATCTCGCGGCGGCAGTTCTCCCCGAGATCCGTCGGGGCCAGGTCGAAATATCCGCCCTGGTCGTTCAGCTCCATCGTCGGGTTGCCCTTCTCATCCGTCTTGAACAGGAAGAACTCCGGCTCCGGTCCGACATTCATCGCCGTATAGCCCATTTCTTCCGCTTCCTTCAGCGCCCGCTTCAAAATGCCGCGCGGACATCCGGCGAACGGAACTCCATCAGTTGTATATACGTCACAAATCAACCGCGCTACACGATCTTCCGTTACCCATGGGAATACCACCCAAGTATCCAGATCAGGCACCAGATACATATCTGATTCTTCAATCCGCACATAACCTTCGATAGAAGAGCCGTCAAACATCATTTTGTTGTCCAGCGCCTTATTCAATTGGCTTACCGGGATCTCCACATTCTTGATGGTCCCCAGCAAATCCGTAAATTGAAGCCGGATAAATCGTACATTTTGTTCTTCCGCAATGCGTACAATGTCTTCTCTGGTGTAACCCACAGGGTAACATCTCCTTCTTGTGAACCTGGAATAGAGGCGTGATCACTTGGTAAAGAACCGAGACAGTTCACCTTGAATCAATGACACTTGGCCTGGTCTGTTTCCGGAAATGAGCTGCTGCTTCAGCATTCGATGCAGTTGAGTCTCCGACAGTTCCTTGCATTTGCTTTCCGAATCATCGCTTAGCACGGTCGCCTCCTCGGATTCCTTGGAGACCGGTTGCAGCACTTGCTTGATCCCGGCGATGTTCACGCCCTTCTCAATAAGCGCCTTAATCTCCAGCAGCCGCTCCACGTCATTGAACGAAAAGAGACGCTGGTTGCCGGACGTGCGTGCAGGCATAATCAATTCATGCTGCTCGTAATAACGAATCTGCCTTGCGGTCAAATCCGTCAGCTTCATTACGATGCCGATTGGAAACAAAGCCATATTTCTGCGAATTTCATCCCCCACCGCTCATCAACCTTCCTCTGGTGATCCCTTGCTCCCCTTCATTGTAGCTCCCGTTCAAATAGGTGTCAACAGATGTCAGAAAAACTGACAGAAAAATCAGGACAGCTTCAAGAGCCCCCGTTCCACCATGGCGGACAATGCGGTCATCGCTCCCAGCTTCGCATGGGCATACGTCAATCCGCCCTGCATATATGCCGTATACGGCTCCCGTATCGGCGCATCCGCCGACAGCTCCAGGCTCCCGCCCTGGATGAAGGTGCCGGCCGCCATGATGACCGGGTGCTCGTAGCCGGGCATATCCCATGGCACCGGCACGACATGGGCGTCGACGGCGGATGCCTTTTGGATGCCTTGCACGAAGGCGATAAGATGCTCGGCGGAATCGAAGCGGATCGCCTGGATCAGATCCGTACGCGGCGCCGACCAGTGCGGGGATGATCGGAACCCAAGCTCTTCGAACATGGCCGCCGCGAAGACGCTGCCGCGCACGGCTTGTCCCACGATGCTCGGCGCGAGGAACAGCCCCTGATACATGGCGCGCGTCATGCCGAGCATCGCCCCGACTTCGCCGCCGATGCCCGGGGCGGCCAGACGTGCCGCTGCAGCTTCCACCAAGCGGCGCTTGCCGGCGATGTAGCCTCCGGTCTCGGCGATGCCGCCGCCCGGATTTTTGATGAGCGAGCCGGCAATCAGATCCGCTCCGGCCTCTGTCGGCTCCAGCCGTTCCGTAAACTCGCCGTAGCAGTTATCGACGAACACGATCGCGTCCGGCAGCAGCCGCTTGACTCGGGTAACCATGTCCGCGATCTCATCGACGCGGAACGAAGTCCGCCAAGCGTAGCCGCGCGAGCGCTGAATGCCGATTACCTTCGTGCGCGGCGAGATCCTCCGCTCGACCTCCGCCCAATCGACCCGGCCTTCATTCGTCAGCTCCACCTCGCCATAGTGAATGCCCCAGTCGCGAAGCGATCCGCTGCCATCGCCTTCCTGTCCAATCACCTTGTGCAGCGTATCATAAGGTGTTCCCGTAATATACAGCAGCTCATCGCCCGGGCGGAGCACCGCGAACAGAGCGGTCGCGATCGTATGCGTCCCCGAGACGAAATGAGGGCGCACCAGCGCCGCCTCCGCGCCGAATACGTCGGCATAGACCTCGTCCAGCACTTCTCTGCCCCGATCATTGTAGCCGTAGCCCGTCGAACCGGCAAAATGAAAGTCGCTGACCTGATGCCGTTGAAAAGCCTGAATGACCTTCCACTGGTTCTGTTCCGCAATCGACTCGATCTCCCGGACCCGATCCTTGATTTTCTCCTCTACCCGTTCTGCCAGCTTCATCATCTCATCTGTAAACTGCATGTTTCATTGATTCCCCTTGTCCTCGACAACGCACTTCCCAACAAGCTCCCGTTGTACTTATGATTGAAATGGCTCCAGCTTGTAGCTATAGAGCTCTGCCTCCGCCCGATCCAGCCGAACGGTCAGCCGCACATCCTCGCCGTCCGCTTCCTGTTCCAGCACTTCGCCGATGCGATGGGCAAGCGCGATCAGATCCCCCCGCGCGCCCGGCAGCCGATAAGTCACCGTGCGGCCCGACAGATGCGCCTGGACGGCAAGACGCACCTGCTCAAGATCGGCTTCGTCGTATGCGCTGATCAAGAAATGGCTCTCACCCAAAGGCAGCATCTGGCGCTGCTCCCCGGTGCACATATCCTTCTTATTATACAGCACAATCTGCGGCTTCGCTCCGGCGCCCAGTTGCTGCAAGATATCGTCGACGACCCGCATCTGCTCCTCCCGCATCAGAGAAGAGGCATCGACGACATGCAGAATAAGGTCCGCCTCATTCACTTCCTCAAGCGTCGCGCGGAACGAAGCGACAAGTTCATGGGGCAAATGCTGAATGAACCCGACCGTATCCGTCAAAATCGTCGATTTGCCGTTCGGCAGCTCCCACTGCCGTGAGGTCGGATCCAGCGTGGCGAACAACTGATTCTCCACGTAGACATCCGCTTCCGTCAATTGGCGCAGCAGCGTCGATTTGCCCGCGTTCGTATAGCCGACGAGCGCCACCTGAATCGCGCCGCTCTTCTTCCGGCGCTCGCGGTAGACGCCGCGGTGCCGGACCACCTCTTCGAGCTGCCGCTTCAGATCGGAGATGCGCCGCCGGATATGGCGCCGATCGGTCTCCAGCTTCGTCTCCCCCGGCCCGCGCGTTCCGATGCCGCCCCCTAATCGGGACAAATTGCGCCCGTGGCCCGACAACCGCGGCAGCAGGTAAGACAGCTGAGCAAGCTCGACTTGAATTATCCCCTCTCTCGTCTTCGCGCGCTGCGCGAAAATGTCCAGAATCAGCTGAGTGCGGTCAATAATTTTCACATCGAGCGCTTCTTCCAGATTGCGCACCTGGGCGCCGGACAGTTCCTGATCGAAGATGGCGGTCGTCGCGTCAAGCTCCGCGATGACCGCTCTCAGTTCGGCAACCTTGCCTTTGCCGATGAACCACTTCGGATCGGCGTTCTCCCGCTGCTGCATCATGACCGACAGCACGGCAACGCCGGCCGTCTCCGCGAGCTTCACCAATTCCTGCAAGGAATCTTCCGGACGAACCCGGCTCCGCCGGATATCATCCGTTATTAAGGTCACGAGGACCGCCCGGTCCTGCAACTCCGTGGATGTCTCATAGAACGTTCTTCGCATGCATTGAAGGTCTCCTTCATGTCATAGTCGCCGCCCTGCCGCTTCTGTACCCCAGTATACCTCATTTGCGGTCCCATTTTAAATCTTCCGGCCGCAGCGTCATCAGCTCCAGCTTGCCCGGCGACTGTTCCGGATAAGTCTGAAGCAAGCGCACCGCTTGGTTCCGCATCGCCTTCTCCATCACATTCCGCACGAAGCGCGCATTGCTGAACAAGTTGGCGGACATTATCTTCTCGTCCAGAATGACGTTCTTCAGCTGGGCAAGCGATTGAGGCATCAGCACATAATCCTGCTCCTTGGCAATGGATTCCGCAATCTTCAGGAGCTGATCGACCGTATAATCGGGGAACTCGACTTGAATCGGAAAGCGGGAGGGCAGCCCGGAATTGGTCTGCATCAACCAGTCCATTTCTTCCGAATAGCCTGCCAAGATCAGAACGAACTGGTTCTTCTGATCTTCCATCGCCTTTACTAGTGTATCCACCGCTTCCTTGCCGAAATCTTTCTCCCCGCCGCGGGCCAGGCTGTACGCTTCGTCAATGAATAAGACGCCGCCTATCGCCTTCTTGATTAAATCACGCGTCTTTTGCGCGGTATGCCCAATGTATTCCCCGACGAGATCCGCCCGTTCCACCTCAAGCAGATGGCCTTTGCTCAGCAATCCAAGCTGCTGGAACATTTTCGCCATAATCCGGGCGACCGTCGTCTTGCCTGTCCCCGGGTTACCTTTGAAAATCATATGATACACATGCGGCTGGCACGTGAGGCCCGCTTCCTGGCGGCGGCGGTTCATTTGCAGGATGGCATAGAGCTCAAACGCGATTTCCTTCATATGCTCCAGACCGACGAGCCGGTCCAGCTCCTTGCGGATATCGGCAAAAGGCCCTTCCGCCGGCATGGCGGACTTATCCTGACCGGCCGCCCGGGCCTGCTCCTGTTGAGCCGCGGACTCGGCCGGTGTGTCCACCGGACGGATGACGACATTAATTTGACGCGAAGGTCTTGCTTCTGCGTGTGAGCCGGCCGCTTTAAGTCGTACGTTCATATGCGTCACCCTTTCGACGTTCAACTCCCGATCCTGCCATCCCGAGGCAGAATCGTCTATAGTGTTCAATATATTCTAGCGTCGAACAGGTTATTAGAAGTTTACGGAATCCACAACTCGTCCCATTTCCATTTCGTATACGCAAGCGATTCGCGGCCCCGATGCCATAGCGGAGACAGGACCTCGCTGCTCACGGTCACGATCTGCGGCTGCTCATAGCGGAGCGCCTGCGCGATCTCCAATGCGCGCATGCCATGGAAATCATGCGTCACGATGGTGGCCGACGCCCAGCCCCGCTCCTTCATCATGCGCTGGCTGAAGCGGAGATTTTCCAGCGTGCTCGTCGATTCGCCTTCCAGCACGACGCGATCTTCGCTTACTCCATGATCAATTAAGTATTTGGCCATGCCTTCGGCTTCCGTAAAGTTCGCATCCGGACGATCCAATCCCCCGGATACGATAATATAATCGAATCGCCCTTCCTTGTACAGCTCGAGCGCCTTGTTCAACCGTTCCCGCAAGCCCGGACTCGGCTCGTCTCCCCAGAGCGAGGCCCCCAGCACGATGCCGATCTCCGTGCGGACAGACGGAGCCGCTTCGGGCACCGACGCAATCTTCCACTGCGTATAAGCGAGCCACAGGAGGCCTGCGAACAGCAGCGTTCCCGCAAGAGACAGCAGTTTGGCACGCCATCTGCCCTTATTCATATGTACGCCAAGCTCTTTTCCTTGGTTCATGGATCACCTTCTCCTCCCCTTCAAAAGAAAAGCGCGCAATTCTTCATTGCGCGCTTCCTCTGCTGCGTAAATATGCGTTACCCATTTCCGTTGCCGTTATTGCCGTTGCGGCCAAAGCCATGGCCGCCGCCCTCTCCGTTATTGTCCGGAACGGCCTGATCCTGCCCCGTATCGGATTCTTCGAAGCTGTCGTTCTGGTCCGGCGGAGCAGGCGGCTCCGGCTGATCCGGCACCACGGTTCCCGGCACCGTGCCGGTATCATCCCAGCCGCCGGACGGATCGGAACCGTCCGGGTCTGGAGGAAACGGATCAACCGATCCGTCAGGATCTCCCCCCTGATCCGGAGGATCCACGTTCGGCGGTTCCGGCGTTTCTGGCGTCTCCGGTATTTGGATTTCTTCTTCCTCGATCTTGACCGTAGCGGCATTGGAACGAGCGGATTCATCGTCCCCGCTTACCGCCGTGACCACATAGGAATACGTCTCCCCGGCGAATACGCCGATATCTTCCGCATTCGTTACCTTAAGTCCGGCCAGCAATTTCGTATAATCCTGCTCGGCCGAAGACTTCCGGTACAGATTGTAGACGATATTATCCCCCTGCACCGGCTGCCAGCTCAGCGACACCGTCTTCGTCGTCTCCGAGTAGGAAGCCGTCAGGCCGCTAACCTTTTGCACCGGATCAGGCTGCTTCTCGACATGGTCGGGCTTGTTGAAGGAACCGGACTTCCGATCCTTCAGCGCCTTGCCCACCACCTCGCTGAACATGCGCGAAGGCACCCGGCTGCTCTCATGCAGCACATGATCCCGGTCCGTCTTGTCATAACCCATCCATACCGCGGCCGACCACTCCGGCGTATAGCCGACGAACCACGCATCCCGGTCGCCCGGCCCGTCATAGCCCGGAACCGAATGCTGCGTCGTGCCGGTCTTGCCCGCTACCTGGCGGCCGCTGATCTGGGCCTGGGTGCCGGTGCCGCTCTTCACGACATCCGTAAGCATCTCCGTCATATAATATGCGGACTGCTCGCTCATGACCTTCACCGGCTTCGGCACATGATACGTGAAATAATCATGCCCCTTGCGGTCCACAATCTTCGCCACAGCGTAAGAAGGATAATAATTGCCTCCATTGGCGAATGCGTTATATGCGGTGGCCATGTCAATTGGCGTCACGCCGTGCGTCATCCCGCCCAGCGCGATCGACAGGTTCAAATCGTCGTTCGTTAACGGGATGCCCAGGCTCTTGGCAAATTCAAAGCCGGTCTTCAATTTGATCTCGTTCAGCAGCCAGACGGCCGGAATATTGATCGAGCGTCTGACCGCTTCCTTCATATCGACGCTGGTCGTATAACCGCCCAGGTTGGTCGGGCAGTAGCCGTTGAAGCATTGCTTCTCGTTGCTCAGCTTCGACCACGGGAACCATTTGCCGGTCTCCAGAGCCGGGGCGTAGGACACGATCGGCTTGAAGGCCGACCCCGGCTGCCGCTTGATGGTCGCCCGGTTCAGTCCTTTGCGGGCATAATCCCGTCCGCCCATCATCGCCAGGATCGCGCCGGTCTTATGATCCGTAATGACCATCGCGCCCTGCACCTTCGTCTCGTCCTTGCTCTTCTCGAACATCTCGTCATTATTGAAGGCATCGTACATAATGCGCTGCGCATTCGAGTCCAATGTCGTATAGATTTGGTACCCGCCGCGGAACAACTGGTCTTCGGTAAGACCGGTCCGTTCCACGATCTCCTCTACCATATAATCGAGATAAGAATAATACGGTTCTTCGTTGTTATTGTTGGCGGCCCCTTCATCCTTGGACTCCACCGGCACGTAATCGACCGCGGACGCTTCATCCCGTTCCTGCGCCGTAATATAGCCCTGCTCATACATCAATTGGAGGACGACCTGGCGCCGCTCCTTCGAGCGTTCCGGATTATTAATCGGGTTGTAATGGGTCGGCGCCTTCGGAATGGCAGCCAGCGTGGCAATCTGCCACAATTCAAGCTTATTCAGATCCTCCGTGCCGAAGTAAGTTTTCGATGCGGCGATAATGCCATAGGCCCGTTTTCCGAAGAAAATACGGTTCAAATACATCGTTAAAATTTCGTCTTTCGTAAAATGGTTCTCCAACGCCAGCGCGATGGATACCTCGGTCGCTTTGCGGAAGATGGTCTTATCGCTGGTCAAGAACATGTTCTTCGCCAGCTGCTGGGTGATGGTGCTGCCGCCCTCCGCCAAGCTTCGCGACACGATATCCTTCACCATGGCGCGGCCGATGGACCATAGATCGACCCCTCGGTGCTCATTGAAGCGCCGGTCCTCCGTCGCGATGAACGCATCGCGGACGCGCTGCGGAATATCTTCCGGCTCGGCAATCTCCCGATGTTCAATTCCTTTGCCCAGATGAGCGATAACATTATTATTGCTGTCATATACGGTGGAGATTTCAGCCATCTCGAACATGTCGGCATCCTTGTACTCGCGCATCAGACGCTCGCCGTTCAGCAAGATGAACAGATAACCGCCCACCGCGATAAAAGCGGCGAACGCAGCCATAAAGAACGACAGCCAGAAGGTTTTGCGCCAACTCCATTTGCCGCGTTTCTTGGGAGGTTTCCCCTTCCCTTTCCCCTTGGTCGGCACCGGTGTGCGCGTGCGTGTACGCTGGGGAGGTTGCTTCTCTCTCGTCATTATAACCGACTCCCTTTTGTTCACAGAAATGAGTTCTCTCTACTCTATCTCCTACGATTTGCATGCTATCCAGCACCTGATGGGACGTTGAATGAAAAGAACAACCCTTCAGGGTTGTTCGGCAGCGGACTATACCATTAGACGCAAAACAGGGGCGAAAAGTTGCATCGCTTCCCTTCGGCCCCCGTTGAAGCTTATTGCGTGTCGTTCTGATGATCCTGCATCAGGGATACGTTACGCTGCGGCGTGAACGTGGAAATGGCGTGCTTATACACCATTTGCTGCCGGCCGTCGCTGTCTATGACGATGGTAAAGTTGTCAAATGCGCGGATTACCCCGCGAATCTGGAACCCGTTCGTTAAATACACCGTCACCGGGATGCTCTCCTTGCGCAATTGGTTCAAAAACGTGTCCTGGATATTAATAGATTTATTCATCGTCCGTACCCCCATAATCATAAGGTTGTGTTGAAATATATTCAACCTCTTACCGAAACTTTCCTGCTATGATTTTACAAATTCGATCGAAATGTTCGTCCGCACGCTCCGGTTCGCTTACATCCACCCATTCAATATCCTGCATCCGGCGGAACCAGGAGAGCTGACGCTTCGCAAAACGGCGCGTATCGCGCTTCAACCGTTCGACGGCGGCCTCCAGCGACATTTCATTCTCCAAATACGCAGCGATTTCCTTATACCCCAGCCCCTGCATGGAGACGAGCTGACGCGAGTAGCCTGCGTCCAGCAAGCGGCGCACTTCCTCAATCAGTCCATCCCGGAGCATGACGTCGATTCGATCCTCAATACGTTTATATAGCATCTGCCGGTCCATTGTCAAACCGATTAAGCACAGGTCGTACGGAGATGCCTTCTGTTGGCCTTCCAGCTGCGACGATAGCGTCTGCCCGGTCAGATGGTAAATCTCCAATGCCCGCACGACCCGCCGCTGATCATTCGGGTGCAGCCGATTCGCCGTGACCGGGTCGACCGCCTGCAGCTTGGCGTGCAGCGCCTCGGGGCCATGGGCGAGCGCAAATTCCTTCATCTCCTGGCGAAAAGCCTCGTCCGAACCGGCATCGCTGAACTCGAAGCTGTAGCAGACCGATTCCACATACAAGCCGGTCCCTCCGACAATGAACGGCAGCCGCTCCCGCGCGCTGATAGCGTCAATCAGCTGGCGGCATCGTTCCTGGAACTCGGCGACGGAGAAGGCATAATCGGGATCATGGATATCCAGCAGATGATGAGGTATCCCCCTTCTCTCGTCCGGCGGAAGCTTCGCGGTGCCGATATCCATCCCGCGGTACACCTGCATGCTGTCGCCGGAAATAATCTCGCACTCGAAGGCATGAGCCACATCCAGACTCAGCTTCGTCTTGCCAACTGCCGTAGGACCGACGAGCACGAGCAGCCTTGGCCTAGTTGGCGACGTTGTTGCCGGCAATGTCAATCACTCCATATGCTAATTTCGTTCCGGTATGCACGATCCGTTCGAATCCGAGCCGCGCGAATTCCCCGCTGCCCCGCAATTCCTTCATGACGACCGTCTTCCTGGCCACGCGGCAAGCTTCGCGAACCGCTTCCGGCAGCACGGCTCCCGGATGGGCCAAGGCCCGCAGCGGGTCGATCGATGCCGATTCCTTCACCGGTTCGCGGAACATCGGATCGAAATAGACGACGTCCACTGCACGGTCAGGAAGGCCGCGCAGCCATTCCAGATGATCGGCCTGCTTCACTTCGATGCGGCGCATCGCTTCATTGACGGCTTCAATGCTGCTCTCATACAAGAGAAGCCCTTCATGCAGCAGGGTAAAAAGCGCCTGCTGGCTCTCCAGGGCCGTCACGCGGCCCGCTTCGCCAACGGCATGGGAGAAGACGAGCGCATCGGACCCGAGTCCGGCCGTGCAGTCCAGCACCGCATCGCCCGGTTGGGCGCGGCTGGCCGTAATCATCGTGTCCCCTTCGCCGGCCAGCAGCCGCTTGATGCGGACATAGGCCATGCTGGGGTGATAGATCAGCTCGGTGACTCCCAGCTTCATGTATCGTACATCTTTATTCCGGTAGACGAGGAATTCATCGTCCCCATACCGGTTCCGAAGAGCGGGCAGCGTATATTTCTGTCGCTCGACGAACCGGTGGCCGAACATCTCGGCCATCTTCCGGGCGCGTTCCCTTATGTGCGGGGAGGTCTTGTCCCCCGTAGTTACAATCATGAGCTCCTCCTCATTATATACGCTTCAGAAAGGGAAACACAAATGCGGCACCCGCATTACATGACCCGCTTGAACATTTTTTCTAAATCATAGGTCGTGAATTTGACGACGATCGGACGCCCGTGCGGGCAAGTATACGGCTGGCGGCATGCGGCCAGCCGGGCCAGCAGCGCCTCCGCTTCCGCCTCGGTCAAGCGCTGGTTCGCCTTGATCGAAGCTTTGCAGGAGCACATAATCGCCGAGGCCTCTCTCAGCTTGGCGATCTCCGGCACCTTCTCGCGCAGCACCCAATCCGTCATCTCCCGCACCAGATCGGCTTCCTCCCCGTTCGGGAACCAGTGCGGATACGAGCGGACGAGGAAGGTCTGCCCCCCGAACGGCTCCAGCCGGATGCCGGCCTGCTCCAGCAGGTGCATCCGCTCCCGGATGCGCTCGGCCTCCGCCGTCGTGAATTCCAGCGTCAACGGCAGCAGCAGCTCTTGCGACGCCTCCTCGGGATGTCCGAAGCGTTCGTAATAATATTCATAATTGATGCGTTCGTGAGCGGCATGCTGATCGATCAGATACAGACCCTCGGCATTGGATGCGATGAGATACGTTCCGTGCAGCTGCCCGATAAGCTCGACGGCCGGGAACGGCGGCAGCTCCGCCTCTGCCGGCTGGCCTGCGCCGGCTTGCCATGCCGCCTGGACGCCCGCCTGGCGGGAGACGAACGGCGCCCGGTCCGGCGGTTGCGCCGGCGCGGCGGAACCGGATCGCGAGCCGCCGTTCGTGCCGGCATAGCTTCCGCGGAGCTCGCGGACCGCATCCGGCTCCCGTATTGACCCGCCAGCCGGTTCAGGCGCCCGCTTCGCTTGGGCCGCATCCCGGCGGCCATAGTCCGCCTCCAGCAGGGTTGCCTGAGCGCTATCCGCCGGCACCTCCGCTGCGCCGGAGCTCCCCTGCGCGCCATCAGCAGCCTGTACGCCGGCACGCGCTGGCTCAGCCCCGGCCGGTTCCGATTCCGGGACGGGCGCTTCGCTCTCGGGCGGCACCGGCGCCAGATCCGGCTCCTTCGCCGGAACGAGCGCGCCCATCGGCTTGAGCCGGGGCTCGTCCCGGCCGCCGCCGAGCGACGCGGCAGCCCACTGCCATTCCGTCTGCTCGACATAGGTGCGCACCTTCGCCTTCTCCGGCGCCGCCTGCGGGATGAGCGCCTGCCGCAGCAGAATCTCGCGCAGCGTGGACGCGATGAATTCGGACAGCTCCGGCTCCTTGCTGAAGCGGACCTCCAGCTTGGCCGGATGCACATTGACATCGACCAGCGTCGGGTGCATTCGCGCATGGAGGACAATCATCGGGAAGCGATTGATCGGCAGCAGCGTATGGTACGCCTTCAGCACCGCCTGGTTCAAGGGGAAGCTGCGCACATAGCGCCCGTTCACGAACCAGGACATCGCGTTGCGGTTCGAGCGGGTCAGCTCCGGCTTCCCGATAAATCCCTCCAGCTTGTAATCCAGCTGCTCCGCCTCCACCGGCAGCATGCTCTTCGCCGTCTGCACGCCGTAGACCGCGGCGATCACCTGCTGCAAATCGCCGTTGCCGATCGTCTGCAGCAGCAGATTGTCATTATGCTTCAGCGTGAACGCAATCTGCGGATAGGCGAGCGCCAGGCGGTATATGTAGTCGGAGATATGCCCGAGCTCGGTCTGCACCGTCTTCATATATTTCAAGCGGGCCGGCGTATTGTAGAACAAATCGCGGACGGCGATATCCGTCCCCTGCATCGACTGCGCCGGCTCGGACGCTTTTACGGTTCCTCCTTCTATCGTCAGCTTCCGCCCCAGGCCGCTGTCATCCGCGGAGCTGGTGAGCTCCACCCGCGCCACGGCGGCGATGCTGGGCAAAGCCTCCCCTCGGAAGCCGAGGCTGCGGATCGCGAACAGATCTTTGCCGGAAGCGATCTTGCTGGTGGCGTGCCGCTGGAAGGCGTTCTCCATATCGTCTTCCCCGATGCCGGATCCGTTGTCCTTGACCCGGATCAACTGGAGCCCGCCCTCCTCGACGGTCACGTCTATCCGGGTGCTCCCGGCGTCGATCGAATTTTCCACCAATTCCTTGACGACGGAGGAAGGCCGTTCCACGACCTCGCCAGCCGCGATCTGATTGGCGATATGCTCGTCCAATATATGAATGACGGCCATCTCGGATTCCCCCTTATTCGTTCTTCAGTCCGCGCGCCCGCTTCATGAACGCGTGCAAGGCGTTCATCGCCTCCAACGGCGTGAGCGAGAGCACGTCGACCTCCCGCAGCTCGGCGATCAGCTCGTCGGCCTGCCGGTTCCGCCGCTGCTCCTCCTTCGCGGGCGGAGCGGCGTGTACGGCTGGGGCAGCAGAAGCTGCGGATTCCTCCCAGCCGAAGAGCGACAGCTGCTCCACGGCCCCGCTTGCGGCCGTTCCCGCTTCCGCAACCGGCGCCGCAGCCAGCCCCTCAGCCAGGCCCTCCTCTTCTGCCGCCGCCGGCTCGGCCTGCTCCCGCACCCGATCCGGCTGCCGTTCCTGCCGCTCCGGAACCGTACGGCCGTTGTCTCCCGGATCGGGTTCCGCGCCAGTCTCCCGCAGCGCCCCCGTCTCATAGGTTTTCAACAGATCATAGGAGCGGCGGATAATCGAATCCGGCAGCCCGGCCAGCTTCGCGCAGTAGATGCCATAGCTGGTGCTCGCCGCTCCCGGAATCAGCTTCCGCAGGAAGGTCACCTGATTCCCGCTCTCCTGAACCGCCATGCAGACATTCCGCAGTCCGCCCAGCCGTTCCTCCAGATGGGCCAGCTCGTGGAAATGGGTCGATACGAGCGCCTTGCAGCCGATCTCGTCGTGGACGAACTCGATCACGGCTTGCGCAATCGACATCCCTTCGCTCGTCGACGTTCCCCGCCCGAGCTCGTCGATAATGACCAGACTCCGGCGCGTCGCCTTCGCGGTCATCACCTGGATATCCATCATCTCCACCATGAACGTGCTCTGGCCGCCGATCAGATCATCCGCGGCGCCGATGCGGGTGAAGATCCGATCGACAATCGGCATGACGGCCCGGTCGGCCGGGACGAAGGAGCCCATCTGGGTCAAAATCGACATCAGCGCGACCTGGCGCATATAGGTGCTCTTCCCGGCCATGTTCGGACCGGTAATGAGAAGCATGCCGGCGGCCTGCTCCTCCAGCGCGGTATCGTTCGCCATGAACGAGCCGCTCTCCATGACCGCTTCCACCACCGGATGACGGCCCCCCTCGATATGCATATCATAACCGTCGGTAACCTCCGGGCGGACGAAGCGGTGCGCCGCGGCGACCGCCGCAAGCGATTGATAGACGTCGATCTCCGCGATCGCCTCGGCCAGCGTCTGCAGCCTCCGGATCTGCTCGCCGATGCGCTGGCGGAGCTGGCTGAACAGCTCATATTCCAGCCCGATCATTTTATCCTCCGCTTCCAGGATGAGCGCTTCCTTCTCCTTCAGCTCCGCTGTAATGAACCGCTCGGCGTTCGCCAAGGTCTGCTTCCGCTCGTAGCGCCCCTCCGGCAGCGCCTGCAGATTCGATCGGGTCACCTCGATATAATATCCGAACACTTTGTTGTAGCCGACCTTCAGCGACTTGATGCCCGTCTCTTCCCGCTCGCGGCGTTCCAGCTCCGCGATCCACTGCTTGCCGTTCACGCTCGCTTCCCGCAGCTTGTCCAAATACGCGTCATAGCCCGCCTTGATAATGCCGCCGTCGCGTACCGACACGGGCGGCTCGTCGACGATGGCCCGAGCGATCCATTCCACGATATCCTGGCAGTCGTCCAGGCCGGACACCCGCTCGCGCAGCGTCGCCGAATCGGTCTCCGCGCAGCACCGCTTCAAGCCGGGCACGCGCTCCAAGGAATGCTTCAGGGCGATCAGATCGCGGCCGTTCGCCGTGCCGAACGCGATCCGGCTCACGAGACGCTCCAGATCGTAGACCTGATGCAGCTGCTCCCGGATATCCTCGCGCCAGATCATATGATGGTACAACGTATCCACCGCTTCGAGCCGCGCCTCGATCGTCCGCCTGTTCATCAGCGGCTTGTCGATCCAGCGGCGCAGCAGCCGGCCTCCCATCGACGTCTGCGTCCGATCGAGCAGCCAGAGCAGGGAGCCTTTCTTCGCCCGCTCGCGCACCGTCTCCGTCAGCTCCAGATTGCGGCGGGTGAACGGATCGAGGACCAGATATTGATCCGGCTCATACGTCCGCACCTGCGTCAATTGGGACAAGGAGCGCTTCTGCGTCTCGGCCAAATACGACATCAGCAGCGCGAGCGCCTGGCGGCGTTCCGGATCGAGCCGCATCCACGCCGCCTCGCCGAATTGCCGCTGGGCGAGCGCCTCGTCCCGCTTCGTCCAAGGGGTGAACAGAACCGGCTTGCTCCACGCCTTCGTCACCGGGCGCGCCTCGTCCAGCACCCGCTCCATGCCGATAATCTCGGTCGGCGCATACACGTTCAGCTCGTCCAGCAGCCACGACTGGCCGGCCGGGGCGGAAGTGGCCGTCACTTCGCCCGTGGACAGATCGCAGGCGGCCAGCGCGTACATGCCTTCATGCTCCGTCAGACAGAGCAAATAATGATTGGCCTTCTCGTCAATCATCTTCCCTTCCATAATCGTGCCCGGGGTAATGATGCGGACGATCTCGCGGCGCACGACCCCTTTCGCGGCCGACGGATCTTCCATCTGCTCGCAGATGGCCACCCGATAGCCCTTCTCGATCAGCCGCTGTATGTAACTGTCGGCGGAATGATACGGAACGCCGCACATCGGGATCCGGTCTTCCGTCCCGCTGCTGCCCCGTCCGGTGAGCGTAATCTCCAGCTCCTTGGCCGCCACAATCGCGTCGTCATTGAACATTTCATAGAAATCGCCGAGGCGGAAAAACAAAATCGCGTCCTCCGCCTGCTGCTTAATCGCCAAATATTGCTCCATCATCGGCGTCATCTTCGCCATTAAACACCCTCCGATACCTGACCTTGAATCGTCCTCATTATATCAAAAAAAGAGCGCGGACTCACGCCTTCGCCAAGCCTTCCTTCCGGATGGCCCATGCGTGGCGGATATCTTCGCGCTCATTCCAGCGCCAGCCCGAATCGATGCGGCGGGCGAAGGAGCGGATAAGGCGCAGCTCCTCCCCGCTTCCCGTTGGCGCTCCGGCCGAGACGGCTTCAAATTCCAGCGCGGCCATCAGTCCCTGCACCGCCGCCCGGGCAACCGGCAGCAGCTCCTCGGCCGGCCGGCCGGCATGATAGGCGCGGATGACCGGATCGCGCAGACTGTCGCGCCGCTTCAAGCGATGCTGGAGCCTGGCGGCCGCGTGCAACAGGGCCAGCACTTCCCGCGCCAGCTCGGGCGAGAACAGGAAGCTGGGGAGCGTCCGGTATTCGAAGCCGCCGGCCCCGCCGTGCTCTTGGAGGCGGACGTCGCCGAACGTTCCGTAGCGGGGTCGCCGCGGCGCGCCGGACGGATCCTCCAGCGCCGCGATCGGCAAGGCGACATACGTGTCCAGCACCCGCGCGAACTCGGACGTGAGCGGGAGCCCGCTCAGATGGATATGCCCGCCGAGCGGGAAGCGGCCCAGCGGCAAGCCGCCGGCAAGCCACTCCAGCGCGGCGCCGTCCTCCGACGCTTCGAGACAGAGACGGGCCTCTTCCATCGCGGCGGCGATATGATGCACGAGCTCCTCCGGGCCCGGGGCCGGATCGGGGCGCAGCTCCATCAGCGGGAAGCGCACCCTGCCCCCGATGCGCACCGCATCGCAGCCCGCCCGGCCGCCCCGGGGCAGGTAGCGGCTCGCCGCAATCAGCTTGCGCCGGCGCGCGTCATGCAGCACGAGCTCCGCGTCGAGCCCGATCAGGAGCTTGCCGGGCCGGGCGCGGGCGGATTGCTGTTCGGCGGCCGCCTTGGCCCAGGAAGCGGCATAGCTCTCCAGCACCCATGCCGGCAGCGGCGCCGGAACGGGCTCCACCCGCTCGATGGCGTCGCCGGGACGCGGCTCCTCCAGGACGCCGGCGGGCCCGTCGGTCTCGTCCGCCGCGCGGCGGCAGCGAAGCGTGACCGCTCCCGTGTCGCGGCCGAGCGCATAGACCGCCCGCACCGCCAGCCGGGCCAGCCGCAAATAGGGCGGCCTCGTCCAGCCTTCCAGCGGACGGTAGAAATAGCCGCCCGTCGGCGACTGGAAGCAATGCGCCGCGGCGACCGCCTCAAGCTGGCTGACCCAGAAGCAGACCGTGCGCACGAAGCCGGCGCCGTCCGGGCCGCTCCCCGGCTCCGCGCCCCAGGCGGCCCGGTCGAGCACGGGCAGGCCCCACAGCCGCAGCCGCTCCCGCATCGCTGGCCCGCTCCACGGCCCGGCGTGGCGGTTCAAAATCATCCGCCCGCCGCCTGCGGAGCCAATCCCCGCTGCCGTGTCCGGCTGACGCGCAGCCTCGGGCGCCTGCAGCCAGAGGACATCGACGCCAGGCTGCGCTCCGGCGGCTTCCGGACGCTGCGGCGCGGCGTAACGCCGCCATTGACGGTATCCGGCGGCATGATCGGTGTACAGGCGGACACCGCCGCCCAATTCCAGACGCTGCATCGCCTTGTCCCCCGTTCATCGTGGTGCTCGTGATTGCCGATTGGCGGCAATCCGGCAAATTTTTCAAAAAAAAGGAGGGCTCCCGCCCTCTTCGATGATGCTGCTGCTGCATATGCATAAGTATGAAGTTCAACGGATGAGGGCTTCAGGATGTTATCCGGGATATCTCCGCAGGCGGTGAGGGTCTGCGGACCTAATCACAACTCCTCATCCGTTAAATCCGGATCCAGATCGTCGAACTCTTCGTCCTGGATGCCGAAATCAAAATCCTTGTCTGCGAAATCGTTGCAACCGTTCGGGCAGACGCGCACACATACCTTCGTCTCCGCTACCATCTCTACCGCGAATTCACGCTCCACGCGAATCGTAACCCCTGTCCCGGACGAGGAGACGCTGGCCTCGACGCAGTTCGGCTCCTGGATCGCCTCAGCCGATACCTCTTCCGTCGTGCGGCGATGCTTCGGATCGATATAAGACAATCCGACGAGCTCGACGTAGGATACCGTCTCCTTGGCTACATCCGTCTGGGAGTTGTTGTCGTACGAATACCAGATGTTGATGTCGTACGTGCCGATGACCTCAATTCCATCTCCGGCTCTCACCGATTCATATTGATGGTTGATAATCCAGGCTCCCAAAATACTGGTCGGATGATGAGGCGGAGTGACGGTATGTGTAACGACGGAGAACTTGCGACCTTTGCCGCAAACTGCTTTCGTGATTATCTCACGGCAGTGGTGTTTATCTGAAATTGCCATCGTGTGGACCTCCTCCATACAATCATTCAATAAAGTGTATGCAGGACGTGGGCGAATGTTGAATAGACAGATTTAAATATAGAGAAAAAAGATATATGCTTCGGAATCCGGCTTCTATTCCGAAGCGGCGCGGGCGCTGCGCCTGCGGTCTTTATCATGATGCCGCGCCGGTGATATGCGGCTCGCGGCCGCCGCGCTTCTCCTTGTTGCCGCAAGAGATTCTAGCGATGCGGCATTTCCGGGAGCCGCTGTTTCTATCGCGCCTGCACTTCTTCCGCTACTCCATCTTATTGGCAACACAGCGAACAAGAAAGAGAGAGTCCGTTCCGCACCGTCATACATAGTCTATCTTTATGATGGAAGAGGCTGTCCGCATGCCATCTGGCTGGCCGTTTCAGACGGCCAGTTGTTTTTTTTGCTTGTCCTTTTTCGCGATCTTCAGGAAGCTGTGCAGTTCCCGTATCAGCTGCAGCACCGCGGAGCGCACCTCGAATTCCCGCCGCGTCGCCGGCAGTTCCATCGCCCGGAACAGATCCTCCAGTTCCAGCAGCAGCTGCTCGGTCTTGCCCGTATAGTGCGGCTCCTTCACGTCGCGGCTGAGCTGATCGAACAGCTTGGCCACCAACAGACACTGCGGAAGCTGCTCATATACTTGCGAGATAAGCTGCAGCATATTTTGAACATGGTCAAGCTGCGTCTTGCGCATATAGAAATAGACCAGCCACCGTTCATCCTCCCGCACGTCATCGGAACGAAGCAGCAAATTTTCGAGCGCCCGGGAAGCGAGCCGGATGCCTTCATCCGCCAAAGCGTTCGCCTCGATAATCTCGCGTCCGTCCCATGCGTAAGACGGATCGCGCAGACAGCGGCCAATCTGCTGAAAAATGCGGGAGAAGCGCTCATCGACATCGCTTCGGATGCGAACGAGCTTGTCCTCCTCGCTCGGCATATAAATGAGATTGACCAGAGAAGCGGAGCCGAGGCCGACGAGCAGCAGCAAGACTTCATTGAGCACCCCTTGCAGCGATACAGCGCCGGCGCCATAAATATGGAAGGTGACGACCGAGCTCGTGACAATGCCTTCCTTGAAATTGAGCCGCACGATGACCGGAAAAGCCACCAATATGTATAAAGCCAGCACCCAAAGATGAAAGCCGAGCAGGCCGAACAGAAGCGACGCCATAAGCAGTCCGACGAGCGAGGCGAAAAAGCGGGCCGAGACGGTCTGGATGCTCCGCTTCCGCGTGACATCGACCCCCAATATAGCCAACAGGCCCGCGCCGAGCGGGTTGGGACTTCCCAGCAGCCCCGCTGCAATGATCGCGCAGATCGAAGCGATTGCCGTCTTGATGACACGAATGCCGACAAATCGGAAAATCATAGAATTGCTCCTTGCTGTAGAGGGATTGTGTAGACTTTTATTATAATCCACAATCCCCTTGCACACCAAACATTTTGCGGCAGCCGGCTTCCCTGCCGGAGAGGGCGGCAGCGTGTTCCGGGCTCGCCTGCCGCCCTGCGGCTTACGATCGCTTCAACCATGCCCGCTCCAGATAGGCGACTCCTTGGTACATCAAGGTCGCGACGACCGCAATAATGACGAGGGATGCCATGACCAGCGTGAAATTGAACACCTGGAAGCCATAAATAATCAAATAGCCAAGCCCGATCTTGGAGACAAGAAATTCACCGACGATAACGCCGACCCAGGCCAAGCCGACATTCACCTTCAGCGTCGAGACGATCGCCGGGAAGGAGGCCGGCAGGATAACTTTGCGGAAAATGACGCTTTTGCCTCCGCCGAACACACGTACGACCTTAACATAATTCGGGTCGACCTCCCGGAAGCTGTTGAATACCACGATCGTCGTGATGATGACCGTGATCGATAACGTCGTGGCGACGATGGCCGCGAAGCCGGCTCCGAAGCCGACGATGAAGAGCGGACCGAGCGCCACCTTCGGCATGCTGTTGAACACGACCATGTACGGATCCAGCACCCGCGCCAGGAAGTCCGACCACCAGATGAAGACCGCCAGCAGCGTGCCGAGCAGCGTCCCCAGCACAAATCCGGCCACCGTCTCCCCGACCGTCATCCCAAGATGCGGCCAGATCGATCCGTCGGCAAAGTCCTTCACGATTTGCTGCCATACTTTGCTTGGATAACTGAACAGCAGCACATCGATCCATTTCAGGCGGCCGGCCAGCTCCCACAGCCCGACGCAAGCGATGAGGATGGCAACTTGGGTTAGCGACACGATCCAGGCCCTCTTCCGCCTTGAGGCCCGATAGCGCGAATACGTCTGTTCCAGCAGCCGGCGGGATTCCTCCGCCCCGCTGTTCGCGTCAGTTTGGCCCACCATGTTCGCCCTCCTTTCCGTCCGAAGCCTCCAGCTCTTTCCACAGCTCGTGGAACATCCCGTTGAAGCCGGGCCGCTCTCTGGCATAGAAGGGCTGCGCCTCCCGTATCGCATCCGGGATGGCGAAGGCCTTGCGCAGGGTGCCGGGATCGCGGTTGAGCACGATCACCCGATCGCTCACCGCGATGGCCTCCGACAGATCGTGCGTCACCAGCACGGCGGTCTTCCGCCGGGCCTTCAATGTATCGACGACCAGATCCTCCAGCTGCAGCTTCGTCTGATAGTCGAGCGCGGAGAACGGTTCATCCAGCAAGAGCAGCTCGGGCGAGGTCGCCAGCGTCCGCACTAACGCGACCCGCTGCCGCATGCCGCCGGACAGCTGATGCGGATACAAGGCTTCCGTGCCGCCCAGCCCCATCCCGTTCAGCAAATCCCGCACCCGCTCCTCGGATTCCCGGTTCCACTGCTTCGTCAATTCCAGGCCGAGGCTCGCATTTTCCAAAATCGTGCGCCATGGATATAAATAGTCGCTCTGCAGCATATAACCGACCCGCGGCGAAGGCCCGGCGACCGCATCGCCATAGACGCGGACGCTGCCGTGCGTCGGCTCCAGCAGCCCTGCGATAATGGAGAGGATCGTCGTCTTGCCGCAGCCGCTCGGGCCGACCAGACTGACGAATTCCCCCGGCATAATCGTGACGGACAGCCGCTCGATTGCAAGCTTCGCTTCGCGTTCCGTCACATAGACATGGGTAACTTGAGACATTTCTACCGCTGGGATCACGCGTCCGCCTCCTTCTATTTCTTCCGCCGCCTACTTCACCTGCCGCTTGGCTTCCTCCGCAAATTCATTACTGACGATCCGGCCGTGCTCGATCCGCTCCTTCAATTCGCCGGCCGAATCCAGCACATCGAGCAGATTGCTCCATTCCTTGTCGTCCAGAACCGGATCGGATGCGTAAGAGCCCTGTTCCTTATACCGCTTCACCGAGCTGGCGACGATCTCCCGATCCGTATCCTTGAAGAACGGCATCAGCACATCGGCGATCGCTTCCGGCGATTCCGACTCCACCCACTTTTGCGCCTTATAGACCGCGTTGGTGAACTTCTGAACCGTTTCCTTGTTCTTCGTCAGGTAGCTTTGCTTCGCCATGAAGACCGTATACGGGAGCAATCCGCTCTCCACGCCGAACGAAGCGACGACCGCCCCTTTGCCTTCCTTCTCGAAAATGGACGCCTGCGGCTCGAACAGCTGCACGTACTCGCCCGTGCCCGAAGCGAATGCGGAAGCGACATTGGCAAAATCAATATTTTGAATCAACTCCAGATCGCCGTGCGGATCGATGCCGTGCTTTTTCAGCGTGAACTCGCCGGCCATTTGCGGCATCCCGCCTTTACGCTGTCCTAGAAATACCTTGCCCTTCAGATCATCCCAAGCGAATGCGCCGTCGGACTGGCGAGCCATCAGGAAGGTGCCGTCCGTCTGCGTAAGCTGCGCGAAGTTGATGACCGGATCCTCCGATCCCTGCTGCGCGACATAGACCGACGTCTCCGAGCCGACCAGCGCGACATCGATCGCCCCGGAGAGCAGCGCCGTCATCGTCTTGTCCCCGCCGAACGTCGTCTGGAGCTCCACCTCCAATCCCTCTTCCTCGAAAAACCCTTTGCCTATCGCGACATACTCGGGCGCATAAAAGATCGACCGGGTCACTTCCCCGACCTTCACCTTCACTTGGGCGCCTTTGTCTCCGCACGCCCCCAGCACTGCCGAGCACAGCAGCAGCACGGCGAGCACGGTGAAGCCTAACCGTCTACGCTTCATCGAATAACCCTCCTCTGCGGGAAAAATAAAAACCGTTGCTCCGCTCCTGCTCCCGCTGTCCTTCCAGCCGCGCCGGCCCGGCCCTGGAGATCATGTTCACGGATATTGCATCGTATGCAGGCGGCGAAAAAATGGTTATTCGCACAGCGCGAAGAAGCCGCATCCTTCCCTTCCGGGGCGACACGGCTTCTCCTCGATTCATCTTTATACGCGTTTACAGGCTGTAGACATCCTTCATTTTAGCGGTCAAGTAATCGACCAAGTATTGCGGGTTCAGCGCTTCCCCCGTCACCTGCATCACAATTTCGGCTGGCGTAAGCAGCTTGCCGTGCTGATATATGCGCTCGGTAAGCCACTCCTTAATCGCCAGCAGCTCGCCGCGGGCGATACGGTCATCCACGTCCGGCATGCCCTGACGCAGCGCATGCATGAACTGAGCCGCATACATATTGCCGAGCGAGTAAGACGGGAAGTAGCCGAAGCCGCCGCCCGACCAATGGACATCCTGAAGCACGCCTTCTCCCGCATGCTTCGGACGGACGCCGAGATAGGACTCATATTTTTCGTTCCATACATCCGGAAGATCGTCCACGGACAAGCCTTCATTGAACAGCATCTTCTCGATTTCATAGCGGATTATGATATGTAGGTTATAGGTGACCTCGTCCGCTTCAATGCGTATCAGCGACGGCTCCACCCGGTTCACCGCCCGGTACACCATCTCGCCGGTCACCTGTCCGAGCTGGGACGGGAAGGCTTGCTGCACCTGTCCGTAATATCTCGACCAGAAGGAGCGGCTCCGTCCGATCAGGTTCTCCCAGAAGCGCGACTGGGATTCATGGATCCCCATCGAGGTGCCGGACGCAAGCGGAGTGCCCGCATATTTGGCGCTAATATTTTGCTCGTACAGCGCATGACCGCCTTCGTGAAGCGAGCTGAAGATGGCGTCCGCCATATCATGCGTCTTGTAATGCGTCGTAATCCGCACATCGCCCGGGTTAAGCCCGATCGCGAACGGATGAACGCTCTCGTCGAGACGGCCGGCGTCGAAATCGTAGCCAATCTCCTTCAGCAGGAATTGGCTGACTGCCTTTTGCCCTTCAATCGGGAATTCCTGGTACAGGAATTCGGCCGGCGGCTGGTTGCCCGAGGCCTGGACCGACTGCACGAGCGGTACGAGTTGATCGCGGAGCTGCCCGAATATCGAGTCGAGCTTCGCGACGGTCATGTCCGGCTCATAAGCGTCCAACAGCGTATCATAGCGCGTATCCCGCACGCCCCAGTAATCGATGAATTGCTGCGTCTTCGCCACGATGTCCCGCAAGTACGGCTTGAACGACTCGTAATCTCCGTTCTTCTTCGCGTCCTCCCACAGCGTCTCGGCATGAGAGGTCAGCACGACATACTCTTGATGAAGCTTCGGCGGGATCAGCCGGCTGCGGTTATATTCCTTGCGGGCGTCCTTCACCATTTTGCGATCCGCTTGACTCAGCGAATCGAATACGCCGGGCTGCTCCAATTCGTCCAGACATTGCCCCATCTCCGGAGAGACGGACAGCGAGAACAGGTCCGCCGACAGCGAACCGATGGCATGGGCCCGCTGCTCCGCCCCTTTGCGCGGGGCGCCTGTCCGCAGATCCCATTGCATCAGGCCCAGCGCTTCCTCATAACTTTTCATTTTCGTCAACATATCGCGAAATTTCTGCAATACCGGCTGTTCATTTGTGCTCATACGAGAACTCACCTCATTTTTCTTGAATCTTCGGGCGATCCTGATGTCCGTGTTCGCTCACCTCTTGATGATACGTGGTGTTCAGGATATAATCAACTTTCAAAAGCGGCAGTCGCGCTGAGGCTCTGGAGAGGAGTTGAGAGAATGTCAGTCAGCATCGAAGTCACGCCGGTAGCGGCCGAAGCGTTGAGACGGAAGCTGGACGGGCCGTCCGGCGAAGCAGGATATGTCAAGCTCATCTATGATACAGACGGATGCGGGTGCGCGGTGAACGGGGTTCCCGCCCTATGGCTGGTCAAGGAACGGAGCGCCTTTGACGAGGAACTGCCGAACAACGCAAGCCTGCCCATGCTGATCGACCGCCACCAGACCGTGTTTTATGAAGAGCGCATGAAGCTCGATGCCGGCGCGGTTCCCGGCTCCTTCGTGCTCAGCAGTCCGCAGCAGATTTATTCGACACATGTCGTCTGTTCGGATCGCCGCCAGGCTTCCGAGGCAGCTTCTGAGGAGGAATAACGATGAAGAACAACATGGAATCCATTTTGGAATTCAACAAGGAATTCGTGGACAAGCGGGAGTACGAGCAATTTTTGACGAACAAGTTCCCGGACAAAAAGATGGCCATTATCACCTGCATGGACACCCGGCTCGTCGAGCTGCTCCCCCGGGCGATGAATCTGCGCAACGGAGACGCCAAAATCATTAAAAACGCGGGCGCCATTATTTCTCAGCCGTTCGGCAGCGTTGTGCGCAGCGTGCTCGTCGCCATCTATGAGCTGGGAGCGAACGAAGTCGTCGTCGTCGGCCATTATGGATGCGGCATGACCGGGCTCAATTCCGAGGGTATTATCGAGAAGGCGAAGGCAAGAGGAGTTCAGGATGTCGTCCTGGACACGCTCACCAATTCGGGCATCAAGCTGCACCATTGGCTGCGCGGCTTCGACGACGTCCACGAAGGCGTGCTGAACAGCGTGCGCATTTTGCGCAAGCACCCGCTGCTGCCGAACGATATCCCGGTGCATGGCATGGTTATACATCCGGATACCGGCGCGCTGGAATGGATAGCGGACGGATACCGTTACCTGGAGGATCTCCAATCCGATCCGGGACTGGCGGACAAAGAGACGTATACCCCTTCGGCCACCCGTTGATCTAACGGCGAAAGCTCCTGGCACAGAACATTCGGTTCTGCGCCAGGAGCTTTCGTGGTTATTGGCATATAACGCGGAAGGAACGCTCCAGCTCGGCGACATCCATCTGCTCGCCGATCATGACGATGACATCCTCCACTTCGCCCTGCGGCGTAATAGGGACGAACTCGGTCGCCCGGTAGGCGTACTGGAACATATAGCGCTTCGTCGTATCGGTGAAGGTGACGATTCCCTTCGCCCGGTATACGTTCGAGGGCTGTCCGAGCAGCCACCGCTCGAACCGCTCGCTATCGACCGCTCGCGGAATGGCGCGCGTCCATACGGTAACCTTGTCGTGCGCGTGAGGCCCTGAAGCGCAGCCAGGCTTCCGCTCTTGCCAAGCGGGAGAAGCGCCCGTCCGAATCGCGTCCAGCCAACGCGAACGGTCGATGGCTGCCCGCTCGGTGACGAGCAAGCCGGCCTCGGCATTCCACGTGCGAAGATGGCGCTGCACCGCTTCCAGCTGCGCCTCATTCACCCGGTCGGCCTTGTTCACGAGGATAAGCTGAGCCACTCGGACTTGCTCCTGCAGCAGATTCATCAGCTTCCGGTTCGGCGTGTCCCCTTCCAGGAGCGCGGCCAGATGAGCTGCATCGGCCAAGGTCACAATATGATTCAATACGACACCGGAGTAAAGCGATATCTCCGTAATCGAGTCGACCAGCTCCATCGGCTGGGCGATGCCGGTGCATTCCACATAGATGATGTCGGGACGTTCGGACTGAACCAGCTCGTACAGCTTGAGGCTGAAGTCGCCCCGCATGGAGCAGCAGATGCATCCGTTCAGCAGTTCCGTCATAGCCACATCCTCGGGCAGCAGCTTCCCGTCAAGATTCACCTCGCCCACCTCGTTCATGACGACCGCGGGCTTCATGCCGGCCTCAAGGCTCCACTGCAGCCATTGTTGAAGGAGCGTCGTCTTGCCGCTTCCGAGGAAGCCGGCCAGGATGACGACGGGAATTTTTGGCCTGTTGTCTGATATTTTGTTCGTCATTACGTACTCTACCCCATTTCCACTTGCCTGAACTCGCAGCAACCGCATTGCGGGTTGATGACGATAAAGCTTGCATCTATGTAATCAATTACATATAATGGAATATGAAATGGTCTGTGCGAATCCGCCCGGAGGCGGGATGCAGACCCATTCCTGTATTGGAGGTTACCCCCGTGCTTAATACATTATCTTACGGACTACTCGGACTTCTTGCAAGCGAGTCTTGCTCCGGTTATGATCTGATGCTTCGCATCCAGCCGTTCTGGCAGGCGAAGCACAGCCAGATCTACCCGCTGCTGGCCAAGCTGGAGCGGGAAGGTTACGTGCAATATGTGCGCATTGAACAGAAGGACAAGCCGGATAAGAAGGTCTATTCGCTGACGGAACAGGGGAAGCAGGCGGTATTGGACTGGTTGGGCGAGCCGCCGGCGGAGCAGTTGTCCCGCGACGAGCTCAGCCTGAAGGCCAAGTGCATCTGGATGATTGACCGCGAACTCGCCATCCCGTTGTTCTTGACGCGCAAGAAGCAGCTGGAGACGAAGATCGCATACCATGAAAAGCTGCTGCAGCGCATACCCGAGGACGAACGCCATGTCCGCTCCAAAAAGTTCGGAAGCTACATTTTGCTGCACCGCGCGATCTCGCTCGCGACGGCCCAGATCGAATGGTGCCGCTGGGTCGTCCGCATGCTGGAGGAAGAAGACTCGACCTCCTGAATGGAACGGATGCGGACTGAGGCGCCTCTCCCGGCGGAACGGGAGCTTACGTATGCCCCTGCTTCCGGTTCCGCCCCTTCAGGCGCTGGGCTTCCCTTCGCGCTTCCATGACCGGCTCGCGGTCCCTCAGCTTATGGCGGTGAAGAATGCTCTCGTCTTGCTCGCTGCCCGTGCTGCACCACGGCCAGCCCCGGGCGAGACAACGGGCCTCGCAGAGAGCCGCCAGCCCGGGATCGGCAATGGGGAAGTTCCACTCGGCATATGTCCTGTCCCGAAGACCCCCATGACGATATGCCTCCACCCGCTCCGTCAATTGAGAGACAAGCTCCTTCCCATTGATCCCCAGCTCCGCCCATGCAACCGATGGAGCGTGGGCCAGCGCGCTGCGCAGCATTTTGCCGGCCCCCGCCAGATTGCCTCTGCGCTCATGGTACAAGCCGACCGCGATCTGGACGAGCGTCAGCCACCAGACTTTGCGTTCGGCCGATGACTCCGCCTTCCATTGTTCCTCCATAATCTCGTGGCATTCGAACCAATCCCTTGTGCCGTGGAATTCCAGCATATATTCGATGTACGCGGTCGGATACTCCATTCGGCTCCCCCTCTCATCTATCCGGATTCGGCAATCCCGCGAAGCGCGGATGGTAAATCGTAACAAATCCGCCTCAACCGTCCGTTTTTTTATGATTTGCGGCACAGACAATTTCATTGTAGCAAGTTCAATATTTTTTTGAAACCTCTTTCGGGACGGCCCGTATTAGTATCGGATACATCTATTCTACTGGAGGAGGCAGTTCATGCGTAAATGGATTATCGTGATGATGGCGTTCCTGCTCGTGTTTGCGGTGACAACGCCATCGCTGGTGGATGCCAAGCGGGGGGGATCATTCCGTTCGGGCGTGAAGAAGTATCAACCCGCTCCGAAGAAGGCGGAGACGAACAACCAGGTGAATCGTTCGGACTCGACCGGCAATACCAAGACAACCGGCACGAATACGACCGCGAACCGCGGATTTTTCAGCGGCGGCAGCTTCATGAAGGGCCTGATGATCGGCGGATTGGCCGGTATGCTGTTCGGAGGATTGTTCGGCAACATGGGCTTCTTCGGAGAAATTTTGGGATTGCTGGTGAATCTCATGGCGCTCTTCGCCCTGTTCATGCTCGTCGTCATGGTCTTCCGCAAATTCAAGGATCGGCGCAAGCCGCCGCGGCCGGAAAGCGGGCGGTGGGACTAAATGCAGCTTCGCATCAGCATGGATGAGATCGTGAATGCCGTGTGCTTGCACCTGGCGATGCGCAGACAGGTTCAACCGACGGATATTGAAGTCGAGCTCTGTTGGGATGAGGAACACGGATTCACCGCCGAGGTGTGGGTGAACGGCCGGCATCAATACTTGGTCGAGACGAACCTGCTGGAAGCGATCGAGCAATACGTCTACAAGGAATACGGGCAGCGTGCCTTCCGGCACCAGATTCGCCTGGAAGTAGATGATGAGATCTGGGCTCAAGTCGATACCAGCCTATAATTGTTGCGGACAGGGAGGGCAGCCCGAGCTTGCCTTCCCTGCCCTGGCATCACATTCATACATGCAGGCGGCAGACAGAAAAACGAATACGTTTTTCACGTTTCGCCGTTTTTTTTCATTATTTTCTGCCTCCATTTCATGCCTTGCGTAACATTTTTTTTCGATTTGTAACAACATTGTCTTATGATTTTAATGTTCATTTAATGTTCCTTTCGTAGAATGACTATAACGGAAATAATCAGAAGTTGAAGGAGGTCCGTTACTATGAAAACTGTCTATATCGATTTTCAGGAGCGTAAAATTCCCGTGTTTTGCACAAATATATCGCACAAAAATACATTCACGCTGCTAATGGAAGCATTGAACACGAAGGTGCGTACAGGCAAGAAAGCCATCAAGACCTGCCTCGAATCCTTGATCAGCATCGAGATCATCGGGTCGGAGGCGATCCTGCACTCCAAGCGGGAGATGGACTCGCTCGCGCTGTCACTGTATTGAGCCGGCTTGGACATGTCCTCCGCCTCGAATCGAATAGGGAACTTCGCCTGAACCTGAACGCGGCGTCTGTCCTTACATCGGACAGGCGCCGTTTTATGTCGGAACGCCCCTATCCTGCTTGGGGCGCGTGCAAGAGGCCACTCTCATTCACTTCCTCCTATGAAAACCCAGGTATAGATTGTCATCATCTGACAACATTCGCTATAATGGGAAGAAGAGCGGAGGGGATGACCGGTAATGAAGGACGTACGGATATTAATCGTTGATGACGAATGGGAAATCACCGAGCTTATCTCGTTGTATTTGAGGCGTGAAGGGTATCAGGTCTTCGTGGCGGATAACGGATATTCTGCCTTGCACATGGTCAAGGAGACCAATCCGGATCTCATCATTCTCGATATTTTGCTGAAGTCGCTGGATGGCTACGAAGTGTGCAAGGAAATACGCAAAACATCCTCCGTCCCGATCCTGTTTATCAGCTGCAAAAGCGAGGACATGGATATTATTATGGGTCTGACTGTAGGCGGCGATGATTATATCACGAAGCCGTTCAGCCCCGGCCAGCTGGTGGCCAGAGTCAAGGCTCACTTGCGCAGAACGCAGCAGTCCTATTCGATCCTGCCTGCACCATCTGCTCACCACTTGCAATATGGCGAACTAGAGATCAATCTGCTCAGCCACGACGTGAAGGTCGGCGGCAGGACCGTCTCGCTGTCTGCGAAGGAATTCGATCTGTTGACCTATCTCGCCAAATCCCCGAACAAAGTATTCAAGCTCGAACAGCTGTATCAGCATATATGGAATTCCGAGAGCTTCGGCGACACGCGCACGCTGATGGTGCACATTAGCAATCTGAGGAAAAAAATCGAGCGCGATCCCGCCCACCCCCGTTATATCGTCACCGTTCGAGGCGTAGGCTACAAGTTTCAATATGAGTAAGACCGGCGCGACTGCCCGTATGAAGCCAATGATGCCATGCGGGCATGTTTGCATGCGGATTTTCTGGCGCCCGCCGTTCGGTTATAGTACAATAACGCTTAGTGACTGAAGTCAGAAAGGAAGTAGTGCACGATATGTATATGGCAAAAGATTGGCAAGATTACGAAGTCATCGATACCGGGAGCGGCGAGAAATTGGAACGCTGGGGCGACGTCATCCTGCGCCGCCCGGATCCGCAAATTATATGGCCTATCGACCGGGAGACGAAGCATTGGCACCAGGTTCACGGCCACTACCACCGCAGCTCTTCGGGAGGCGGCAGCTGGGAGATGAAGAAGCCGGTTCCGGAACGCTGGTCGATACAGTACCGAGACTTGAAGTTCCATATCCGTCCGACCAACTTCAAGCATACCGGGCTTTTTCCGGAGCAAGCGGTGAACTGGGCCTGGATGATGGAGAAAATATCGCAAGCGAACCGCCCGATCAAAGTGCTGAATCTGTTCGCCTATACGGGCGGAGCAACCGTCGCATGCGCTTATGCGGGCGCGGAAGTATGCCATGTGGACGCGGCCAAAGGGATGGTGCAGTGGGCCAAAGAAAATGTGCAGTTGTCCGGCCTCGGTTCCCGGCCGGTTCGCTTCATAACGGATGATGTGTTCAAATTCGTGCAGCGCGAGGAGCGCCGCGGCAATAAGTACGACGCCATTATCATGGACCCTCCATCCTATGGCAGAGGTCCCGGCGGCGAAACGTGGAAGCTGGAGCAGAGCTTGTACCCGTTCCTCGCCTCCTGCTTGAAAATCATGTCGGACAACCCGCTCTTCCTGCTTATCAACTCCTATACGACCGGGCTCTCCCCCTCCGTGCTGAGCAATTTGCTCAGCATGACGATGAAGAAGCGGTATGGAGGAAAAATTACGAGCGGCGAGATCGGACTGCCGATCACGCAATCGGGACTGGTGCTTCCATGCGGCATCCTGGGACGCTGGGAGGCATGACTCCCGTGCCGAACATAGACATTCTGCATGAAGACAACCATGTGATCGTCGCCGTCAAGCCGCCGAACCTGCTGTCTCAGGCCGATGATACGGGGGATATGGATATGCTTACGGCGATTAAGCAGGATTTGAAGATACGCCATAACAAGCCGGGCAATGTATACCTTGGCCTCGTTCACCGGCTGGATCGCCCCGTCGGCGGCGCGATGGTGTTTGCGAAGACCTCGAAGTCGGCCTCGCGGCTGTCGGATACGGTCCGCAAGCGGGAGCTGGGCAAGGAATATATCGCCGTCGTGCATGGCGTTCCCGCCTCTCCGCACGGCACCCTGAAGCATACGCTGCTCAAGGATGCCCGGACCAATACGGTCCGCGTCGTCCCTGCCGGAACGGCGGGAGGCAAAGAAGCGGTGCTCGACTATGACGTGCTCGGGAGCGCCGAAGGCATGTCGCTTGTGCGGATTGCGCTGCACACCGGGAGACCCCATCAGATTCGCGTCCAGATGAAGGAATTGGGCTGCCCGCTGTACGGAGATCAGAAATACGGGGCCGAGTTGAATCGGCCGGGCCAGCAGCTTGCGCTCTGGTCGCGGCGGTTGACCTTCCCCCATCCAGTTACGAAGATGGAGATGGAGTTCTATTCCGCCCCGCCTCATGAATACCCTTGGACCATATGGAAGGACAGCATCCTTGGCTGATGCCGCCTTCGTCTCAAGGGAAGGGAGTTGCACACGTTGAACAAGTATCGATGGATAGACGGCAAGAGATTCATTTGCGCCATGCTGGTCATTCTGCTGCTGACGGCCTGCGGATCCCTCGCCCCCAAGCCTCATGCGCATCAGGGGCAGGCAGCCGCGCTGGAGGCGGGAGAGGAGCAACAGGCGGCCCCGGACACTGCCGGGGAGGCGGTGCCGGCATCGACAGACGAGACTGACGCCGCAGCGGAAGCCGAAGAGCCCCCTGCTGAAGCCGAACCGTATACGCTGAGCGGCAGGCTTCTGGCCGTGGGCGATATTATGATGCATTCGCCGCAGTTCCCGGCTTATTTGAATCCGAAGACCGGCAAGTATGATTTCCGCGGGTTCTTCGCGAACGTGAAGCCGATTTTGCATGAAGCCGACTGGTGCTGGGCGAATCTGGAGACCCCTTTGCTTGGGGGCGAGAAGGTGTATACGGGCTACCCGATGTTCAATGCGCCGCCGGAGCTGGCCGACGCATTGAAGGACGCCGGCTTCAACATCGTCACCGCCGCGAACAATCATACATTGGACCGGCGCGAGCGCGGGGCGCTGCGAACGAGAGAAGTGCTGCAGGATCGCGGATTCGTCACGAAGGGCATCTCGGCTTCCCTGTGGGAATCCAAACAGCCGACATTGTTGGAGAAGAACGGGATATCGATGGGGATTCTCGCTTATACATACGGGACGAACGGAATCCCGCTTCCCAAGGATAAGCCCTACCTCGTCTCCCTTATTGACGAAAAGCGCATGATCGAGGATATTCGGAAGACCCGCTCGGCGGGAGCCGATGTCGTGGTCATCGCCCTGCATTTCGGAACCGAGTACGAGCCGAAGCCGAACAAGGAACAGATCCGGCTGGCGCGCAAGCTCGTCCAAGCCGGAGCGGATATCATTCTTGGCTCGCACCCGCATGTGCTGCAGCCTTATGAGCGCTTGACCGTCAAGGAGAAAGACGGCCAGACGCGGGATGGACTTATTATTTATTCATTGGGTAACTTTATATCGAATCAACGAGGAGACGGCACAGATGTCGGTGTCATCTTCGGCGTCACGATCGAAAAGCAGATGCCGGAAGGGACGATCGAGCTGAAGGATATTTCGGCGGAGCCCACTTGGGTGCACATTCATGGGCCGCATGAAAAACGCAAATATAGCGTCATTCCTCTATCCCCGGTCTTGAAGGATAAGAAGGATACACGGTTCACCAAGCAGCAGCGGGAGCAGATGTCCAACATGAAGCAGCGGGCGGCCAGCCACATCGCCTCCATGTCCGAAGTGCCGGTGCTGCTTCAGGCACTGCCGGCCCGCTAACGAGAACGGCCCCGGCATCACGAGGATTAACGCTTCGTCCCGGCCGCGACCGCCTCTGCATCGGGCGCAGGGGCGGCCGGCTTGTTCGCCAGCTTGCCCAGCAGCAGAATGAGCAGCTGCTGATTATGGGTGGAGATGCGATGCAGCGTATCATTCCAATACGATTCCCGAATCTCGATGCCGCGCCGCATCTCTTGTTCTCCGAACGGGGTAGCCTGAATCCACACGATTCGCCGATCGGCCGAGTCGCGTTCACGCATAATGAGCGCGTTCTTCTCCATCCGATCGAGCAATGTCGTAATCGCTGCCGGAGTCGTCGCCAGATGAGGCAGCAGATCGGAAGGCTTCACCTTGCCGTACTCCGCCACGAGCTCAAGAACGACGAGCTGGCTTTCGGTCAGACTAGGCGCCAGAGCTTCATCCATTACCCCCTTGTAATCCTTCGACAACTTCGACCATAGCTTGGCAAATTCGGTTGCATGCATGTCCGCTGCTTCCCCCTTTTCTCCGTGCCGAGTTCAATTACGCCAATATCCGATTCCCAAAAACAAGTAAATTATACCACATGATCCACGCGCGGTCATCATGTCTGCCGCGCTCTCGTACTTTGTTCCCCTCTCCCGCCTCGGCTCCGGGCCGGATTTGCACGCCGCGGGCCTGGTGCGCATACGATAAGACATAGGCGAATGTCCCGATTGATTTCCATACCGAATAGCGAGGAGGAATGCTGATGAAGTTCACCGATGACGAGCTTATCCATAAGGCCGTGAAGGCCGGGTTCCTGCAGCAAGACCCGCAGTGGGTCGACCGGCTCGATGAACCGGTGCCCCTGCGGGTCCTGTTAGAATGGATAATCCGAATGCATGATGATCTGCATCCTCCGCACAAGCCGTATGATTAATCGCCCCGCGGGACGATCACGACCGCCGCTGTAATTTCTTCCCCTTTGTCCATAGGCACGAGGGAGCGGCCTTGCGCCTTCCGGTCCATCAATGGCGCTTGTTCGGTCAGCAGCGTATGGGCATGTCCCGCATCGGTAATAAACGTAATCGGATAGGCGGTCTTGCTGAAGAAGGCGCCGATCAGGCGGGTTCCATTCGGTTTCACCCGCTTCCCCTCTTTGAACTCGAAGGTAGCGATCCCTTTGCCGCCGCGTCCTTGAGTCGGATAGTCGAGCAGCAGCGAACGCTTGCCCCATCCGAGATCCGATATGACCGTAATTTCTCCTTCGTCTCCCATGACTTGAAGCGCCGCAGCGACATCATCGTCTTCCTTCAGTTGAATGCCGCGCACGCCGCCGGCGGCCCGTCCCATCAGGCTTACCTCTTCTTCGGCGAAGCGGATGGACATCCCCAGCTTCGTGACAAGCATGAGATCGTGCGAACCGTCGCTTGGCAGCACCGTCATCACTTCATCGGACTTGGCGACCTTGCAGGCCGCGATCGCCCCGGAACGGTTCGTCTCGTACTCCTTGAGCAAGGTGCGCTTCACCTGGCCCCGCTTGGTGACGAACAGCAGGGAGGAGTGCTCGTCGGCGAACGATTTGACCGGAATCACGCTCACGATCCGATCTTCCTTCCCGATCGGAATCACATTCACGATCGCCGTGCCGTTGTCCTTCCATTTGAATTCGGGCAGCAGATGAACCGGCAGGGAGAAATATTGCCCCCGCTGCGTGAACAGCAGCAGCCGATCCAGCGTATTGACCTCGAACACTTGGCGGATATAGTCGCCTTCCTTCACGCCGGAGCCTTCCCACTCCCCGCCCGAACGGGTGAACGAGAGCAGACTCGTCCGTTTGATGTAGCCTTCGTTCGATAAGGTCACGATGACATCCTCGGCATTGACGATCACTTCCAGGTTGACCTTGATCTCCTCGACCTCTCCCTGAATGACCGACCGTCTGTCGATGCCGTACTTATTGCGAATCTCGTTCAGTTCCTTCTTAATCACGGAGAGCAGCTTGCGCTCATTGTCCAGTATCGCGCGGAACTCCGTAATTTTTTTCTGGATGTCGTCCAGTTCCTTCGTCAGGGCCGTCAGCTCCAGATTGGTCAGACGGTATAATTGCAGCGTCAGGATGGCATCGGCTTGCCGCTCCGTGAAGCCGTACTTGTCCATCAGATTGGCTTGCGCATCCTGACGGTTCTTGGAGCCCTTGATCGTCGCGATGACATCGTCCAAAATATCCAATGCTTTGACCAAGCCTTCCAGGACATGGGCCCGGTCCTCCAGTTTGTTCAGATCGTAACGGGTGCGATTCGTAACGACTTCCTTCTGATGGCTGATGTACTGCTCCAGCATCGGCTTGAGGCCGAGCTGCTGCGGCGCCTTGTTCACGATCGCGACCATATTGAAGTTGTAGACGATCTGGAGATCCGTCTTTTTCAGCAAATAATTCAGAATTCCGTTCGCATCCGCATCCTTCTTCAGCTCGACGACGATACGCAGGCCGTCCCGGCCGCTCTCGTCCCGAACCTCCGCAATGCCGTCCACCTTCTTCTCCAGCCGGATGTTCTCCATGGAGGTGACGAGCCGCGCTTTAACGACTTGATACGGAATCTCGGTAATGACGATCTGCTGCTTGCCGCCGCGGATATCCTCGATTTCCGTCTTCGCCCGAATGTAAATCCGGCCCCGTCCGGTCCGATACGCATCGCGAATGCCGTCTTCCCCCATAATAATCCCGCCCGTCGGGAAATCGGGCCCATGCACGATCTGCATCAGATCGTCCAACTCCATCCCCGGCTTGTCGATCAGCGCGGTGCAAGCATCGATGATCTCGCGCAAATTGTGGGTAGGAATCTCGGTGGCGAAGCCGGAAGAAATCCCGCTGACCCCGTTCACAAGCAGATTCGGAAAGCGTGCGGGCAGAACGGAGGGCTCCTTATCCGTATTATCGAAATTCGGACGGAATTGGACCGTATCCTTCTCAATATCTCTCAGCAGCTCCATCGCTATCGAAGACAGCCGCGCTTCCGTATACCGCATCGCCGCTGCCGGATCGTCATCCTGCGAGCCCCAGTTGCCGTGCCCGTCTACGAGCACATGTCCCATCTTCCAAGGCTGGGCCATGCGCACCATGCCGTCATAAATTGACGCATCCCCGTGCGGATGGTAGTTCCCCATGACGTCCCCGACGGTCTTCGCCGACTTGCGGTACGGCTTGTCCGGGGTATTGCCGGATTCATACATCGCATACAGAATGCGGCGCTGGACCGGCTTGAGGCCGTCCCTGACATCGGGAATCGCACGATCCTGGATAATATATTTGGAGTACCGGCCGAACCGGTCACCGACAACATCTTCCAGAAACGCTGGTTTGAATTGTTCCGATACGCTCATCAGTTTCTCACCTTTCTATTCCTCGAACTCCGCAAAATCCACATTCTCCACGATCCAGCGCTTGCGCGGCTCCACCTTGTCGCCCATCAGCGTCGACACTCTGCGCTCCGCCTTGGCCGCATCCTCGATGCGAACCTGCAGCAACGTGCGGGTCTCCGGATCCATCGTCGTCTCCCAGAGCTGGTCCGGATTCATTTCCCCGAGCCCCTTGTACCGCTGAATCTCGGCGCTCGATCCGTACTGCTTCATATAGTTGCTTAGCTGTTCATCGGACCAGGCGTAGCGTACCGACACATGCTTGCCCTTTTTATGCGTAATTTTATATAAAGGCGGCTGTGCTATATACACCTTGCCTTGATCGATCAGCGGCTTCATATAGCGGTAGAAGAACGTCAGCAGCAGCACCTGAATGTGCGCGCCGTCGGTATCGGCATCGGTCATGATGATGATCTTGGCATAGTTGCTCTCTTCCGCCTCGAATTCCGTGCCGATGCCCGCTCCGATCGCGTGAATGATCGTGCGGTACTCGTCATTCTTCAAAATGTCGGCCAGTTTGGCTTTTTCCGGATTCAACGGCTTGCCCTTCAGCGGCAAAATCGCCTGGAAGCGCGAATCCCTGCCCTGCTTCGCCGATCCGCCCGCCGAGTCCCCTTCGACGATGAAGAGCTCATTGCGCGTATAATCCTTCGATTGGGCCGGCGTCAGCTTCCCGTTCAGGTTCGAGCTTTCGCTCCGCTTCTTGCCGCTGCGCACATCTTCTCTCGCCTTGCGGGCCGCCTCGCGCGCCTTGGAGGCCTGGATGGCCTTTTTGACAAGCATCTGGGCTACCTGCGGATTTTCCTCCAGGAAGATGCTCATATGCTCGGACACGACCGTATCGACCGCGCTCCGCGCAGACGCGCTGCCCAGTTGATCCTTCGTCTGTCCGACGAATTCGACATCCGACATTTTCACGTTGATGACCGCCATCATGCCTTCGCGCAGGTCGTTGCCGTCGAGATTTTTATCCTTCTCCTTGAGAAGGCTGTTCTTGCGCGCATATTCATTCATCACGCGCGTGTAAGCGGTCTTGAAGCCCGTCTCGTGCGTGCCCCCGCCGCGCGTCGGAATCGAGTTGACGAACGAAGCGATCGTCTCCGTATAGCCGTCATTATACTGAAGTGCGACCTCCACTTCCGTATCGTCCTTCTCTGCCGCGAAATGAACGACTTCACTCAGCACATTTTTGCCTTCATTTAAAAAGCGGACAAATTCGCTTGCCCCGCCTTCATAGTAGAAGGTATCCTCCTTGCCGGTGCGCTCGTCCTTCAGCGTGACCTTTAGGCCTGAGTTAAGGAAGGCGATCTCCTGCAGCCGCTCGGCCAGATTGTCGTAGCTCAAATGAATGTTCCCATGGAACACTTTGGCATCCGGCTTAAAGGTTACCTTCGTGCCGGTCTTGTTCGTATTGCCGATAATCTCGAGACCGGTCACCGGCTCCCCGACATGCTCCGTCCCGTTCTCCTCCGTCCACGATTCGAAGCGCTGTCTATGAATATGCCCATCCCGGAAAATCTCCACCTCGAGCCACTCCGAGAGCGCGTTCGTTACCGAAGCGCCGACTCCGTGCAAGCCGCCTGACTTCTTATACCCTGCGCCGCCGAACTTGCCCCCTGCGTGCAGCACCGTATAGACGACCTGCGGCGTCGGCACGCCCGTCTTATGCATGCCTGTCGGGATGCCGCGCCCGTTGTCGCGTACCGTCACCGACTGGTCCTTATGAATCGTTACATCGATCTGAGAACAGAACTTGGCCAAATGCTCGTCCACGGCATTGTCCACAATCTCCCATACCAGATGATGCAGACCCGAGGAACTCGTACTGCCTATGTACATGCCCGGCCGCTTGCGAACCGCGACAAGCCCTTCCAGGACCTGTATATCGTCCGCTCCATAGTCCCCGTTCCGGTTCTCCGATGCTCCCTCGTTGCCCGGCAGCTGTTTGAACAAATCGATTTGCTCGACCATTCCAGCTCCTCCTTCAATCCTTCATTCAAATGTATCTGTCATAATCAAAAGAAAATCTGTCGCATCCGTAGGACAGGAGAACACTCCCACCATGTATATCGTCCGGATGCAAACAGATGTTTCGCATTCTTGATAAGTTTGTCCGAAAATCTATACGAACAAGGAAAACAAGTACTTGTATATTCTAATTCAATATATCCTGTTTCGTAAAGACGCGGAATGCGACAATCAATCCGGCGGCTCCCCATACCGTTAATACGGCGAGGGAGAAAGGCAGCGTCATCCCTTCCACGGGAGCCGGGGTTCCCGCCAAATAATCCGTCAGCTTCAAGTTAATCATGAATAAATATTTCGCTGTCGGCCAGGAAGAGGCCATATTATATAGAATCGATCCGGCGATCAAGGTGGCCATCAGCGTCACGATGCTGGCTGCCGTGCTGCGGACAAGCACTGAAATCATGAAGCCGAGCGCTGCGACAACAATGCTCGAGAACCAGACCAGTCCGAGCTGCATCAACATATAGAGCCAGGAAGGCACCGTATGCACCGCCTCGAAATTGACATCCGTTCCGCTTAAAGAAAAACCGGTGAAAATCGGATAGGTCCAGCCGCCGTAACCGAAGACGAGCCCGGAGATAAGATAGGACAGCAGCGCGGTCAACAATACGATGATGCCGGTGAACATCATGAGCACAATCCATTTGCTGAGCAGCACCTTCCAGCGCCGGATCGGCCGGGTGAGCAGCATCTTGATCGTGCCCGTCGAACGTTCGGAGGACACGATGTCGCTCGCGATCGCCATGACAAGCAACGGAATGAACAGCGTGACGGCATTGTCCAAAAAGGTACGGGTAAAGGTAACCCCGTTCGGGTCGCTCGGATTGATATTGTGATCGAGATTATATTGAAGCTGCTGCAGGACGATGCGCCGGTACTTCTTCCATTCCTCCGGCACCCGGTCGCTGCCGAGCGAGTTCTGGATGTCCGTAATCCGCTGCTGCAGCTCAAGACGCCAGTCTTGCTGGAATTTTTCGCGGTTGTTTTCCGCGATTTTCATTTGCGCATAAGTGAAGACCGGAATAATGATGAGGAGGATAAGCAGGATGACATAGAAGCGGTTCTTCCTCAACACTTTGATCGTCTCGTTCTGAACCAAAGGCAACAGGCTACTCAATGCGCTCCCCCTCCGTTATCTCCAAAAATAGCTGTTCCAGGGTCGGCATGATGCGTTGGATTCCTTCGACTTCGATACCCGCATCCAGCAAGCTTCGGTTCAGCCCCGCAATCCGATCCGGAGCCGTCTCCGTCAATATCGCGTCCTCCGGCAGCCCGACAAGCGCCGCGGCGTCGATAACGCCCTCTTCCCGGCTGTAGAACCGGACCGCTCCGCTGCGCTCCAGAATCTCCCTCGCCTTGGCGGCCGGCTGCGCCTGCCAGATGACGAATTGATTTCTTCCGGTCAGCAGCCGCTCGACATCATCGACAGCCAGCACTCTCCCGCGGCTAATTATCGCGACGCGATCGCACATCAACTGAATCTCGCTCAGCAAATGGCTGGAGACGAACACCGCCATGCCGCTGTCGGCCAACTCGCGAATAAAGGCGCGAAGCTCCTTGATGCCGAGCGGATCCAGCCCGTTCGTCGGCTCATCCAGAATAAGCAGCTTCGGCCGCCCGAGCAGCGCCTGCGCGATGCCGAGACGCTGCCGCATGCCGAGAGAATAAGTCTTGACCCGGTCATGGATCCGGTTCGACAGGCCGACGATGTCGACGACCTCCTGAATTCGTTCGGGTCCCAGCTCCGGCATCATGCGGGCGAAATGTTCTAAATTTTCCCACCCGGTCAAAAAGTTATACATCTCCGGGTTCTCGACAATCGAGCCAACATAGCGCAAGGCCCGCTCCGGCTCGCGATTCACATCGAATCCGCACACTTGAATGCGCCCGGTTGTCGGCTTAATGAGATCGACCAGCATGCGGATAGTCGTCGTCTTGCCCGACCCGTTCGGGCCGAGAAAGCCGAAGATTTCCCCTGCCCGCACGTCGAAAGTGACATCGTTAATGATGGACTTGCGGCCGATTCGCTTGACGACTTGCTGCACCGACAGTACGATGGATGAATCCATGCTCATAAGCTTCCTCCTCTCACGCGCTCCTTACCGGATGCTCTGGACGATGCGCTCCGCGATCGCCTGGTAGCCTTCCCCGTTCGGGTGAAAATGATCCGAAGACAAATAACTTCCGATATTTTGCTGGAACAAGTCAAACGTCGGGACGAGCAGCATATTCCCGTCCTGATTGATGATGCGGAACGCCTCATCGTTCCATTTCTGAACGACCGTATTTCCGATCTGCTTCATTTCCTTCAGATCCGCGAACGGATTATAGAGCCCGACATAGACGATCAGCGCATCCTGATTCCAACGGCGGATGCCTTCCAAAACGCGCTTCAGATCGGCCGTCCCCTTCTCGGTCTTCGCCAGCAGCGCGCGCTCATCCAAAGCGGATGGATTCATTTGCTCGCTCTGCGCGCTCTGGAACAAATCATTGCCTCCAATCGTCAGCAGAATAACATTCGCCTTCTTCAGCACATAGCCGATGCTCTCCTGCTCAACGCGTTCGGCTAGCTGCTCCGCCCTCAAGCCGTTGATCCCCATATTATTAAGCAGCGTGACCGGCTTATCGGTATCTTCCTTCAGCAATGACACCGTCCGGCGCACATAGCCCTCGCCTGTGCCGTCACCGGTTCCTCTCGTCAGCGAATCGCCGAGCGACGCAATCAATAGCTCCTTCGAACGGCTCGTCTCCTCCACCGGAGGCAGCTTCATCTCCGGCTTATCCGTGAACGGAACGGACGCCGGCCGCAAAATATCCGCTACCCCGAAGCCAAAACCGATGACGAGCAGAACCGTAGACAAACATCCGAATATAACAATCCAGCTCCATAATTGCGAGATCGGTCTGCGATGCATAGCCATCCTCCCTCAACATCATTGCCCGAGCAACCGGAACATCCTCTGCAAATGGCCGACTCGTTACGTATACTGCCATGCGACTGACAATACATACTTATTTTATTAGAATACCTGTTCGCGTACCGTTTTGCAAACGAGCCCCTCCCGCTCCGCAATAAAAAAACCCTCTGGGACAAGCGGGCTCGTTCATTGACTCCCAAGCCGCAGCAAGTGAGCGGCCGGCATTCTCATTCTCCCAGCCTTTGACTGCTCTTTTCATCATTCTCCCTTTCCGTCAGGTTCATTTCGCAGTCAAACTGGTCCATTCTCTTTTGCAACCTCTCCCGTCTCGTCAGGAGAGGTTGTCTTCCATTTGCGCGCTCAGGCCACTTTGTTCTCCTTGATGTACTCTCCCTTCAGTCGGCCACTTTGTTCTCCTTGATGCGCTGTCCCTTCAGTCGGGCCACTTTGTTCTCCTTGATGCGCTCTCCCTTCTAATCAGGCCGTTCTACCTCTTTGATCCGCGGACCCGCGCTGCCTTCGCGTCACGCTACTCGGCCCGCTATTGGCCTTATCCCTTTTGTTCAGGCACGCCCCGATATGCCGCCTGCATGTCCTTTGCGTACTCTCCCTTTTAATCAGGCAGCGCATGGTAGTCGTCTCCATCTCCATGGTTGGGATGCTTCAGTGTCTTAATGAAGAATTATGAACCCTTCCACTCTGCACCACTACTTTTTCTCGACTGGCGTAATCATAGACAGCAATATTGATCATGGGAATAAAATACCGTGTGATAGCCGGCATTCTGAGCGATAGGGAGAGTATGTATAAGGGGGTAAGACAGACGCAATCACCTGCCTCCTGAATGGAGGGGAGAGTGCTTGTAAGCGGCTCATAGCTCCCCTTCTCCGATGTCGCACCAAAAAAGCTCCACTCGCGGAACCTCCCCGATCCGCAGTGCGCGGTTCAGGTCGATCCCGAACGAATGGAGCCATCTTCATTCCGCTTACATATATTTGTATTGGGCGGCGACAAGGCCATAGTAAGTTCCTTGCTTCGCCATCAGCTCTTGATGCGTGCCCTGCTCTTGAATCACCCCATGATCCAAGACGATGATGTTATCGCAGTGGCGAATGGTTGACAGCCTGTGGGCAATGATGAATGAAGTCCGGCCCTGCAGCAGCGTTTTCAGCGCCTCCTGAATTTTCAGCTCGGTCTCGGTGTCAATGCTCGCCGTCGCCTCGTCCAGAATGAGAATGCGCGGATTCGCCAGCAGCGCCCGGGCGAACGAAAGCAATTGCCGCTGTCCCATGGAGAGCAGATTGCCCCGCTCCTGCACCTCGGTATCATACCCGTCCTTCAGGTGGACGATGAAGTCATGCGCGAATACCGCCTTGGCGGCTGCCTCGACTTCCGCATCTGTCGCATCGAGCCGCCCGAAGCGGATGTTGTCGCGAATCGTCCCCGAGAAGATAAATGTATCCTGCAGCACGATGCCAATCTGGGAGCGGAGACTTTCCAGCGTCACATCCCGAATATCGATGCCGTCAACGAGCACGCGGCCTTCCGTCGGATCGTAGAACCGGCTGAGCAGGCTGATGATGGTGCTTTTCCCGGATCCGGTATGGCCGACGAGGGCAATCGATTCCCCTGCCTGGGCGGACAGGGAGATGTTGCGCAGCGCCGGGCGGCCTTTCTCGTATTCGAACACGATGTTTTCGAAGCTCACGTCGCCGCGCACTTCCGGCATCGTGCGCGCAAGCTCCTTCTCCGCGATGGTCGGGCGCTCATCCATGAATTCGAAGATGCGCTCCGACGAAGCCATTGCAATCAGCATTTGCGAATACATCTGGCCTAGCCGGTTGATCGGTTCCCAGAAGTTCCCGATATACTGCGCAAAGGCGAACAAAACGCCGACCGTAATCGCCTCGGTCTGCACGAGATGCGAACCGAGCATGAAGAGGATAAACGCCCCGGCAGCGCTCGTAATCTCGATGACCGGGCCGAACGTCTGGTTCATGGCGGACGCCCGATCCCATGATTTTTTGTTGACTTGGTTCATGTGCTCGAAATATTCCATGTTTGCTTGCTCTTGCGCATAAGCCTGCGTTACCCGGATCCCTTGAATCGCTTCGTTCAAATGAGAGTTGATGCGCGACTGCTTGATGCGCACATCCTGCCAGGCAAAACGGATCTTTTTGCGCAGCTTGGTCGAGATCAGGAACATAATCGGCACGGTAATCATGACCGCTACCGCCAACTGCACGTTCAGGAACAGCAAAATGATAATGATCCCGAGCAGCTGCAGGCAGTCAACGAGCGTATTGACAGCGCCGTTCGTGAACAGATCCTGCAGCGAGTTGACATCGTTGGTAATCCGCACAAGCACGGAACCCGCCGGACGCTTGTCATAGAAATGAAAAGACAGCTTCTGAATGTGCTTGAACAGGTCCGCCCGGAGATCGTAAATGATCCGCTGACCGATCACGTTCATGAACTTGATGCGGAACGCGTTGGCCGCCCACTGCACAAGGTACAGACCAAATACCGTTCCGGCGATAATATAGAGCAGCCGTGTCGACGGATCCCCGACCGCCGGCTGTATCGCATGGTCAATCGCATAGCTGATAAGGAACGGGATTGCCAGCTTCGTAATGGTGCCCAATACCATCATGACGATAAGGACAGGGAGCAGCTGCTTGCGGTAGGGCTTCATATAGACGAGCAAGCGGCGCATCTGGGCCCAGTTGAACGGTTTTTCAATGATCTCGTCATCCTGGTAGACGAACCGGGAGCGTGTCTGTGACGGATCCGGCGAATTGTCCCGCCCCTTCCGGCCGGCGGCAGCCGCTTCATTCATCGCGCTCATGCTCTCACCTGCTCTCTCATGCCTGCCGCAGCGCCCTGCAGCTGGTCTGCATATTGAATCCGGTAAATATCCTGATATGTGCCCGGCACCTGAATCAATTCATCATGCGTGCCTCGTTGAATTATCTCGCCCTTGTCCAGGACAATAATCTCATCCGCATGACGCAGAGACGAAATGCGGTGCGCAATGATGAAGACCGTACGCCCTTTCATTACTTCCTGGAAGCCGGCCTGAATCTCATGCTCGGTCTCCATATCTACGGCGCTGGTCGCATCATCGAGAATAAGAATCTTCGGATCCTTCAGCAATGCGCGAGCGATCGCGATGCGCTGCTTCTGACCTCCGGAGAGCCCGAGTCCGCGCTCTCCGACAATGGTATCGTAGCCAAGCGGAAGCTCCGTGATGAAGTCATGCGCCTTGGACAGCTTGGCTACCCGAATGACATCTTCCATCGTTACGTCATCACGCCCATAAGCAATATTATTATAAATGGAAGAAGAGAACAGGAACGTCTCCTGGAAGACGGTCGCCATCTGGCTCCGCAGACTCTGGATATCCAGGTTGCGGATGTCCTGTCCATCCAACATAATGCTGCCCTGCTTCACGTCATACGCCCGCATCAGCAGTTGGATAATCGTCGTCTTCCCGGAGCCGGTTCCGCCAAGCAGGCCGATGACCTTGCCGGGCTCCGCATCGATTGTCACCTTGCGGATGGCGTCGACATCGCCTTCATAGCGGAAGGTTACGTCGTTGAACTGGACGTGGCCTCTGACTTGGCTGTCATCGAGCACAATCGCATCCTTCCGGTTCTGAACGTCGATCGGCGTGTCCAGCAGCTCCAGCACCCGTTCTCCGGACGCCTTCGACTGCGTATAGTTGTTGATGTGGAAGCCAACGCCCCACATTGGCCCGATAATGTACCAGATCATGCTGAAGAAGGATACCAGTTCGCCCAGAGACATTGAGCCGTTTATGACCTTCGTTCCCCCAACCGCGATGAGGAGGACGATACAGAAGCAGGCCAGCATTTCCATTAACGGAAAATAGCGCCCCCACAAGGTCGATGCATAGATTTGGTTGGCCTTGTACGCTTCGTTCCGATCGGAGAACTTGTCGACTTCATGGCTCTCCCGGGCGAATGATTTGACGGTGCGCACGCCGGTAATGTTCTCCTGAACCGCCGTCGTCAATTGGCTGAACGCAATTCGCATTTCCCGAAATGCCGGATGAATCTTCGATTCGAAGCGGAAGGCGACAAATACGAGCAGCGGAATGGAGACAAGGGTAGTTAGCGTTAACCCCCAATCGATCGAGAACATCATCGCGGCGCCGAATACGACCATGAGCACCATGTTCAGGATCTGGGCGAACCCGAACCCGATGAAGTTGCGAATCGCTTCCAAATCAGCCGTCAAGCGAGACATCAGGTCGCCTGTTCTTGCTTTGTCATAATACCGGAATGATAAAAATTGCAGCTTGCGGTAGCAGGCGCCCCTCATTTCATAGGCCACATGATTCCCCAGGCGTCCGCCAAAAAATCCGTGCAAAAATTGCAAAGTGCCTTTGATACTGACAACGACAACGACCGTTATTGCCAGCCAAGGCACCGATTCGAACCGCTTTTTTGCTATCACGTCGTCGATAAGGATGCGCAGCAGATTGGGATAAACCAATCCGAGCGCCGTCGCAACAATCAAGCAAAACACCGATGCGAACAGCAGGCCTCGTTTGGGCCAGTAGAACGAGCCGAGCTGTTTGAAGACGTTCATCGGACTTCTCCTCCCCATAACTGTCTTTCGTCGTGGCTGCTCAAATGATCTGTCCCCGCCGATGCGGCACACCGGAACGAACCGGAAGGCACATATTTTGAACGCGCACTCATTAGATGTATTGCAGTTTATCATCGGCCCCATTCAACGGCAAAACGGCAATTCGCTCATAATTCAGGGTATGACTTCCTATTTCGAGAATTCAGAGAACGAATCCGATGATCTCTTTTAAATCATCGGATTTCCTTCGATCCTAGCCGCAATAGACGCAATAACGCTTACCCCGTTCATACGTGGTAAGCGTTATCTTCGAATTGATGCCTTTTTGATATAGAAACCCGTTCAACTCATCTCAGCTCAACGTGCTCCGCACCGCTTCGATCGCTTCGCACAGCGGCTCCGCGTCATAATCTGTCCGCGATGCCTCGTCCAGACGCTCGGCATGGGTGCGAAGCGCAGCCTCCCATTGCCCGCGCAGCTGCCGGACGGTCTGGTCCATCTGCTGCAGCGCATGCTCCGCGAAGGCGTCGCGATGGTCGCGTACCGTCCTTTGAATCGCTTGCGATGCTTTTTCTTCAAGCGCCCGCCGCAGCTCCTCGCGTCCGCCTCCTTCGAAGAACGCTTTGGCGCTGCGGAAATAAGAGCGCAGCCAACGGACCGATGCATCCGCCGGCTCGGCTGGCTCCTGTACCTCCGGAGTCGGCCATGATTCCAGCGGTTCCGCCGCCAAGGCTAAGCCTGGAAGATGCTGCTCGCAATACTCGGTGAGACGCGCGCGCTGATTCTGTATGATTCGCTTCGCCGCCTGCTCCAAGCGGAGGGATGTCGCATACAGCTCGTTGGACAGCTCCTTACGGAACAGGCGCAGCCATTCGCGATAGCACCGTTCCAGCGCCGCATCGCCGCCGCGTTCGTCCTGCCGCAGGGAGGCCGGATTGAACGCGTACGCGAAGCTGTCGTTGAACCGGTATAGCATCCGCTGCCGAACGTGGTACAACAGCTCGTCGGCTTCCTGCTCCAGCCGGGCGCGCTCGTCGGCATGCAGCCATTCGCGGACGCGCGCCTCGCATTCGGCGGCAGCCAGCCGGATATGCTCCGCCTGGCGCGCCCGCTCCGATGCGTCCGCATGCGCGGCGTCCCACATCGCCTGCAGCTGCGACAACACTCTGCGCAGCTCCTGGCGGGATACTTCCGCGCTCAGGCCGGCCAGATCATCCGAGGCGAAGCGGAGGAACTGCTCTTCGAAAGCGGCAAGGCCGGAAGCCTGCCATTCTTCCGGATTGCCCGAGAGCCGAGCTTCCAGTCCCCGCAGGCTCGAGACCGGGAACAAGCGCGGACGGCGGATGCCGAATTCCGTCAGCCGATCCGAGACGTAGCTTACCACTCCATCCAACTCCTCCTCGGATGCAGCCAGATCCGAAGCATTGACGAGGAAGAACATTTTATCCAGCTCGAAAGCGTCTTTCACCCGGCCGAGTTGGGTCAGGAACTGGCGATCCGCTTGGGAAAAGGCATGGTTGTAATAGGTCACGAACAGGATGATATCCGCATTTTTCATATAATTGAAGGACACGCCGGTATGACGGGCATTGATGGAGTCAGCGCCCGGCGTATCGACGAGCACGAACCCTTCCCGGGTAAGCGGGCTGTCCAGATACAGATCGATCCGCTCGACGAAAGCGGATTTCCATTCATCCTTGACATAGGCGCGGTATTCCTCCCAGCCGACATCAAGCGCCGCTCCGAGATGCGGGCGCGCGTCGTCATATCCGCGCTTGACCGCCTGAATGAAGCTGTAATGCGGACGCCCGGTCGGATGCAGCGTCTCCGGCGAATGCCGTTCCAGCGCCTTGAGCGCCTCATCCATTTCCATGGCGGCAGCCTCGCGCTCCCCCATGCTCTCCAGTGCGAAGCGGACATCATCGAGCAGCTTCGCCGCGCTCTTCATCGTAATGCGCGCCGTGCCATGCGGATGCTCTCCGGCCGGCGCCGCGATTGTATTGATCGCAGCCGTCGTCGGATTCGGCGACACCGGAAGCGCGTCCTGGCCCATCAGGGCGTTGGCGAACGACGATTTCCCGGCGCTGAACGCCCCGAACAAGGCGACCGTGAACCGGTTCGCCTCAAGCCGGGCGGCCTTGTCGCGCAGCCCTTGCGCGAGCGGGCGCAACGCCGGCAGCGGCTCCAGCGCCTGCGCGGCCCGGGTCAGCCGATGCGCCGCATCGCGCAGCAGCCGGCGCGCCCCGGCGGCTTGCACAGCCGCGCCCGCTGGCGCTTCCGCTGCGGCCGGCTTCGGCCTGCGCAGCGCGGGCGGCGCCGCCTCCGCCGCCGCGGAGGACTCCGCCGGCGGACGGCGCGTCTGCAGCCGCTCCACCGGCGGCAGCAATCGCTGCGGGTCGTCCGCTTCAATGGAACGGACAGACTCCCACGAGGCGAGCAGCGCGGCGCGCTCTTCCGCGAGCGCCTGCTCCTGCCCGGCCAGCCGCATATCTTCCGCCAGCTCGGCGCTCAACTCGCCGGCCTGCACCCGCTGCGCCTCCGCTTCCCGCTCCAGCCGGGCCCGCTGCGCAGCGAGGTACGGCTCCGCCTGAGCCAGGACGGCGCGGCGTATCAGCGAGCGCGCATCGTCGGCGAGCGCGCGGCAATAATTGAGCGTATACTCCGACGGGGCCCCTGCCCCGGGCTGAACCGCTTGCGCCAGCCACGGGCCATCCAGCGCCGGCAGCGCCGCTTCCATCTCCGCGGCCGCCTTCGCCTCGTCCAAGCCGGCGGCGCGAGCCTCATCCCGGATCATGCGCAGCACATGGACCTCCACATTGGCGCGGATTCCTTCCCGCCAAGCGTCCGCGAAGGCGGCGAGGCGCCGCTCGCGCTCCTGCTCGGTCTTCGCGGCGGAGAAGAACAGCCCGACACGGAAGCCGGGCATGCGCGCCTCCAAATACGATTGAGCCAGGTCGCGTGTCGCCGCCGGCGTAATGTTCGCATCGCGCAGCAGCTTCTGCAGCGCCTCCTGGAAGGCCGAAGACACGGATTGCGCTTCGGCCTCTGCGGCGCGAACGGCTGCCTGTCGCGCCTCCCAGCGCTCCTTCAGCGCCTGTGCCGCTTCCGTGCCGCCCAGCGCTTCCATCCATGCCTGCCGCGCCTGCTCGATCGGCCTGATACGCATCGCGATATGCGAGACGGCCAGTTCCCTCGCGGCCCGCTCCACGCCGAACCGGATCAACGCCTCCTTGTCTTCAACGATGCGGAGCATGTATCGCTCCAATGCCGTCCATTCATTAAGCGGGTGATCCGGCTCCTTCAAGCTGACATAGAAGATGGCAGCCGGCTTGAGCTGCCAGGCATCCAACGCCCGCTTCACGTCATCCCGGTAAGTGTCGAACGCGATCTCGCGCTCGCGGTGCTTGTCTATCTGGTTCACGATCCAGATGAGCGGCTTGCCGGCATCGGCCACTTCCTTCGCGAACGCAAAATTATATTCGGATTGAACATGATTGTAATCGGTCACATAGAATACGACATCAGCCAAGTGCATGGCCGCTTCCGTCGCTTCCCGATGGGCCGGATCGGCCGAATCGACTCCGGGCGTATCGAGCAGAGCCGCCCCGGGCTTCAGCCACTCGGCTTCATTGTACAGATAGACCCGTTCCACGTTCTCTCCGTCGCGGCATACCTCCGCCAGTTGTTCAACCGGCACGGAGACGACGATCGATTGTTCCCCGTCTCTGCGCACAATGTCGGCCCGCCGCTTGCCATAGCGGACGGTCACCACGTTCGCGCTCGTCGGAATCGGACTGGACGGCAGCAGCTCCGCTCCGCACAGCCGATTGATAACCGTCGATTTGCCGGCGGAAAAATGCCCGCAGAACGCCAAAATGATAGTGCCGTCCCGCCATTTGCCGAGCAAATCAAGCATTTGCCGGCACCGGGCGGAATCTCCTGTCTCGCGGAACCGTTCCGCCGTATGTTCGAGCCACGCTTCCATGGAGCTAAGTCCTGCTGTCGTTGCTGCGGCCGTTTGCTTTGCATTCAAGTCCAGCATCTACATGTCCTCCGGTCTGGGAAAATAAGGCATGACATAATGAAAACCGAGCCTGGGCGGCATCCGCCTTAGACTCGGTTTCTAGTTTACCATATTTTATTGTTCCGGGAGGATAATTTCAAATTGCTCGCCGTGCTGCAATATCGTGATGCCCAAATCCTTCACCTTCATCACGACGACCCCCCGCTTCTGGCGCATGCGATCCACATATTGCGCAGGCACCTCGCCAGCTCCGTATATCGTGACGCCTTCCACTTCCTTCTCTTCATCCTCCTGCGGCGGAGTCTGAATGATGGCCTCATAGATATCGGAAAACTGCTCAAAATCATTCGTATAGACAGAAATGCATTTCATCGCGACCGCTCCTATTCACGTTCTTTTATTTTCCAGTCTTTCTTGGTTTGGTCGCTTTCATACGTGCTTTTCCCACGCGGCAGCAATCGATGAGAGGACAAATCTCGCACCGGGGCGACTGCGCTTTACAATGATAACGTCCAAAAAATATAAGCCGATGATGCGTAAGCGTCCATTCGTCCCGCGGAACTTTGCGCATCAGCTTCTTCTCCACTTCCAGTACGCTGTCCTGTTCATCGGCCAGCTTCAAGCGCTTGGCTACCCGCTCCACATGCGTATCGACCGCGATCGCGGGCACGCCGAACGCATTGGAGACGACGACGTTCGCCGTCTTGCGCCCGACGCCGGGAAGCTCGGTCAATTGGGCATGCTCCCGCGGCACATCGCCGTCATACTTGTCGAGCAGCATGCGGCACAGCTTCTGGATATTGCTTGCCTTGTTCCGGTACAGCCCGATGCGCCGGATGTCCTGCTGCAGCTCCTCCAGAGGCACCGCCAAATAATCCTCGGGGCGCTTATACTTCCGGAACAAGTCCGCGGTTACCTTATTGACGGTCTCGTCCGTGCATTGGGCCGACAACAGGACGGCAATCGTCAATTCGAACGGATTGGAGTGGATCAACTCGCAATGCGCATCCGGATACATGCTGGCGATCGTGTCCAATATTCGGCGTACACGTGCACTGGTTGCCAATTCGCTCCCTCCATTCCTCAGGTAAAAACCGTCTCATCCCTGTGCGGGAATGAGACGGTCTATTACAACCCTACTGTATTTTAAGACAATCTTTCGATTTCAACAACCTTGTTTTTCACGAGATAGACCATAATTTCAGTGTCTTCCTTAATCGTGGACAGTGAAATTTTGTCGCCTTTGGAATGAACATACACATTTGGCTCCATGTTGAAGATATAGTTGTTCTCCGCAAGCGAACGCTTGACGTAAAGCTGATCTCCGCTTACTTTCCAGTAGCTCCGCTTCGTGCCGGTGATCAGATTGATGGTGGTCAGGCCGTCGGCGTTCTTGCGCACAAAGACCCGATCGCCGGTTTTGAGCGCATTGATGCTGCTTGTGGAAGAAGAATCATCCACTTGAACAACCGGATTTTTGCCGAGCTGATGTACGGATGCGCTGCCCTGATTATCACGAACCTGCATCACCCCGGTAGAGGCGTCAATCGATTCGATGCGTCCATAGGTCACTTGCACCTTGCTGGCTTCGACGAAGTTGCGGCCGTCCATCACCACATTGAGATATTCGTTCGGCTTGATATCGGCCAGCTTGATTCTCTTGCCTTCCAGATCATAGAAGGACGTGCTGCCAACGCTGAACTCCTCTACCTTCGAGCCGGACGTGCGCAGACGGATGCGGTTCCGCGACGTATCGACGGATTCAACCTCGAACTGCTCGATGGTGCGCAGCGCCAGAGAGTTGACGGTTGTCTGATCGTCCGTCAAGTAGGCAACGATATAATCGCCGCTGCGGAGATCGGCCACCGTCGCGCTCGACTTATCGAATCTCTCCACATACAAAGTGCTGCTTTTATAAGGGAGCGTCACGGGAACGCCGTTATCCAGCTTCACAGTCACTGTCTTGGCGGTGCTGCTTACTGAAATGAACGTGCCTTCGAACCTGTTGACGAATTGAACCAGCAGCGCTTGGTTGGCGGTATGCTGAATATTCGCTTTCTTCTTGCCCTCCCGCAGGTCGCTTACGATATCATCGATGTACACGCTATCGCCGTTGCGCTCGAAGCGCGTCTCGTTGGTCAATTTCAAGGCGTAAGGCACTTTGTTCGCGTCCATCACGGTCAACAGATTGTTCGTTCGGTCATAGTTGATCACCGTGACCCCGATCAGCGACTCCAGCTTCCGATCGAGCACTTTGATCTTCGTCACCAGATCATCGCTGTTCAACGTCAGCTCTACCCGATCGCCGAATTCTCCGGCAACCAGATCATCGAATGTCGGAACCTTGATGCCTTCCATAATGATCTCCACGTTCGGCGCAAGCATCATCGCCTCCAGCTTGTCATTCTCCTTGCGGATCATCAAGCTCGTCTTCGCGGCGCCTTTCTCGTACAGGCGTCCCGTCACCGTCATCTCCGTCAATTGAGTCAGTTCTATCGACTGCACGATGCTGTTCTTGACGACATAGGAGATGGTCGAATCCGGCTTCAAATCTTTGATGCCGTTCATCAGTTGATCCTTGTACCGCACAACCGCGTCCTCGGCGACGGTGAAGGTCTCCTCGCTTCCGCTCTCCGGCTTAATCGTAATGGAGCGGTTAGTCGCGTCAACGGCCACAACCGTGCCTTTATCCGATTTGTTTACAGGGCCGGACTTCACTTGAATCTCGATCACTTTGCGATCGGAGGTGAAGGTTTCCCGCTTAATCTCCAGCACGCTGTCCTCCGTCAGCTGTGAAGCCTGGATTGTATTGCCGCTTGCGTCTTTCAGTACGGTCGACGAATCGTAGAAAATTTCAGTCAAATCCGCTGTGCCGTCACGTTTCACCCACAGCTTGTGCTCCGAGCTGACCGCGTATTTCAGCGTCGCTTGAGAGGTTTCCACCTGCGGCGTGTTGTCCAGCAGCTCGACGAAGGCGCCGGCCCCGCCGCTGCCAAGGACGCGCACCTTCGTGTACAGCGCAAGATCGGATGCCTTGATCGCTTTGTCCGAATCGGCCTGGTAATACAGCGTCTTGTCGTCAAGTCGGAACGCCGAAGCCTGGCCGTCCTCTCCGTACAAGCGGATTTCCTTATCCGTGAGCGCCATAATATACCCAACCGATTCATTGGCACGCTTGACGTCCGCTATCTTCTCCCCGCGGCTGAAAAAGGTCGCAAGCTGCGCGCGCGTCACCTTGCCCTGCGGGTCGAATTTGTTGCCGTTCAGACCGGCTGCCAGCTTCAAATCGACGGCCGTATTGACATACCCGAGCGCGGACGGGGTGATTTTGCTGTTATCCGCGAAAGAGGTCTGCTTGTTTTTCGCCTGCTTGGCGTCCGCTTCCTTCCCGACGGCGCGAACGAGGATTTTCGTAATCCATTCGCGAGTCGCCTTCTTCTCGCCCCAGCTATTCTTTGGATCCGGATTGGCCATCTCCTCGTTCTTGTCGATAAGCCCCTTCTGGAAAGCCAGCACGACATACGGCTTGAAAATTTCGCCCACCTTGAAATCGGCTGGCAAAGCAACCGAATCGGATGAATTCAGTTCTCCCTGCAGACCCATAAAACGGATCGCCATCGTGATTGCCTCTTGCTGGGTAACGTCGTCATTCGGACGGAATTTGCCGTTGTTGCCTTTCAAAATATCCAAGGCTGCAAGCTTATGTATATGCTTCTCAGCCCAGAATCCCAGATTAACATCGCTGAACATCGGGCTGACTCCCGCGGATGCAGACGGTTTCTGCGCCTCCTGCCCGGACTCTGCCGCCATAACGGCCATTGGCACGGAAGTGAGCGTGAGCGAGACGGCCAGCAGCGCGCTGCCAAGCGTACGGAACTTGCGCTTTGGTTGTGTATCATTCGATTGCATATGTAATCCCCTTCCCCAAATAATCCATAAAAAATGCTATAAGTAGTTCCACTTCGACAAGAACAGGGGCAATTCCTGCCCCTGTTCCCAAAAAGTTCGTATTATTGCCGGCGAATCGGATGCTCCAGGGTGACATGCCCCATCATGCTCTCCTCGGCTTGGCCGTCTACGAGCAAATCAATCGCTTTGATCTCGTCGAACTGGAACAGTGTCTTCGTCAACGCTTCGATAGCGAACGACTCGCCGCCGGCGCCGAGACGGGCATCTTCCGGAATATGAATATCAACGGTCAATGTGCCGTCGCTCAGCTTCACCGACTTGAATTCGATTTTTTTCCATAGCGGATTGTCTTCCGGGTTGTCAGACGTCTGGAGCGCCTTCAGCGCTTCTCTATATTTCTCTTCGTCATCCGCGAATTGAATCTTGGCGGAGTACGATTTCAATTCCATCAGATCGCTATCGGACACATAAGCCGTAATCGACAGCTCCTGCTTCTCCGGCTCTTGGTTCGCAGGCTCTTCCTTATTCGGTTCGCCCTGATTCGATTCCGAGGGGGTCTGCTCTTGAACGGCCCCGTTTTCCGTCTTCGTCTCGGACGGAGGAACCTCCGGCTGACCGGCATTCGTCGTCGGCTTGGCGCCGCAAGCGGCAACCAAAGAGATCGACAGGACGATTGCTGCTAATCCCCACCACTTTTTATTTTTCATCAGTAATGACCTCCTTTACACCGTACCTGACGCAATGCGAAGCGAAAAGTTGCGCTTTTCATCCTCAGGACAAGCCCAAATAGTCAAGAATCCCCTTGACGATATGCTCTGCGACGCGCTGTTGGAACTGTTCGTCAAAAAGCTGGGCTTCTTCGGCGGCATTGGTCAAAAACCCGATTTCAAGCAAAATGGCCGGCATTTTCGTCTCTCTCGTAACATGATGATTCGCCTTGCGGACACCGCGGTCTTTGAATTGCGTTCCTTCCATCAGCTGCTTGTGCATCGCCTCGGCGAACGCCTTGCTCTCCGCCCGCCAGTAATAGGTCTCCGTGCCCGACACGTGAGGCATATTGTCTACGCTGTTCGCATGAATCGACACGAACAGATCGGCATTCATACTGTTCGCCAGCTGCGCTCGTTCACTTAACTCCAGGAACGTGTCATCCTCGCGTGACAGCACCGTGTTGAACCGGTCGTCTTGACTCAAAATCTCGCCAACCTTCAGAGCAAGCGACAGATTGAAGTCCTTTTCGTACCGTTTTTTCACGCTGACCGCCCCGGAATCGTGATCGCCGTGTCCGGCGTCGATAACGACCGTATACTTGCCGTCCGTCTTAATCGGAGGCTTCGGTTGAGAGGTGTCTTTGCCCGGAACAAGCTCGACCGTCGTCAGTCCCGATTCATTATAGGTAATCTTCCCGTGGTACGGGGTGTCCAAGTCAATGACGAAGCGGACCGTATTCGGGTGGTCGCTGAACATCGCAAAGCGGATTCGCTGCACGTCAGGGTAGTCCGTAATTTCCATTTCCCCTTGACTGCCGGCGTCGAAACGGAATTTCTCAAAAAATTCCTCGGAAAATACGGCCTTCGGGAAGTCGATAACGACCCGATCCGGGGAGTCCATCGTCATAATGCTCGGAAGGACATTGCTGGAAGCAGCGATATGTAACTTGTTATCAATGAATGAAAAACCTGTGATTAGGGCATCAGGGTCGACTACACCGCCAACGCTGCCATCGGAATTTCCGTCTTCCGAATTCGATCCGCTCCCATTGGCGTCCTCGCCGCTCGGGGTACCCGGCGTTGGCGGGACGGCTTCGGAGGACTCGTCAGCCGTGAACAGATAGACAGACTTGGTCTCCTTGTCCCAATCTACCGTCAATCCCATATTCTCGCCAATGAACCTCAGCGGCACAAGTGTGGTGCCCTTTTGAAGCATCGGCGCTACGTCCAGCTTGACTTCCTTGTCATCTACCGTTGCCGTCTTCTGATCGACGGCCATAGTCAATCGTTTGCTGTCATTATATATGGCTACCGTCTTCGCCTTCGGGTCCCAATCGACCTTATACCCTAACTGTTCCGACACGACGCGAACCGGAATCATAGTGACCGAATGAACTAACGTAATCTTTTCCGGCAATGAAATGGAATTGCCATCCAGGTACAAGGCTCCTGTCGGAGCGGCTTGTCCCAATTGAGGAAACAGCATGAACAACCACATGAGCATCAGAGCTACACCAAATTTTTTTCCTTTTTTCATCTTCACCTCTACATCCTTTCATATTGTTCCGGCCTATTTGTCTATGTGTTCAGACCGGACGATATATTAGACGGAAAACATGAACAAAAGTTGCGTGTTTTCAACATTTTTCGGGCATATTTTGCCTTTACTTATTAAGGTAATGGAACTGGAAGGCCATGGCAAGAAAAACTTTTAAAAAAAGGTTGACGCTATGTAAACAGAGGAATATACTATGAATTGCTTTTTATTTTAGTTAGTAAACTATTTAACTTGTATACATTATAATTTGTATAAATTATAGCAACTAAAGGAGGTTGAATAATGGCGGGAGATGAGGATCTCATTCAGTTCGAGCGGCTGTTCTGGCAGGTATCCCGCAAGATTCAGTGCCTGCGGAAGAAGAAGTTCCACGATCGCTTGTCGGATTCACAGACTTATATCCTCGTGAAGCTGGCGACCGAAGGACCGCAGAAGGTGTCCGGCCTGGCGGAGTCGATCGGCATTACGCCGGGCGGCGTCACCAGCATTTCCGATAAGCTGATCGCGAACGGTTATGCCCAGCGGAAGCGCGACGAGGAGGATCGCAGAGTCGTCTTCCTGGAGATTACCGACAAAGGCATGGATGTGATGCGAGAGCTTCACCGGGAGCGGCTGGAGATCATCCGTTATTTGTTCAATAACTTGCCGCCAGACGACCTGCAGCATCTCAATCGTACCTATGAGAAGCTGCTGGAGAACCTGGACAAATATGAGCTAGAAATGATGGAAGAGTAAGGGAGTAAGACAAGGAGTGGATTTATGGAACATTTATCGGAAAAACGAAAACTAACAATCATGATCGCGATTATGGCAGCCATGTTCTTCTCGGCCATCAATCAGACGATCATCGGGGTCGCCATGCCGCGCATTATCGCAAAGCTCGGCGGGATGGACTATTATACATGGGCGATTACGATCTATCTGCTGACCTCGACGGTCGCTACCGTGCTGGTCGGCAAATTGTCCGACATTTACGGACGCAAGCCCTTTATCCTGGCAGGTATCGCGCTGTTCATGCTGGGCGCCTTCCTGAGCGGCTTCTCCGCCGACATTTTTCAATTGATTGCCTTCCGCGGCATCCAGGGGATGGGCGCCGGCATCATTATGTCTACCGCATTTACGGCGGTCGGCGATCTATACGCTCCGCGGGAGCGGGCGAAATGGATGGGCGTCATGAGCGGCGTGTTCGGCTTGTCCAGCGTTTTGGGACCGCCGCTGGGGGGTTATCTGGTCGATCACCTGGATTGGAGATGGGTCTTCTGGATGTTCCTTCCGCTGGGCATTATCGCCTTCTTCATGATTATCGCCCTGTTCCCGAAAGTGGAGCGCAAAGAAGGGGAGAAGATCGATTATTGGGGCTCTGTGTTCCTGACGACTACGATTGTGCCCCTGCTGCTCGCCTTCTCCTGGGCGGGAGACGGCGCGGGCAAATACCCTTGGGGTTCATGGCAAATCATCGGGTTGTTCTCGGCAACAATCGTTTCCCTCATTATATTCATTCTGGTGGAAATGAAGGTCAAATCTCCGGTGCTGCCGTTGTCGCTGTTCCGCAATGGCATCGTCACCGTGTCGAACCTGGCCGGATTCGTATTGAATGCCGGCATGATGGGGGCCATCATTTATGTTCCGTTCTTTGTGCAAGGGGTTAAGGGCATCTCCCCGACCTATTCGGGTTATGTCACGATGCCGATGTCCGTGGTCATGATTTTGTGCACGGCATTTATCGGCCAGTTCATCTCGAAGACGGGAAAATATAAAAAGATGGCCATCGCCGGCCTGCTCATTATGACCTTCGGCATGGTGCTGCTGCACTTCATGACTCCGGAGACGGCGATTTATATTACCGTTATCTATATGTGCATCGTCGGCCTCGGGCTCGGGATCAGCATGCCCGTCTTCTCTCTGACGATTCAGAATGCGGTTGAGCCGCAGCAGCTCGGCGTCGCGACCGCATCGTCGCAGCTGTTCCGTTCTTTGGGCGGAACGATCGGCATCGCCGTAATGGGAACGGTCATGAGCTCGCATATGACCAGCAAAATGACCGAGCTCGGCGCGGCATCCGGCGCTTCCGGCGGCCAGATGCAGATCGATCCGAAATACGCGGAATCGATCAAGGAAGTGATGAACCCGCAGACGCTGCTCGATCAGCCGAAGCTGGAAGGCATCATGAACCAGCTTCCGCCCGAACTGCAGACGATGGTCGACAATCTCGTTCATATGGTGCGCGAAGCGCTCAGCTACGGCGTGACCAGCACCTTCCTGACTGGCGCTATCGTCACGGCCGTAGCCGTGGTCCTGACCTTCTTCCTGAAGGAAATCCCGCTTCGCTCGGCGAAGGATGTCAAGGCGAAGCAAGGGGACCATGCAGGAGAAGCCAGACAGCAAGTCATTGTCAATTCCAAATCATGATATGCGCATCAAAACGAACGAACCGCCTTACCCTTTCGGATAAGGCGGTTATTTGCAATCAATCTATTCCACTATTATCCATATCATCGTATAATAGATGCCGACGGAATAATTAGTAAAGGGGGCGCTATCTATGTACATCCGCATCCTATGGGGATTGATCATCATAGGAGTTACGGGAATCTACGCGATGGTTACGAGCAATCTGTACCACATGTTCCTCATCAACGGCTTCGTCGGGCTCGGACTATGGGCATTCGCCGGCTTGCTGTCCGGCACGTTCCGGGATCATAGACATTGGCAATTCAATTATGCACTGAACTCGGAGGATGATACGCGCCGGCAGACAAGCTTCAGCGCTACGCTGCTCTTGCTCGGTCTGCCAAGCGTGCTTGCTTCGCTTCTCCTATACATCTTCGTATATCGTTAACCGGCATTTCCCGCCATTTTGCCATTCAGGCGGGCGTCTCTGCATCGCTGGCCGATGCCGCCAGTCCCTGCGTCATCGTCTCTGCCATCAATTCTACGGCTTGCTGCAGCGTACAGGACGAGCGCATCAGAAATTCCGGATCGAACAAGGCGGCCGAAGCTCCGATCATCATCTGCACGACGCTCGGCACATGGACAGGCCGTATTTCCCCGGCGGCAATGCCTTCTTCAATAATCTGGCTCACGGTAGACCAGCCGCATTCTTCCTGCAAATAATTGTTGATTTTACTCCATTCATTAGGAGCAAACCGCTTCATCTCCGCCAGCAGCCGCTGATCGCTCAGCTTCAGCCCGCTCGGCACGATGGAGAGCACCCGCTTCAGTTTCTCCAGACTGCTCCAGTCGGGATTCTCGTAAATCCCTTTTTCAAGCAGAATAACTTCACCGATCGATTGGTCGACGATCAAGCCGATCAATTCTTCCTTCGAGGCGAAATGCTCATAAATGGTTCGCTTGCTTATCCCCATCTCCCTGGCCAGATCGCTCATCGTAAATTTGAGTCCCTGTACCGACATCAAGTCCAGGGCAGCTTGCATCAGCCGCTCTCTCATGGAATTTCCCCCTCTTGAGCAACAAGGTAAGCCCTTTTTCGGATCTTGCGCATTATCATGCCGAGTATATGCCACGCTCCATGGAGAGTCAAGCCGCGATAACGGCCAAAACTCCCTCTGCGAAGAAGATTCTTCACAGGAGGGAGTCTAATTGCTTGGGAGATTCAGTTGTCAGGACGCGGAAGACGCCAGACGCTCCGCATGCTTCGCCTCATAAGCGGCAATCGCATCTTCATGCTGGAGAGTCAACCCGATATCATCAAGCCCCTGAAGCAAAAATTGGCGGCGGTGCTCATCCAGGTCGAATGAGCAGGACAAGCCGTAATCATCGGTTAACCGCTTGTTCTCCAGGTCAATGTGAAGCTTGTAGCCTTCGCGGCCCGCCGTCCGCCGGAACAGGTCCTCCACCTGCTCCTCCGACAGCTTGATAGGCAGAATGCCGTTCTTGAAGCAGTTATTATAGAAAATATCCGCAAAGGAAGGCGCAATCACACAGCGGAAGCCATAATCAAGTATCGCCCAAGGCGCGTGCTCGCGCGAGGAGCCGCAGCCAAAATTGGCCCGCGACAGCAGCACGGACGCTCCGCTGTATTGCGGCTGATTGAGGGAGAAGGAAGGAATCTCCTTCCCTTCCTCGTCAAACCGCCATTCGTAAAACAAAAACTGCCCGAATCCGCTGCGCTCGATACGCTTCAAAAATTGCTTCGGAATGATGGCGTCCGTATCTACGTTCACCCGATCCACCGGCGCCACCAATCCCGTCATCGTTGTAAATGGTTGCATCGTCCGTTCCCTCCTAGTTCAATACTTCCGATTTAAATTCCCAATTGCGCACATCGACGAAGTGCCCCTTGATGGCAGCGGCCGCAGCCATCGCCGGCGAGACGAGGTGAGTCCGTCCACCGCGGCCCTGGCGTCCTTCGAAGTTCCGGTTCGAGGTCGATGCGCAGCGCTGTCCCGGCTGCAGGACGTCCGGATTCATCGCGAGGCACATGCTGCACCCGGCATCGCGCCATTCGAAGCCCGCTTCCTTGAACACGGCATCCAGCCCTTCGCGCTCGGCCTGCAATTTGACGCGGCCCGATCCAGGCACCACGATTGCGGTGACCTTGTCGCTCACTTTATGTCCTCTGGCCACTTCCGCGGCCGCCCGCAAGTCTTCAATCCGTCCGTTCGTGCAAGATCCGATAAATACATAATCGATGTGAATCTCCGTCATCGGCGTTCCCGGCGCAAGCCCCATATATTCAAGCGCCTTCTCCGCGGCCTTGCGCTCATTCTCGGTCTTGAAATCTGCCGGATTCGGCACCGCGGCCGTAATATCCGTTCCCATGCCCGGGCTCGTGCCCCAGGTGACCTGCGGAATGAGACGGTCCATATCGACTTCCACGACCATGTCATAGGCGGCGCCTTCATCGGTGGCAAGCTGCTTCCAGCGTTCGATCGCCTTCTCGAAGTCCGCGCCCTGAGGAACATACTGGCGTCCGCGCAAATACTCGAAGGTCGTCTCGTCCGGCGCGATCAGTCCGGCACGCGCCCCCGCTTCAATCGACATGTTGCAGACCGTCATCCGCTCTTCCATCGTCAGCTCGCGAATCGCTTCGCCCGTATATTCGATGACATATCCGGTCGCGAAGTCCGTTCCGTATTGGGCGATGAAGCCGAGAATCATGTCCTTGGCGGTGACGCCCGGCTTCCGCTTGCCGACGAAGCGCACTTCCATCGTCTTCGATTTGGCTTGCTGCAGACATTGGGTAGCCAGCACATGCTCGACCTCGCTTGTCCCGATACCGAAGGCAAGCGCTCCGAACGCCCCATGGGTCGACGTATGGCTGTCTCCGCATACAATGGTCTTCCCCGGATGGGTCAGACCGAGCTCAGGGCCCATGACGTGCACGACCCCTTGATCGATACTGTTCAGATCGAACAACGTCACCCCGAACTCCGCGCAGTTTTTGGACAGCGTATCGATCTGCTGCTTCGAGATCGGGTCGGTAATATTGAAGCGATCTTTCGTCGGCACATTGTGATCCATCGTAGCGAACGTCAATTCCGGTCTGCGCACCTTACGGCCGCTCAGGCGCAGCCCTTCGAACGCCTGCGGGGATGTCACTTCATGCACGAGGTGCAGATCAATGTACAAAATCCCCGGTTTTCCTTCCTCTTGAACGATAACGTGATCATCCCAAATTTTTTCATACATCGTTTTCTTAGCAGCCATTCGTTCTTCACCTCTCCGCATATTGCGCTTTACTGTTAGAATGAATATAGCATTTGCATCTTCATTGATCCAAGATATAATATCTATAACAATGATAGGTTCAACCTATAACCCTTCTGTCCATCATCAAATGATCTATACTCATACCTTAGGAGGACGCACTATGGAATTCCGGCAACTACAATATGCGGTTCAGATTGCCCAGGAGCGCAATTTCTCGCGGGCAGCCGAGAAGCTTCATATCGCCCAGCCCTCGCTTAGCCAGCAGCTGTCCAAGCTGGAGAAGGAAATCGGCGTGCTGCTGTTCCGCCGCACGACCAATTCGGTCGAGCTAACGCATGCCGGCGAGATTTTCGTCGATCGCGCTCAGAAAATATGGGACGCGATGGAGCAATTAAAAAGCGAAATGGCCGATATCAGCCAGACGAAAAAAGGCAAGGTCGTCATCGGGACGATGCCGATTACGGGCTCGCACCTGCTCCCTCACGTCCTTCCTTCGTTCCATTCCATCTACCCGGATATCGAGCTCGTGCTCGTGGAGGATACATCGACCTCCAACCTGGAGCGGATGACGGCTCAAGGAAAAAACGATCTTTGCCTGCTCTCGCTGCCGTTGACCGATCCGGCCCTCACCTGCGAGCCGCTCGTCGACGAGGAGATTCTGCTTGCCGTCCCGAACGATCATCCCCTTCTGCCCAAGAGCGGAGCTCCCGCCGACGCCGTTCCGCTCGCTTCCCTGCAGGATGAGCCGTTCATCCTGTTGAAGCGGGGACAGGGCTTCCGGCAGCTGACGATGGATCTGTGCGAGCAGGCCGGATTCCGGCCGAATGCCGTATTCGAGAGCAGCAATATCGAGACCGTGCAATCGCTGGTCGCCGCCGGAATGGGCGTCGCGCTCGTCCCCGCCTTCATCGCGCGGGCGCCGCGGATCGAATTCGTCCCCGCCTACCTGCCGCTGGCCGGACGTCCCGCCCGCACCCTCGTCATCGCCTATCGCGAAGGGCGCTATATGTCGCATGCGGCATCGGCCTTCATGCAGACCTTGAAGACGGCGGTGGCCGAACGGTTCGGCAGCCGTTCCGAAGCGCGGTAAATGAAGAACAGCCCCGAGACCGCTAGTGACGGTTCGGGGCTGTATGTCTGTCTATGGCAGCGCGACCGGCAGCTTGCCTGCGGGCGGTTCGGCGGAGAACAGCGCCTGGACGCCGGCGCGGAGATTGCTGGGCGTCGTCCCGTAGACGGCGATCCCGAGCGGGATATCCGGCAGTTCGGTCATATCGTACGGAGTTCCGACGGACAGTACGGCGGCCGCAATGCCGTGCTCCCCAGCGGCCTGAAACCAGCTGCTTGCCTTCTCCGCGCTGTCCCGATCATGATGCAGGTCCTGCGCCACCCAGACCGCGATCGCCCCGTCCGGCCATTGCCGCGGCGATGGAGCGTCCGCCGGCGCCCGTGCGTCAACCCGGATGCTGCCCCCTGACATGGAGGAAGCGGCTGCTTCGATCTCGCGCTGAACGCGTTCCAGCGCCGTCCGGTTATCTCCGATAAGGATGATGCGGCGGCCGTCTCCGCGAAGCAGCGGCAAATTCTTCTTCACTGCCGTCCCCCACACGGTTGCCGCTTCGGACGCGATGCGATCGGCCGTCTCTTCCGCCGAGCCGGATTGGAAATACGCCTCGGCCTCCTGGATTGCGTCCTCCAGCGCGCCGGGCGGGGAGGCGGTGTCGGGAAGCAGGCCGTACTTCCGCTTCATTCGCAATATTCGGCGGACGCTGTCGTCAATCCGGGCAGGCTCAAGCTCGCCGGCGTCCACCGCCCGGTGTATCGCGTCCACCGCCGCGGCCGGATCCGGCGGCATCAGAAGCATGTCCGCCCCTGCCTTTACCGCCATGACCGCCGCTTCCTCGCTCCCGAAGTGATCGGCGATGGCCTTCATATTGAGCGCATCCGTTACGATGACCCCCTGGAACCCAAGCTGTTCGCGCAGCACGCCGGTCAAGATGCGCGGCGACAAAGTCGCCGGAAGCGTAATCGGCTTCCCATCCAGCTTCGAGACGGCTGCCGCCGGTTCCAGCTGCGGTACTTGAATATGCGCGCTCATAATGGCATCGACGCCTCCCGCTATCGCGGCCCGGAACGGCACCCATTCGACGGACTCGAAGCGAGAGAGACCGTAATCGAGCTTCGGCAGCCCGATATGCGAATCGGTCGCCGTGTCCCCGTGGCCGGGGAAATGCTTGGCTACCGCAGGCAGCCCGGCGGAATGCATGCCGCCGATGAACGAGGTGACGAAGTCCGCAACCTGCTCCGGATCCGATCCGAATGAGCGGAGGCCAATGACCGGATTGTCCGGATTGCTGTTGATGTCGGCGACCGGCGCGAAGTCGAGATTGATGTCCAGCTTGGCGAGCATCTCGCCAAGAGTCGACCCGGTCTCCGCGGCCGCTTCCGCACGCCCCGTCGCGCCGATTGCCATATTCCCGTTCAATGGGGAGGCGAAGGGCAGCCGCGTGACGATGCCGCCTTCCTGATCGGTGCTGATCCATAGCGGGATGGCGGCCGTCTGCTGCAAGCGGCGGTTCAGCGCCAGTACCGTGGAGATGTCCGGCATATCGGGGCGAAAGAGAATGATCCCGCCAGGCCGGAGCTGCCGCACCGCTTCCTCCAGTTGGACGCTGCCGGCTTCCCGTTCGACCGCCTCCAAATCCACCATCAGCATTTGGCTAATCCGCTCATCGAGCGACATGCCAGACAGCGTCTGTTCAATGAATGCCTTCTCCTGCTCCCTCTCCTTCTCCTGTCGGGCGGCTGCTCCATCGTTCCCTCCTCCCTTCCCCCCCGGAGACGAAGGGCCGCCGGAACCTGTATCGGGCCCTCCCGCCGTTCCTGCCTGAGGCTGAAGGGCGATCCAGGCTCCGATCCCGACGGCGGCCGCAAGCAGCGCCGAGGCCAGGATGATGAGCGTCCGCCGGGCCCCGCCCTGGCGCTTCCCGCCATGCCGGCTTGAGCGCGGGGGCGTGCTCATGTCCGCTCCTCGGCGGACACGGGCTGCCCGCTTCCGCGGTATAAGGCTTCGCGCCGATCCGCGAATACCGGTATGCGGCGGCGAACATCCTGGACGGATGACAGCGGGATATCCGCGTAAATATCCGTCTCTTCTTCTCCCGCTCCCGCGATGGTTTCTCCCCAAGGATCAAGCACGACCGAATGGCCGAAGAAGGCGGATTCGGTTCCGTCCGCTCCTGTGCTCGCGCCCACCCGATTGCAGGCGGCGACGAACATCTGATTCTCGATCGCCCGGGCCGTCAGCAGCGTGCGCCAATGGTGAAGCCGCGGATACGGCCACTGGGCGGGCACGAACAGCACCTCCGCGCCATCGAGAGCCAACGTGCGCGCCAGCTCGGGGAAGCGCAGATCATAGCAAATGATGGCGCCGCACGCCACGCCGTCCAATTCAAAGCGGCCCGGCATGTCTCCCGCAGTCAGATACGAATGCTCATCCATCAAGCGGAACAGATGAGTCTTGTCGTAGTGAGCCGCAACCCGGCCCTGGCGGTCCGTTACATACAGCCGGTTATAGAAGCGGCTTCCTTCGCGCACCGACACGGATCCGCCGATAATATTCACTTCATGCCGGGCCGATAATGCCGACAGGAGCTCCCGTGCCGCTTCCCCTCCCGGATCGGCCAATTGATCGAGCTTTTCCAACGCATAGCCGGTATTCCACATCTCCGGGAGCACGATGACGTCAGGCGGGCCGCCCGAACGGTTCATCACTTGCTCGATGCGGCGCTTTACGCGATCCGCGTTGCGCTCCGGCTCTCCGATGCTGACATCCATTTGAATGAGGCATATTCTCCATTCTTCCGGCTTCATTCGATTGACACGCTCCTTCGCTCTGACCTGTTTTCCACACTTTCCTTCATGATACCTTTTCATGGAATGGAGTCAAGCCGGACACACTATAGAAGGTCTATAAGTTCGTGTTCACACAGGACTTTCCGAACTACCCGATTATGGCATCAAAAAGAAAGGAGTTTTCCTTATGATAAGACAAGCACTTCAAGCCGCGGCGGCCGCGCTCCTGATCGGGGCGTTCGCTTGGGCCGGCGTCACCGGCGCATTTCCTGCCGAATTCGAGACCGGGAACACCGCCCCGTCAACGAAGGTTCCTCCAGTCCAGCTGTTCGACATGCAGCAGGAACGCATTATTAAGACGATTCCGAACCAGGAAGAACATCAGGCGGCCGCCCGGGAATGGCTCCAGTCGGTTACGGGCCCCGCTCCCCAGTTAACCATCGACAGCCGCTGCGGATATATCGTCCGGATCCCGCTCGAAGCGCCCGTTGCGATCAAGCTTGCGTCCGCTGAACTGAAGACGAAAGATATTTTCTTAATCTATTGCCCGGACAAGGACCCGCTGCTTCTTGTCTTCTCCGAGCAGCGCAAGCCATTCCTGCTGCGCATCTCGGCCAACGTGAAGCCGTTCATGCAGAAACTGCTTGCCCCGGCGTCCCCGCGGCAAGTGACGCCATCCAGCAATTGACCCCCGGGACGGCCGATTCCTGTTCTTCGTTATCAAAAAGAGGTATACACTTCCGGCAAAACATGCTAAATTATCGTTAATCTTCGCGCTTGGCGATATATGTGTCTGGAGTGAATTCCGATGAAGTCTAATATACCTGCAATCGTGCCGGCCGACCGGATGAACGGTCTGCCGAAGCAGTTCTTCGCCGCTCTGGTAGCGCGGGCTCAAGCGAGAATCGCCGCCGGTCATGACGTGATTAATCTCGGGCAAGGCAATCCCGATCTGCCGACGGCTTCGCATATCGTCGCCGCCCTGCAGGAAGCGGCCGCCAATCCGTTATATCATCGCTATCCCCCGTTCCAGGGCTACCGCTTCCTCAAGGAGGCGGTCGCCGAGCGGTACTTGGCCGATTACGGCGTCGACCTGGACCCGGATTCCGAGGTCGCCGTTCTGTTCGGCGGCAAGACCGGGCTCGTGGAAATCAGCCAAATTCTGCTCAACCCGGGCGACGTATGTCTTGTTCCGGATCCCGGCTATCCGGATTACTGGTCCGGCGTAGCCTTGGCCGGCGCCGAGATGGTTATGATGCCGCTGCTTGAGGAGAACGGGTATTTGCCGGACTATGAGCGGATTGACGCCGCCGGTCTGGAACGGGCGAAGCTGATGTTCCTCAATTACCCGAACAACCCGACATCCGCTGTCGCGGATCGCCCGTTCTACGAAGAGACGATTCGCTTCGCCGAGCGGAACGGAATTATCGTGGCGAGCGATTTCGCCTATGGCGCGATCGGCTTCGGCGGCCGGCGGCCGATCAGCTTCCTGGAAGTGCCGGGAGCGAAGGATGTCGGTGTCGAATTCTATACGATGTCCAAAACCTACAATATGGCTGGCTGGCGCGTCGCTTTCGCCGTGGGCAACGCCGAGATCATCCGGCTCATCAATCTGATGCAGGACCATATGTACGTCAGCCTGTTCGGCGCGGTGCAGGCCGCGGCGGCAGCCGCACTGACCGGACCGCAGGACTGCGTCAGGGAACTGTGCGCTGCCTATGAAGCGCGGCGCAATGCGCTCTACGCGGAGCTGCACCGCATCGGCTGGATCGCGCAGCCGCCAGCCGGCTCCTTTTTCTGTTGGCTCCCGGTGCCTGCCGGATTTACGTCGGCATCGTTCGCCGATCTGCTGCTGGAGCAGGCGAATGTCGTCACAGCGCCGGGGATCGGCTTCGGCGGGCACGGCGAAGGCTATGTCCGGCTCGGCCTGCTGGCGCCGGAGGATCGGCTGATCGAGGCGGCAGAGCGCATCGGATCGCTTGGTCTGTTCGGCGGCTGAGACGGCTTCCGAACTCATGTGGTGGACACGACTCCGCCCGGCGGTGACATTCCGGTGCTATCCCCCGCTTTACACGTCTCGGAATCGCATGGTATTCTAAGGGTAACCGCGCCGCCGCATGGACGGCAGGCGCCGGACACATGGAACGCGATGACAGGACCAGTACGTAACCAAGTCATGCCCAGAGAGCGGATGCCCCGGCTGCAAGCACCGCCGTTGACCGTTGCGGAACCTATCCTTGAGCGGTCAGCGTAAGCGATGCGTCGCGAAGCTGAACGGCAGCCCCGTTATCGGCAGGAAGCAGGAAGCGGAGGAATCCCGCGGAAGGCCATTGAGCAGCGGCAGCGTCTGGCTGCGCTGGCTGTCAGCCGCAGGAGACACATCCGTCTTCAACAAAGGTGGTACCGCGGAAGATCGACTTTCGTCCTTTATAGGACGGAAGTTTTTTTTATTCCGCAGCAAAAGCATAAAGCACGCAGTATAACGGCAGGATGTGATTGAATTGCAACGCATCGTAATGAAAATCGGAAGCAGTTCCCTTACGTCGGACAACGGCGGCCTCGATCGCGATCGGGTCTCCTTCTACGTCCAAGAGATCATTGCCATGCGCCAACGCGGCGCTCAGGTGGTGCTGGTCACCTCCGGAGCGGTGGCGGCCGGCTTCCGGCATATCGGCTACCGGGAGCGGCCCAAGCAGCTTCATGAGAAGCAGGCGGCCGCTGCGGTCGGGCAAGCTCTGCTGATGCAGGCATACCAAGAGGATCTGCAGATGCATGGAGTGCCTGCGGCACAAATTTTGCTCACCCGTTCCGACTTCGCGAACCGCCGCCGGGGGCATAATGCGTATATGACGCTCCAGGAATTGCTGGCCCGGGATGTTGTCCCGATTATTAATGAGAATGATACCGTGTCGGTCGAGGAACTCAAATTCGGCGATAACGACACGCTCTCCGCGCTCGTCGCCAATCTGGTTCACGCGGACCGGCTCATCATCGTCACCGACACGGACGGCTTGTATACCGCCGACCCGCGGACCAATCCCGGAGCGACCCGCTTCGACCGGGTCGAGGAAATTAATGAGGATCTGTACGCGTATGCCGGAGGGGCCGGCTCTTCCGTTGGCACGGGCGGCATGCGCTCCAAGCTGGACGCGGCGCGCATCGCCATGCGCGGGGGCGTCCCCGCCTTCGTCGGCAAGGTGAATGAACCGGGCGATCTTTCGCGCGCGGTGGACGGTGACGGAAAGGGAACTTATTTCGACACCCATTTCCACGCGCTGCCGATGAAGAAGCAGTGGCTCGGCTTCCATTCGACGGCGCATGGCCGCATCGGCGTCGATGCCGGGGCGGAGGAGGCGCTGCTGGCCAGAGGGTCCAGCCTGCTGCCCGCCGGCGTTCGTTCAATCGAGGGCGAATTCCATTCCGGAGACGTCGTCGAAGTCACCGGCCCCGATGAGCGGCTAATCGGCAGAGGCATCGTCAATTACGATTCCGATCAGCTGCGGACGGCGGCCGGCTGGTCAAGCGATGAAGTGATGAAGCGCATGGAGGTGCACCGGATCGAGGTCATTCACCGCGACGAATGGGTTACGTTGCGTTCCTGATGTTCCGGCAAAACTGATTTTGATAAGGAGGAACTACGATGAGTGAAGTGCGTAACAAAGCCGGTCTGGCGAAGCAAGCGGCCCAGATCATGAACCGGCTGACCACGGAGGAGAAAAATGCCGCGCTGCTGCAAATGGCGGATAAGCTGCGGGAGCAAGAGCGCTCCATTATCGAAGCCAATGCGAAGGACGTGGAGAACGGCCGGCAGCAAGGCACCTCCCCTTCCCTGCTGGATCGGCTGGCGCTGAACAGCGACCGGATCGAAGCGATGGCGGAAGGTCTGCGCCAGATTGCCGCCCTGCCCGATCCTGTGGGCGACGTGCTGGAGACGTTTACCCGTCCGAATGGCCTCCGGATTGAGAAAATACGGGTCCCGCTCGGCGTCATCGGCATGATCTATGAAGCGCGGCCGAATGTCACGGTCGATGCGGCCGGTCTCTGTCTGAAGACCGGGAACGCGGTGGTCCTGCGGGGCGGCTCGGCCGCGATGGAATCGAACAAGCGCATCGTCGCCGTCCTGCACGAGGCGCTGGCCGCGACGGCGCTGCCGGCGGATGCGCTGCAATTGATCGAGAGTCCGGACCGCTCCTCGGTAGATGAGATGCTGAAATTGAACGGACTGCTCGACGTCGTCATCCCGCGCGGGGGCGCTTCGCTGATTCAGAATGTTGTGCAAAATGCCACCGTGCCGGTAATCGAGACGGGTGCCGGCATCTGCCATACGTACATCGATGAGTCGGCCCGTACGGAGATGGCCGAAGCGATTGCCGTCAATGCGAAGGCTCAGCGTCCATCCGTATGCAACGCCATGGAGACGCTGCTCGTGCATCAGGCGTATGCGGAGCGCCATCTGCGTGCGCTGCTGGACCAGATGCGCGCCCGGGATGTAGAGCTGCGCGGCTGCGAGCGCACGCAAGCCCTGGATCCATCGGTGAAGTCAGCCGCCGAAGCGGATTATGCGACTGAATACAACGATTACATCCTCAATGTGCGTATCGTTGATTCCCTCGATGCCGCGCTGGAGCATATTGCGCGATACGGCACGATGCATTCCGAGTGCATCGTCACGGAAAATGCTAAGCAGGCCGAGCGATTCCTGCAGGAGGTGGACGCTGCGGCCGTCTATCATAACGCATCGACCCGCTTCACCGACGGATTCGAATTCGGCTTCGGCGCCGAGATCGGCATCAGCACCCAGAAGCTGCATGCCCGCGGTCCGATGGGATTGCCGGCACTCACCTCTAGCAAGTACCGGATCTACGGAACAGGACAAATTCGCTCTTAAAAGAGACAAACATTGCGAATCGATAGGGATAGGAAGAGAGAGGAATGATACTGATGGAAAATAGACATACACAAATAACCGACTCGTTCCGCTCGCTTCGCATCGGCATTTACGGAGCCGGTTCCATGGCGGAAGCGATTATTCGCGGCCTGACGGAGAAGCGGCTGATTGCGCCGGACCGGATCGCGGTCGTGAACCGGAGCAATACCGATCGGCTGGAGGAGCTGCGGCGGCGCTACGGAGTCGCTGCCGATAACTCCCCGCTGGGCAAAACGGGTATTCTGCGGGCGGCCGATATCGTCCTGCTCGCCGTCAAGCCAAAAGATGCCGCGGGCGCGCTCGCCGAGCTGAAGACCTGCCTCCGGCCGGGCGCCTTCCTGCTCTCCGTCGTCGCCGGACTCCCGATCGCCACGATGCAGCGCATCGCAGGGCCGATTCCCGTCGTGCGTACGATGCCGAATACATCCAGCTCGATCGGTCTCGGCGCGACCGGTGTCTGCTGGTCGGATGAGACGTCCGCGGAACAGCAAGAAGCCGCGCTCCATCTGCTGCAGGCCATAGGCTATGCCACCGTGGTGGCCGAGCATGATATGAATATCATTACCGGGCTATCCGGAAGCGGACCGGCCTATGTATACTATTTAATGGAAGCGATGATCGCGGCGGGCGTTGACGGCGGGCTCTCCGAGGAGCAAGCGCGCGAGTTGACCGTGCAGACCGTCCGGGGCGCAGCCGAGATGGTCCGCCTGACCGGAGAAGAGCCGGCTGAGCTGCGGCGCAAGGTGACCTCTCCCGGAGGGACGACCGCTGCTGCGATCGAGACGCTGGAGAAGCACCAATTCCGGCAGGCGCTTCGTTCCGCCATACACCGCGCGGAGTCCCGCGCGCAAGAGATGGGAGAACAAATTGGGAGGGAGACATTTTGAAAGCACATTGCACCGCCACGTATCGCATTTATGACGATCGGGCCGATTTCGCCAGCAAGGCGGAAAGCATCGCCGTCGGCATGACGGTCGGCAGCTGGACCGAGCTGCCGGAAGCGCAAAAAGCCGATATGGCCAAGCATCTGGGACAAGTCCTCTCTGTCGTGCCGGTCGAATCCGACATTCCGGGCGAGCGGTATGCGGATATTACAATCGCCTATCCCGACGTCAATTACAGCCGGGATCTGCCTGCCTTGCTCGTGACGCTGTTCGGCAAGCTGTCCATGGATGGACGCATCAAGCTGATGGACATCGGATGGTCCGATGCGTTCAAGCACGCGTTCCCCGGACCGAAGTTCGGCCTCGACGGGATCCGGAAGCTGGTCGATGTGCATGATCGGCCGCTTCTTATGAGCATTTTCAAATCGGTTATCGGCTATGATCTGCCCGCTCTTGCGGAACAATTCCGGCAGCAGGCGCTGGGCGGAGTCAATATTATTAAAGACGACGAGATCCTGTTTGAAAATCCGCTTACGCCCATCGAGCGCCGGGTAAAAGCCTGCATCGAGACAGCCGATGCCGTCGGCCAGCAGACCGGCCGGAAGCTGCTGTATGCGGTCAATCTGACCGGCCCGACGTTCAAGCTGCGCGATCAGGCGCTTCGCGCCATCGAAGCCGGAGCCAACGCCTTCCTGTTCAATGTACTGGCCTATGGCTTCGATGTGCTGCACGCCCTTAGCTCGGATCCGGATATATCCGTGCCGATCGCCGCCCATCCGGCGATGGCGGGCAGCATGTATCCATCGCCGCATCATGGCATCGCGGCCCAACTCCTGCTCGGCAAGCTAATGCGGCTCGCCGGAGCGGATCTGGTGCTGTTTCCGTCGCCATACGGCTCCGTTACGATGCCGGCCGAGGAGACTTTCGCCATCCGCGATGCGCTCACCCGGCAAGATATGGCGCTTCAGCGCAGCTTCCCGGTTCCGTCCGCAGGCATCCACCCAGGCATCGTGCCGCTTATCATTCGCGACTTCGGCACCGATGTGGTCGTCAATGCGGGCGGAGGCATCCATGGGCATCCGCTCGGGACCGCTGCCGGAGGGCGCGCATTCGTGCAAGCGATTGACGCCGTCATGCAAGGGAACACCCTGGAGAGCCGCGCGTCTGATCAGGAAGAGCTGCGGGCCGCGATTCAAGCTTGGGGGGTGAAGCAGTGAACCAGAGCCGCCGACGGATCATTTTCTGCGATTTTGACGGCACGATTACCGTGAACGACAACATTATCGCCATTATCCGCCACTTCAACCCGCCGGGCTGGGAACCAATTGTCCAGGATGTGTTGGAGGAGCGAATTTCCATTTCCGAAGGCGTCGGGCAAATGTTCGCTCTGCTGCCGTCGTCGATGCGGGATGAAGTCATCCGGTTCGCTCTCGGACAAGCCGTGATCCGGCCGGGATTCGAGGAATTCGTCCGCTTCTGCCGGGACAGCGAAATCGAGCTGTACGTCACAAGCGGCGGCATCGATTTCTTCGTCTACCCGCTCCTTGAGCCGTTCGGCATTCCTTCCGATCATATTTATTGCAACGGCAGCGACTTCAGCGGAGAATCGATTCGGATCACCTGGCCTCATCCTTGCCGGGAGCCATGCCGGAACCAGTGCGGAATGTGCAAGGCGACCATCGTCCGCCGCTTTCCGCAGGAACAATATGAGCGGATCGTTATCGGGGACAGCGTGACGGACTTCGCGGCAGCGAAGCTGGTCGAGTTCGTCTATGCGCGGGCCCAGCTTATCAGCAAATGCGAAGAGCTGCATCTTCCTTATGCGCCGTTCGAGACGTTTTATGATATTATCGAGCATCTGGGAGGTTCGGCTTCATGATAGATATCCGGTTAACAATGGAGGAAAAGCAGCACGCCCTTGCCGAGCTGCGCAGCATCAAGGAGCAATTCGCCGCGCGTCATTGGTTTCCCGGGACGAGCGGAAATCTGTCCGTCCGCACAGGGGATATGGAGGAAGGGCGTTTTCACTTCGCGATTACGGCCAGCGGCATGGATAAGTCCGTACATACGCCAGAGGACTTCCTGTTCGTGGATGAAGCCGGACAGCCGTGTGAGGCGACCCGGCTGCGCCCAAGCGCGGAGACGCTTATCCATTGCGAGATTTACCGGTTAACCGGGGCAGGCGCCATTTTTCACATTCATACGGTTTTTAACAATATCGTGTCCGAGATGTATGGGGAGGAAGGGTATATTCCCGTTCAAGGCGTGGAGCTTATCAAAGCGTTCAACATCTGGGAGGAAAATGCGCGAATCGACATCCCGGTCGTTCCGAACTACGCTCATATTCCGAGCATCGTCCCCTGCATTACGGCCAAGCTCAATCCGGCGATCCCGGGCATCGTGCTGCGCAACCACGGCATTTACGCCTGGGGAGCCAACTGCTTCGAGGCGAAGCGCCATCTCGAGGCGTTCGAGTTTCTGTTCGAGCATGTGTATCGAATGAAAGCAGTGGGATTATAGCGCTTCACCTGCGATCGCTTTGCAAGACGGCTCTTTCAAAGCGATCGTCTCTTTATCCGGATGCCGCTGCGGAAGATCTCCGCATGAGATGCCGATCACGCGTTGGCGGCCGGTTGCATGGTCCTTTGAACCATTCTCCCCTTCGGTCAGGTCCGTGACCGGAATCTTGCGATCATCTTGCCGCTCTGCTATCCCCCTCTCATCAAAGCCTCCTCTCCTGTGCCCATAGCGCATAGACCAAAATGATAAATGCGGTAAACGTATTTCATTTCGGCTCGCGTTTTCCTTACCCTGGTTTACTTTTCTTCTCTCATTATGTATCATATTAACATACTCATGAGTATGTTATTGTTATATTCTCTGGAAAGGACGCGATCCCTATGAGCTCTTACGATCATATCGTGCGAACAGCGCGAAAACTGGCTGCGGAACGATCGGCCGAGCGGCTGACGTATGCGGATATTGCCGCGGCTGCCGGTGTCCATTGGACGACGGTGCGCAGACATTTGGGCGACAAGCGGAAGATGATGGAGCTCCTGACGGAGGATGCTGGAACGAGGCATACGGAGCGGACGAAGCCGGAGACGCGGCAGCGGATTCTGGACAGCGCCCGGCACATCTTTGCCGGGCACGGCTATGCCGCCGCGAATCTCGACATCATCGCGGCGGAGGCAGGCTTGACGAAGGGGGCTGTCTATTGGCATTTCAGCAGCAAGCAGGATCTGTTCTTCGGCTTGCTCCAAGCCGAGCTGGAACGGATGCAAGCGCTTCTTCCGCGCGAAGCCCGGCAATTGACGGACACCGCCTGCGATCCGGCGGATGCGGCTGCCCGGATGCTCCGGTCCCGCTTTCCCGCCCAGGAAAGCGGCACCGGTTCCGCGTACCTGTTCTTTGAATTCCTGGCCGCGTCGCGAGATCCTGAAGTGAAGCGGCGCCTGCAAGCCGCATATACGCGAATCTGGGATCTGGCCCAAGCCCATATCGAGCAGCTTCAAGAGGGCGGAATCATCGCCTCCGATGCCCCGGCAGACAAGCTCGCGATTCTTCTTCAGTCACTCATCCACGGCCTGATGATCTCCTGGATTATCGATCCGAAGCGAATTGATTTTGACCGAGTCGTACCGGACATGGTCCGGATATTGTGGCACGGCATCGGCGGACCAGGAACGGCGCAGGGAGGTGCAAAGGCGTGACGATGACAGTGTATCGGTCAGCCCCGATTTATGACATCATGAATATAAATGGCATGCAGGTGCACTACCGGAGGGAAGGGAGCGGCCGCCCCGTCGTCCTGCTTCACGGCGGCATATTGTCGCTCCATGATTACGACGCTGTCGTTCCGCTCCTGCGCGGGCGTTACGATGTCATCGCGCTGGATCGCCCGGGCTACGGTTACAGCCAACGGGAGCCCGGCGTGGCGATGACGCCGGCACGGCAATCGGAATGGCTTCATCAGGTGCTGACGGCGCTGCGGGCGGAGAAGCCAATCATCGTAGGCCATTCCTGGAGCGGTCTGATGACGCTTGCCTATGCCTTGAACCATCCCGGCGAAGCGGCTGGCATCGTGCTTCTCGCCCCGGCAGCCTATGGCGGGAAGGCCTATCCGGCCGGCCGGCTTGACGCGCTTCTGTACCGGGGAATCCGCTCCCTCGTCATAGGCGATATCCTTATGCGCGGGCTGCTGATGCCTCTCTCCCGTCCCCTCGCGGCCCTGTCGGCGAAGGGAGCCTTCGCGCCTGCGCCGGTTCCCGCCGCCTATATGGAACGCGCGTACGATCTGTGGTGCCGTCCGTCACAGATTCGCGCCAATCGCGAGGATGTCTTTTCCTTTTCACAGACTGCCGAGGACCTGTCTTCCCGGTATCCGGCCCTGACCGTTCCGACCGTCATCGCGGTCGGAGACAAGGAGCCGTACCGGCCGGAGCTGCAGTCGCTGCGCTTGCACCGCGACATCCCGCACTCGGCGCTCCTGACCGTGCGCGGCGCGCACCATATGCTGCCGGTGACCCATCCTGAAGCGGTCGCGGAAGCGCTCGCGCTGCTGGAGGAGCGGATTGACATCGGCCATCGCTAGCCCGGGCTGCGGCTTTCCCCAACATCAATACCCCCGGCGCCAACGAGTCTTCCTCATTGGCGCCGGGGGTTCCCGTGAAGCTGCTCTTGGCTGCGGTTCATGGTCAACTGTCGGAAGGGATGCGCACCTTCCCGCTGGAACGGAACCGCTGCGTGTACGCCTTGGCATCTTCGATGGTGCGGACGCGGTTGCGGCTCCACTCGAGCAATATCCGATCGATGTAGCGGAAATACACTTTGCCGGCGAATACCGCTTCCTTCAGCGCCAGCAGTATCAGCTCTTCCGGATAGCGGTCTTCGTCAATCCAGCCGGCGATCGTCTCGCACTCCATCGGGGAGAGAGGCCGTCCGAATTCCTTCTCGAATATATTGAACAGATTCGGCGGCTCCGCATCCGACAGCGGTGCCGCCGCCCGCAGCCGCTGCCGCTCCGCCCGTATTTCCTCCGCGGCGGCCAAGGCGAGCTTTTCCCATAATCCGCTCAAATTGTACTGCTCATACTGAACATCCGTCGCCGGATCGATGTTGTCGTCTATGCTCAAAAAACCTTCTTTCATCAGCTTCTGCAACGATTTGATAACCGCATCAGGAGCTGCTCCCATTCGTTCCTGCAGTTCGTCGATTGTCGGGAACTCCTTCATCTCCTGCTGCTTGAAGCCGATGAGGTGAATGAGCAGCATCACATCCGAATCGCTCAACTTCCATTGCTTGTAATAACGCAGCAAATGATACGGCACGCTAATGCTGCCCGATTGCAGGCCTAGCGCCAACCCTTTGGCGAAGGTCCGGAATCCGTCTACACTCACCAAGGTACCTCCTCTTCCCAACATACTCTCCTTATTGTCGCACAAACGAACGCTTTTGGTAAGGCTTACATTGATAATGTTTCCAAAAAATTCATGAACTTATCTAAGAGTAATCCCGTATCACCGAAGCGATACGGGATCATGTGCTAGCTATCAGGCCGCGCATCCCGGCACACGGGGAGCTGGCCATGGTTCAGGCCCTCTATGGATAAAGACGGTACAACAGGCGCGGGAACGGAATTGTCTCCCGAACATGCTCTAGCCCGCAAATCCACGCCACCGTGCGCTCCAATCCTAGACCGAAGCCGGAATGAGGCACGGAACCGTATTTTCTCAAGTCAAGATACCACTGATACGCTTCATCAGACAGTTCATGTTCGCGGAAGCGCTCCTTCATGAGCTCCGGATCGTCGATCCGCTGCGAGCCGCCGATAATCTCGCCATAGCCTTCCGGCGCGATCATGTCGGCGCAGAGCACGACTTCCGGACGGTTCGGATCCGGCTTCATATAGAACGCCTTGATCGATGTCGGGTAATGAGTAATGAACACCGGCGTCTCGTATTTCTCCGCGATCGCCGTCTCATGCGGCGCACCGAAGTCTTCGCCCCACGGAATGTCATGGCCTTGCTCCTGCAAAAATTGAATCGCTTCGTCATACGTGATGCGCGGGAACGGAGCTGTCACCTTCTCCAGCTTCGAGACATCACGTCCGAGCGTATCGAGCTCGGCGCGGCAGTTCTTCAGCACGGACTGCACGATATGAGCTACGAATTGCTCCTGCACCCGCAGATTCTCTTCATGATCCACGAAGGCCATCTCCGGCTCGATCATCCAGAACTCGATCAGGTGGCGCCGGGTTTTCGATTTCTCGGCGCGGAAGGTCGGTCCGAAGGAGTACACCTTGTTCAGCGCCATCGCGGCAGCTTCCATATAGAGCTGACCGCTCTGGGTCAGGAACGCGTCTTCTTCGAAATATTTCGTATGGAACAGCTCCGTCGTGCCTTCGCAAGAGGAAGGCGTCAGGATCGGAGGATCGACCAGCGTAAAGCCATGCTCGTCGAAAAATTGCTGCACCGCGCGAATAATCTCGGCGCGAATCGTCAGGATGGCGCGCTGTCTAGGCGCCCGCAGCCACAGATGGCGGTGATCCATCAGGAAGTCGACCCCATGCTCCTTCGGCGTAATCGGATAGTCCTGCGTCAATTGGATGATCTCGACTCCGGTTACCGTCATTTCATAGCCGGATTTGGAGCGCGGCTCTTCCCGTACGATCCCTGTAAAATATAAAGAGCTCTCCTGCGTCAAGCTCTTGGCCGCTTCCCATACCTCTTCCGGCACTTCGCTCTTCACGACGACACCTTGGATGAACCCGGTGCCGTCCCGCAGCTGCAGAAATTGAATCTTGCCGCTGGAACGTTTGTTATGCAGCCAGCCGCCGATGCGGACTTCTTCGCCCACATGGCGGTTGACTTCACGGATGACACATGTGGTCGCCATCATTCGTCTCTCCCTTACGATTGTTTGGATTGTTGAACCAATCGATACGTATCGCGGGCAATCATCAGCTCTTCATTGGTCGGAATGACGAATACGTCCACCTTCGAAGCCGGCGTCGAGATGCGGCGCGGTTCCTTCGAACGCACCTTGTTCAGTTCCCGATCAAGCTCTACGCCGAGGAACGTCAGCTTCTCGCAGACATGCTGGCGGATAACGACCGAGTTCTCGCCTACGCCGGCGGTAAACACGATCGCATCGACGCCGTCCATCGCGGCCGCATAGGCCCCGATATACTTGCGCATGCGGTATGTGTACATTTCGAACGCCAGCGTCGAGTTCGGTTCGCCAGCTTCCATTCCGTCCGTAATCTCGCGCATATCGCTGGATACGCCGGAGATTGCGAGCAGCCCGCTGTGCTTGTTCAGCATCGAATTGACTTCATTGACCGTCAGGTCTTCCTTCATCATCGTGAACGGAACGACCGCAGGGTCTAGGTCGCCGCTGCGCGTACCCATCATCAGACCTTCAAGCGGCGTCATCCCCATCGACGTATCGACCGAGATGCCTCCGTCGACCGCCGTCAGGCTGGCCCCGTTCCCGATATGGCACGTGATGATTTTCAGCTCTTCGATCGGGCGCTCCATCAGTTCGGCCGCGCGCTTGCTGACATAATCATGCGATGTGCCGTGGAAGCCGTAGCGGCGGATTTTGTGCTTTTTGTACAGCACTTTTGGAATGGCGTACATATATGCTTTCTCAGGCATCGTCTGGTGGAAAGCCGTATCGAACACAACGGATTGCGGCACGTTCGGCATATTCGCCTCCACGGCCTTGATCCCCATCATATGGGCGGGATTATGCAGCGGCGCCAGATCGAACAAGCGGCGAATCTCGGCTTTGACCTCGGAATCGACCAATACCGAGTTTTTGAACGATTCGCCCCCGTGCACGACGCGATGGCCGACCGCATCGATCTCGCCGGTCGACTTCAGAACGCCGACTTCGGCGTCGGTCAGCTTGTCCAAGACTTTGCGGATGGCCGTCGTATGGTCCAGAATCTCGCTGACTTCCGTGATCTCTTCCGTATGGTGCGGCTCATGCACGAGGATGGAAGAATCCATCCCGATGCGCTCTACCCGGCCTGCGGCCAACACCGACTCGTCCGTCATATCGTACAGTTGGTATTTAAGCGAGGAGCTTCCCGCGTTGATTACAAGTATTTTCATAGTCGATCCCCATCCTTATCATACTTGAAAAATCCGACGCCCGTCTTCACACCAAGGTGGCCGGCTCGCACCATCTTTTTCAACAATACGGACGGACGATATTTGATATCGCCGAACTCGCGGAACATGCGTTCCAAGGCCGCCAATACCGAATCCAGACCGAAGCGGTCCGCCATTTCCAAAGGCCCATATTGGAAATTGTATCCGATACGCATCGCGTTGTCGATATCTTCCGCCGAAGCGACCCCTTCCTGCAGCACATGAAGAGCCTCGTTGATGAGAATGCAGCTCACGCGCGTCGTCACGAATCCCGGGGATTCATAGACCATGACGCCTTTCTTCTGCACAACCTCTTCGACGAAGCGCTTCGTTTCGTTAAATGTAGCGTCCGAAGTCTTCAGCCCGCGGATAATCTCCACAAGCTCGACCTTCGCGACGGGATAAATAAAGTGCATGCCGATAACCCGATCCGGATATTTCGTCGAGCTGGCCAGTTCGGTTAGAGACAATGTGGATGTATTGCTTGCCAAAATAATATTGCTTGGGCAAACGCGATCCAGTTCCGCAAATACTTGCTTTTTCGCTTCCAAATCCTCCGAGATCGTCTCGATGACCAATTCGCATCCTCCGAGTTCCGCCAAATGCGTCACCTTATGTATGCGGGACAGGATCAGTTTTTTCTCCGCCTGGGTGATGGCCCATTTCTCCAATTGTTTGTCCAGACTCGCTTCAATCATCGAGTAGGCATGATCCAGCTTCTCTGTCGACTTTTCCACCAACAGCACGTCCAAGCCTTTGACAGCAAGCATTTCCGCAATGCCTTGGCCCATTGTACCGCCGCCGATGACGCCGATTTTCTTGAAAAACATGGTTTCTTCCACCTTTCCTCCATCTATGCTCTGTATAGTGTACCCGATAACAGGCATTCGTTATCAGTGCACAGGGATCTTAATCTATCATAACATGAATCCTGAAATTAAAAAGAAAAACCCAGCGTGTTTTCACGCTGGGAATTCCTGCCTGTCACATAATAGACACCGAAATTGCTCTCCGCTCAGGTTTTCCTCGCGCAGAAGCTGGTGCAAAACGCGATCAAAGGCAGGCTTGCGCTCAGACAGCAGCGCATGCGTACGCTGAAAGAGCTCCTCCATGATAGCTTGCGTCTGCCGGGTTACCGCTTCCGGCGGCAGCTGCTTCAAGCGGACGATGCCCAACTCCGTGAGCCCGGCATTGATCATCGAGTCGACAATGTTCAGCGCGTGATCGAAGTCGCCCTGCGAGCCGGTGCTCCGGTTCCCGTAAAAGATCTCCTCGGCCGCCGCGCCGCCGAGCGCGATCATAATCTGTTCCTCCAGGAAAGGCTTCGTGTACAAATAACGCTCCTCCAGCGGCTGATGGCGGACATATCCGAGCGCTTGTCCCCGCGGGCTGAGCGCCACCTGGGATACGCTTCCGGGGCGGACTACTTCCGCCATAATCGCATGGCCCAGCTCGTGGATGGCGACACGCCGCCGTTCTTCCTGGTTTGTCTCCCGGTCGATCTTCTCGCCCATCATCACTTTATCGATCGCCTGGGACAGATGATTCGTCGTAATGACATTCGACTCGTCCCGCATCGCGTAGATCGCTCCTTCGTTCAGGACGCTCTCCAGCTGCGCGCCGGAGAAGCCGAAGGTCTCGTCGGCAATGCGCTCCAGATCGATGTCGTCGGCGAGCGGCTTATTGTTGGCGTGCAGCTTCAAAATGTGAAGCCGGCCCTTTTTATCGGGGAGATCGACCTGAATATGACGGTCAAACCGTCCCGGACGCAGGAGAGCGCTATCCAGCATCTCCTTGCGGTTCGTCGCGGCCATGACGAGAATGCGCGGACTCATGTCGGCATACAGCCCGTCCATCTCCGTCAGAAGCTGGTTCAGCGTCTGATCGTATTCCCGCTGCTGGCCGCCTTCCCGCTTCCCGCCGATGACATCGATCTCGTCGATGAAGATGACGGCGTTCTGCTTTTTCTCCTTCGCCGCGCGCTGCCGCGCCTGCTTGAACAGCTCGCGTACGCGGCCCGCGCCGACGCCGACGAACATTTCCACGAACTCGCTGCCCGCGACGCCGATGAAGACGGCATCGGCATAGTGGGCCGCCGCTTTGGCCATCAGCGTTTTCCCCGTGCCCGGAGGACCGGTCAGCAGGATGCCCTTGAGCGGACGGATCCCGAACTTCCGAATCGCATCCGGGCGAACCAAGAAATCGAGCGCTTCAATCAATTCATTTTTCGCCCGCTCCTGCCCGCCAATCTGCTCGAAGCTGAGCGGAGCGACGGACGACTTCCGCGAATCGCTGCGGGAGCCTCCGGTCGTCACGCCGGCGCCTCCGCGCCGCTGGACGACGAAAGAGAGCGCGATCAACACGACGGCTGCCAACACGATCGGAAGGATATTCACGCCGCGAAAGGCGAGAAAAACAACAATCGCGATCGCGGCTCCGATTGCCGCCTCAGGCCAGCGGATGGACAGTCTGTTCTTCATGCGGCCACACCCCCATTGCGGTTCCGTCCAGCGGCAAGAGCATCGTCTTGCTGCCTTGCTTGTTCTTCAGTTGGATATAGACATACTGGTTATCCATTTCCGTCACGACTTCAACGCCTGGCTGATTCGCCTGAAGCTCCTTAAGCTTCTTCGGAATATCGCTATAATTCCGGTGAACCATCGCCTCGGCTACATCGAACATCGCCTGCGACCACCATTGGTCAATCGATGGCGTACTGTTCTCATTGATATATTCAATCAGCACTTTGTTGCCCTTGGCATACTGTGCAATCTCGGCATTGAGCTTCTGCACCACTTCACGAATATCGGCCTCCGGATCGGCCTGAATTTGAATTTTCAGCGTGTCCGAATGCCAGTCTACCTGGTACTTCGTAATCTCGGCATGCTGCCGCATGACGCGATCTACGGGCTGTTGCACATACTTCGTCTGATATACGGCCCACCCGCCGAATAAAATACCGCCGGTCAGCAGCATAATAAGCAGGGTCGGCGCAATGCGAATGTTCTTCGTCATGCCACAAAAACCCCTTTCTATTCCTGTATATCGCGGAAAGTGCAATTTGAGACAAGTTGCAAGCTTGCAAATAAGAGATCTGCTTCGCTGACATACGGTGCTAAAATTGTGTTTTTATCTATCAAAACACGATATACAAAAGTATATCACATCTGATATACGAATACGGAATGTAAAGTGTTCCATGACTGCCAAGACAGCAAAAAACACCGCCTCCCTTCAGCGGCGGTATGACGCTGAAGCGAAGCGGTGCGGCAGAAGAGGGCCGCTGTTCCAAGCCCCCTTGGCTATTCTATTGGTTGGGCAGGCCATAGATCTCGCCCACCGGAGAACCGTCGTAGAAAGAATAAAACTGATAAAAATACCGGCGCGTTCCTTTCTCGTCCTTGCGCTGGACGAAGGCCTGCCACACATATTGATTGTCCTTATATCCGGGCAGGAGGCGGACGATGCGGGCATCGGGATGCGCCTGTTGAATCGCGGCCTTCACCGAAGCCTTATCCGCGCTGTCGGCTGCCGGGATCGAGGCGACCCGATCGGGGAATACCCATACCCAGACGGCCTTCCCTTCCTGATTAACCCCATTTATGACATAGACGACTTCATCCCATATGCTCTTCTCGATGCCGTTCACTTCGGTCAACGGCGCCTCTTGCTGGGCGCGCTGCAAGATGTCTGCTTCCTTCATGCGCTCGTCGGAATAAATGTAGTTGACATACATCACCAAGGCGACAATGAGCAGGATAAGCACGACGAACGCCAGCGCGGCGATGAACCACCGGTTGCGGCGGCGGCGACTGCGGCTTCTGGCCATGCGTTCCTCCCGTCAGCGCTCAAGCAGGCGCTCGAAGCACCGCCCGGCTTCATAGAGAATGCGCTCTTCGTCCAAGGTGAGGCATTGGCCGTCCTTGATCACCTGGCGCCCGTCGACCCATACATGGGCGACATCTTTAGCGGAAGCGGAATAGATCATATGCGAGACGAAGTCGGTATGCGGCACGAAATGCGGCTGGTTCACATTCACCGCTACGATATCCGCCTTCATGCCGGCTTCCAGCAGCCCCAGCTTCTCCGCCCGGATCGTCCGGGCTCCGTACAGCGTGCCCATGCGCATCGCTTCAGCTGCCGGAACGGCCGTCGGATCGCCGGATACGCCCTTATGAATCAGGGCCGCCAGGCGCATCTCTTCGAACATATCCAGATTGTTGTTGCTTGCCGGCCCGTCCGTTCCGAGCGATACGGTTACGCCCGCGCGAAGCAGCTCGGGCACCCGGGCGACGCCGGAAGCCAGCTTCAGATTGCTGCCGGGATTATGAGAGACCGCTACATCGTGACGAGCCAGTACTTCGATCTCCTCATCGGTCAGATGCACGCCGTGCGCCACGAAGGAAGGCCGCGAGAAGAAGCCGAGCTTCTCCAGATGAGCGACGGGACGAAGCCCGTAGTCCGCGACATTCTGGGCGACTTCCGCCGCGGTCTCCGACATGTGCGTATGCAGCGGAAGATCGAGATCATGCGCCGCCTGCACGAACTTCTCGATGAAGCCCGGAGGACATGTATACGGAGCGTGCGGAGCCAGCATCGCCGTGATGCGCCCGTCCGCCTTCCCGTGCCAATCCTGGGCGAATTGAACGGCTTCCCGGAGCTTCGCTTCCTGCACGTCTTCCGGGCATAAGCCGATGGCGCCGCGCATCAGGCAGGCGCGCATGCCGGACTCCTCGACGACCTTGGCCACCTCATCCATATGGTCGTACATATCCACGAATGTCGTCGTCCCGCCTTTCAGCATTTCCAGGACCGAGAGCGCCGTTCCCCAGCGGACATCCTCCGCGGTGAATTTCGCTTCCATCGGCCACATCTTCTCCTGCAGCCACGTCTGGAGCACCATGTCGTCTCCATATCCGCGCAGCAGCGACATCGCCGCATGGCCGTGCGTGTTGATGAGCCCTGGCATGAAGAACAGTCCTTTGCCGTCGATCCGCGCCGCTTCGGAAGTGTCATGCTCCTGCGGCAGCTGTTCTCCCACATATACAATCATGTCATCTTCAATGACCATCGCGCCTGTAACGGCCGTGCGCTCCGCGCCTGGGCGGAGCGAAGCAAAGGTCCCGTTCTCAATAATCATTTTCGTCATTCTACCGGAGCTTCCTTTCTATCATCGGATAAATAATAGGCCAGACTGAACATGTCCGTCGTAAAATCGGCCGTATGCACCCGGACATGAGCCGGGACGCGAAGGATGACCGGCGCGAAGTTCAAGATCGCCTCGACGCCAGCCTCGACGAACTGTTCCGCGACATGCTGCGCCTCCGAGGCGGGCACGGTAATGATGCCGATGCGGATTTTCTGCTCGCGCACGGTGTCCGCCAACTCGCTCATCGGCTGCACCCGCAGATTATTGATCTCGGTGCCTACCTTCGACTCCAGCGCGTCGAATACGGCCACAATCCGCATATTATCCTTCATATATGCCGTATAGTTGCACAATGCATGGCCCAGCTTCCCCGCGCCGACGAGACCGACATGAATAATCTGATCCAGCTTCAGTATATGACGGATTTGTTGAATCAGGTAAGAGACGTCATACCCGATTCCTTTGCGTCCAAAATCGCCGAAATATGCCAAGTCTTTGCGAATCTGGGCGGGATTGAGGTCCAGCTTCTGCCCCAAATCCTGTGAAGAAACCGTCAGAACCTCTCGCTGCTTCAGTTCCATCAGATGACGTAAATAAACCGGCAGTCTGCGAACGACAGCTTCTGATATTTTCAACGTTTTCATATCTATTTCGTTGCCCCCTCATCGCTCTTACACGCCTATTTTTCGTGCTCGCTTAACCACGCTTCGATTCTGGGCACCAGCTGCACATTGGCCATGTGCTCCATCTTCGGCCCAGGAAGCGAATATAAGAAATGTTTGCCGTAGCTCGTCTCGATCACCCGCGTATCGTACACGATGACGATGCCTTTGTCCTGAGCGGTCCGCACAAGGCGTCCGAAGCCCTGCTTGAAGCGGATGACCGCCTGCGGAACCGAATATTTCCGGAACGGGTTCTGCTTCTGGCGCTTCAGCCGATCGCATTTGGCTTCGACGAGCGGATGGTTCGGCGGCTGGAAGGGCAGCCGGACAATGGCGAGACAGGTAAGCGCGTCGCCGGGAATGTCGACGCCTTCCCAGAAGCTGCTCGTACCGAGCAGCACGGAGGCCGGCTGCTCCCGGAAGCGGCGAGTCAGCTTGCTGCGGTTCCCGCTGTCGATGCCTTGGCCCAGCACCTGGATGCCGCTTGCGCTCAACGCTTCCTTCAGCGGGTCGTACACATCCCGGAGCATGCGGTACGAAGTGAACAGGACGAGCATCCTGCCGCGCGTGACGAGCGCCACATCCCCGATCGATTTCGCGAGCGTCTGATTGAAGACTGCGTCGGACGAGCCTTTGACGCTGGGGAAATCCCGCGGGATTACGACCAGCGCCTGCTCCCGGTAATTGAACGGGGAAGGCAGAATCACCGTATGCAGCCTGCCGTCATTGGCGGCTTCCGCAAGGCCGATCTGTTCCTGCACGAACTGAAAGGACTTGTCGACGGACAGCGTCGCCGAAGTGAGGATGACGCTCTTTTTCGGTTCGAAGAAATACCGGTTCAGCGCGTCGCTCACATCAACCGGCACGGCATACATTTGCAGCGACTTGAATTTGAACTGCGTATTGCCCTCCATCCAGTAGACCGTCTCCGGATCCGATCCTTGCATGAACAGGCGGAAATCGTCGCGCACCTGTCCTACATCCTTCAGCAGCCCGCTAATATCGACGATGACGCCTTCGAGTTCTTCGTCATCGGCCTCTTTCCACTCATTGACCAGCTTTTCGCCCGAGCGCACGATGTCGCTGAGCCGGGTGTGGATCGATTTTTCCAGCTCCACCGCTTCGGGCCACTCTTCCGGACGCTCGCCGGCCGGGAGACGAAGCACCGTCTGTCCGCCCTCGAATTGACCGGCTTCCCCCGAAGGAAGCAGCTGATACAGCATATCATGCAGCCGATCCCATTGCTCCTTGACGTCGACGATCTGCTGGAGCAGCTTATCGATCCCTTCGGCCCAGATAAGCGCTTTCTCATGGCCTGACAACCGGAGGCGCTGTTGAAGCACGACAAGAGCGCCGCTCTTGCTGTCTTTGAACAGCCGGGTCAGCGGGTGAATGAGTGAAAAATATTGCAAATTCGTCCCCAAGTGCTTGCCCGCCGTCTCCTCGAAATGATGGGCCTCGTCAACGACGAGATGCTCATAGCTTGGCAGCAGACGATGGTCGGCCATCACGTCGGTAAACAATAACGAGTGGTTCGTAATGACGATATCGGAGAGATTCGCGTTATTTTTGGCCCGGTGATAGAAGCAGCGGCGGAACCAAGGACAGGAACGGTTCAGGCAGGAATCGCTGTCGCTCGAGACCGAATCCCAGAACTCGGGCCCTTTATGCACGAGATGCAGCTCCTCGTCATCTCCATGTTCCGTCCGGCTGAGCCATACGAGCAGCTGCGCCGCTGTAATGCTGTCATCTCTTGCGTGGACGAACTCTCTGTTACTTATTTTATGTTCAAATTTACGCAAACACAAATAGTGACTGCGTCCTTTTAAGATCGAAACCTTGAATGAAAAAGGAACAATCTGCTCCAATAGCGGCACATCGCGCTGTCTCAGCTGCTCCTGCAGGTTGATCGTATGGGTGCTGACCACAACCTTCTTCTCGTGAAGAACGCTGTGATACAGGGACGGCAGCAAGTAGCCGAGCGACTTGCCCGTTCCCGTTCCGGCTTCGATCAGCAGATGCTTATTCTCATCGAGGCACTCCATCACTTCGTTGAACATCTGCTCCTGGGAGGCCCGAGGCTCGTAGTGATCCAGCATCGCTTCCATCCGCTGCTTCACTTCATCGAGAAAGTGGCGGAATGATTTGCCGGCCAGCGGATTGTCCGCGGACGCGTCGCGAGGCGGCGGCGTATCGGTCCAATCGTCGTGCTTGAGCATCAATTGGCGGTAAGGGAAGTAGCCTTCCTCCTCCCAGCTTGCCATATTCCGCTCCCGTTCGCTCAGCTTCTCCGCCAGCAGCCACTTCAAATCGCGTTCTTCGTGATCCCCGAACACATCCACGACGCCTTGCAGCGTAAGCAATGGCAAGTCGTCAATGGCTTCCATGCACCGGCGGAAGATCTCGGCCGTCGCAAGCGCATCGCTGTCCGCCTGATGAGGCCGATCATGCGCAATGCCGAAATCATGAGCTACGGAACCTAGCTGATAAGAAGGAAGCGAAGGGAACAAAATGCGAAGCAGCTCGATCGTGTCCAATATCCGGCCGGTGAACGGCAAGTAACCCGTCTGCTCCAGGGCCTGCCGCAAATATTGGTAATCGAAGCCGACGTTGTGGCCGACCAGGATCACGTCGCTCAGCAGCGGGACCATCCCGGTCATGGCCTCGTCCAGTTCTGGCGCATCCTGAACATCGTTATCGGAAATCCCCGTAAGATTCGTGATAAATTCGGGTATGCTAACCGTCGGACGGACCAGGGTGTGATATTGTTGCTCTACGTTCAGATCATGCCCCAGAACGACAAGGCCAATCTGTATAATTTCATCGCTGGGCTGATTGCCCGTCGTCTCAAAATCCAACACAGCAAATCTCATTATCTGTTAATTCCTCTCACCGATTTCTGTTCTTAGCATAACAGATGATCGGCTATTTGGAAATGCACAGAGGGAAACATCTGTGCGTATTTTTTACGAACAGGTTTCCCTCTCTGGTTACGGCATGTGAATCCACTCACCGCCATATTGCAAATGATCGCCATCCGACAGACACGCTTTCAAGTTCAAAACAGGCTCTGGCAGTGAAGGATCAAGCAGATGCGCTTTGCTGAAGTATTCCTTCGCTTTGGAAAGATCCCGCTGCTCGGCGCTGATGCACCCCAAGGCATTGTAAGCGATCGCTTTGAGGCATTTGCTCTCGGTCAGAGGAATGATGAGCTGAAAATGATGTCCCGCTTCCTGATTCCGGCCCAGATGCAAATAACTCATGGCCAAATAAATACGGCTGTCGATATGGTCCGGCCTTATCGATGCCGCCGCTTCCAAATGCTTGACGGCTTCATCATACATCATCAGCATGTAGTATCCCTGACCTCGCTGGAACGGATCCGTAAAATCGGGCAACGCCGGCTGCGGCTGCGCCTCGATCCCGTCATTGGAACTGTGAGGACGCAGCGCGGCGAGCTTCTCCTCGAACCGAAGCCACTCCTCCACGATGTAATCGCTCATGGTGGACAGCACCTTCAATTGCCGGTCCAGTTCCTGCTTGCGCTCTCCCGCCGCTTGGGGATACTGGCGAATTAATTCATCCAGCACTTCATTCATCGTCGCGAATACTTGTTGCAGCACGATTCCATCCCACCTTTACGAGTGATGCGTATCGTCGATAACGGATCTACGTTCATTGTGTGTTAAGGGGGTGGATTTCATTCCGCGCTCCAACGTTTACCCAACGGAGCCTGGCGCTGTCAAGGGCTTGGCCTTAGCTGGGGGAGACGTGCATGCGCCCGCCGTGAGAGCGGCCATTGGATCGTATTATTTAATCGTCGCGTGAGCTTCCGTTCCGGCCAGCAATTCCACCGGCTTGTTCTCCCCATCGACGAACACGATTTTGGGTTGATAGGAACGCGCTTCTTCGTCGGTCATCGCGGCATAGGAAATAATAATGACGTTGTCTCCGGGCTGCACAAGCCGCGCTGCCGCTCCGTTCAGGCAGATGACCCCGGAATGGCGCGGACCCGGAATGACGTAAGTTTCCAGACGGGCGCCGTTGTAATTGTTGACAATCTGCACTTTCTCATTGGCCCAAATGTCGGCGCATTCCATCAGATGCTCATCGATCGTGATGCTGCCCACATAATTTAAGTTGGCCTCCGTCACCGTCGCGCGGTGAATTTTCGATTTCATCATTTCACGGAACATAAGCGTCCTCCTTGACGGCTGAACAGCCGGTTGTCGATTAAGCGGGTGCGACCGAAGCGGACCGCCAGCGCGATAAGCACGTCGCTCCCCGCCTGGCCGACCGGTTCCCCGGAAGGCAGCGCCTGCAGCGCCGGGAACGTCAGGATGTCAACGTAATCAATATCCGCCAGCGGCGCTTCGCCGATAACCTGACGGATGCGGGACTTTACTTCTTCCGCCGTAAGCCCGGGTTCCTGCTCCAGCCATTCCTCCGCCATGCGGAGCGAGCGCGATAAGCCGAGCGCCTGCTTCCGTTCCTCCCCGCTCAGGTACACATTCCGGGAGCTGAGCGCGAGCCCGTCCGCTTCCCGCACGATAGGGCAAGGCACGATCGCGACGTCGAAGTTCAGGTCGGCCACCATCTGTTGAATGATGGCCACCTGCTGCGCATCCTTCATTCCGAAGTATGCGCGATCGGGCTTGACGATATGGAACAGCTTGGCGACGACGGTCGTGACGCCGTCGAAATGGCCCGGGCGGGACGCCCCGCACAGCGGCTCGGTCACTTCCCGCACATGTATCGTCGTCTTCGTCGGCTGCGGATACATTTCTTCCGGAGACGGAAGAAAGACGATATCGATGCCAAGCGAAGCCGCGAGCTTCAGATCCCGCTCCTCGTCGCGAGGATATCGGGCCAGATCCTCGTTCGGCCCGAATTGGATCGGATTGACGAAGATGCTCAGCACGGTGACCGCGCAGTGCTCCTTCGCCTGCCGCATCAGACTGGCATGGCCTTCATGAAGATAGCCCATCGTCGGGACGAATCCGACCTCCGCCCGCCCCGATTGCCGTTCCGCTTCCTGCCGCAGCCTGCGGACCTCGGTCCGCAGCTCGGGGATGGTCCGTACGATGATCATCGGCCATCCCCCTCTTCCTGGCCCGCATGCCCGTACAATTGGACCTGCACTTCTTCGTCTGCCGCGAACGAATGGCCTTCCGCCGGGAAGGCTCCCGCTTTTACCTCACGAACGTAGGCCCCGATTCCCTCTTCAATTATGGCGCCGATATCGGCATAGGTTTTGACGAACCGCTTCTCGCGGTAATCCGCCGTATAGCGCAGCAGATCGTGGAATACGAGCACCTGTCCGTCGCAGCCCGCGCCCGCCCCGATGCCGATCGTCGGAATCGAAAGCCGTTCCGTAATATAAGCCGCCACCTGCGCCGTCACCAGTTCCAGCACAATCGCGAAGGCGCCGGCCTTCTCCAGCGCCAGGGCATCCTCCAGCAGGCGGTTCGCATCCTCGGCCGTCTTCCCTTGAATGCGGTAGCCGCCGATCTGATGCACCGACTGCGGCGTCAAGCCGATATGGCCCAGGACGGGCACCCCTGCCTGCACGCACGCTTCGACCGTACCCGCGATCTCTCTGCCGCCCTCCATTTTGACCGCATGGGCATGGCCTTCCTGCATAATGCGGCGGACGCCGGCCAGCGTGTCCGACATGCTGCCGTGATAGGTCATGAACGGCATATCTGTCACGATGAAGGTGCGGGGCGCTCCCCGGCGCACGGCCCGCGAATGATACACCATATCGTCGAGCGTGACCGGCAGCGTCGAGTCATAGCCGAGCACGACATTGCCCAGGGAATCGCCGACGAGTATCAGATCGACGCCGGCCGCTTCCGCGAGCTGGGCCGACGGATAATCATACGCCGTAACCATGGCCAGCTTCTCCCCGCGCCCCTTCATCGCTTTCATTTTCACAATGCTTAACGGTTGTGTTGCCATCTCGTACATCCATCTCCTTTTGCAGAGGCTGTTCAAAAAGTCCGCTGCATCGCGAAACCTTTGTGAACCCGGACCGTTTGGGGCCGGCCTCCTTTTGTTGTTCGGCCTCGGTTCTTCTCTTTAGTGTGCGCAAAACAAAAAAACCTTTCAGCATCTCCTGCTAAAAAGGTCACCAAAGAAAAAAGAGGTCGCATGCGGACGTCCTTCTGTCTCGGTCCCTTCGGCTCAGAGCAGATACGTGCATCACGTTCGTCAAGGAATATGTACTTGTCGGCACGATGTTCCTTGCTTACCCGGGTGAGTGCGATTCTCTGCCGAGATACCGCCTCACCGACTACAGTATAGCAGATCCTTGGATCGGTTTCACCCGGAAAAATGCACATCCCCGGAAAAAACTTTTTGCACCGCTCCCGTCTTGTCCCTGAGCAGAAGAGCGCCGGATTCATCCAGTCCCACCGCTACGCCCTCCAGCGGCCCCTGCGGGGTCTCGACGGTCATCCGGCGGCCGAGCGTGATGCTCTGCGCCTCCCACAACGTGCGGATGGGCCCGAACCCTTCCTCCTCGTACAAGCGGTACAACTGCTCGAGCTCCTGCAGGCAGGCCGCCACCAGCGACGCCCGGTCGATTTCCTGGCCTGTCACGATCTTCAACGACGTCGCCCGGTCTTGCAGCTCCTCCGGGAAGTCCGCGGCCTCCAGGTTGACGCTAATGCCGATGCCGGCAATCACATAGAGCAGCCGCTCGTCCTCGGCGGCCGACTCAAGCAGGATGCCGGCCACTTTTTTGCCGTCGGCCAAGATGTCGTTCGGCCATTTGATGCCGAGCGGGGCCGACGTCAGCTTCTTCATCGCCCGGAACATCGCGACCGCCGAGAGCAAGGTCAGATGCGGCGTATACGGCAGCGGAATGCGGGGGCGCAGGACGATGCTCATCCAGACGCCCTTGCCTGCCGGCGAATGCCAGACATGCCCCTGGCGGCCCCGGCCGCCCGTCTGTTCCTCCGCCAGCACGACCGCCCCCTCTGGCACGCCTTCCTTCGCCCAGGCGGCCGCTTCGTTCTGCGTTGACTCCGTCTTTTCCAGGATGCGCAGCCGGTTGCCGAAGGCGCCCGGCGCCAGCTTGCCGAGGAGGGCCGCCTCATCGAGCCGGGTCGGCTGGGTCACGAGCCGGTACCCGAGCTTCGGCACGGCGTCGAAGGCGTAGCCCTTGGCGCGGAGGACGTTGATCTGCTTCCAGACGGCCGTCCGCGTAATCTGGAGCCGGCGGCTCAATTCCTCGCCGGAAATATATTGATCCGGGTGTTCCCGGAACCAGTCCAGTAGTTTTTGATTCATTCTTTGTTCCACTCTTTCTCCACGTATTTCCTGAGCGCGTCGCGCTCGTTCGGCACGTCGCCGAGCGCGACCGCAAGCCAGGCGGCTTCGAGCGCCTCGCGAAGCCACGGCCCGGCCGGCCGTTCCGCCGCTTGGAGCAGATCCCCGCCCGTCAGGGCGATATCCGGCAAGCGGCGGACGGCGATGCGCTGGAGCCAGGCTTCGCCGTCCCGCAGGAACGGCGCAAGCCGCTCCTCCGGCACGCCGGCCAGCGCCGTGCGGCAGGCGTGCCATCCGCGGAGCGCGTCCTCGCCGCAGGCGTAGAGCGCTTCCGCGTAGGCCCGGCGCCAGGCGCGCTCGCCGCCGGGCCCGGCCAGGGCGGCCTCGCCTCCGGCCGCCAGCCGCTCCTCCGCGCGCAGGACGCCGAGCACTGCGTCCTGCTGCGCGCCCGAGAAGCGAAGCGCCTGCACGATGCGCTTCGCTTCCGCCTCGCCGGCCGCCAGGCCGAGCAGCAGCGCGGCGAAGCGCAGCTCGGGTCCATCCACCGCTCCGAGCGCGCACAAGAGCCGCGGCCAGCCGTCCGGCGCGGGGCCCGCCAGCGCGCCGAGCGGCTCCTTCGCATAGCGCAGGAGCCCGCTGCGCGCCAGCATGGCCCACCCGCGGGCCGGATCAGATCCCGCGGTCAGCTTCCACAGCTCGTCGCGCACCCGTTCCATCGCGACATAGCGCAGCGTCTCCCGCTGGCGGAGAAGCGCCCGCCACGTCGACTTGGCGATGCGTCCGCCCAGCAGCGACGCGAACCGGACGCCCCGCAGCATCCGCAGGGCGTCCTCGCGGAAGCGCGTCTCGGGATCGCCGACGCAGCGGATAAGGCGCCGTTCCAAATCGTCCCGGCCGCCAAACGGATCGCGAAGGCGCCCTTCGATATCAAGCGCCATCGCGTTGATGGTAAAATCGCGGCGGCGGAGATCCTCCTCCAGATCGCCGATGAACTCGACCTCTTCGGGCCGCCGATGATCCTCATAGGCCGATTCCTTGCGGAACGTCGTCACCTCATAGGTATAATGAGCCGTGACGACCGTTACCGTCCCATGCGCGAGTCCCGTGGGCACGACGCGCCGGAACAACGCCGTCACCTGCTCCGGCAGAGCGGAGGTGGCGATATCGATGTCGCCGATCGGCCTGCCAAGCAGCCTGTCCCGCACGGAGCCTCCGACAATATAAGCTTCATGCCCCGCGTCCAGCAAGCGGCGCATCACTTCCCGAGCCTCCGCGTACAGCAATTCTTCTTCAAGATTTCCTTTCATCCCTGGGTCACCCCTTTACATGCAAGCGCGCGCAATGGCAGCCATTGCGCGCAATAGATTCCGGCTCTACGTTAACAGACGGGCTTCGGAATGCCTGCCTCTTGGCCGAGCACCCGGTAATAAATTTTTTCATACTCCCATGTAATCAGATCGTTACAGAAATCGTGGCGTGCCCGATGCAGACACGCATCGCGCATCGTCTCGGCGAGCCGCGGCTGGCTCAGCAGCTGAATGGCGTAATCGGCCATCGCTTCCGTATCTCCGATCGGGGCAAGGAATCCGGTCTCTCCATGCTTCACCAGCTCCGGAATTCCTCCGGCCTCCGAACCGATTGTCGGCACGCCGCAAGCCATCGCTTCAAGGGCAACCAGACCGAAGCTCTCTTTCTCCGAGGGAAGCAGCAAGCAATCGGCCATCGAGATGACTTGGGCGATTTCATCCTGCTTGCCGAGAAAGTGAACCCGGTCCTCCAACCCCATCTCCCGGATTTTGCACTGCACCTTCGGCATATCCGGCCCTTCGCCGACGAACACGAGACGGGCAGCCACTTCCTGTTGCACGCGATAAAAGATATCCACGACATCCGCCACCCGCTTCACCGGTCGGAAATTTGAAATATGCATCAAAATTTTTTCAAACGGATAAGCGAATTCAGCGCGGAGCTGAGCGACATCCCGCGGATAATAGACGCGCTTGTCAACGAAGTTATAGGTCAAATCGATCGGACGGGCGATCTCCAGCAGCTCCCGTGTTTCTTTGATCAGATCTTGGGAAACGGCAGTAACCGCATCGCTCTTATTGATAGCGAACCGAATCATATCCTTGAGCGATTCATCCTGGGCGAGAACGGTAATATCCGTCCCGTGCAGCGTCGTGACGACCTTCAGATTCGGATGAGACATCTGCTTGGCCAGGTAGGCGCACACCGCATGCGGCACGGCATAATGAACATGCAGGACGTCCAGCTGCTGCATATTGGCTACCTGCGCCATTTTATTCGCCAGCGACAAATCATAGGGCGGATAGCGAAAGACATAATAATCGTTGACATCCACTTCATGATAGTAGATATTCTTCAAGAACCCGGATCCGAGGCGGAATGGTATATTGTGGGTAATAAAGTGCACTTGATGGCCGCGCTCCGCCAGAAGCTTCCCCAGCTCGGTCGCAACGACGCCGGAGCCTCCGAGAGACGGATAGCAGGTAATTCCGATTTTTAGTCCTTCCTTCAAGCCGATTCCCTCCTGTCTGTTCGAAAATGCTTCGTTGCATGGCATCCATCATGCCCTGAACGGATATTTATAAAAAGGCGGAAACGGCATATGGCCCCTTCATCGCAAATCCTTCGGCCATGGCAAAGCCTCTGGCCTGCCCAAGCAAGGCGTCTCGCGCCTCGACCCGTTCCACATACCCTTGATTAAGCGGCGTCAGGACGACATCATCCGTCCCGCTCGGACGGATGAATTGAGAAGAATAGGCCTGCAGCGCCTTGCGCTTCTCTTCATAGACATCCGTCACATCGACCAGAATCTGGGCAGGAGCGATATCATTAATGAAATAATAAAAAACCTGCTCTACCTGATGCGCTGGCATATCGGGCATATAGCGGCGAAGCTTCGCATTGAAAACCGCTTCCTGCACAATGCGGCTGCATTGAATATGATCAGGGTGGCGATCCTCCCAGTATGGCATAAATACGATGCGCGGACGATAGCGGCGGATCGCGCGCACGACCGCATCGATATGCTCGCGCCGGAGCTCCAGCCCCCGGTCAGGCAGCTTCAGATTGTCTCGAACCGTCAGGCCAAGAATGTCGCTTGCCTGCTGCGCCTCGCCGCGCCGCCGCTCCACCGTGCCATTCGAGGACATCTCCGCCTCCGTCAGATCGCAGATGCCGACACGAAAGCCGAGCCTCGTATGCTTGGCGATTGTGCCCGCCATCCCGATCTCCACATCGTCCGCATGCGCGCCGAAGGCAAGGATATCCAGCTCTTGCATTACTCTTCCACTCCCGGCTTGTATTTATGAGACAATTCCCGCCATGCAAAATCGCCGCGCTGCAGCGCCTTAACCAAAATTTCCGCCGTCGCGACATTCGTCGCCACCGGAATGCCCTGTACGTCGCATAGACGAAGCAGCGCGATAATATCCGGCTCATGCGGCTGGGCCATTAACGGATCACGCAGGAAAATAATCAGATCCATTTCATTTTCGGCCACAAGTGCGCCAATCTGTTGATCGCCGCCGAGCGGCCCCGATTGGAAGCGATGGATGTCCAAATCGGTTTGCTCCATAATGCGAAGCCCCGTCGTGCCCGTCGAGTATAACTGGTGGCCGCGGAACACACTCTCATACGCCGTCACGAAGTTGACCATCTCGTCTTTTTTGCGGTCATGTGCGATAAATGCGATTTTGTACATGTCGTAACCCTCCGTTGCGATATCCCCTGTAAAAAACGGGCTTAGTCGTCCAGCAGATGTTCAAATCCGTAAACCAGCTCTTGAAGCTCCATCACTTTCTTCACCGCGACGTTGACGCCCGGCATATAGCCGGCCCGTTCATAAGAATCATGGCGAATTTTCAAGGTTTGTCCATAACCGCCGAAAATAACCTCCTGCTGCGCAAACACCCCGGGAAGCCGTACGCTATGGATGCGGAACCCATTATAGTACCCTCCGCGCGCGCCTTCCAGCTTTTCTTCTTCGTTCGGATTGCCCTGGCGCTTCTCTTCTCTCGTCTCCGAAATGAGCTCGGCCGTCTTAATCGCCGTCCCCGAAGGCGCGTCCAGCTTTTGATCCCCGTGATATTCAATAATCTCAACATCCGGGAAATATTTGGCCGCCTGCTGCGCGAAGCGCATCATCAAGATCGCTCCAATCGAGAAGTTCGGCGCGATGAGGCCCCCGATTCCTTGATTCTTGCACATTTCGCCCAAGCGTTCAATATCTTCCGGAGCGAATCCCGTCGTTCCGATCACCGGGCGAACCCCGTATTGGATCGCCAGCTCGGTATGTTGCAGGACGGCCTGCGGCGTCGTGAAATCAACCATCACATCCGGCGCGCTCGCTTCCAGCGCCTTCTCAAGATCGGACTCTACGATGACGCCGCAGGCCGGCAATCCGGCCAGCGAACCGGCGTCGACAGGTCCGGCTGAACGGTCGACAGCGGCTACGAGGCGAAGCTTGTCATCTCCCAGCACCATTTTTACGACTTCCCGGCCCATTCGTCCTCCTGCTCCGACTACGGCTACTTTGATTTGTTCCATCCTCGCCCTTCCTTTCCTTATCGTACCCGCTAAGCGTCCGGATCTTTCTCGATCCGAGTCCACCGATCAGCGTCTCTCGTGGTGAATTTGTGCATGACGTCGTCATGCGCCTTCGTCAAGTCAATGCCAAGCGAATTGGCAAAGCACAATAGAATGAACAGGATATCCCCGAGCTCCAGTTCGATGGAATTGTCCGCTTCCGAAGCCTTTTTCGGCTTCTCGCCATACGAATGATTCACTTCTCGGGCCAATTCGCCGACCTCTTCCGACAAACGCGCCAACAAGGCAAGCGGGCTGAAATATCCTTCCTTGAACTGCGATATGTAACGGTCCACTTCGCGCTGCATTTCCGCCAACGGCTTCTCGCGCAGCGACGACAAGAGCACCTTCAAATCCGAATTTGTCGCCATGCCATCCCCTTCTTCGTCAGCTGTTTCATGTTTCATTTCTGCTACTATGTTAACGTATACCCGGCTGGAAAACAAATGCTTTTTATATGTAACTTATTTCGATATACTAAGAATGCGCCGCTGAGGCGCGAAGTTTATCTTCACTAAAAAAGGAGCCTTGCCACACGTGAATTCGACCTGGCTGAAGCGCATATCGCAGACCTACCTGCCAATAACGATCGGAACCGCCGTGTACGCGTTCGGTCTCATTTACTTTATTCTTCCCAACCAGCTTATGGAAGGCGGCGTCACCGGGATTACGGTGCTGCTGAACTATGCCGCAGGCATTCAGCCGTCCATTTCCACGCTTTTGCTGAACATCCCGCTTTTTGCAATCGGGTGGAGAGCGTTGGGAACCCGGCAGTTAATATACAGCATCTATGGCGTTCTGTCCCTTACCTTTTTTTTGTGGCTGTTCGAACGGGGCGTGGCCCAACATTGGATCCTCCCGTTCCAGACCGAACATGATTTCATCCTTGCTCCCCTGTATGCGGGGGTTACGTTAGGGGCCGGCCTTGGCATCGTGTTCCGCTTCGGCGGCACGACCGGAGGCGTAGACATCCTGGCCCGCATCGCGAACCGAAGGTTCGGGATCAGCATGGGGCAGTTCATTTTGCTGCTCGATATCTTCATCATCGGCTCCGCCTTATTCTACATCCCGAAGGAAAAAATACTGTACACTCTCGTAACCGTTTTCATCTCTTCCCGAATCATCGATTTTATTCAGGAAGGGGCGTATGCGGCCAAAGCCTTCACCGTCATCACCGACCATGCCGAAGCGATCTCGCAGGCGATAACCGGCGAGATGGAACGAGGGGTAACGCTCATTCCCGTCATTGGAGCCTATTCCCGTGAACAAAAGCAAATGGTGTACTGCGTCGTCAGCCGCACCGAAATGCGACGTTTCAAAACGCTCGTCAAACAAAACGACCCGCGCGCTTTCATCGTCGTCAGCGATGTTCATGACGTGCTGGGAGAAGGCTTCCGCGAAGACTGACCGCAATGAAATATATCGGGGATGAAGACTCCTCGTAACATTTTGAAGCCGCCGGGGGCTCACGCTTCCGGTTTTTGTTTGCTTGCTTTTTAAAGGGAACGAACGATGAATGGCTGGCCATTCACGTCATGCATGAGCGGATAAGTCGGGAAATAGACCGTCTCATGTAAATATCGCATCTTCATGAGGGATTACACGGTCCGGCAACTGGAGCGCCTCGGTAACGCATGTATTCCCTCTGGAAGGCGAGATTTGCTCCAAATAGCATAGGATCTGCATGTCATGTAATCCAGTGTGATTCATGGCTGTCAGCGCTCTTTTCACTACTCTCCCGTTGCGTCAGGCAGCCTATGCTATACGATTCTTCAATAATTCCCCTCGTCCCGCCCAGGCCTCCTTCCGCCACTTTATCCTGATATCCCGTTCATTCAGAAAAACCGTTCTATCACGATGCAAAAGGGGGAATGTCTTGAAGAAAGAGGCCCCTATCACGAAAAAAATTGCTGCGCTAACATGCCTCCCTTCATTTTTCCAGCAACGATTATGTCATTCCAGTTATAGGGCAGTTACAGATTATCTGCAAATAACATTGGCTTCCGCTTTGCCTGACTCGAAGGGAGAGTGAAAAGAAGTAGGGAGATAGAAAACAAATCGTTTGAACCCGTTTTTTTGGAAAGAAAGGGTTGAAACCGGAATATATGTTCGCTATAATCGAATCAGGGAACGTTAGTTCGCATAAAACAGGCCATGATAGTCTGGAGGGGATGCAAGTGGAGGAGCTGGACAAGATCGGGACATTAGAGGAGCTGTGGAACACATTCGCGACTGAGGCGGATTGCGCCGCTTATTTGGAGAGAGTCAAATGGCCGGAAGGCTTCATTTGTCCGCGCTGCGAGCATCGCCGGGCTTATGTCATCAGGACACGCCGGCTGCCTCTGTATGAATGCCGCTCCTGTCACCAGACTTCCCTTACCGCCGGCACGATTATGGAAGGCAGCAGAACCTCTCTTCGGAAGTGGCTTGCGGCAATTTGGCTCGTCTCGCTACAGGAGCGGGGAATCAATGCCGTTCAGCTGCAAGCCGTGCTCCGAGTAACATACAAGACGTCCTGGCTCATTTTACATAAAATTCGAGGCGCAATACATTACTATGATACCAAGAATCGTTTGAAAGGAGATGTTAAGGGCATTATCGTATTCTATGGGCGCCCGTTCAGTTCGCCGATCGTGATGCATGACAAGGAGACGGCGATTATCGCTGCGGAGGCTCTCTCGTTCTCCGCACACGGACCGGCTCGGCAATTCAAGATGAAACTTATCGGCAGGGAGCATCTGTCGGGCAAGCTGCTGCTTCCTTCGGGATGTCAGCACTTCCAAGATCATCATGTCGAGAAAGACGATAACTATGAGACCGAGATTAACCGCTACATTTTCCGCATCCGCCGGGACAGCCGGCTGTATACGATGTATCGGCAGGCTCGTCAATGGTTGAACCGAACCTTCCACGGAATCGGCCCTAAGTACCTGCAGCGCTATCTGGATGAATTCACCTTCCGGCTCAATGCGCCATGCGCTTCCGTCGCCTCTCAATTACTCCAACTATTATGTCTTATCCAAGCGTCGCCGGTTAGTTTAACACCTACGAGAGAAGCGCTTCCTTCATCCCGGGCGGCATCTTGCGCGGCGTAGACAGCCTGTATTCGCGCCCGAATTCACATCTTTCGCGGCGTCTGCGGTCTAGAGCTCCCCTGGATAGCATCTTTCACGGTGTCTACAGTCTGGATCCGCTGAATAGCGTCTTCGCCGCGTCTAGGGTCGGTTTTCGCGCCCGGCTCTGGTGAATAGCATCTTTCGCAGCTTAAGGCGGTGCATGTTTTAATATGTCGGGCCGCATCACGCATTGCCGCGTGATTGCTTTCTTTCGATTGCAAGAGACTTCTATTTCGCTTTTTAGATCGGCGTCTTCACACCGAGAGACGATGTTTCTTCTCTTCTCTATGAATACCGGTCATATGCGGCAAAGGTGGCGGTTTCTTGTGATTACTTCAGTGTCCCTGACCTGTATTTATCGGGTGGTCAATCATTCTTCGCCTTTAGCCTGCGCGCTCCCGTCCGATACCCGTCGTGCGGAAGGGCAGGGACGAAACCAATTTTAGGCCGGGAGAGGCGCGATTGAGGAGGCGGCTGCGGTTCGTGTCCATCGTTCCTGAGCCAAGGGGAGAATATTCATAAGGACGTAAAAACCCTTGCCAGCCTTCCATGCAAATCCTCCCCCCACAATGAGGGGTCACTAAGCTAAAGCAGTGCCCCCCCGGGACGGCAGCCGCTTCGTGCGGGAACTCACATCCATATCCCAAATGTTTGGGTTGTGCATTACTTACGGAACCGGCCAGGGCGAATCGAATCATGCTCGTACCGGTATTTCTGCAATGCGACATAGAACAGGACGGAGCAGATGATGAACGTAAATAGCAAAGTCCATTGAATCGGCAGCGCCCCGGTATCTTCTTGGCCGAAGGTCGGAGCGTCTTTGGTCTTGCCGAACAGTTGGCGAAGCCATTCATCCCCTTGCCGGTTCAACGCCTGATTGACCTCGGCAAGAGATGTCTTCTTGGCCACGGCGCGCTCGACAAGCCGGACGAGGGATTCGATGACCTCCATCGTCTCCGGACTGCGCTGAATGGCCGCTGCAGGCCGGATGCGGTCTACATGCAACAGCCACTGCTTGGCGCTGGACAACCACTCTGCTTCTTGCGTAACCTGCTTCATTCGATTCATTTCGTCACGCAGCATTTGTTCATATTGCAGCCACATCGCTTGTTTTTTATGGATTAACGCATCGGACGCCAGCCGCAAGCGGGCCGCCGCATGCATCAGACGCTCCTCATTCAGTTCTATCGCAGGCAACGCGCGCTTTACTTGAACGATCGCGTCGCTAAGCGCCCGCACCCCTTCGACACCCGTCGCGCCGTAAAATGAAGTGTCGGTCATTGCTTCTCCCATCTGTTGCACAAGCTGCCGCGCCTGTTCGAGCTCTTGCTTCTTCACGGCCTGATATATGGCTTCCGCTTGCCGGTCCAGCTTCTGCCATCGTTCCTCCGGCTTGCCGGCTATGCCGTTCGGCTCTGATGCGGCAGCGGCCGGCGCCAGACCAAGTGTACACATGCCAATAATTCCGAGCACAATTGCTAGCCAACGTGAACGCCTAATAAGCATGTACATCCCTCCCCCATCATCGTATGGGGAGATGTCCAAATTTATGCCTCCGCTAACCGCTCCGTCTTGCCTGCTTCATCGCTGCCCAGCTTAACGCCACGCTAGCCCCCGTCAAGGCAAACGTGAACACGCATACCTCCAATAAATACGGATGGAGGGTACGGGGAAGCCACGGAAACACGCCGGCGCTATAATCAACGGTATCATTGAGCCATGTCCAGCAGGCCGCGACCGTTAAGCTGGCACTGCCAAACCGAAATAAGCGTACATACAGCAGCGCTTCTACCGCCATTGCCAGATGGGAACTGATCAGCATCCAATCCTGCCATACCATCGGGTTACCTAGGGCGGCCCCGGCAAGTATCATGGCACATGCCCATATTCCGTATTTGATGGAAGTGACTACCGCCAGGGCTTCAATGAGCTTGGCGATGACGCTTCCCCATACGGAACGGGGTTCCGGACGTATTAATAGAAGGAAAATGCTGATTGTAAAAAATAAGCTGGCCGTCGGGCTGTCCGGGACAAATGGAAGTTGCCATCCCGGATGGTTGTTCCACGTATAGATCAATTGATCTTTATACCAATAATATCCGTACACCGTGCCAAGCAGATTGCACCAAAATAACGTCCACAGCACCCAACGACGGCTTAAAAAAGGACGGCTGAATAAAGCTGTCAGCTTCATATGTACTCTACCTTCTTCCGCTCCGATCCTGCAGGACATCGCGAACGCGCCCGCTTGCCGCGGGGCAGGGATCGAATGAACTAATATTTATCTACAAAACGAGCCTGACCGTCATAACGGTCAGGCTCGAGTCTCTACTTATTTTACTTCTCTGCTTTCTGTTTCGCAAGCCATTCGGCGATATGATTCAGTTCCTCTTCGCTTGCTGCATCCTTCATTGGCGGCATGTTGCCCTTTCCGTTATGGAGGATGTCGAGGATATCATCTTTGGTTAACGTATCGCCGATGCCCCGGAGCGAAGGACCGGATTGACCCTTCAGGTCAGTGGCGTGGCAGCTCAAGCATCCCGCTTTTTTCATATAATCCATAGCAGGATCATCCTTGTCAACCAGGGCGATCTCCTTGTTCGGCTTCGGCTGTCCCGTAGGCTTGCCGGCCATCGCAGCTTCGCGGGCTTTCTCTAACCGGACCTCATGCTCCGGTCTAATGTTCAGCTCTGCCAACTCGGCCTCATAACCCAGCCAAGCGACGCGAGTCAAATAGAAACAAGCGATCAAGCTCACAATCATGAGCGCCGAAGCTACAGGGCGCTTATAGAAGCGGCGTTCCTTCCCTTTGTCCAGGAACGGCGCCAACATTAATCCGCCGAACATGATACCCGGTATGAGCACCGTGCCGATTACGACATAGCTGCCGGACGCATATGGATATTTCAAGAACTGATACAAGAACAAAAAGTACCAGTCAGGAATGGGAACGAACGCTGTATTGTTCGGGTCTGCCGGATAACCTAGCGGAGCAGGCTCCGCAATCGTTAGCACGAAAATCCCTACCAAAGCTACGACGCCGACCATCCATTCTTTCAATAAGAAGTACGGAATGAACGCTTCGGACTTCCCTGGGAATGCGGTATAATCCGGCGGAATCGCTCTCTCGCTTTTTCTCTTGATGCGTGAATCACCGACATATACGATTTTCTCAGTATTCGACGACTTATCGTGTGCCAATTGGTCTCTCCTCCTCTCTTATAGCGGTCCAGAAATACCTTGACGGCGAATCATCAGGAAGTGAGCGCCTATCAAGGCCAGTAGAGCCGCCGGCAAGAAGAAGACGTGAATGGCGAAGAATCGCGTAAGCGTCTGCGCTCCGACGATCGTGCCGCCCTGCAGCAATTCCTTGACGTACGGTCCGATATATGGAACGGTATCGGCGATCTCCATACCGACCTTGGTTGCGAAGTATGCCTTGTTATCCCATGGAAGCAGGTATCCCGTGAACCCGAGACCGATCATAATCAAGAGAATCAATACGCCCACGACCCAGTTCATTTCGCGCGGCGATTTGTAAGAGCCGGTGAAGAACACCCGCAACGTATGTAGGAGCATCATTACGATGACGAGACTCGCGCCCCAATGGTGCATTCCGCGTACAATCTGGCCGAAGGCAACCTTGGTCTGCAAATACTCAACGCTGTAGTAAGCGTTGACAATGTCCGGAACATAATACATCGTCAAGAACATACCGGACAAAATCTGAATCACGGTGATAAAGAACGTCAACCCACCGAAGCAGTACACGAACGCGGAAAAATGGTGCGCCGGATTCACGTGTTCCGGAACTTCGTGATCCGCCACGTCGCGCCATATCGGCGTGATATCCAGACGTTCGTCAATCCAGTTGTAAACCCCTTTAAACATCTGACACTACGCCTCCTTGTTACTGCACGTGTTGGTTCGGAATCTTGTCACCAAGATATACAAAACCGTTTTCAATTTTCACTTTGTACTCGTCCAGCGGCGCGCGAGCTACAGCCAGTTGCTTGCCTTCCTTCGTGTAATGCGCTCCATGGCACATGCAGAAATACTGATCTTTGTACTTCGGATTCGAATTCCAGTTAACCGTGCATCCCAAGTGCTTGCATACCGGTGACAACGCAAAAATATCGCCGTTCTCGTCCTTGCTGATCCAGGCAACCAATTGAGGCTTGCTCTCATACCAACCGTCGATTTGCGTTACGTCGAATGTAAATTCCTGAGGTTCATTGGTAATCTTGCTAACTTCCGCGACTTTTATGTAGTTCCCCTCTGTCTTCTTCTGCAGAAGCGGATCCACGGCGAACCGTACCATGGGAATAGCTGGACCGACGAACATGAAAGCGCTCGCTCCACCCAATGTGTAAGAAAGAAATTGTCTACGAGACATTTCTTTGCGAGGTTGGTGAGGTTTCTGCTCGTTATTTTGCGGTTTGCTCATTACTGTCTTACCCCCTTTACACAACCGTTCTCGCAGCTTGCTATGATGAGAATCACAATCTAACTAGGACATCATTATAATATCCCAGTGCCATGAAAGCGTCAAGAATTTACCAGCCGAAATGCAAATGGGAACACGATTCGCGCCAAAAAATGTTGAGATTTTGTCACAATTGTTCTTCAAATTGTGATGCGTACCACATTTTTTGAATTTTGTCTTTCATCAATTCCTTGACAGTGTTCGCATTTTCTGTGCCAAGCTCTGCCGGCGTAAACACAGCATCTGCTTGAGACACCTGTCCCTGGCGGAGCCGGATGGCATGGGAGACGATGATAATATAGGAAAATCCTTGTTCTCTAAGACGCCCGCATACCTTGTCCAACAGCGCGATATCTTCCGGCTGCGGCTCGCTCCCTCCCGCAAAATGGTAAGCCGGATACGTTACGGTGCGCCCGTGGAACGGGATCTCGACCCCGTCCAGCCAATCGCGCAGCCGTTCGAGCCGTTCCGCCGCTTCGACCGGCGACTCCAGCCCCGTCAAGCCGGTCACCGGCAGGATGCAAGTGTCTAGATAAGGCCCCCATTCCTCCCATTGTTCTGCAGTCAACTCGCTGAATTTCATGCTGCTCCCCCTTTTTTCCAGTTACTCCTCCCCCATATTATAACCCGTTGTACAAAAAAATGAAGAATCGCTCAAAGCGCTTCTTCATTAGGGGTTACTGCAACGTCTTCAATTCTTCCGTCAAGGATCGGAACGTGGTCTCATCCCCTGCTGCCAACGCTTTATCAATTTCTTCATAGATTCGTTCCGTCCGGTATTTCCGTATCGCGTCGTCCCAGATCATTTCCGCAGTCAAACTTAACATCGCTTCATACGTCACTTTCATTTTATCCATAGGATGCACCTCCAACCTAACGATTAAGAGATCCTATATTCCTTTCCTTTCACCACATAGCTATCCGTTGTTCTCTTCATGCGCTGCAAATCTTCGTCTGTCAACTCCCGTATGACTCTTGCGGGTGAACCGAGAGAAAGAGTATAGGCCGGTAATTTTTTATTCTCAGTGACGACGGAACCAGCTCCTACTAAAGCATATTCACCAATTTCCGCTCCGTTCAGTACAATGGCCCCCATGCCAATCAATGTACCTGTGCCTATCCGGCAGCCGTGCACGATCGCGCCATGTCCAATCGAGACGCGATCCGCGATGATCAATGGCTGATCCGTGTTGACATGGCCGATAACGCCGTCTTGCAGGTTCACTTCCCGTCCGATCCGAATCGGCGCGAGATCGCCGCGCAGCACGGCGTTGAACCATACGGTGGACAAGGGACCGACGGTTACGTCACCGATGAGCTTCGCTCCTTCCGCTACATACACGGAGGGATCGATGCTCGGTTGAACGCCTTTGTAAGAAATCATCATATGTTCGCACACCTCCGAGACACCTATTTATCGTTGCCATCCTATGGGATAAAAGGTGGTCTCATCGTATCAATGGGCATGCGGCTTGTCAACGTTCAGTTGAATCCTGTCTTCATGGGCCACATACACGCCCTGGATGATTTGCTGCCCTTTCTTCGTCATCTGCAGCACTTGGACTTCATGTCCGGTCTCCCCCAGCCGAAGCAGACCGAGATGGAGCATCATCATGATGACGCGCTGCCGAAATACGGATTCGGATGTGTCGAAGTAGAACGGCCGGATGTAAGGAAGCAGCGTCCGTTCCAGCGACTCCAGCGTCGTCCATTTGGATGTGCAGAGCTGGATCCAGTGAACGACGGACAGCAAATTCGGAATGGCGTTCTTGTACAGTTTCAACCAGAAACGGTAGAGCGAGGCCGTCGGCTCGGTTCCTCTGCTGCTCCGCCTCTCCTCGCCCGCCGGGGAGAGACGCAGCCGCCCGTCTCCTTCCTCCAGCCAGCCTTGGTAGAAGGCGTAGTCATAAATGAAAGAGAACCGGTTCGGATAATCATGGAACCGCCGGCCGTAACCGAATCGCCATTCCCCTTTGCCTATCGGCGCTTCCCGAATCGCGAACGCATCGAGAAGCTGCTGCTGTGCCCGCTTGTACATTACCCCTTCCGAATTCAGAGGCGGACATTCCGTCGCGGCGAAATCAAGGAGCTGCAAAATGTCATCTCCGATTCTCCCATCCTCGTCGCGGTAGGCATGCGGTTCAGCGGTAAGCTGCAATTGGCTGGCGAAGGATTGGTACAGCACATCTTTGAAACGCTGCTTCAAATCGGCCGGAATCTGGAACAAATACTTGGTCTGCGGGTTGCATCCGTTGAACAGCCAGCCGCTATGCTTGAACTTCGCAATCGTATCCCGAGGTTGGGGCCCGTTCGGAGCAGGATCCGACTTGCCAGGCACCACGGTATCGAACTTCGTCTGCTGCACTCGGGCCACCAGTTCCTCCAGGCTGAAGGAAGACCGCTTATCGAACAGAATGGAATTGAGAAAACGCCGTTCCTCCAGCGACATCTCATTCACATGACGTTCGAACACATCCCTGCTGCCAAGAGCCAGCAGAATCGATTGGATCAATTCATGCTTGGAGCGTTCATTGCATACGCAGCCGTACCGCTTAGCAATCCGGGCGAGCTGCCCGATATCCGCATAACTGAGCATATCTGCCAGATTCATGCCGAACCTCCGTTCTTTGTAACTTCATTCCTTGACCGAGTCCTTGTTACATTAACCATTATTGGAAAAAGTCCGGCATTTATTCAGGAAAAGAAAAATAAACAGGCCCCGGTTCACCCATAGGAACCAAGGCCTGCTTCTATCTGCCGCGGTGAATCGTGACCGCATCAGACGGTTGGATATGTTTGGTGCAATTATACAATACAGGATGCCACTCGGCGCCTTGCCGCTCAAGAATCGAGTACGACAAGTTGCCGATATGGCCCTGCGACATTTGTCCGAACAAAGCAATGAACAGTTGGGCCAGCCAGCTGCCATGCGTCACGGCCAGAAGGTTCCGCCCTTCATGGCGGCCCGCCAGGGATTCCAGCGTCTTGACGGCCCGGTCGCGCAGCGCGTCATCCCGCTCTTGACCGAGATCAAGCTGGCGCCAGTCAGCGCCCCAGCGCTGCTCCCGTTCCTCAGGCGTTGTTCCTTCCACCTGCCCGTAAGCACGCTCCACTAATCCCGGCTCCGGCTCGAGCAGCGGAATATTCAGCGCCTCCGCAAGGATAGCCCCCGTCTCGTCAGCCCGGCGAAGGCCGCTTGAGATGACGGCGTCAAATGCGATATCTTCCTTCTTCAAACGCTCGGCAAGCAGCGCCGCTTGCTTCCGGCCGGTATCGTTCAGCGGAATGTCCGTCCGTCCTTGAATCTTCCCCTGCGCATTCCAATCGGTAATCCCGTGTCTAACCAATCCGATATATTGGGCCATTGCTTCTCCTTCTGTACCGTATAAATATGTGGATAACCTCTATTAAAATTAACGACGCACCCGCGTCAGCCAATTCAGCAGCAATAATGCAAACGTAATTCCGAACAAGGATAACGCTATCCAATAATGAGGAATCGTAGGCACCACTTGCAAAATGACCGGATCGCTGATGCTCGCCACCGGGACGCCTATCGTCATTTTCCCCCAGCCCGATTGTTCCCCGCCGGCCACCACCGTCGGGATTACCCCGCTGATATCTTCGATATTCGATTGCTCTCTGCGGACAAGCAGCACTATGAGCGCGCACAAAAATATCCCCATACAAAAAGCAACAATCCCTGCAAGCATATTGCGAGATCGCAGGGACCATGTCTGTGAACGTTGATGAACCGGAACGAGCCAGTCTTGTTCTTCGTAAATCATATTCATAACCCGTGCCGTGGAAAACCCGGAACCGGATGCCTCTTGAACGATTATGTCCGAATCGCCGACCATCCATTCCTCGCTTGCAGCCCATACGCTGTACTGCTCTGCGCAGGATTCGCATTCGCTTAAATGCTTCTCAATCGCCAGCCGCTGCGGATCGTCTTCAGGCAATTCGGAATAGACTGACATCCAATCTAGCGCTTCCGCGCATTTCATCATTAATTCATCCCCTCAACTCCCGGCTCGGTAATGTAGGCCTCCAACTGAGACTTCACACTCGCACGAGCGCGGAACAGCAGCGATTTCACGGAGCTTACCGTCTGCCCCAAGGCATGGGCAATCTCTTGGTAATCCAGTTGGTCATACTCGCGCAGGATGAGGGCCGAACGCTGCTTCTCCGGCAGACGGTTAATCGCGTCGCGCACCAAAGATACCTTCTCGTTCCGCAGCAACGCATATTCCGGTGCCGCCTCGCGCGGCGCTTCCGGAACGATACTGTAGTCATCGTCCAACGATACTTGCACGCTGCGCTGCTTCCGCAGCTCGCTTAGTACCGTATTGCGGGCAATCGTATATAGCCAGGTCGAAAAAGAGGCCTCTGCCTCACGGAACGTATTCAGGCTCCGATATGCCTTGAAGAACGTCTCGGCACATAAATCCTCGGCAAGCAATTCCAACTGGGAGCTCTTTAACATATGAAAAATAAATGATAGCAGTTTTCGTTGATAACGATTCATCAATTCCGCGAACAACTCGACGTTGCCGTCTTTTATTTCGCGGATGATCTGGGAATCGGTCATGGACTCAAGTTCCTCCTTGCTTTCCATATCCTTCCCGATGCGCTACCTGTTAAGGTATACTCTCGAAGTATAGAAAAGTTGCGGATCGGAGTTCAAATTACGTCATTCTCTCATTCACCTATAAAGCGTATGTAAGAGTATTCTTCAAAATGTTAAATAATTTCCTCACATATAGTCGTATTTTAGCATACAAAAGTCGAATAATGATTAAAAATTTTTAAGGTATTTGGCAACCAAGCTTACGATTCCGTAAGGTTACATCCATATGGTATGCCGTTTCCTTCCAAAAAGTGCTCGGGCTAGCTTCCATTGCAAGAAAACCGGCTTGTCCCCGGACAGATACGGTTTCCCGAAGCATTTCCGATGTAAAGAATGACGCAGAAAAAAATAGGCAAAAAAAAACGCCACCGAAGTGGCGCCGTGCTTACTTATGAGCACTTAGATATTGGATAGGAGTGGAGAGAAACCATACTGTGCCTTTATTATAATGTATCCGTTTTCATTCCGTCAATAGGTTTTCTAAAATTATTTACTTCATTTCACAGATTTTTCCGTAGCACCGAAAATCAGGGCTTTTCCCCATAATTATTGCTCCGCCCCTTCTCAAATTCAAATTGCTCCAACCGCCGAATATACTCGGGGATTCGCTTCTTCACGGCAGCCCGGTCGCCGACCCGCAGCCGGATTCCCTCGCTCCATTCCTCGTCCATCAGCCCCGCATGATGGCAGGCCAGATCAAGCAGCATCAGAAATTCCTCCACCTTTACGGAATATTCAACGTTCTCGTCTCCTTCGGCATAACCGGCAAGAAATCCGTCGGCGAATCCGTTAAGCTGGGACCGGAAGCTGCTGAAGCGGTGCTTCGCATAACGGGGTGAACTGTCGTACGAAGGAAATAGCGTGTTAAAGTTGTTGAGGAGATTTCCGGCAAACACATGATCATCATACTGCAGCGGAAGCGGATCGATGAGCCGGAGCCGCCCGTTGTCAACGATAATGTTCTCGGGGGATATATCCCGGTTCGTCAGCGCTAGCCGGGGCGTTCTCCCAAGCCGGTAACGGAGCGCCTCTTCCAGCTTGTCCCGGATTATGTCTTCTTGCAGCGGAATCCCGGCTTGAAGGAGCTCCTTGAATTGCTCCCGGTACTCATTCGCTTCTTCATGCCAGTAAATCTGCAGGTCCCCCTGGATTTCTCCGGCGAGACCTTCCTCCTGCCAACCGAGGAAGCCAAAGCCGCGCAGCGGAGCCTCCCCCCGGCTCATGGCCGCCATAAATTGTCCGCACTGCCGTCCGAGCTCGACCGCATCCGACCGGGTTGTGTCTTGCAGCGACAGCGTGGGCCCGCAATACGACTCAATCGTAAAGGTAAGCCCCGGCTCTGCATGAGAGGCAAAAAAATCAGGACAAACTCCCGGCAGCGCCCGATTCGCATGTTCGTAATACAGCCCCCGAGCCGCGTATTCCCCCAGCATTTCTTGCTCGTTATCTCCAAAGGGAGCGCCGTATACGACCGGCTTCGGAACGCGGAGGACAAGAGCTTCATGTTCGCGGGTGCTCAGCAAATAAGCGGTATGCCATGCCCCCTCGCCGAGATAAGAGGCCGAGAGGCCCTTCGTGCTCAAGCCAATCCGGCCAAGCGCCTCCTCGAACGGGAATTGCATTGATGACGTGCCTCCTTCGGTAATGGTTTGATTTGCTTTATCGGTTCTCGAGTTCCTGACGCACTCTGCCGGTTTACTCTTTCTACATCCACCGTAAAATTTCCTGTCCGTTCGGCTCCAGAGATTGCCAACCTGTCATGGAGCTCGGGCAGCGCGCAAAAGCCAACGGGCCGGTCAAGGTTGCCCCTCGACTGGCCCGTTGTCACCCGTATATGCTGCACGCTGCCCTGCCAAGGAATAGAAGAATGCGCTCTGGGACATTCCCTTCACACATAGATCTGGTACCCGCTGCCGGTCAGCAGCTCATTGGCCCGATCCGCATCCTCCTGCTGCCGGAAGGAGAGGCGAAGGACCCCCGGCACGTCTTCCCGGCTCTCAATAATTTGAAGATTGCTTAAATTAATATGATGGTTGCCGAGCTCGGTCGCGATTTTTCCGATAATGCCCGGCGTGTCCGGGACATCCATATACAGATCGTGAAGCCCGAGCAGCACGCCTTTGCGCCGCTCCGGCATCCGGCTGCGGAACTCGCCAGCCATCGCGAATTGGCGCATAATCCCTTCGCCGTCTCGCTGCTGCAATAGATTGATGAATTGCTCCGTGTTCGCTTTCCAGTCCTGAAGCATTTGGAGAAGGATATCCCGATTATTTAACAAAATATCCCGCCAAATCACCGGATCGCTCGATGCGATGCGCGTAATATCGCGGAATCCGCCGGCGGCCAGCACCTCGTGGAGACTATTGTCCTCGTTGTACTGTTGAACTTGATTGACCAAGGCTACGGCGACGATATGCGGAAGATGACTGATGGCGCCTACGACCGCATCATGCTCCTCCGGATTCATGCGGATAATATGGGCCTTCGTGCAGCGAAGCAAGGAGACCAGCCTGCTGTACGCAGCTTCATCGGCATCCTCATCCGGAGTCAAGACATAATAAGCGTTCTCGAACAGCAGCGTCGAAGCCGCCTCCACGCCGGAACGCTCCGATCCGGCCATTGGATGGCCGCCGATAAAATGCACTCCGCTCCAAGCCAGCTCGCGGGCGCAGCGGGCAACCGACGCCTTCGTGCTCCCGACATCGGTGACGATGCAGCCTGGCTTCACATCCAGCTGGTGGAGGCTTCGGAGCATCGACTCCAGCATCCCTACCGGAGAGCATACAAAAATATAATCCGCATCCCGCACCGCGTCCTGCAGCGAGGTCGTGGCTTCGTCGACGACCCCGCGCTTGACATACTTTTCGGTTGAAGCGGGATTCGGCGAGTATCCGATAACATGAATCCCTGGGTTATTCTTGAAGCACAGGGCGAGCGAACCGCCAATCAGTCCTACGCCCAGAATCGCGATTCTCGTGCTCATATGCCCACCTTGAATTCCGCCAATGTCGCTTCCAACGCTTCGATCATCGCTTCATTCTGCTCGCGGGAGCCAATCGTGATGCGGATATGTGTCGGATACTTCTTATGGCCTGCCCGCGTTATAATTCCTTTGCGCATGAGCGCTTCGAACACCTGCTGCCCCGGATGGCCGACGTCTACCATGATGAAGTTGCCATGGGCCGGGAAGCTGGACAATTGCAATCTGGCGAATTGCTCCTGTACATAGCGGATCCCTTCCGCATTCAGACGGCGGCACTCCTCGATGAATGCGTGATCCTGAACGGCAGCCAGGGCGGCCGCTTGCGCGAAGCGCGACGTGTTGAACGGCTCCCGCACCTGATTGATTAGGCGGATGACGTCGGGATGCCCGATGCCGTATCCGATCCGGAGCGAGGCCAATCCATAGATTTTGGAGAAGGTCCGCAGCGTGATCAAGTTTTTATATTGAGGCAAATAGTCGAGACCGTCCGGGTAAGACTCGTCTGTGACATACTCGCAATAGGCTTCGTCCAGCACGACGAGCACCCGCTCCGGGACGCGCTCCATGAACCGCTCCAACTCGGCGCGGCCGATAATCGTCCCCGTCGGATTGTTCGGGTTGCAGATCCAGATGATCTTCGTCCGCTCCGTGACGGCGGAGAGCATCGCGTCCAGATCATGGGTCCCTTCCTTCAGCGGAACCTCGACCGTGACCGCGCCTTCGATATCCCCGTTGTGCTTATATTGCGGGAAGGTCTGATCGGCGGTAATCTGCTCGTCGCCCGCCACCAAGAACGCCCGGCACAGCATCAGAATCACTTCATCGGAGCCGGCACCGAACACGATTTGGTCCGGGCCGACATTGAACTTCTCGGCGATCGCGGCCGTCAGCGCCACCGCGGCCCCGTCCGGATAAATGCTGGCATTTTCAATTTCCTGTCTCATCGCTTCTTTGGCCTGAGGAGAGCATCCGAACGGATTCTCGTTGGACGCCAGCTTAATGATGCGGTCCAAGCCCAATTCCCGCTTTACCTCATCGACCGATTTCCCTGGCTGATAGACAGGGAGATGTACAATACTGCTCTTCGGTTGCATCCGGTTACCACCTTTCCTTACATGGGAAGTCGCTGCAAAGCGTTAATTTCTTAATTGTCGCACAAAATCGCAAATTTGCAAGATCCCATCTTCAAAAGTGGCCTCATCGGACAACAATGGTTGAGCTTCTTCAATTTTCCGCACGATAGCGCTGCCGACAATCACGCCGTCGCAGTACGCCGAAAATTGCTTCACGTGAGCTGGCGTCGAGATCCCGAACCCGACGCAGACAGGGAGCGGGGTCGTTGCCTGTACCTGCCGGATGAACCGCTCGACCTCGTCATCGAAGCTGTCTCTTACCCCGGTCACGCCCAGCGAGGATACGCAGTAAATGAAGCCCCGGCCTTGCGCCGTGATGCGGCTGATCCGCTCCTCCGAGGTCGGCGCGACGAGCGGAACGAGGTGAATGCCGCAAGCATCCGCCGCTTCCCGCACCGGCCCGCTCTCTTCGTAGGGCAGATCGGGGATGATGGCCCCGCTGAAGCCCGCCTCCGCCGCGGTCCGGAAGAAGCGCTCGATTCCGTACTGCATGACCGGATTATAATAGGTGAACAAAACATACGGAATACGCGCTCCCTGCTCCCGGGCCCGTCTCGCTACCCGGAAGCTGTCCTCCAAGGTCACGCCGCCGCGAAGCGCCCGCTCCGCCGCCCGCTGAATGACGGGTCCGTCCGCCAGCGGGTCGGAATACGGCACGCCCAGTTCGATCACGTCCGCGCCCGCTTCCTCCAAGCGGAGCAGCAGCTTCAAGGTCGTCCCGCGATCCGGATCGCCCAATGTAATGAACGGCATCAACGCCGCCCTTCCTTCCGCGCGGCAGCGCGTGAACATATCATCCAGCCGGTTCGTTGCCTGTGCAGCCATGTCGCTCATCCTTCTTCTCCCCCCAGCGTCTCCATAATCTGATTGACGTCTTTGTCGCCGCGGCCGGACAGGCAGATGACCAGTATCGAGTCCCGAGTCATCGACGGCGCTTCCTTGATTGCCTGCGCTACGGCATGAGCCGATTCCAGCGCCGGAATAATTCCTTCCGTCCGGCTCAGCAATTGAAGCGCGTTCAGCGCCTCGGCATCCGTGATCGGCACGTATTTCGCCCGCTTGCTGTCCTTCAGGTACGCGTGCTCCGGACCGACGCCCGGGTAATCCAATCCGGCCGATATCGAGTGCGCCGGCTGTACCTGGCCGAATTCATCCTGCAGCACATAGCTGAGCGAGCCTTGGAACACTCCGCGGGACCCCTTCGTCATCGTGGCGGCATGGAAGGGCGTGTCGATTCCTTTGCCGGCGGCTTCGACGCCGAGCAGCGCCACCGATTCATCCTGAAGGAACGGGTAGAACATGCCTATCGAATTGCTGCCCCCGCCGACGGCGGCGATGACGAGATCGGGCAGGCGCCCTTCCTTCTCCAATATCTGCTTGCGGGTCTCGTCCCCGATAATGCGTTGGAAGTCCCGCACCATCATCGGATAAGGATGAGGACCGGTCACCGACCCGAGTATATAGAAGGTGTCATCGACATGGCTGACCCAGTAGCGCAGCGTCTCGTTGCAGGCATCCTTCAGCGTGCGGGTTCCCGACAGGACGGGAACGACCTCCGCCCCGAGCAGCTGCATGCGGAATACGTTCAGCCGCTGCCGCTTCATATCCTCCTCGCCCATGAACACCTTGCACTCCATGCCGAGCAGGGCCGCCACGGTTGCCGTCGCTACGCCATGCTGCCCCGCTCCCGTCTCGGCGATGACCTTTTTCTTGCCCATCCGCTTGGCCAGAAGCGCCTGGCCGATCGTGTTGTTGATTTTGTGGGCGCCGGTATGATTGAGGTCTTCCCGTTTCAGATAAATTTTGGCTCCGCCCAACGTCTCGCTCAACCGCTCCGCATAATAGAGCGAGGTCGGCCGGCCGGAATATTCCCGCAGAAGCTGGATGAGCTCTGCCTGGAACTCCGGCTCCCTCGTATATTTATGATAAGCTTTTTCCAGCTCGAGAAGCGCGTTCATCAACGTCTCCGGCACGTATCTGCCGCCGAAATCGCCGAAGCGGCCATGAGCGTCAGGCAGCGCCGCCGCCGTTCTCTTCGTCTGTGTCTGTTCCATATGCTCTCACCCTTTCGATAAATGCGGTTACTTTACGAATATCTTTTACCCCTTCGGTCTCGACCCCGCTTGATACATCGACGCCATCGAGGCGGCCGCCGGCAAGCAGCCTTCCAACATTGTCCGGACTTAGCCCGCCCGCCGCGTACAGGGGAAGGCCAAGCTCTTCCGCAAGCGACCGATAGCCCGGAATCACGGTCCAATCGAAAGTGCGGCCAGAGCCGCCCCCTTGCGACGGATCATGCGTATCCAGCAGAATGGCGTCAATGGAATGCCGCATGCGGCGCAGCATCGCTTCCCCCTCAGCCATGCGGTTCCCGCCCGGCTCCGCGCCGGCAATCGGCACCGTCAGCCAGACCTGAACCTTGTGCCGGCCCTTCAGCCAGGCCGGAAGGTCCGGATCATGGCCGGCGATCAACTGCACCGCGTCGAGGGGAGCCTCCGTCAGCACCGCGTCCACATCCTCCCGCCGCGGGCGGGCGAACACCCCGACTGTGAGCGGAAGCTTCGCGCCCTCTTCCTCCAAGCGGGCCAACCAGCCGCGCACATCGGCAGGCGAGACGCGGCGCCGGCTTGGCGCGAATACGAACCCGATGCAGTCCGGCCCGGCTCCCACGATCTCCCGGGCCATCTCCAATCCGGCCACCCCGCATATTTTCACGCTCGGCGCCTGATTATGACCGCCGCCGACCCGCTTCATCCCCGCTTCCTCCGCCATTCCCGGCATCACACACTCTCTCCTTCCGTCATACCGCGGCCCGCGGCAGACCGCTCATTAATTGCGCTACGGCCTCTTCCACATCTTGCTGCCGCATCAGATGCTCGCCGACGAGCGCGGCATCGATTCCCGTCTCCGCCAGCCGGTTCATATGCTCCGGCTTATGAATTCCGCTCTCGCTGACCAGCGTCCGATCGGCCGGTACGAGCGCGCGAAGCCGTTCGGTCTGCTCCAGATCCGTGACGAAGGTATGCAAATTCCGGTTGTTGATTCCGATGAGCGGGGCATCGTCAAGCGCCAGCACCCGCTGCAGCTCATCCTCATCATGAACTTCAATCAGCGTCTCCATGCCCAGATCAAGAGCGCAGCGGTTCAGCCGAGCCAGCTCGCTGTCATTCAATATCGCCGCGATGAGCAGCACCGCATCGGCGCCGATGAGACGGGCTTCCAGGAGCTGCAGCTCATCGATGATGAATTCCTTGCGCAGCACCGGCAGCTCCGTCCGGCTGCGCACCTCGCGCAAAATATCGTTGCCGCCTTGAAAATAAACGCGATCCGTCAGCACCGACAACGCGTCGGCCCCGGCGGCTTCATAGCCCCGGGCGATGGCCGCCGGATCGAAGTCTTGGCGGATTAGCCCTTTGGAAGGGGATGCCTTCTTCACTTCCGCAATCAAGCCGACGGAACGCCGTTTCCCGGCCGTCAGCGCGTATCTCAGCGAGCGGCACGGCGGCAGCTGCCCAATCGCACGCTCGGCCTCCCGGCGATTCATCGCCGCGGCCAGCTCCGCCGCCTCCTGCCGCTTCGTCCCTACAATCCGTTCAAGAAACATGACTCCATCCCCCTGTCGCTTCTCTCCATTGCTCCAGCTTGCGGAGCGTCTTCCCGCTGTCAATCGCGGCGGCCGCGATCCGGACGCCTTCGGCGATACTCTCCGCCTGCCCGGCCACATAGATGCAGGCTCCGGCATTCGCGAGCACGATGTCGCGGTGCGGTCCCTGTTCCCCGTGCAGGATGCGGCCGATAATGGCCGCGTTCGTCGCGGCATCGCCGCCCAGCACGCTGGACAGCGGCTGCGTCTGCAGTCCGAGCTGCTCCGGCGTAATCTCATATGTCCTTATTTCTCCGTCCTTCAGCTCGCTAATCCGGGTCGGGGCGGACAGGCTGATCTCGTCGAGCCCGTCTGCGCTCGCGACGACGAGCGCCCGCTTCAAGCCCAGCTCGCGGAGCACCGCCGCGATCGTCCCGGTGCGGCTGCGGTCATAGATCCCCAGCACCTGGCGATCCGCTCCCGCCGGATTGGTCAGCGGTCCGAGCATATTGAACACCGTGCGCACGCCCAGCTCCCGGCGGGGCGCAGCGGCATGCTTCATCGCGGGGTGGAACACCTGCGCGAACATGAAGCAGATGCCGACACGGTCGAGGCATTCCGCGGCCTGCTCGCTCGTCAGATGGATATTGATGCCGAGCGCTTCAAGCACGTCGGCGCTGCCAGATCGGCTTGAGGCGGAACGGTTGCCGTGCTTCGCGACCCGCACGGAGGCGGAAGCCGCGATAATCGCCGACACCGTCGAAATGTTCAGCTTGTGGATCCCGGAGCCGCCGGTCCCGCATGTATCAAGCAGGCGATCCTGCGCGGTGATGACGTGCCGGGCACGGCTGCGCATCGCCTCGGCGAACCCGACAATTTCGTCCACCGTCTCCCCCTTCAGGCGCAAGCAGGCCAGCAAAGCGCCGATCTGGGCGGCAGAGGCATGGCCGTCCATCACGTCGGACATGACCTCCCGCGCTTCTTCCCGGCTCAGATGACCGCCGGTCATCACTTGGGCCAGCGCTTGCTTCGTCAAGACGCTGTCTGGAACCGTGTAAGTACTCATTGCGATACGCTCCTCTCTGCCGAAGGCTTCTTCTCCGGTTGGACAGCCGCGTAATAGTCCCAATTGACCGGGAGCGCGGCCGGCTTCGCGGCCTGGACGGATAGACGGCCTTCCTTCGGCGCTTCGATGGATGCAGCCGAGCATTCGAACATCTCCTCCGCCGTCTGAATGGCGAGCAGCAGCGCCTTCGCCTTGTTGACCGTCTCCTCGTATTCCTTCTCGGGAACCGAATCCCATACAATGCCGGCGCCGGCCTGAACATAGGCGGTGCCGCCCTTGAAAATAATCGTCCGAATCGTAATGCAGGTATCCATATTGCCGTTGAAGCCCAAGTAACCGATGGCGCCGGCGTAGGCTCCGCGCGCTTCCTGCTCCAGCTCCGCGATAATCTCCATCGCCCGCAGCTTCGGCGCGCCGGATACCGTCCCGGCCGGAAGACAGGACAGAAAGGCATCGAAGAAATCTTTGTCCCGGCGCAGCGTGCCGGATACATTCGATACAATGTGCATCACATGGGAATAGCGCTCAATGCCCATATACGTATCGCAGCGGACCGTGCCGAATTCGCAGACCCGGCCGAGATCATTGCGCCCGAGGTCGACCAGCATCACATGCTCGGCCCGCTCCTTCTCATCCTTCAGCAGCTCTTCCTCCAACGCCATATCCTCTTCCTCCGTCCGTCCGCGCGGACGGGTGCCGGCGATCGGCCGCGTCTCCACCCGCTCCCCGTTGACCCGGACAAGCGCCTCGGGCGAGGTGCCGACGAGCGTTTCGTCGTTCATTTTCAGAATGTACATGTATGGGGAAGGATTCGTCATTCGCAGCACCCGGTACACATCAAGCGGATCGACGGCCGTCTGCCGCTCGAACCGCTGCGAGAGGACGACCTGGAAGATGTCGCCGCCGCGAATGTATTCCTTCGCGCGCTCCACCTTATCCATAAAAGACGCCCGCGTCTCATTCGAACGGTACGGCCTCAGCTCGGAGGCGCTTCCTCCCGGGAGGTAGCGGCCGCTCTGCAGTCCGGTGGCCGGAGCGGCCAACAGCTTCTCCTGCAGCCGTCTCAGCTTCTCTCTCGCCTGATCGTATTGCGCCCGGATATGCTCCTCCGTCTCGTCCCTGTCCAGATGCAGATTGACGATGAAGTGCATCTGCTGCTTGACGTGGTCGAAGACGATCAGCTGATCGCAGAACATGAATTGAATATCATTCATCAGCAGATCGTCCCGCCGATGGCGCGGAAGACGCTCATACTGCTGCACCAGATCATAGCCGAAAAATCCGATCGCTCCGCCCGTGAGCGGCGGCATGCCTGCCAGAGTCGGGCTTTCATACTTGCGCAGCAGCTTCTTTACGGCGGTTAGCGGACGCTCGTGAATCTCGGTGACGTCATCGCGCTCGGTAATGCGAAGCGTGCCGTTCTTGCCCTGCAAAATCAAAAAGGGATCGGTGCCGATAAAGGAGTAGCGGGCCCATTGGACTCCGCCCTCCACGCTTTCCAGCAAAAAAGCATAAGACTCATGCTTCAGTCTTTGAAACAATCGTATCGGGGTCTCTGTATCTGCCGTAATGGTCTCGGAGACCGGAATAACCGGATAAGTGCGGGATAATCGCAAGACTTCATCCACATGAGGATGCATGACATCCACTCCTTTCGAATTCGGGTGATTCGGATGGAAGCAAGATACAAAAAAACCTCTACCGCAAGGTAGAGGTTCGTTGGTTCGATCATGACATTGTGGATGAGCAAGCTCAGGATATATCTAAAGAAGATTGGATCGCCAAAGAAAGATCAGCTTCGCCAAATATCTCCCCGGTTGCGGCGCAAAAAGGGAGAAAGGGCTCTACACCTATGGCGAAGGCTTCCGCCTATGACGTTATCCATGCTCTCGGCTCGACTCAACTCAATCTCATCTCAACTAACTCTACTCAACTATGCTTCTTCACATCATACCCGCAAATGAACGATGCGTCAACACCCGAACGGAAGCACGGCATCTCCGTTTCTTTCTTCCGCACGGGAACGCTTATATCCGGGGACGCTTCTCCGCTATGAAGTAGCCAAGTCCGGGCGCAGCTGGGAAGCCTCGTTCAAGTACACGTGGCGCATTTCCCGCTGCGATTTGTCTGTATTGACGGTCACCATCAGGCGGATGCACAGCGGCAGGCTGCCTGCGACGGGCACCTCCACGGCGCACATTAACGGCACCCATTCCCAGCCCGGCATCGCGCGAATGGCCTGTGCCGGGAAGGAAGCGTTCAGATCCTGGGTCATCGTAATCCATATGCTGACGATGTCCTCCGGAACGATCTGATTCTCGGCCACGATATGTTCAAGCAGGACGGTCGTCTCGCGCCGTATTTCATCCGCATCATTGCGCTGGACGGTGGTCGCTCCGCGTATTCCCCTTGCATACATGCTTAATTCGTCTCCCCTTTCAACTCTTCGATGATGTTCCGCACCAGTTCGACCGGCACATCGCGCCGGATCTCCACCTTGCCGATAGCGGTCGGGAGCACAAATACCGTCCGGCCCTCCTTGAACTTCTTGTCATGCATCATCGCATCCAGAATCGCCTCGGTCGAATAGCCGGCCGGAATCGATACTGGCAGGCCGAACTGGCGCATCAACGCTTCCGTCCGCGCCGCGACATCCGCCGCCGCCCCGATCCGCTCTGCCAGACGAGCCGAACCTACCATTCCGATCGCGATCGCTTCGCCATGCAGCAGTTCGCCATAGCCGGCCACCGCCTCCAGGGCATGGCCGATCGTATGGCCCAGATTCAGAATCGCCCGGAGCCCGTTCTCGCGCTCGTCCCGGGATACGACGGCGGTCTTGACGGCGCAGCCTTGCGCCAACCCATAGGCCAGCGCTTCCTCATCCTTGGCCAGCAGCTTCGCGGCATTCGCTTCGCACCAATCGACGAAGCCGGCGTCCCAGATCAAGCCGTGCTTCACCATCTCCGCCAGACCGGAACGAACATCCCGATCAGGCAGCGATTGCAGGGTGGCTGTGTCATAGAGCACGAACTCGGGTTGATGGAAGGCGCCGATGATGTTTTTGGCCAGCGGATGATTCACCGCAACCTTGCCCCCGACGCTGCTGTCATGGGCCAGAATCGTGGTCGGCACCTGAATGAAGCGGACGCCGCGCATATACGAGGCCGCCACGAAGCCGGCCAGGTCGCCGACGACGCCGCCGCCCAGCGCCACGACCGTCGACATCCGATCGCAGCCCGCCTCCAGCGCGGCCCGGATGCAGTCCTCGAAGACGGCCAGCGATTTGGATTGTTCCCCTGGCGGCACAGTAAGCGCCGCGGTACGGTAACCGGCCGCGTGCAGCGATTGCTCGGCCCGGTTCAGATAACGGCGGCCCACATGCTCATCGGTGATCACGAGAATCGGGCTTCCCGCAGGAATATCCGCCTGCCGGCTCGCCTCGCCAAGCCGGTCCAGCAGTCCGCTCCCGATCCAGATCGGGTAAGAGCGTTCGCCAAGATCGACTCTCAGCTCGACGGCTTGCATCGCTTCCTTGTTCTCCATGACGCTCCCTCCTAGTACCGGGCCACTTGCTGCAAGTATTGCTCGTAGTTGGCGCGAATCTCCTCCATCGAATCTCCGCCGAATTTCTCCAGGAACGCCTTCGCGACTTCCCATGCGACGACATGCTCCAAGACGACGCTGGCCGCAGGCACGGCACATGCGTCGGATCGCTCCACTTGAGCCGTAAAGGCCTCCTTCGTGTCGATATCCACGCTGCGAAGCGGCTTATACAGCGTCGGAATCGGCTTCATCACGCCGCGAACGACGATCGGCATTCCGTTCGTCATGCCGCCCTCGAAGCCGCCGAGGCGGTTGGAAGCGCGCGTATAGCCCTTCTCTTCGTCATAGAGAATCTCGTCGTGGACCTGCGACCCGCGCAGGCGGCCGGCTTCGAAGCCGATGCCGATCTCGACGCCTTTGAACGCGTTGATGGACATCACTGCCTGCGCGATGCGCCCGTCCAGCTTCCGATCATATTGCACATGGCTTCCCAATCCGACAGGAACGCCTTCGACGACGCATTCCACGATGCCGCCGATCGAATCGCCCTCTGCCTTGATTTTATCGATATAGGCCTCCATCGCCTTCTCGGTTGCGGGATCAACGACCCGAACCGAAGATTGCTCGGTCCGCTCGATCATCTCATCCAGCGGGAGAGAATGCGGCGGCGCCTCGATCTCCCCGATACGGATAACCTGTCCACCTATTTTGATGCCGAACGCTTCCAGCAGCTGACGGGCGACCGCGCCTACCGCGACGCGGGCCGCGGTCTCTCGAGCGCTGGAGCGCTCCAGCACGTTGCGCAGATCGGTCAATTGATACTTCAAGCCGCCGTTCAGATCGGCATGTCCCGGACGGGGACGATGGACCCGGCGCTTTTCTTCGTCGGAGCCTTCGATCGGCTCGACATTCATAATATTCCGCCAATGCTTCCAATCCTTATTCTCGACTACCAATGCGATAGGAGCTCCGGTCGTATAACCATGACGCACCCCGCCGACGATTGCGGCCGTATCCGTCTCAATCTGCATCCGCCGTCCGCGGCCGTACCCTTTCTGGCGGCGCTGAAGCTGAAAGTTCAGCTGTTCAAAGTCAATCGCCAGGTTGCTGGGCATCCCTTCAACGATAGCGGTCAATTGCGGTCCGTGGGTCTCTCCTGCTGTCAAATAACGTAGACTCACCGTTGCTCCCCCTTTAAGCTGTATTGCTGTAAATGGCTAAAATCCTTAACTCTTTTGCTCATTATAGTATAGGAGGCAACGTTTGACAAGAAAACAAAAACACGCTCCGGGGCGTTTGCCGCCGGAGCGTGTCATGACCTGTCCGCATCGGTAACTCGCGCCGCCCCTCGGCAGCGGATTCCATGGGAAGGGAACGGGAGCGGATCATCCCCCCGCTATCTCCATACGGATGCGCGCTTCGCAGCCGCCCGCAGCTCCCCGGGAGCCGTTCCCGCCCGTCCCTCTTCCGCCAACAGGGGCAGCCAGTTTTTCAAGGTCGCTTCCACTCCGATAATTTGGGCGCATTCATGTATCGTTAATTCTCCTCGGTGGTAAGCCGCGATGACCGTCCTCTTGTCCATGATCGTTGCACGTCCCTCCGTCCTCGTCGTCATCCTTGAGGGTGTTCATCCCCTTCTGCGTAAGTCTAGTATCGGAAGAAGGGAAACGGATTATACGCTAGATGCCATTTTCCGGTAAAAGAACGTCTCTATCGTGTCCAAGCCGTATTGGCTCGGATTGAAGATCTGTTCCGTGCTTCCCACGAATAGAACCCCGCCTGGCTTTAGCGCATCGGCGAATTTGCGGTACAATTGGAATTTGGCTTCCTCCGTGAAATATATCATGACATTGCGGCAAATGATCAGATCATGCGAAGAGTCGAACGCGTCCTCCAGCAGATTCTGCTTCCGGAACCGTATCGCGCTCTTCAACGACTCGACAATCCGGTATCCTTCCGGCGCCTGCTGAAAATATTTCTGCCGGTACGCATCCGGGACATCCTTGAGCGAACGCTCCACGTAGCACGCTTCCTTCGCCTTCATCAAGACGTTCTCGTCAATATCGGTAGCGGTAATCTGGGAGCGCTGCAGCAGGCCAGACTCATTTAATATCATGGCCAGGGTGTACGGTTCCTCGCCGGTAGAGCAGGCAGCGCTCCAGCAGCGCAGCTGCTTCGCATTGGCAGCCAACGCCGGAAGCACGCTGTCTCTCAGCGTGACCCACCGGTTCGGATTGCGCCAGAATTCGGAGACATTAATCGTCATCCGGTCCAAAAATTCATCCAGCAAGCCCGGGTTCTGCCGGATCGCTTCGAAAAAACTGCGGAAGGTTGTGTACCCGTTCTTCATGCGCAGCGTCGTCAACCGCCGCTTCATTTGCGCTTCCTTGTACTGCAGCAGATCAATGCCTGTCAGGCGCTTGATCTCCGTCACGAAATGCCGGTAATCCTCATCCTCATGTCCCGCAGCTGCGGAAGAGGCTCCGCTTTCGGCTGTCGCTTGACCGAAAGGATAGGACGATAGGGCAGGCTGCCGCTTCGATTCATGCATCATCATTCACTCTCCACCACTTCATCATGGGAGCCGTTCTTCACAACAGCAAAGAACACGGCTGAACAGTTTCCTATTCGCCGTGTTGCGATGTTTTTCCTGCTTTATGTAAGCTCTTTCAACAATTATTAGGCCGGTAATGCAGGAGAACCTTCAACTTGCGGGCTATCATCAGATCCAGCACTCTACCGCGCGATCGTAGCTGAGAATGTCGCTGTCGGCGAACAGATTCGCGATCTCTCTGGCAGCGCTTTCTTGCGAATCGGACCCGTGCACCAGATTGAGCGGGGTGTGGGAAGCATAGTCGCCGCGAATCGTTCCCGGCTGCGCCTCTCCTACCTTCGTCTTGCCAATCATCAAGCGCGACAAGCTGATAATCTCATCACCTTCCCAGATCATGGCGAACACGGGACCGGAAGTAATGAAATCAACCAATTCGCCAAAAAACGGCTTTTCTGCATGCTCTGCATAATGGCGTTCCGCTTGTTCGCGCGTAATCATCATTAATTTCCCGGATACAAGCTTCCATCCTTTGCGTTCAAAGCGGCTTACGATTTCCCCGATGAGTCCTCTTTGCACGCCGTCAGGTTTGACCATGATGAATGTGCGTTCCATAGGTTCACTCCTCAATTTATTGTGAAAGTAGTCCAGCGAACCAAGTATACCAAATATTTCATCATTTCGCACCTTGACTTTTTATATCCGGATCAATGGGATCGATTGGCAATAAAATAGGCGATATCCCGCAGGTTTTTGCGCGCGCGGATATCTGGCAGCTGTTCCAGGGCATGAACCGCTTTCTTGATATAGCGTTCGGCGAGCTGTTCCGCGCGCCGGATCCCCGAACTCTCCCGTATCATATGTAAGATCGAAGACACATCCGTATTTCCGTTCATGCGCCGGATGCGTTCAATGTCCCGGAGCAGCGCCTGCCGCAGTCCGGCCTCTTCCAACGCATAAATGACAGGCAGCGTCAAATTGCCCTGCCGGATGTCATTGCCCGGAGGCTTCCCCAATTGCGCTTCGGTGCCGGTCAAATCAAGCACGTCATCGCGAATCTGGAACGCCATCCCGACATTGTAGCCGAAGCGGTATAACTGGCGCCCGATGGCGGCCGATGCGCCGGCAGCGATAGCCCCCAGCTGGCAGCTGATCGCGATCAGAAGCGCGGTCTTCCGCCGGATCCGCAGCAGGTACTGCCGCTCGGATTGGGACGTATTGAAGAAATCCCGAATCTGTTCCATCTCCCCGATGCACATTTGAACCATCGCTTTCGACAGAATGCGGTGAATTTGCGGGTCCTGCAGCTCGGTGGCCAGCACCAGCGCCTGCCCGTAGATGTAGTCTCCGGTATACATGGCAACCCGGTTGTCCCATTTGGCTTTGACGGTCAGCTGTCCCCGCCGCGTATCGGCATCGTCGATCACGTCGTCGTGAACGAGCGAAGCCATATGAATCAGCTCCAGAGGGACGGCTACATATTTGAGTCTCTCCAGATCATAGGTCCCGAATTTGCCGGCCAAGAGAACGAAGACCGGGCGGATGCGCTTGCCCCCTGCCTTAAGCAGCTGCAGCGAAGCGTCATTCAGCGTCCGGTGATCGTTCGCTATCGATCGTTCCAGCTGCTCCTCGATATACGATACATCCTGCTTCATTGTCGCGTAAATGTCCCACAATTTCATGCCTTCACCTAACCAACCGTATTTTCCGACCAGAGTTCAAGCCGAACTTCATGATCAATGAGCCCTAGCTCGTACGCATATTGGAAATAGCATTGAAGCCCTTCCTGCTGCGGACGATCGAAATCGTAATTCAAATTGGTAAAATACTTCATCCAATAGTCAACCGTACCGCCGATCGTACGTACGGCCTCCTGTGCCAGCGGGCGCGGATCGAGAAGGCTCTTCCGTTTGCTCGCTTCGAATGCTTCCATAATGATCTTGATATCGTCCCCATGCTGGCGGATGACGTCCCGGTTGACCGCCCATACGGCGAAGGTCATCCAATGCCCTGTCCATCGGCGCCACAGCTCGCCGAGATCGATCACTTCATATCCGGGGTTATTCCAGGAAGCCCGGATGGCATGATCGCCGATCAGTACGGCGCCGTCCGCTTCAGCCATCATCGCGTCCAGATCCGGATCCATCGGAATGTAGTCCGGACAGGCATGGTAGAACTTCGCGGCAATAATTTTGAATAGATTGGTCGACGTAGCCGACGTTGTCGTTAATGCGATCTTGCCCCGGAGCGCTTCCTCCAGCGGCTTTTTCAAAAAGAGAAAAATGGAATTGACGCGGCCGTGCGCGCTCACCGACAAATTCGGAAACAGCGTGTACTGCTCCGAGGAAATCCCGTAAGCAAACGCCGAAATCGGACCCATATCAATCCGGCCCTCCCGCATCGCTTGATTCAGCCCGGCAGGAACGGCCGGGATCATATCCAACACGGCCCGGGTATTCTTCGGTTGAAAATGATAAAAGATCGGCCATACGTTCGTATAGTCGATGCGGCCGATGCGAATATGGGACGGGTTATTGTTCGTGTCTTGCTGCAGTGCCATCTGGTTCCCCCCACCTTCTAAACAATTGATGCTCGATGCCGAGCGTATCCAGTACCTTGCCGACCAGGAAGTTCACGATGTCGTCCAACGTCTTCGGATGATAATAGAACGCCGGCATCGCCGGCACGATGCGCACGCCCATATGCGCCAGCTTGAGCATGTTTTCCAGATGGATCGCATGCACCGGCGTCTCGCGCGGCACGACGATGAGCGGGCGCCCTTCCTTCATCATCACGTCGGCAGCCCGCCCCATCAGGTTGTCCGAGGAGCCGTGGGCCAAGGAGGACAGCGTCCCCATGGAGCAAGGCATGATGATCATGCCTTGGACACGGTAGGAGCCGCTGGCGATGCTGGCCCCGATATCCTGGATCGGATGGTACACGATGCGTCCGGCTTGCTCGCCGAACGCCCGCCCGATCGCCTCCTGGCGCCGGGTCGCTTCCCAACCCAGCTCTTCCTTGAGCACCCGCCACCCGGCATCGGAGACGAGCAGATGCACGATGCATCCCGCTTGCAGCAGGCATTCCGCGAGCCGGATGCCGTAAATCGCTCCGCTCGCTCCGGTAATGCCGACGACATAACGTTTGTTCTCCGCTGTCATGAGCTCACCGCCAAATCCAGCAAGGTGAAGGCGAATACGACAATGCTCAAAATGCCGTTCAGCGTGAAGAATGCGGTGTTCGTCCGGCTCAAATCATACGGCTTGACCAGCATATGCTCATAAATGAGCAAGCCGGAGGCGATGATCGTGCCGATAATATACCACCAGCTCAACTGCGTGAGGAACAGCAGCAGCAGGAACCCCATCGCCGTCACAATGTGAAACCCGCGCGCTATCCACAATGCCTTCGCAATGCCGAACCGGGCGGGAATCGATTTCAAGCCTTCCTTGCGATCGAATTCGTAATCCTGGCAAGCATAGATGATATCAAAGCCCGTCGTCCAGCAAGCCACGGTCAAATAAAAAATAATAGAAGTCCAGTTCACCTCATTCGTGACCGCAACCCAGCCCCCTAGCGGAGCGAGAGCGATCGTCAAGCCAAGAATAAAGTGGCACAGCCATGTAAACCGCTTCGTGAATGAATAAAAGACAAGCATAAAGACGGCAATCGGCAATAAATAAACAGCCAGCGGCTGCAAATTGGCGGCTGCCCAGAACAGCAATCCGAACGATACGGCCGTGAATAGTATCACTTCCCCCGCCTTAAGCAGGCCCGCCGGAATGGCGCGGTTAGCCGTGCGCGGATTTTTGGCGTCGATGGCGGCGTCGATGAGCCGGTTCAACGCCATCGCCGCGCTTCGCGCTCCGACCATGGCCATCAGAATCCAACCCCATTCGGCCAGCGTAGGGAAGCGGTTATCCATAACCATGGAACCGAGGATGGCGCCCATGAACGCAAACGGCAGCGCGAATAACGTATGTTCGATTTTTATCATTTCCAGGAAAATACGCACTTTTTTAAACATGTCCATTCCCCTTCGTGCCGATGTGCAGCGCGGCAATTCCTCCAGTCAGCGCCTTCGCTTCCACCTGCTCCAGGCCGGCGGCGCGGAACATGTCGGCCAGTTCCTGGCGGCCCGGGAACGATGCCAATGATTCCGGCAGCCATTTGTACTGCTCGTAGCGCTTGGCAATCAATTTCCCCTGCAGCGGAAGGAGCCGTTCGAAATAAAAATAGTACAGCCCTTTGAACGGCTGCCAGGTCGGCTTGCTCAGCTCCAGGCAGACGACACGCCCCCCGGGCTTGACCACTCTCCGCATCTCCCGAATCACCTGATCATAGTCGGGGACATTGCGGAGCCCGAAGCCGATCGTCACATAATCGAAGCTGTTGTCCGGGAACGGGAGATCCATCGCATTGCCTTCCACAAGCCGGATTTGATCCTGCAAGCCCAATTTTTCTATCTTGCGCTGCCCGACGGACAGCATCTTCGGACTGAAGTCCAGACCGATCATCTGTCCCGTGCGGCTGGCCTGCGCGAGCTGGATCGTCCAGTCGCATGTCCCGCAGCACAAGTCGAGCGCGGTCTCCCCGGGCTGAACATTCATCCGGCGCATCGTATAATTCCGCCACGCTTTATGGCGCCGAAAGCTCATTATATCGTTCATGATATCGTACTTATGAGCAATGTTCTCGAACACATCATGCACATATTCTTCCTTGGACTTCCCCGTCTTTGGCGAGTGAGTCTCCATGTTATGCGTCACCTTGCCCTTCACCTCAATCCGGTATGTTAACTGCGTTGAGCCGCAGCATTGGTCGGAGAAGACGGCAGCACGAGCGGGCTGAGCAATTGGACGACCCGTCCTGTCGTCACGGCGTCCAGCGACATCGCGGACGTGATGGTCTGCAGCTTGTCCTGAATGACCCGAATCTGGTGCGCCAACTGCTGTCTCGCTTCATACTTCGCCATCATCGCGTTCCAAAACGCGGTGTCGTAGGCGCGCTGCTTCATCTTCCTTCTCTCTTCTTCCGTGCCTTGCTGCCATACATGCCAATAAGACCAACTGCCTTCGAAGCGCTGGAACTGCTCGGAGCGTTCCTGTTCCTGCTTCATCACTTCGAGTTCGGCGACTTGGTCGAGCAGCTGCTCCCATACTCCTACGTCCTGGGCAGCCATACGATGGTTGAAAGACTGGAACAGCGTCTTGCGCAGGGACACGCAAGCGCGCAAATATTCCTCCGCCGTCATCGCCCACTGCTTCATCTTGTCTAGCGTGGACATCTTGAGCTGATTGACGGCGCAGACCGCCTGGCTCAGCGCCCGGATCGCATCGATCTGTCCGGCCTGGGCGAGCAGATGATAGAAGCGGCTGCTGAAATAATCGCCCGCCAGCACCTTAAGCTGACGGGAACGCAGATTGCGGTCGCTCTCCTCCTTGGTCGCCATTTCAATCATGTCGTGGGTGTCAAGACCGACTTGCACGAGCGAGGTCACCAGCGCAATCAGCTCGCTATGCTCCGCACCCTTCTTGCTGCGGTTTAAAAAGGCGAACATCAGCTCCACCCGCGTGTGTGGGAACGCAGGCAGGTCAGTGTACGCCTGTATCATGTCATGTTCTACGTACCGTTTTGCCAATTGCGAAATGTGGTTTACTTCCATTATGAGTCCTCCGACAATAAGCGGTTAGTCATCCTGGCGGGATGTCGCAATCTAAATCATTATATCATAGGTTCCATATGAACGGGCATATTTTCTTGCTTTCCCGCCGGGCCGATCATCCCTTCTATCTGTCTCCGGGAAAAGTCCGCTCCCATAGCGGCGTATAAATAAAGCGAAGCGCCTGTTCCGTATCGGGCGTGACGATGCCCTCGCGAATCGCCTTCAACCGTTCCGGCGCGGCTTCCTGCTTGCGCGCGTCCAGCGACAGCAGGACATAATTTTTCTTCAAGCGCTCGTCCTGTATGACGATCCGCAGCAGCAGCCGGTTCACATTATCCGTTCGGGTAAAGCTGTACTGCAGCATCTCGTATATATCATGATAGATCGCATCCGGCCTCGCGATGGTGGAGGCGACCTTCATGTCAATCGTCAGCCCGTCTCCATTCCATGCCGCACGGCTCAGTCTGAGCTGCAGCGGAATATCCGATAAGTAGTCGACCAGCCGCGCATCGGTGACGGAGATCGTCTGCGGCGATGCCGTTACGGCAGCCGCCTCCCGCGGCGCGTTCCCGTCCGCACGATGAGCGGCGGACAGCCAGCCAAGCCCCGCCGTCAGCAGGATGGTCGCCATCGCCGTCAGCATCGCCGGCCCCCAGCGTTGAACCCGGTTCATCATACCCGCTCCCCTACTGTACATGTTGGAGACATCCGCTTGAAGCCCTATTTCCAGTCTCGACCCAGAAGAGGATGTCCATACCTCATCATACAGTGAAATTGTGCGGGGTATGACAGCAATTCCGAAGCAGATCAACCGCGGCAGCCTTGCCGGGCGCCGCAAAAAAACCGCCCCGCAGCATGGCGGAGCAGCTCGCCTTAATCCGTATCGGTATGGACCTCGCCATGCTTCGTCAGGATGACGGCCTTGCCGCGCACCTTGACCGCAGACGTATGTTCGGTGAACTGGGCAATCAGCACTTCATTCTTATCCAGCTTCTCGATATGATGGAAGCGGGTATCTTGGCCCCGGGTCAGTCCGAATACTTGAACGCCTTGATCCTTCGCCTTGATCACGATATAGTCGGTCTGGTTCTCCAACAGAACTCCCTCCTCTTCTCTCGCTATTATAACATGGTTGGGCCGCTTGCCCATAGCCCGTCACGAACGGATAGACACGGCTCCCGGACAAGAGAAAGCCGCGACGGAATCCCGTCGCGGCTTCACTGAGCTCGCGTTCCCCATGGTCACTAGAGTATGTAAGTTCACTTATTTGATGCCGTCTTTAAGTGCTTTACCCGGTTTGAACGCAGGGATCTTGCTCGCAGGAATTTCGATTTCTTCGCCCGTTTGCGGGTTCCGGCCTTTGCGGGCGGAACGCTCGCGCACCTCGAAGTTGCCGAAGCCTACCAATTGGACCTTGTCACCGTTCTGCAGTGCGTTGGAAATCGCTTCGAAGACGGCGTCTACCACTTTCGTCACGTCTTTCTTGGACAATTCCGTGGACTCTGCAACCTCGGTAATCAATTCGGATTTGTTCATTGTCAGTTCACCTCCCGATGAAATATGTCCTGTTATCCCTTTTTTTCACTGTTTCCTATGAAAATATACATCATCAACCCTAAAAACGTCAGATATAGCTTGGCTCTGCCGTCTTTCATGGTCGAGGAACAAATTTATAGTAATATACCGCTATCACAAATGCAAGGGGGTAAAATCGGCGCTGCGCCGCGAAACAAACAAAAATAGCTCAATCCGCCCCCTGTTCCCGAGAGAACAAGGAGCGCCTGAGCTATGCTCCGTATCCGGTATGAACGTCCTGTCACAGGATGATGGCAATCAGGCCGCCCGACCCTTCGTTGATGATGCGGCCCAGCGTCTCCTGCAGCTTGTAGCGGGCATTGTCCGGCATCATCGCGATCTTGCCCTGAATGCCTTCCCTTACGATGGAATGGAGGGAACGGCCGAAGATATCGGATTCCCAGATCTTCGTCGGGTCGTTCTCGAAGTCCTGCATCAGATAACGCATCAATTCCTCGCTCTGCTTCTCCGTGCCGATAATCGGCGCGAATTCGGATTCGACATCGACCCGGATCATATGAATGGACGGGGCCGTCGCTTTCAGCCTCACGCCGAAGCGCGATCCTTGACGGATAAGCTCTGGCTCGTCGAGAGCCATCTCGCTTAACGTCGGAGCCGCGATGCCGTAGCCCGTCGTCTTCACCATCTCCAGCGCATCGGCGAACCGGTCATATTCCCGCTTCGCATGGGAGAATTCCTGCATCAGCTGAAGCAAATGATCCTTGCCCCGTATTTCAACGCCGACGACCTCCATCAAAATCTGATCATACAGTTCATCCGGCGCGTACAAGTCGATTTCGGCAACGCCTTGCCCCATATCCATCCCGCTAAGTCCGGCGCGGGCGATGAATTCATAGTCCATGAACTGCTGCACGACGCGGTCGACATCGCGCAGACGGCGGATATCTTTCACTGTATCGCGAACCGAGTTCTCATAGCTGGTGCGCAGCCAATGGTTGTCATGAAGCACCATGACCCAGCTCGGCAGATTGACATTGACTTCATGAACCGGGAATTCGTACAATACTTCCCGCAGCACGCCCATCACGTCATCTTCGCTCATCGTAGCGACGCTGAGGGCCATGACCGGGATGTCATATTTCTCCTGCAGCTCGTTGCGCAGTGCAATGGTTTCATCACTCTTCGGACGCGTCGAGTTGATGACGAGCACGAACGGCTTGCCGACTTCCTTCAATTCGTTGATGACCCGTTCTTCGGAGTCGACATACGAATGGCGCGGAATCTCGGCGATCGAACCATCGGTCGTGACGACGACGCCGAGGGTGGAATGCTCCTGAATCACCTTCCGCGTGCCAATCTCCGCCGCTTCCTGGAACGGAATCGGATCCTCGAACCAAGGTGTATTGATCATCCGCGGCCCGTTCTCGTCTTCATAGCCTTTGGCGCCTTCCACGGCGTAACCGACGCAATCCACCAGGCGGACGTTCACTTCCAGTCCTTCCGCCACCTTAATCTGAACCGCATTGTTCGGGACGAACTTCGGCTCCGTCGTCATGATGGTCTTGCCCGCAGCGCTCTGCGGAAGTTCGTCGACGGCACGAATGCGGTCGGATTCATTTGTAATATTCGGGAGAACGACCGTCTCCATGAAGCGTTTGATAAAAGTCGATTTCCCCGTGCGGACCGCACCGACGACCCCGAGGTAAATATCCCCGCCGGTACGCTCGGCAATGTCCTTAAAGATGTCCACTTTTTCCAATGATATCCCCTCCTCAAAATGTTCCGACGGACAAGAGGCTTTCGTCCGCCTCTCGTCCTTCTGAAACGATTGGCACCGTTGCTAGGATTGAGCTGTTGCCGTTGTCGCCAGTGTTCTCCGCCGAGACTTCACGTTGTACAAGGGCAGTGCGACGCAACTCGTACATGTTTTTGGACTAGTACCATCTTATTTCGCACCTATCGCAAATATGACCCTGATAGCAACATTTTTCTTCGCCGGGCGCACTCACGCCTTCCAAATCAGTTATATGAAAGTCATAGAAAAGTATGACAACGCAAACAAGACCGTACGGGAAAATTTCCATACGGTCTTGTTTTTGCTCACGCCTGTGCCGGCGAATCGCTTATGATTCGGTGTCAACTTGCGGCCACGGTGCGCCATCCTTCCAAATGTACGGGACGGATTTGACCGGGACATAGAATGAATTCTTGGTCAGCAGCGGGCGCAGATCGGCTCCATCCCCGGCGGGCGGCTTGTCCCCTCCCTCGATGATCTGCATCAGCTCCATCGCGTAATCGGCATAGACGCGTCCCTGTTCATCCATGATCAGTGCCAACGGTTCTCCGCTGAACGGATTTCTGACGTTCGACGGCTTGAGACCGGCGGCGGCTTCATCAATGCGGTAGAAGCCGGGGTAGGCCTCTTCCTTCGAAGGCAGGCGTCCTTGCTTGCGCTTGTAGGAATCGACGGCACGGGCGGCATCGTTCACATATTGCGCCACCGTCAAATCCATGATGCGGACCTTCGGCTCCGTCTCTTCGTCGATAATCAGATACGCTCCGGTGCCGCCCGCCTCGAACGCGCTGGCCGGCGTGGCGCTCAGCTTGCCGCTGCGCTTCAGCGCCTCGAAGTCAACGCGGAACTTCTCATACCGGGGAACATCCTCTTCGCTGTTCTGTATCGGGAGCAGTCCGGTATCCTTCAAATATTCATCCACCGCGCTCTGTACGAGCAGCACGCCCTCGCGGGCGGACTGCTGATTCTCCTTCCGCAGTTCCTGCGGATACATGCATCCTTGCAGCAGCGCCAGCAATAGAGCGGTTACAGCGACGATGCCGGCCCCTCGTTGTCGGTTCACTATCATTCCCTCCAGCCTGTTTCTATTAGAGGTTGTTCAAAAAGCCCGCTTTGGATCACGAAGGAATTCGAGAAGCAACGCGGCATCGAATCTTGCATTCGCTCTTGAAAAGCGCATGCTTTCGCAGCATGTTTCCTGCGGAAACACGATAGCTGCTCAAGTCGTCTGACCTACACTCCGCTGCTCCTTCCAAGTATTGCGAAGCAAAACTCGCATCGAAAGCATATGCTTCGAGTTTTTGCAACCTTCCCGGTGCTGAAATCCGGCTTTTTGAACATCTATTTTTCACCCTGCTACCACAGCCCGTCCTCGCCCCGCTGTTCCTCCAGCTTGCGGCGCACGAGCGCTTTCAACGGATCTTCCGGCACTTCGACAGTGACGCTTCCCGATCTGCCGCTCACCCTGACCTGGCACGCCAGACGAGGGCCCAGCGTCTCCTCCATCCCCATCTTCCGCGCCTCGGGCGGCGTCGGAGCCGTGACCGCATGCGCATCGCCGGATACATTCACCTTGCACAGGAGGCAGCCCGCTTTGCCGCCGCAGCGCGTTCTCACGGCCACTCCGGCCTGTCGGGCGGCCGCCAGCAGCGTCGTCGGACGGACGACATCAATCATTTTGCCGGCCGGCATGAATGTCACGCGCGTTCCCACAGCGCTCCTCCCTTTCCCTGCAACCATCTCGGCGCCGCTAACCGCCTGGCCGCATCCTTATTCTTCCTCCGCTTCGCGAACGGTCCGGTTCGGGTTGATGCCCGCCATCACCTGCGGGCATAGCGCGCACAACCGCTCCGTAAAGCGCGAGCTGGCACGGCAGCGATCCCATACCGCCCGCATGGCCTCAACATGCTTGTCCGGCTCCCGGTTCATGACGCGCACGATGGCCTCCGTGCGATCCTCCCGCTCCCGGAGCAGATTGAATACCAGCTCATGCGCCAACGGCATCAGCCGGATGATGCGGCGGCCGATCTCATGCTCTGGCCCGACGGGCCATAACCCTCCAACAATCACCGTCTCATAGCGGCATTCCGGGGTCGTCACCGTGAAGCTTCCGACCAGCTCGGCCGTTACCCGGTCATGACGGTAATGGCTTAGCAGCGATCGATAACGGCCGGTGACGCTCCATACCGGCTCATCCGCCGACCAAGCGCCCCAGGCGCGGTGCAAGGCATCCGCCTCCGCTTCATCAGCGTACAGATCAATATCGCGCGGCTCGCGCTCGATATCCACGCCTTGGAGGACCAAGCCGCAGCTTCCGCCCAGCATCCATGGCAGCGTTCCCGGCGTGCAGGCCTCCGTCATAAGGGCGATACAATTTTCTAGCGAATGAGACAATGAGTGTTGGTTCATGCGGCGCGCTCCATTTCTTCTGTGAATCTCGACGCGGAGCGATAGGCATAGAGCCCGTCACCACGCGTGCAATTGATGTACCGTCCATCATGATGGACAGCGAACAGACGCAGCGGCGTCATCCAAAATACGGCTTATGTATGACTTCCACCTGACCGTCCTTCACCACCGTCGTCTGACAGGCGAGCCGGTAGCCTTGATGGAATTCGTCCTCCTCCATCCGGTTCCATTCCGCGTCGGTGACATCGCCCAGGTTGTCATAGCCGGAGACGATCCGACACCGGCAGCGGGCGCAGGTACCCCGCGTGCAGGAATAAGACCAGTCCACCTTGGCCTGGATGGCGGCTTCAAGGAGCGTCGTCCCGACTTGCACCGTCACGGCAGCCTCCCGTTCGCGTCCCCGCAGCTTAATCTCTGCCATATTCCGTTGTTCCTCCCGAGTATTGTGATTACATAATGGAAATCAGGCCGTACAGCATGCCAGCCAACAACATAATGAATGCGACAAACGATAGAATGCCTTTCACCCAACCCTTGGTTTTCGTGCGGGCGAACATGATTAAAAAAGCGGAAAAAGCCATTAGGCCGATTCCGATAAACGATACCCACATCTTCGTCATACCATCCATAGTCTCTGATTCTCCCATTCCTCACAAACTGCTCCCATTATACCATTCGTATCCGCATAAGAAAACGAGAGTGGATAATTCTCCTTCGCAAGCTGTGCAAGCCACGGCTTATCCGGTCCGTCATACAAAAAAGCAGCGCAAGCATTCGCCTACGCTGCCGGCCGGTTCGGGTCGGGAAACGCTACTTTTTCATCATCATTTTCATCAACGCTTCCATGTTGTTCGGATTCATGCCGCTCTTCTTCACGGCGCTGACAATATCATTTATTGTAGACTCCGTCACGGGAAGCTTCGCCACCGCAGCGACCTGCTTGATGAGCTGGCGCAGTTGGGCCTCGCTCTGAAGCGTGGAAGGCTTAACCGCTCCGGCAAGCTTTTTGATTTGGTTTTCGGTTATGTTTTTGCCGGCTTTTTTGTTGATTTTGTTCAAGGCTTCCTTCGGGAATTTGTTGCTCGACATATATTCCCTCCTCAAGTCTGTTTACCTTCAATGTATGAACAGATTCCAGGAGAGGTGATAGATGGAGCTACATTTCCGCACTCAGCCCTGAGCGGTCAGGACCAGGCAGCCACTTCTTCGATCTCATGCTTGCGGACGCGGCCCATCAAATATTCTACCGCCGTCTTCGCTTCCCTGCCTTCGAACAGGACACGGTGCAGCTGCTCGGTAATCGGCATCTGCACCCCGTATTGCCGGGAGAGACGGTAGGCTGCCTTCGTCGTGCGTATGCCTTCGACGACCATCCCCATTCGGGACAACACCTCGTCCACCGCCATGCCTTGCCCGATCATCGAACCGGCGCGCCAATTGCGGCTATGCTGGCTCGTGCAAGTGACGACAAGGTCGCCGACGCCGGCCAAGCCCGCAAACGTAAGCGCATTGGCGCCCATCTTCGTGCCGAGCCGCGCTATCTCGGCCAGACCTCGCGTCAGCAAGGCCGCTTTGGCGTTATCGCCGAATCCGAGGCCGTCGGACAGGCCTGCGCCAAGCGCGATAATATTTTTCAGCGATCCGGCCAACTCGACGCCAAGCACATCGGGATTCGTATACACCCGGAAGAAGGTGTCATTCATGAACAGGTCCTGCGCCTGCTCCGCCGTCTCCAATCCGGCGGAAGCGACGACTACCGTCGTCGGACACTGCAAGACCACCTCCTCCGCATGACTCGGCCCCGACAGGACCGCGATTCGCTCCATGCCGCATTCGAGCTCTGAAGCCAATACTTCCGACATGCGGGCGAGCGATTCGGTCTCAAAGCCTTTCGTCGCATGGACGATAATCATCTCTTCCGTAACGTACGGCTTCATCTGCCCCGCCACTTGGCGCATCGCAGAAGAAGGCGCCACGACCACGCACGCCGAGGCCCCCTCCATCGCTTCCTGCATGCTGCAAGTCGCCTTCAAGCCAGGATGAAGCACGACATCCGGCAAATATTTTCCGTTGCGATGCTTCTCATTAATTTCTTCCGCTTGGTCGCAGTGGCGTGTCCATAAATACACGTCATGCCCATTCTGCGCAAGCACCTCAGCAAGTGCCGTCCCCCAGCTTCCGGCGACGAGCACGGCAACTTTAGCGGACACGCGGCACCTCTCCTTTCTTCGAGCCGAGGCGGTTCTCCGTGCCTCGCCACAGCTTCATAATATTGCTTCGGTGACGATAGAAGGCGAACGCGCAAATCAGCAGGCTGCCCCAAAATATCGGCCAATCATATCGATAAATCAAAATAAAGACCGGTGTCAGAAGCGTAAAAATAAGCGAGCCGAGGGACACATACCGCTTCCAGACAATCGAGGCGATGGCCAGCACGCCTGCCGTGAAGGCAGGCCAAAACGCCAGCATCGCCAGGACGCCAATCGTCGTCGCGATCCCTTTGCCGCCGCGAAAACGGAAGTATACCGGCCAGTTATGACCGACGATCGCCGCGATGCCGCACCCGACCATCAACCAAGCATTATCGGTCATCCACCATCCAAGCAGCACGGCAATAATTCCTTTGACCACATCCAGCAGCAGCACGCAGATCGCCGGTCCCTTGCCCAGCACGCGCAGCGTATTGGTCGCGCCGGCATTGCCGCTCCCGTGCTGCCGGATATCGATTCCGCGCAGCAATTTGGCGAACAGCAGGCTGAAGCTGATTGAACCGATTAAGTAACTTGCCACAATGGCAATGATTGAATATACCAATTCCGAACTCCCCTAACCTTCATCGGATTTGCGGCGGGTGAACAGCCGTATCGGCGTGCCCTCGAAGTCGAACGACGTCCGGATCCGGTTCTCCAAATAGCGCTCGTAGGAGAAATGCATCAGCTCCGGATCGTTGACGAAGATAACAATCGTCGGCGGCTTCACCGCGACCTGCGTCGCATAATTAATGCGCAGACGTCTGCCTTTATCCGTTGGCGGAGGGTTGTAGGCGACCGCATCGCTGACAACATCGTTGAGCAGATGGGTCGGGATTCGCTTCGCATGCTGCTCTGCAACATGCTCGACGACCGGCAGGAGCTTGTGAAGCCGCTGCTTCGTCTTGGCGGACAGGAAGACGATGGGCGCATAAGGCATGAACAGGAAATGATCGCGAATCTTCGTCTCGAATTCATGCATCGTGCGATCGTTCTTCTCGACGACATCCCATTTATTGACGACAAACAGCGCCGCCTTGCCGGCCTCATGGGCATAGCCTGCAATATGCTTGTCTTGCTCGATGATGCCTTCCTCGCCGTTGATGACGATCAGGACGACATCGGCCCGCTCGATGGCTTTCATGGAGCGCATGACGCTGTACTTCTCGGTCGTCTCATACACCTTGCCGCGCTTGCGCATTCCGGCCGTATCGATCAGCACGAACCGCTGGCCGTCCTTCTCGAACGGAGTATCGATCGCGTCGCGCGTCGTGCCGGCAATATCGCTCACAATGACGCGATCCTCGCCCAATATGGCATTGACAAGCGATGACTTGCCTACGTTCGGTCTGCCGATCAAGGCGACCCGGATGACATCTTCATCGTATTCTTCCTCGGTCGTGTCCGGAAAGCGGTGGACCACTTCATCCAATAAGTCGCCAAGTCCCGTGCCGTGCGAACCGGAGATGGGCACCGGATCCCCGAATCCAAGACTGTAAAATTCATAAACATCGTCCATGCGTTGCAAGTTGTCTACTTTGTTAATCGCAAGAACTACCGGCTTCCCGGAACGGAACAAAATCTCAGCCACTTCCTCGTCCGCTTGGGTTACGCCGCTCTTCGCTTCACACATGAATACAATGACATCCGCTTCCTCAATGGCCAACTCGGCCTGCACACGGATGGAGCGGAGCATCTCGTCTTCGCCGTACACTTCGATTCCGCCCGTGTCAATAATGTTGAACGGCTTGCCGTTCCATTCGCCCGTTCCGTAAATACGGTCGCGTGTCACGCCAGGCTTGTCCTCCACGATGGCCAAACGGTCGCCGATGACTCGGTTAAAAATGGTGGACTTGCCGACATTCGGCCGCCCGACAATGGCAACAACGGGTTTTGCCATGCAGTTCACTCCTCATCTCTAATGCAACATCTACACGTAGTTCATCATATCAAAAAATCAGCACCTTGGCTAACCAATTTGCAGAAGACCTGGCTAATTTGCAGGTCGGCTTGTCCCTCGCGGACCAGGCGCCGCCGGCTTATTGCCAGCGCGTCTGCCACCATCTGTGCCGGGACCATTCAATGACGGCGGACAGCAGCCGGACGGTCACGAACAGGAGCCACCATGCATCCTGCACGGCGCTGCCGCCGAATTCCGCGGCAGGGGACAGCTTCAATTGGATCAGCCACTCCCCCGAGGTAAGCCCCAGCGTCAGCATAATCCACTGATGCGTCCAGTCCCGGGAACACAGCAGCACAATCGCGATAATCGTTAAATAGGCGGCACTGTGCGCCGGGAGAAGCGGGAGCGGCCACACCGCCGATTGGGACAGCAGCGCCGTCCACAGCCAGACCGCGCCGATCATGACAATGCGGCCGGCCAGGACGAACGTGAACCAGCCGGAGGCCTGAGCCTGCAGGCCGGCCAGAATTCCCGCGATCATGCACCACAGCAGCCATGCCGGCTGAATCCCGCGTCCTTCCGGGAGCAGCCCGATGCCGGCATCGTGATAGAACAGCCAGAACAGGCCGACCAGGAGCAGGGCCGATCGGGGAGTTCCTCGCAGCAGCACATCCCTCCATCCCGTCGCCATCAAGATGGCACAGCAGAGCCACAAAATGAATGACAGCATCCCCGGCAACACATCGCTTCAACTCCGATTCCTTTTTTGCTTATTATTTGAAGGAATCTGCAAAAATAAACGGCGGGCTCCTGGGGAGCCCGCCGAAGGACACGGATGCGATTATTTTTTGAATTTGTTGAGCATGTCGCCGAAGCGCTCACCCAAAGTGACGCTCATCCCCTGATTGTTCAAGGAAACATTCGGGTTATTGTTCAGCTCTTCCTTCATCACTTTCTTCTCGGCTTTTGGCGCAGGAGCCGGCGCTTCTTCGGTCTCCTTGATGCTCAGGCTGACACGCTTCTCGGCCGGATTGAAGTCAAGCACCTTCACCTGGACAGTCTGTCCTTGCTTCAGCACTTCGGACGGCGTCGCGATGTGGCGGTGCGCGATTTGGGAAATGTGAACCAAGCCTTCCACGCCAGGCGCCACCTCAACAAAGGCGCCGAAGTCGACGAGACGCTTCACTTCGCCAGTCAAGATATCGCCAGTCTTGATCTTGTCGGCAGCTTGCTCCCAAGGACCTGGCTGCGTCGCTTTCATGCTCAGGCTGATTTTGCCGTTAGCCGGATCGACTTTCAATACTTTAACGTTGACTTTTTGTCCTTCCTGAACAAGATCCGACGGTTTGTCGACATGATGCCAAGCCATCTCGGACACGTGCACGAGACCGTCCACGCCGCCCACGTCAACGAATGCGCCGAATTGAGTCAGGCGCTGTACGGTTCCTTCCAGCTCTTGACCTTCGCTCAGGCTTTCCATGACGCGCTTCTTGTTCGCTTCGAACTCTTCGTCAAGCACTTCTTTTTGGGACAGAATGAGCTTGTTGTTCTCGCGATCGATTTCCTTGACCTTTACGCGCAGCGTGCGGCCTTTGTAATCGCTGAAGTCTTCCACGAAGTGACGTTCTACCATGGATGCAGGAATAAATGCGCGGACACCGACATCGGCTACGACGCCGCCCTTCACGACATCAACAACCGTAACCTCAAATACTTCATTGTTGTCGAAATGCTGCTGCATGACATCCCATGCATTCTCGCTGTCTACTTGGCGCTTGGACAGAACCATGCGCTCCTTGTCATCGTCGATGCTGACAACCTTGCATTCGACTTCTTGCCCTACCTGGACAACATCCGCGATATTGTCTACGGAAACGGAAGACAATTCGCGGACGGGAATGACACCGTCATATTTATATCCAATGCTAACGACCGCTTGGTTGTCGTCGATTTTGACAATCGTGCCTTTGACGGTATCCCCTTTTTTGACGGACACGATGTTTTCCATCACTTCCTGGTTTGCCGTTTCGGCTGTTTCGTTGACTTTTGTTTCTTCAGACATGTGAACTACCTCCTCAATTGAAACCCCATTTATTGAACCCCGCCTTAGAGGCGGACTTCGCAAGGACTCTTCCGTGCCCTTCTGCAGCTGGCACCGCTGGCGCGAATGCCATAATATGCGAATCCGTCCGCGTCCGCAGGCCGTTCGAACAGCCGCTCCGCATCGGGATGTCGTAACATTGTCGAATATAACCTGTAAATAATACCTGTAGTATCTGACGTTAGCGGAAATTCATGCACGCTGGCCTCCGGAATCGTCAAGCTTCCCGCTTAAGCCGATGGATATGGTCCATAATGCGCTCGGTTGCCGTCTCCAGAACGTCGCTTCCCTTCTGTTCCGACAGATCCGACATATCGATGGGCGGACCATAGACGACCCGGGTCTTGCGGAACAGCTTATAGCTGCCGACAATCGCCACCGGAACGACAGCCGCGCCGCTGCGGAGCGCAATCATCGCCGCTCCCTTCTTCGCTGCGGCCCCTTGGCCGGTATTGCGCGTGCCTTCAGGGAATATACCCATAATATCCCCGTCCTGAAGCAATTGAAACGCGGTGCGGATCGTTTCTTTGCCAACGCCGCCCCGCTTGACGGGAAAGGCGCCCAGCGCCTTGATGGCCGCTCCGAATACCGGGATGTTGAACAGCTCGGCCTTCGCCATAAAGCGAATGCGCCGCTTCAGCAATATTCCTATCGCCGGAGGGTCCAGCAGGCTGATATGGTTAGAGCAGAGGACAACGCCGCCATCCTTCGGCACATGCTCTGTCCCGGATGCCTCCAACCGGAAAAGAAGCCGGTAAATCAGGCGAAGCAGCGCCCTCATCATCTTATAAAACATAATTGATTACCGTTCCCCATCTCTGCATAATAATTTGGCCTGATCCACGATGACGCGAACGACCTCATCGATCGTCATGCGCGTCGTATCGAGCAGAACGGCGTCTTCCGCCTGCCGCAGCGGAGCTACGTCCCTCGTCTCGTCCTGCTTGTCGCGAGCCGCAATCTCCCGCATGAACTGCTCTACGGTGGCGCCGTCAACGCCGCTCGATTCGGCGTAACGCCGGCGCGCGCGCTCTTCTACGGACGCGGTAACGAACCACTTCTGTTCGGCATCGGGAAGAACATGCGTGCCAATATCGCGGCCATCCATGACGACTCCCTTGCGGGCAGCCATGCCGCGCTGAAGTTGGACAAGCCTCTCCCTAACGGCGGATGACCGGGCATACGAGGAAGCGAGCCGGCTAATCTCCGGCGTCCGGATCTCGTCCGTTACGTCGGTTCCGTTCAACAGAACGGCTTGCCTGGAATCCAGCGGGATCAGTTCAACCGCGACATCCTTCATCGCTTCTTGAATGGCATCCCCGTCCTCAGGATCAATGCCCAATCGTAACATATGTAACGCTACCGCCCGGTACATCGCACCGGTATCGATATACGTATAACCCAATTCGCGGGCGACGAGGCGGGCCACTGTGCTCTTCCCTGCTCCTGCAGGCCCGTCGATAGCGATATTCAAACGAAGCGCAGGAGCGTTGGACTGTACTGTCAACGAGTCTGACTCCTTCCTGGAACAATCACCGTGTATAGAGATATCACTAAAAAAGCAGGCGTTGCCTGCGACGTCAAAATTATACCACACTTCATGAGGGGATGCAAAACAGGCAATGTGAGGGAATGCCCTTCCCCCAAGCCGGATTCACGGCTTCCCCCGCGGGCCGGCCGCCGGATACGGCACGCCTTCCAGCCTCTCCACCTTGCAGAGCAAGCTTCGTACCCCGCCGTGCATAAGCAGCAGCTGCACCGCAAGAAGCGCCGCGGCGAAGGCCAGCCCAATCCGGATCATCCACCTGAATATCCGTTCCCACCAATCCATAAGCGCCATTTCCCGATCATGCACCGGCTCCCGCTCCTCCTTGTTTTTGAGGAATATTATGGCTGGACCTCCATCAGATTATGCACTGCCGATTTAGCGCTGAAGTGTCTCATAAGCATTGCAAAATGATTGAGGTGACGACTCAACATAGAATGTGGATGCCGGAAAAACGGCGACATGCAAACCGTTCGAACGTAAGGATGAATCCGTGAAATGCTGCGTGGCTGCAGCAATTTCTGCTCTTTAAGCCGCTATTTGATGAAATTCCTGCAAAAGTCAGGCTGTTGAGAAAGAAGTTATGAGTAGGAAAATGGATAATTCCACCGGCCTGAAAACGGCGCCATTTCCTGAGACACGCCGATTCGGTAAGCGAATCCTGCATAAATACAGCAATTCGATAGGGACGACTTTTCCAGAAAGGGAATCCTGCAAAATTACAGGAATTTCCCCCGTTTCGCTTCGGTTTGAAGCAAAAGGGCCTAAAATGATGTAGATTTGCAGCAATTCCTCGGGATGGGGACTCATTAAGCCGAAATTCCTGTAAAATAGCAGCAATTTCCTCCGCACGTCCAAGCCCCAGGAGGCAACGATGCTTCCAGCAGGCCGATAGTGCTTCCAGCAGGCCGATAATGCTTCCTGAAGGCGATGATCCTGATGATACCCCCCAGCATTCGACGCGGTCGCTTGGATCCCGTAAAATCAGGGCATTGAGCAGTTTATGGGACTCTTTACCTGCGATGGATCTATTCTCCCGGTAAAAAACGATTTAAGACGCGCTGAGAGCCAATGTCTGGATGAGGAAAATGGACCATCTCCACCCCTTCGTAAAAAACAGTGGTTTCTCAACAGCCTGAAAAGTACATCATGTTCATCCGATTTTTGTCTTGTACCGATTGGATAGTCTGAAATTGATGCAGTTTTGCAGGATTCTCTGTAACGAAGTTCACTTCACAAAGGAAAAGTGCATTTTTGCAGTTTTCGCCGAGCCGAGCTTTGAGAATCAAGGGGCTCTCTCACGGTCGTGAAACTACTTTTTTGGCCCCCCGTATGTATGATGCGTTCGGAGACAAGACTCATTTCCTCGCCTCAATTTGGCGTTCGAAGCAGAACCGGATCAGCTTCTGCTGGTCCAATTCGGCAACCTGCCCGAATTTCATCATGATCAGGTTCCGCTCCTCATGCAGCGGACGAACCCGCACGATTTCCCCGGTGAACGGGATATGCTCGATCGTTCCGTTGCGGAACGGAACCGCAAGCCAGCATTGCAGCAGCTGGCCTTCGCGAAGACCCCATTTCGGCGCGGCCGTAAGCGAGACCCCGCCGCCGCTGACATCCTCCGTGCACGCCAAAAATTGAACGCCGTCCAGCGTCGACACCGCCGTCTCCAGTTGAGCCTGGACCCGCAAATAATTGCGGCGCTGCATTTTGGTCATACCGTCAGGGTTCGGCTTGCGGATGGACAGCATTCGAATCGCCTCGTTGCGCTTGCCCTCGACTCTGGATCGGAAATGCCATCTTATCCCGTCGTTCCGGGAGTAAAAGACATCCAGCTCATCTCCGATGGCGAACAATCCGAATTTGCCGGTCTCCTCGCAGAGCGGAACCTCCATCCAGATGAACTCGTCATCCAATTCGGTCACCCTCGCTTTATAGGTCCCCGGAGAACGCTCCAGTTGCATATACAGCATATCATTGATATTCGGTAACATAAGCTCCCCCCTGTGGGCAATTATACCACGGGATGCTGAGGTCCAACAGCACAAAGCGCCGGCAAGCATCCTCCCGTCTCCAGGATAGACGCCCTGCCGGCGCTTCTGCGGCGCAAGGTTATTCTTGCACGGCAGTCATTTCTTCGATGTGCTCTTCTTCGCCATTGTCGGCGTTAATATAGATGCGGTACGTTGTGCCGTTGATCTTGCCGCCGAATTCATAGCACAGCACTTCTTCCCCTTCGTCATTCTTAATCAGGGACAGCCGATCGAACAGGACCTCCATTTCCGGATGCAGCATCTTCTGAGCTTCCTGCTTCGTGAGCTTCGGCTTGCCGATGCTCCGATCCTTGTGCTCATATACATAGTCCGTCGCCTGAAGCCCGGTCACTTCCCCATTGTCAAGCGCCACGCGCACGCCGACTTGCTTCGGATAGAGATAGACGCCGTTCTCGACAGGGACGAAGGTGAAGCTGCCGACACGGTTTCGTTCATTGTATTTGACGGCCTCCATGTCGGGATAGCCGTGTTTCTTCAAAAACTGCTTCGCGGATTGGGAAGCCTGCTTCATCGACACCCGCTTCTCCTTGATTTCGCGGGCGTCCATATACGCCATCAGCATGCCTTGTTTGGTGAAATCGATCGTGACCGTTCCCTTTCCGTCATTGCCGTAATCAGCGAACGCCGTATAGGATTCATGCTCCGTTCCTTTGCCGTTCTCTCTGACTTCGATCTTATTGTACTTTTTGTTGCCCAAAAATTGCTCCGCCTTCTGGCGGATTTGCTGTGCGCTTAGCGGCTGGCCCTTCAGCATCTTGACGGAACGCTTCGTATAGATGTTGGCGATGGTAGGTCCCCAGTTCAATTCTGGATAGTCGCCGACCTTTTTGTCGACCGTTTTGAAGCCGTCGATAATCGTGTTGTCCATCGTTTGTTGCTCGGAGGCCATCGCGGTCTCCACATCCATCCAGCGCAAATTGTTGGCGATGACTTTATGCTGCACCTGCTGCAAATCCTTTGAAATATCGCCCGCATTCTTATACAGCGTCTTCAGGGTCTTCACTTCATCATCCGACAACGGCTTTTTGCTCAGATCGCGAATCGAAGTGCGGTAAGCGAAATTGGAGATGCGGGACAGAAAATCCTCTGTCTTGTTGAACGGCAGCAGCGTCAGCGGAAGCTGGTTGATCTCGTTTTGCGCTTGGCTCGTAATGCGCCATACATTGGCGAGCCCTTTGCGGTGCATGGCCTGCGAGGTCGAGTTCACCGCGAGGGTGCGTCCCAGTTCGCTATGCAGCCTGTCCACATGATACGTTAAATCATGGAAAGCCCTTTGATACTGGTTTTCGGCCTTGATCAAGATTGAATTTTTCTCCTGATGCTCTTGATAGCCCCACACGATCGCTCCAATAAAAAAGAGCGTAACGATGGGAAACATGACAGCACTAAATCGTTTATACATGGTACAAACGTCTCCCTTCACAGCAACTTGTACATGGATTTGTCCATAGTTTGCTGGAACAGCGGAAGGTTTATGCATCGTTTCCTATGTTACGCTCTTTATGATGGCAACTTGCCAGTTCAAAGCGGTTCTTCTTCGACTTCAAAATTTTCGCGGTTGTCGCACAGGCATTGCTTGAAACCCGTTTCTACACGGCCTTTTTCCCTCTTGCCGCGCAGCACGAACTTCTCGCCGCACCGGTTGCAGCGAATGGTTACTTTTACCCGCACACGCTCACTCCTCCATCAAGGAACATTACTATGTGCCAGTATTGCCCAACGGCTTACATATTAATCTCTTCCTCGCGCTTCACCAGGTGGAGAGGCGAGCGGGCATTCGCCCGGCGCACCTTGCCCATGCCGTAGTACCATAGAAAAATCATCAACGGTACGACAAACCATATCCAGTAACGTGTCACCGTCAACAATATCAGATCATAAATGCCATGCCAGAAAATAGGGAACAGCAGGGAGTAGGCCAGGTAGCGCCTGGTCCGTCCGCCATTGTCCTGGGTGAACTTCGCTTTGCCCATATAATATCCCATCATTACGCCGAACATCGCATGCCCCGATACCGGCAGCAGCGCCCGCAGGAGCAAATGCGAGAAGGAAGAATGATTAATCCAGGCATACAAGACGTTCTCGATGGTGGCAAAGCCGAGAGACACTGCAACGGCATATAAAATTCCGTCGTAATGCTCGTCGAACTCAACATGATTATAGATCATATGATATAGCACGAACCATTTGACCGCCTCTTCCACCCCGGCCGAAATGGCAAAGGAGGAGACGAGCGGGTTGTCGCCCCACCACAGCACGAGCCCGTGCTGTACGATCAAGATCGGGAAGACAATCAAAAATCCAAGCAGGAACACGCGCACGACCATATGAATCGGTTCATAATCATACCGGTCCTTCAGATAGAAGTACACCAACAGCGCAATGCCGGGGGCTATCGCGGCCGTCAGCAAAGGCAGTATCGGCGTCGTTGATTCCATCGTCTGCACGGCCGTATCTGAAGTGCTGGCGGCTATCGCTGTGATAGCCGGTACTATGCCCACACTTACACCCACCCCCGGTAGCGCGCCGCTTCAGCCGTCTTGCGCACGCCGACCATGTATGCGGCCAGCCGCATGTCCACTTGCTTCAACTGATGCGTCTCGTATACTTTGTTGAAGCCCTGCGTCATCAGCTTCTGGAGCTTCTGCATAACTTCTTCCTCACTCCAGTAGTAGCCTTGGTTGTTTTGGACCCACTCGAAATAAGATACGATGACGCCGCCGGCGCTGGCCAATACATCCGGTACGAGCAGGATGCCCCGATCCGTGACAATCTTGGTCGCTTCAATCGTCGTCGGGCCGTTGGCCGCTTCGACGATGATGCTCGCCTGAATCTGGTGAGCGTTGTCCTCGGTAATCTGATTCTCGATCGCGGCCGGAACGAGGATATCGCAAGGCTGCACGAGCAGTTCTTCATTCGTAATCGTATTCTTGAACAGGTTGGTGACGGTGCCGAAGGAATCCCGGCGGTCCAGCAAATCCGGGATATCGAGACCTTCCGGATCATAAAGCGCGCCGTTGACGTCGGAGATACCGACAACCTTCGCTCCCGCTTCATGCATGAACTTGGACAGATAGCTGCCCGCGTTCCCGAAGCCCTGAACGATGACGCGCGCATCCTTGAGCGGAATGCCGCGCACCTTGAGCGCTTCGAAAATCATCATGACGACGCCCTGCGCCGTAGCGGTCTCGCGTCCTCTCGATCCTCCGAGCACAAGCGGCTTGCCCGTAATAAAGCCCGGGGAGTCGAACTCCCGAATATGGCTATACTCATCGACCATCCATGCCATCACTTGCGAGTTCGTCATGACGTCCGGCGCCGGGATATCCTTGTTCGGACCGACCATCTGGCTGATCGCGCGGACATATCCGCGGCTCAACCGCTCCAGTTCGCCGAATGACATCCGCCGGGGGTCGCAAATAATTCCGCCTTTGCCGCCGCCGTACGGCAAATCGGCAATTCCGCATTTCAAGCTCATCCAAATGGACAGGGCTTTGACCTCTTCCTCTGTCACGCCAGGATGAAAGCGCACGCCTCCCTTGGTTGGACCGACTGCATCGTTATGCTGGGCGCGGAAGCCGGTGAACACCTGAACACTGCCGTCATCCATGCGCACCGGTATACGAACCGTCAGCATGCGAAGCGGCTCCTTCATCAGGTCCACCATATCTTGTCCATAACCCAGACGCTGCAAAGCCTGTTCAATTACGAGCTGAGTGGAAGCAAGCAGGGAGTTGTGATCATTAGCGGTCATCATTATTCACCTCATAGGTTTATAGTAGATATACTCATTGAACCCGGGTGTCTGGACATTGCTGTGTCCAATGAGAGCAAGCTTGAATATACTGACTGACATATGATGACAAATGAAAACAGGGGACTCGCTCCGTTCCGAAGCGGGCGCTCCCTGTTAATCAACAGAAACCATTTAAGCGTGCCGAGGAGGGAAATGACTGCAGATGACAGCAATCGCATTCTCCGGGAGAATGCAGGTTCCGTACTCCTCCAGAACCGCGGCAGTTACGGATGCGGCTTCCCCGTATTCAGCAAGAATAGAGACCAGACCTTGCAGACGGTGAGAGTCGAGATCCTCCGGTTCCGCATAGAATATCCACTGATTATTATATTGGTATAGCGCGCCAGAGACGGTATAATTGGTATTCACCGTATGGGCGGCCTCGATGAAATGCTCAAAATCGCGGAAAGCGAAAACGATGGTGTCGCTCTCTTCGAGCGTCACTTCCATTTCATACACATCATCCAGCTCGTCTTCATCCGCGCCGCTCGCATGATGCCCCGCGCTATCCCAGCGGGTCCGGGTTACAATGACGACCATGCCTTGCGCAGGCATTGCGAACACTTCTACGGCAAGCGGTCCCGTCGCGTCGAATCCGAGTTCAGTGTAAGCCTGGTCCATCATTTCCGCGAACAGCTCCTGCAGCTTCGTCATCTCGCGCCAGAGATCTTCGCGTTGGATCCCGCGCTCCGACAAATCGTCGAACGTAAGGAAAACACGGATTTTGTCTTGGCTCAGACGTTCGATTTTCATGGACAGGACCCTCCTTTGCAACTTCGGTTATAACAGATTATGAAGCAACATATAATATGTGCTGAAAATGGTTCCTTGTAACCTCATGTTATCATTAATTCAAATGTTTTGCACTACATAAAATGGCCTGTCCGGATCTTCTTAGGTATGTATGGAAAATACCCAAAAAAGCCGTCGATGAACGCTCGACGGCTCTTGTTGCCGGTTGCTCGATCAAGACGGCCCGAATCGGCTGCATGATCTCGCAGCCATTGCTAGCTATTTCATTAGTGGCGGGCGGGCTGCTGCATGTCCGCTTTGGTCTCCAGCGTTTGAACCGCAGTCTTCATTGCGTCCTGGGCGCTGATCGCAGCAGCCGAAGAATTCATGGATGAAGGCAGCGGAGCCAGTCCGTTCTCGCGCAGAATCGCATCAACCTTGCGTTTGACTTCCGGATCGCTATCGATAAGCTGCTTTACTTTGTCCAGGCTGAACTCGTTCGGATTCGCTTGGCTGGCCGCTTTGGACAAGGCGTTGCCCATATTGGCAAGCGTCATCGCAGAGTCCATCACTTTGTTTTTCGCTTGGCCCATCACGTCCTGCATCACGTTGCCAGCCACCTGAAGCTTGGACTGCAGGTTCGCAAGCGAGCGGCGATCGGCCATATACATGCCGGCGATTACGCCGAGAGCCGTACCGGTAAAAAACGCCCTCATATTCACTGCTGATCCCTCCTTGGTTATTCGGATTCAGTAGTTAGTGTGGTCGCCGCTCACCCGAACCATGCGCAATAAATTCAGGAAACAATGGGGCATCCATCGCAGGGACTGGAATGCGAGGATTTTGTTTTTTAGCGTGCCCGGAGCGTAATGAAATGAACCTCCGGCGGGCTGCACAGCCGCACAGGGGCATGCGAGGTCCCATATCCCCTGCTGATGAACAGCCGTGTGCAATGTCCATTCTTGTCCGCGAACGGATACCAGCCTGCCAAGTATTGGCGGTAAAACTTGCCTGTGCGGACAGGTCCGAGGCCAGGCAAGCAAATTTGGCCGCCATGCGTATGCCCTGACAGGACCAGATCGATCCCGTCCAAATTCTCGCCCCGCAGGGACAGCGGATCGTGAGTGACGACAATAGTGCAGCCCGGCTCCTGCTTGACGTCAAGCATGCTGAGCTTGGCGTTCGTTCTTCCCGTGCTGAAGTCATCCCAGCCGACGAGCCATATCCAGGCTCCGTCCCGCTCCAGCCGGACAGCTTCATTGTCCAGCACCTTCACGCCCAATTCCCTCAGCATATCGTCAAGCTTGCGGATATCGGCCCTGTAATCATGATTCCCATGAACGGCCATGACCGGGCCAAGGCGCGACAGCATCCGTATGTTATGTCTGCAACGTTCGAGCGGAACGCCGGCTTCCGTCATATCCCCGCCTATAATGACAAGATGCGGCTTGTCGTGCTGCATCAGAGCCGCGAGCTCCCGATCGTCAATGGTCCGCCGGTGAATATCGGAAATAAAAAACAAGCGGGTGCCGTCAAATGATGACGGCAGCCGCCTTAACGACACTTCTTCCTCCACAATGTTACATCCGCTCGCTTCCCGCAGCATGTAGCCCGCCACGGCACAGAAGCCCAATACAACAAGACCGATCACAGCAATCATGGCGATTTATCCTCCCAACGCCATCTTATGCCGCCCCCACAAAAAGAGCGCGATTAACAGCCCGATAAACAGCAAAAACAATATATTGTAAAACCATTGCGTAAGTTTCGCGTAATTGGAAGGATACAATTCTTTGCGGGGCGGCAAATAACGATCATCATCCTCTTCCCCATCAAGAAGAGCCTCCGCATGTTCCCCGGGCTCGTCTTCCTGGCGATTCGATGCTGTTGTCTTGGTGTCTGGATGGGACCCGGCCGCTTCCATCCCTTGGGCCGAAGCCTTGGATGCCGAATCTTCCCGCAGCCGGCGCAGCGCAGCGAGCGCCGGGCTGTCTTCCATGTCGGGGGCCGCGGTTCTGCGTGTGAACCCGCGAAATGACGGGTCAGGCCGCTTCTCGCTCATAATTCCCTCCGAAAGCGTAAAATAAGTCCCATAATCAAATCAATGAAAAAGTGAGCCGCAATCGGCGCCCACAAAGTCCCCGTCCATTCGTAGACGGTTCCGAGCGCATAACTGATTAGAAAGACCATCAGTGTAGGCAGCCAATGGCGCAAATAGCGGACATGGATCGCGGCGAACAGTATGCTGGTCCAGTACGGGCCAAAAGCATGCTGGACGGCCCCCCTGAACAGCAGCTCTTCGCAGATGCCCACGATGAGACAAATCACGACAATATGCCACACCGGCCGCTTGCCGAACAGCTTCTCGTTCATGCCCCCGTCGTCTGTCATGTCCTCCGGCGCGAATTGCGACACGGCGATGTCGACGAGCACGACGACGACGGCCAATCCGGCGCTCCACCACAACCACTGCCAGGCTTCCGGCACGGCCAGAAGAGCGAACGGATTTCTGCCCTGCAGCCAAATCCATATCAATCCCGCCAGCAGGGTGAGGCCTTGAGTCAGGTACAAGTTAAGAAGCAGGAGGCGATCGTCCAGCTCGTGAACACGAACCTGCCGTTGTTTAAATTGGTTCCATTTCTGTTTCATTCGATCCCTGCCTTACCGATATATACACACACATGCAAGTAAAGTTGCGATGAACCGACAGATGAATCATATCAGAAAAAATGGCTCCGATACAACCTCCGCCGCTGCGATTCGCCCTGCGTTTCCTATGCAATTAGGTCTTTTTTCTCCCTATTGACACCGATCAGGATGCGTGATACATTAAATAAAATTTCATGATGTAATACGGTGAAGGAAAAGAACAGATGCGAAGCCCTGCAGAGAGCCGATGGTTGGTGGGAATCGGCGGCGGACCATCATGTTCCAGCGTTCCGGAGTTGTTGTGCTGAAGCTTGCCGGCGGCAAGTGCGTAGGTCCAACCGGCTAGAGCCCGTTAACGCTCGGCATCTCGTTGCGAGATGGTCAAGGTCTGGCGCGCAAGCGCCGGGCGAAGAAGGGTGGCACCACGGAAGAAGACTCTCGTCCCTTACTACGGTCGTAGTATGCGGACGGGAGTTTTTTTATAGATAACTATGATTTAGATATTGGGAGGAGATTTCCATGTTCAAAGTACTCGTATCGGATCCGATCAGCGATTTCGGCATCCAGCAGCTCGTCGACGCGCAGGATGTGACCGTCCTGAAAAAGACAGGATTGTCTGAAGACGAGCTGATCGACATCATCGGCGATGTCGACGCCCTGCTTGTCCGCAGCCAGACGCGGGTGACGGCGCGCATCATGGAAGCCGCCAAGCAGCTCAAGGTGATCGGACGCGCGGGTGTCGGGGTGGACAACATCGATCTGGAAGCCGCGACGAAGCGGGGAATCATCGTCATCAATGCGCCGGACGGCAACACGATTACGACCTGCGAGCATGCCTTCGCCATGATGATGGCCCTGTCGCGCCATATTCCGCAAGCGTACGTGAAGACGATTGGCGGCGTATGGGATCGCAAGTCGTTCCTTGGCGTCGAATTGATGAACAAGACGCTGGGCGTGCTCGGCATGGGACGCATCGGGAGCGAGGTCGCGAAGCGCGCCAAGGCGTTCGGCATGGAAGTCATCGGCTACGATCCGTTCATGACGGACGAACGGGCGGAGAAGCTTGGCGTCAAGCTTGGAACGGTTGACGAGATAATCCGCGCCGCCGATTTCATCACGGTGCATACGCCGCTTACCGACGAGACGCGCCATATGATCTCCCGGCCGCAGTTCGAAGTGATGAAGCGGGGAATGCGCATTATCAACTGCGCCCGCGGCGGGATTATCGATGAACGGGCGCTAATCGAGGCGATCGACGAGGGCATCGTAGCCGGGGCGGCCTTCGACGTGTTCGAGGCGGAACCGCCTGCAGCGGATCATCCGTTCTTGCATCATCCGAACATTATTGTCACCCCTCACCTCGGCGCATCGACGGTCGAAGCGCAAGAAAACGTGGCGGTAGACGTCTCCGAGCAGGTGCTTCATATTTTGCGGAACGAACCGTTCAAAAATGCGGTGAATATGCCTCCGGTCGCGCCAAGCGTGCTGAAGAAGATCCAGCCTTACTTCAAGCTCGCCGAGAAGCTGGGGCAATTCGCCGGCCAAATGGCCAAAAGCCCTGTCCTCGAGATCGTCGTCAATTACTGCGGCGACCTGGCCGAGGTGGACACTCAGCCGATTACGCGCTACATCGTGAAAGGCGTGCTGTCCCGCCACCTTGGCTCCGATGTGAACGAGGTGAATTCGATGCATCTGGCCAAGGTTCGCGACATCAATATTTTGGTGGAAAAATCCCATATCGCCAAAGGCTTCACCAACCTGCTGACGGTCAAGCTGCGCACGAGCACCGAGGAACGGCTCGTGGCCGGCACGCTCTTGAACGGATACGGAGAGCGAATCGTTCAGATCGATAAATATACGGTCGATCTGGTGCCGGAAGGCTATCTCCTTCTGATCTCGCATCATGACAAGCCGGGCGTCATCGGACTGGTCGGCTCCCTGCTCGGGAACAACGGCGTGAACATCGCGACGATGCAGGTGGGACGCAAGATCGCGGGCGGAGACGCGATTATGGTGCTATCCGTGGACAAGTCGGTGCCGCAGGATGTGCTCGCGGAGCTGAAAGCCCATGCGGATATCAATAAAGCGAAAGTCATCGTCTTATAACGAAAAGGCGCCGATAACAAGCAAAGCCATGCGCCTTGTTCCACGGGCAACAAGATTTTGGTAAAAAATCCGTCCTGCTCTGACATGATTAGCGAATCGCCGCATGACACAAAACTCCCTTCTCCGCCAAGCGGAAAAGGGAGTTTTCCCGTTTCGTCAACCGTTCTCTTTTTGCGACACCGGGATCGGGAGCTGAATGGTGAATGTTGTCCCTTCGCCCTGCACGCTGTGAACCTGGATCGAGCCCTTGTGGGCCTCCACAATATTTTTGACGATGGCGAGGCCCAATCCGGTCCCGCCGGTCGCTTCCCGCTTGCGGGCCTTGTCGGCCTTGTAGAAGCGGTCGAAAATATAGGGGAGATCCTCAGACGGTATGCCCTGGCCATGGTCCCGAACGACGATGCTCAGCGTCTCGCCGCCGTCTGCGGACATGCCGCGGCACGTGCCGATGCTGATTTCCTCCCCCGCCGACGAATGCCGCAGGGCATTGTCCAGCAGATTGGTCAGCACCTGCTCCAGCCGATCCTCGTCGGCGGCGGGCAGCACCGGATCGTGCGCTTCGAGCTTCAGCACGATCGGGATCTGCTGCTCCTTCGCGAGCACCGTATACTTGCGGAATACGCGGTAAATCAGTTCATTTACGTCGGTCTCATTCCAATGCATCTGCATATGGCCGGATTCCATCTTGGCCAAGTCCAGCAGATCTTTGACGAGACGCCCCATGCGCAGCGATTCGTCATGAATGACCTGGACCAGTTCCTGCCGCTCCTCGGGGGAAGCGGCGATATCATCCATCAGCGCCTCGCTATAACCTTGCAGCATGGAGAGCGGAGTTCGAATCTCATGGGACACATTGGCGACGAAATCCGTCCGGAGCTTCTCCAGCTTGACTTCCTCGGAAATATCCCGCAGCACGGCCACCGCCCCGCGCACGCGGCTGTCGGCATGGAGCGGGCCCATCACGACCGACCATACTTCCTTCTGCACATGAACCCGCGCGGTGACTTCCTTCCCTTCCTTCACGACCTTGTCGAAATAAGGCTTCAACGGATCGGGAACCGCCGAAGATTCGGCTCCCTCCTCTTGAATGTTCCACTCCATCTGATTCCAGGTGTTCAGAATCGCTTCGCCCTGCGGATTCGTGAGAAGCATCTGGCCGGCGGCGTCGAACGTAATCACCGCATCGGTCATGCTTCGCAGCACGCTGGCCAGGTGCTCCTTCTCATGCTGCAAATCCTGAATCGTCAGCTTCAGCTCTTCGGCCATATGGTTGAACGTGCGGGACAGCTCGCCGATCTCGTCGGAAGAGCGTATCGTCACCTTCGTGGAATAGTCTCCTTGCCGGATCGTGTCGGCCGCCTCCTTCAGCTTGCGCAGCGGCTGCGTAATCTTCGTGAAGAGGAACAGCGCAAAGAACGTCGTCAGCGAGAAGCCGGTGATGGCGGTATAAACGAACAATTGCTTAATGTCATTCGGATGCGCGAAGTTGCTGTCAATGTAAGGCAGCAGATATACGCCCAACGTAGCCATGACGAAGGCGACAAGACCGATAATGGTCATCCATAGCTTTCCGACAATGCTTCGCCAAAATTTCACGTTATTTAGGCACCTCTAGCTTGTAACCGACGCCCCATACGGTCGTAATCATAGCCGCCGCCTCCGGCGATACCTTGTTGAGCTTTTCGCGCAGACGCTTCACATGGGTATCCACGGTCCGCAGATCTCCGAAAAATTCGTAGTTCCAAACATCCTTCAACAATTCTTCGCGCGAGAATACTTTGTCCGGAGATATTGCCAGATAGTGCAGCAGCTCATACTCTTTCGGCGTCAGACTCACTTCCTGGCCTCCGGCCGTGACGCGGTGGGCATCATGCTCGATAACCAAATGCGGGAATACGATATTGTTGCTCGTCTTCGGATCGTTGGTCAAGAACGCCGTCGCCGACGAACGGCGAAGCACCGCCTTGACCCGGTAGATCACTTCGCGCGGGCTGAACGGCTTGACGACATAGTCATCCGCTCCCACCTCGAACCCTTGCACCCGGTTCATTTCTTCGCCTTTGGCGGTAAGCATGATGACCGGCGTAGCCTTGACCTGCCGCAGCCGCGTGCACACTTCAATGCCGTCCATTCCCGGCAGCATTACGTCGAGCAGGATCAAATCATAATCCTCGCTTACCGCTTTGCGGAGCGCCACTTCTCCATCTTCCGCCTCATCGATCGCGTATCCCTCTTTTTCCAGATACATTTTGAGCAGGCGGCGAATGCGTTCTTCATCATCGACCACCAGTATGCGATTCACATGTTCAGACATATACGACTCCCCTTCCAATGGTTATACGCGTAACTGGACAGAACGTGGTCCTGTCCAGTCGCATGCGCAGCTGCCCGGATTATACTCCGGCATAGGAATGCAGCCCGGAGATAATGAGATTGACTCCGACCAAGGTAAACATAACGATCAAAAAGCCAATGACGGCAAGCCAGGACGATTTGGTCCCGATCCAGCTTCGCGACAGGCGCAAATGCAGATAGGCGCTATAAAACAGCCACGTGATGAGCGCCCAGACCTCCTTCGGATCCCACGCCCAGAAGCGGGACCAGGCAATCTGCGCCCAGATCATCGCGAAGATAAGCCCGCCCAGCGTAAACACCGGGAACCCCAGAGCGATGGAGCGGTAGCTGATCTCATCGGCCAGCTCCGGATCGACGCCGCGGACAAACGGTTGAATCGACTTCGCGATCGGCTTGCGGATAATCAAGCGAATGAGACCGTAGAGCACCAGTCCGGTCAGCAGCGACCAGATGACGGTGTTCAGCTTCCGCCCTGCCTGCACGCCCTTCATCCAGCTTGGAGCTTCCATCAGCGGAAGCGAAATCCCGATGAAGCTCGGCACCTTCTCCAAGGAAGCCGAGTCGCTGTTGTACGGAGCGACCAGCGGCGGCATTTGATACGTAACCTTTTCCAATCTCGTCTCGATTTGACCGTTCTTGACGCTCTCCACCTTCTGGTCGATGATGATCTCATATCCGGCTCCCCGGAAAATAAACACGATCGAGATAAAGCCGATGACGATAACGATGCTGGCCATCGTGAATTCGAGCCATCGCTGCGGCCTGCGCGGCGCCCCGGCATCCCAGCGAATCGAGCGCAGCAGATGAAGCAGGCCGGCCAGGAACCCGACCGCGAAGAACGCGTAGCCGAGCGCGACCATCGTGACATGGATATAGAGCCAGATCGAGTCCAGCTGCGGGATGAGCGGCTGAACTTCACTCGGAAAAACCGAGGCATAGCCCATGATGATCACGGCCAGCGGCACCCCGAAGACGCCGAGCACCGTCGAACGGTATATCAGATACACCACGACGAAAGCGGCAATAATCATCATCGCCAGGAAGGACATAAATTCGTACATATTGCTGACCGGAATATGCCCCGCCCCGATCCACCGCGTGAAGAAGTAGGCGGCCTGCGCCAAGAAGCCGATGATCGTCACGGCGAACGCAATCTTCCCCCACTTCCGTTCCCGGCGGCCGTAGTCCTGGGACTTGCCGCCCCCCAAGGCGAATACGAACAGAATGAACGCGATGCAGAACAAGAAAAATGCGACTAAATAGGCGTCCTGGCTAAATTGCAGCAAATTCAAGCCTTATTCCCCCCACGATCTATCATTTTCGAATCCACCTGCACATCGGCGGCCGCCAATGCGCGCGCCACTTCATTGCGCAAGCCGAACCAATTTTTGTTCGTATGCGCTCCCAATGCCAGATTCTGCCCGTCCAGCCGCAGCCATACGCGGCGGTGCTGCCAGTAGAAGCCCATGACAAGGCCGATCATGCTGATCGCGGCCCCGACCCAGATGAACGGCATCGCCGTATCCTTGCGCACGGTCAGGAAGCTTGTCGACTCGGACATCGTCACATCTTCCATCGAGGACACGCGGACCTCGAACCGCTCCGCCATCTTGCCGTTAATGACATCCTGCTGGAAGCGGACCTTATCTTTTTGCAGCGGGAAATAGAGATAAGGCTCTCCCTCATCCGATAAACCAGGCCCCTTAATCAGGAAAATAAAAGCGGGAGCATTCGGCTCCTGCGACAGATTCGTCGGCTCGCCCTTGCTGTTCAAGCCAAAATCCATGAATTTGCTCGTTAATTCCAACGTATACGGCCCTACCTTATACTCCCGTTCCGTCCGGTTCACTTTCAGCTCGAATTGCCCGTATACTTCGCCCGTGGCCGGATTCCGCAGCTCAGGCTTGACCGCCACGAGCTTCGGCTTCAGATCGAAATCGAACTGATACGCCGAGATTCCGTCGTATTCCATCGGTTCATTGACACGGATATCATGCTGGTGAACCTTCTCGAGCACCGGCTCGGCCACCGGATCGTCGCACTTGTCGACACAGCGGAACAGGGTCGCCTTCGTCTCGAACAGCTTCGGGAATACCCGCCCTTCCTTGACGAATTGCTCCGGCATCTCGTCTTCCGAATAATATTCCACCCTAAAATGATCATTTTGCAAATAGTACGGCGTATTCGGAATTTCCCGCGGCTCTCCCTGCGGGAATCCGGCATAGTACTCCAGATGCCATCCCGGAATGCTTCTTGCCAGCACCGCCAGCAGGAAGACGATGAGGCCGATATGGTTGATATAAGGCCCCCAGCGGCTGAAGCGGTTCTTCTCCGCCAGCAGCGCCCCGTCGTCGCGGATAATGCGGTAGCCGCGTTTTTTGAGGGCGTCCGACATTTTGTCCAGCCACGCCTCCGGCTCCTCCTTGATGTCCCCTTGATAGACAACGCGCTGCCGCGTAATGAATTGCTCATGCTTGCGAACCTTTTGCTTATGTAAGGCGCGGTACAGCGGAAGGACCCGATCCAGACTGCATATGACGAGCGAGGCCCCGATCATGACGAGCAGCGTAATGAACCACCATGATTCATACGTATGGGACAAGCCGAGCAAATAATAGATATGCCCGAGCGTGCCGTAGGTCTGCTTGTAGTAGGTCGCGGCGTCAATCGAGATGAAATTGCTTTCCTGCGGATATATCGTCCCGAGAGAAGCACCGATCAGCGTGATGATAATGATGATGATCGCGATTTTGACCGACGAGAAAAAATTCCAGATCCGGTCAATCCATGAAGGATTCGCTTTTTGCGACTTGCGGGCGACGCCGTCATATCTCATTTCGAGCACCGCATCGGAACCGGAATCCTCGTTCTGCGGTTTGCCGCAGGCTTCGCACAGCACCGTTCCTACGGCGTTCTGATGCCCGCATTCACACTTCGTGTTGACAAACGCCACGTCATTGCCCTCCTTCCATCCCGGTTAGCTGCCTGTAATCTGCTGAAGATAAGCATTCAGCTGATCACGGGATAATTCTCCGATATGGATGGCGTGGACCTTGCCGTTCGGCTTAATGAAGAACGTGGTCGGCATCGGCCCGATGCCGAACGCCTTGATCGCCTTCTTCTTCTGATCAAGCAGCATCGTGAAGCCGACGTTCACTTTTTTCATATAGTTCTCGACGACCAGCGCATCTTCCCCCGCATTGACGCCGACAACCTCGACCCCCCGTTCCTTCCAATCATCGGCCGTGCTCTGCAAGGCAGGCATTTCCCGCTCGCACGGCTCGCACCAGGATCCCCAGAAATTCAGGACCACCGTCTTGTCCCGGTAATCGCTTAACTGAACCAGATCCCCCTGCACGCTCTGCAAGGTCAGGTTCGGGATCGCATCCCCGGCTTTTGGCGTCTCCGGCTTCTTGAAGGCGGAACTGACAGCGAAGCCGCCAAGGAGAAGGATGCCCGCTAAAATAATGATTTGCACTGTCTTATTGCGTTTCCCCATTATCTTCGCCCCTTCCAGAGGTTGTTCATCATCCGGTTTTGATCAAGCCCCTTCTAAACTTCTGAAAACCGGACTGTCTGAACGCTCGTTTCTATGACGTTTTTCACAACCAGACAGAGGAGTTGCTACAATTTCCGCACACCATCCACGATCATTATAAGTCATTGGCGGAGTACCCCCTCTTCCTTAATATGAAAATTATGTGTCATAGCAACGGGAAACAAACCCCACGCCTGCCGGGTTCGTTCCGACCGATTCGAGAATCGGTTCAGGCCTCTGTGCGGTTCGCCTTGATCGCCATCTTCAATTCGTTGACCTCGGATTTGGTCAGGTGCCGGAATTTGCCCCGCGGAATCCCTTGCAGGAAGATGCTGCCGAATTGAACCCGCTTCAGCTTCACGACAGGATGCCCGATCGCTTCGAACATCCGGCGGACTTGGCGGTTCCGCCCTTCGTAGATCGTGATGCTGATCGTGGCCGATTGGCGCTCCATATCCACATCATGATATTCCACCTCAGCTGGCTGCGTCATACCGTCATCGAGTTGAATGCCCTCTCTCAGCTTGTCCAGCACATCGCCGTGCGGAATGCCCTTGACCGTCGCGTGATACGTCTTGGCCACGTGATGGCGCGGATGCATGAGCATGTTCGCCAGATCGCCGTCATTGGTCAGAAGCAGCAGCCCTTCCGTATCATAATCGAGCCGCCCTACCGGATACACCCGCGCTCCGATTCCTTTGACGAAATCCAGGACCGTTTTGCGCCCTTCCGGGTCCGACATGCTCGTAATGACCCCTTTCGGCTTGTGAAAGGCGGCATATACTTTGTTGGCATTCGCGGTAATCGGCTTGCCGTTCACGGTAATGATGTCAGTTGCCGGATCCGCCTTGACCCCTAACGCGGTCACGACCTCTCCGTTCACCTCCACCTTCCCGTCCAGTATCAATTGTTCACATTTGCGGCGCGACGCAACCCCTGCGTTTGCCATTATTTTTTGCAATCGTTCTTCCATCGATGTCTGTCACCTCAAACCTATGATATCCTTTTGTGAACAAGACCACAAGCCGGAGGTTCAAAATATTGTCGAATTCCATGACAAAGAGAGGGTGTCCCAAAAGTAGAATTCAACTACATTGAGACAGCCCCCGATTCTCAAAGCTCGACTCTCCGAAAAAACGGCCAAAAAACTTTTCTTTATGAAGAGCACTCCGTAATAGGGAATCCTGCAAAACGGCATTAATTTCCGGCTATTCAATCTAGAAAAGTGAAAAAGCGATGAACATCATCTACTTCTCAGGCTGTTGAGAAAGTCCAGGGGAAATTTCGGCACTTCATTTTTTATGTGGCGGATCTCGTCTCTCTGTAGAAAAAAATCGATTTAAAATGGGTGCCAAGTTTCGAGAGGAAAATGGACATCTCCACCGGCCTGAAAACTGCACCATTTCCCTGGACACGCCCATCCCATCCGGCAGGCGATATCCGTCAAACCCGAGGATTTCTCCAGATACGCCCATCCGGCAGGCGAAGTCAGCAAAACACCACGATTTCTCCAGATACGCCTATTCGGCAAGCGAAATCCTGCGTAAATACAGCAATTCGATATGGACGACTTTGCCAGAAAGGGAATCCTGCAAAATTACAGGAATTTCACCCGCTTCGGCCTTGAAGCAAAAGGGCCTAAAATGATGCAGATTTGCAGCAATTCCTTGGGAGGTGGACTCATTAAGCCGAACTTCCTGTAAAATAGCAGCAATTTCCTCCGCATGTCCAAGCCCCAGGAGGCAACGATGCTTCCAGCAGGCCGATAATGCTTCCTGAAGGCGATGATCCTCCCAGAAGGCGATGATACCCCCCCAGCATCCGACGCGGTCGCTTGGATCCCGTAAATCAGGCCATTGCGTAGTCGACATCTTCCCCCGTTTTGCGCGCCGTCATTTTCGCTCTGTACCGTCGCTATGGAGCTTCTCCGTTTTTTCCGCATCCACATTCGCTGTTGACTCGTCACCTCAATCTTTTTGCAATGCTGATGAGACGCTTCCTTCCCATGATTCGATTCCGCCATCTCACCCGAATACGAGCAGGCAGACGATAATGGCGGCCACAAAGCCGACCAAATCGGAGAACAGGCCCACCTTGAGCGCATAGCGTCCCTTGCGGATGCCGATCGCTCCGAAATAGACCATCAACACATACAGCGTCGTATCGGTGCTGCCCTGAATCGTGGAAGCCATGCGTCCGATCATGGAATCGGCGCCGTAGGTCTTAATCAGATCGGTCGTAAAAGCAAGCGAACCCGCACCCGTAATCGGCCGCAGGAACGCCAGCGGCAGCACCTCGCTCGGCACGCCGAACCAGCTGAGAAGCGGCGCGAACCAGCCGACGATCCATTCCATCGCCCCGGAGGCCCGGAACACGCTGATGGCAACCATCATCCCCACAAGCGTCGGAATGATGTTGATCGAGGTCTGGAAGCCATCCTTCGCCCCTTCCACGAACGATTCATAGACGGGGATCCGCTTGAAATACGCATATAAAGGAATGAAGACGATAATGGCCGGGATCGCCCAGGCCGAAATAAGCGACACTACAGCGTACATGCGCAGCCGTCCTTTCCGAACGAGTGATGAAGTCCCTCTTCAGCCAATGGCGCGTGGCCGAATGACCGGCCTGCCGGGTCTTAGTCGGGCATCGGCGGGACGCCAAGACCGTCCTGGCCCGTTCCGGCCGTCTTATTCGGCGGACGTACCGAAGCCCGGTTGCGGCACCACCGGTCGGCAGCAATCGCGGCGAGCGTCGCCACCATCGTGGCCAGCAGCGTCGTGCCGACGATCTCGGCCGGATTGGCCGAGCCGAAGTTCATCCGAATCGCGATGAGCGTCGTCGGAATCAACGTAATACTGGACGTATTAATGGCGAGCAACGTGCACATCGCCGGCGTCGCCGACTCTTTGTCCGGATTCAGCTTTTGAAGCTCTTGCATCGCCCGTATCCCCATCGGCGTCGCCGCGTTCCCCAGGCCGAGCAGATTCGCGCTCATATTGGACATGATGTACCCGAGCGCCGGATGATTCGGCGGCACGTCCGGGAACAAAAAACGGACGATCGGGCCAAGCGCCTTCGCGACCTTGGCCAACAGGCCGCCGTCTTCCGCGATACGCATCATCCCCAGCCAGAATACCATCACGCTAATTAGGCCAAAGCTGACCGTGACTCCGGTCTTCGCGCCGTCAAAAACCGCCTCCGTCACCGCGTCAATCCGTCCTTGGGCGGCGGCTGAGATAAAACCGACCAGCAGCATGAACATCCAGATTGCATTGACCATTATTCTCCCCCCTTATCCCTTCCGGCGCTCCCTCCCCGCTGCGATTAACTCGCATCGAATAACGCGCCGACCGCGGTCCGCAGCCCGTCGAACCATCTGGCCGCGGGGGAATCCCCCTTGCCTGGCCCGTCGCCGCCTGCCGCAGCCTCCTCCAACGGGACCGCGATGAGCGGCTGGCCATCCAACTCATAGCGTATCGTGCCGCGGTAGCCTAACCGGTAATCGAGACTTCCCGCCGGAACAAGCCGGACGGACGCCTTCACCTGGCCGCGCTCATCCTCACCGAGCGGGTAGGCGGCCGAGACCGAAGCTTGCAGATGCTCATAGCCTTGGATCTTGTCGCCCTTGGCGATGAGCGGCACCGCCGGAAAGGCGGAAAACCCGTAATCAAGCAAGCGCGTATGATCGAGCCAGTCGTTGCCGTCGTTGAGGGTCACGACCGCTAGCTGCTGGCCGTGTCTCGTCGCCGAGCTGACGAGACAGCGAAGCGCTTTGGACGTATATCCGGTCTTCACCCCGTCGGCTCCCTCGTACAGCTGCAGCATTTTGTTTTTATTCGTCCATTTATAATCCCAATTCGCATTCGGATTCGGCACGGTTTTCACCTTCGTGCGGACGATCTCCTGAAAGGTCGGATTGTGAAGCGCATAAGCGGACAGCCGCGCCAGATCGTTCGCCGTCGTATAGTGCCCGTCGGCGTCAAGCCCATGCGGGTTGCGGAACTGCGTCTTTTCCAGGCCAAGCATTTCCGCTTTCTGGTTCATCATGTACACGAACCCTTCCTCGGACCCGCCGACATGCTCCGCAATCGCGACGGCGGCATCGTTGCCGGAGCGAAGCATCAACCCGTACAGCAGATGATGGAGGCTCATTTCCTCCCCTCTGCGAAGGTACAAGGAGGATCCTTCCTTGGCAAATGCCCGCTTGCTCGTCTTCACGACATCGCTCAGCTTGCCGGATTCAATCGCCACGATGGCCGTCATAATCTTCGTGGTGCTCGCCATCGGCAGCGGCTCTTCGCCGTTCCGGCTGTACAGAATTCTCCCGCTGGCGACATCAATGAGCGCCGCCGCCTTGGCATGGATGGCCGGGGGCTTTAACCGCTCGGCCCGGCGCCCGGGCTCGCGTTCGGGTTCCGCTTGCGCCACCTGGACGGAGCTATCGGAAAGCCCCGTGCTTCCGTTGCCCGCCTCGCTGAACGAGCTAAAGACAAGAAGCACGGAGCTTATAAGCAGCAGCTTTTTGGTGAATCCCGCGTTGGTGAATCGGATCATAGGGTCCTCCTTTTGATGATGCCAGTCCAATTGTTACCATGTGTATGCTTGTCTTCTTCCAGGTATGCGGAAGCAGACGAGAAAACATGCGAAAGAAGACGCCGTCGCTCGCGCATGACAAACAGCGCCAAGCCCGCTCCTCCTTCGCACATCGCTTAGCGGACGGGGAAGGCAGGCGAACTTGACGCTTCTGCGTGTAAGAGCATTACGATATCACGCCTCTTCTTCATTCGGTCCGTCGTAGCGGTCGCGCGTGAACATCGCTTCGATCCGGTCAAGCACGCTCGGGGTCACGTCGATAATGCGTTCGAGCAGATGGGTCTGATTATCGAGCGAGACGACATTAATGCCCTGCTGGCCCACGACAAGGAACGCAATCGGGGTCAAACAGACGCCGCCGCCGCTTCCTCCCCCAAAGGGCAGGGCAGGAGCCCCTTTCCGATCCTCATGCCCGTTCCCGGATCCGCCGCGACGAGGATCAATCCGGAAGTCGCTCCCTCCCGCAGCGAAGCCGAAAGCGACTCGGCTGATCGGAAGAATAACGCTGCCGTCCGGGGTCTGAACCGGATCGCCAACGATCGCGTTCACATCGACCATGGCTTTGATATTCTCGAACGCAGCTTGCATCAATCCTGCGACAGGATGTTCTGCCATTGCCTTGAGTCCTCCTCCGCGTATATAAAATAGTGCCGTTCCAAAAGCCGAAAACCGGCTTTACCACACCTATCCCCACATCAGGTATTGCCTGCACGTGGATAGCTTGCGCACAAATAAAGCGTAGTATGTATAGGCTATCCCTGCACTTTCCGCGCATTGGCGTCCGCCAGCGTCCGCCGCCAGATGCCGATCCCGCCTTCGGCACGCATAATGCGGAAGATAAGACGGGCCAGCGCGCGAACGACATGGCCGAATCGGATCTCGGCAATACAGACGAGGCGGGTGGAGAAGCAAGGATGATGATATTGAGGGGTAATTTCCAGTTTCGGATAATCCTGAAAGCGAAGCGCGTAGCTAAGCTTGCCGACAAGCCATGACTTGAGAGACCAGGTCGTGCCTGTGGCGATGGCGGTTCCGGCCGGATCGCTAAGTCCGATCTCCGTCTCCCAGATGAACAGGCTGCACTTCATCTTGTCCATCGTCTCCTCGATCCACTGGACGATGCCTCTTGTATGGCGGGCCAGCCGCTTGATCCGTCTGATGTACCGGGCGACGGTCTCCCGGTTCACCTGTCGCCTCGTTCTATCCTGACTGCTCCCGCCGAAGTTCTCCTTCTTCTTCTGCTTCAGATTGAAGCCTTCCTCCATATTGATGAAGCGGATGGAACGCCATTCGTACCGCCAGCGAATCCATCCGTAGAAGGCCCGGATCATCAGGAATACCCGCTCATGCTTATCCGCTTTGTGAATGACCAACTTGCATTCGACGGTCGAGAAGAGAATCAGGAAGAGCAGCATGGCGATGACCGCTGCGATGCCTGCCATTATCCATATCCCCATAGTCTGCCTCCATCCGGATGATTTCCTGAACTAACCGTATTATGGCCTTTTATCCAATTATACATGCAGGATGTTCCATCGCTTCCTGGCCGAAGGGGACGGCGAGGCACGGCAAAGCCCGCCGCAGATCGACTCGTGTCGTCCGCTGGCGGGCTTGTTCATTGCTGCAACTTTCAGCTTATATCCGCTTTATTTCATTCGCTGCGTTCTCCGGGCTTGCTCCCGCCCATGCCAGCACAGGTCAGCCAAGCTCCAATTCATCGGTGTCAAGCGTTTGTCCCGGGGCCAGTTCCACGCCCTGAATGCCGATCACCTTCAGTTGGGACACGAAGGCCGCGCCGTCCTGTTCAATCGGCGGGAACGTATTGTAGTGAATCGGGATGACGACCTTCGCCTTGATCCATTGCGCGGCCAGGAGCGCATCCTCCGGATCCATCGTGAAGAAGCTGCCAATGGGCAGGAAAGCGATATCCGGCTTATACCGCTCGCCAATCAGCTTCATATCGCTGAACAGGGCCGTGTCTCCCGCGTGATATACCGTCAACCCGTCCATCTGAAGCACGATTCCCGCCGGGTTGCCCAAATATTGCGCCTGCCCGTCTACCGTGACCGATGAGCTGTGGAGAGCATTGACCCATTTGATCGAGCCGAAGTCGAACGTGCCTCCTCCGCCCAGATTCATGCCGATGGCGCGCGCTCCCAGCCGTTCCATGTAGTCGGCCAGCTCCACAATGGCCAGGATCGTGGCATCATTCCGCTTCGCAATATCCGCCGCGTCGGCGATATGATCGCCATGACCGTGGGTTAGCAGCACGTAATCCGCCTGAATTTGTTCCGGGGCGGCCTTCGCGGCCGGATTCCCCGTCAAGAACGGATCGATGATAAGCCGATGCTTCCCGGTATCGATTGCGACGCATGCATGACCATGAAACTGAATTCGCATTTTAACGTTCTCCTCCTTCTTCGTTCACATCCTCAATCGTAAGCTGCCGTCCTTCTAATTTCTCGAACAAGAGCTGCGTTTCCTCCTCCAAGCCTTCACTTTGTTCAAAGGCCGCCGCTTCGGGCAACTCGGACAAGCTGCCCAACCCGAAATAATCAAGAAACGCGCGTGTCGTGCCATACAGTATCGGCCTTCCGATCGCTTCGGCTCTGCCCGTTTCCTCGATCAGATCCTTATTCACCAGCGTCTGAATGGCCCGATCCGACTTGACGCCGCGAATCTCTTCAATCTCCACGCGAGTGATCGGCTGGCGGTAGGCCACGATAGCCAGCGTCTCGAGCGCTGCCTGGGACAGCGAGGACCGGGAAGGAGAATAGGCCATCCGTTCAAAATAAGGCGCATGATCCGGCAAAGTCGCCAATTGATACATGCCCGCAATGGCCACGATCTGGATGCCGCGCTTCGAACGCTCCATGTCCGCCTGCAAATCATGCAAGGCCTCCATGACGATTTCCTGCCGCTGTTCCGTAATTTCTGCGATTTGCTTACTATTTAAACCTTCATCTCCCGCCATAAACAGGAGCCCTTCAATAATCGACTTCAACGTCTGAAAGTCCATCGTCTTCCCCATCCCCTTGCCACTGAATCACGATTTCATCGAACACCCGGTCTTGAAAACATCGAATCTGTCTCAGCTTCATTAATTCCAGCACCGCAAGAAACGTCACAACCACCTCGTGGCGGGTCAATTGCTCGCTCAGCAGCTTGGAGAACAGCAGCTTGCCTCCCCTTCCCACCGGCCGCAGCACCGTAACGATATCGCGGATCCGATCCTTCACGGAAATTTCGTCGCGGTGAATCGTGGCGACCATCGTGCGCCGGGATGCTTTGCGAAGCGCCTTCTGAAAGGCGGCAATCAAATCCGACACATGGAGTCCTTCCACCGGATTCGACGGCTTCGATGGCATGAACGGAGTCAGATCCTCCGGCTCCTTCGTGAACAGCAGGCTTCGCTCCGCTTCCTTTTCCCGCAAATGCTCGGCGATTCCTTTATATTTCCGGTATTCTACCAGCTTGCGGATCAGCTCCGCGCGAGGATCCAGTTCCTCTTCTTCGTAGTCCATCAGGTCGTCGTCCCATTCCATGACAGGCGGTTTCGGCAAGAGCTGCTGGGATTTCATCGCTAACAGGGTCGCTGCCATAACGAGAAACTCGCTCGTAATATCCAATTCCAATTCCTTCATGCTATGTAAATAATCCATATATTGATCGGTGATCTCGCTGATCGAGATATCCTGAATGGCAATTTCCGCTTGATCGATAAGGTGAAGCAGCAGATCAAGCGGCCCTTCGAACAGCTCCAGCTTGTAAGTGACGGACACGAACGTTCCTCCTGTAAAAAACAAATGTAGCGCCCGATTATAAAGGGTGTACCTCTATAAAGGGCACTACATTAAATAAGCACTATTTCAGCTGATTCGTCAAGTTAGCCATCTCGATTGCCGTCGCGGCGGCTTCCCAACCCTTGTTGCCGGCCTTCGTGCCTGCGCGCTCGATCGCTTGCTCGATCGAATCCGTCGTCAGCACGCCGAACACGGTCGGGACGCCTGTTTTCATATTGACTTGAGCCACCCCTTTGGCCGTCTCGCTGCACACATAATCGAAATGCGGCGTAGATCCGCGAATCACGGCGCCCAACGTGATCACCGCGTCATACTTGCCGCTTTCCGCCATTTTCTGGGCGATAAGCGGAATCTCGAATGCGCCGGGAACCCAGGCGACCGAGATCTCCTCATCCTTCACGCCGTGGCGCTTCAGCGCGTCCAGCGCGCCGGACAGCAGCTTGGAGACGATGAATTCATTGAAGCGCCCGGCAACGATCCCGTATTTTAAACCTTCAGATACTAAATGACCCTCAAATACATGTGGCATTGGTAAAACCTCCCGATGGAATATAGTCTGCTCTGAAGCTTCCAAATAGTGAATCAGGATTCGATATGTTCGTTCTGCTCGATATCGTCGAATACGAGCATATGCCCGAGCTTCGCCGCTTTCGTATGCAGATAACGGGTATTGTCTTCATTTTCCTGCATCTGAATCGGCACGCGCTCGACAATCTCCAGGCCGTAGCCTTCCAACCCTTTGATTTTGCGGGGATTGTTCGTCATCAGCCGGATCTGGCGGACGCCGAGATCCTTCAAAATCTGCGCGCCGATGCCGTAGTCCCGCAGATCCGCCGGAAACCCGAGCTTCAGGTTCGCGTCGACCGTATCCAGGCCCTGTTCCTGAAGCTTGTACGCCTTCAGCTTGTTGATGAGGCCGATTCCCCGGCCTTCCTGCCGCATATAGAGGAGCACGCCGTTCCCTTCCCGCTCAATGGCGCGCAAAGCGGCAGCGAACTGAGGACCGCAATCGCAGCGGTGCGAATGGAAGACATCGCCGGTCAGGCATTCGGAATGAACCCGGACCAGCACTGGCTTCGAGCTGTCGATTTCGCCCTTCACCAGAGCGACATGCTCCTTGTTATCCACCTCGTTCGTGTAAGCGATCGCCCGGAACACGCCGAAATCTGTCGGCATGTTCACTTCCACTTCGCGCCGGACCAGATTCTCCTTCTCGTTGCGATAATGAATGAGATCTTTGATGCAAATGAGCTTCAAGCCGTGTTTCTGCTTGATCTCGATCAGGTCTGGCAGCCGTGCCATCGTCCCGTCTTCCTTGATGACTTCGCAAATGACCCCGGCCGGGGATGCCCCGCATAAGCGAGCCAAGTCGACGGCCGCTTCGGTGTGGCCTGCGCGGCGCAGCACGCCGCCCCGCTTCGCGATCAGCGGGAAGATGTGGCCCGGACGGCGGAAGTCTGCCGCTTGCGCCTTCGGATCAAGCATCTTCCGAATCGTCAGCGAGCGTTCATGGGCCGAGATGCCCGTCGACGTCTCGATGTGGTCGATCGACACTGTGAAGGCCGTCCCGTGATTGTCGGTGTTATGCGTAACCATCGGCGGCAGATCCAGTTCTTCTGCCCGCTCGGGCGTAATCGGCACGCAGACGAGCCCGCGGCCCTCGGTAATCATGAAGTTGATCGCTTCCGGCGTCGCCTTGTCAGCCAGCGCCAGGAAGTCGCCTTCGTTCTCTCGATCCTCGTCATCGACGACGATGATCACTTTGCCTTCCATTAAGTCGCGGATGGCATCCTCTATCGTATCGAACGAAAATTGTTCACTCATCGCTCTTCCCCCTTTGCATGATGTCACATGAAGCCGTGTTCCGCCAAAAAGGCGCTGCTGATGCGGGAGTTTCCGCTCGCGGCGGAGCGGCTGCCGCAGGCCAGCAAATGATCGACATATTTGGCCAGCACGTCGCATTCGATATTGACTGTGTCTCCCGGCTGCTTGCCCTGGAGCGCCGTCTCGGCGAGCGTATGCGGAATGATCGATACGGCGAACATCCCCTTCTCCGCCCGGGTCAGGGTGAGGCTCATGCCATCCACGGTAACCGATCCGCGCGGGATCATATACTTGGCCATGCCCGGATCTTCGGCGAGGAACTCGAACACGACCGCATTCGCCTGCGCCGTCCGGCGCATAATGCGCGCCAGCCCATCGACATGGCCCTGTACGATATGTCCGCCAAAACGGCCGTCCGCCGCCATCGCCCGTTCCAGATTGACCGGAGCGCCCGGCTGCAAATCCTTCAGATTCGTATGCCGGAATGTCTCGGGCATGACATCCGCCATGAAGGAGCCGGAGTCATGGGAGACCGCCGTCAGGCATACTCCGTTCACCGCGATGCTGTCGCCGATCTTCATCCCTTCCAGCACTTTCGCGGCCCGGATATGCAGCACCATCGCTTCTCCGCGCTTCGTCACGGCCTGCAGCCGTCCGACTTCTTCAACGAGTCCCGTGAACATCGTCGCTTCCTCCCTTCTCATTCAGCGTGGCGGCTATCCTTTCAAATACGGTGCCGAACGGATAACCGCTGATGCAGACATTGTCTCCCAGCGTCTCGACCCGCGTATGCCGGAGCCGGTAAGCGTCGTTCATCCGGCTTACGCCATCGAAGGCGAAGTTGGGCGGCGACGACGCGCCGCCGACAATCGTCGGCGCGTAGAACAGCACGACCCGATCCACCCAGCGGCCCTCCAGCAGCGCCCCGTTCAGACGGCCGCCTCCCTCCAGCAGGATCGAGCCGATCTCCTGGCTTCCGCACCATTCCATCACGCGCCGCAGATCGACCCGGGGCCCGTCGCCCGCGGCGATAACCTCTACGCCGCGCGCCTCCAGCGCTTCACGCTTCCCGGCATCCGCCCGGGAAGTCGTGAACACGATCGTCGGCGCGGAGCGATCGGCGACGACCTTCGCCTCCAGCGGCAGCCGCAACCGTGAATCGACGATAAGCCGCGTCGGATGCAGGCCCGGTACGGCAAGCCGCGTCGTCAGGGACGGATTGTCGGCCAGCACCGTGCCGATTCCGGCCATAATCGCCTGATGGCGGTGGCGCATCGCTTGCACCCGTTCCCGGGCCTGCTCGTTGGAGATCCAACGGCTGTCGCCCGTATGCGTCGCGATGCGGCCGTCCAGGGTGCTCGCCGTCTTGAGCGTCACATACGGCAGGCCGGTCGTGATGTACTTGGCGAACATCTCGATGAGCGACTCGGCTTGGGACTGGAGCACGCCTGCCGTCACTTCGACGCCCTGCTCGCGCAGCAACTGGGCCCCCCGGCCGCTGACCGCCGGGTTCGGATCCAGGCAGCCGATGACGACGCGCTTGATTCCGGCTTCCAGCAGGCGAAGGCTGCAAGGGGGCGTCTTGCCGTAATGGCTGCAAGGCTCAAGCGTCACATAGGCGGCAGCGCCGCGCGCGTCTTCGCCGGCCATCTGCAGCGCATGCACCTCCGCATGGCCTTCGCCGCGCCGCAGATGCGCACCCAGTCCGACGACCCGGCCTTCGCGGACGATGACGCAGCCGACGGCCGGATTGATTCCGGTCTGCCCCATGGCCCGTTCCGCCACATCAAGCGCCAACTGCATGTAGAACTCGTCATTGATTACCGGATGCACCAGAGCGTCCCTCCTTCTTTTTACAGCTTGCCCCATCGCAGCAAAAAACCCTTCGGAATCCTCCGAAGGGCTAGGTTGTTGAGCTTACAGGTATGTACTCTTTTTCATCATAGCACAGTCAAATAAACAGTCCGGCATCTTCGCAAAAATGAGACGGAACGCAACCGCCTTCCCGCGTACGACAAATAAACCGGCTGAATCGGCAACTGAAAAAACTATGTGAAAAAAAGAACTAAAAGAGTTAAAAAGAAAACTCTTCTCCTGACGCCCTTCTCCCATCCAGACTATACTGTCGGTTCTGGATTTGCACCAGATCCACCGTTCGAACGAAGTTCGCCCGGGTCACGGACTAAGGAAGGCGGTAGCCGTCAACAGCGCTACCCTTCCATCACCGCCGGTCGGGAATTGCACCCTGCCCTGAAGGTTCAGCAGATATCATATTAAGTAACCGCCATGCGATTACGTAACGGATCTTATCACTTCGCGCGGAAAAAGGCAAGGCCATACCTCACCTTCTCCGCCGGACCGCACTCACGAGTACATAGGCAGCCAATACGAGCGCCACTCCGATCGAGTCGACCGCCACGTCGGCGAGATGCCCGGTCCGCCCGGGCACGAAGGTCTGGTGCCACTCATCGGAACAGGCGTATAAGATGGCAATCAGGCCGCTCCCCGCCGCTATCAGGCCCTTCGAACGGACGCGGGCCGAGAACGTCAAGATAAGCAGAAGCGTCAGCAAGGCGAATTCGGTGACGTGACCGAATTTGCGAATAAAAAATTCAATGAAATGATAAGGCTCCCGCCACGACACAAGACTCCCGTCGTACAGAAATTCCCAGCGCGGAAGATAGCGAAGCAGCTTCTCTTCCGGCATGAAGGAGCCAAGCGCCGGCTTCATGTCCTGGACTGAATACGGCTCGGCCGATTTCATAAATATAAATCCCATCCAAGCGATGGTTAATATGAACCATAGGAGGCCTAACCGGCTTCTCTGGCGCATAGATTCGCGTGCCCCTTTCTACATATAGAGTCCGGCCCGTTTTAATTCGCCTGTCTCGCGCGCTGGATTCTCATCGTCTGAGCCGGCTTCTGCAGCTTCGGGGAAGCCGTCTTCACCCCCGGCTTCTGCGGGGCCGCCTTGGCGGCCTGGGCGGCCTTGGCCGCTTCGCGCTTATACAGGGCCTTCGTATTCAGCACTCTTTTCGTATAGGCGCTGTCCAGCGTGCCTTTATCCTGAATCCAGCGCTTGGAGCCGTATCTGCCTCGATTATAAGCGAGGAGCATCGCTTTTTCCAGGTCATCTCCCTTATAATCGTCCTGCCAGTAAGCGCGGCATTCCAGCAATTCCGCCAAGCCGAGCAGAATATTGTCTTTCGGCTCGAACATATCAAGATTCGGGCGTCCGATCGCTTTGGACAGCCGCGATACGTTGACGGAGTTCATCTGTACGAGCCCGTAATCCTCCGTACCGTTCGGATTGCTGTGCACCAGCTCGGCATTGAAGTTGCTCTCCACTTTGATCAGAGCCAAAAAGGTCATGTAATCAATATTTTTTTTGCTCGTTTCCTTCCAGATCACATCAAGCACTTCTTCCGGCAGCTTAACCGACGGAATGCGAGGGCGAACGGGCGCCTCGCTCTTCTCGGACGCCGATTGAATGCGAACCTCTTTTTCTCTTCCGCTCGTCTTATGCCAACCCGCTTGCCGGGCCTGACGCTCCATTTCCAGTTCAAATACGAGCGGCACCCGATCCAAATACTCCTGATACGTGGCCGTCTCTCTGTTCAGACCATCCAGGCTGCAGGATGTAAGGACAATGGCTGCGCCTACGACGGTTATGACACCTTTCTTCATGTTCATCTCCTCTTAATGACCCTACCCCGACATCGCCGGTCCCATTATCCGGCTTCGTTTCTCTCTATCTCTACTTATTCAATCTTGGTTAGCTTGAAACAAATCATGGTATTTCCGATTCTCATAGGGGAGAGTGAGATATACGGGAAGGCGGAAATGATAGAAGCGATATCAAACGGAAGCAATGGATGGGATTGATTCATGAGGTGTTCAAATGGGGAATCAGTGCAAAATAAATCGTCGCTTGCCCGGCATCGAACCATTCCGGGAGCAGATTACCTATTCGCTTCAACCTGATTTGTTGTCAATAGCTTCGGGTCTGTTCTGATATGGCACAAGCCGCCTGCTTGCGTTGCCGCTGCCGGCCGGCTGGACTGCCATGGTTGCTAGGGAACGCATGTTCGTTCTTTCCATAGCATTTTATCATCTTCTATGATTATACGCAATATTTTTTTCTTGTCTAATGTTTCTGAATGTAAAAAAAAACCTGCTCCGCAGTTGCCGGGAGCAGGGAGGCGAACTTTATCCTTCTACGACGCGAACTTCCTTCATTTTGTCGCCTTGCTTGATTTGGTCGACAACTTCCATTCCTTCCACAACTTTACCAAAAACCGTATGCACGCCATCCAAATGCGGGAATGCGTCATACGTGATGTAAAATTGGGAGCCGCCGGTATCCTTGCCGGCATGCGCCATCGCGAGCACGCCGCGAACATGCTTGTGCGGATTGCCTTGCGTCTCGCACTTGATCGTATACCCCGGCCCGCCCATTCCGGTTCCTTGCGGGCATCCGCCTTGGGCGACGAATCCCGGAATGACGCGGTGGAAGGTCAACCCGTTATAGAAGCCCTCATTTGCCAGCTTCTCGAAGTTGGCTACGGTTCCCGGCGCTTCTTTCTCATGCAGTTCGATTTTGACGGCTCCGCCCTTTTCCATCTCGATTTGTGCAAATTTGCTCATTATGTATGAACTCCTCTCATTACTCGTTGTGGGATATAACTATCGTTAACGATTATACGTTATTTGGGCGCAAAAAGAAAACGGCCCCGCTCCGCCAATGCGCAGGCGAATTGCGGGGCGCGGAATTTATCGGCCAAGCGGCTGCGATTCGCGCTTTTCCAATCGTGCAGGAATCAGATCGCAGCGGACAATATCTTCACGGGTTTCGCGGCGGACCACCAAGTCCGCTTCCCCGTCCCGGACAAAGACCACAGCCGGGCGCGGAATCCGGTTATAGTTGCTGGCCATGGAATAGTTATAAGCTCCCGTGCAAGAGACGGCCAGCAAATCTCCGGCCGACACGGATGGCAGCGCCACATCCCAGATGAGCATATCGCCGCTCTCGCAGCATTTGCCCGCAATCGAGACCACTTCACGGACCGCGTCCTTCGCACGGTTGGCAACAAGCGCCTCATATTTTGATTCATACAGCGCCGGACGCGGATTGTCAGTCATGCCCCCATCGACCGCAACATACTTGCGAACCCCGGGGATATCCTTAATCGAACCGATGGTGTACAGCGTCGTTCCGGCTTCCCCGACGATGCTCCGGCCCGGCTCGACCCAGATCTCCGGCAGCTCGCTGTAAATCTTCCCGAAATGCGTGCGAACCGCTTCCGTTATCGCCTTCACGTAATCCCGCACAGCCAACGGCGTATCGCCTTCAACATAGCGAATGCCGAAGCCGCCGCCCAGGTTCACGACGGGGAAGACAACATTCATCTGGCTGAGCACGTTGGCCGCGAACTCCGCGACGCGCTGTACCGCCATCTGGAATCCTTCCGTCTCGAAAATTTGCGATCCGATATGGGAGTGAACGCCGAGCAGTTGCAAGCCTTCCGCATCGGATGCTTGCGCGACCGCCCGGAGCGCCGTCCCGTTCCCGATATCGAAGCCGAACTTGGAATCCGTCTGCCCGGTCGAGATATATTCATGGGTATGCGCTTCGACGCCGGGCGTAACGCGCAAGAGCACCGCGACCCGCTGACGCCGCATTTTGGCGATCGCATTCAGCAGGTGCAGCTCTGCGAAGCTGTCAACGACGAAGCATCCGATGCCGGCATCAAGCGCCATCTCGATCTCGGCCGGGGTCTTGTTATTGCCATGGAAATGAATCCGTTCGGCAGGAAAGCCTGCCTGCAGCGCCGTATGCAGTTCCCCTTCAGATACGACATCGAGGGACAAGCCCTCCTCGTCCGCGATGCGGCACATTGCCATTACGCAGAATGCCTTGCTCGCGTAGGCAACCTGGAAGTTCAGCCCCGATTCGCGAAACGCTTCCATATATTCGCGGGAGCGGGTACGAATGAGCGCCTCATCCATGATGTACAGCGGTGTTCCGAACTGATTTTTCAAGGTGGTTACATCGCAGCCGCCGATTTCGAGGTGGCCGGATTCATTGACAGTACTTGTTCCATGTAAGTGCATCGTTCTCTTCTCCCCATTTCCTCATCCATACACTGGATCTCCCAGCACCATGAAAAATATTACATCGAGTATACCAGTCCATTCTATATGGAAGAATGGACTTTTGTACATAACGTTTGCATTATATCTTTATCGCGACACCGTGCTACGTCTGCAGCTCGCCGTCATTCCGACCGGAAGAGCGATCCGGGGGCATCTTCGTGTTATCGCGGGTCTTGTTGAAGCTCGGCCGGGTTTTCATGTTCAGGACCGGTTGACGGAACAGAATGTTGAACATCGCCTTCGCATTGAATGGAATGAACGGCCACAGATATGACGAATTGTAGGAGCGGTGCAGCGATAGCCATATAATAAACACCGTAACGCCGATGACCAATCCCGGCACTTTGAACAAAGCGACCGCCACCAGCAAAAGGAGCCGGATGATCCGATTGGCGAGTGCCAGCTCATAGCTAGGCGTAGCGAACATTCCGACCGCCGTAACGGCCAAATACAAGATGACTTCATTCACGAAGACGCCGGTCTTCACCGCGATGTCGCCAATCAGGACCGCCGCCACGAGACCAAGTGCTGTCGCTAGCGGGGACGGCGTATGGACAGCCGCCATGCGCATCAGATCGATGCCGATCTCAGCCAGCAAAAACTGCAGGAAAATAGGGAGCTTCGCCATTTTATGCGGACCGATAATCTGCAAGGCGGCCGGCTTAAGGCCTGGATCGATCACCAACAGCATCCAGAGCGGAAGCAGGAACAAGGAACAAAATATGCCGATGAACCGAATCCATCGCATATAGGTCCCCATAAAGGGCGTCTGGCGGTTCTCTTCGGCATGCTGGCACAGATCGAAAAAAGTCGTCGGCAGGATCATGACGGAAGGCGACGTATCGACGAAAATGACGACATTTCCGTTGAGCAAATGGGCCGCCACCACGTCCGGTCTCTCGGAATACCGCACGAGAGGATACGGATTCCAGCCTTTGTTGACAATAACCTCCTCCAGTTGCTTATCGGCGAGCGGCAGTCCTTCCAGATTGGCAGCTTTAATCTTCCTGCGGACGGCCTCCACCTGCGACATGTCGGCGATATCATCAATATATGCAATGCAGACATCGGTTCGCGTCCGTCTTCCGACCTGAATGATCTCATATTTCAAGCCCGGATCGCGAAGCCGCCGCCGCACGAGCGTAACGTTCGTAAGCAGCGTTTCGGTAAATCCGTCGCGAGCCCCGCGCACGACCTTTTCCAGCGATGGCTCCTCCGGTCCCCGGGACGGGAATGTCTTGACATCCGTCACAATCGCTTCCGATTCATGCTCGATGAAGAAGGCGCTGCCGCCAGCGAGCACCTTGTTGATTACCTCGCTGAACTTGTTTACCTTTTCCACCTGAATATGCGGGATATAGCAATCAAAAAATGCCTTAAGCGCGTTCGGGGTCAGCGATTTTTTGTCCAGGAAGGTAAGACGCGTCAAAATGATCGTCATAACCTCATCCTTGGCGAAGCCATTCAAATAAAAGAGGCCGACACGCCGCCCGCCGAATGTCATTTCCCGAAAAATGACATCAAACGAATCGGTAAAACCGACGACCTCCTTCAATGTCTTCTTCGTATCCTCAAGCCGTTTCGGAATATCATCATCGCCACTCCAATACGCGATCGCCTCTTCAATCGTATTGGAGACTTCAACCTGCCCCTGCATGCCATTGCCATTCCGCGCATTTCTTTTGCCCCGCTTATGGCCCTTTCCTTTCTGTATGGCTCCACTCTGCTGGCACGCATCCGCTAATCCTCGCCCCCGCTCATTCTCCTGAGCTCCGGATTCATGCGAACCATCCGCAGAAAGCAGAGGCTGCAGCTCTCCTTCCGGCTGGCCCGGCTCATGCGTCTGCTGCTCCTTCATCGCGAAAAACCTCCTGTCGCCATGTAATATATATCTTTAGTATGGTTGAGTTCCATTGCATTATGAGGAAAGAACCGGGTAGGAAACATTTGCATCCGTTGGCGGCATGCCTCGCCCTCCTCCATCCTCCATACCCCTATTCCCTACTGGCCGCTCTCCTCTCCGAAGCTTGAGCGCTACTCTCCCCTTCGGTCAGGATAATGGCAGCGGGACTCCCTCGATATACGGCGAGCCTTAGGAATATTATCCCATTCGTTCAGATCAATGCGATGAGCTGGCAAGGCCTCTTACTTGCAATCTCCCTTTCGGCCAGGAGACCGGCAAGACAAGAGCCTTTGCAGGCCTATCCCTACGAATCAGGGCCGAGCGATTGCGATCAGGTTCCTTATGAGCATTCTCCCTTTCAGTCAGGGCGGGTCGGCATACAAGCTGCTCCCTGCAAGCACTATCCCTTACAGTCACGTCTTTAAGAGCTTACCAGCACGATCCCTTACAGTCAGGGCGTGCAGCATGGATTTAGGAGCTTACAGCACGATCCCATTTCGTCAGAATGGTTCGGGGCCTTATAGAGGATAGATTGTCCCGGTACATCAGGCCGGGCATGAGGCAGGGCAATTCCGCAGCGGGAAGTGCTCGGTCTTTTCGGATGGAAAATTCCGCTCCCTGACCCGATGGGAGAGTGCCGCAAAGAGATTGGGGACGATCCCCTCCCATTCGACACAAGCAAAAGCACAAGCACAAGATCTGCCCGCTACGCCAAATGAGTCCATCCGGCGAAACACCGGGCATCAGCGGGCCATAACAGATCAGGACGGCCAACCGATCATCAATTTTAGCAGCATATCAGCAGCCAAATTAATGGCAGAGACCGTATTCTCGCCGGAATAGCACCTTATTGCGTTTTCAGCAAAAAAGGACCATTGTGCGCGATCCATTTGATCTGTGAACCGCCCAAATGCATGCGCCTGGCCTAAGGGGATAATGAGAATAAGCGGCTTGCTCCGTGCCTCGCGCCCTTCCCCAGATAAGAGACAAACAGCCTGCGGTCCTCCTAACACACCAAATGAAAAGACACCGCAGGAATACTCCTTGCGGTGTCCGCTTTATTGTGCGATTTGCGCCTTGATGGATTGCAATATTTTTTTCTCCAGACGGGAGACTTGCACCTGGGAGATGCCGAGCCGGCCGGCAACCTCCGATTGCGTCTGATCGCGGAAATAGCGTAAATAGACGATAAGCCGTTCCCGTTCGCTCAAGCCTTCAATCGCTTCATTCAGCGCCAGCTTGTCGAACCAGCGGTCCTGGGAATCATCCGCGATCTGATCCATCAAGGTGATCGGGTCCCCATCGTTCTCGAAGACAGTCTCGTGAATCGAGCTTGGCGGCTTGTTCGCCTCCTGGGCGAAGACTACATCCTCCGGCGAGATGCCCAACTCGTCCGCGACCTCCTTAATGGTAGGAAGACGATCGAGCCGCTTCGAGAGCTCGTCCTTCATTTTGCGGACCTTGTTCGCCATTTCCTTCAATGAACGGCTCACCTTGATCGTCCCGTCATCGCGCAGAAAGCGCTGAATTTCTCCGATTATCATCGGCACGGCATAGGTAGAGAATTTGACGTCGTAGGTCAAATCGAATTTGTCGACCGATTTGAGCAAGCCGATGCAGCCGATTTGGAACAAATCATCCGGTTCGTACCCGCGGTTGATAAAGCGCTGCACGACCGACCATACAAGCCGGATGTTGCAATTGACTAGCGTTTCGCGAGCCACGGCATCACCCGCTTGGCTCAGCGCTATCAGACGTTTCACTTCTGCGTCGTCCAAATAACTTTGCGACGATTGTTTCACATCAGCTTTCATGGCTTCAACCCCTAATTGTAGAGCGCTTTTTTGGATTCGATCCGCTTTTTCATACGGATGGTGGTACCGGCGCCCAATTCGGTTGTCACTTCAAATTCATCCATGAAGTTCTCCATAATGGTGAAGCCCATGCCCGAGCGTTCCATGTCCGGCTTGGATGTGAACAGCGGTTGTCTGGCCAGTTCGACATCTTCAATGCCACGGCCCCGGTCGGAGACCGTCAGCATAATCTGATCTCCCTCAATCTCAGCCGTAATCGATACGATTCCTTCCGGATTGTTGTCATATCCATGAATGATGCTGTTCGTGACCGCCTCGGAGATTACGGTTTTCAAATCCGTCAGCTCTTCCAGAGTCGGATCCAGCTGCGCTACGAAGGCCGCCACGGCGACGCGCGCGAAGGCTTCATTTTCCGAGCGGCTGGAAAATTCCAATGACATTTTGTTCGAATGTCCACTCATGATACGTCCTCCAATCCAAGGAGCGCCTGGCGCTCGTTATCGTAGACATGCATGATTTTGAACAAGCCCGACAGCTCGAACAACCGCCGTACGGCAGGGTTCAGATCACAGACGGCCATTTTTCCGCCTCTGCCCTTAATCTGCTTGTATCTGCCGAGAATGACCCCCAGACCGGAACTGTCCATAAAGGTCAATTCGCTCAAGCTTAACACCACATGGTTCACCTGTCCGCGCTGAATCGCTTCATCCAACTGCATGCGTACAATTTCCGATGTATGATGATCCAGCTCTCCCCTCAGACGGGTGATCAGTACATTGCGCCGGTGTTCCAATTCCACCTGCAAGTTCATGCGAATCACTCTCCTCCCATGTTGCCGATCCCATTCGTCGCCGCCAAACCCAATTCCTGCCTGGCGACAAAACTAGAAGAAGCACGCTGTTATTTGACAAAAAACAACTTTCCGCACGTCCGCTTGAACAACGTCCACCAGCCAGCTTTCGCTATAGACTCGGTTGCTTCGACAGGGTATTCACGGATCGCTTTATCCCCTTGATACACGATAATCTTGCCAAGCGACTGGCCTTTTTCGATCGGCGCTTTGATGGAATCCGGAGACTCCAGCTTGAAATGGACGTTCTCCTTGGAACCGCCCTTTTTGAGCAGTACATGGTATGGGCGCTGGGCCACCAGATCAAGCGACTCGACCATTCCTTTTTCCACACGAATGCTGCCGATGGCATCGCCCTTCTTCAGAATCGGAACATTCATGTATTGGGCAAACGCGTAATCGAACATTTGCGTCACTTCCGCATTGCGCGTCTTCGTATTCGGTTCGCCCAGCACGACCGCGATTACGCGCAAATTTTCCCGCTTGGCTGTGGCAGACAGGCAGAACTTCGCTTCCGAAGTATATCCCGTTTTCAATCCGTCCGCCCCCTGATAGAACCGGACCAGCTTGTTCGTGTTGACAAGCCAGAACTTTTTGGCGGTGTTCTGACGCAAGTAATCTTCGTAAGCCCCCGTATATTTGGTGACGCCCGGGTATTGAAGCAAGGCTTGAGACATCAGAGCGATGTCATACGCGGATGTATAATGATTGTCCGCAGGAAGACCGTTGCTATTCTCGAAGTGGGTATCCTTCATGCCGAGTTCTTTGGCCTTCTCATTCATCATTTGCACGAATGCTTTTTCCGATCCCGCGACCTTCTCCGCCATGGCGACCGATGCATCGTTGCCTGAAGCCATTGCAATTCCCTTCATCATTTCATCGACCGTCATTTCTTCGCCCGGCTCGAGGAAGATTTGTGAGCCGCCCATTGATGCCGCATACTCACTGGTCGTAACTTTATCCGTCGGCTTCAGCTTGCCTTCATCTATTGCTTCCATCACAAGCAGCATCGTCATGATTTTCGTAATGCTGGCCGGCGGCAGCCGATCATGGCTGTTTTTCTGAAAAATGATGGTACCCGTGTCCGCATCCATCAGTATGGCCGAGCGTGCATGTTCCGCCAGCTGCACTTCTGCTGCGCCCGTTGATGAAGTGGCCTGACTAGGCTCTTCCGTTCCGGTCCATGGCGGCACGTCGGCGAACGCTGCAGCGGCGCCGGTCGTCATCAGGCTTGCGCTCAGCAATGCGGAACATGCCATTCTATATAGCCTATTCTTCAAAGCAGTTCCCCTCCTACAAGAGTTGTGCACAACAGAATGGACGGGTCTATCCTCCGTCAGATGTGCTTAGTTTCAGTCTTGTCTGATCGCAAGCAAAATATTCCACTTTTCCGGACATAAAAAAAGTTTCTAGCAAAACCAAAGGTTTCGCTAGAAACGGTATCCCTCATGGGTTGCCGCGGAGGGAACGGCTTCCTGTGGAACTCTGAGCAGAGAGGCATGCTCAGACAAATCTCTCTACGCCATCCTTCGTGACGATCGCATAGACAAGAGGCGCCTCGGCTCTCGCTTCGGAAGTAATCCGGTATGCCTGGATAATCTTCTGCGCCGCTTCCTGCAGACGCGAAGCGTCGTTGACATGGAGCACGGCGAGCACATCGCCTGCATTCACGGCATCTCCCACCTTGGCGCGGAGATCGATGCCAACGCTCAGATCGATAACGGAATCCTTCGTCTCCCTTCCGGCTCCGAGCAGCATCGCGGCAATGCCGATCTCTTCGGCTTGAATGGCCGATACCGTGCCGCCGGCTTCCGCTTTCACCTCGAAGCGTTCCCGGGCATGCGGCAGCCGTTCCGGATGATCCACGACCGACGCGTCTCCGCCCTGGGCCGCAATGAGCTCCTTCAGCTTCTCAAGCGCCGACCCGTCCGCAATCAATTGCTCCAGACGCGCTTCCGCTTCAGCCGCATCGCGGGCGATCCCGCCCAGCACGAGCATATGGGAGCCGAGCACGATACAGAGACGATACAAGTCGCGCGGACCTTCGCCGCGCAGCGTCTGTATCGCTTCCTCAACTTCTAATGAATTGCCGATCAGGCGGCCGAGGGGCTGATCCATATCCGAGATGACCGCAATCGTGTGGCGTCCCGTATCCGTGCCGATATCGACCATGGCCTGCGCGAGGGCAATCGAGTCATCCAGCGTCTTCATGAAAGCGCCGCTTCCCGTCTTCACATCGAGCACGATCGCGTCGGCTCCAGCCGCAATCTTCTTGCTCATGACCGAGCTGGCAATGAGCGGGATGGATTCGACCGTGGCCGTTACGTCGCGCAGAGCGTACAGCTTTTTGTCCGCAGGAGTAATATTGCCGGTCTGCCCGATAAGAGAGACGCCTATCTCGTTCACTTGCTTGAAAAATTGCTCCCTCTCCAATTCGACCCGGAAGCCAGGAATCGACTCCAGCTTGTCAATCGTTCCGCCCGTATGGCCCAGACCGCGCCCGGACATCTTCGCGACGGGCACTCCTGCCGCGGCGACGAGCGGCGCGAGAATTAAGGATGTCTTGTCCCCGACGCCCCCGGTGGAATGCTTGTCCACCTTGATGCCGCTGATCGAGCTCAGGTCGATCTGATCGCCCGAGCGCGCCATCTCCAGCGTGAGACTCGCCGTCTCGCTCGCGGTCATGCCCTGGAAATAAACAGCCATCGCCCAAGCGGCAATCTGATAATCCGGCACCTCGCCGCTGCTGTAGCCCTGAATGAGAAAACGAATTTCTTCGGCGGTCAGTTCGTGACCTTCCCGTTTTTTGTGAATGATGTCGACTGCCCTCATCTTCGCTCCTCCTAATCGGATGCTGTAATCAAGCTTACATTTTCGGAATCAGTGCCAGTACCAGCTTCAAGAAGGCGTCCTTCACTTTATCCGCCGTCTCCATCACCTCGTCATGGGACAATGGCTGATCGAGAATTCCCGCCGCCATATTGCTGATGCAGGAGATGCCCAGCACCTCAAGGCCCGCATGACTGGCGACAATGACTTCCGAGACGGTGGACATGCCTACCGCGTCCGCTCCCATCATGCGCAGCATGCGGATCTCGGCCGGCGTCTCATAGTTCGGGCCGAGCAGCCCGGCGTAGACCCCTTCGCGGAGCGAGAACCCCTGCTCCTCCGCCGTGGCCTTCGCCAGCTGGCGCAGCCGTGGGCTGTATGCCTGGGACATATCCGGGAAGCGGACGCCGAGACGGTTGTCGTTCGCCCCGATGAGCGGATTGCGGCCTGTCAAGTTAAGATGGTCGCTAATGACCATCAGATCGCCCGGCTCATAGTTCGTATTGATCCCGCCGGCCGCATTCGTGACAAGGATCTTCTCCGCGCCGATCGCCTTCATGACCCGCACCGGGAACGCCGTCACTTCCGGGCCATAGCCTTCATACATATGGAAGCGCCCTTTCATCATGACGACCGTGCGTCCTTCAATCGTGCCGATCAGCAGGTCGCCCGCATGGCCTTCGACGGTGGATACCGGGAAATGCGGAATCTCATGGTACGGAATCGTGACAGGATTCTCGACCAGTTCGGCCAGAACGCCTAGACCCGAGCCGAGAATCAACCCGATCTCCGGACGCGCGCTGGTACGGCTCTGAATATAGGATGCCGCTTCTTGGATGTGTTCATAAGCTTGATTCATTGTTTTTCCTCCCCGAATGATGATGTTCTGGCGCGCGGATGCGCGTGCGTGTAGACGTCCTTCATGCTTGTTCTTGACATTTGCGCGATATACCGCTGCGTCGTCGCTAATTCGGTATGGCCAAGCATCTCCTGCACCGCGCGGACGTCGGCTCCGTTCTGCAGCAGATGCACCGCGAACGAGTGGCGCAGTGTATGCGGCGTAAGCGCAAACGGGAGTTCCAGGCGCTCCGCATATTTCTTCATGGTCTTCCAAAACCCTTGGCGGGACATACGCTGTCCGCGCACATTGAGAAATAACGCCTCTTCCCCCATCTCCGCTCCGGTTCCATTCCGTGGCCTCTCGTCTCCGCTGGCAGGCCCGTCGCCTCCGTCGCCGAGCAGCCGGGGCCGCGCTTCCTCCAAGTACCGCTGAACCGCCTCGGCCGCAGCCTGTCCGAGCGGGATCACCCGCTCACGGTTCGCGGAAGAGCAGCGCACGAAGCCCAATTTGGGCTGCACGTCTCCGACATTCATCGCCATGAGCTCGGACACGCGCATGCCGGTCGCATACAGCGTCTCCAGCATGGCGCGATCGCGGATTCCTTGCTCGGTGGCCAGATCCGGAAGGCGGAGCAGCCGTTCGGTGTCCTCCGGCGACAAAATCTCGGGAGGCTTCGCTTCCGGCTTCGGCCGCTCCAGCCCGAGCGTCGGATCCAGATCCAGCCATCCCTCGCGGATGCAGTAATGGCAGAAAGAGCGAACCGAAGCGACGAGGCGGGAAATGCTCGCTGCGGCTCGCCCCTCCCGCTTCAGCTGAAATACATATTGATTTACATGAAAAGGCCGGAGCGCCCCGATCGAATCCAGTCCGCTCATCGTGTCCGCCCCCAGGAACGCGCGAATATCCCGCAGATACGCGGCCCGGGTATGGACAGACATTCGCCGCTCCTGTGTTACATGCTGTTCATAACGTTCGATGCACTCTTCTATCGGATGCTGCATGTTAAATCTCCTTGCTGCGTCTTTCTCCCACTATAGAGGCGCCAGACATGAGTAGTTTCCTTTTATGCTTTCCACTTATACTTTCCACGCTGGTTCCGCATCTTCCTGCTTCGCAACGTGTGTCTGATGCGTGAATGCCGAACTTATTCCCCCAGCCAATAGAACAGGCGAAGCCGCTCCTTGAACGTATGAGGCTCCATGTCAGCCATTCCCTCTGTCTGGAATACCTTCACCGCTTTGCCCTGCGGCTCTCGATATTTATCCACGGGAGAGATCCAGTCGGATACGCTTCCGAGCAGATGAGCCATCACATATGTCAAGAGCAAAAAAAGCGCGGCGAACTTGAGCCGGTCCAATACTTTGCGAAGCGACACGATCATTCCCTTACGTCCCCCTTACCGGAATTGCCCCCATTACTCGTAACGTATGAGACAAGCGGACGGGTTATGCCATCGGGATGAAGGGCGCTAGGCGGACGGGAACGGCTCCGGACGCGCTTCGTAGCCAAGCGCTTCCGCGACGACCCGGTGTACGATCCCGCCTTCGTATGTCGTGAGGCCGCCTCTCAGTTCAGGCGCCCGTTGAATTGCTCCTTCGAGCCCCAAGGCAGCCAGCTTCCGCACATACGGGAGCGTCGCATGCGCCAGGGCGAGCGTGGACGTGCGCGGGACGGCCCCCGGCATATTGGCGACCGCATAATGGATGACGCCATGCTTCACGAAGGTCGGGTGCTCGTGTGTCGTGACGCGATCCATCGTCGCGATCGAACCGCCCTGATCGATGGCGACATCGACGATGACGGATCCGGGCTTCATCTGCTTGACCATATCCTCGGACACGATGCGAGGCGCCTTCGCCCCCGGTACGAGAACGGCTCCGACCAGCAGATCGGCATGGCGGACCGCTTCTTCCACATAGAACGGCTGGGAGACTACGGTCGTGACTCGCCCTTCGAACAAATCGTCCAGTTCGCGCAGCCGGTCGATGTTCAGGTCGAGAATCGTTACCCGAGCCCCCATGCCAAGCGCGATTTTGGCCGCATTCGTGCCGACGGCCCCGCCGCCGATAACAACGACTTCTCCTGGCGGAACGCCCGGCACGCCGCCGAGCAGCACGCCCCGGCCCCCTACATAGGATTCGAGCAGATGGCTGCCGATCTGCACCGACATTTTGCCGGCGATCTCGCTCATTGGGGTGAGCAGAGGCAGCTTGCCGTTCGGGAGCTGGACAGTCTCATACGCGAGCGAGCACATCCCGGATTGGACCAAGGCCTCAGCCAGGTAAGGAGCGGCGGCCAGATGGAGATACGTGAACAGCGTCTGATTGGCCCGGAAAAAGGCGGTCTCCTCCGGCAGCGGTTCCTTGACCTTCACGATCAAATCCGATTCGCCCCATACCGCGGCCGCATCCGGCGCAACCGCAGCGCCTACCCGTACATATTCTTCATCCTCAAATCCGCTGCCAACGCCGGCTCCGCGCTCCACGATGACCTGATGACCGTCCTGCACAAGCGCGTGAACTCCCGAAGGGGTCAAGGCGACGCGGCGCTCATTCGTTTTGATTTCTTTAGGCACTCCAATTTTCATACAGAATCCTCCCAATGACAATAATGGTCTTTAATAAGTCTTCCCTTGGGCAGGCGCTCCAATTGCCATCGCGACAAATGCATCGCGGAGGCTCACCGTCTCTCGTTCGTTCCCATACTCTAAACGTGTGCCCCTTATACGAAGGCACAACGGAACCTATCCTGAATGGAACGGGAGGACGGTATGGCATGCGCAACTTACCCCGCATGTTACAAGCCGTCGTGCACGGGAAGCCTGCCCGGCACACGGTACGGAAAATCATCGTGCTGAAAGATCGAAAAAGCTTCAATGCGTGCGTTCGCGAGTTGAAAAAGCAGGGCATCGTTCCCGTGAAGCAGGTGAAATCGGCCTGCATGCTATGCTGTCATGTTCATCCTCATGCCAAGCTGGCCGAATTAAGGAAGCATCCCAGCGTGCGCCGAATCGAAAACGATGCCCGCGTGCGGGCTCATGCGGTTGGTCGGGGTCTGCGTTCTTCTTCCGCTAGAGTGCGTTCCATGAAGCAGAACCATTCTACAGCCAAAAGTCAAGCGGCTCCTATGCAGCAGATACCATGGGGTATAAAACGGATTCAGGCGCCCAAAGTGTGGCCGGCAACCCGAGGCAAGGGAATTCGGATCGCGATTGTCGATACAGGTATCTCGCCCCATCCGGATCTTTGCATCTCCGGCGGGATCAACACGATTCGCCCAGGGGAATCCTATGACGACGACAACGGTCACGGCACCCATGTGGCAGGCACCGCCGCCGCGCTCGGCAGAGGGGAACTCCTGTACGGCACAGCTCCCGAAGCGGAGCTGTATGCAGTGAAGGCTCTGGATGAAAATGGCGAAGGTTATGTATCCGATATCGTAGAAGGCGTGGAATGGTGTATTCGGAACCGGATGGATGTGATCAATCTAAGCCTGGGTCTGAACGGTCCCAGCAAGCTGCTGCACAGCATGATCCGCCGCGCTCACCGCCGAGGGATCGCCATCGTCGCTTCGGCCGGCAACAACGGCAAGGATGCGGAAGCCATTGATGAGCCAGCCAGTTATCCGGAGGTGATCGCGGTGGCCGCGACCGACCGGCTCAACTGCATTGCCGACTTCAGCAGCCGCGGCGCCGGGATCGATGTCTCGGCCCCAGGCTCGGATATTGTCTCAACGAGCAATAAGGGCGGCTTCGCCTTAGATTCAGGGACCTCGATGGCAGCCCCGCATGTCGCGGGCGCGGCGGCATTGATGGCGGCGGCTTGTCCCGGCATACAGCCGGAACAGATTCGCGCCGCCTTGGTTCATACGTCCCACCGCTTGCAAGGGGAAGCGATGACCGCCCAAGGCGCGGGGCTAATCAATGCGCACGGGGCGCTCGCGTACACGGAGAAGGCTAAGCGCCACGCGACAAAAACGTGCAGCCCCGCGCTGCCGGCAGCGCTTACGGCAGGCGTGGCAAGCAAGAATCCGTCTCCTTCGCGTTCACGGCCGCCCGCTCCATCCGCGGCGCCAGCAGATGTGCCGGGCTCACGCCAGAAGGCGGCAAGGACCGCCTCGCGCAAGCAGCGTTCGGCAGATCTGTCAAGAAACTCCATCCGTCACAGATTAAATAAGCCTCGACGTCATTGACATCGAGGCTGTATGTTATGATTCATCGTTCGATGAAGATTCTCTGCGAAGGCGCTCCTTCTCCTGGCACTCCCGGCATATGCCTTGGAAGTCAAGCCGATGGTCGACGACGTGGAATTGAAATTCCTTCTCCAGTCGCTCTTCCAGCGGGCCCAGCCAGTCTTCCTGTATCTCTTGCATCGAACCGCATTGGACGCAGATCAAATGATGATGGTGATGCTTGTTGTTGTCGCCGCGCAAATCATAACGGGCTACACCATCCCCGAAGTTCAATTTTTCCACCACGTGCAGCTCATTCAGCAGTTCCAATGTCCGGTACACGGTGGCAAGACCGATTTCAGGGGCCTTTTCCTTCACTAGCATGAATACATCTTCCGCGCTGAGGTGATCCTCTTCGTTCTCGAGAAGAACGCGAACGGTTGCTTCACGCTGGGGTGTCAGCTTGTACCCTTGGGATTGCAGTTGTTGTTTGATCTTCTCAATACGCGCTTCCATGATCTCCCCCCTTGCCCGCCAATCCGCAATTCTATTCGCTTCTATCATTATAGGGGGAGAATGCAATAAGTGTCAAATCATTTACGCAAATGAAAAAGGGTCTCATCCTCCGGATACCGCTCCGGCCAGCAGCGGGGCGGCCAGCTTCATGAGAGAGGGCGATATCCAGGTCATGACGGCGGCCACGACGGCCATCCCGGCGGCTGCCGACGTCTGAACGAGAACGAAGCGGCCTAGCGGTTCGCGCAGCGACTGAACCTTGGGCATGAAGACCCGGTTCTTCAAAGTATACGTGGCGAACGTAATCGATGCGACGCTGGCGATCAGGATGAGCGGTATGGCCAGCAAGTTATGAGGGGCGACCGAAGCGAAAGCGAACAGCATCCCCTTCCACCCGTATTGGCCAATCAGCGTGCCCACCGCGAAGCCGATGAAGATCCCTTTGGCAAAGACAAGCGCAAGGATAAGCGGAAACCCAATGATCGAAAAGCCCAGCAGCGCGATCAGCGCAATCCATTTGCCGTATAGCAAGGCGGATTCGGCGAACATCCCGGCCCGGTCCGGCGCCGGACTATCGCCGTCCAGCATGACGAAGAAGTGGCCCAGATGGCTGCCCAGATCCTGCTGCTGCTCCAGCGTCAGCGCGTTGACCAGCAGCGCCCCGAACACGACGCCAACCAAAAACAAAATCGAGACAAAAAGGTACAAATGAAGTTGCGCGCGAAGCGAATGCGATGGCGGCTTCATGCGGGGAACGGCTCCTTTCCCATACGTTGGACTCACAGCGGCTCTGTGTCATTCCATTGTATGCGGCGGCTCGTCCGAATATGAACGCCGGGGCTGTCGTTCCGCCCGGCGGGCTTCGCCGTTACGCGAGGACTTTGCCGTAGGTTCCTCCCCCGCCGCTCGCCAGGACCAGCTCTCCGCTTCGCGCCTTGACGATATATTCCGCCGTCTTCTCGCCGACCGTCTCCGCGAGCTGCTCCGGGGTCGCCTGATGCAGCACCGCCATCTCGGTCCCGAACCGATCAAGGAGCTTGTTCAGCGTGCGGGGCCCGACGCCCGGAATGAACTCCAGCGGAATCTGCATAATATACGGCGGCCGATGAGCGGGAACCTGGCTGCCATCCCGATCCGAGATGGCGTTAATGCGGTCGAGCACGCCCTGCACCATTTTGCCGCTGCCGCAGGCGGGGCATGCCGCGGGAAGCTGAGCCGACTCAGGCACGGCTCCGCAATCCGCGCAGCGCGAGCGATGATACTTGCCCAGGCTCGGGTTCAGTCCGTAATTGGCGTTGACGCGCCGGCCATCCCGGTTCTGAAGCGCCAACGCCCATTCCTTGAAGCTGGGCTCGGCGACCGTCAATTGGTTGTACTCCCGGGCAATCTTGCGCAGCGAATGGGCATCCGAATTCGTGAGGAGCGTATACCGGTCCAGTTCCGAGATGAGACCGGCCATCTCGGTGTCGGCGCTAAGGCCCAGCTCCACCGCATCGATCAGCTCCATGTCCAATACATCCGCCATGCGATCGGAGCAGTTCCCGTAGATGCTCTTGAACGGCGTGAAGACATGCGCCGGGATAAATAGGCCCCCATGCGCTGCGGTCTGCTCCTGCAGGGCCCGGGCCGAGACGTATACCCGCTGGGAAGACAGATTCATATTGGTCACGTAAGGCGACAGCCAGGCCGAGAAATGGCGCATCGCATCGAAGCTGGGAAGATAGCACAGCACATGCGCCATTCCGAGCCCTTCCGCCCGGATCTCAAGCTCGGCTCCTAGAAGCAGCGTCGTGTTCCGGTAGCGGATGCCGCCGTCGGCCAGTTCCTCCATCTCTCCCCGCTCCAGCAAGTCGGCGATATCCTCCTGCACGCCTGGCGCATGCGCGTCGATAATCCCAATCAGCTGCAAGCCCTTGCGCTCCGACGCTTCCTTCGCAATCGCTTCGAACGTCAGATCCCGGCTTGCGCTCATCTTGCACGGTGCGCCGCGGGACGTGCTGCCGATATGGATATGGAAATCTCCGAAGACGCGCATGCCGGCGAACATCAATCCTTCCTCTCGCACGGCTATACCGGCCATGAGCCCGTCATCTCGTATATTTTCCATGCATAGAGCGCTTGTATCGTCTTCGCATCGCCGATTCGGCCCTGGCGCATCGCCTCGAACGCTTCGTCCATCGTGAGCGCGCTCACCTCGAGGAACTCGTCCTCGTCCGGCTTCATCGTGCCTTCCTCCAAATCGTCCGCCGCATACAGGTAGATAATCTCGTCCGCGAAGCCCGGAGAGGTCGAGAACGCCCCGAGCGGAGTCAAGGACCGTGCCCGGAAGCCTGTCTCCTCCTCCAGCTCCCGCTTGGCCGCATCCTCCGGACGCTCCCCCGCGTCCAGCTTGCCTGCCGGAATCTCGACCTGTGTCCGCTCCAGCGGCTTGCGGTACTGTTCGACGACGAGCATGCGCCCGTCCTTGATCGCCAGCACCGCGACCGCGCCCGGATGGCGGACAATTTCGCGTGTTGCTTTTGTCCCATCGGGTAAAGTAACAGTAACGACCTGAAGATCGATAATTTTCCCTTCGAAAATGGTAGACGTATCGACCGTCACTTCTTCGAGCGACGGGCGGTTGTTGGCTTGATTGACATCATCGTGCACGCTCATCTCGTGGCCACTCCCTTATAATAAATGGTTGGCTCGTCCTTCCGTGGCTGTCCGCCCCCGAAGCGAGCCGCCGCTATGCATACATAATTCCGGCCGATGCAACATACCTATTATACCAAAACGGCTCGTCCGAACGAAATGAGGTAGTGACGTGAAACAATATTATTCCAAGCAGGATCTGCTGTTCGTCGGCAAAAGCTATGAAATTCGCGCCGAGCTGAGAAGGCTCATGATTCGCGAAGGACGTACCGCCACGCTGTCCATGACGCTCCAAAAGCAGCAAAGCCGGGCCAAAAAGTAGAGACGCATCGCATTGCGGCCTGTCCTCAAAAAAAGGGTACGTTCCAAGGCAGTCGTCGCCTTGTACGTACCCTAGTCTTACTTGGCGGAATGACTCGCCCGTGATGCTTCCGAACACTTCGTCACCGCTTCCCAAATGCCGTTCAGGTAGACGGCGCCGAGCGCCCGATCATACAGTCCGTAGCCGGGACGCCCCTGCTCTCCCCAGATCATGCGCCCGTGATCGGAGCGCAGCGGGCCGGTGTAGCCGATGTCCGCCAGCGCGCGCATCACCGCGGTCATGTCGACGGAACCGGAGGAGGACAGATGGGCCGTCTCCTGGAACGAGCGGCATCCGGTCACTCGCACATTGCGCGCGTGCACGAAATGAATCCGCCCCATGCTGCCGAACTGCCGGATCATTTGCGGCAAATCATTGGCCGAATCAGAGCCAAGCGAGCCCGTGCAGAAGCACATGCCGTGGGCGGGATGATCGAACAGCGACAAATAGCGGGCGAACTGCTCCTCGCGGCCCAGGATTCGCGGCAAGCCGAATATCGGCCACGGCGGATCGTCCGGATGAACCGCCATCCTTATCCCCAGTTCCGCCGCCTCCGGCATGACCCGCTGGACGAAATAAGCGATATTCTCCCAATACTGCTCCTCGCCGATCGAACGGTACCGTTCGAACAGGCGGCCGGCTTCCCCGTCAAGATAGCTCGTATCCCAGCCGGGCAGACGCAGCGTTCCGGATGCCGGATCCATCTGCTGGATGACGTCATCCTCATAGATAAGCGTCGTGGAACCGTCCGGCAAGACATGATCGAGCTTCGATCGGGTCCAATCGAACACCGGCATGACGTTGTAGCATACCGTCCGGATCCCTTCGGCCGCCAGATTGCGAAGCGTCGCGACGTAATTGTCGATATACCGGTCCCGCCCGGCCAGCCCCAGCTTGATATCTTCATGCACCGGGACGCTCTCGATGACGGCGAGCCGCAAGCCGTGCGCCTCCACCGTCTCCTTCAGGCCGCGAATCCGTTCGCGGCTCCATGATTCGCCGACCGGAACATCATAGACGGCCGAGACGATGCCCCGCATCCCCGGAATCTGGCGAATATAGTCAAGCCGGACCGGGTCATCCGCGCCGTACCAGCGGAACGTTAATTCCAAGTTCTCCGCCTCCTTTGCCTGAAGGATTCGGAATGACGACCGCATTCGCTTGCGCCGCCAGCGCCAGCTCGGCCGCCTTGAACGCATGCCGCTGCGTCATCGCCCGTTCCGTGCGATGAAGGCAATCGGCAATCAGCTCCCCGAAGAAGGGAAATCCGACCCGGCCGGACACCGGGATATAGCGTTCGCCCTCATGGTTCACGAGGTACACATGATCAGGGGTGTTGGAACGGGCGATATCGATATATTTGCGCAGCTCGATATAGCCGTCCGTGCCCAGGATGACGGTGCGTCCGTCCCCCCATGTGCCGAGTCCGTCCGGCGTGAACCAGTCGACGCGGAAATAATTCGTGGCGCCGTTGTCTCCCAGCAGCATGGCGTCCCCGAAATCCTCGAGCTCCGGATATTCGGGATGGGCGTAATTGGCCACCTTGCTGTGCAGCACTTGCGCGTCGCGGCAGCCCGCATAGTACAGAAATTGCTCGGCCTGATGACTGCCGATGTCGCATAATATCCCGCCGTAGCGCTCCTTCTCGAAAAACCAGGCCGGACGCTGCTGCGCCTGCAGCCGATGCGGTCCCGTTCCCATGACCTGCAGCACTCTGCCGATGGCGCCGTCCTGAATCAACTGCCCGGCATACACCGCGCTCTCCGAATGCAGCCGTTCGCTGTAGTAGACCATATACTTGCGCTTCGTCCCGGCCACGGCGCGGCGAGCCGCTTCCAGCTGCTCGATCGACGTGAACGGCGTCTTGTCCGTAAAGTAATCTTTGCCGTGCTCCATCGCCCGGAGCCCGAGCGCGCACCGGTCCGCCGGTACGGCGGCCGCGGCGATCAGCCGCACCTCGGGATCCTCCAAGACCTCCGCCTCCGAACGGGCTGCCCGAACGCCGGGATAGCGGGTCTGGAACGCCTCCACCTTGGCGGGGTCGGGATCGTAGACCCATTTCAAGGTCGCTCCCGCTTCCACCAAGCCGTTGCACATGCCGTAAATATGCCCATGCTCCAGCGCCATCGCCGCAAATACGAATTCCCCCGGCCCGCATACCGGGTTCGGCTTCCCTTCCGGTGCGTACCGCATGCCGTCAGCCCGGCTCATCGCGAAATCCCCCCGGCGCTTCCGGCTTCCTGACGGGCAGCGGCGCCATGCGCAAGCTCCTTCATCAGCGAGACGAAGCCGCGCAGCATATCGCCTGAGGAATGGACGCCGCTGAAATCCTCCACCCCGCAATAACCGTCATAACCGATTGCGTTCAAGTCCTCCATCACCTGCTGCCAGCGGACGAATCCCCGCTCCAGCGGCGACCATTCGAGCTTAGGGCCGTTATGTTCCCGCGCGGCCGCGACATCCGCATTTTTGACATGAACATGCGCCAGGTAAGGCCCCAGCATTTCCAGGCCCATGCGGTGGTTCTCATACCCTTCGAACGCCATATTGCCCGGGTCGAACAGCACGCCGATATGCTCCGGGTCGAAGGAAGACGCGATCCGGTAGGCCGCGCTGGCGCTGGGCGCGATCGTCATATGATGCGTCTCGATCAGCCCCCGGATGCCATACTGCTTCAGCAGCGGCACGAGCTTCGCCACATATTCCATCTGCTCGTCATACAGCTCGCCGTAAGGCCGGCTCCGGTTATAGCCATGGACGCCGATCCGCATCATCGGCGCTCCCAGCGCCCGGGCGATACGCATCACTTCTTCCGCCGCCTCCATATCTCCGACCTTCAAGTAGGGCATGACGGCGGCGCTGTCGAGGCCATGCTCGCGCATCTGCTGGCGCAGGCCCCGAAGCGCTTCCGGAGCGGTTCCGGGCTCGATGGTGCACCGATTATTGCCCCAGAAGGATGGGGGCTGGCTCTCCGCCTCCGCCGGCCTCGAGGCGCAGCGCCATTCGATTCCGTGAAGCCCGGCAGCGGCTGCTTCCGGAATGACTTGTTCCACCGACAGATCGGGAACGGCTACGGTAAAGACAGACCATTTCATTGATGCGTCCTCCTTTATATCAAAACAATTAGTAAAAATTCCAGGAACTTCTGTGGAAAAATCACTTGCGGACACTAGATCGTCATCGCTCCGAAACCGCCATCGACACGGATCAATGCGCCGGTCACAAAGCCCGAAGCCCGCTCGGACGCCAGCCACACGGCAGTCCCTTGCAGCTCCTCGGGGCTGCCGAACCTCCCCATCGGCGTATGCCGCATAATCGCATCCACCCGCTCCGGGGACAGAATCGCCCGGTTCTGCTCCGCCGGGAAGAAGCCGGGGATGATCGCGTTGACCCTGACACCGTGGGGAGCGAACTCCCGGGCCAAATATTGGGTCATGCTGTTCAGGGCCGCCTTCGACATGGAGTAGGAAAACACGCGGGATAACGGCGGATCCGAGGAGACGGAGGAGATGAGAACAATGGAGCCTCCGCGGCCGCCTTCGATCATCGACTTCCCGAATTGCTGGCACATCCGGATGGCGCCCTTCACATTGACGTTCATAATATGATCCCATTCTTCCATCTCCAGCTCGAAAAACGGCGTCGCGCTGTTCACTCCGGGGCAATACAGCAGCACATCGGCTTGGCCGCAGCACTGCATTACTTCGGCGTGAACGCGCTCGATATCGCGCTCGTCCGTCATATCGCCCAGAAACGCCTGGGCGCTCCCTCCCGCCGCGGCCAGCCGCTCTACCACTTCAGCGGCGGCATCCGGCCTGCGCCCGATAATGGCGACCTGGGCGCCATGCGCAGCCAGCGCCTCGGCCATCGATCGGCCGAGCGTGCTCGTTCCACCGGCAATCACCGCGGTCTTGCCTCGCAAATCAAACCACTGCGACATAATCATCCTCCTCGCTCATCCTGACGATCCGGCCGGCGCGATGCCGGCGAACGTCCGGAATTGACGGTTGAACCATTCATCCGCATCCCGTTCCATCTCTTCCCGCGTTACCGTCCATCCCGCCCGTGCGAGGCGAATATATTGATGAGCCAGCACATCGGCAATCGTGCGGCGGGAATAGTCCCATTTCGTAATCAACTGCTCCAGCACCCGGCAATCCGAATGCTGCGGAATGAAGGAGGTGCCAAGCAGTTCGGTCCGCATCCGGGTCATCTCCGCAATCATCGATTCGGTATGCAGGAACCACCAGCAGCCGAAAGGCAGCAGATTGCGGAACTTGCGGGCGAGCACCGCCAGCTCGTGCTGATTCTCGCGGGCAAGCAGGGTGGCCATGAAGCGCTGAGATGGATGGCGGACAAGCAGCCGCTCCAGCATGCCGATGTCGGTCCGCTCCCCGCGGTCTCCCGCCAGGCGCAAGGCCGGATTGACTTGACGCTTGACGCCGATCATGAGCGCGAGCGGCAGGTTCAGCTCCTGGCAGACGGGGATGACCGCTTCGTCAAGCATGCGGCTGCTCCATCCGTGATCCGGGTACCGGAACGTTCCGGGCAGCGATGCGGCAATATAGACCGCCTTCATACGCACCGCCCATTCCTTCAGGAACCGTCTCGCTTCGCGGGCATTCTGCTCCCCGTTCTGCCCGTCCCAGTCGGCTGCAACCGCAAACCCTTCCGCCTGCAGCTTCGGAAAGGCCGATTCCCAGTCCAGCAGCAAGGAATCGATCCGGAGCGCCGCCAGGAACCGGGAATCCCGCACGCCGCCGCTGTGCCATACCGCACGCTCCAGCGGATCGAACGGGTCGTTGGTCATCGCGACCTGCTTCACATTCGCCAAGCGGAAAATATGATCGATATGCTCCGATAAGCTGACCATCGCCCACGCTTCCCGCAGCGCCTCGATGCTGCGGCTTGCGATCGGCATGCCGAGGCGCTGGCATATGCCGACGACCGCGATCGCCGCTTCGCTGACGGGAGTACGTTCGACGAATAAGGTCTGGAACACGTGATTTGCCTGCCGCTCCTTGTTCCAGCCCCAAAACGTCTCCTCCGGAACGTCGGAATGCCTGAACATCTCGGCAATCAGATAATGGTAAGTCAACAGCTCGTCGATCCCCCAGAGCAACAGGGAACCGAAGTTCTCCGCATACAGATGGGTGTGCATATCGGTGACGGCGCATTGCTTCACGACCTCATGCGCCATCTGCCGAATCGCCTGTTCTTCCTGATTCATCCACCCTCAACCTCCTTCTCCCCGTTTTTCGCCGCTGTATTCGGACGAGCCTGCACCCAGCCTGCCCTCCGGCAGACGGCGGCTACGAACCGAACGAACGGCTCATATCCGCCGGAGCCCGCGCCTCTTCCGGCGCAGCGGGCGAATAGCGGGACTGGGCAATCCGCTTCTGGAGCTCCGCATGGAACAGATCCTCGTCCAGCGGGAACGTGACCCAGTCGTCCGTCCAGGCCGACAGCAGCATCGCATTCGACAGCGTCAGACCGTGTATGCCCTCCTCGCCCGGCGCCAGGAGCGGAGCCCCTGTCCGGATCGCGTCGGTCCAATTCTGAATAATGCCGCGGTGCTCGCCGCCCTGTCCATGGACCGGAATGTCGCATTTCCAGCATTCAGGCTGTCCGAACATGCCTTCATATTGCCGGTTGAACTCCGGCTCCGGCACCCTCAGCCGCCAAAATGTCAGCTTCCCGTGCTCAATGACGACTTTGCCCCGATCCCCGGTAATCTCGAAGCGGTTCGTGCCCGGCGCCTCGCCGGTCGTCGTGACGAATACGCCGCTCGCTCCATTTTCATATTCCACATAAGCGGTAACATCGTCCTCGACCTCGATGTCCCGGTAATGCCCGAAGCGGCAAAACGCCCGCATCCGCTTCGGCACAAGGCCGGTCGTCCACTGCCACAGATCTAGCTGGTGGGGATCCTGATTGATGAGCACGCCGCCGCCTTCGCCCGCCCAAGTCGCGCGCCAGCCGCCTGAATTATAGTAGCTCTGCGGCCGGTACCAGTTCGTAATAATCCAGTTCGTCCGCCGAATCTCGCCCAGTTCTCCCGATTGAATCAGATCGCGGAGCTTCTGATAGATCGGCTGGCTGCGCTGATTGTACATGATGCCGAACACTTTGCCGCTTCGCGCCGCCCGTTCGTTCATCTCCCGGACCTGCTTCGTATAGACCCCTGCCGGCTTTTCGATTAGGACATGAAGCCCACGCCCGAATGCGTTGATCGCCGATTCCGGGTGATGGTAATGAGGGGTCGCGATCAGTACGGCATCGATTTTCCCGGAAGCCAGCATCTCCTCCTCTGTCGAATAAAACGGGATATGCTCCCCCAATTCGGACTCCGCCCACTCCCGGCGGCCGGGAACGCTGTCGCAGACAGCAGCCAGTACCGCCCCGATGATCTCGCCGCGCGCGATGCACTTCGCATGCGCGCTCCCCATATTTCCTAATCCGATGACGCCGATTCGTACGGTATCCACTCGCGTCTCCTCCTTAACTGACGAATGATGAGATGGAACGCAGCCGGAACGGTTGCATTTGTACGTAGCGTATCATAAGACGGGCTGAGTGCGCTTTCATCGGATTAAGCGTTTCCGGGACGCATTTAACTGTGGTTGGCATTCGGAAGAGCGAGCAGCCGCAGCCGGTGGAAAAAACCTTGCCTTGTTCCGTCCGTTCAGCCAAAAAAAGCTTCCGGTCAGGTTACCCCGACTCGGAAGCTTGAAGCTGCTTGCGGTATTGATCCGGCGAACAGCCGACCATTTGCTTGAACAAGCGGGAGAAATGCGATAGATGCTTGAACCCCGCCCGCATCGCCACCTCGGTCACCGACCAATCCGGTTCGGTTAAAAACCAAATCTTCGCCTGATTGATGCGGCGATGGTACAGATACGTAAAGACCGTGGTACCGGTCACTTCTTTGAACACTTTGCTGAGATAATGCTTGTTCATATGGAGGCGGCTGGCGATGTCCTCCAGCGTAATCTCCTCATGATAGCAGCCTTCGATGACCTGTATCGCTTCCTGCACCCGGATCTCGGGCTCCCCTTCCGCCGACCGTTCCGCGAGCGGCTCCTGGCACCAATCATAGATGCAGTACAGCAATTCGAGAAAGGCAAGGCGCTGCCGCTGAATGCCGACGAAGTCCCCGCGTTCCCCCATCAGGCTCATGCGGCCGAGCAGCCGCATCGCTTCGTCGACCTGGCCTTCGGACAGCCGCAAGCGCGCGTATTTCAAGGACCGGAACGGACGCAGCAGCTCCTGCGCGGCATCGCCTGCCGCATGGATCGCCTCTACATAGCGCGGATCGAAGTGAATGATGGAGCGAATATACGGATAACGGGTTTCAATATTCGGCCGGTGCAACGTCAAGCCGTGCATCAGAATCAAATCTCCCGGCTGAAGGAGATAGATCTGATCGCCGATTAAATAATGAACATGGCCGGAATGGAACAGATAGATCTCATAGTTGGCATGAGAATGGAAATACGGCGTCTCGTAAGGCGCCGTATTGCGATATTGAAAATCGAACATCGAGGAATGATGAATGAAGGACAACCGCATCTCCTCCTTCAGGCAGCAGGGGAACGGCCCGAAGCCCGGCTAACCGGCGCGGAACGGATCGCTCCCGGCCCGGTCCGCACGTACAGGCTTCCATCGAACCGCCCGGCCCGGCCCTTACGCCTTCGCCGCTTCTTCGATCAAGGCTACGACCAGTTCGCTCGTGCGTACCAGATCGGACACGTGAATGCGTTCGCTCGTCGTATGAATATCTTCATAGCCTACGGCCAGATTGACCGTCGGCACGCCCATGCCGTTAAAGATATTGGCGTCGCTGCCGCCGCCGGAATGGAACAGGCGGGAGACGGAGCCGATGCGCTCGATGGCGCGCTGCGCCAGCTGCACGACTTCATCCTTTTCCGTGAAATTGAACGCCGGATAGACGATCTCGCTCTTGAATTCCGCCCGGGCGCCGTATTCGGCTGCCGCGCTCTCCAGCGCTTCCTTCATCTTCTCCGCCTGGGCTTCGACCTTGCTCTGCACGATGCTGCGCGCTTCGGCGTCCAGCTTCACATAATCGCAGACGATATTCGTGGCGCCGCCGCCCTCGAAGCGGCCGATGTTGGCCGTCGTCTCGTGATCGATGCGTCCCAGCGGCATGCGCGCGATCGCCTTGCTGGCAACCTGAATCGCGCTGATGCCATCCTCCGGATTCACGCCGGCATGGGCCGACTTCCCGAAAATCTCCATCGAAATCTTCGCTTGGGTCGGCGCCGCCACCGCGATAGCGCCGACCTCTCCGTTCGAGTCGAGCGCGTAGCCGAGATCGGCCTGCAAATGATCGGCCGACATGGCGCGGGCGCCGACGAGGCCCGATTCTTCGCCTACCGTAATCACGAATTGAACCTGGCCATGCGGGCGATTCGTCTCCGTGATGACGCGAATGGCTTCGAACATGGCCGCCAGACCGGCCTTGTCGTCCGATCCGAGAATCGTGGTGCCGTCGCTCCGTATGTAGCCGTCCTCGCCGAGCTGCGGACGGATGCCGTTGCCCGGCTTCACCGTATCCATATGGGAAGTGAAGAACAAGCGGGTGCTGCCTTCCTGTCCCGGCGTCGCCGGCCAGTTCACGATCAGGTTGCCTGCTCCATGCCCCGTCGTCTGAGCCGTATCGTCCTCGATCACCTGCAGACCGAGCGCTTCGAACCGCTGCTTGAGCACGTCGCAGATCGCGCGCTCGTTTTTCGTCTCGCTGTCCACCTGCACCAATTCCATGAAATGCTTCACTACTCTATCCTGTTGAACCATATTCGCTTTCCTCCTGACGAATTGTTCGTTACAATAAGGGTAATGATCTGAAATTCAGCATTCGCTGAAGAAAGGAGCTTACCCGTTACATGCAATCCAAAAAGTGGTTCAAAATCATCGTCTATCTGATGCTGGCGGCCATGCTCGTATCGACCGCGCTCGTGCTGATCGAGCCATTGTTGTACGGCTGACCGCCCCCCATCCGGAATGGGAGGGACAAGCTGTTCCCGCAAGACGCCTGCCCTCCCGCTATCCCCGACGCAGCCTTCGTTCCGCGCCATACATGACCTTTTCGCCATGCCGAGGCGGGAACTCCTGCCGCAGAAGCCGCCGCTATCTGCTCAGCTCTGCCAATGGCTCGACGATCGCCTGATCGTACCCCAGCACCTCGGCCAAGTAAGGCAGCAGCAGCCTGCCGACATCCTCCACCGTAAACTCCCTGCCTGTGCAGTCCTCCAGGGAAGTGACGCCATACTCGCTGATTCCGCACGGCACAATGCCGCTGAAGCCCCCTGCCTGGATGCCGCTCTTGACGTTCAGGGCGAAGCCGTGGCTCGTCACGAAGCCACGGTGCCGGCGGCATTTATTGAACTTGACGCCGATCGCCGCCAGCTTCACGTCGCCGACCCAGACGCCCGTATACTCCGGCTTGCGGCTTCCCTCGACCCCGAACGAAGCGAGGAGCCGAATGATCGCTTCCTCCAGGGAGCGCAAGTAGCCGTGCAGGTCGATCCGCTTCCCTTCGAGCAGCAGTATCGGGTAGCCGACAAGCTGCCCCGGGCCGTGGTAGGTGATGTCCCCGCCGCGATCGATCTGGTAGACGGCGATGCCTCGCTCCTTCAATTGCTCGGGAGAGAGCAGCAAATGCTCCGGATGCCGCTGCGATCCGATCGTATAGGTCGGCGGATGCTCCAGCAGCAGCAGCGTATCGTCCCGTTCGCCGCTATCGACCTGCTTCACGATGCTTTTTTGCAGTTCCCACGCTTCGCCGTAGCCGGTGAAGCCCAGATGATGAACACGAAGCCTTCTCCCGCCTTGTGCCGATTCTGCCGTTCCATTCATCCTGATATCGCCTTCTTCTATAAAAAGTCTTCTCTCGTTCCGCTCATGCCGCGTCTAGCTCTCAATACACCTTGGTATCGAGGGTGTAACCTTCCAAATTCTCCTTCACCCGCTGCAGGAAGCGCCCGCAGATAACGCCGTCCAAAATGCGGTGATCGAGCGACAAGCACATGTTCGCCATCGAGCGGACCGCGATCATGTCGTTGATGACGACCGGCTTCTTGACGATCGATTCGAACGTCAGAATCGCCGCCTGCGGGTAGTTGATGATCGGGTAGGACAAAATCGAGCCGAATGACCCCGTATTATTCACGGTGAAGGTTCCGCCCTGCATATCATCGGGTCTGAGCCGTCCTTCGCGCGTTTTGCGCGCCAGCTCGTCGATTTCCCGGGCGAGGCCCGCAATGTTTTTCTGATCCGCGTGCTTGATGACCGGCGTCAGGACCGAGTCTTCGGTGCCGACCGCCAGCGACAGGTTGATGTCCCGCTTGACGATAATCTTGTCGACGGCCCAGACCGAGTTCATGATCGGGTAATCCTTGATCGCGTTGACGACCGCCTTCAGCACGAACGCGAGATAGGTCAGGTTGAAGCCTTCCTTGCGCATGAATTCGTCCTTGACCTTGTTGCGCAGCAGCACGAGATTCGTCACGTCGACTTCTATCATCGTCCACGCATGCGGAATCTCGGAGACGCTTTGCCGCATCCGGCTGGCGATGGTATGGCGGATAGGCGTCACGTCAATGAACGTCTCCCCGCGGCCGGCCTCCTCTACTTCGATGGTTGGTATGCGCGGCGAATCCGCCAGATGGAGCCCTGAATGGCGCACCGGCACCTGAGCCGCATCCTGCAGCGGATCGGATGAAGCCGCTGGCGCAGCCGTGCCGCGCTGGGCCGGCTGCTCTGCTTGGCGAGGCGTCTGCGCGCCCGCACCGGCTCCTCCGGCAGAGGCGGAAGCGCCCGATTCGACGGCCGCCAGCACGTCCTTCCGCGTTATCCGTCCGCCCAAGCCTGAACCCTTCAAGCGGGTCAGATCGATGCCGTGCTCGAACGCCAGGCGTTGGACCGCAGGCGAGTAGCGCCCGCTCATATCTTGCCCGGCGGAAGCTGGCGCCTGACCGCTGTCCTGAGCGGCGGCCGGCTTGTTCGCCTGCTCTGCGTTCGCCTGCTCCGCGCCCCCTTCGGTCCGGACGCGGCAGATGACGGCGCCGACGGCGACCGTCTCCCCTTCCTGCGCGATAATCTGTTCCATGACGCCCGCTTCGGTAGCCGGCAGCTCGGCGACGACTTTATCGGTAATGACCTCGCAGATAGGCTCATAGGCCTCGAACGAATCCCCGGGCTGCTTCAGCCATTTGCCGATCGTGGCCTGCACGAGCGATTCGGCCAACTGCGGCATCGTGATTTCTTTCCCGTTAACATCAGACATTGAATCTCACTCCCGTTCTTGACAACCGGCCGGACCCCGCGGATTTGCGCGGCGCGCCTATGCGCAGCGCCGGCGTTCCGCCTGTCCGGCCGGTTCCCGTCCTTAGAACAACGCCAGCTCGCGCATGGCATCCTTGACCTTATCCTTGTTCAGCATAAAGAACTTCTCCAGCGGAGGGCTGTACGGTCCTGCAGGAATGTCCGGGCCGCACAGTCTCTTGATCGGGGCGTCCAGATCGAACAGGAGCTCTTCCGCGATAATGGCGGATACCTCCGCGCCGACGCCACCCGACTTGTTGTCTTCATGAATGATCAACACTTTGCCCGTCTTCGCCGCCGCTTCGAGAATCGCTTCCCGATCCAGCGGCTGTATCGTGCGCAGATCAAGAATATGCGCGCTGATTCCTTCCTTGGCCAGTTCATCCGCAGCCTGCATCGCCATATGAACCGGCAGGCTGTAAGCGATGACGGTAATATCCGTTCCTTCCCGCACGACATTTGCTTTTCCGATCGGAACGACATAATCGCCTTCCGGCACTTCCCCGCTTATCATGCGGTAGCATTTTTTATTCTCGAAGTATAATACCGGGTCCGGATCGCGGATGGAGGCGATGAGAAGGCCCTTCGCGTCATAAGGCGTAGCCGGAGCGACGATCTTCAAGCCGGGCGTTCCGAAAAAGACCGATTCGGGACATTGCGAATGGTACAGTCCGCCGGCCACTCCGCCGCCGATCGGAGCGCGAATGACAACCGGACAGGACCAGTCATTATTGGAGCGGTAGCGTATTCTCGCCGCTTCGCTGATGATCTGGTTCGTCGCCGGGAACATGAAGTCCGAATACTGCATTTCCGCGATCGGCTTCATCCCGACCATCGCGGCGCCGATCGCGACGCCCGCGATCGCCGATTCGGCCAGCGGCGTATCGAGCGAGCGCGCTTCGCCGAATTGCTCATACAGCCCCTTCGTCGTCGTGAACACGCCGCCCTTGACGCCGACATCCTCACCCAGCACGAATACGTCCGCATCCCGTTCCATCTCTTCCTTCATTGCCGTTCGTATTGCGTCAATATAATCGATTACCGCCATGTGCCTGCTTCCTCCTCCGCATAGACGTGCCGCAGCGCCTCTTCTCCAGCCGGGAAGGCCGCCTGCTCGGCGTAGGCAAGCTCGCGGTCCATCAACGATTTGATGTCCGCGGCGAGCTTCGCGTCCGCTTCCTCCGACCAGAGGCCGCATTCCATCAAGTACGCCTTATAGCGAGGCAGCGCATCGTTCTTCCAGTTCTCTGCCACTTCTTCCTTCGTCCGGTAGACCATATCGTTGTCCGAAGTCGAATGCGGAGTCAGCCGGTACATGACCGCTTCGATAAGGGTAGGCCCTTCGCCGCGGATCGCCCGCTCGCGCGCCTCCTTGACGGCGCGGTACACCTCCAGCACATCGCAGCCGTCGACGCGCACGCCCGGGAAGCCGTAGCCCAAGGCCCGGTCGCTGATGCGGCCCGCGACCTGCTTGTCCAAAGGAACGGAGATGGCATATTGGTTGTTCTCCACCATCACAATCATCGGCAGCTTATGCACGCCTGCGAAATTGCAGCCCTCGTGGAAATCCCCCTGGTTGCTCGAACCGTCGCCCAGCGTGACGAAGGAGACCGCTTCCTCGTTCCGCATCTTCGCCGCCAGCGCAATCCCTACGGCATGCGGCACTTGCGTCGCCACCGGACTGGACCCGGTTACGATGCGAAGACGCTTGCTGCCGAAATGGCCCGGCAGCTGCCGGCCGCCGCTGTTCGGATCCTCGGCCTTGGCAAAAATGGCCAGCATCAATTCTCGTATTGTCATACCGACGGAGAGGACGAATCCGTAGTCGCGGTAATAAGGCAAAAAATAGTCCTTTTCTTTATCCAATGCAAATGCCGCACCGATCTGGGCAGCTTCCTGACCGATGCCGGACACGTGAAAATTGATTTTTCCTGCTCGCTGCAGCAGCAGCGCCCGTTCATCGTACATGCGGGCAAGCCGCATCTTCCGGTACATGTCAACCGCTTGTTCATCCGAGAGCCCGAGGGACTCATGCCTCGTCTTCTGACGAGTATTCGCTTCCGGCGTCATGAAGCAGACCTCCTTCTTCATTCAAGTCTGTGCGAGTATAATACCAGGTACTAAGACTTGACTCTAAACATATTATACTCCCATCGTTCTCAAAAAGAAAACATCAGCTATGGTCAAGCTTCCGCGGCCGGACGCGTCAAATATGAATCGCTTTGCCTTCGATGCCCAGCATCGCTTCGGTCAATATCTCGGAGAGCGACGGATGCGGCCGGATCACCTGTCCCATCTCCCATGCGGTCGCGTTCAGCAGCATGGCTGCCGAAGCTTCCCCGATCAGCTCGGTCGCATGCGGACCGACAAGATGGACGCCGAGCAGATCGCGGGATCCGGCGTCCGCAATCACTTTGGCGAATCCTTCCGGCTCTCCGTGCACCAATGACTTGCCGACCGCATGCAGCGGCACGCGGCTTACCTTCACGTCGTAGCCTGCGGCTCTTGCCTCGCGCTCCGTCCAGCCGATCGAAGCCGCTTCCGGACGCGAGTAGATTGCCCGCGGAATGCTCCGCGCGTCATACCCAACCGACTTATCGCCGCATAGATGGCGCACGGCGGTCAGCCCTTCGGCCGCCGCGGCATGGGCGAGCTGCAAGCCGCCGATGACATCGCCAATCGCATAAATATGGGATTCGTTCGTCTGCATCCACTCATTGACGCGGATAAACCCTTTCTCTATCTCCAAGCCGACATTTTCCAAGCCAATATTCTCGATATTCGCCTGTCTCCCTATAGATACGAGCAGCTTGTCCGCTTTTATGCTTACGCTCTCCCCGTTTTCTTCAAGGATAAGATGAACTTCTCCCCGCTCTTCATCCTTATGTACTGCCTCCGGCTGAAGCGCCGCCTTCGTATGGAAGCGGACGCCCCGCTTCGCCAACTGCCGCTGGAGCTCGCGCGCCGTATCATCCTCTTCCATCGGGACAATCCGTTCCCCCGCTTCGATCACATCGACTTCCACCCCGAAGTCGGCAAGCATCGATGCCCATTCGACGCCAATGACGCCGCCTCCCAGAATGGCGACGCGCTCCGGAAGCTGGTCCCATTCCAACGCCTGATCCGTCGTCACGATAAGTTCTCCGTCCGCCTCCAATCCCGGCAGCATCCGCGGACGGGATCCGGTCGCGATAATGAGATGCTTCGGCACAATCGTATCGGCTTCCTTGTCCGGATACTCGACCGCCACCGAGCCGCTCTTCGGCGAAAAAATCGATGGTCCCATGACCCTGCCGGTGCCATAAATCACTTCAATCGCATGCTTCCGCATCAGCAGCGAGACCCCTTGATGCAGCTTCTCGACAACATCCCGCTTGCGGGCCTGCACGCGGTCGAACCGCAGCTTCACACCCTCGGCCTCGATGCCGTAGGCCGAGCCGTTCACCGCCTCCTGATACACTTCCGCGCTGCGCAGCAGCGCCTTGCTCGGAATGCACCCGCGGTGCAAGCACGTTCCGCCCAGCTTCTCCCGTTCAATGACCACGACCGATTTGCCGGCCTGCGCCGCGGCGATGGCAGCGACATATCCGCCCGTTCCTCCGCCCAAAATGGCTACATCGACTTGCTTTGTCATACCAAGCACTCCTTTATCGTCCGAATCCAATGGTTCTATTGTACTCCCTTTTTTCGGCGCCGCAAACCTGAATCTGTCATCGGCCCTGCCGTCCCAAGGGGGCGTTCCGATTAGACAATCCCACGAATTCAAGGTAAGATAAAACGTAGGTTATGATGAACATATTTCGACAGGTGATCATTTCATGAGACAGGATACGCATGTGATAACCCGCTTTATTGCCATATTGCTGCTTGTTATTCCGGGCCTGCTCGCGACCTTCGGCTTTCTGACGATGAAGAACGTCATCTTCGATTACATCGCCGACCATGGGAATGACAATCTCGCCGCCCCAGCCTTCGGCTGGCTTCCTTTCCTCGGGGGCTTCGTCATGTTCGCCATCGGAGTCGCCTTTATCGGCGGCTGGGTGTTCTACCGCGACCGCAAGCGGAATTATGTCGCCCCCCGCTTCCGCAAGAAGAAGGGGCCGCGGCCGGCCTCGTTCAAGCCAATGGCTCCGCAGCAGGCAGATGCCCGCGACAATTCGTCTTCCGAACCGCCTGCCTCTTCATAGCACAAAACGGTCTCCCCGCCCTTTCGGACGGCCGGAGACCGTTTTTGCTTTTCCTCTATTTGTCGGACCGGTCTTGCTCCAGCTTGGCGCGAAGCCGCGCCAATTCCTTCTCTACCTGCTCCTCCCGGCTCCATTCCTTCGCTTCGCCTTCGGCGGACGCACCTTCCTGCTTCGCCCCTGCATCGGGCTCGCCAGAGACAGCATCCCGAGGCTCTGCAGGCTCACCGGAAGACTGCTCCTTCTCCGGCTCCGCCACGGCATCCCCCCGAATAATGAGCTTCGATCCATCCTGGAACTCCATCGTACGGCGGACGGGCGGATTCTCTTCGGCATCCTCCTTCGTCTCTTGCGGGTCGGCCGTTCCCGCGTAAGGCAGCATGCGCTCCGGGATCGTGATGGCGTTGCGGGTTTTGCTCATTTTTTCATAGAAGAGACGCTTATCGCGCCGGAAAATATGCAGCAGGACATGCAGACCCACGAACGCATTGAAGACGAGCCATAGAATGATGACGATCCACGCGAATCGGCCCAGTTCCAGGATGGAGCCGGAATTCATCACATAGAAAAATACATAATTGATCCCGCCGATGCCGAAATACAGCAAGCCGTACCGGATAAGCAGACCTTTGAAAGAAAGCTTGTTCGTCCGCTCCGGATCCTCTGCTAAGCGGTCATCGATCAGATGAATGCGCGTCACCCATTTGCCGAACGTCTTCCCTTCCGTCCACAACGGCATCAGCATGAAATAGACAAAAACCGTGGCCGCCAGCACCCAACCGTTGGACTGCAAATAATCCAGGAAGCGATCCACGTCGTTGCCGTTGGCCGCGACCATGAATATGGCGATTATCCAATAAATAAAGCCGATGCACAAATAGTCGAGCCATAGCGCGATGGCCCGGCGAATGAAGCCGACCGGCCTGCGCGTGAGATCCACGTCCGCATCCAGCTGGCTGCTGTGCGGCAGGAAATACGTAATCAAGGGAGCCAGCAAAAATCCAAGCATCCCGCCGACCGTATTGAGAAGCAAATCATCGACATCGAACAGCCGGTATGGGCAGGCATACAGCCCGTACAAGCCCGTGCGCTGCGTCGTCTCAAAGAAGAGGGACACGATAAAGGCAATGAGCGTCGTCCCAAGGAACGATTTCCGGAAATAATAACGCAAATATACCCCGAGCGGCAGCGTTAGAGCGACGTTAAAAGCCGCCTGCCAAAAGGCCCGTTCCCCTAATATCTGCACATAGGTCGAAGGCTGTGACCAGACGACATTCGTCTCCTTCATAATGTCACGGATGAATGTAAATGGAATCCACTGCGAAAATACCCCGCTCCCGCCAGGCACGCAGTTGTCGCGATTGGCCGGCAGAGGCAGAATGACGAGATAGTATGCGGAAATAAAATACAGCAGCATCGAGTACAGCACCAATGATCGTACCTTGTTCACATAGCCGTATTTGCGGTACTGCACGATTAAAAACGGGAGCGTCAGAAAAAACGCCGCGATCGGAAACGTAATCAACGCGATTTTGATCGGAAAGATATAAGCATTCATCGTTGCTGGCTTACCCCTTTGTTGCACAGTCATGTATTGTATGTATAGCGGATGGCTGCCGCACACGGAAGTCTTATTTTCGACGAAGACGTATACGGCTATTCCTTCAACGCTCGTCTATTTTACCGTATTTCGCCGAATTCTCCAATAAAAATCGTGCAGCGCACATCCCATCCCGGCGACCCGGATCGATTTCCAGAACCTGGTTATTTAAAATTTATTCTTATTTTATAGCCCTTATTCGTCATGTTTTTCAATCCACAGCCTGATAAAATGGCAGCATGCAAGAGCCAATTGGGATACAGGAGGAATCAACGAGCCATGATTCATGTAGGAATTTTACTGTATAACGACGTAGAGGTACTTGATTTCGCAGGGCCATTTGAAGTATTCGCCGTAACGGAGCATTCGGCTAACCCTGCAGCCAGACCTTTTCTCGTCCAAACCGTATCGGAAGCCGGCCAACTGGTAGCCGCGCGGAACGGGTTGAAAGTACAGCCCGATTACAGCTATGACAATGCGCCTCGCTTCGATATTCTCATCGTTCCGGGCGGCCCGGGAAGCCGGACGGAAATGTACAACAAGACGACGACTCAATGGGTGAAGAGCCGCATGGATGAAGTAAGCATCATGGCCTCCGTCTGCACCGGAGCCTTAATCTTGGCCGAAGCCGGATTGCTCGACGGCAAGACCGTGACCACCCATTGGAATTCCTACGACCGCTTGAAAAAGGACTACCCTAACCTGACGGTAAAGCGGGACGTCAAATATGTCGATGAAGGCAACATCGTCACCTCCGGGGGCATCTCGGCGGGCATCAATATGTCCTTCCATCTTGTCAGCCGGCTGCTGGGCCGGGACGTTGCCGAACGCACGGCCAAAAGAATGGAATACGATATCGATTTATCGAATGAGCCGGAATAAAGACTTTTGGATTGCGGTTACATATTGGAAAAAGCCCCCGGCGGGAAATGTCCGCTTGCGGGGCTTTGCCTTCACAGCATGCTTATATTCATGAGAGCAACTCCCTGGAGACCAAGTAAATGCATACGCGCTAACCTTTATTCGCACTCTCCCCATCAGTCAGGACAGACGCATATGGGTTTATCCCGCCTTATAATCATTCTCCCCATGCTTCAGGAGCGCAGATACGTATGTGAGGCGTCGAATATCAGTTAAATCCCGTTTTATTCAACAGGGCCTTTTTCATATGACTTGCGGTCAGATACGCCAAGATACGTTTTCAATCCATCCTGAAGAATCCGTGAAAAATTAACATTCGCCTCTTCCGCAGCGTCGTTAAGCCATTTCGGAATGGTCAACGTTTTCTTCACAGCCTTCTCCGCCATATAGTCACGGAAGGGCGGCATCCATACGTCGATGAGAACGGCGGACTCGTTAGCGCCGAGTCTAAGGTCAAGCGTACGGGTTGGTTCCGGAATCTCTTCTCCGTCTTGTTCTATTCCGTACAAATGCAACGCAAGACATTCTTTTGCCATGCGAAACGCCTCTTCGTCGGTCTCCCCGCAAGAAAATGCTCCGGGCAAGTCCGGGAACCTCACGGAAATACCATCATCTGCATAATCGAAGATCGCAGGAAAGATGTATCGGTCTTTCATATTTTCAACTCCCTTCATGTTCTTTGGCTACGCGAGCAATTGGTGTTACATGAACTTTGATAATTTATGTTTATCCTTTACAGAGAGGCTATTTCAGCCCCGCCTGTTTCAGAATACTCTCCACTGTTTTACGCGGCAAGTCTTTATTCGGATGAGGTATTGTTACCTTGCCCTTCTTAGTTGGATGTTTATATTGATGATGACTTCCTGCCGTATGTAGCAAAAACCACCCGTCAGCTTCGATCAGCCTGATTAACTCCCTCGAAGAGTTACTCGGCATCTCTTCACCTCCCTATGCGATCATTATAATACGTATATTAATACGTGTAAATAAGGGACTGTATGTCGGTCTTGCGTCCAACCTTTGTGATAGAACGCTCGGCAAAAGTTCTTACTTTGTACATCTTTTAAGAAGATACCTCTACCATATCGGAAGGGGGTTGTTTTTAATAAAAGAAACTCCATTTCGGTAATCAAAATGGAGTTTGCGGGTAGCTTAAACAATTTATAGCTGGGATACCTTGATCATTGTTAGCCTAGGCAAATATATATTTAATCCAGTACAGCCGGGATAATGCCTTCCTTAATGAGTGTCCATCGATCACGCGGATTCATGCTGAATTCGGATGCAATGGCAACAACCAGTTCCTTTTCCGGAATGCAGCAAATGACATTACCGCCATCGCCTAGTGCCGAGTAGGCAAAAACTCCGTCCTCTTCGCGCAACCACCATAGATACCCGTAATGATTGGGGTTCATCTCCGTTGACTGGTCAATCCATGTTCCCGAAATCACCTGGTGTTGGTCCCACATGCCACGGTGCAGATACAAAACGCCAAACCGTGCCATATCCCGGGCAGTTAACGTAAGTCCCCACCCTCCCGTGGAGTTGCCTTGAGGATCCGTAACCCATCCTTTCACGTTTTTCCCGAATAAGTCGTCGAAGCCGAATGATTTCATTTCGAAATTCGGGATTTCTCTCATGCCGATCGGCTTAAATAAATGTTCGTCGGCAAACTCGCGGGCGCTTTTTCCTGTGCTGCGAGTGATAATGGCTGAAAGCAGGTGCGCCCCGGCGGTGGAATATTTGAAAGCTCCGATACTCCCTTTTTGACCCAGTATATCCAGCGTATACTTTACCCAATCGGGCTGCATGCACAGCTTGTCCAGCGGTTCATGCCAATCCTCAAATGGATAAGGAGCCGTCATCGTGAGAAGATGGCGAATCGTGATGTCCCGCTTCTGCCCAACAGCGTCGGCGGCCACATACTCGGGGAAAAAATCAAGAACCTTCTGATTCACATTTTGAATATATCCTGCATCTATGGCAATCCCAATGAGGGCTGATAGGATGCTTTTCGTTACCGACGCCACGTGGTGCGCGGCATCCGGGCCATACCCATGATAATATCTTTCATAAGCAATGTATCCTTTTCTTACAACCACAATACCGTTAATATTGCTGTATTCGCCTTTTATCGCAGGTTCAAGCTCTAACAGCTTGTCAGCGTCCATTTCTAAAGCTGCCGGGTCTGCGGCTTGCCATTCTGTCGTTGGCCAGTAACTTCTTTGCATGATAGGCACCTCTCTACAAGACGTTATTTTTTCTTTACAGGAAAATATACCTCGGTAACGATGTCTTCAGGAACGGCCGCTTGATTGGGGTCGGTGATATACACTTCATAGGGTGACTTTATCAATTCATAGCCTTCATTTTCTATCCATTCCCTCAGCCTGGCATATACCGATGTCAATTCGGAATATGAACCATGCAGCACAGATTTCGCACAGAGGCCTCCGGGAAAATCTCTCGTTCCCTTTACCGCTTCCGCTACCGGGATGGCAAACTCTGTGTCGTTGCCGGCCGGATTGTATTCCGGGCTGTGATAAATCGTCATCGGCGCACCAAGCAGGGTGAGTTTTTCAGTAACAATCTTTGCATAGAGCCCGCTAAAATACATTCCATAGCCTGCAGCATAGTCATCACTGCTCAGCATCTGCCGCATAGAAAGGATATTCATTGGCCCGGTTTCAACAAGCTGCACCTCTATATGGTCAAGGTGTGCCATCATTGGCATGCCCTTCTCCAAATTCGAAATATCCCGGTTCATTTGATTGAGGGCATAGGCGAAAGCATCTATCTTTTCCTGTACTTCCCTTCGCTTGCGGTTCAGGGCAGAACGAAGCTTCTCTTCTGCTTGATCCTCTTCCCATTCCAAAATGTCTTTAATTTCTTCCAGAGAAAAAGAATAAGATTTCAGACGGTTAATCAGGAGCATCTTTTTGAGTTGCATGATGGAATAATACCGATAACCGTTTTCCGGATTAATCTCATCCGGATGGATTAGTCCGATTTCAGCATAATATCGAAGCGTTTTTGTAGACACTCCGCATATCTTTGAGAATTCTCCAATCGAAAGCAAGTGGTCACCTCCATTCTTCATTTTTTAACGGGGGAAAGGCTTTGCATTTCAATACGGTGTTCCATTCAACCGTACACTTTACCATAAGGGCAATGTCAACGGCAGAATAAAAAAAAGAAACCCGACGTTCTATGAAAACGCGGGTGGCCATGCAATGTGAAGCCTGCACTGGCAATACTTCGTATTGGTAATACTCTAGACCTGCCAAAACCACGCAAGCCACTGTCACATCGAAAAGAACGTTATTAATTGACAGCTTCGACAAATTGAAAATTGTAGTCCATCGTCCAGTCATGATGATATCGAAGAAAATCGTAAAATGATAAATTCCGAAGAAAGTCGAGAACTCGTAATATGAGCGCCTGTTCGTCGGCATCTTTGCGTTTTAACTGTCCGAGCCATAATCCGGCCTTTGTGCTGGAATATACGTCGCCTTCGACCTTCTCGCTCACATGATACATCCACATCACATTATTCTCGATAGCGACTAGGTAATCGTCTGTGACTAGATACCCGTTCAGATGGATGATCTCATAGCCGAGATCCAGTTCTATGACCGCCTGTTTCATGCCGCGCTTACCTGCTCTATAATGAAACCGAGCTTCAACATTTGGTCGTATCCACCGTACCTACTCCGGCAACCTCGTCGGCCAATGTGCGGCGCAATGCTGTGTATTACGCTCGGAAGGAATACCGGCCGTTTAATGCGTTTCTTATCGAAGCTGGACTTTGCCGGATCGGCCCACGATACCTTCGCGCTGCGAATCATTAACGCGTCGATTTCTGCGGCTAGGTATTCCTCCGGGTCTACTTTGAGGACTACGTTCAGCAATTCAGTCGTTCTCTCGCCCTTCCCGAGAAGTTGTGCGTCTCGTTGATTCGTCGCCATATCCATCGTTTTCATGTCGTTACTCCCTCCTTAATAACGCTGATTGACGGCCTCTACCTTTAGCTGATCGACATTGCTTTGCACCATGCACATGCGATTCACCCCTTATTGGCAATAGGAAACTAGCAGAAAAGTGTATACTTTTCCGAAAAAAAGAGTATAATTTTAACAGCAGTATACGCTTGAGGTTATATTAACAATAGACGCTTAGGGTCATAATATATCAAGGGGAAATTATAAAATGTTGAAAATTAAGATCAAGCTCAAGGAAGTTTTGAAGGAAAGAGGACTTACCCAAATGGAGCTTTCCGAACTATCGGGAGTGGCGCAGGCTCGAATCTCAAAACTCTGTAGCGCAAATAGACAGGAGGTTAATTTAGAGATGTTAGAGAAGATTGCCCACGCCCTAAATATCAAAGATATATCTGTTCTATTGCAATTTGAAGAAACAGAAACAAACGATTAGAACAGAGGCCAAATAAAATAGACGTATAAAAATCGATATGCTATGCTAGCATATAAATAGAAAAGGAGCCGTGCTCGAACACCACTCCAATGCAATAGCCGCTTCAAAGGCGGTGGCTTTTTAAGGTTATGGAAATAGACCGTTAACCTTTTCGCGAGGGCGGTCTATTTCTTTGTGTGCAGGTATATCAGCAGCGTCACGACAAAAGTCAATAACGCGATTCTCCATATTCCGAATTACGGATAACGCTTTATATACACTCACTGGCATCACCTCCCTTACGGGAGATTAGCCGACCACCCACAAAGCCATTCTATTGCATGGCAATTATACCGGTGAAAACCACCGAACAAAGAAATGGCCCCGCCAGCAACGGCAGGGCTTTTTCACGTGCAGTCCCAACGATAATCCGAACAATATCGACGAACGGGTTTGAAAAAGGGATTTCGAGAATTTTAACGATTGCATGTTTTTTGTTACGACACCGACAAGTTATCGAGCATAAACGTTCGATATCCCCTGCCAACCCCCACTACGCCTTTCACGACACCTTATGCTCAATCCGCAGCTTATCAGCGACCATCGCGATGAATTCGCTATTGGTTGGCTTCGACTTGCTGATGTTGATCGTGTAGCCGAACAGGCGGCTGATGCTGTCGATGTTGCCGCGGGTCCAGGCCACCTCGATAGCATGGCGAATCGCGCGCTCGACGCGGCTCGGCGTCGTTTTGTATTTCTCCGCAATGGCCGGATAGAGCGTTTTTGTGATCGAGCCGAGAATTTCGATGTTGTTGTACACCATCGTAATCGCTTCGCGCAAGTACTGATATCCTTTAATATGCGCCGGAACGCCGATTTCATGTATGATGGACGTAATATTTGCATCCAAATTTTTCGTCTTGCCCAATTGGACGACATTCGACTTGGAGGAGGTCATGTAGCTGCCGGCACTGGAGCTGCCGACAGATGGAGTCGAAGCGATGCCAGCCAGCTGCCGGATCCGGTTCGCCAGGATATCCATGTCGAACGGCTTCAGGATGTAATAGGACGCGCCGAGCTGCACGGCACGCTGCGTAATGCTCTCCTGACCGAATGCGGTCAGCATGATGATCTTCGGTTGCGGGGACAGATTCATACTGCGTAAACGTTCTAACACGCCCAGACCGTCCAGGTGAGGCATAATTATATCGAGAATGAGCACATCAGGCACCGCTCTCGTCTGTTCCAGGAATTGAAGCACCTCTTCGCCATTGTAGGCGACACCGGTGACAACCATATCTTCCTGTTCTGATAAGAAATCAGCTAATAAATTCGTGAACTCTCGGTTGTCGTCCGCTAACAGTATTTCGATCTTTTGCAACTTCTGATCCTCCCTTGTCAAAGTTTAGCATTCCCGAGCATTGATGTCGTTGGCTTTCCTCTACAAGAATAACTTATTCGACACCAAGAATGAAATTCCTTCTGTCGAAAACTTTTTTTCTTTATTTTTTTAGGAACATGATTTATAATGTATAGTTATTCATTTTTTCTACATCATTCGCATTCCTTCGACACGCTAAAGGCGAATCAGGTCATAAAAAAAGGCTCACGCAGCATGTGAGCCTTCTTTGCTGGAGGTCGGGGGTGGCGAGAGCACCACACCCGCATCCTGCAGCATCCATTCAATGAAGCAACCGTAGCCGGAGCTCGGATCATTGACGAACACGTGAGTAACGGCGCCAATGAGCTTGCCATTCTGTATGATGGGACTTCCGCTCATCCCTTGGACAATGCCCCCGGTCTTTTGCAGCAATCTAGGGTCTGTAATGCGGATGACCATCCCTTTGGTGGCCGGTGACGTCTGCTTCGTCACATGAACCACTTCCAGCTTGAATCGCTCCACCTGCTGGCCGTTGACGACCGTAAGCATCTCTGCGGGGCCTTCCTGAACTTCCTCGCTGAAAGCGACGGGAATCGGCTCCTTGTAAAGACTGTGCTCCGGTTGATTCGTCATTTTGCCGAAAATGCCAAACGGTGTATTGCGTTCAATATTCCCCAAGACGCGGCCTTCCTTCAAGAAATGAGCCCGTTTCTCGCCAGGCTCGCCATTCTGGCTTTTGGAGATGGAGGTTACATTGGACTGAACAATTTCGCCCTGGCCTACCGTGATGGGGGTCTGCGTATCCATGTCGGTGATGACATGGCCAAGCGCTCCGTACACCCCTTGATCTGGGGCGTAAAAAGTAAGAGTGCCGACGCCCGCGGCGGAATCCCGGATATATAATCCAAGCCGCCAGGTCTTGTCCTCCACATCATAGGCCGGCTTCAGCTTCGTCTTCATCTCGGTGTCGCCCCGTTGAATGACCAGCTCAATCGCCTGCTTCTTCTCGCCGGCTTCGCGAACGATATCCGCCACCTTGGTCACATCGTTAAGGCGGGTTCCGTTCATGCTCATAATCATGTCGCCTAACCGGACGCCTGCTTCTTCACCCGGCGATATTTTGCGCTCAGGTCCGACATGAACAAGATGGTGCCCGACGACGAGAATCCCGGACGATTTGACTTTGACGCCGATTGTCTGTCCCCCGGGAACGACCCGCAGGTTAGGAACGACATTGACCTTCAACGTCTTCAACGGAATGCCGCCGAACAGCTTCAGCTTCAATTCAGCCTGTCCGGTCTGGGAAGATTGCAGCGAGATCGGCTTCTGCAGCGATAAGCGGAAGGAGGTCTCGCTCTGCCCGTTCACCTTCAGAATATCGGGCCTATCCACGGTAGCCTGCGCTTGCACCGGCATGACCAGATTCAGTTGCTTGTGTTCTCCTTCAAAAAGACGCAGATGATTCGGCAAAGCCGCGTAGGTGCGGAAAGGGGCTGTGGTGCAGCATAAACAAACAATAATGGCTAGCATAAGACCGAGCAGCCGTTTTGCGTTGGGGTTCAAAGGTGTCACACTCCTTTGTTGACGGAAGCTTTGACGAAAAAGGGCGTGCCCGTTTCGTAACATTAAGGTAACCTTGACCCCAGTGTTTTATGAGTGAAAATGATTCCTCAAGCCCTTGAATTACGCACCTTTTTGACGTTCAGCCAACTTCAGCATTTCTTGAGCATGATGCAGGGTTCTTTCCGTTACTTCCACGCCGCCAAGCATCCGAGCCAGTTCGGCCACGCGTCCTTGTTCCTGCAATTCCGTTACCTGGGTCGATGTGCGTTCGTCCCGCACGAGTTTTTCTATGTAGTAATGATGATCCGCCATGCAGGCCACTTGGGGAAGATGGGTAATCGCGAACACTTGACCGCTGCGGGACACTTCGGCCAGCTTCTCGGCGATCGCCTGGGCCGCCCGGCCGCTTACTCCGGTGTCCACCTCGTCGAAGACGAGCACCGGAATGCGATCCATCTCGGCGAATATCGTCTTCAACGCCAGCATAATCCGCGACAGCTCCCCGCCGGATGCGATCTTGTGCAAAGGCCGCAGCGGTTCGCCCGGATTCGGCGAAATCAGAAATTCCGCATCGTCCCACCCGTTCTTCGTGAAGCGGACATTCACTCCGTTCACATCGAAGCCTTGTCCGTCTTGAAGCCGTTCCAGACGGACATCGAGCCGGGTGCGTTCCATATGAAGATGCTGCAGCTGCTTCTCGATCCGCTTTGTCAGCTTATCGGCCAATTCCCGTCTGGCATCGCTTAATGCCTGCGCCCGTCTGGCCAGCTTCGCCAGCCGCTCTTGGCTCTCCTTCTCCAGCGCGGCAATCCGCTCGTCCTTGTGCTCGATTTTGTCCGCCTCGGCCTGTATCCGTTCGCCATAAGCGATCATTTCTTCCACGGTCGCCCCATATTTCCGCTTCAATCCATTCAACTGCTCCAGTCGATCCTCGATCTGCTCCAGCCGCTCCGGATTGAATTCGATATTCTCCCGGTAGTCGCGCAGCTGGTATGCCGCATCCTCCAACTGGTAATAGGCGGTCTGCAGCTGTTCCACCATCGGCTGGAACTTGGCGGGATCATACGGCATCACATCTTCGAGCTTGGCGATGGCCACGCTGACCGCATCCATCGCGCCTTGGCCATACAACCGCTCATAAGCATGATTGACATGATCCATCAGCTTCTCGGCATTTGCTAGTTTGCGCTTTTCTTCCGCCAATAATTCATCCTCGCCCACCTGGAGTCCGGCATTGTGAAGTTCTTCAATCTGAAAACGGTACAAATCCAGCATCTGATAGGCTTGCTGGCTCGTCTGCTTCAACTGGTTCAGTTCATGCTGCAGCGCCATGAAGCAGCCGAACTCTTCACGGTACCGCTTCTTGAGCGCCGCCAGCTCCTCCCCGCCGTACGCATCAAGCCAATCCAGATGCCGCTCTACCTTCAGTAAGGATTGATGCTCGTGCTGGCCGTGGATATTGATGAGCAGTTCCCCCACTTCCCGAAGCATCGTCAGATTGACCATCTGGCCGTTAATCCGGCACATGCTCTTGCCGTTGGCCGTCAACTCCCTGCGAATAATAAGCAATTCTTCCGCATCCGCCTGAACCCCCAGCTTCGCAATCGCCTCCCAGGCAGGATGATCGGCGGGCAGATCGAAGGACGCCTCCACTTCCGCCCGATCGCAGCCATAGCGCACGAACTCCGAGGAACCCCGGGCTCCCCCGATCAAGCCCAGCGCATCGATAATGATCGATTTGCCGGCGCCCGTCTCCCCGGTCAGAACGTGAAATCCTTGGTGAAATTGAAGCTGTACGGATTCAATGACGGCCAGATTCGTAATGGATAATGCGATTAACATGGACTCCCCTCCCAGGATGCCGTTTACGAAATATACTCTTCAATTTGCGCCACGACTTCGTCGCTTTCCTTCTTGGTGCGGCAAATGATAAGTATCGTGTCGTCTCCGCAGACGGTGCCCATAATCTCCGGCCATTCGATGTTATCCATCAGGACGGCGATGGCGTTCGCCGTTCCGGGCAAACATTTAATCACGACGAGATTCTCCGTGCTGTCAATGCTGATGAAGTTATCCAGCAGCGCCCGCTTCAGCTTCTGCGCCGGGTTGAAGCGCTGGTCGACCGGCAGCGAATATTTGTACCGCCCGTCTTTCATGGGAACTTTGATCAAATGCAGCTCCTTCATGTCCCTGGACACGGTAGCCTGCGTCACGTGGTAGCCTGCGCTCCGTAAGGCATCGACTAATTCATCCTGGGTTTCGATCTCGTTGTTCATTATGATTTCCCTAATTTTGATATGTCGTTGACCTTTCATGTGAGCCCTCCGTTTTTGTTCCTTCTACTCTTGGCCTATGGCCGCAGCAAGCGAGACGGGGTGTTGCTTATCTTAGTATTGCCTTAATCCCCGTGGACATAGGCTTCCCCCCAGTCCATACGAATCAGCCGCACCCGGCGTTCCAGCCTATCCACGACTAGCAGGCCGGCCGTGTCGGGATAGGCGGCGAAATAAGGCATCCACTGCCGCTTCATGCCGCTGCCGTCCCAATCGAGCTGCATCCGTTCGCGTGCGATACGAACAATATACCATTGATTGTCGCGTTTGGCGATCATGTCAATCCGGATGCGGGCATCGATGTCCTCCCCGTCTACCGTAAAGTGCAAAGGCATGCAGAACTTGCCCCCGATGACCTCATACCCGGCATCCTCGACGAGTTGTATCGCCTCCTCATCCTCCGGAAACCGGTCGCTCAGGCAAACATCCTCCATCGGCTCGGGTGAATGGGCGTACCTCCGCACGCCGAAGCCGATCCACATCAGTATGCCGATAACAATCAATCCCATGACCCAGATATCGCTCAATGGAATCACCACCCCGCTATGATGGAAAGGGCACCGCCGGCGCCAAACACAAAGCAAGCTCATCCGTCGGATGTCTGTCCCGGATGAGCTTCAGCGGATGGAATCGAACGAAGGATTAAGAGGTCGATCGGAACACCGAATTGGCTTCCTCCACAACTGCGTGAATCTGCTCGCGGGAAGCCGCAGGCTCCGGCGATCCGCCTTCCGGCACGCTCCAATAAGCCAAAAATTCGATATTGCCTTCTCCTCCCGTAATGGGGGAATAAGTCAACCCCTCCAGGCGGAAGCCCAACGATGCGGCAAAGTCCAGTATCTCCCTCAGTACCTGTTCATGCGTCGCCGGATCGCGGACGACGCCCGATTTGCCGACCTTCTCTCTTCCCGCTTCGAATTGAGGCTTAATCAGCGCGATGACCCGGCCCGGCTTGCCGATAAGGGCTTGAAGCGGCGGCAAAATCAGCTTCAACGAGATAAAGGACACATCGATGGTCGCGATATCCGGAACCGGGCCTTCCAGATGCTCCGGCTCCGTATAGCGGAAGTTGGTCCGTTCCATGACATGAACCCGCTCGTCATTGCGAAGCGACCAATCAAGCTGGTTATAGCCGACATCGATGGCATATACGTAGCGCGCGCCGTGCTGTAGGGCGCAATCGGTAAATCCGCCTGTCGAAGCGCCGATATCAAGCATGACGGCCTCCGTCATCGAGAGGCCGAAGTGGCGAATTGCCTTCTCCAGCTTCAAGCCGCCCCGGCTTACATAAGGATGGACGGCGCCCTTCACCGTAATCGTTCCGTCCCGGGGGACCTTCGTCCCCGCCTTCTCAATCCGTTCCTCGTTCACATATACCAAGCCGGCCATTATGGCGGCTTTCGCTTTTTCACGACTGTCGTAATAGGCCTGCTCCACGAGCAGAACATCAATCCGTTCCTTCGGTATGGACATGCTGTACTCCTGTCTGTCAGTGGGTATTCGGGCTAGGCCCGGCTCATCCGGTTATCGCCATGGGCGAAGAGCATCGTATGCACTTCCTTCACCAGTTGCTCGGCGGTCAGGCCCGCCTCCTGGCGCTGCTCCTTGATGCTGCCGTGCTCCACGAAGCAATCCGGGACCCCGATAGGCTTCACCTTGATGCCGAATACATGATGCTGGGCATAATGCTCCATGATGGCGCTGCCCAGGCCGCCCGCGACGGAGCCCTCCTCCAGCACGATCATCGGCAGCTGCTCTCTGGCGAGCAGAGTCAGCATCGCCTCGTCGAGCGGCTTCATGAAGCGCGCGTTGATGACGCGCAGCCGAATGCCTTCGCGCCGCAGCTGCTCCGCCGCTTCCTCGGCCACCTGAACCATCGGGCCGATCGCGAGTACGGCGGCATGATCGCCGGAGCGAACGATTTCCCATGTCCCGATCGGAATCGGGAGGAGCTCGGCGTCCAGTTCGGCCCCCACCCCGTTGACGCGGGGGTACCGCACCGCAATCGGTCCCTCATCGTAATCGAGCGCTGTCTTCAGCATATGGCGCAGCTCGTTCTCGTCCTTCGGCATCATCAGCACGATATTCGGAATATGGCGCATAAAAGCGATATCGTATACGCCTTGATGGGTCTCCCCGTCCGGTCCGACGAACCCGGCGCGATCGATGGCGAAGATCACGTTCGCGCTCTGGCGGCAAATGTCATGCACCACCTGGTCGTACGCCCGCTGCAGGAAGGTGGAATATACCGCAAATACCGGCTTCATCCCTTCCATAGCCAATGCGGCGCACATGGTGGCGGCATGCTGTTCGGCGATGCCGACATCGATCATGCGGCCCGGGAAGCGCTCCGCGAACCCGAGCAGTCCGGAACCTCCCGGCATGGCCGGCGTCACGGCCACGACGCGATCGTCCTGCTCCGCCAGCTCCACGAGCGTCTTGCCGAATACCTCGGTGTACATCGGATTGCCTACCGCTTTCAGCACTTGCCCGGATTCAATCTTGTACGGCGAGATGCCGTGCCATTTATGCGAGTCGGCTTCCGCCGGCGTATATCCTTTGCCTTTGCGGGTAACGACATGAATAAGCACCGGGCCGTTCACGCGGCTCGCTTGCTGAAAAATATCGATCAGCTTGTCAATGTCGTGCCCGTCGACAGGTCCGAAATATTTCAGGCCGAACTCTTCGAACAGCATGCCGGACACGACCAAATATTTGAAGCCGTCCTTCACCCGCTCCGCCGTCTTGGCCAGCTTGCCGCCAATCGCCGGGATCTTTTTGAGCAGCTGCTCCACTTCTTCTTTCGCTTTTAAATAGTTCCGATCGGAGCGTATTTTGCACAAATAATTATGTAGCGCTCCGACATTCGGGGCAATCGACATCTCGTTGTCGTTGAGCACGACCATCAGATTCTTCTTCTCATGCCCGATATGGTTGAGCGCCTCGAGCGCCATGCCTCCCGTTAGCGCGCCGTCGCCGATGACCGCGATGACCTTGTTGCTCTCGCCCTTGAAATCGCGGGAGAGCGCCATTCCCATCGCCGCGGACAGCGAGGTGCTGCTGTGCCCGGCTTCCCATACGTCATGCTCGCTCTCCGCGCGCTTGACGAAGCCGCACAGCCCCTTGTACTGGCGCAGCGTATCGAACCGGTCCTTGCGTCCGGTTAATATTTTATGAACGTATGCCTGATGGCCGACGTCGAATATCATTTTGTCCCGGGGACTGTCATATAAATAATGCAAGACAAGCGTAAGCTCGACGACGCCCAGGTTCGATGCCAGATGTCCTCCGGTCACCGCCAGCTTCTCAATGAGAAATTGTCGAATTTCTTCCGCCAGGATCGGCAGTTCTTCCTTCGTCAACCGCTTCAGATCGCTAGGTTGGTTAATCTGTTCGAGCAGCACGGGAATTCCCTCGCTTTCGTTGTTTCGATTTGCCGCGTTTTTTGGTGAACAGGCGGATATGAAGCTTGCTCTCCAAAAAATGGAAGCATTTGCCAATCAGCAACACAATCGGTGTGGAGTAATGAATCGCAAATGACTTCCCCAACGCTTTGCCTCCGACGGTTAATGCGGATACGAGGCCGGTGAAGGCAACGCTTACCGCCGTCGTCATCCATACGCTCTCGGCATTCATGGACCATAGCAAATTCGTCACTACGATCGCCGTGGCCGAACCGCTGATAACCCCTGTCATGTCACCAATCACGTCATTGCAGAAGTTCGAGAAACGATCCGCGTTGCGCACGATATAGATCGCTTGCTTGGCTCCGCGCACTCTCTCCGCCGCCATCGCGTGGAACGGAGTCTCTTTCGCGGCAGCCGCAGCTAAGCCCATAATATCAAAAAACACTCCAATAAGCACGAGCATCAACACGATCACCATACCGACGCCCCAGCCCGCTTTCCCCAGCATTGACGTGGAGGCAACAGACAATATGACGGCCATCGCGAAGGTGACGAAAAAAATGAATATGCTCCACTTGAGGGAATGTTTGAATGAAAACTTCATTATCGTTGTCAACTCATCCTTTTATGAGATGTTCCCGCGAACGAACTCATTCTTATGTGTCTTGATAACCAAAGATGGTTGGAGTGGCAGCTTTCTGGATAAACGCTGTGGCTTAGGTCCAGTAGGTTTTCCCAGACGCCCGCCTCCCCGTCGCCGGGCAGGCCGTTTCCAATTAAGGGCGTCTTGACGCCGTCGCCGGACGTCAGACTGGATTACCACTTAGACCACACTATAATCCCCACAAAGCCTCACATTGTGAACAGTCTAGGAGTTTTCCTCGAGCAGCCCTGAACCGACCCTTAGCCTCTTTTGCAAATCAGATTTCAAGCGGCATCCGATAGGCAGGTCTTTGGCCGAAGACCGTCATATCTACACATCCGCTATCCCTGCAGACTCACTCAAGGCAGGCTACGCTACATACAAGCCACCTTCACGGAACGATCCGGCAAGCCGGAGAGCGTTCCGCGTGACTCGCAATATAGGTTCATACCCCAAGCCGTAATGCGGCGCGCGAGGACGCCGTACCACGCACTTGGGCCTCCGCGGAAGCGGGGTCAACGCCCACATGCCATTGTGGATCGCCCCACAACCTTAACTCCCAGCATCAGCCCACGACTGGGCGTCGCAAGCCAACACCAGGAACTTCATCGATGTGCCCTTTGGCGAATTTTTAGGCCCGCCTTCGGTGTCGGGAGGCCGACTAGAATACTGCACCACTCTATGTAGTCTCTATTATATCACAAAACGGGAAAGCGAATCATGAAATATCATTTCCATGGAAGCGCCCCCCTGGAATCCGCCGGCCGCAGACCCGGCGGCGGAATCAGAATTGGCGTTCCATTAAATAATCCGCCAGCTCGTAGAGGCGCGCCGGATAAGGGAATCCGGCCTGCCGAACCGCTTGCTTCGCTTCCTCCGTCAGACGGGCGACCTCCTGCTTCGATGCCTCGAGCCCGATAAAATACGGGTAGGTCACCTTCCCGCTCTTCTCATCGCTCCCTTTCGGCTTGCCGAGCAGCGCTTCTTCGCCCGTAATATCCAGGATATCGTCCTGAATCTGGAAGGCGAGGCCAAGCTTCGTCCCGAACTCGGTCAACGCGTCCAACTGCGCTTCGTTCGCCCCCGCGAGATGGGCTCCGGCGCGAAGCGCGAACACGATCAGATCGCTCGTCTTGTGGAGATGAATATATTTGAGCTGGTCCAGCTTCGTCATTCCCTGTTCGCCCAGCATGTCCGCGGTCTGGCCGCCCACCATCCCCCGCATGCCGGCATAGACGGACAGCTCCTCGGCGATGGTCAGGGCGATCTGGGCCGGGATGCCGTGACGGCGCGAGCATTGCGCGACCGTGTAGAAGGCGTGGGTGAGAAGCGCATCCCCCGCCAATATGGCAAGAGCTTCCCCGTACACCTTATGGTTGGTCGGCTTCCCCCGGCGGTAATCATCGTTATCCATCGCCGGAAGATCGTCATGGACGAGGGAGTATGTATGTATCATCTCGATGGCGCAGGCCACCGGATCGGCGGCTTCCAGCGGGCCGTTCAGGCTCTCGCATGCGATGACAACACAGAGCGGCCGCAGGCGCTTGCCCCCGGCCATCAGCGAGTACAGCATCGATTCCTTCAATTCGGCAGGGACCTGCCAGCCGGCGGGGAATTGAGCCGGCAGCAGCCGCTCAATCCGCGCGACGTGACGCTCCAGATAAGAAGCGAACGTTTCTTCCGCTCCGGCGCTATTCAATCCGATCACCCGCTTCTTCCGACGGGAACGGCTGCCGCTTCAGCTCGCCATTCTGCTCCGACAAGACCTCGATTTTGCGCTCAACCTGCTCCAATTTGCGGGCGCACAGACCGGACAGGCCCATCCCTTCCTGGAAAAGCTCGATAGCCTGCTCCAGCGGCACATCTCCGCTCTCCAACTGCTCGACGATATACTCCAGCTTCTCCATTGCCGTCTCGAAGCTCATTTCCTGAGTGATAGCTTTTTCTTGATTATCCATCGATCAATCGCTGTCTCCTTTCATCGACCAGACGTGGCAATCGAGCTGCCCGTCGTTCAGCTTCACGCGCACGACGTCTCCCAGTTGCACATCTCTAATCGTGCGGATAATGTTCTCCTCCCGCTCATCATACACGAGGCTGTACCCGCGCGCCATTATCTTCAACGGGCTCAAGGCGTCGAGATGCTTCAGATGCGCGCCGAGCTTCAGCCGCCGCTCATTCATCTGCATCGCCATCGCGCGGTGAAGCTGGCGTTCGATGCCATTCAGCCGCTCCCGCGCGGAACGCACCTGATGCACCGGCGTCTGCTCCCGCAGCCGTCCGCGCAGCTCCCTCCACCGCTCGTCCGCTTGCTTGAAGCGGCTCCGCGACCGGTATGCGAGCCGCTCCCGCAGCCGTTCATACCGCTCCTGATGCTTCGCCGTCAGCAGTTCGGGCTTGCGAAGCACGGGCGAGCGCTGAGCGCGCAGCAGCCGCTCCTGGCTCTGCTGCACCGTTCGCCGCATGCCGTGCCGCATCCGCTCCGCCACATGCTGAAGATGCTGGCGCAGTTCCTCCTGATGCGTCACCGCCAATTCGGCGGCCGCCGTCGGCGTCGGCGCACGGAGGTCGGCGGCGAAGTCCGCAATCGTGAAATCCGTCTCATGCCCGACGGCCGAAATAATCGGGATGGCCGATTGGGCGATGGCGCGAGCCACGATTTCTTCGTTGAAGGCCCACAGTTCCTCCAGCGATCCGCCCCCGCGCCCCACAATCAGCACATCGGCTTCCTGGTGGCGGTTCATCGCTTCGATGGCCGCCGCGATTGAGGCAGCGGCCTGGTTGCCCTGCACCAGCACCGGATACAGTACGATATGGACGCCGGGCTGGCGCCGCTGCAGCGTAATGATAATATCGCGCACCGCGGCGCCCGTCTGCGACGTGATGACCCCGATTTTCTTCGGATAACGGGGCAGCGGCCGCTTCCGCTCGGCCGCGAACAGCCCTTCCGCTCCGAGTCGCTCCTTCAGCTGCTCGAACGCCGCATACAGGCTGCCGATGCCGTCGGGCTGCATATGCTGCGCATAGAATTGATACTGGCCGTCGCGCTCATACACCGTCACGTTGCCGCGGGCGATGACGCGCGCCCCTTCCTTCGGCCGGAAGGGAAGCCGTTGATTATAGGACGCGAACATAATCGTCCGGAGACGGCTGTCCGCATCCTTCAGCGTGAAATACATATGGCCGCTGGAATGGTGGGTGAAGTTCGAGATTTCGCCTCTCACCCAGACATCCTGCAGCCGGGCATCCCCATCCAGCTTCATTCGTATATAACGGTTCAGATCCTTAACGGACAGAACCCGTGCCTGATTCGCCATTCCGCAGCCTCCTCCCCCGAGACATTCCTGCCCTATGAACATTGGCGGCCGCAGCGGTGCGGCGGCTACTGATGGAGCCGTCCTCCGGTTCGCGGACCGCAACCCGCCGCATGGTTCCCGCCTGCCGCCGGCTACGCCTGAAGCGAACCGTGCGCCAAGCGGTGGAACCGTCCGGCCGACTTCAACGTATTGGACATCAGCATCGTAATCGTCATCGGACCGACGCCGCGCGGCACCGGTGTAATCCAGGAGCACAGCTCCTTCACGTCATCGGTATCTACATCGCCGACGAGCTTGCCGTTCTCCAGCCGGTTCATGCCGACATCGATCACGACGGCTCCCGGCTTAATGAAGGAACGGTTCACGAAATGCGGCTTGCCGATGGCGACGACGAGAATATCCGCCATTCGGGAGAGCTCTTCGATATGCTGCGTTCGCGAATGGCACATCGTCACCGTCGCATGCTCGCGCTGCAGGAGCAGCGAGATCGGCTTGCCGACGATATTGCTGCGGCCGATGACGACGGCATGCTTCCCGGCAATCGGAATGTCGTTGCGCTTAAGCATTTCCATGATGCCGGCCGGCGTACAAGGAAGGAGGGACTCGTCGCCAAGCACCATATTGCCGACGCTGACCGGATGGAAGCCGTCGACATCCTTTTCGACCGCAATCGCATCAATAACCGCCTTCTCATCGATATGAGACGGCAGCGGGAGCTGGACGAGAATGCCGTGAATCGCCGCTTGCCCGTTCAGCCGGGCCACCAGCTCCAGAAGCTCTTTTTGGGAGGTCTGTTCCGCCAGACGGTGCACTTCCGAATAGAACCCCAATTCGAGACAGGCTTTATGCTTGCTGTTCACATATACATGGGAAGCCGGGTCGTCGCCCACGATGATGACCGCCAATCCGGGGCGGGTTCCTTGCTCGATCAGCCGTGCCGCCTGCTGCTTGATTTCTTCGCGTATCGTCTGTGATAATGCTTGTCCATTCAAAAGTTGCGCTGTCATGGTCTCTCCTCCATTCGTTCATATAAGCTCGCCCTAGGCAGCCGATTATCCCCGCAAGTCGCTCTCCATCGCGGTTCCATCCGCCGGCTCATCGTCATTGCGATGAAGGCTTCCGCCTGCTCCCGCATCCGCTCCGCCCTGCTGGCCGCCGCGATCGCGGAGCATCTGGCCGAGCACGCCGTTCACGAATTTGCCCGATTCCTCGGTGCCGAAATGCTTGGCCAAAATAATCGCTTCGTTGATGGCCACCTTCGGCGGCACATCGGTGCGAAACGCCATCTCATAGCAGGCGAGGCGCAGCACCTGACGATCGACCCGCGAGAGCCGGTCGACCTGCCAGCCCTTCAAATAACGGGCCAGGATCGTATCGATCTCGTCCCGCTTCTTCCACGTCTCGCGCACCCATTCCAGCACATGCGTATGCATCGCGTGCGCATGCTCCGGCTTCAGCCCGATTTCATTCTCTTCTTGATTCGATTCCGAAACGATCATGTCCACCGCTTGCTCAGGCGTCACGTCCGTCATTTCCAGCTGATACAAGCTTTGAACTGCCATCTCTCTGGCAATGCGTCTCTTCATGAAAAATACTCCTCCTGCATCTATATAGCATCCGAATCGCCACTTCGCACTCCCGTCCGAAGGTGGCTCCTTCTCTCTAGGCTGCCATGGCCCATCCGGAATCATGCCCAGTCCAAAAAATCCTATGACCGCCCCGATTGTTGTTCCGTCGGTAAGAGACCGGCGGTCAAGCAGTCGTTCGGAGCGTCCATAGGACTACTTAAACCTATCAAACCGTTCTGACAGCCATAATCCGATTCGCCGCCACGGGAACATGGGGCCCAGATTCAAATCTTTCTGCCTGCCTACATTGTATCCGATGAAGACGAGCAGCGCAAAAAATAACATATCCCAAAATCCGGCGATCAAATAAATGATACCGAACAATATCCCAGCCGCGATGCCGATGATGCGATTCCTGTGACTCTCCCACCATTCATTCCACATCCGGAAAGCTCACCACCTATTCCACTCGCGCTTTGAAGGTCTGCGTCTGGACCACATTCGCCACATACACGGATACGTATGAGACCGGAATCCCCGTAATTTGCTGCACATAGTCGCGAACCTGGCGCTGGACCTCCTCCGTCAGCTCGGGTATCGATGTCTCGCCGTCTACGACCGTCCGGATCACAATGTCCAGCCCGGCATCGTTCGTGCGAATGCGGGCCTTCAAATCCTTGACTCCCCGTATCCTTCCAGCCGCCTTAAGCGCCAGGTTCTCTATCGTCTCCATCGAGATCTTGATATCGCCAATCTCTGTCCGCTGATCGATCGAAGGCAGCGCAGCACGCTCTCTCCGGATAGACACATAGAAAAAACGGATGCTCAACAAAAACAATACGGCGGCGGTCGCGATGACCGCCGACTGCAGCCAGAACGGCTCCGTCAACCGTATCGGTTGGGCGATGAAGCCTGTAGCGGCAAGAATGACAGCTATGGCAATCGTGCCGATCGCGAAGCTGTATATAAACAGGAAGAACCTGTCCACAATTTTGCTCACGCTAGCCTGCCTCCTTTGAACATTTTCGTATTGAATGGCAGTAAACCCCCTCTTGGAGGGGGTTCCATATCGCTCTTATTTAACTCGTGCCGGATCCGTCTCTTCCACCTTCTCTTGCGCCTTGAAATGGACGTCATGCACATGCACGTTCACTTCCACGACATGAAGCCCGGTCATCATCTCGATCGAGCGCTTGACATTTTGCTGAATCTCGCTGGCTACGGTAGGAATGCGATGGCCGTATTCAATAATAATGTTGACATCGACAGCCGCTTCGCGCTGTCCTACTTCTACCTTTACGCCTTTGGACAAGTTCTTCCGTCCGAGCATCTCCGCGATGCCGCCGGCGAATCCTCCGCTCATGCCTTCTACGCCTTCAACCTCGATTGTCGCGAGACCGGCGATAACTGCAATGACCTCCGGCGCAATCTGGATGTTGCCCAAATCCGTGCGCTCAAATTCCGATGCGATTGCCTGATTCATCCGTCACACTCTCCTCGTCTTTTTGTACTAGAGGCAGTTCCTGTCCATAATTAACCTAACTATACCATTTGCTCATGTACAAGACAAACGGCGCCGGCCGAACTAGGACTTCCAGACCTCGTATTCTTCCAAAAACTTAATGTCAAAATCGCCCTTGATGAACTTCGGGTGCTCAAGCAGGCGAATATGGAACGGTATTGTCGTATGAATGCCCTCGATGGCGAACTCGGCCAACGCCCGCTTCATGCGGTCGATCGCCTCATCGCGCGTCGGCGCCCATACAATGAGCTTGGCAATCATCGAATCATAGTGCGGCGAGATCAGGCAGCCTGGGTAGGCGGCGCTGTCGACGCGAACGCCAAATCCGCCCGGCGGCAGATAAAAACCGATCTGGCCGGCCGAAGGCATGAAGTTCCGCGCCGGATCCTCCGCGTTAATGCGGCACTCTATAGCCCATCCGTCAATGACGACATCCTCTTGACGGAAGGATAAAGGTTCGCCTTGAGCCACGCGAATCATCTCCTGAATGAGATCGATTCCCGTAATCATCTCCGTTACCGGGTGCTCAACTTGAATCCGGGTATTCATTTCCATAAAGTAAAAGCTGCCGTCCGGCCCGAGCAGAAACTCCAACGTGCCGGCACCGGAGTAATCGACAGCAAGCGCGGCGCGAACAGCCGCTTCTCCCATCCGCTCGCGGACGTCGGGCGTCAAGACCGGGCATGGCGCTTCCTCGACCAGCTTCTGGCGGCGGCGCTGCACGGAACAGTCGCGCTCGCCCAGATGAACGGCATGGCCATGCTTGTCGGCAATGATCTGAATCTCCACATGCTTCATTCCGGTTAAATATTTCTCCAGATACACGCCCGCATTGCCAAACGCTTTCTCGGCTTCCTGCTGAGCGGCCGTCATCTGCTTAATCAGGGCTTCTTCGTCCTCCGCGATGCGGATTCCTTTGCCTCCGCCGCCCGCGGTAGCCTTGATAATGACAGGATATCCGATATCACGCGCTATCATAAGCGCCTGATCCAGATCCTCGACCAATCCGTCCGATCCGGGAATAACCGGAACGCCGGCGTCTTTCATCGTCTGTTTGGCGACGGATTTGTCGCCCATGCGCTCGATGGCGTCGGCAGACGGGCCGATAAATGTAATGCCGCACGATTCGCAGATCTCCGCGAAGTCCGCATTTTCCGCCAGGAACCCGTACCCCGGATGCACGGCGTCACATTCCGTCAACGTGGCGACACTCATCAGATTCGTAAAGTTCAAATAGCTGTCCTTGGACGCGGTGGGCCCGATGCAATAAGCTTCGTCGGCAAGACGCACATGCAGCGCTTCCCTGTCCGCTTCCGAATAGACAGCGACCGTCGCAATGCCGAGCTCGCGGCAGGCGCGAATGATGCGAACGGCTATCTCGCCGCGGTTAGCGATTAAAATCTTATGGAACTTCATCCTTGGACCTCCTTGGCTGGGCATCGTAATGGAATGACGGAACACGTCATTCTGGCTTCACCAGGAATAACGGCTGGCCGAATTCGACCAATTGGCCGTTCGTGGCTAGCACCTCGACAATCTCGCCCTTGACCTCGGCTTCCAGCTCGTTCATCAATTTCATCGCTTCCAGAATGCACACAACCGATTTCTCGTTGATCTTGTCGCCCACCTTGACATACGGCGGCGATTCCGGCGAAGGCGCGCTGTAGAAGGTGCCGACCATCGGGGAGACGATGCGGACCAAGCCCGCTTGCTCTTCCTTCTTCTCCGGCTGAGGCTCAGCCGCTGGAGCCGCCGCTTCCGATGGAGCAGCCGCCGCTGCCGGGGCCGGAGCTGGGTATGCAAGCGGCGCGGCCGATGTCTGTACATTGAACACCTCAGTCTTGCCAGGCTTCCGGATCGCGATGCGGCAGCCTTCGTTCTCTATTTCCAGTTCATGTACGGATGTCTGGTCCAGGAGCTTGATCAGTTCCTTGATTTCGCTTATTTTGAACAACTTGAATCACTCCTTGAGACGATATGTATGAGCAAGTAGATTATGTTATCAGGCGGACAATCTACGACGTATGTATTATATCATAATCGTCTCAAATGGAAAGAGCCCAGTTTTAGACCGGGCCAGTTCCGACAACGCCGCATTATTCGGAGACGTACTGCACGCTTACCTTGTCCTGCGTTACATTCAGCTCTTTCATCATTTTCGATATGATGTCCACCGCTTCGGACACCTCCATCTTGTTGCTTTGCACGACGACGGTGAACCGGTCGTCCTCCTGGGTGATGACCGCGTTGTTGTAGTTCTTTTGCAGCTCGGTTTCCAGATTGGATATTTTTACCTCACGCTCTTCCAATTGGTTCATATCTTCATAGGCTTGCGCCAGCTTATCGCCCGTCGTCTTGCCGTCATTGATCATGCCCATCAGCTTTTCCAGCTCCTGCTGGTATTGCTCGTTGCGCTCCATCTGCTTCTGCTCGATCGCGCTTCGCTTCATGACGCCTTCGGCCACGACTTGATCGAGCATCGCCTGCTCTTTCTCCTCCGGAGTCGCCTCTGGCGCCGCCGCATCCTGACCTGGCTGTCCGCCCTCGGCGTTGACCGCAGAGCCGGCCCCTTGCTGTCCTTGCTCCGAGGCGGGCGCTCCGTTCCCTGCCGCCTTGGCCTGCGCGTCCTCCCCTACGGACACTTCGGTCACTTCCACTTGCGGGAGCTGGGCCGCTTCCGTCGCATCGCCCTTCAGCTGCTGCTGCTCGGCCGCCATTTCAGGGGCTTTCGGCGTGTCCTCCGTGAACAAATAATAAGCGGACAGCACCACCATCAAGCTAAGCATCGATACCAGCCATATCGTTTGTCTTTTCGTATTCATCGTCTTTTTCTCCTCCTTCACGATTCATGCATTATGCAGGTTGATTTGCTACTCGGCGATTTTGCGCGGCACGACGGAGATTCGATAGGCCGGCACATTCAGCCCTTTCTCGACCGCATCGACGATGAGCGACTTGACGACGGCGTTCTCCGCCCCTTTGGCGACGACGACAACGCCGCGAACCTTCGGCTTGATGCGCTTGGTCACAATCGGCGTCTTGCCCCCGGAAGATTCGTACATCACAATCTCTCCGTCCCGGGTATGCTGCGTCGTATGCCGCTTGCCCCCGTTCGCGTCGGTCTCGTCCGTCAACTGCTGGTTGTCCTTGTAATTGCGCTGGATGACAATCTCTTCCGTCGAATCAATCGTGACCAACACATCGACTTGTCCTACCCCGACAATTTCCTCCAAAATGGACTTGACCCGGGCTTCGAATGTCATCTCCACCGACTCGAAGGAGCCCGGCGCAGCCGAAGCAGCGGCCGCATTCTGCTCCGCGCCGTCAAAGACGCCTACCGCCGGCGGTTCGCGGCCGACATTGCTTGTGCCCTTCGGCCATCCCCCGCCCCCGGACTGGAACGTGCCGTACAAGAGGAGCGCCGCGCCGGTCAAGCCGAGAAGAAGCAGCCAGCGGAACGCTTTGATTCGCTTGGAACCGTTCGAGCCCTTGCCGATCCACTGTTCAATCTGCTGCAACCATTTCGCCAACGCTATCGACCGCCTTTGCGTAGTATGGACCTGCTCTCACTTGTCCTATTTTCACCTATACGCGCGTGCGGCGATTTTATGACGGTTTGTCCGCATTTTTTTTGCGCGGGCTGGTTCCCGTTTATCTTTTGTAGGCACCGGCCGGGAAGGGGCGCTCCCGCGACCATGACACCGCAATCTGCTCGGGCTTCACGAGCCAGGCTGAGGTCAGCGCTCCGACGGCGGCTGCCTCCATGCGCAGGAGCTCCCCGCTTCCCGTGCCGGAGACCGGCGCGCCGTCCGGCGCCTCCGGCGGCGGACTTCCGGCCCCGATCGGCTCGATCCGAACCGGCTCGACGGCCGCGACCGGAGCCGGATCGAGCGGGCCGCCGCTCTCAGGGGCTTCCGGCCGCGCGGTCGCCGGTGCCTCCTCCAGGGTAAGCGCGATTCGCTCAATCGCTGGCGGCCCCTGTCTGGCGTCATGCGTCAGCGTAACCTGCACGGCCGCCACCTGCACGGCCGCGCCCCCGTTGGAGCCGGCGGCCTCTGCCTGGAGCAGCGCCCGGTTAATCTGCTCCTTCATGCTGGCTTCCATCTGCGCTCCGGCCAGCCGGAGCGCCTCCCGCTCGCGTGCGCGCGCCAGCCGCTCCCCTTCCCGCCGGATCTGCTCCAGCGACTTCCCTTCGGGACGGTTGGCGGAGGAAGCGGTCAGCAGCGTATCCCATTCGCGGGCAAGCTCCGCCGTCACGTTGGAGTCGAACAGGCGCAGTACCGGAGACAGCAGGGTTAGCAGAATAATCAGGCTGAGCATCAGCTTGACGTAGCGCTGCATCGAACGGTTCGGCAGCAGCAGGTCGATGAAGGCGGCCAGCAAAATCACCATGATGATCTCTTTAAGCCATTGACTGAACCATTGCATACCCCTGCCTCCCTTCTCTCGCGGTCTACCTCATCATGACGGCGACATTGCCTGCCGTCAGCAGTATCGTAATGGCCAGGAAGAACATCAGGCCGACGGCCGCAAGCGCCGCGAAGACGTAGATCATGCTTTTGCCGACCGTCTTGAGGCATTCGGCTGCCGGCGTGTCGCCAAGCGGTTGCATGATGGCGGAGGAGACGTTGTAAATGAGCGCCAGCGTCACGATCTTCAGCGCCGGGAACGCGCAGATGAACAGCAGGATCACGACCCCGCTCAAGCCGACCGCGTTCTTGACGAGCAGCGAGGCGGATATAACCGTATCGGCGGCATCCGAGAAAACGCGTCCGACGACAGGCACGAAATTGCCCGTAATATACTTCGCCGTCCGGACCGTCACCCCGTCGGTAACCGAGCTTGTGGCGCCCTGCACGGAGATGACACCCAGGAAGACGGTCAGGAGGACGCCCAGCAGGCCGATGCTGATATTGCGCAGCAGATTGGCCAGTTGAGTGACTTTGTACTTGTCCGACAAGGCGCTTACGATATGCAGCAGAGTAGAGAAGAACAGCAGCGGAAAGACGCCGGTATAGATGAGCGTTCCGATCAGATGCACCATGAAGACGATGAGCGGATGCATGACCGAGACGGTAACGAGATTCCCCATCGAAGCCAGCAGCGTGAACAGAAGCGGCACCATCGCCATCATGAAATGAATCATGCTCGATATCGCTTCCTTCGCATAGCCGATCGCCACATGGAAGCTGTTGATGGCCAAAATAATGATGACCATATAAGAGACGGCATAGGCGATCTTGCTGACCGCATTCCGTTCGAACGCCGATTGCAGCGTCTCCAGCACCATGCTGAATACCGCCAGAATGACGATGGTCAGAATGAGCTTGCCGTTCAGGATCACTTCCTGCAGCAGGAACTTGCCGAGCGCCTGCAGCACCGCCCCGGTCGTGAGCTTCTCTCCTCCGGGCAGCAGCAGATCGGCGAAGTCGGGCAGCGAGTCTCTCGGAAAAAAGCCGCTGTATTTCCCCAGCAGTTCGTTCCAATAGCGCTCGACATCCCCCGTATCGAGCTTGTCCGCCTGCTCGCGGCCCCACTGCTCGGTCACCGCCTGCACGCGGGAATTCCCCGTATCCCCTTGAAGGGACTCGGGGGACGCGTACCCGGACCCGATGAAGGCGAACAGGAAGCACAGCAGGGCCGGGGTCCAGATGCGCATTCTCTTCCGCGGCGGCTTGTCTATCCGTCGTAATCGATTCATTCCCTCTCCACCTTATGTTGGCAGCAATCTCATTACGGTCTCGATAATGACGCTAATGATCGGAACCGCCAGCACCATGATGAGCACCTTGCCCCCCAGCTCTATCTTCGAGGCGATGCCCTCCTGGCCGGCGTCCCTCACCACCTGGGCGCCGAATTCGGCTATATAAGCGATTCCGATAATCTTCAGAATCGTCTTCAGGTAGACCGGCTGAATCCCGGATCGATCCGCCAGATCCTCCAGCACGTGAATGACGATATCGATTTTGCCGATAAGAAATATGAAAATAATAACTCCGGTCACGGCCGAGATCAGAAAGGCGAACATCGGCTTCTGTTCTTTGACCACCAGCACAAGGATGGCGGCAATCAAGCCGAGACCGACCACCTGTATGATTTCCACGGCAACCACCTACCCGGATAATGCGGACTTGCCGCGCTAGTCAACTTCAATCATTGGAACAAAAAGATGGTCCGAATCTCTTGAAAGAGATGATCCAGCAGACGGACGACCATGAACAGGACAACGACGAAGCCGATGACCGTCACCCAGTGCGCCATGTCCTCCTTGCCCATTTGCTTGAGCACGGTATGTATCATGGCCACGATAATGCCGATCCCGGCGATTTGGAAAATGGCGCTGACATCCACATTCATTTCCTGGCACCTCAATACATCAAGATAACGGCCAACAAGCCGCTCAATACGCCGAGACTGCGGCACATCGTGCCATACCGCTGGTATTCCTCGCGGGCCACGAATTCTTCCTGCTCCAGCTGCTTGATCGCATGGCGGATATGCTTGCGCTGATCGTCGCGATCGCTGATGCCGAGGCTGTAGCCCAATTCAAGCAGAATGCGCAGGTCTTCGTTCGCCAGCGCCGCATTCCCGCGATGCCGCTCCCAAGACAGCTGCCACGCTTCGCGGGCGGTGAGCGGGACCGCATCCGCGGCGTCCATCGCTTGCGCCGCATCGGCGAAGACCGCGCGCAGCGGAGGCGGCAGCTGACGGCTAATCTCGGCGAAGGCCGCCGCAAGCGGCGTATGGCCGTACATGATGGCCGTCTCAAGCCGTTGAAGCGCATGGTTGAGCAGGCGGAGCTGCTTCGGCCGCGCTGCGTAGGAAGCGGCCTTGAGCCAGCCGATGCTGGCTGCGGCGGCGATCAGGAGTGCCGATCCGAGGAGCTTGAACATTCCGGCCGCCTCCCTTCCGCCGGCAGCACGGGCTTCTGCAGCACTCTGCCCTTCTCGTCGTATACTTTGCGCTGCCATTCCCTTTTGACCCGCCGGAGCGTGACGATGCGGCGGAAGGCCCCTTCCTCGAGCAGCTGCCGGATGCCGGGGCGGCGCAGCAGATCGTCCATATCCTCCGCATGCGCGGTGGCCATCAGGCGAACCCCGGCATGCATCGCCTCCCTCATCGCCTGCACATCCTCCTCCCGTCCCATCTCGTCCACGGCAAGCACGTCGGGCGACATGGAACGGATGAACATCATCATCCCTTCCGCCTTGGGGCACCCGTCCATTACGTCGGTCCGATAGCCGAGATCATAGCTCGGCACGCCCTTGATGCACCCGGCAATCTCGGACCGCTCATCTACGACGCCTACCTTGAGCGCCTTCCACCTCGCTTCGGGATGATGCCAGCACCCGCTGCCAATCGCCCGCACCAGGTCGCGCAGCAGCGTCGTCTTGCCCTGCTGCGGAGGCGACACGATCAGCGTATGATGAACATGCGCATGCTTGAAATCAAGCAGCATCGGCATTACCGAAGCCGCGATGCCGTGCACCTCCCGCGCAATCCTCAGATTGAAGCCCGTTATCTCCCGCAGATGGCTTACCCGGCCTTGCGCAAGCACCGTGCGGCCGGCGAGGCCAATCCGGTGTCCGCCCGGAATCGTGACGAATCCGCGGCGCAATTCTTCCTCCATCGTGTACAATGAATGATTCGTTATCAGATCGAGCAGCTGATGCCCATCCTCCCGGCTAGGGCGATAGGCAGCGTTCGGATTATCCGTACGCTCCCCCCGCTCCGTCACGAGCTGGAAGTCGCCCATGATGCCGATTTCCAGCGGGCGTCCTACGCGGATACGAATTTCCTCCAGCTCCCGATATGTGCCGGCGGGCAGCCCCATCAGGATTGACTTGAGCATCGGCGGCAGCACCGCCGACCAGCTTAGCGCTTCCATTGGCATTCCCTCCCGTGTCATCATTCGACAGCCGGACAACCTGGGCTTGTATCCCTATATGTATGGCGCCACGCCGCTTTTTATGCCCCCGCCGGGCCCGGCGCCCCGAATGCCCGGTTCCTACTTCTTCAAAATGCCGACAAGCAGGCAGGATACTCCGGCCGCAATCCAGACCATCTTGCTCCAGTTCAGCTTGTCTGCGATGCCGATGAGACCGATGGTCGTCGTCGCGATGAGAACGAGCGGACCGACAAGCGCAAGCAGTGAATTGACGGCCAGCGCCTTCTCCGGTTCATTCAGCTTGAGCATAATGAGAGCCGCGGTAACTTCCAGGCACCCCGATATAATGCGGAGGCCTGACATACTGGCGACAAATTTATCAACGGACAATTTCGCACCTCCTTTCGCTCCGAGGGAATCGTATGGGCGGATCCGGATTCACCGTGATCTCCGGCACACGCAGGCATGATGCAGCCTGTCCTTTTCCGTATATTGACCATTGTATGCGCGGAACCGTACCATTCATGCTCGTCCCTTCGATTCTTCGATACCTTGACCACCTCCTCCCCAATCGCAGTCTCCCCGCCCTGGTAGGCACCTGTCGGCAGGCGGGCGCATATATTGCTTGCATGATTCGACTAATCTGGGGACATGAAGGGGATTATGCGATGAGTCTATCCGAACCTCAAATCGAACAATGGCCTAGAGCCATGGTGGATCCGAGCGGAGTACGAACCCGCAAGCCGAGAACAACCGGATTGACGATGGTAATGGACAAAGGCTTGGGAGCAAACGCATTTGCCGATCTGCTCTCTTCAGCTCATGAGCATATCGATATCATTAAGCTGGGCTTTGGCACGGCTGCGGTTACGCCGGCCCCGATATTGTTATGGAAGCTTGACACGGCGCGGCAGTATGGGATTACGGTGATGCCAGGGGGGACATTTCTCGAATATGCCGTCGCCAAAGGCATGGTCGAACCATTTTTTCATATGATGAAAGAAATGGGCTTCACTGGAATCGAAGTATCCGACGGGACGATCGCGCTGCCCCGGGAGAAGCGGAATGACCTGATCCAGCGCGCCCGCGACGAAGGGTTCTTCGTCTGCTCCGAATACGGGAAGAAAGCGGCCGGCTCCACCTTCATCTGGGACGACGTGCTGGAAGCGTTCAATGAAGATATTGCGCATGGCGCCGAATGGATGACGCTTGAAGGCAGGGAATCGGGAGCAGGCGTTGGCGTATATGACGAACGCGGGGGCTGCGATACGGAAATGGTGTTGATGATTGCCGAAGCGGTTCATTCTCCGCACCGGCTCATGTGGGAGGCTCCGCGGAAGGATCAGCAGACCGCGATTCTCCAAACGCTCGGACCGCAAGCCAATCTCGGCAATATCGCGCCGGATGACATTATCGCTTGCGAGGCGCTGCGGCGGGGATTGCGTTCCGATACGATGGGCCATTTGCTGGACACGGTGAAGTAGAGCCGTGTTCTAACGGCATCGCCGAGGCGAAGCCGGAGAGAGAGTAAGGGGGGAGCAACGATGCAGGTCGATGTCATAGCTAGCGTCAATGAAGCCAGATCGATTGAGCTGGCGAACCGGACGGTCATCGTCATCGACGTGCTCCGGGCGACAAGCACCATCATTACGGCGCTGGCGCATGGGGCATCCGGCATCCTGCCGGTCGAGACGGTGCAGCAGGCCAAGCAGGCTGCCCGTGACGGGGATATTACGGGAGGGGAGCGCAATTGCAAAAAAATACCGGGATTCGATGCCGGCAATTCTCCGTTCGAATATATTGGCGAGAACGTGTACGGGAAGCGTGTCGTGCTCACGACGTCGAACGGAACGCGGGCGATCCATAAGGCGGCAAAGGCGGACGTTATTTTGGCCGGAGCCTTTCTGAATGCGTCGGAATGCGCGCGAATTGCCTACCAGCTTCGCAAGGACATTGCGTTATTATGCGCCGGTATGCAGGATGAATTCGCCTTCGAGGACGGCCTGTGCGCCGGTCTTATCGTCGCCGAACTGTTCCGGCTTGGCAGCCAGGAACAGGAGATGCGCACAAATGACCTGGGAAGCATTCTCGTCAGCGCCTATCGACACCATGCAGGAGACATTACGTCCGCGCTGCTCGGCTGCTCCGGCGGGATGCGTCTTGCCAAGCTGGGATATGCCAAGGATGTCGAATACTGCGCCGGCATCGACACGGTATCGGTCGTTCCGGTGTGGGTTCAGCAGATGATGCTTCCGTTCGCAACATAGGGCTCCCAGACTCATCATGATAAGCAACGTTCATTGTTCTAAACAGAGAAGGCTTGTTCATACAGTAAATAGAGGATGTTCACGACGTCCCCTTTTGATCAATTGGACGGACAAACTTTTCTTGTCGAGGAGCAATAATCATGAATGGCGAATTGGTACTGGTTGTACTCATTGTTGTCGGACTGGTCAGCCGTTCCCCGATCATTACGACGGCTGCATGCATCCTGCTTATCGTCAAGCTCGTACATCTGGAACGGTATCTGCCTGCCATCGAGCGGAGAGGGCTCGAATTGGGACTGCTGTTCCTGACGATAGCCGTCCTTGTCCCTTTCGCTGCCGAGCGGATCACGGCCGAACATCTATGGAGCACGCTCACATCTTGGCCAGGAATTATCGCGTTGGCCGGCGGGGCCATCGCCACATCCATGAACGGCCGGGGCCTGGAGCTGCTGAAAAATGATCCTCAGATGATCGTCGGCCTCGTGGCCGGTTCTCTGGTCGGGATCGTTCTCTTGCGGGGCGTGCCGGTGGGGCCGCTAATGGCGGCCGGAATAACGGCTTTGCTCTTGACCATCAGCCGATGGATTATCGATAAGTTCTAGCCGCTTCTCCCAACCCCTTGCGACAAATGACAACAAGCCGGCCCATCGGACCGGCTTATCTTGTTCATATCTTCCTTTATTTATCTTCGTTCCTTTGGCCCGCCGACGAACGCTTCCTCGACGGCATCCAGCCCATATGAAGTGTGAAGCGCAGTAATAATATCGTTCAGCTTGGCATTCGACACGACGCAGGAGACTTTGATTTCGGACGTGCTCACCATTTTAATGCTGACGCCCGTCTCCGAGATGACGCGGAACATTTGCGCCGCGACGCCAGGGTGGCTGACCATGCCTGCACCGACGATCGAGATTTTGACCAGGTCGGCCTCAGAGGTCACTTCACGGTAAGGAACCTCGCTTCGGATGTTCTCCAGCACCTGAACAGCGCGGTCACGATCATGCAGGGCGGTGGTGAACGAGAAATCGGCTTCCCCGTTCGTTACCCCGCTCTGAACGATGATATCCACATCAATCTGTTCATCGGCAAGCGCGCCGAACATGCGGGCGAGAACCCCCGGAAGATCGGCTACGCCGAGAACACTGATGCGTGCCACATTTTTGTCATAGGCGATGCCGCTAACGACCACCCCTTGCTCCATCTTCGCTTCCTCCTTCACATAGGTCCCTTCATTGTAATTGAAGCTCGATCGCACGACGAGACAGACCCTGTTATGCTTCGCATATTCTACAGCCCGGGGGTGAAGAACCGCCGCCCCAAGGTTGGCCAGCTCCAGCATTTCATCGTATGAGATCTCCTTCAGTTTGCGCGCGCGGCGCACGATTCTCGGATCAGTAGAATAAATCCCGTCGACATCCGTATAGATTTCGCATACATCGGCTTCGATTGCCGCAGCCAGCGCGACTGCCGTCGTATCGGATCCGCCGCGGCCGAGGGTCGTAATCTCTCCCTCCTCGGTCATGCCTTGGAAGCCGGCGACGATGACAATGTTCCCCGCTTTCAGCGCCGCATGCACACGTTCAGGAGCAATGTCCTTAATTCGCGCCTTTCCATGCATGTCGTCCGTCCGGAAGCCCGCTTGCCATCCGGTCATGGACATGGACGCATGGCCCAGCTTCTGGATGGCCATCGACAGCAGGGATACCGAAATTTGCTCTCCCGTAGTCAGCAGCATATCCATCTCGCGGGCCGGCAGTTGATCGTTTACGCTTTTCGCTTGGTCAATCAAGTCATCCGTCGTATCCCCCATGGCAGATACAACGACAACACATTGGTGGCCTTCTAATTTTTTCTCTACGATCCGTTCGGCAACCCGCTTCATCCGTTCGACCGTGCCGACGGAGCTGCCTCCGAACTTCATAACGTATAGTGCCACGCTGACTCACTCCCACCCTCAATGGACTGTATCAATCATTAATTGCATATTATAGCACGTTTTTGGGCCGATGGAAGAAAAAAATACAACAATCACGGACGACTTGATGCCCTCTACCCTCCTTCGTTCGGATCGAGACAAACGATAAGAAAAATGCTCCATACATTCAGCATACTTCTACATGCTTATAGGGAGTCTCCCCTCTGCTCAGGAAGCTGGAATTTCCATACTCAAGTCGGACAGATGCCAAGGAAGCCAGACTTTCCTTACTCGAGTCACATAGATCTCAGGAAGCTCGAATTTCCTCACTCGAGTCGCATAGATGCTCAGGAAGCCAGAATATTGTCACTCAAGTCGCAGTGATTCTCCGGGAGCTCAATATGCTTGGGTGAAGCGCCCGATTATACAGTTCAGCTCCAGCCCTCCAGTTGCCCATACCGCGAATTTCAAAGGTGCTGAGGCAAGCTTGCGGCATCCATTATACGGAGGTGCCCGTCGTTTCTGTTCCCCACTTTCAGCCTTATGCTCGATATCCCCGCCACTCTGGGGTCTCCGCTTCCTATTAAGGTATCTCCCATGCGCTCAGGTCCTTTCAAACGTAAAACCATTCGTTCAGATCGTTTTCATGCCTAAAAATTTCGTTTCCTTATAAAGAGTCGGTGATCCCATAAAATTGAAGTGGTCATCCCGCAGTCAAATTCCGCATTTTTTGGGAAACTTCCGGAACCAACATCCCATTTACACGCTTGATATGGAAACATATGTTTGGTATAATTCAGAATAGGAACATTTGTTTGCATTCATTTATAGGAGGAGGCTGCCGTGATGAGTAGGATGGTCGAATGTTGGAGGGTTAGAAGCATTAATGAAGCAATTCCCTACAGAAGAATCATGCATACCTGCCCTGTTTGCGCTGAAATGGCCATGCGGCTTTCGTTGTCCGAACTGCCGGCATACCCATGCGTATACGATCCGGACGCGGAGGCTTCCTCTCTATGAATGCAGCGACTGCCAGCATCAGACGTCCCTGACTGCCGGTACGATCATGGAAGGAAGCAGGACTTCCCTTCGGAAATGGATAGCTGCGATATGGCTTGTCTCTTGTCCCGCAGCAGGAATAAATGCTGTTCGGTTGAGCTCCATTATTCAAGTGACCTACAAAACGGCATGGGCGATGCTCCAAAAAATTCGAACGGCAATTTGTTGTGCCGATGAACAAGAGCGGCTTGATCAGCGTGTGTTTGGCTTTATTGCCTTTAACGGCCCGCGCCAATATCCCAATATCGATCTCGGCCCGCGCGAGCAGCCGCTAATTGTGGCTGCCTCACTTGATTCAAATGGAGAGGAACGGCAATATAAAATGAAGCAGGTCAACCGGAAGCATATGTCCGGCAAGCTGCTGCTTCCTTGCGGCCGCGATCACTTTATCACCGAACACGTCTCCGCTCCGGAGTCCATGATCTCTATCATCCGCCAGCGCTTTCGGGTTAAGCGGAATAGTCCGGTCTATACTGTGTTCCGGCGTGCGCAGCGTTGGTTATGCGATACGTTCCGCGGGATAAGCGGCAAGTATCTGCAGAATTATCTGGATGAATTTTGTTACCGCGAAAATGCTGTCGCCCGCCATACGACAGGCTGGGAGCCATTGGCGGCAATTTGCTGTGCCGACAATGGAGCAAGACGCCGCTACTTGTGGAGAGCTGCCTCGTCTATAAGCCCCAACGGCTATTTTATAGCAGCCTAGATAGGAATTTGGATGGGTTATGCCTGACGGACCGAACCCGCTCTCCTTCTAGGTAGAAGAAGCAACCGAAGCAGATAGCTCCATTTTTTGGTGCCGTGGCTTATCCCAACATCTAGGCTTTCAGTTACGGAGCCTTCCTGAGTAATGGGGATAGCCGGACCAAGTAGAGGGTCTAGCGCACGGTAAAAACCGCGGTTCCTGAGGAGCGGGGATATTGAGCATAAGGGACTGAGTGTAAGGGACTGAAGATAAGAGAAGGAAGCAGAAGGCAGCGAATTCCATCATCTCAGCACCGTTCATGGCAATGAATGAGGGATTTTGGGGCCTTCTCAGGCGTTAGTTAGCGGTGATGTTTTTTCATATTTTGGTTAACAAGGTAATATTTTACCTCAATGCTAGGTAGAAGCCGCGACTGACTTACTGACTTCCTGAGCTACCGGGATACTCATCATAAGACTGCGAAGGATTGTACTAACCTGCGAATGAATGGCACGCCCAAGGTGACGCCTCTCCCAAGGCATATAAATAGCCCCGGAAGCGGCAGGCTTTCGGGGCTGTGCGGATTCGATTCGGGAATCCGGTATTTAGGCGCGGGAAATGTACTTGCCTTCGCGCGTGTCGATCAGAAGGACGTCGCCTTCGTTGATGAACAGCGGCACTTGAACGTTGAGGCCCGTTTCCAGGGTCGCGTTTTTCGTTGCGCCTGTTGCGGTGTTGCCTTTAACGCCTGGCTCTGTCTCGACGACTTTCAGCTCAACGCTGTTCGGGAGATTGATGCCGATAATTTCGCCTTGGTAGCTGACGATATGAACGATCATGTTATCTTTGAGGAAGTTCAGTTCCCATTCGAGTTGTTCCTTCGTCAGGTTGAACTGATCGTAGGTCTCATTATCCATGAACGTATATTCATCGCCGCTATTGTACAGGTACTGTACTTCGCGGTTATCGATTTGCGCCCTCGAGAGCGTCTCGCCCGCGCGGAATGTTTTTTCCACTGTGTTGCCGTTACGAAGGTTTTTCAGCTTGGAACGCACAAAAGCGGCGCCCTTACCCGGCTTCACATGCTGGAAATCGAGGACCGTAAAAATATCTCCGTCCACTTCAACTGTCAATCCTGTCTTAAAATCGTTAACTGATATCATTCGCTTGATTCCCTCCTACAATTATGCAACCCAGATTCCTTGGACGGAGCAGATCCTTGCAGCTAGCTCTCAATCCTGTCCGACTACATGTCCAATACGAGCAGTTCCTTGGTCGAATGAGTAATAATCTCGATTCCGCTGTCCGTAATGACAATATCATCCTCAATGCGCACTCCGCCGAAGCCTGGCAAATAGATGCCCGGCTCGACCGTTACGGTCATGCCCGGGGTAAGCACATCATCGGACGAAGAGGCAAGACGGGGCATTTCATGAATTTCCATGCCTACGCCGTGCCCGGTGCTATGCCCGAACTGATCGCCATATCCATGGCGCTTGATAATATCGCGCGCCAACGCGTCGGCTTCCCGTCCCGTCATCCCTGGACGGATGTGAGCCAGCGCATTCAGCTGCGCTTCCAGTACAATATTATAAATGTCCCGGTGTTTATCCGACGGAGTGCCGAGTACGACGGTCCGTGTCAGATCGGAACAGTAGCCGTTATACAATGCGCCGAAATCAAATTTGATGAATTCGTTGCCTTGAATGACCCGTTCGCTCGCCACGCCGTGCGGAAGCGCCGAACGCTCCCCGGAAGCGACGATCGTATCGAACGAGCTGGATGTGGCCCCATGCTTGCGCATGAAGAATTCCATTTCCAATGCGAGATCCTTCTCCCGCACGCCCGGCTTGATGAAGCCCAGAATGTGACTGAAGGTTTTGTCGGCCAGCTGGGCCGCTTCCCTCATTACCGCCAATTCCTCCGCGTCCTTGATCATCCGCAGATCTTCGACGAGTCTGCCGACCGGAACCATCCCGATCCCTTGGAGCTGCTCGCTGTAGGCGGCATAGGTGGAATAGGTCACGTGCTCCTGCTCGAAGCCGATTCGGGTCAAGCCGGCCTCCGACAGCAGCTGCTTCAGCGTGTCTGTCATTCTCGGCGCGTGCTCCACCACTTCCATATGCTTCGCCTGATCCGCCGCTTGCGTCGTGTAACGGAAATCCGTCATTAGAACCGCCCGCTCGGCTGAAATGAAGACATAGCCTGAAGATCCGGTAAATCCGGTCAAATAGGTCCGGTTAACCGCACTGGTCACAAGCAGTGCTTCCAAGCCGCGAGCTTCCATCGCTTCTCTTAACCGAGTAATGCGGTGTTGACTCATTCTCATCATCTCCTGACATGGACTATTGTCAATCCGTTATTCCGGCCCGCCCGATTATTCCCGCTTCACATCGCTTACGGCCTGATGAAGCGCCATTAGGCCCAACTCGTAGGACCTCGATCCGAATCCCGCAATCTGACCGAGGACAACCGGTGCGGTTACCGACACATGCCGGAAGGCTTCCCTTTTATGTATGTTCGACATATGGACTTCAACTGTCGGGATGTTCACGGCGCTAATGGCGTCACGGAGCGCATAGCTATAATGCGTCAGAGCGCCCGGATTAATCAGAATGCCGTCATGCGTACCGTAAGCGGCATGGATGCGATCGATCAGCTCGCCTTCATGATTGCTCTGGAAGGTCTCCAGCCGGACGCCCCATTCCTCCGCCATTCTCGTCAGCCTGCCCTCGATCGCCGCCAACGATTCGTCGCCATAGACGCCGGGCTCGCGAATGCCGAGCATGTTCAGATTCGGTCCGTTCAATAACAGATAGGAAGCCAAGCCGCACACCCCTTTCCCCGTACACGATTACATGAGAATCCTCACGTATTTTAACATACGAAGCGGCAAATGAGAAGCGTAACCGCAAAGGAGAAGCTTACTTTCGGCCTGCTTGGGGATTACATGACAGGCTGAGGCTGGCCGCGGTCGTCGGGTGCATCTCCGCCGCCGTCATTTTCTCCATTCCCCGGCGAATCCTGCGGTTCTCCTGACGCACCGGATTGATCTGCATCTTCGGGCTCTCGCTCCCGCTCCTCATTGAATTCCGTCGCCACGGTGTAGCCGATGAACAGTCCCCACAGCAGCATCGTGCATGATTCTGTCCATATCGTATTCCATGTCGTGTGACGTACCGGCGGAACCAATCCCAGCAGCGGCCCGGGAGCGACGAACAGGATCACCCACCACACCAGGCCGAAGATGACGCCCGCCCAAGGACCGGGCACTTTGCGGAGCAGAAGCACGTACAGCAGCGCCGCCAGAATCGAGAAGACGATGAATGAGCCCAGGCCGAGAAGCTGGCCGTACCCCGTGGTCAAATAGGCATGCTTAAAATACGGCTCGACCAAAAAACCGGGCACGATTATCGTAAAGTGAAAAATATAGCTTAGCCAATGCAATCCTCCCCATATCAATCCGGCAAAAAAACCGGTCAGCACGCCGAACGTGAACGGATTCGTACGCTTTTGCTGCTTGCGGGTCTGACGTTCGTTCATAGCGATTGCTCTCCTTTCCTGAGACGACATATATGCGCTAGTATGCACCAATCGAGGAAGGGAGATTACAGAGTTCCGCAAAATCATGATGTGGAAAACGGTGTTGAAATTCGTTACAATAATATAACATTCCTATACATTAGTACTGACTGCACAACCGTTTTTGAATACATGAGGATGGTGAAAAAATTTGTCTGAACAGCAAAACCGGTCAATTTACGGCGGACAGGCCGTGATCGAAGGCGTCATGTTCGCTGGCAAGCATGTCAATGTGACAGCGGTCCGCCGTAAAAATAAGGAAATTACGTTTTATGAAATTCCGCGCGAAGACAAGCCGTGGCTTACCGCTTTGAAGAAGATACCCTTTATCCGCGGGTTCGTCAGTCTGTTGGATGCGAGCGGCAAGGGATACCAGCATTTGACTTACGCGGCGGAGAAGTATGCCGAGGACGAGGAAGGCGAGGATGCGGCCGAACAAGGCAAAGACGATGGCAAATGGAATCTCGTCATGATTATCGGGGTCGCAGCCGTCGGCGTTCTGTCGCTTATTTTCAGCAAAGTCATCTTTACCGCCGTTCCCGTCGTCATCGAGCAATTTTTATTCGGAAAAGCATTCGATAATCGGGTCATTCATACGCTGATTGAAGGCATTATTAAAATCATTTTCCTGCTTGCCTACTTGTGGCTGATCGCCAAGACGCCGATTATCCGAAGACTTTTCCAATATCATGGCGCGGAACACAAGGTGATCAGCGCCTATGAAGCCGGGCTGGAGCTGACGGTGCAGAACGTGCAGAAATTCAGCACGCTTCATTACCGCTGCGGAAGCAGCTTTATCATTTTATCGGTCATCGTGGGTGTCGTCATTTACTCCTTCATCCCATATGATAATTTATGGGAACGGATATATCCCCGGCTCCTGCTTATCCCTGTCGTCATGGGCGTCGCTTATGAATTCCTCCGCCTGACCAATGCGCTGAGAGATGTTCCCGTGCTGCGCTGGCTCGGCTACCCCGGCCTGTGGCTTCAGCTGCTGACGACGAAGCAGCCGACCGACGATCAAGTGGAAGTATCCATCGCTTCGTTCAACCGCATGCGCGAACTGGATCAGGAGCTGTCTGCGAAGAAAGCGGCCTCCTGAGCAGCATCGGCTTCTGCGGTAGAAGACACCAGGCGAAAGGAATGATGAATATGGGCGTATTTCCAAGATGGGCTCTGGCTGTCATCCTGGCGTTGGCCGGGATCGGCGTATTGTACTCCGCCCTGCAAAGAGGCATCGAATCGTTGCTCATTCCCGCCGTGCTGATTGCAGCGGTATTCCTTCTGTATAAACTGGGACCGAAAAAAACGGCCGCCCCCAAAATCAAGAAGTCGGCCCAAACGGAAGCCAAGGCCAAGGCCAAGGGCAACGCGAACCGGCAGCCTAAGCGGATCCGGCCCCGCTCGCAGGCCAACCTGCGAGTCATTGAAGGAAGCAAACCGAAGGATAACAAGAAGAATACGAAGTAGCGGAACGGAAGCGCTCGCCATGGCGCTTCCTTTTTTATTTCTTAACATTTCATTAATATTCCATTAAATTAAGTGTCGAATTGATGCATTGCCGTTCGTCTCCCTGTACAATCAGACCATAACACTTCTTTTTTTCTTCATTCCGCGCGGCTCCCCTCCTTCGCTGCATAAGCGCTCAATTGGATGCGCAACTTTTTTCCTTAAATGTACGTAAAAGGCTCTGGACTAATTATTTAACAATTATCCAACACGCATTTTACCCCCTAAGAGAGAAGGAGTGTTCTTGATGAAACGCAACAAATCAGGTAGTGTAAAACTTATCGTAGTCAGTACGGTTCTGGCTTGGCAGCTCTTATTTCCATTCGCTGCGGCACAAGCTGCCGAAGCAAGCCATGTGCTTGCTTTAACAGCCGATAAAGCCAAGATGTCTCATAATGGGCAAGAGCTCATCGCCGATCAGCCCGTGGTCGACAAGGACAACGTGGCTTATATTCCGCTGAAAAGCGTGGCGATCCTCTATGGATTCTCGGTAACCTATGATGCCGATACCAAAGAAACGGTAGCCAGCAAAGAAGAGATGACGCTTCGCTTCAAAGCCGGGGCAAAAACGATTAGCGTAAACGGAACAGAAGTGGAAGCGGCAGGTGAGATTTTTAGCCAAAAAGGCAGTCTGATGGTGCCGCTGCGCACCTGGGCCGACATCACGGAGAGCCAATTGAACGTTAACGGCTCGAAGTATACGCTGGCATGGAAAGAAGTCATCGCCGAGCCCTCCCCTCCGGTCGCCAACTTCAAAACGGACAAGTCCGTCTATCGAATGGGCGAAAATATCCGGTACGAGGATCTGAGCGAGGACGAGCACAGCGAGATCGTGAAGCGGACCTGGACAGGCAAAGCGTCCGCTTTCTTCGAACCCGGGGAGCATGAAGTGACGCTTCGGGTCGAGAACGAGCACGGCAAGAGCGATACGATAACTCAGAAGATTACCGTCACCGATGAGTCTCTGTATACCCCGACGGAGCACGGGCTTCTCTACGCTGATCCGGGAAGCAAATTCCCGGTTGACCGCAATGACGTGCTTGTCTATGAACCGATCGCTTATACGACCACGACCAGTCCAATGACCTTCGTCCGCAGCAATAGCCCCGAGCATCTGTATGGGGAGGAAGGCATCGGTTATCAGGATACGCTCTCGGGAAGCTTCCGGATCAATATCCACAATCAGAACCGTTCGCAGCAAGATATATCCGTATATTTGCTGGCGACGAATCATGGCACCTCCGATGCCAATGTCACGCTCAACGCCTTCGGGATGGGCGGTCCGACCAAGTATGTATCGACCAGCGGAAAAACCGCTGTGTCGCGGTTCCTGGACTCTCTCGCCAAGTCCGAACCTATCCGGACGATGAAGGTGCCGGCCGGCGAGACGGTCGTAGTCCTGCCCGAGATTAGCAAATCTCCGATGAAGGGCGGACTGACGATGACCTCCTATTCCGAAATTCACACGGACCAGGAGCTTGAATTCTCGGTTGTCATCCTGGATCCGGACAAGGATCCGATCGAAGCGCTGCCTGAGCTGCCAAAGCTGGATCGGGACGGCAAGCATGTGCGCGGAACATTCCCCGAAGGGAACCGCACGTTCCACGTCAATCAGGTGCTTGGCGCCAAGCCGCAGCGGATGATTATCGGGGATAACGATCTCGACACGTTCGTTACAGGGGCCGATCAGGTCACTGGCCTGGAAGAGATCAATATCGGGAACACCGGGGTACTCTATGATATGGAATTGCAGGTCGCCCCGCACACCGTCATCGGGCTGAACGCCCGCGGCGGGCATTATGCTGGCGCCTTCCTGGTGAACGGCAAAGTCGTCAATATGGTGGACGGAAGCATACTTATCAATCCGGAAGAAGTCGGCGTTCTGCATCGGACAGGCGATCAGGAGGAGAAGGTTCATCTGACCTTCGTCCTGGCCTCCGGAAGCAATCTTCCGATTCACATGCTCTTCCTGCCGATGCCGGAAGCCAAAGAATAGGGTTGCGTTCTTGCGCAGTTACGCGCATCCTATATAGAGAGAAAAAAATTCGGTTGATTGGCGCGATCAAGACGCTGCCGGGCGGCATGCCCGGGGCGTCTTGAATCATGTCCCGCCGCTTCTCTTCCAGGGGACATGCCACATCTCGCACAATCGTACCTACACTGCAAAGGAGTCAGTCTGATGCCGAAAGAGACCATTCTATTGGTAGACGATGAAAAAGAAATTATTGAGCTTATGGAGATCTATTTAAAAAATGAAGGATATGAGCTGCTGAAAGCGCCAAACGGTCTGGTCGCGCTCGAATTGCTGCAAAACCATAAGGTCGATCTGATTATATTGGATGTCATGATGCCGAAGATGGACGGGATTCAGGCCTGCATGAAGATCAGGGAGCAGAACAACACCCCGATTATTATGCTGTCGGCCAAGAGCCAGGATATCGATAAAATCGCCGGCCTCAGCATCGGAGCCGACGATTATGTCACGAAGCCATTCAATCCGCTCGTCCTCATTGCGCGGGTCAAATCCCAGCTCCGCCGCTACAAGCAATTCAATACGGTGCGGCCGGCGGACGAGAATGAGATCCAGATTGACGATCTCGTGATTAACTTTGCCACTCACTCGGTGACCGTGGATGATGTTCCCGTGAAGCTGACTCCGCGGGAGTTCGCGATCCTGAAGCTGCTGGCGGTGAATCGGGGAATTGTGCTGAGCATGGAAAAAATATATCAGGAAGTATGGAACGAGCCGTTCATGGAATCCAAAAACACCGTCATGGTCCATATTCGTAAAATTCGCGAGAAAATCGAAAAAGACAGTCAAAATCCGAGATTCATCAAGACCGTATGGGGCATTGGCTACAAGATGGAGTCCCTATAAAACTGGTTCCGATAGGAGTGTCTTGAATGGGAAAACCGAAAAGCGCCAACCTCATCCGTACCGTCCGCTGGAAGTTCCTCCTCGTGTTCCTGGGGAGCGTGAGCCTGACCGCATTCATCATGCTGCTTGGCCGCTTGCTGGCCGGCTATTTGCTGTCGGAGCCGCCCTATAACGGACTGCTCATCTGGACGGTGAACAATATCGGCTCCAAGCCGATTATGGTCGTTACCGGAATCGTGTCGTTCATTTTGTTTTATTTTCTGTTCAGCCGCCCCATCATCCGCTATCTGAATGAGATAACAGATGGACTTCAAGAGATTGCCAAGGGACAATTCGATTATGTCATACCGGTCAAGTCGTCGGATGAAATCGGATCGATCGCCTATCGGATCAACGCGTTGTCTGAAGAATTGAACAGCTACTTGCAAGAGATTACGTTCGGACTGCAGGAGATTGCCAAGGGGCAATTCGAGCACGTGATTCCGGTCAAGCCTGCGAACGATCTCGGTCTGGTAGCCGAGAGCATCAATCATATGAGCGCCCAGCTGTACCACTCGATCCAGGAAGAGCGCAATGCCGAGAAGACGAAAAATGACCTCATTACGGGCGTCTCGCATGACCTGCGCACCCCGCTGACGTCGATTCTCGGCTTCCTTGAGCTGATCGAGAACGACCGGTATCACGATGAAGTGGAGCTGCGGTACTATGTCAATATCGCCTATGAGAAAGCGTTAAGCTTAAAGTATTTGATCGACGATCTGTTCGAATTTACGCGCATCAACAATGGACTTCCTCTCGAATTGACCGAGCTGGACATGACCAACTTCATCCGGCAGCTGGCGGAGGAATTCGTGCCGAGTCTGGAGAAAGCCGGCATGATGTGCCGCATCAACGCCCCTTCCGAGCCGCTGTACATTATGGCGGATGGAGACCGGCTCGTCCGATCGTATGAGAATCTGATCTCGAATGCGATCCAGTACGGGAAGTCCGGCAAGTATGTCGATATCGAGCTCGGCAAAGAAGAGGATCAGATTTATGTCAAAGTAACGAATTACGGCGAGCCGATCTCCGAGAGAGATCTGCCGTATATTTTCGACCGCTTCTATCGGGCGGAGCAGTCCCGTTCCAAGGAGACCGGCGGAACCGGCTTGGGGCTGGCGATTACGAAGAGCATTATTGAAGTTCACGGCGGGAAGATCTCGGCCGCAAGCGATCGCAACAAGACGACATTCATGACTCGCTTCCCAAGCGCCTGACCCGCCGGCGCTTTCTCTTAAGAAAATAATAAGGGTTTCCGATCCCTTTTCATAAGATACATATTTTATAGTCGGTAATAGGGAATGTTCCACAGCATCTGCTACATGGGACTGCTTGAACATCTTCTTATAGATATTTCGCATGGGAGGTATGACATCATGGCAACCGGACGTGAAAAGCTGTCCGAAGTGCAGTTGGTACGCGCGATGGCGATTATCGGAGTCCTGTCCGTTCACTCGACGTCATTTGCGACGCTGCAGATGAAGGATTCCAACTTTTACTGGATGTACAGCTTCATGAATATATTTATGAAGATTGGCACACCGACATTTTTATTTCTGAGCAGCTTCGTACTTTTCTACAATTACTTTTCGAGGCCATTGGACTCGCAGCTCATCGGCAACTTCTACAAAAAAAGGCTGAAGTACATTATCATTCCGTATTGTTTATTTTCGGTATTTTACTTTGTCATCCTGCATTTTACTCATTACCGGGACCGTGCCCTGGATGAAACGCTAATCAAATTTTTCACCCAGTTGGCTACGGGCAAGGCGTATACGCATCTATACTTCGTCTTCATCAGCATCCAATTCTATCTGCTGTTCCCGATTTGCCTGTGGCTGTTCAAGCGGAAGCCATCCATCGTCAAGTGGAGCATTCCACTCGGGTTAGCCATTCAATGGGGCTTTATCCTGCTTAATAAATACGCGCTTCAAGTTCCTAACAAAGGGAGCTGGTCGCTCGCGTATATGTCCTACTTCATGCTGGGAGCCTTTCTGGGCATCTACTATCCAAAGCTGAAGAACTGGCTCATCATCAGCCGGGAAAACGCGACCGCGCCGCGTATCGTATCCTGGATTGCCCTGTGGACGGTCGGGCTATGCGCCGGACTCGGACATGTGTACATCTGGCATACGACACGGCTGTATGGCGCAAGTTACAATTCGCTCTTGTATGAATTGATGTGGAACGTTCACACCTATACGTTCGCGATTATGGCATTTCAGATTGCGTTTCTGCTTCGGCGCCATGCTTGGCCGTGGCTCGTTAACGGAATGCATCGGCTTGGGGAAATCTCATTCGGCATTTATTTGATTCATCCGTTCTTTTTATTCATCTATCGCAACTTCCCGCCGCATACATCGAAATCGCCGCTATTGCATATGTGGTATGCCGGCGGATTCTTGTCGGCGCTTATCTTGTCCTGGATTACGGTCTCCCTGACGGTGCGCTTCGTGCCCCAATCCTGGGTTATCTTCGGGAGCACGCCTCCGCGGAAAAAGAGCAAGCCTGCGCAGGGAGTGGCTGCGAGCGGCTGACCTTGATACTCCGTCCCGATCTTATGCGGAACGGAGTTTTTGCTTAAGGAATCCTTAAGGAAGATCGCAATTACTTTGCGATTGATAAGCATTCGTTAAGCTTTAACGAACAAGATCATTAAGATCCTCCATCTACAATCTCGATATGAGATGAACGAAGGAGGATTTTTTGATGAAAGACCGCTTATTATACCCTGCCAAAATCGCACTTGCGCTTCTGTCTTTGTTCGTGGTGCTGCAAGGCTGCGGCCTGAACCGAACCGTGAAGGAGGTTGCGTTCATTATAAATGAACAAAAGCTGGAGAAACCCGTCTCCGTTGTCGTGGACGACGGAACGCTGATGGTTCGGGCTTCCTCAGATCAAATCTGGAAGGAATTGGGGATGACAATCGAGGAATATTCCCCGCCGTCCTCATCTTCCGTCTACTATTCGAACCAGGTTGCCGTGTTGATGTACCATCAGCTCGTCGATCAACCGGATAAGAAAAAGCCTCACTTGCTGCCGGTCGATCAATTCGAGGAGCAGATGAAGCTGCTTAAGGAACGGGGATTCCATGTCATCAGCATGGATGAATACGTTGATTTTATGACGGCGGGATCCGCGATTCCGGATAATGCCGTGCTGCTTACCTTCGATGACGGCTATGAGACGTTCTATACTCACGCCTTTCCGATCTTGCAGAAATTCGGTTACACCGCCACGAACTTCGTCATTGTCTCCAGTATCGACAACCAGACCGGCAAGCCGAAGCTGTCGTGGGATCAGATGCGCGAAATGAAGAAAGCCGGCATGAGCTTCTATAGTCATACATACAACTCCCATCGCCATGGCCCGATTAATGCCACAGGCAAGGAGAAGCCGATGCTGAGCCGCCATCTGTACTTGAAGGACCGGGATCGAGTCGAGACCGACGAGGAATATATCGGCCGCATTACCGGCGACCTGGCCACCGCCGAGAAACGGCTCCGGGAAGAGCTGGGCAACACGCGCAGCATCGTCGCGTTCCCTTACGGAGCTTATAACCAGGATGTGCTTGGTGTTCTCAAGAAGCTGAATATTGAGCTCTCCTTCACCATTAAGCCGGGAATGACCGGCCGGGAAGACCGCAACGCCTTCCGCTTCAATGCGGGAACGATCAAGCAGACGCCCGAGGAGTTGATCAAGCTGCTTAGCGAGGGCGGGTATGCCCAGAAGAAGAAGAAAAATGAGGTTTATGTCCAGATCAACGGCAAAAATGTCAATTTTAAAAAAAAACAGCCCCTGTTAGAGGAGGGGGACATCTTGATTCCTCTCCGGGAGCTGTGCCAAATGTATAACATTGAGCTCATCTGGAACGGCTCGCAAAATACCGTTTCATTGAAAACCAATCCCGGGCTGGTTGAAACTTCTGCCGATCCCGGCAGCGATGACGTCTCTTCCCCATGACGTAACCATTTATCGGCAACCTTCTTTTTCGCCAGTACCCCGCTTGCCTGAATTCAAGACCGATCCACAAATAGCGCTGCCGCCTATCCCGCGGGGCGCTATTTGTCTATATTTTATGAACCAGGCTGTGAAAAGCTTGAAACATCTCTTTATATTTTCCGAAATCCCAGTTCTTAAAGTACTCGGTGCCCGCTTCCAGACCGGAGGCGAACAACGCCATGCTCTGCTCCAGCGTGAGATCGAAATCGGTCGTGCCGATGCCAAGCGTCGGGATTTTGATGGTCCGGTACTGGTTATGCTTCTCGATATACCGCTGATCATGCGCGGACATCATCGTGCCGAAAATCGCTTGCAGCATCGATAGCAGGCCGCAAATCCGGTGAGGGTGGCTCTCCTTCTTCCCTACCATCTGAAATCCGATCGTCGGAATGCAGTTATTGCCCCCGCCCGCCGCATCCTCATCGAACAGCCATAGCGGAAAGTTGCTCAATAAGCCTCCATCGACGATGTAGGAGAACTGCTGGTTGAATGGCTTGCTTTTGCGGACGGCAGACTGGAAGGATTGACGGATGATGACCGGATCAAAAAAATACGGAATGCTGGTGCTCATCCGCACGGCCCGGCTTACGGGAAACCGGTTCGGATCGACCCCGTACTGCTTAATATCGTCGGGAAGCACGAGCAGCCGGCCATTGGAAATATCCGAGGCGATGATGCGCAGCCGACCGGGCTTGACGTCTCCGAAGGTGCGAACCCCTTTTTCCAGCAGCCGCTGATGGATCCAGTATTCGAGCCGTTCCCCGGAATACAAGCCTTTTTTCAGCAACAGCCGCATGGCCGGTCCAATCCATTTGACTTGAAAAATGGGAGCCCGCTGCAAAAAGGAGGAAAATGGCATATCCATCATAAGCTGGCGCATCTCTTCCGCCGAATAGCCTGCAGCGATGAGCGCGGCCACGACGGAACCCGAAGAAGTTCCAGCCACGCGATGGAAGGAAAATCCGTAGTTTTCGGCGGCCTGTACCGCTCCGGCCAACGAAATGCCTTTGACGCCGCCGCCTTCAAAAACAGCATTGATTTTCATAGAGGGAATACCCCCTTCCGGCGCATACGCGGATCGTATTACTGTTATGTATGCGCGGAAGAGGGCGGTTATGATGGGTTACATAAGTCCACTGCGGTTATTGTTCATAATATTGCTTCAGCCGCGCAGCCACGTCCTTCGTATTGTTCAGCAAATCCTTGGCGCTGAAGAAGATGCTGCCGGCCAAGCTGTCATATTGCTTGTTGTAGTCCAGTTGGCGGATAAGCACATCGGCGCTGGACCAATCCTTCTCCTTCGCGTCCGCCAGCTTGTAGGCGGCATGCCCGATGTAGAGGTCGACGCCGGTGCCTGCCGTCTCCTTCACCCACCAGTCGACCAGCGTATCATAAGAAGCCGCTTTGTGGCCGATATGCCAATAGACTTGCGGAGCGATGTAGTCGATCCAGCCGTTCTTGATCCAGGTGCGCACATCGGCGTACAGATCGTCGTAGCTGTTGTAACCCGCCTGGGTCAACGAGCCCGTCGGATCGAGCGTCGAATTGCGCCATACCCCGAACGGGCTGACCCCGAAGCGGATATCCGCCTTGCTCGCCTTAATCTCTCCATTCAATTGCTGAATGAACTGATTGACGTTGTTGCGCCGCCAATCGCCTTTGTTGCTGAATACTTTGTTATACACTTTATAGGAAGCGTCGTCACGGAATGGCTCGGCAGCTTGTCCGTACGGATAGAAGTAGTCATCCAGGTGGACCCCGTCGATATCGTATCCGTTCACCACTTCCATAATCGTATCGATAATGAACTGGCGCGCTTCCGGCACGCCCGGATCATACATCAGCTTGCCACCGTGCTTGACGACCCAATCCGGATGCTGCTTCGCCGGATGATCGGCGGCCAGCTTGGCGATGTCTCCCTGGACGCTGATCCGGAACGGATTGAACCAGGCATGGAACTCCATTCCCCGCCGGTGCGTCTCCTCGATCATATACGCGAGCGGATCATACCCCGGGTCCTGCCCCTGCTTGCCTGTCAGCCATTCCGACCACGGAAGAAGCTTCGAAGGGAAGAAGGCGTCGGATGTCGGTCTCACCTGAACGAAGACCGCATTGAGCCCCATGCCTTGCAGCTTGTCCAGCATACCCGAATACTGTTTCTTCTGCTGCTCCGGGTTGGCCCCTTTGCGGGGATCGGCCGGCCAGTCAATGTTGTATACGGTGGAAATCCAAGTGCCTCTCAGGCCCTCGGTATGTACTTCTGCTTCCGCTCCTGCATTGCCTTGCGAGCCTGTATGGCCATTTGATCCGGTGTTGCCCTGCGAGCCTGCCTCGCTCGTGAGCAGGTTCACCCTGCGGTCCTGCTGATCCCACTTTACAGTGAGGCCCGTGTTCTCCCCGACGAACCGCAGCGGCACCATCGTACGGCTGTCCCGCATCTGCGCTCCCGCGTCCAGCGCCACCTTCTCCCCGTTCACGAGCGCCGTGTCGCTGCCAATCTTGAGCTGGATGACCGTGTCATCCTTGCGGAACTCCACCTCCTGCTTGCTCTTGTTCCAGCCTACCGTCGCACCGACCGCTTCCCCGACGGCCCGGAACGGAAGCATCGTTACGTTCTTCCCCGGCACCAGGTAAGGCGCCACGTCCGTGACGAGCCTCTCCTGATCGAGATAAATGGAAATGTCATTCGCCGCTGCCTGTGCAGGCGCCGCCAATCCGGCCCCGAACAGCAGCGCCGCCATCGTCCCCGACAGGAGGCGTCTCCAGATTGTCATCAATCCTCTCTCTCCCTTGCATCTGTTATTTCAGACTTGATCAATTATTCAAGTCCTACTCTATTAGACGCACAAAACAAAACATCTGTTTCTCTCGAAACAGATGTTTTTACGAAGATTCGTTCTCCAATTCGCCGCGTACGCCGGCGAGATCCTTAATGCGCTCGGGATCACGCTTGAAATATTCGACAAGCGCTTCGATGCACGTAATGGAATCCCAGCTCAAGTGATGCTCGATTCCTTCCACATCCGTGTAGATGTTCTCATGCTGCACGCCGATCATCTCCAGGAATTCCTCGAGCAGATGATGGCGGTCCATAAGCCGTTTGCCGATTTTTTTGCCCTTGCTCGTCAGCACGAGCCCGCGGTATTTCTCATAAATCAGATATTGATCCTTATCCAGCTTCTGAATCATCTTCGTGACGGAAGATGGATGTACCTCCAGCCCTTCCGCAATATCCGATACACGGGCGTACCCTTTCTCATCAATCAGCTTATAAATGCGTTCCAAATAATCTTCCATGCTTGGCGTAGGCATCAAGCGTCCCTCATTTCATCCACGATCGCTAACAATATCCATAAGATAGTGTACCATGTTCATGTAAGCAAGTTCAACCATTGCAGGGAAATACGGCTTTTTCCAAGCGGTTCTGCCTGAAAATGACGCATACTTCGCCTGCGCGCTTCATGCCCCGATCCCCATTCCGGATACAGCAAGGGAATCGCTTCTTTCGTTTGAGAGGTGCGGCAGCAGCCGCATTTCTTTTATCTTAAGGCTAACCTACATGTTCCCCAGGTCAAGCAAAACCTCTTGTGTCGAGCCGCTATACCTGTCCTTCTCCCCCGTAAAGTACTCATCTACCAGCTTTTGCAAATGCTTGTAGTTGGCAATTTCTGCCTTGATTGCAATGATTCCTTGGTTGTCGATCAGCATCGCAGCAGGAATTCCTTTAATGTTATATATGGTAAATGCTTCAATGGAATGAATAAATTCTAGTGTCCCGCCATTTTGTTTTTCTTGCATCTTCTCCTCAACCGCAGTAAAAACTATGACTCTCATAAAGGGGTATCGGGCAGTCATTTTTGATAGATTCGCTAATACGGATTCACAGAAAGGACATCCATTCGCAATAAATAAGGCCAAAACAGGTAAGCCCACTCCACCTGGAAACTCCTCGGGTTCTCCGTTCAAACTATTGTAATGGATTGGCGGAGCCTTGTCCCCCACCTGAAACCCTCTATTTTTTTCGTGTGCTTCTTTAATCTGTAATTTATTCAGGAACCGGGCTATCAATTTGGTCAACATGAAAATAACAATGAACTGCAGGAGAACGAATACCCACAGGGCAATGATTGACCAATGCATAAAAGACTCCATTTCTCCAACCCCTTCACATCTTATCTCAAGGCATTCTGCCCAGCAATTCCCGAATTCTCTTATGTACAGCGATTAAATGTTGAAAGATAGAATACAGCAGTGCGGATAACAAGGCACTTCCTAGTATGACCCAATACTCCTTGCCAAAGATGCTGCCAACATCTTCCCCTTTGATGACTAAAATGAGGCTTCCATATTGGGACTCCACTTGATTGACCCATAGACACATTGCCATCAAAAGTAGATTTCGCAAGACGAGCGTCCATGACAATGAATGGTTCCCTACAATCCCCCCACATCCACAAGAAATTTCTCTAGTGCCACGCAGCAAGTTAATCATAATGGCGATACTATAAATGAGAAGTAATCCGCTTCCGGTTATTGCAGCTGAAGAACTGTAGCTTCCCCAGAAGAGAAGCATACCAACCAGCCATTTTACGGAGTGTTCAAGAACGGCGAACCATTTGACCAACGCCTCAGGCAAAAGGTCGTAGTCTTTTATAATCCCGATATGGGCATGCCATTGACGAAGTGTCGAGACACAAGAACTGATAAATATTAACGCCAAGAGTAGTCGACAAAAAACGGATAGCGCTTCCACCTCTGCACCTTCTTTCTGCTGCTCACACATACCATTGTGCTTGCGATTCATACATCTGGGCATACTTTCCATTCAATGCCATAAGTTCCTTGTGTGTTCCTGACTCTGTGATTGTCCCCTTCTCCATCACGATTATTCGGTCTGCCATTCTGGCAGCAGCCATGCGATGCGAAATAAATATCGCCGTTTTATTTTCCGTTAAATCTCGCACCAGCTTGTATACCTCCAATTCGGTCAACGGGTCAAGCGCTGCCGTCGGTTCGTCCAAAATTATGATGTCACTCTGCCGAAACAGTGCGCGAGCAAGGGCAATTTTTTGCCATTGTCCTCCGGAGAGATCCTCTCCTTCCTGCAAATAGCGACCCAAATAGGTGGCATATTCCTCCTTTAACCCCCGTGCTATAGCGTCTACTCCTGTTGTTGCCGCAACTTCTCTCATCCACTCCATATCTTCCAACCGGGTAACATCACCGAATCCAATATTATCGCGCAGGGTGTACGAGTATTTTAAAAAATCTTGAAAAATAGCCGTTATATTTTTGTGGAGCTGGTCCGGATCCAGTTGGTCGATGCTCACGTCATCGAATCGAATTTCTCCTTTTGTCACGGGATACAACCCCATCAAGCATTTAACCAATGTGGATTTGCCCGATCCGTTTTCTCCGACAATAGCGACTTTTTCCCCAGGTTCAATATGCAGTTGAATGTTTTTCAATACGGAGGTTGTCGTGTCCACATAAGAAAAAGAGACATTATCTATCGTTATCCCTTTCTGTAGGGGTGCCGAAAATGCAACATTTCCTCTCCCTTGTTTCTCTGCCTCTGGGTGACTATAGTTCAAAAAACGGAAAAAATCGTTTACATAAAGCATTTCCTCAAATACTTTTGCCAGCAAGGTCGATAGTTGATTGGTCAGCCCTTGGGTACCCTGAACCGCTTGTCCAATCGCGACAAATTGTCCAATCTGAATAGGCGTAGTACGAATCAGCCAAATAATGATTGCCGCAGCCCCGGAATAAAACAAGGCAGTAAGCCCGTCCATCCCGATTTCCGCCCGTTGTCGTTTCCGCAGCATCCTCAAGGTCTCCTTGAGTTGATGCAAGAAAGCACTCGACCACCTGTTATACAATAAAGAACTTAAGCCAAACAAACGGATTTCTTTGGCAGATTGCCGGTCCTTCAATAAAAAACGAGTATACTCCATGTCACGAACTAAAGGGGTTAATGCAAACTTTAGCGCGAAATTCTTTTTCCCATACTTCTTTTGAACCAAAAACATGGGAGCGGCCGCTAACAAACTGAGAAGGACCAAACTCCAATGAACCGTAAGCAAAAATAGCAAATAGCCGAAAATTGTAATGAATATTCTACATATCTCCATTATTTTACTCAAAGGGGATAATAAACGATCACCTGGACTATTGCTCACTCGTTCTAAATGATTGTAAAAGTCAGGGAGATCAAAATAGAAAAGAGGCACATTGGTTACTTTTTGAATCACGGATGATTGCGAAGCATGCTCCAACATGTTAGTTAATTTCCCGTTCAGATATTCCTGGATATTCATAAAAATTGAAGTGAGCATCGTAATCAAGAACTGAAGCAACAGCAGAAACAAGATCTTGTTATAATTTTCTGATTGATGCTGAATCAATCGGGCTACTTCGTTAATGGTCTCCTTAGACAGCCAAAGAATGACCACGGGCATGATTGCTATGAAAATCGTTATGATGGAAGTAACAACAAGCAAGACCTTCCCATATTTCCACACAAAGTGAAACAGAGTTCCAAATGCGTTTCCCATCATCAGCTGCACCTTTCCATTTGCTTAGGCAATCTGATATTGCTTCATTTTCCGTTTGTCCTGCAACACACTTACCACTTCTTTCATAAGATGACCCGGATATCTAATAATCCCGTACGAGTCTACAACAAAGAAAGTAGGAAAATTTGAAATTTGCAAGTCTGCCAACCTTTCTTTGCTAACAGGAATTAATGGGACTTGATGTTCAAATTCATGAATAAATCTTTCATATTTATGATCTTCCCGTTCAACAAAACAAAATAATGGAGGACAGGCGCCTGTTTTGTGCTTCTGCACAAGAAACTTCTCTAATTCTTTATGACAAACATCGCAGGAGGGAGAAGCAAACATCACAATGGCAGGAGCTTTGCCGATGCCGGACGGAAACGGGAAATATTCACTCAGGTTCACGCCAATAAAAGATTTCAGGGAGAGAAAGCCCAATGAAACGACTTGATCAGCGAAATGATCCACCGCATTTTTAGACGTGTGATAGGACATAAGCTGCAAAAAAAATAGAGAGAGTGCTAGAACTACAAAAATAAATACCATATAACCCCACCTTTTCCTAAACAAAATAATCATAATACAAAACCTCATTTGATACAAGTATTTACATTTCTAAGAAATCATTCTATACTCTTGTTGCAATATATTTTAACAAAATTTGGAGGTGGCTAGAATGCTCGATAAATTCTCTAAACTTATTGGCGTTGAGTCGAAAGCATCCGAAGGCATGGCAGCATCGCAAGGAGTGGATCTCGATCTTTGCTACACCTTTGCAGCATGTCTTCTCGAGGGAGTAACAAAAGCTAGATTAGATCCGACGAGTCCGCTTGGAGTTCGATGCTGCAAATGATGAGCGCGAGAGGCTAGTCTTTTTCGAAGCATCATGCATGAATTGTAACCGGATATTATTTTTGATTCAGACCCTAGCTTCACCAAAAAGAAGGATAGGACCACAGGTTCTATCCTTCTTTTTTCCCTGGCGAAAAAAAACGAACCGGGCCTGCCTTCACTCTCTCCAGCGAAGACATACCCGGTTCTCGTATGGCACCCCATCGATTCCCCAATTCAATGCGTATCCTTATGTAAGCCGCTTGAGCCAATCCGGCGTGATCTGCTGCAGCCATATATTGATCTGGTTCAAATGATCCGTAAAAAGCAGCACCCCCATAATAATCATCACCGCGCCGCCGAACTTCATCATCGCATTCGAATAACGAAGCAGCCAACGCGCCGATCCGATAAAAAACGACAAGATGAAAAACGGCAGCCCGAAGCCGATGCAGTAAGCCGTCGTCATCACGATGCCAAGGCTCGGCTGAGAAGCCGACAAGGTGAAGATAGCTCCGAGAATCGGCCCGACGCACGGAGACCATCCCGCCGAGAAGCCCATTCCGAACAAAAACGATCCGAAGTAGCCTCCCTTGCGCGCCACGTCGAACTTCCATTCCTTCATCAGCAGTTGGGGGCGGAAGACGCCCATGATCACCAGGCCCATCGCGATGATGATAATCGCCGACACTTGACGAACCGTATCCCGATATTCCGCCAGAAATGATCCGAGAAAGGTCGCGCTTAACCCCAGCGTATAAAATACGACGCTGACCCCAAGAATGAAAAACAGTGTATGCGTCATCGTCTTCCAACGAACGACACGCTTATTGCGCTCTTCTTTCAATTGATTGACGGACATGCCCGTAATAATTGAAAGGAATGTGGGATACAACGGCAAGCAGCACGGGGAAATAAATGATATGACTCCCGCCCAAAAGGCAACCCAGACCGTTACATCCGACATGTTGACCGCCTCCTCCCTAGTTCACACACCGGGGTGGAACGGCTGCATGCCCTGGAAGAGCCGCCATCCGACAGCCCTATACCTTTACCCCCCGGCGTATCACTAAGGTTAATATTAACATGGCAATCAATAGTAGTACAATCGTCGCACCGGGAGCCAGATTCCACACCCCTGCCATGAGCAGCCCTGCGATGACGGCGGATTCCGAGACGAGCACGGAGACGATGACCGCCCTTTTGAAGCTCTTGGCGAGGAGCAGGCTGGTCGCGACCGGAATCGTCAAGAGCGCCGATACGAGCAAGGCGCCGACGATTTTAATCGCCACGCTGATGACCAGCGCCGTCAGCACGGTCACGGCAATATTCAACCAGCGGACCGGGAGCCCGTTCACCGCGGCCGCATCCTCATCGAAGGTCAGCATGAACATTTCCTTGAAAAAAATCAGCATAAACACAACGACGATGATCGTAACAGCTCCGACCACCGTTAAATCGGTGCCGTTCAGCGTGTAGATGCTGCCGAATAAATAATTGGTCACGTTCGCATTGAAGCTTCGTCCCAGCGTGAAAAAGAGTGAGGCCAACGCAACGCCGCCTGACATGATGACGGCTATCGACAGCTCCGCATACGTCTTGTACGCCTTGCGGAGCCGCTCAATCGCCACCGCCCCCAGCAGGGCGAAGACGACACCCATCGCGAGCGGATAAATGCCGAGCAAAAAGCCGAGCGCCACCCCGGCAATCGTGACATGGGCCAAGGTGTCCCCGATCATGGACAGCCGGCGCAGCACGAGAAACATCCCCATCAGCGGTCCGGTAATCCCGATAAACAGACCGCCGATAAGGGCTCTCTGGAAAAATTCCGAAAATATAATATCCAATCTATACCGACCCCTTCACATCATTTGCTAGCCGCATCCCGCAGCGGCATTCAGACATTGACGCCATGCGTCAAACCCGGCTCCAGACATTCCGCCTCATGAGAGTGCTTCACATAGAAGTGGAACTTCCCGCAGGTGCCGGCCGGCTCGTCGCCAAGCCAAGAATTCACCAGGTCCAGATCGTGGGAGACCATGACGAAGGTCATCCGGTGATGCTCATGCAAATGCTGCAGCAGGCTGAAAAATTCCTTCTGGGTGCCGGCATCGATGCCGACGGTCGGTTCGTCCAAAATCATCAGCTCCGGCTTGTTCACCATCGCCCGGGCCAAAAAGACGCGCTGCTGCTGTCCCCCGGACAGCTGCCCGATTCTTTTGTGAGCCAGATCCTCGATCCGCATCGCGGCCATGGCATCGATGCACTGGCTGATTTCCGGCTTCGACAGCCTGCGGAACAGGCGTCTCCGATTATACATCCCGGACTTCACCACCTCCATCACCGTGGCGGGGAACAGCGGATTGAACGAATTTTTTTGCGGAACATAACCTACGCGTTCCCACTGCTTGAACCGCTGAATCGGCGTGCCGAACAGCCTTACTTCCCCGGCGGTCGGCCGGAGCAGGCCTACCATCAAGCGTAGCAGCGTCGTCTTGCCTGCCCCGTTCGCCCCGATGACCCCGACGAAGTCCCGCTCTCGCACCGTGAAGTTCACATTCTCGAAGACCTTCTGTCCTTCGTAGTCAAAACCGACATGATCCAACGTGATGACCTGCCCGTGGCAGGGATCGGTTACGTGCATTGTTCTAGTCATCTCTCTTCCTTATCCTCCCGGCCGGCTCGCCGTCCGCCCCGGAATGTATCCTTCTTATTGTAACGCCAGAAGGAGATTTTGCAAGTTGCGTTCCATCAGCGTCAAATAATTATCGCCCGCCGCTTCCTGCTCCTGCGTCAAGCCTTCCAGCGGATTCAAGACGAGCGTGTCGACCTTCGCTTCGGATGCCAGCGTCTGGGCCAATTGATCCGATACCAGTTCCTCGAAAAATACATATTTCAATTGCTTCTCCTGCACCAGCTTCGCCAGATTCAGCAAATCCTGGGCACGCGGCTCCGCATCCGGGGAAATGCCCATGATCGCATGCTGGCGCAGATCATAATCCCGGGCCAAGTAACCGAAGGCTTGGTGCGACACGACGATATCGCGCTTGGTCGCATTCTTCAGCTTCGACATATATTCCTCATCGATCGAAGCCAGCTTCGCTTTCAATTGCTTATAGTTCTTCTCATAGTCGGCGCGATGCTCCGGATCGGCATCCACGAGCGCGTTCTTCACATTCTCAATCATAACGAGCGCAGACTTGGGACTGATCCACGTATGCGGATCGATATCGCCATGGTTATGCCCATGTTCGTCCTCATGACCATGCTCTTCCTCGTGATGCGCTTCTTCTCCGTGCTCTTCCTCTTCGCTCGCCTTTATCAGCGCTATCCCCTTGCTGACCTCGACGGTCTTCACCTTCGAGTCCGCTTCGAGCCCCTTTTGGAAATCCGGCAGCCAGCCTTCGAATCCGGCTCCGTTCACGAGCAGCAGCTGCGCGTTGGACGCATTCTGCAAATCCCGGCTCTTCGGCGTCCAGTCATGCGGCTCGACTCCCGTCGGGATCAGATTGGTTACCTGAGCATGCTCTCCTCCAATCTCGCTTGCCATGAAATAAATCGGATAAAAGCTTGTTATCACATTCACCTTGCCGTTGGCCGCTCCTTCCACAGCCGAATCGTTATTCGCACATGCATTCAGCAGCAGAAGGCCGCAAGCGGCCAGCGCCAGCATGATGAACCGCAGCGGCAGACGTCGTTTCCCAAGATTCATATTCCAACTCCCTTTCCTGTCCTTGTTCTTTCTATTTCGTAATTATTACTATTAAGATTATAGCAGGGTCAAAACACATGTCAATCCCCTCTTTACGGAAAAATAACAGTTTCATGTTTTGACATCCCTCGACACCGATCATAAGATGATAGAGGGCCATCTGACGTCTGCATCCCGCGGCGAACCTATTTTTATAAGGAGTGAAGAGTTTGGAATGGATTGACTGGCTGAAATACGCCATCCTCGGCCTGGTGCAAGGGATTACGGAGCCCATCCCGGTATCCTCGAGCGGACATCTTGTCATCGTTGAAAAATTATTCGGCTTACATATCGAAGGGCTTGGATTTGAAGTATTCGTCAATTTCGCCTCTCTATTGGCTATTCTGCTCATTTACCGCCAAGATATTGCGCGGCTGGCCGTCAACACCTGCCGCTTTCTGTTCCGCCGCGACCCGGCGGCGAAGAGCGACTTCATGTTTGTCGTCTACCTGGTCCTGGCGACGATTCCGGCCGGCGTCATTGGCGTCCTGTTCAAGGATGCGATCGCGGACACCTTCAAGGGACTGAAAGTCATCGGGGCGACGCTGCTGGTCACGGCGCTGGCCCTGTGGCTCATTCGCAACCTGCGCGGCCGCAAAGGCGACAAAGATTTGTCGTTCGGCGAGACGTTCCTGGTCGGCCTGGCCCAATCGGTCGCCTTGATTCCCGGCATCAGCCGATCCGGCGCGACCATCGTCGCCGCGATGGCGCTCGGCTGGAAGCAGGAGACGGCGCTGCGATTCTCCTTCTTCCTGTATATTCCCGTCAGCTTGGGCGGCATGATTCTCGAAGGGAAGGATATGTTGAAGGATCCGACGCTCGGGCAGTTCATCGGCCCGTATTTGCTGGCCTTCGTCTGTTCCCTGATCGCCTCCTACTTCGCGCTCCGCTGGTTCATGGGGCTGATGGCGCGAGGCAATCTGAAATGGTTCTCCCTGTACTGCGTGGCAGCCGGCCTTTTCGTGCTGTTGTTCCTGAATTAATCTGTGTCCCATGGATCATTTTCCAAGCTTTCTTCAACGAGGTCACCAACATACGTTCGTTTATGCAAGCACAAAAATGGCGTTCAAATTGATTTCCAATTTGAACGCCATTTTGCACAGGAGCAGCAGCGTCAGCTAACCTACTTCACGACCGCTCCGTTCGGCATGCTGTCCGGCACGGTAGCGACCGTCAGCTGGCCGTCCTTGGACGCGGCCAGTATCATGCCCTGCGACAAGACGCCGCGCAGCTTGACCGGCTTCAGGTTCGCGACCACAATCACTTTGCGGCCGATCAGTTCCTCCGGCTTGTAATACTGCGCGATGCCGGAGACGACTTGGCGCTGCTCGTAGCCGAGATCAAGCTCCAATCGGAGCAATTTGTCCGCTTTGGGCACCGGCTCGCAATGCGTGACTTGACCGACGCGCAGCTCGACCTTGCCGAAATCGTCGATATTGATCTCTTCCTTGGCGTCGGCCGGCGGTCCTGCCGCAGGCTCCGCTTCCGCCGGCGCGGAGGCCTCTGCCGGAGCGGATGCGGCTGCTCCGCCGCTCATGCTCTCCGCGATGAAGGCCGCCTCTGCGGCCGCCTCGAGGCGCGGGAAGATCGGCGCGGCCTTGACGACGCGCGTGCCTTCCGGAATGACGCCGAACGTGCGGGCCGCATCCCAATCCGCGCACGACTCCGGCTTCAGTCCGAGCTGCTCCCAGATCAGAGCAGGCGCCTTCGTCAAGAACGGCTGCAGCAGAATCGAAGCGACGCGCAGGCTTTCCGCCAGATGCGTCATCACCGATGCCAGCTCGTCGCGCCGCTCCTCGTCCTTCGCAAGCGCCCATGGCTGCGTCTCATCGATATATTTGTTCGTTCGGCTGATGAACTGCCAGATTGAGCTGAGCGCGACGGAGAATTCCATCTTCTCCATGGCCGCTTCCACCTTATCCACCGTCTGGCCTGCCATCGAAGCCAATTCGCCGTCGAACGGAGTGACCTGACCCTGGAATGCCGGAATGACGCCGTCGAAATATTTTTCGATCATCGCCACCGTGCGGTTCAGCAAGTTGCCCAAATCATTCGCCAAATCGTAATTGATGCGCTCCACGAAGCCCTCCGGCGTAAATGTGCCGTCGGAACCGAACGGCACCTCGCGCAGCAAATAGTAGCGGAGCGCGTCGAGGCCATAACGGTCGATCAGCATGACCGGATCGACGACATTGCCTTTCGATTTGGACATTTTGCCGTCCTTCATCAGCAGCCAGCCGTGGCCGAACACCTTTTTCGGGAGCGGGAGTCCGAGCGCCATCAGCATAATCGGCCAATAGATCGTGTGGAAGCGGATGATCTCCTTCCCGACGAGATGCACATCGGCCGGCCAAAACTTCTCATACAGCTCCGAATTGTCGGATCCGTAGCCTAGCGCCGTAATGTAGTTCGTCAAGGCATCGATCCAGACATAGACGACATGCTTCGGATCGCCGGCCACCTTGATTCCCCAGTCGAACGACGTGCGGGAGACCGCCAGATCCTCAAGGCCCGGCTTGATGAAGTTGTTGATCATCTCGTTCTTGCGCGATTCAGGCTGAATGAAGTCCGGATGCTCTTCATAGTAAGCCAGCAGTTGATCGACATATTTGCTCATGCGGAAGAAATAGCTTTCCTCCTTCACGAGCTCCACCGGGCGTCCGCAGTCCGGACAGTTGCCGTTGTTCAATTGACGCTCGGTAAAGAACGCTTCGCACGGCGTACAGTACCAGCCTTCATAGGTTCCCTTGTAAATGTCGCCCTGCTGAACCAACTGATCGAAAATTTGCTGGACGACCTTCTTGTGGTGCTCCTCCGTCGTGCGGATAAAGTCGTCGTAGGAGATATCGAGCTTCTTCCACAGCTCTTTAATCCCGATGACGATATCGTCCACGAATTGCTGCGGCGTCTTCCCTGATTCCGCCGCCTTGCGCTCAATCTTTTGCCCATGCTCGTCCGTTCCCGTCAAGTAGCGGACATCGAAGCCGCGCAGCCGCTTGTAGCGGGCCATCGCATCTCCGGCTACCGTCGTATACGCATGCCCGATATGGAGCTTGTCGCTCGGGTAATAGATCGGGGTCGTGATGTAAAAGGTTTTGTTATTATTGGCCATCATGCCCATCCTCCTTCATATTCGCTTGCAGCCGCTGGTGTGAACCCGGAATGCACGCAAAAAAGCTCTCATCCTCTTGGGACGAGAGCTGAACTCACGCGGTACCACCCAAATTCCTGGCGCCTACCCTTGTTCTTCCGCAGGGCAGAGGCGACAGCTTCATTGCGGCCGATTCAACCGGCCTGGAACATTCGTTAACGGGAATGAGCCGCCGCAGGCTTGCCTTCCCACGCGATTCGCGCGCAGAAGCTCGCAAGCGGTTCCTCCGGGACCATGTTCGGAAGGGGTCACATACCGGTTCGCAGCAATCCCGGCTCTCTGCGATGCTCATCGCTTCCTACTTATCCGTTCATCGGATGCTATATATGCACTATTTTCTCCAGCTTACCTCCAAATATATCCCAGCCCTCTGCCACATGTCAAGAGCGCTTCAGCGGAACCGGATCGTAACCGCCCGGATGGAACGGATGGCAGCGGCCGATCCGCTTGATTGCGAGCCAGCTTCCCTTGATCGGACCGTGAACCTCGAGCGCTTCCAGCGCATAAGCCGAACAGGTCGGATAGAAGCGGCATGTCGGGGGCCTCAACGGGGAGATGAATTTGCGGTAAAATCTCACCGGCCCCTGCAGCGTCCGCACCGCCCGCGACGGGCGTGAAGCGGTCTGCCGGCCCGCATCCTCGGGCGAGCTCATGGCCGGGCACCGTCCTTATTCGAACCGGTTCCCGCCTCGGATCCGGCTGCATGAGAACAGGCTTCGCAATAGCCGAACACTTCGAATTTATGCTTCACGACCTGGAACTTATCGGGCACATCGGTCAACGGCATCGGACAAAAGTGTATCGGGTACGTCTTCTCGCACTGCAGGCAGATCATATGATGATGATGATGCGCCTCCGCGCAGTGAACCCGGAACTTGACTCCGTCCTCGAAGACGATCTGCTCCAGCACGCCCAATTCATGCATGACGCGGAGATTGCGGTATACCGTATCGAAGCTCAGCCCCGAATACCGCTTCCCCATAAAATCATAGACATCCTTCGGCGTCAGGAAACCGTCCGTATCCGCGAATAATTTGGCTAGCGTGCGACGCTGTTCCGTAATCCGCAGTCCTTGCGCCGCCATTTTGTCCAATATTTGATCTGTGGTCAGCATCGGTGTCCCTCCCGTAGATTCCGAACCTCTCCTATAATAATGAGCCATTGTCCTTCCGTAGTCAAACCTTCTCCCCGCAACCCGCTGTCCAAGTCAGTCCCCTGCTCACCCAGGCAGTCATCCCTCTGCTCCAACCAGTCACCCCGCTACACCAGGGAGCCACCCCTCTACTCCAACCAGTCCCCCCCGTGGCGGAACAGCTTATCTCCTTGATGCGTCAAGAATGGCCGCAAGCCTTTGAAGACGAGGAGATACGCTGGCCCGACAACCCGGACACCAATCCGGTATCATTTGTATACGTGTCCGACAGCCGCGTTATAAGCCACGTCGCCGTTCAGTACAAGAAGCTCCATCATCGGGGCCAAGCTTACCGCGCTTTCGGACTCAGCGAAGTCCTCACCCGTCCCTCCAGCCGGGGCCTTGGTTTCGGCACGAAGCTGATTCAGGAGGCGGCAGCCTATATCCAGACGCAGGAGCCGGATATTTCCGTGTTCACGTGCAAGCCCGAGCTGACGTCATTCTATGCCCGGGGCGGCTGGAAATACATCGAGGGCGCTTGTCTGGTCGGCGGCACAAAACGCAAGCCGTTCCGCAGTGATTCGCTGGGGCTGGCCGTCATGCTCCGCCTGCATTCGGCCGCAGCGCGGAAGCGCCGGCAAGATTTCGAGCGGGCGGATCTTTATCTTGAACTGGGCGAGAATATGTTGTGGTAGCGTGATCTCTGGCCGGAATCATCTTCCGCCCTCCCATCCATCCGTTCCTCACATAGCCGCTTCCCCACAGCCGCTGCCTCATGCTCCCTAACTAACAGCCACTGCTTCGGGCCGCTGCCTCACAGCAGAAGAAGCTGACCCTGCCATGCCTTCCGGCATGCGGGACAGCCTCTTTGAAGTGAAGCGATTATTTCTCCAAATGATACTGCTTGTACAAATCATCGAGCATCAGGTTCGCTGCGCGTACGCCGCCGGCCGTATTCCAGATGGCGTCATCGACGCGGAAGACCTGATTGTTCTTGACGACGTTCAGGTTTTGCCACAGCTTGTCCTTCGTCCATTCTTCCTCCAGCTTCGACGCTTCCTGATTCCCTGTCTCATAGACGAAGTAGAACATCAAGTCGCCGTCCATTTCCGGTATCCGTTCCTTGGAGACGTCATCCGCGAAAGCGTCCTTTTGCTGAGCCTCCGGACGCTTGATGCCGATCTGGTCGAGAATAATGCCGGAGAACGTCTGCTTGTAGTAAATTCGCACCTTGCCTGGCATGAATCGGACAATCGAGACTTCCTTGTTGAGCTGATCGCCGGCCTTCGCCCGGAAATCTTCAACCCGCTTGTCGAAGTTCTGAATCAATTGCTCGCCCTCTGCCTTCTTGTTGACGGCATCGGCCCACAGCAGCAAATTCTCTTTCCATTCCCCGCGCAACGTCTCCGAGAAGACCGTTGGGGCAATATCGCTTAACTGCTGATAGAGCGCTTCGTGACGCATTTTCGTTCCAAGAATCAGATCCGGCTGCAGACTCAGAATCGCCTCCAGATTCGGCTGTCCTTCCTCGCCGAGATCGACGACGCCTTCCATGTCCGCTTTAATATGCTCATACCAAGGCTCCCCGGTCCAGGACTTCACGGCTCCCACCGGCTTGATGCCAAGCTCGAGCAGCGCTTCCGTCCCTTCGTTCGTCAGCACGACAACGCGCCTCGGATGCGCCGGAACGTTCGATGTCCCCATCGCGTGCTTGACGGCCCGAGTCTGAGCCTCGCCATCTCCTTCCGCTTTCCCGGCGCCTTCCGTCGTACCGCCTGCCCCGCCATTCGAATTACCGCCGCAGGCCGACAGCACCAGACCAATCACCAGCACGAGAGACAGCAATGATGTCCACTTCTTCATCGAGTATTTGCCCCTTTCACATCGCCAGAGCCATCAATCGGCTCTTCCTTAGAATCATTCCAAACATTCAAAAAACGTTCAAAATTAGATAAAAAATAATTGTTGCAATTGAATCGGTCAGTCCTGATAATGATTATCAGTCGCCGAACAAGCTAATCGTATAGAATGTGCTGCGATTTGTCAACAATTGATTTTTATATCATTTACGTTAAAGAAAGGAATACGCCGCATGAGAACTTCTTGGCTGTCATCCTCGTCCGCCAAATGGATTGGCTGCATCGTCGGCATCTTCGTCCTGCTCGGATGCATTTGGGCTAGCATCGTCTACGGCGTATTCGATACGAAGCTTCATCACGTATGGGAAGCGCTAACCGATTATCAGCAGTATGCGGGAAGCAATGAGCATATCGTCATCCGCGAAGTCCGGATTCCGCGCGCGCTCATTGCCGCAGCGGTCGGAGCCAGCCTCGGCATCTCCGGCGTCATTTTGCAATCGCTGACGAAGAACCCGCTGGCCGATGCCGGGATTTTTGGAATCAACGCGAGCAGTTCCCTGTTTGTCGTGTTCGGATTCATCTTTTTCCAGTTGAACTCGCTGCAATCCTTCACTTGGCTCGCGCTCGCCGGCGCTTGCGCCGGCTGCCTGCTCGTCTTCCTTCTCGGTTCATCGGGCGGAAGACAGATTCATCCGATTCGCATGACGCTGGCCGGCTCGGCCATCGCCGCGCTCAGCAGCTCGCTGACCAACGGACTTCTTATCTCCAACCATCGGGCCATGGAGGAAGTGCTGTTCTGGATTGCCGGCTCGGTCGAAGGAAGGAAGCTGGAGGTTCTGGTTGACGTACTCCCATACATGGCCATCGCCTGGATTGGGGCCTGGGTGCTGGCCAAGCCGATGGATACGCTGAACCTCGGGGATGATGTCGCCGTCAGCCTCGGACTGAAGGTCGCCTATATCAAATGGGGCATGGGACTGCTCATCGTCATGCTTGCCGGATCTTCGGTCGCCGTGGCGGGACCGATCGGATTCCTCGGTCTCGTCGTCCCGCATATCGCCCGCAGCCTGGTCGGCATCGGCATGCGCTGGCTCGTCGTATACAGCGGCTTGATCGGCGCGATCGTGCTCCTGCTTGCAGATATCGGCGCCCGCTTCATCGCCGAGCCGAAAGAGATTCCGATCGGTGTCATGACCGCGATCATCGGGGTGCCGTTCTTCGTATACGCCGCACGCAAGGGGGTTAGAGGATGAGACAGAATAACAGACACCGGCAATTTCGCTCCCGCTCGGGCCGCGTCTCCTTCCTGATCGAACGAAAAGGATGGATTGCGCTGGCCCTGCTCTTCCTGCTGCTCCTGATATGCATGATCCTCAGCGCCGGAATCGGCACGCTTCGCATCGCTCCGCTCGACGCGCTTCTGGCCTCATTCGGCTACGGCGAGCCCATACAGGTAATGACCGTGCAGAAGCTGCGCATGCCGCGCATCGTGACAGGCGCCTTCGTCGGCGCATCATTGGCCGCCTCCGGCGCCATCATGCAAGGGCTAATCCGCAATCCGCTCGCATCGCCGGATATCATCGGCATTACGGGCGGAGCCTCAGTCGCCGCCACGGCACTGCTGACACTGGCTCCGTCTGCAAGCATCGCCTGGCTGCCTCCGACAGCATTCGCTGGCGCAGCGCTCATGACCTTCATTGTCTACGGGCTTGCCTGGAAGCAAGGCGTGAAGCCGGCGACGCTCGTACTCATCGGGGTCGGCGTCGGCGCCGTCGCCCAGGCGGTCAACACGATGCTGGTCGTCATGAGTCCGATGTACGTCACCGCCAAGGCATACAATTGGCTGCTCGGCAGTATCTACGGCGCCGGCTGGCCCCAAGCCAAACAAATAGTGGTCTGGTTCGCCATCACCGGCCTGATCGCCTTCATCCTGTCGCGGCGCATCAACCTGCTCCAGCTCGGGGACGATGTCGCCCAAGCCGCCGGAAGCAGCGTGCAGCGCGACCGCTTCCTGCTGCTGGGCACCGCGGCCGTCCTTGCCGGGGCCGGAGTGGCCATCGGCGGTCCTATCGGCTTCATCGCCCTGATGGCGCCGCATATCGCCCGCCGCTTCGCCGGCTCAACCTATGGCCTGCTCATACCAATGAGCGCGCTTGTGGGCGCCATCCTTATCGTTATCGCCGATACGGCCGCCCGCACCGTGATGAGTCCGCTCGATATCCCGGTCGGCGTCTTCACCGCCGCCATCGGAGCTCCCTTCTTCATCATCTTGCTGCTCCGGAAGAAGCGGAGCGACGGCTAGCCCCCCAACTGTAACGGATGGCCCGCCCTGCGCGGGCCACCGAAGCCGGGGCACAGGTCGGACATTGGACAAATCACTTACTTCCTCTTACGCTCGCTATCCCCTTCACGAAGGTTGGACAAGTCACCTTCTGACTCTTACGTTCGCTATCCCCTTCACGCAGGTTGGACAAGTCACCTTCTGGCTTCTTACGTTCGCTATCCCCTTCACGAAGGTTGAACAAGTCACCTTCTGACTCTTACGTTCGCTATCCCCTTCACGCAGGTTGGACAAG